>Ga0209089_10000004_pt1 | contig 226113 bp, 205 predicted proteins | sample ArcticOcean_MG_C_FD_187431 | JGI IMG/M metagenome (GOLD analysis project Ga0209089, IMG submission 187431) | Marine microbial communities from western Arctic Ocean - ArcticOcean_MG_CB2_150 (SPAdes) (version 2) | ecosystem: Environmental > Aquatic > Marine > Oceanic | place: Arctic Ocean...
CAATTGTAATGGCTGAATATAAGAATGTTATATATGAAAAGCGAGAACACGTTGCAATCATTACTAATAATAACCCAGAACGACTTAACGCTTTAAGCCTCGGTCTAAAAAAAGATATCAATGATGCAATGATGGAAGCAAACAACGATACTGATGTGCGTGCAATTATCTGGACTGGTGCCGGTCGAGCTTTCTCAGCTGGCGCAAATATGGGTGGTAGAGGTGATGATGATGGAGGTACATCTGATCCCAGCCTTCAAGGGCTTGTAGGAAACGTCATATCTGCCGAAGAGTATCGTGAATGGGGTTTAAGATGGCAGGCAGTTATCACTAAACCCATTATCGGTGCAATAAATGGCTATGCATTGGGCCGCGGTTTTGAATACGCTTTGCATAGTGACATGCTAATTGCCTCTGAGCGGGCCGTGTTTGGTGCCCCTGAGATCCGCCATGGCACTATAGCAGCCACGAGACTTCCATTTTTTGTAAGTCCCCAATGGGCTAAGCGAATAATCCTTACGGGTGACCACACAAGTGCCGCAACCGCTCTTCGTATAGGCCTTGTAATAGATGTAGTTCCTCATGAGGAACTAATGGACGCTGCATTCGCTCTCGCAAAACGTTTTACTTACATACCACCATATGCAATACGCTTTAACAAACGAATGATTGATGGCACCCTTGAAGCAATGGGAATGAATAGTGCTCTTGCATATAGTTCTATGGTTGATGCAATAGGCCATGCTACACAGAAAGAGCAACCACTTATTCGCGTCACAGATGGCGTAGACCTCAAGAAAATACAGGAAGAAGAAGGGGTCCGGGCTTATATACATGCCAGAGACCAGCCATTCGGACCTTCACCTCAGCTATAACCCTATCTACTTAATCATCCAGGTTTGGTACGGCTGACACAGTTTAGTAAGATTAAAGCCCTGGAGGCATGCAATGTCTACAATGCCAAATGATCAGCATGAACAAGCGACAGCTCTCGGTCATATACGCGTGATAGAGCTAGGTGATATTCCTGCGGCATATACCGCACGCGCGCTTGCAGATCTAGGTGCTGATGTTATCAAAGTTGAACCCCTAGGCGGTGACCCCAGTCGTTGGCTACCCCCATTTGCTGGTGAGATAGTACACCCTGAACGCAGTCTTACATTTATAAATGCTAATAGCAACAAACGCAGTATCATTCTAGACCTGCCAGGCAGCCAAGAAGACCGAAGGATATTTTCTGAACTGCTGGCATCTTCAAACCTATTCATCGAGGCTACTCCAGTTGGATACCTTGAGGATTTGGACTTCACAGAAGAAAGACTCAAAGACATCAACCCCAGACTAGTAACCGTCTCATTAACTCCTTTTGGCCGGACCGGACCTTATCGCCACTACAAAGGAAGTGATGCTATCGCGAATGCATCTGGGGGATTTGTTTTCATCCAAGGAGATGACACAAAAGGTCCTTGCACTGCTCCAAGCCATCAAGCATATCAAGTTGCTGGTTTCATAGCAGCAACCTTAGCAGTAGCAGGCGTGAGACATTCTAGGCATACTGGATCTGGGCAGCGAATTGATATTTCATTACAAGAGGCTCTTACATTCACAAACAGCAGTTCTATCGCCCGCTACAGTCTTGAGAACACTCTGAATCGAAGGCCTGGGGCTGGGGCTTCTGGGGGATCTGGTGCAAATATATATCGTTGCAAGGACGGAAAGTACATCCATTTCACAGCTGGGCAGCCCAATATGTGGAGGGAAATAACGGCAAATTGGATGCCAGATAACATCTTAACTAGACCAGAATGGCAAAATGTTAACTACCGTGCTGTTCATGCTAAGGAAGTATCAGAAATACTATCCGAATTTATTGGTCAGTTCCCAGCAGACGAATTTGTTGAAGAGGCTCAGAGAAGGCATTTACCAGCCGCCCAACTAAACACAATAGGGCAATTTGTTAACAGCGAACAACTGAAATTCAGAGATTGGCTCCAAAAACAAGAACACCCTGTAATAGGAACCTACACCGCGCCTGGTTACCCAATGCGCCTCTCAGTTACACCTATGAAAACCAGAATGCCAGCTCCCATTATGGATCAACATCGGGACGAGATACTCTCAGACTTGCATGATAAGAAATACAACTTGCTGAATCAACCAGTTGTTACAATTAACGGAGATGCTACGGCCCCGATGTTATCTGGGATTCGCGTAGCTGACCTGACTAGACAGTTTGCTGGCCCCCTAGGGACAAGCATTCTTGGTTACTACGGTATGGAAGTGATAAAAATAGAGTCCAATGAAGTCCCTACTCCAGGGAGAGATGCTGCTTTGCATGCTGACATGAACCGAGCAAAACTGGGTGTAACATTCAATCTTCGGCCTGAGGAAGGGAAAGATCTTTTCAGACGACTAGTCTCATCTTCTCAGGTTGTAGTCGATAATTTCAGTGCCGGTGTCATGGATCGTCTAGGATTAGGATTTGAAGAGCTACAGAAAGTAAACCCAGGGATAATACAGGTTGTGATGCCTGGATGGGGTCTTGAAGGACCCCTACAATCATGGGTAGCTTGGGGGTGGCAGCTACTTGCATACAACGGACTCATGTCTCTCTGGGGCTATCCAGATTCTCCCATGGAGGCTAGATGTAAGGTTGCCTGGTCAGATCGAGTTGGAGCAGTAACTATGACGTTAGGAGTAGTTTCCGCAATAGAATACCAAGAAACAACTGGCATTGGGCAATTCATCGAGGTACCAATGCTCGAAGCACAAGGGTCTATGTTAGGGCCAGCAATACTGGACTATACAGTGAATGGTAAAGAATGGGAAACCTTAGGTTACAATGAAATCCTAGGTGCTCCTTATGCCCCTTATGGATGTTACCCGTGCTATGGGAAAGACAACTGGGTAATAGTAGCTTGCCAAACAGATGCTGAATGGGAATCTCTAAAAAATGCCATCGGAAATCCATCTTGGTGCTTAGATCCTAGATTTGTAAACAAAGCTGGGCGTAAGAACAATTCTGAAGAACTAGATTCCTACCTAAGTGAATGGACTAGATCTGTAACCGCCAAACAGGCCTTTAGAATCCTCCAAGAAGCAGGTGTTGCAGCTGGTATTCCGATGTCCGCTGAAGATCTATATTATGATCCACATCTCCGATATCGAAGGCATATCATTGAAATTGAGGAACCGCCGTGGGGAACAATCGTACATCATGGTCTTCCAGGAATTCCATATCTCTCCAAGGCCAGTGCCACCGGATCTGCACCATGGATAGGAGATCATAATGCATTTGTACTTAAAGAGGTTCTAGGATTAGATGCAGAAGAAATACAAAAGTTTGAAGACGCAGGAGCACTTAAGTAAACTTTTAGCTCAAATATTGGATGGGTCTGTATAGGTGAGTGCTACTGTATACGGTTTCGGATCCCCATCACTAACCGAAGGTGGACAAACTGGAACCCATTCTACGTAACGTCCCAATGTATCCAGCAAGAAACTATCTTTCACATGCCCACCATTAAAACGGACTTTTTCACCTAGGAGGCAAGAACTAATCCCGAGCCTTACAGATGGATGGGTAATGCTATCTAATTGTGATTGATTCGACATGAGTTTCACCCTAGTTTGTAGGATGTGATTGTTCTACAATCCTGGCAATCTGCCGTATTAAACCACCAAAAATCAAACGGTGTAATGGGTACATACCGTACCAATATGCCAAGCCCATTAGCCCTGTTGGTGCGAATACTGCATTTTGTTCCAGCAATGTGGTCCCATCAGGTCGTGGTGTAGCTTTAAATTCAAGCCAGGCTTTGCCGGGAATCTTCATCTCAGCTCTCAACCGTATCATTTGATTTAACTCAACAGCCTCTACTCTCCAAAAGTCCAAGCTATCACCAACTCTTATGTCGCTTGGATGCCGTCGTCCCCGTCTTAGCCCAACACCGCCAATCAGTCTATCTATCAATCCACGTAATTGCCAAAGCCACGTTGCATAATACCAACCCCTACGACCTCCTATTTCAGCAAAGCATTTATATACTAACGGAGCTGGCGCAGATACCTTCATAGTCCTCTGCTCTAGAATCAATCCAGATTGTGCTATCAACCGGAGCGGAGTAATGTCCCCTGTAGTTTTCCACAGGGCGTCGCTCCAGGCAGTTTCTATACGCCCGTATTTAAGGTCTTCCAATGTCGCATTAACTGCCGTTATATAACTCATAGGTGCTATATCTGGGAATAACTTTTTTGCTAAATTGTTGCGTACTACAACCTCATTGCGAAGGCCTTCTACTAGGGGCCGAACTATTGTGGCGGGTATAGGTGTAATCCAATGTACCCAGTATGAGGAAAGACGTGGAGTAAGAAATGGCACTGACAACAACCATCTGCGAAGTCCACGGACCTTGGCATAACCTGACATCATTTCCCCGTAGGTAAGTACGTCTTCACCACCAACCTCAATTATCTGACCCATACACTCAGGAACTTCTAGTGCTGAAACAAGATAATCCAAGAGATCATCTACAGCTATTGGTTGAGTACGGGTATATACCCAACTGGGGCATATCATGGCTGGCAAGCGCTCTACTAGATAGCGTACTATTTCGAATGAGATACTACCAGACCCAACAACTACTGCTGCACGAAACTCAGTTACCGGCACATTACTCTCTCGCAATGCTTCCCCAGTTTGTTGACGACTAATAAGGTGTTTGGAAAGATCTGTATCTGCATTTCCAAGCCCGCCTAGGTAAATAATTAGGTTCACACCGGCCTCTGTAGCAGCAAAGCCGAAATTACGAGCTCCTTCAAGGTCACGAAGGTGGAAATCTGCGCCACCTCCCATGCTATGCACCAGATAGTAGGCCTTGTCTACTCCATTCATTGCATCAGCTAGAGTCTTAGGGACAAGAACGTCACCAGTGACTATTTCGACTTGGTCTAGCCATTTCCTGCCTTTTAACCGATCTGGATCACGTGCCAATACCCTCACTTTATAACCAGCATCTAGTAAACGTGGGATCAATCTGCCTCCGATATAGCCAGTAGCACCAGTTACTAAGACAAGGGTTCTATTCTCCATGTACTAACAACTCCTAGATTTGATCCAGAAACTCGGGATCAACTGTAATTTAAATAATAATTAAGACGAAGACGGAATAATAACTGGTTAGGTCGGAATTTGCAATCTGGGAGGTGGTACAAAAACCTAGATGTGAACTATGTGTGCTTTACTCAGTAATGACCATTTCTTATTCGGAAAAAATAAGTAACTTACCCGTCAGGATCTCTCATGGAATAGCTACTATTGAATGCTATAATCTAGATATGACGAGAATTAACATTGTTCCTGTAACGGAATTAATGGATCAACATCTGATAGCTGAGTATCGTGAGATCACTATGGTACCAGCAAGCCTCAAAAGAACTCTTCTGTCTAAAACAGGATTAGACCTTAGGAAGATACCAAATTCCTATACTCTAAATAAGGGCCATGTGTATTTCTTTTACAATAAAGGTAAATACTTAGCAAATCGTTATCAGTTACTAGTGGATGAAATGAAAGAACGAGGATTTAATCCTGACCGTAACCGTAAATTCCCAACAGACATTTTCAAAGATAATGAACTATTTAATAACTGGACACCTAATCAACATGAATACGATATTATCCGAAAACGTATTGAACAAAAAATACATCAAAATGCTGAATGGTATAGAAAGACTGAGAAGCAAAAGAAGATATCAATATAAAAGTGTGAACAATGGCTAGAATGTGCCAACCCTGTGAATCCCTCAAAATCTACAGGTGATCTTGAGGGATTCACTCAGTAATTACTCTACTTTCCCCAGTGCAGACGAGTAACTTACCTGTAAGAATCTGATGATATAATTAAGTAATCACATGCGGGGGTGGGTGCTATAAATAGTAAGACATTTCTTATCATAGGTGGAGCTGAGGAGGCTAGAACTCTTGACCCTCTGCTTGTAAATAGAAAGTTCACAAATCAGCCTAGGTAAATGTGTGACATCACGCTGTTACACTTCACTGCTATTGTGATATAACGTTGTTTGGGGGTGTTATGACAAATCAAATAGAACGGTTACGAGTCGGACTCATTGGAGCTACAGGGAGGTGGGGTCCTTCAGCTCACATTCCCGCTATCCAGAATCTGCCAGAGACCGAACTATATGCAGTATGTACAGCTCATAAGGAAACTGCACAGGCTGCATCCGAAAAATACGATGTGGAACTTGCCTATCATAACGATAAGACAATGAATGAAAACCCCCAAGTCGAAGCAGTGTCAGTTGCAGTACGAGTCCCTGCACATTTTGAGTTGACGAAAAATGCAATTGAGGCAGGTAAACATGTGTTTTGCGAGTGGCCTTTAGGGGCGAATCTCAAAGAAACAGAACACTTGGCTTCCTTGGCACGGGACCGTGGGGTGCATACTATGGTTGGGCTTCAACGCCGGGCTTCTCCTATCTACCTCAAACTCCAAGAATTGGTAGGCGACGGGTACGTCGGGGAAGTACTGGCAGTAAATCTCCAACAACTAGGTGGAGGTGTGCTTAGTCGAACGGCAGATCGGACTTGGCAAAAAGATGTTGAATTAGGGGCCAACACCCTCACAATCGGATTTGGACATGCAATTGATGCGTTATGTATGGTAGTAGGGGAAATCACTGAAGTTTCTGGTATGGTCAGGACACAAGTTCCGCAATGGTATGAAACCGATACTCAACAATTCGTAGACGTAACCTCACCTGACAATATAATCTTGGCAGGGATAGTAGAATCAGGGGCAATCGTTAATGCCTATGTTGGGGTGCATCCCTACCACGGAAGCGGATACAAAATGGAAATCTACGGAAAAGAAGGTACATTAGTGTTGTCCAGTGCCGGTGGGCAGAGGTTGAGAATTTTTGGCGGGCGCAAAGATAACCAAGAACTTGAGGAAATTGAGGTTCCCCATCGACTGACCTGGGTGCCAGAACGAGTCCGGAGTGCTGGACCCGCCTTCGAAGTAGGACAAATGTGGGTAAACTTTGCTCGTGCTATTCGAACAGGAGTCCCTGCTGAGCCTGGGTTTGACCATGCTGTACTCCGACACAAATTATTAGATGCGATTCAAACAGCCTCGGATACAGGGCAGCGACAAAAAATGTAGTGAAGTGAAATGTGTGCGAAATGTGTGCATAGAACATAGAGGGAAATCATAAAGGATTCTTAGGGGATATATATACCACTGGCTATAGTGTAATTATGTAATATCTTTATGTTGTGATTTTCAATGAATAATAACCTGCGATTGTATGATATGTCTGTACAAGTGAAAATATTAGACTCGAATGAGGAAACAGAAGCTACTAGACTTCTACGTATACGTGTTTTTGTTGATGAGCAGGGAGTTCCTCCAGATATAGAGATTGATGAATTTGATGATGTTGCGATTCACGCTGTCGCATACCAGGCTGGGATAATAGTTGGAACAGGGCGCCTAATCATAGATACACCTGATGAGGCTCGTATAGGACGTATGGCAATTGAAAGATCCCTGAGGAGAACCGGCGTAGGGTCTGTCGTTCTTGCTTTTCTGGAAAGTGAGGCTAGTTCTCAAGGAGTTAAACAAGTAACCCTTCATGCCCAGAGCTACGTTAAAGAGTTCTACTCCAAACATGGCTACCTAGAGCAGGGTAATACATTCCTTGAAGCTGGTATTCTGCATGTTGAGATGAAAAAAACACTATAGAAAACGGATTTGTTCACGTTCCTTCGGTCAAACCGTTGGTGTGGTACTGACGTTGAAGGGCAAGATAGGGGTCTTGCGGTTTATATTGGAAACAAGAACCCCTGCAAAGAAACCACGTTTCTAGCAGAGAATATTCCATTTGTTTTCCTGACCATATGTTTCCTGAAATTATTTACGAATCTGGTGTAGTTTACGCATAATGAATCTCAGAACCTAAAGTGCTATCATTTGCTCATTATGAGAACCTTGATCCTCTCACTAACCGTAAGTTTTATATTTGTTTTGGCTTGTATTGAATCAGCAGACGTACCAACACAAACACCATATCCCACCTATACTCCACAAGCGACCTTTACGCCATATCCTACATATACACCCTTATCAGCTCCTGAACCAGAGAACACACCGACTATGACACTGACTGTGACGCCGGTTATGACACCGACTATTATAAATACTCCAGAACCTGTTGTATCAACAATGGCCTTTGATGACAATCTTTGTAGATGGGTGGATAACCAATCACCGTCAGAATATATTGTTAATGAAGCTAAAAAGAAAGAACTAAATAGTGATAGTGCAGTAACTTCTTCGTCTGTTACTAATTCAAAAGCAGGAACAGTAGAAGTAGCAATCAAGCCAGATACTGGAGATTGTATATCTTCTGGCGACTTGCCTATGTGGGTGCCTAATACTGCCAAATGGCAGCTTATATATACTGAAGAATTTGGTAAATACTATGCTTCTGGTTCATATGCAATTGGTGATTTTGACGGCGATGGCGTTGATGATTTATTCATGTTAGGGGGGCCCAAACAATCTGGTGTTGTTTTGGATTCTCCTGTGCCAGCTTGTGATGGAACAACTGAAGAATGCTTTGTTCAATCAGGATCGTTAAGTGTTTTCCGAGTTGGACAAACTACACTATTAGGAGAAACATTTTACTACGCGATTGATCGGAGTGATTTATTAATTAATACAAACCCCTTAGATATGGCAGGCACAGCTTCCCAAAAAGTACTGCTGGCTGATTTCAATGGCGATGGTAAATTAGACATTTTTACTAATGACACGGGTACATACCTTAACGGTGAGTATCCAGGGAAAAATGATATGTACTTTTTATCAAATGAAGGTCCAGGGTGGACAGAATCAACTACTACTCATGTAACTGGTGCTAGTGTTCAAGAAGGAAAAGGTTTGATTATCTTTAGTCACGGTGCAACAGTTGGTGACATTGATAATGACGGTGATATGGATATTGTAGTAACGAGTATTAACTGGCGTGGCAACGGAGGTGATGATCCTAACATGAATGGTGAAGTATTCTGTTACATCAATCAAGGTGATGGTCACATGAAAGTTCGTCGATGTGGTAATCAATGGGGTCATACTGCCGAACTTGGTGATATCGATAATGATGGTGACTTAGATATTGTATGGGGGGCAAAAACATACGCGCATACCAAAGAATGGGATCAATCAAATACAGTACCAGGCTGTCGGATTGAGCCTCGTTGTAATGGAGCGTTTAATGGAATCTTGTTAAACGATGGAACGGGTGACTTCTATCAACGTGGATTCTCGTTTCCTGATGATGTTAAGAACAAGAAAGGGTTTTCTTATGCCGGAGTTCCAAGCATTTCAGTTGCAGACTTAGATGGTGACGGTGACTTGGATGTCATTCGGATGCTGGTAGGTTATATGTATGCTGGCGCAGCGATGCAGATTGAAGAAAATATTGGAGACGGGCAATTCAAAACGGCATTGTATAGTGAATGGTGTTCTGGTCCTGACAGTAAAGCCGTGTGGCCGAAGCAAGAGGGCAGTCGTTACAACTGTTGGGCAGATGATTTTAAGTTTGGTGATTTTAACAAAGATGGATTAATTGATATTGTCATAGATAGAAACCTTTCCCCAAACGATACACATGAAGATTTCGGTCATGTTGTCAAAGGTGGAGCAGTTTATATGAGCACTGGTAAATTCACATATGACATTATATGGCCTGGAGATGAAGACTATCCATTAATCGACATAAAAATAAGGAGCAGTTACTGGGATTGACTCACCATATTGGTGTCCTAGATAATAAAAGTGCCCTCTCAACTTAACGAGAGGTCTTATTTTGTGCCTAATTTACTGGAGCGGGCGATGGGACTCGAACCCACGACAACTTGCTTGGGAAGCAAGAGCTCTACCACTGAGCTACACCCGCATATCGTCTATTTTCGTGCCTGAAAACAACCTTGGCATTATAGCAGAGCTATTTGATTTTGTCTTAGGACACAGATTTGTGGAAAAGTGGTGTGATTGTTCGACCGACTTCCCCCCTTTGATGGTAGGTATACCCTATATAAGGTATCGAAAAATATCGCTTAGGGTCAGGAAAAGAAATAGTCTTGTCTGCTATCGCACTATGTCAAACTTTCCTATAGCAGGGTCGCCTGCATAAGGACATTTAAGTTCCCACATTAGGAAATTAATGTAGTACCAGAGACCTTCATCCACCTCTATCCTTTCTTTAGTCAACAGGGAAATACCTCCTTTAGGCCATTCTATTTCACGTTTAGATCGAAAATCATCAAATGCCCCAAACGCACTCGCACCTGCCGCATCTCTCGTCATCTCTAGGTTGTCGCAATCTTTGTTAGCTACCCATTCATCAATTTTAGATTCTAGGTTTTGTTGCCAAAGACTGCCCTTATCCCAGTCGACTAGGTCATCCAGCCTACGAGTCTCCCTTTCACAAGCAGTGGAGACTAATAGTAATAACAAGAATATTCCAATGATAAAGTAAGATTTCTTCATAGCACTTACCGTTGCCTACGTTGCATTGCCAGACCATATATAAACATTAGTGCTCCAAGGGTTGCGGTGGCAAAAAATATGTTGCGGTACATTCTATAATACTCAGACCAATGAGCTTTTGTACCTGGAGGAAGAGTAACGGCTTGTGTGACACAATACTCTTTCATCATAGGAAAAGTAAAAACGGTACGATCGGCATTAGCCCACCACGGTGATGCTATACAGTCATCATAATCGTCTCGTATAGTCAGGGCTTTAATTTTTGGATTGAATGTAAATGAAGCCCCAAAGACAGATATGACTAATATAACTCCACCAAGGATAAGGTAGAATCTGGAATCTCTAAGTATGCTAAGTAGTTTATTTTTCATTGGTCATCCTTGTTCTTTACGCTGTAGTGACAAGCCATAGATAAACATCAGAGATCCAAGACCCGCTCCACCCATAGACATACCATTGTAGAGTTTACGATTTTCTTCATCCCAACCGAACCACACCGTCTCCGCGACCGTCACTCCGATTCAGCTATTTAATGTATTCCAGTAAATCTTTTCTATCTTCTCGTAATTGGTCCAATTCTGCACTAATAATATTCACTTTTCGCTTTTGTACTAAGCCTTCAGGTATCTCCAATTCGATGGCTTTATCGTAATCATTTAATGATTTTTGATATTGACTCATTACCCAGTAGGCACGACCTCTTTCCCAGTAGTAAAAGACATTTTCTGGGTCTAGCTCTATTGCTTTACTGTAGTCGGGTATTGCTAAATCCTGACGGGCTAATGCAGCATAATATTGGGCTCTGTTAAAGTAATATTGCGAGTCATTTGGATATAGCTGAATATTAGTAGTTGCAGTTGTGATTATGGGTCTTTGCAGTAGCTCCTCTTCAGTCTTGAGAAGGTCATTCACGGCATTTTTATATTCGATTTGCATCTTGTCTATATTTGGAGTGGTGTAAGTTGGGTTTAAATTTATCCATATATAAAAAGCTATGACTGAAAAACCCCCTAGGCAAAGAATTATCGGGATTGTTTTTATTCTAGAATTAAACATAAGTATAAATTATGGTTGTAGGGCCTACCCCGTTGATCCTAATTAGCATCCATCCCCAGCATTTGGTTAGTTAATTATAGCATTTGGATTTACTGGTAAGTTACCAATCCTTACTAAGTAAGATGGAGTAATTACTGAGTAAATACCTCAAGAAAACCACAAGGTTTTGAGATTTTAGAACCTTTTAAAAGAGGAGAACTTATCATACCCGATGAATAATGCTCCTTCGTCAGTCATCGGTTGTCGATTGCATGAAACACACTTGAATTCACCACATGCTTCGCTAACTCCGTATTCATATCTAACGTGGTACTTGCTTAGCCTGATGACCCATAGATTCCAGTTGTGTGTTCCGTTCTCGGTTTCTTTGCAAGTTAACCAATCGTCGTTAACGTGAGGACTGACTTGAGAGTATCGCTCTAGGAGAGCTGGGGGTAGTGTCCTCGCACCGTAGTCTTCCCAGCTACCTATGAAGTCTGGAAACCTCCGCCTTCGTGAAGTCATTCGACGTGGTCTACTAGGTTGTTGGTTTGTGTCAGGGCTGGTGCTTACAGGCTTGGGTGGTGATGGACATTTGTCTAACGGACTCATATTGCCAGAGTTTGTTGGCAAGACTATACCACCCTCTAAAACATCAGATGCTTTAACTTCAATCCACGGAATGTCACCTAGCTTCTCAATCTTATCTTTGTCTACTGCATTCGTTTTTACTATCTCGATAACGAGTCGTATTTTGCCTTCTTTTTCAATCGCCACGTCTGCTCTAATCGAACCACCGTTACCTGTTGGTATGGGGTGCTCAATTAGAGGATTGCCGAATCTGGCGTTCAGTTCGACGGGTTGATAATGCATCTCTCCGTATTCGCAACTTCGTGGAACAAATAGGGTTATACCATTAATGGATACCGTATCGTCTCCAGATAGGACATCGTAGATAAGACATTTCGCTTTCATGTCTTCATAGGTTTCCCGACTGATAGAGCAAGACTTGTTCTTAGCTAGATGCCCAAAATGTGCAACCTTAACGTCACCACGACGCACAGTACAAACTTGGTTACAGGAAGGACACAAGTACGACATACCGCGTACGGCACGTTCAGGAGTAATAACGGTAACGCCGTCACCTTCATAAGCATAGGGTATTTCCAGACCATATTGGTTCATAATTCCCTCTGGTCTATTTTACTACAAGCATTTAGAGATAGAACCTTCAGGTTTTGCCACTATGTACACCTAGCAGAGCCTTAATTCCTCGGAAAACCTATAGGTTGGTAATGACCTTAAGGTTTCTAAGAGTTCTGGTCATATAGCGTTAGCGTTATCGGTCTAATAACTAAAGGTTGTTATTCCAGAACCTTGAGGTTAGCAGAACATGGAATGAGTGATAGGGATTGTCCACCAGTTCCGGGAATGGACACTAGTTAGGACACAGATTCTGAAGCAAGGACACACTTTGGGACACAGAGGCGGAGGAACGTCAGGGAATATAGGGGATCAATATCGTGCCTATAAATGATAGGTTTGGAACTTGGGGGAAGATCAGTGAATGTCGTTAAACATGTTTGGGAAGCAAGAGCTCTACCACTGAGCTACACCCGCACATGATCCAGATTCGTGCCTAAAAATGACCTTGGTATTGTACCAGAGCTATTTGATTTTGTCCTACTACACCAATTTGCACACCAATATGGGTATGCCTTTTGAGTTTTATCAAATCGAATGCCCAATTTGAATGGTCAGTAACAATCGACAATGTACAGCTAAATCGTCGTGCTACTTTTAGCTGTGATGTGACCCTATCTGCCAAAGAGAAATCGTGTGCATTCAGAACAAAGTGTGTCCTTTTATAGAACATGTAGCACCTTAGAACTTTCATGATTCATACTCCGGTTTATATTAGATATGGCCAAGGATATATGAATTCTATTTTGTACTGGATTACAAATAATGAGCACAGAAGAACTTCGCCATGTTCCCTACACGATACGATATCCGTACTGTATGGAATATTTACCTGCGGTATATAAACACACAATTGACTACATAGATCAATATAGTTAATATGTCATTCATTATAAAATCTTGTAAGAGAGGTGGCATATGCCTAAACAATCTCCTATACCTGATCAGATGACAAAACCCTTCTGGGATGCTTGTAATGAGGGGCGACTAGTTATGCAGGCCTGTAAGGCGTGCGATTATATACAGTATCCACCGGAAACAGAATGCTTTGAGTGCAAGTCTAGCGAACATCTGGAATGGCGCGAGATGAGTGGACGTGGGAAAATAAGGACATATGGAGTAGTTCATGATTGCCCTGTAAAAACCTTACAGGTAGATCAGCCGTTTAATGTTGCATTGATAGCACTAGAAGAAGATCCGGAAATAGTCCTGTACTCCCACCTCCCTGGGATTCCAGCAGATGAAGTCCCAGTTGGAGCCAATGTAAAAGTCATTTTCCAAGAAACACCTGCTACTGGGCAGAAAGTTCCTGAATGGCAACTGGCAGATTAGCTAAATCAACATTGTTAAAGATAAATAACATTATTTACACATAATAGAGAGGTCAAAATGACAACAGGACCAACACAAAAAGCTCCGCAATCTATGTACAGAGACTATGAGGGACTTGGAGTTTGGGAACATCGAGGAAAAGTGGCGGCAGTAGGTATAGGCCACTCTCCCACTTCCAGAAGATGGGATGGCACTGCAGAGAATAGCGTAGGAGCTAACACAATTCTAGCAATTCAAAAGGCCATGGAAGATGCCGGAGTTTCTCCAGATCAGGTAGATGGCTTAGTACTAGATGCAGATACTACTACTGGTGCTCACTGGCAAAAGGGTGATCCAATTCCAATGGATGTGGTCAATTCTTTCAATCCAAGCGATGACCCGTTGGATGGCATAGCTAAACTTAGCGCTGAATGGGTAATTAAGAATGTTCCTGGTTTAACCAATATCAAATTTACGGCTTATGCCAACCACAGTTGCATGTCAGATTGCGTAGTTGTAGCCGCACAGGCTGTTGGTGATGGTTTATGCAATAATTGCCTGGTAGTAAAAGGTTGGCATAACCTTGCTGGCAGATACTATCAAGGTGGAGCTGCAGCAGAAGACACTCTATCAGGTCGTGGACAATTCAACCTTTGGGGTGCTCCAGCTAGTTACGGAACAGCCAGTCAATTTGCAGAATACTGTATCAAGTATGGTAAGAATCACGATATGATGGCTCCATTTGTAGTTAATTCTAAGAAAAATGGCCTATTGTTCCCTGAAGGATTCTTTGCACAACACAGGCCAGATGTCATAACAGTAGAGGACTATATATCAGCAAGATGGATTGCAAAACCCGCAAACCTTTTCGATAACGATATACCAATAATGGCTTCTGCTGCCTACCTTTTCACTACAGCAGAGAGGGCAAAAGACATGAAACAGAAGCCAGTATATATACTTAACCATACAAGGACATGGCCAAGAATCAGAGGAGTAGCTCCAACTTTAGATGATATAGAATCTGCCGGAGATATGATGGGACGCCAACTTTACGAAGGAGCGGGAATTACTGCGTCTGACGTATCTTTCGAGAATATGTACGACGGATTTACACTATTTCACCTCTTCCACTTAGAAGGCCTCCGGTACCGTGGTGTACAACGTGGAGAGGGATTAGATTTTTTCCAGGGTGACATAAGCATATCAGGTCCAAATCCAGTATCTCCAAGCGGTGGCAATACTGGAAGCGGACGCACACGCTTCTGGATGCACACAGATAGTATTCAACAATTGCAAGGTAGAGCTGGCGCAAGGGCAGTTACCGGAATAAGGCCTGAAATAGCTATATCAGGAGGAACCATGCCGCAGAATGTAGAAGCTACTGTTTGGAGCACGACCCCAGACTAGAACACCTAAAGTTAACAATTAGATCAATGTATCATGAGGGCCTGTGCATGAATTAATAAATGGGCCCTCATAGCTTAATAGTTGTATACTGACATATATACCGTTAAATCACTTTACTACTTGTATTAATTGTCCTACAGCCTTTTCACTAGATACTTCACCGATTACTGTAGCTTCACTGTTACCTGATAGCCGGAGATCGGCCAATAATTCTTCAGATTTACTACTATGAACTGATATTAGCAACCCGCCTGATGTTTGCGGGTCACATAATATAAATTTAGAGGCAACACTCAATGAGTAATCCCAGCTAACGACAGCATTCACATATTCTATATTGCTTTCAGTTCCTCCAGGAAATATACCTTGATCAGCCAAAGACCACGTACCTTCAAGCAATGGAACTTGAGAAAAATCAACTGTAGCAGACATGCCAGATCCAATTAGCATTCGCTTAAGGTGACCCAAAAGTCCGAATCCAGAGATGTCTGTGCATGCATTGACACCTACTTTTACCATAGCTTCTGAAGCTTCCCTATTAAGTCTAAGCATCGACTCTAAGGCTCCTGACAAAATTCCTGGACTTACTAAATCTCGTTTACTTGCAGTAGTAATTAGCCCAGTACCTATTGGTTTAGTCAGTATTAACTTATCACCAAGCCTTGCTCCCGTATTTCTCACCTGTTTGCCTGGTTCTATAAACCCTAAAACAGCCATGCCATATTTTGGTTCTTCATCTTTTATCGTATGTCCGCCAACAATAATTACCCCAGCCTCATCAGCTTTATCTTGGCCACCTTTCTGTATCTCGGACAATATGCTAGTTGGTAAATTTTCTGGAAAACAAACTATGTTTAATGCCAAAAACGGTTTACCTCCCATGGCATAAACATCGCTAATAGCATTAGCCGCTGAAATAGCCCCATAAAACCAAGGGTCATCCACTATAGGAGGGAAAAAGTCCAGAGTGACAACCAAGGCTTGACTGTCACTTATGCGATAGACAGCAGCATCATCGCCTGTGGATGACCCCACAAGCAAATCAGGATGTTCTGGTACTTTTAGTTGACTCAGAACCTGAGCCAAGTCGTTTGGACTAAACTTAGCCGCTCAACCCGCACATCGTGCTAGGTCAGTAAGCCGCAAATGGTCATGTTCCATATCTGTTTTCCTATCCTCCCGTATTCAGATAGCCCAACAATAATAACATAATTGATTAACCTTATGATCTCCAAAAATGTAACGTGCAGAAAACTGTCCGAATCCACAAATCCCGACATATCAACATTTCAATAAAGATTGCTTGTTTATAATCTGCAATAAGTTGCCCACACTTACGGCATCATGTTATATTCAATGCCAAACAAAATTGATGACAGCAGGTATTAATTTTTAAAATGGACCGGCTTAAGAACGCTTTTGAATTGATCACTGAGAAAGGTAACCCTGGGGTAATACCTTTCCTAACGGTTGGCTTCCCCTCAGTAAAAGATACCATTGCACTTGTACAAGCATTGGAACAGAGTGGCGCTGCTGTAATAGAGTTGGGAGTACCTTTCAGTGACCCACTTGCTGATGGACCAACCATACAGAGATCCAGCTTTCATGCACTTGAAAATGGTGTAAATCTAGGAACATGCCTAGACGTATGCAAGAAACTGCGTGAAATTGGTGTAAAAGTACCTCTGGTCTTGATGGGTTACTACAATCCGTTCTTTGCCTATGGAATAGAAACATTTGCAAGAGATGCGAATGCATCTGGAGTGGATGGAGTAATTGTACCAGACCTACCATATGAAGAATCTGGAAGTTTTGCAAATGCACTTAGCAACAATGACATACACCTTATCCCACTACTTGCCCCAACTAGTACAGATGAAAGAATTGCCAAGTCCTGTAAGGCAGCTAGTGGTTTTGTGTACTGCGTAAGCCTTACAGGGGTTACAGGAGCCAGGGATGAAATCCCAGACGGTGCATTCACAATTACAAAAAGAATTAGAAAACAAACATCTCTCCCTATTGCAGTAGGATTTGGCATCTCAAAAAGGAAACACGTTGAAGCTTTATCCAATGCTGCACAAGCAGCAGTTGTAGGTAGTGCCCTGATACAGGTAATAGAAAATAACGATGATGAAAACAGGATTCAAGCAGTTAAAGACTTCTTGATTGAACTTACAGGATAGTAGTAGTGAGAAAGGCAGGATGAAATGGCTATAGTCTGCAGAGGTGTACGAGGGGCTACTACAACAGAAGAAAATTCTAAAGAAGCTATATTTCAAGCCACTAAGGAACTGCTGGAAGATATGGTAACCAAAAACGATATAGAGACTCCTGACATCGCTGCTGCTTTCTTCACTACAACAACAGATCTGAATGCAACTTTTCCAGCTGCAGCTGCCAGAGAAATGGGATGGGAGTCAGTCCCATTGATGTGTAGTCATGAAATGCAAGTACCTGATGCGCTAGAAAGATGTATAAGAATAATGATCCTACTAAATACTTATAAACCTCAAGAAGAGATATCTCACTCATACCTTAGGAAAGCCATAAACCTTAGAGGATAATAACTGTAACTGTTGACTAGCCTGATAATCAACCACAGACTAGACATATTACGTATTCCAGATTATAGTTGAGTTTCTTTAGATTTATTTCACATCTATAAAAAGCTGATTCTCAGTAAACCAATGATTTAGGTGGACTATGACACAAATTCATGACTTAAATATACAGAGGATACAACCTTTACCATCCCCATTAGATTATCTTGAAAAGTTACCCATATCTTCAGACATTACCAAATTGGTCAGTGAAGGGCGTAACCAAATATCTAATATACTTAAAGGTCGCGATGAGCGGTTATTGATTATCGCTGGCCCATGCTCAATACATGACATAGAAGCAGGATATGAATATGCGAAGAAATTCAAAGAACTATCTGACAGTGTAAGCGATAAAATACTTATGGTAATGCGTGTGTATTTTGAGAAACCTCGTACCACTGTGGGATGGAAAGGGCTCATATATGATCCGCAACTTAACGGTAGTTGCGATATAACCACAGGTCTCCAATTGGCAAGGGAATTCCTGATAAAAATTGGAGAGCTTGGCATATTGTCTGCAATAGAATTTGTGGACCCTATTACACCTCAATATATAGCAGATCTGATATCGTGGGCGGCAATAGGTGCCCGCACATCTGAAAGCCAAACACATAGGCAAATGTCAAGCGGGTTAAGTATGCCAATAGGATTTAAGAACGGAACCGGTGGTAGCATCCAACTTGCTGCAGACGCTACAGTTGCAGCTGGAACTCCTCAAGCATTCATTGGTGTAGATTATAATGGAAAGGCATCTGTAGTGGTAACGAACGGCAATCCAGACTGTCACATAGTGCTTCGTGGAGGGAGTAATGGTCCAAACTACGATGCAGAGTCTGTTGCCCAAGCCATCAGCATATTGAATAATTCTAAAGTTGAAACTCGTTTAATTGTGGATTGCTCCCATGCAAATTGCAATAAAGACTATAAACTACAAAGAGTAGCCTTCAAAGACTTGATCAACCAAAGGTCTGCAGGCAACAAGAACATAGTGGGCATAATGCTAGAGAGCCACCTTGAAGAAGGAAACCAAAAATTGGACGAGAGTAATCCGTCAAACCTAAAATACGGAATCTCCATAACCGATCCATGTGTAGGATGGGAAGAGACCGTGGAGCTTGTAACTGAAGCTTATAGAACGCTCTAATAGCTGAAAGTTTTCTAATGAAAGTTTACGACGAGTTACCCGCCTTACCAGCAACTGACAAAACTGTATTGACCATTGGAGTTTTCGATGGTGTCCACTTAGGCCATCAAAAAGTCCTCAATCAGGTTAAGCAGGCAGCAAACGATGCTCAGGCATTAAGTTGTGCTATAACATTCACAGAACACCCAAGGGCTGTGTTGTCCAAGAATTCTGGCATTAAATATATAACCTCTTTAGACAATAAGATTTCATTACTAAAATCAGAAGGATTGGATTTAGTTATCCCACTAACATTCGATCTAGACCTGTCTAAATTAAGGGCAAGAGATTTCTGTAGGTTGCTAAAAGATAGGATTAATTTAACTAACCTGATTATAGGGCATGATTTTGTGATGGGGTTCCAAAGAGAGGGAACTCCTGCTGTACTGAAAGATATCGGAGAAAAACAAGGGTTTTCAGTGAATATTGTGGATCAAGTATCAAATTCTGGCATCAGAGTTAGTAGCACTGCTATCAGAGAAGCTATATCCTCTGGGAACGTGGCAGTAGCTGCAAATTATCTTGGACGGTTATTCCGATTGGAAGGTAAAGTTACAAAAGGTGCTGGTATAGGTAGAAAGCTAGGATTTCCAACTGCAAATTTAGATGTGAAAGAAAACAGACTTATACCTGGTGATGGCATTTATGCGACATGGGCATATGTAGGAGGGACTAGATACAAATCTGCCACAAGCATAGGTTTCCGACCTACATTCGATGGTAACGATCATACAATCGAAGTACATATCATAGATTTCGACCAAGACATATATGACCGCCACATTGAAATAGAATTCTTTGAATATATAAGAGAAGAAGTGCGATTTAACAGCGAAAAACAACTCGTTGATCAAATGGGTCTAGATATAAATCAAACACGGAATATAATGCCTTAAAATAACACGTGGCTACACACTACTAGTGTCTAATCCTTATACTCCATGGCAAACAAATGGCAAAATATAATATTCAAAACATTCTAACTAGAGGGGTTTCAGAAATAATCGTTGAGAAAGAGCTACGCAAACTCCTCGACGACGGCAGACAACTACGCCTAAAAATGGGATTCGACCCTAGCAGGTCAGATATACATCTGGGTCACGCAGTTGGCCTTCGCAAATTACGAGATTTTCAAGAGCTTGGCCATAAAGTAATATTAATAGTCGGAGATTGGACTGCTCAGATAGGTGACCCAAGCGGTAGGTCTGCAACACGACAGATGTTAACAGCAGAAGAAGTTAGGGAAAATGCAAAAACATATATGACTCAATTTTTCAAAATTGTGGATAGAAACCGTACACAAGTAGTATGGCAGAGTGAATGGTTCGGGGAATTCACCTTAGCGAATGTATTTGATTTAACTAAACGATTTACTGTAGCTCAATTTCTAGCGAGAGAAGATTTTGCCAAAAGATTCAAAGACCAAAAACCTATTGCCATTACAGAACTTTTGTATCCACTGCTACAGGCGTACGACTCTGTAGCAATAGAATCAGACGTGGAGTTTGGAGGCACAGATCAAAAATTCAATCTTCTGGTGGGGCGGCAACTACAAGAGAGCATGGGTCAAAAACCTCAGCAATGCCTAATAATGCCTATATTAGTCGGTACAGATGGCATACAAAAAATGAGCAAAAGTTTGGGCAATTATATCGGCATAGCCGATGACCCAAATGATATGTACGGAAAAGTAATGTCCATACCAGATTTCCTGATTAAGGATTACTTTGAGCTTGTTACTGATACTCCTGACCAAGACATAAAGGAAATAGAGAAGGCTCTTGGCAATAATGCCGTGAATCCCATGGATCTCAAAAAGAAACTGGCCCTTAATCTAGTGAGTCAGTTCAACTCTTCCGAGGTTGCAGCCAAAGCACAGAGCAATTTCGAGAGCACTATTCAAAGAGGTGAAACCCCACAAGAGATTCCAGAATACAATGCTCAATTACATGGAACAACTTACACGGTTTCACTTATAAATCAAGGATCATCTTTTACTATCGAATCTAGAGATGGCTTAGTTAGTTTGTTCGATCTCTTCCATAAACTAGGATTGACTAGCAGTATAAGCGAAGCTAAGAGACTCCTAGGCCAAGGGGCTCTTACTGTAGATGGATACCCATACGCAGAGAATCTACTAGTCCTAAACAAATCCCTTATTATCGGTAGAGGTCGCCGTAGGTTTATACGTATAATAAATACAAGTGCCCATGAATAAAATACCTCTCCAACGTAATAGGAATGAAGAATTGTTAAATACTACAATCCACTAGAAATACATCTCTATAACACTTGGGTTACCAAACCCAAAATGGTAAAATACTGAACAACGTAGTGATAGTGACTTCTGATTAGACATGTTGCACTAGATTCTAATAACATTAATGGTGCTTTTCTAACCTGATTATATTGATAGAGTCTTGTGACTAATGTCTAGAGGGGGTTTGCAATATACTGCATACGATATTATTATCATGCGATACTTTGCAGGTGCAATTTTTATAGTTTTGTTTGATAATATCCGATCTACTTAATCGACATATACAATTTAATTAATGGATGGAAAACACCCATTGGAAGGAAATTGAAGTGAATCTAAGAACTCCCGGACCAATACCAATTCCAGATGAAATACTTCTTGCGTCTGGTAAACAGATGATAAACCATAGGGGGCCAGAATTCCAAGATCTATTGAACAATATTTCTAAGGGGCTCAAACATATATACAGAACCGATAATGATGTCCTCACCCTCACTGGGTCTGGCACAGGCAGCATGGAAGCTGCTATTGTCAACACGTTGTCCCCAGGAGATGAAGTTTTGTCTGTATCCATAGGGGTTTTTGGAGACCGCTTTGCTCAAATTGCCGAGGCTTACGGAGCAACGGTGGAGCGCTTAACTTTTACTTGGGGCACTTCTATAGATCCAGATGTCCTTAGGGAAGCTCTGAAGAAAAATAATAATGTGAAAGCAGTCCTAGTTACACATAACGAAACATCCACTGGGGTGACTAATGATCTCGAATCTATAGGGAAAGTGGTAAAAGAATTCGACAAACTTTTCATTGTAGATGCTATAAGCAGCTTATCCTCACTACCTTTCTATACAGACGAATGGAACTGCGACATAGTTGTTGCAGGTTCTCAGAAAGGCTGGATGGTTGCTCCAGGGCTTTCTTTCATTAGCGTTAGCCCTAAAGGCTGGGATGCATTCAAGGAATCTAAAATGCCTAAATTCTACTGGGATATTGGAAAAGCTAAAAGTTACATGGATAGAGGCCAGACACCCTGGACTCCAGCTCTAGCAATACTCTACGGCCTTGAGGTATCGCTCAATATGATAATCAATGAAGGGCTGGAGAATGTATATACTCGGCACAGTACTGTGGCTAACAAGATAAGAGAAGGAGTCAAGAGCCTTGGCCTGAAATTATTCGCTGATGAAAAATGTGCGTCTAATACTGTAACTTCCGTAGATATACCAGACGGCATAGACGCCAAAACACTACTTCAAACGCTGCAATCAGACCACCAATTAGTATTGGCTGGTGGGCAAGGGAGCCTCGATGGAAAAATTATGCGAATAGGACACATGGGGTATATCGGGGACAATGAAATAACCCATACCATAGAATCGCTTAAGTCTGGGCTCGAAAAAGTAGGCTTTCACCCAAATCACTCCGAGACGAGAGGTTAGCATATGCCCAAGATTTTAATAAGTGATCCGATAGATAAAGAAGGTATAGAATTGCTGCAAGCACAAGGAGATACGGACGTTAAACTAGGTTTAACACCTGCAGAGTTAATCTCAATAATAGGTGTATACGATGCCCTAGTGGTTCGCAGTGAAACGAAAGTTACTGCAGACGTTATAGCAGCAGGAACCAATTTACAGGTAATAGGTAGGGCCGGCGTTGGAGTAGACAACATAGATCTGGATGCAGCAACTAGAAAAGGTATTGCTGTGGTGAATGCACCAACGGGTAATACCATCGCAGCAGCAGAGCATACGATCGCTATGATGCTAGCTTTGTCGCGCAATATACCTCAAGCTAATCAGTCATTACGTGCTGGAGAATGGAAGAGAAGTTCATTCACTGGGGTAGAACTCCGAAACCGATTCTTGGGAGTAATAGGAATAGGAAAAGTTGGGAAAGAAGTAATTCAACGAGCCCAGAGTTTCCAGATGCATATTATAGCCTATGATCCATTTGTATCTCCAGAACATGCAAGCCTTTTAGGAGTAGAGTTGGTTACCTTAGAGAAACTCTTCGAAGAATCAGATTTTATATGTATACATACACCATTGACAGAATCGACAAGAGGGCTAATAGATGATGCCAGATTGGCAACGGTTAAACCATCAGTAAGAATTCTCAATACTGCTCGAGGAGAACTTATAGATGAGCATGCTTTAGCTAGAGCTGTAGAAGAAGGTCGCGTTGCTGGAGCAGCAATAGATGTCTTCTCAAGCGAACCACCAAAGGATGACAATCCATTACTGAATAATGACAAGATAATAGTCACACCTCACCTAGGAGCATCTACTCAAGAAGCTCAAGAAGAAGTCGCTCGTGAAGTAGCAGAACAGATAATTGCCGTCCTAAACGACCAACCAGCTAGGTACACTGTTAATGCACCAATTGTATTACCAGAATCCCAAGCAGTGCTATCTCCATATGTAGACGTAGCCTCACAGGCTGGTAAACTAGCCACTCAATTATCTGTAGGTCAATTGTCGTCTATAAAGTTACGGTTTGAAGGAGATATAGCAACCTATGAAACAAATATTCTAAAGGCAGCGTGTCTGATGGGCCTGCTAGGTCCAATAAGTGATCAGAAAATTAACTTAGTTAATGCTAATTTCATTTCTACAGAAAGAGGCCTTAAGGTCATAGAGGAAAAAGGTCCGGCACCGGAGCAATATAGTAACTTAATAACTGTAGAAGTGGAAACTTCTGCTGGTAAGACTACTATATCCGCTACTCATATGCGCGGTGAAACCCATATAGTTAGAATCAGTGAATATTGGATAGATATTGTGCCAACTGGAGGTTATCTGTTATTCACAGACCATCAAGATAGACCCGGAATGATAGGAGCTGTAGGAACTATAATTGGCAAACATGATATCAACATAGGGTTTATGGAAGTCGGCAGGCTCGAATCTCGGGGGCGAGCAACAATGATACTCGGGTTAGACGATGACGTTCCAGAAGCAGCATTAGAAGAAGTAAGGCAGCTTGAAGACGTATATACTGTAAAAATAGCAAACCTGTGAAATGTCCTTAGGTTCACTAAATATCTAAGTTACATCTCAATGTGGTTTTAAGACCATAACTAAATGAATTTACAATTTGCTATAGATCCACAACAAGTCTACTCTTCTCATTACAAACGAACGAGGAATAATTGAAATGGAAAAATCTATTGGTATTGTCGGCTCTGGTGTTATGGGTTCTGGAATAGCACAAATAGCTACTCAGAATGGGTATAGCGTAATCATGACAGACACCTCGGAAACACAAATGGAAGCTGCTGTAACACGAATAACCAACGGTTTGAACCAAGGTGTAGAGAGAGGGTTTGTCGAAAAATCTACACGAGATAAAGCAATAGAGTTACTTACGACTACTAAGAATTTAGAGGACGTTGCTGAGTCATCCATAATTATAGAGAATATCTGGGAAAATCAATCTGCAAAAACCACATTACTAGAAAGACTAGATAGAATAGCACCTGACGAGACAATATTCGCTTCTAACACATCTACAATACCAATCACGGAACTAGCAACTTCCACACATAGGCCAGATAAAGTTGTCGGAATGCATTTTTTCAACCCACCATACGCAATGCAATTGGTTGAAGTCATTAAAGGTTATCATACTAGCGAGCACACAGTGCAAGAAATTGTGACCTTATCAGAAGGTATGGGAAGGAAACCTGTAGTGATAGCTGATTCTGCAGGCTTTGTGGTAAACAGATTAATAGCACCGTTTCTCAACGAAGCTACGTTCCTGCTCCAAGAGTCTGTAGCATCGAAGGAAGATATCGATCAATGCGTTAGGCTAGGATTAAACCACCCTATGGGACCATTCCAACTCATGGATCTAGTAGGACTAGATGTAATCTTACATGAAATAACAACAATCTTTGAGAAAACAGGCGACCCAAAATACAGGCCTTCTCAGTTGCTCACAAGAATGGTTGCTGCCGGACAGTTAGGAAGGAAAACCAAGGCAGGTTGGTACGACTACTAGTTACAGGAGTATACATAGATAGTTTTGTTATGGCTGCCCGGCCAGGATTCGAACCTAGGTTAAGGGATTCAAAGTCCCCTGTGCTACCACTACACCACCGGGCAACTGTACAAATGTATCACATGCTTTCCATATTCTCTACAACAATATATGCCAAATCTCTTAATATTATCTATACTGCAGCAGTTGCTAGAATTTACACCTAAACTAGAATTGACACCTAAACAAGTATGCAATTATAATTGAGCGTGAACAGAAATGCCAAAAAGAACATATCAACCAAAAGTAAGAAGAAGGAAAAGAAAGCACGGGTTCTTTTCTAGGATGGATACCAATGGTGGGCAAAACGTTTTAAAGCGTCGCCGGTTCAAAGGTCGACATAGCTTAACCGTATAATTTGCTACACAAATTAAAGGAAAGTCCTTACCGTATTTTGCCAAACTCCTGTAGCCTCTGACTAATGAAAAAGGAACTTCGCCTCAGGAAGGCAAAAGAGTTTAGCTTTGTCTACAATAATGGACAATCTTGGGCAGACCATCTTCTAGTCCTAAAAGCAATGCCTAACGGGACACAATATACAAGCAGGCTTGGCTTCTCAGTTGGCAAGCGGGCCGGCAACGCAGTGGTCAGAAATACGATAAAAAGAAGAACTAAGGAAGCTGTGAGATACACTCAAATCATAGGTGGTTGGGATTTAGTTTTCATAGCAAGAAGTAATGCAAATAAGGCAGATTATAATAGCTTGAGATCATCCGTTTATAAATTATTGAATAAGGCCTCATTATTAATGCAAGAACACCCTGGCACAAAAAGAAAAATCTCATGAAAAATGGATCTCTTCTTTTACTAAGCTTATATAAGCAAGCACTTTCTCCATACCTACCTATATCCTGCAGATACGAGCCCACATGTTCCGAGTACTCTTCTGGTGCTATATTGAAGCATGGCTTCATCAAAGGTTTGTGGCTTAGCATAGCTAGATTATCTCGATGTAGGCCTATGGGCGGTAACGGATATGATCCGATACCATAATAAAACATTAACCCAACACAACACACAATGACCATGCAACTTAAAATATTGAATCCTCTTTCTGATAACCCTAGACACGTACCTGCAATTACCTTTTGGGTAATGCCATTACTGCTTCTTACTTTCTTTTTGGCCGGTTGTGCTGGGGATTTCAGATCAACTTCCGGCTGGTCTGCCGCAGCACTTTATGATAATAAGGTGTTTATAGGTACTAAAGAGGCAAATCTTACAGTTCTGGATAGTAATACCGGTAGATACTTATGGTCTTTTCCTAAGGAAGGAGACGAAATAAATCTAGAAGGTATATATGGTACGCCAATAGTCCATGATGGTGTTGTATATTTTGGAGCTTACAATGGGATTTTATACGCAATAGATCTTAATTCTGAAAGAGAAATATGGACATTCCAAACGGATGGCCATATAGTAGGATCTCCTGCGATAGAAACTTCGAATTCGAACGAACATCATATAGTGATAAGTTCATCAGACGGTCATATATATGCTGTAGATAGAAATCTTGGAAGGCTTGTCTGGGAATTCGAAGCTGGAGGAGGTATATGGTCCACGCCAGTCATAGTCGAAGGTGTGGTATATTTTGGAGCTTTAGATGGAACAGTTTATGCTGTTTCAACAACGAATACTAATCAAGTTGGCCAAGGTGAACTAATATGGAGCCATAAGACATCTGGAGCTATAGCTTCGACTGCTCTAGTATTCCCTAGGAGTATAAATGACAGCAAAGGTGGGCTATTCATAGGATCTTTCGACAAGATGTTCTATGCATTGGACCTTGAAGGGAACTTATTGTGGCAAGAACCCTTCAAAGCATCAAATTGGTTCTGGAATACTGCAATATATCATGCCAATGTTATATACGTAGGGTCTATGGATGGAAACTTATATGCTATAGATGCTTTAACAGGCAAGTCTGTATGGTCATCTCCGTTCACCACAGGTGGACCTATAGTCTCCTCACCAACAATTGTTGAATCAGGTATAGCTGTCGGTTCAGACGACGGCAACGTATATCTTGTAGATAGCAGCACTGGACGGGAAATACGCTCATTCACTACCAAGGATAAGGTTAGAGCAGATCTTACTGCAGAAAACTCTAACATTTATTTCAGCGATACAGATCATAATATAAGATCAGCCGATTTGAAGGACGGTTTCTGGATAGAACTATGGTGCTATAACACGAAAAAGCTATCGAATAATTGTGACTAGGTACTTAGGGTACTATCCATAGTTACTCTGTCTGCACATAATAAATCATTTGTAGGTAAATAATTTGGAAGTAATTGGATTGATATGGAACACTGCTATTCTGCAACCCATGATTAATGGGCTTATAGTTCTGTATAAAATTTTTGGGGATAATTTTGGTATAAGCATACTTATATTTACTGTTGTGATTAGAGTCGTGACTATACCTATGACACTAAGACAGATACGCATGACAAAAGCTATGTCAGGCATTCAACCACAAATTCGTGAAATGCAACAAAAGTACCCCGATGATCGCCAAAAAGTATCTCAGGAAACTATGCGAATATACCGTGAAAATGGTGTAAACCCCATAGGTTGTTTAGGTCCTATGTTTATTCAGATGCCCATCTGGATAGGGTTATACCAGGCTATAATACAAATCCTACCTACAAGCCCAGAATCTCTTATAGGTCTCTCCCAAAAACTCTACGAATGGATTCCAATAGTCAATGAAGCAATACCATTAAATAGTTCTTTTCTATGGCTCGACTTAGCATTTCCTGACAAGCTACCAGTAATACCTATATTGGTAGGTGGATCTATGTGGGCAGTGCAAAAAATGACAATGATGCCATCAGCAGATGCACGTCAAGCTCAAACTAACCAAATGATGCTATGGATGATGCCTTTGATGTTGTTATTTCTATCATTTTCTTTACCAAGTGGGCTATCAATTTATTGGATAGTTTCGAATTTCATACAAATGGGAATCCAGTATCGGATAACTGGGCTAGGTAATCTTTTGCCATCCCCTAAAACACCAGCAGAAGAAGACATTAAAGAAGATAACTCAAATCAGACAGAAGAGGAGAAGAAAGAAAATGGAGATACTAGAAGTAAAGGGAAGGTCAGTGGAGGAAGCGGTAGAAATAGCACTAGAAAAGCTCGGCGCCGACCGGGATCAGGTAGAAATAGAGGTTCTTAATCCAGGTAAAGGTGGAATATTAGGATTTGGAGCTGAACCAGCCCTCATTAGTGTAAGACTAACATCACCTGCAGCTAATATATCTACATTGGCACAACTTACTGTTGAGACATTGATCAGAAACATGAACGCAAACGCGTCAGTGAATATAAGATCCAGCGAAGTTGTAGATAATTTTGAAACAGTACAAATAGATATAAATGGCGAGGACTCAGGATTGCTAATAGGTAGTCGTGGCGACACTTTAAAAGCAATACAATTCATATCAAATTTATTGATAGGCAATAGAGTTGAAGGCAGGGTTTTTATAGACATTGAGGGGTATAGGGATAAACGATTCGCATCAATACAAGAGCTAGCATCTAAAGTAGCTCACCGTGTGAGTACCACCGGTAAAGCAATCACTCTCGAACCTATGGCACCTAGTGAAAGACGCATGGTTCATATAACTCTTGCAGATCACACTTCTGTCACTACAGAAAGTACTGGGAACGGAAACGATCGCAGAGTAACCATATTGCCCATATCCTAGCCGCCGAAAATATTTATATTGATAGGTATTGCTTAAGATGATCGTCAGGGTATAGATTTGCGTTCAATATTTATTCTATTAGTTGCTACCATAGTATCCCTAATAACATCCTGCACTCCAAATATAGAGCAGGACACGCCAATCTACAACACACCTCCAAGGGAATTCAATAATGTAATACCCTTACCAACAAATTCTACCCCCCCCATACAGGCTAGTAAATACGGGGGGGTACTTACTCTGGCAAACCGAGGAGATCCTCCTGCTGGGTTTGATCCTTCAAGGACTAGCAGTATTGCACTCCATCATGTTGGAGGTGCTCTATTCGGCCCTGGTAATCTTGTTATGAGATGCCGTGAAGATTTCTATAAGATATGCCCAAATATAGCTAAGAAATGGATAGTAAACCAATCATATAAAGAGTGGACATTTACATTACAAGATGATATCTATTGGCATGATCAACGGAAATTTACCCCAGAAGATGTCCAGTTCTGGTTTCAGTTGTCTTACTACGGCATAGAATCCAAACAAAAGTATCGTCCACCTGCTTATTTCAAAAGTGAACTAGGTAACATTAAAAGTGTAGACATCCTAGGTCATGATCGTATTCGTGTAATATTGAATGAAACTAATCCATACTTCCTTGATATACTAGCCAACCCCAGATTCAAATTAGCTCACCCAAAGCATCTCGTTAGTGAATCAATAGCTAATGGCAATGTGAGTATAAGTCCAATAGAAATAGGACTTATAGGCCTAGGTCCATTCAAATTAGAAAAATACGATAAGGGTAGCTTAATAAGCTTGTCCCGATGGGATAAGTATTGGGAAGAGAGTGAAGGAAACAATCTACCCTACCTAGATAATATAGATTATGTAATAATGCCAAACCCATTCACTATGGACGTTGCATTCCGTACGGGGAAACTGGATGGAGGAGCAAGAGGACGAGCCCACTACTTAACATCGGAACGTAAAGCAGGATATGTTAAAGACCTCGGAGAAGATGTATTTTTTGCAGAAACCGATGGAGGTAATTTCAGGCTTGCTTTCAATATCTTAAAGGAAGGACCATGGCAAGATCCTTCTGTAAGGAGAGCGATATCTCTCTGGATAGACAAACCATCTTCTATTGACACGGTGCTAGGTGGGTTTGGTTGGACTACTCCTGATCTAAACCCTCCTACTATACTCATGCCGATAGGGAGGGCAAATTTAATAAACTGGCCAAAGTTCGATCTGGAACCCCTAGACCAGAAAAGAGACAAGGCTAAATCTCTTATTACTAAAGCAGGATACCCAAATGGGTTTTCTATGGGGCACTTATGCAGGTCTATCAATCCCAGGCCATGTGAATATCTAAAGTCTCAGTTAGGTGGATTAGGAATAGATTTGACACTTAACATGGTAGAAGAAGGACAATGGAACAATGCCAGAGGCAGCATATACTATGATACCCAACAAGGTAGATTAACGCCTTCCACTATACCTGAAGGAACAGAGTCAGTGTATGGAAGATATTCTCAAAACCCCGATGCCTATGCTAAGCACGAGGATCAAAAAGTTGACCAAATGTACAGACTACTAAGAAATTCCCTCTCGACCCCCAGAAGAGTAGAATTATGGAGGGCAATAGAAGAATACCTTTATGTAGAACAGACATACATTATTCCAATAGCAGAATCCATAAATGTCGTACCATACCGAAGTTTTATCAAAAATCTAGACATACCACCGGAAGACTCTCATACTTATACTGATTTCACAAAAGTATGGATAGGGCCAGACTAACAGCCTTACGAGTTAACATATTGGGTAGTAATCTACATCGAGAAAGACTAGAACTTCTTGATATATTAAACCAATATTATATAAATATTATCTTCCAGTCCTGTTGTAAGATGTTCTTATCAAAAATGCAATTTCCTAAGTTTTGGTATAAGAATAACCAAGTAGAGGTGCTCCATTAGATTACACACATACATAATATGGCGATTATTATTAATATTGCCCACATTACTAATGGCATCTGTCCTAATATTTCTCGTCATCAGATTGCTCCCAGGGGATATAGTGAGAACCATAGCCGGAGATGTGCCAATCAGTAACGAACAGAGAGAACTTCTGCTAGAGGAATTAGGATTAAATGAGCCGCTGTTCAATCAATATATTGATTGGCTTTCAAGCTTCTTACACGGTCATTTTGGAGGTATATCCTTAGAGAGCAAAGAGCCAATACGGTACATTCTCGGGAAACAACTACCTGTATCTTTGCTTATAACTTCGTATAGCCTATTTCTATCTATAGTAATATCCATACCATTAGGCATATATGCGGCATCATCAAAAAATCTTTGGCCAGATAGTATAATACGGCTGGTTACCACCATCGGCATTGCTATACCAAATTTATGTATAGCCCTGCTATTGCTAATCTTACTTTTGCTATTTACTGGCTGGTCACCACCAATAGTTTATACACACCCATGGATAGACCCATGGAATCATTTAAAGATCGTATTCTGGCCCACACTCATACTCAGTTGGGAATTTAGCTCCACGTTGATCAGGATAACAAGATCCAGTATATTGAACGTTCTAGATAAGCCGTATATAACATCGGCTCGTGCAAAAGGGTTATCCAATTTTATGATTTTATTCAGACATTCCATTCCCAATGCCATTATAACGCCGATAACATCTATAGGGTTACAATTCGGAATATTAATGAGCAGTTTGATAGTTATGGAAACATTGTTCGGGCTACCTGGGATAGGAAGAGGGCTAATCCAAGCCTTTATTGCCAGAGATTTCCCATTAGTTCAAAGCCTGGGATCTTGTATAGTCCTAATATCTTTAGTTATTAACCTAATAGTAGATATAACATACACTTTGATTAATCCCCTAATCTGGGATTCCGCCGATAGAATAGCCTAGATTCACTTATAAGTCGTATAACATACACCTCTGTTAACAAAATGAATAATACTAACTCAAATATCAGGAATGCTGTGCTATATATCTATAGGTCAGCATCAACCATTATCAGGTGCTCTACTTACCTATTTTTCAATCATATGACAACTGCTTATTTATGCCTAATATTATTTATTCTGTTACTATTCATATTTCTAGCTGGAGTATTTGCTAATCATGATCCCTTACATCAATATCTAGACACTAGACTTACACCTCCGGGACATGCCCATTATTTTGGTACAGATCACCTAGGAAGAGATGTCTTCAGTAGGACATTACACGGAGGCAGGCATTCACTAACAATAGGATCAATATCTATAATTATTTCTAGTGTATTCGGTATCATTATTGGAGTTTTTTCAGGGTTTCACGGAGGCATACTAGATCTAATTTTGCAAAGAACAATGGATGTACTATTGGCATTCCCATTTTTCGTATTAGTGCTAATATTCGTTGTGGCTTTTGGTCCATCATCTACATCTCTGGCCGTAGCAATTGCAATCGGTCAAGTTCCAATCATCGCAAGACTATCCAGAGCACATACATTAGTTATCAAGAATTCAACTTATGTACAAGCTGCTAGAACTATTGGTGCAAGTGATTTCCAAATCATAGCCAGACACATTCTACCTAACAGCTTTAATCCAATATTGGCACAAATGCCTGGTAACTTTGGCGGAGCGATCGGAGCAGAAGCGACTCTTAGCTTTTTTGGATTAGGTATTCCACCACCCAATCCTTCGTGGGGAAATATGATGGCCGATGGACTGAGTGGATTCGTGGAAATAGCTCCATGGATAACCCTTTTTCCTGGATCTTTATTAGTAGTCACTGTAATGGCTTTTGCATTGTTGAGTGATAAATTACATGACTTCTTAGACACAGAAAAAAGAATCTAGTCATACAGGATAGCAAAAAACCCCTTGCTTTTATTTACAAGGGGCTTTTTAGTGACAATTTTTTGGTAGCGGGGGTAGGATTTGAACCTACGACCTTCGGGTTATGAGCCCGACGAGCTACCGCTGCTCCACCCCGCGACTTCAACAAATCTAAACTAACATGTCAAATATTTATACTACGCCAAGCGGATTAGTTCCTTAAGAACCTTTGCCAATCTAGCGTCATAAAATAGAGAGATGAACGATCTTGTATATATGGATCAAGTCCTCGACCGATTAGTACCGCTTAGCTCAATCCCTTACAGGACTTACACTTGCGGCCTATCAAACAGGTAGTCTACCTGTGGTCTAATTCCCAAAATGGGAAAGAGAAATCTAGTCTTGGGCAGGGCTTCGCGCTTATATGCTTTCAGCGCTTATCCACACCAGACGTGGCTACCCGGCGATGCTCCTGGCGGAACAACCGGCACACCAGAGGTCTGTCCCTCCCGGTCCTCTCGTACTAGGGAGAGCTTCCCTCAAATTTCTTACGCCCACGACGGATAGAGACCGAACTGTCTCACGACGTTCTGAACCCAGCTCGCGTGCCCCTTTAACCGGCGAACAGCCGGACCCTTGGGACCTTCTTCAGCCCCAGGATGGGACGAGCCGACATCGAGGTGCCAAACCTCCCCGTCGATGTGAACTCTTGGGGGAGATTAGTCTGTTATCCCCGGGGTAGCTTTTATCCGATAAGCCACGGCCCTTCCACACGGTACCGTGGGATCACTTTGCCCGACTTTCGTCCCTGCTCGACTTGTAGGTCTCGCAGTCAAGCTCCCTTATGCCAATACACTCTACAGGTGATTTCCATCCACCTTGAGGGAACCTTTGGGCGCCTCCGTTACTTTTTAGGAGGCGACCGCCCCAGTCAAACTGCCCGCCTGACACGGTCCCCTGGCCTATCCAGGGTTAGAGCCAAAGACAGAGAAGAGTGGTATTTCAACGTTGGCTCCATCCCAACTAGCGTTGAGATTTCATAGCCTCCCACCTATCCTACACATCCCAGCCCCCGGTCCAATGTCAAGTTGCAGTAAAGCTCCACGGGGTCTTTTTGTCCTGTCGCGGGATACCCGCATCTTCACGGGCCTTGCAATTTCGCCGAGTCCTTCGTTGAGACAGCGACCAAGTCGTTACGCCTTTCCTGCGGGTCGGAATTTACCCGACAAGGGATTTCGGTACCTTAGGACCGTTATAGTTACGGCCGCCGTTCACCGGGGCTTCAGTTCAGAGCTGCCTCTCAGTCGAAACTGAGATTCACCCTTCCCCTTAACCTTCCGGCACTGGGCAGGCGTCAGCCCCTATACATCATCTTACGATTTAGCAGAGACCTGTGTTTTTGTTAAACAGTCGCTTGGCCCCTTTAGCTGCGGCCCCAAAAGGCTTCGGGAGCAAGTCCCTACACCCTCGGGGCACCCCTTTTTCCTAAGTTACGGGGTTAGTTTGCCGAGTTCCTTAACGAAGGTTCTCTCGAACACCTTGGGGTTCTCACCCCTGCCTACCAGTGTCGGTTTGCGGTACGGTCACCATTATACTCACAACGAGGATTTTCTAGGCGGTATAGGTTCAACGGAATTCTACTAGGTAAACCTAGCAGTTTCCTCCTCTCTCAGCTCGTAACGCCGGAACGGATTTTCCTATCCCGGCATGGCCTTCGGAGGAAGACACACCATGTCCAATGGGCATGCTCCGCCTACCTTTCCGCGTCCCCCCTTTGCATAAAACGCATAAAGGTGGTGCAGGAATATTGACCTGCTGTCCATCGCATGGGCCTTTCGGCTTACGCTTAGGACCGACTAACCCTACGCCGAACAACGTTGCGTAGGAAACCTTAGGCTTTCGGTGTCCATGATTCTCACATGGATTAACGCTACTCATGCCGACATTCTCACTTCCCCGCGCTCCAGCATACCTCACGGTACACCTTCAACGCCCGAGGAACGCTCCCCTACCCCGCAGTTTCGAAAAACTGCAGCCACAGCTTCGGCGGTGGACTTTAGCCCCGTTAAATTTTCGGCGCAGGATCCCTCGACCAGTGAGCTATTACGCACTCTTTAAAGGGTGGCTGCTTCTAAGCCAACCTCCTGGTTGTCTGAGCGATCCAACTTCCTTTACCACTTAGTCCACACTTAGGGGCCTTAGCTGGTGATCTGGGCTGTTTCCCTTTCGACTATGGAGCTTATCCCCCACAGTCTCACTCCCGAGGTTTAGATATAATGGCATTGGTGGTTTGGTTGGGTTTGGTAAGCTTGCGCCCCCTAGCCCATCCAGAGCCCTACCTCCATCATTCACCCTCAAGGCTGCACCTCAATGCATTTCGGGGAGAACCAGCTATCTCCGGGTTCGTTTGGCATTTCACCTCTACCCACAGCTCATCCCAAGACTTTGCAACGTCCATGAGTTCGGGCCTTCACTCCGATGTTATCGGAGCTTCACCCTGGCCATGGGTAGCTCACCCGGTTTCGGGTCTAATCCCCGCGACTGAATTCGCCCTATTCAGACTCGCTTTCGCTACGGCTCCATTCCTTAAGGAATTTAACCTTGCCGCGAAGATTAACTCGTCGGCTCATTCTTCAATAGGCACGCCGTCACCTCGATCATGTCGAGGCTCCGACCGTATGTAAGCTCATGGTTTCAGGTCTATTTCACTCCCCTCCCGGGGTTCTTTTCACCTTTCCCTCACGGTACTGGTTCACTATCGGTCGCAAAGGATATTTAGCCTTGGAGGGTGGTCCCCCCATATTCCCACGGGATTCCACGTGTCCCGCGGTACTCAAGGTCACATTAGGAGCCATATCTCTTTCGCCTACAGGACTTTCACCTCCTATGGTTGCCCTTTCCAGGGACCTTCGGCTAGAGAAAAGGTTTCTTACTCCTTGGGGTAACTGAGGCTTCCCCAAACGCGCCTTAAAACACCCTATAAACATAGGACCTCAGTCCACTAAGTTTATAAGGTTTGGGCTGTTCCCCGTTCGTTCGCCACTACTTAGGGAATCTCTGTTGATTTATTTTCCTCGAGGTACTTAGATGTTTCAGTTCCCTCGCTTACCCGCTCTAACTTAAGGGTTAGGTTAGAGCTATCCCGAGTTTATCGGGACAGGTTTCCCCATTCGGGAATCCCCGGTTATGCTTGCTAGACAGCTATCCGAGGCTTTTCGCAGTCTTACCACGCCCTTCATCGGTCCTTTGCGCCAAGGCATCCACCATGAGCTTGTAGTAACTTGATCCACATATACAAGCCCGTTCATCTCTCTATTTAGTTTTTAAAGAACAAGAATGGCGACTGAGAGCACTCTGTCGCCATTGAGATTGCAACCAGTTAAATAGCTAACTATTTCGTCAGGTCTTCAGCTGCTTGCACCTCTCATTAACATCTGGAGATTATCACACAACCTTCTAATCTAAGTCAATAGAAATTTGCTTACATTATTCAGCATATAAATTAGTTGCCCAGGATAACTATTTTACCAAAGAAATCTCGTGCCTCCATAGCTTGATGAGCCAAGGAAATATCCTCCATTGCAAATCTCTTCCCAACTACTCCTCGAAGCTCTCCCCTATTTATAACATTCATCATTTCTTTAAATGAACGCCTTGTGCGACCACCACTACCCATCAAAGTGAGCGGTTTACCAGTAAGCAATGAAAGGTCTATCTCTGCTTTTGTACCCGATGTAGTACCGGTAATTACTAACCTTCCTCCAGCACGTATACTGAGTAGGTTCTGTTGCCAAACAGTAGCTCCTACAACGTCCAAAACCATATCTACCAGCTTGCCATTATTCAAATCCCTAACTTCTCTACTGAATTCAGTATGCTTGTTATAATTTATACCGTGATGGGCTCCTATTTGAATCGCATTGTCAATCTTCTCGTCTGTTCCAGCAGTAGTAATTACTTTTGCACCTATAAGCCTAGCTATTTGTATCGCTGCACTGCCTACACCGCTACCACCTGCTTGAATAAGAATCGTCTCCCATGGCTGAAGTTTTCCCTTCACCATGATGCAATGCCATGCTGTATGAAATGCAAGTGGCATTGCTGCTGCTTCCTCAAATGAAATATCTTCTGAGACTTTGTACACATTGAAATATGGAACTACACAATAATCTGCATGTCCTCCGTCTAGATCTACACCTATACGAAGCTGGTTAGCACAAAATTGATCTTCACCAATAATGCAATAACTACACCTATCACACTTTACGCGATTGTCAACCAAGACTCTATCTCCTTGACTGAAATCCATAACCCCACTCCCTACACTTTCAACTACTCCTGCCATGTCACAACCCAATATCCTAGGAAATCCTCCTGATGTTCTACCTCTACCAGCCCTAAGCCCCAAATCTAAGTGATTCAGTGCACTAGCTTTTACTCTAATCAAAACCTCATTTTCCATGGGTTCTGGTTCTGGCCTGTCACCATATATAAGCTTATCCACTCCGCCAGGCTCATTTATATATACTGCTTTCATATAATCCCCTCTTTCTTGGAAAGTTGACTTAAGTACTGAACAAGACAGGACACAATCAACCCTGTTATTTGGCTTATGCCCATCATTCAGGGTAAACTAGACAAGTATTAACTTGGAAATCTTCCGAAAATAAGAAATAATCTATCATTATTATAGTGTCAAGATTTATCATATAAATCAATACAAAATCCAACCATACGCAACTACCTCATTATATACGATATACGTCATACGTCGTCATAACGCTATCAAGAGTTAAAATAATGACAAGTAATATAATTCTCACTGGGTTTTCAGGAACTGGCAAATCTCATATCGGATATATAGTATCCCAAATGATGAGATGGGACTTCATGGACACCGATGATGAGCTAACCAAAAGAGCATCAGCAACCATAGAAGAGATATTCAAGAATTATGGAGAATCCAAATTCCGGCAAATGGAGAAAGCCCTGATATCAGAATTCAGTGACTTATCTAATTTTGTTATATCTACTGGTGGAGGAGCAATAGTAGATGAGGAAAATTATAAATACATGAAAGAAAACGGTTTCATAGTATGCCTAGAAGCAAAAGCAGACACTATAAATGCCAGAATTAAACAACAGCATAATGTTAGACCTCTTATATCTCAAGGCGATCCTCATGAGCGCATAAACCAACTCAAATCTCAACGGCAACACCAATATGCTATGTCTGATTGGACCGTACACACAGATCACCTAACACCAATCCAAGTCGCAAGGGAAATAATACGTGCATGGGAGATCAGGCAAGACCAGATCTATGAACAAGTCAGATTAGGAACTCTTTCCCAGGTTCCGTCCTTTACAGTATCTACTAAATCTCTTTCATACCCGGTTTTTGTAAATTATGGGATACTTACCAAGATAACAGAGTATCTAAAGTTTGCAGGTGTATCTGATCAAGTCTTCGTCATATCAGATGAAGTTCTAAAAGACACGCATCTTGCAACGCTCAAGCTGTCCCTAATCAATGCTGGCATAGACTGTAAAACATTCCTAGTCAGATCAGGCGAGCATAACAAATCTATGGAGACCGCCCAGGCAATATACTCTTGGTTGGTAGAAAACCGAGCAGAGAGATCTAGCACATTGTTGGCACTTGGTGGTGGTGTTATAGGTGATTTAACTGGTTTTGTAGCTGCTACTTTCCTCCGAGGTTTAAAAGTTATACAAGTACCTACATCCTTGGCAGCTATGGTAGATGCCTCAATCGGCGGCAAAACAGCTGTAAATTTACCAGAAGCCAAAAACCTAGTTGGAGCATTTCATCAACCAATTGCAGTATACGCTGACTTAGATACACTTAAGACATTATCAAGTAGAGAACTAGCATCCGGATGGGCAGAAGCGATCAAACATGGATTAATCCTAGACAAGGATCTATTTTCATTGTTCGAAACTAGATACCAAGATATCACGTACATGTCACCAGAAATATCAGAACACATAATTAGTCGGAGTATGGAAATAAAGGCAAGAGTTATAGAACAAGATGAACGAGAAACGACAGGCCGCAGGATCCTTTTGAATTATGGCCATACCATTGGGCATGGCCTAGAGGCAGCCTCCCGCTATGGCACTCTCTTGCATGGAGAAGCTGTTTCAATTGGCATGATGGGAGCTGGTATTATAAGTAACCGCATGGGCTTGCTATCATCAGGTAATCTAGATAGGCAGAGATCAGTGTTGAAAAACTTCAACTTACCACTAGAGTACAGTAGTATAGATCCAGAAGACATCCTAAAGGCCATACAACTTGACAAGAAAATTGCGTCCAAGAAAATTAACTGGGTGCTATTGGAAGATATCGGGAAAACGTGTATACGTACAGATGTACCGGAAGACTTAGTAAAAGAAATTGTGCACTCACTTTGCAATTGAATAGAGGTTTAAATAATAGATGAACACTATTGTGGTATATATTAGACTACTCAAGCCTAGGGAAACATTACTACTTGCCATTATAGGCTTATGTACAGCCGTCATAGCTGGACAAGGTTCTCCTCCAATAGACAGGTTCCTGCTTGCTGCTATAACGATAATTATTGGTAGTGGAGGCACAAACGGACTAACAAATTATCTAGATAGACACGTAGATGCAAAAATGAAGAGGACTCGTCATCGTGTTATTCCCTCAGGTCTCATAACCCCCACACATGCTTTAATATGGGCCAGCACCTTAGTAGCAACTGGATTGCTACTCGCACTTTACCTCCATCCATACGCTTTTATAGCTGGTATATCCGGCGTAACAGCAGGGTTAATATTCCGCAAAACATGGGCTACACATTTCTTAGGCATACTGTCGTCCTGCGGTCCACTGATAGTCGGATGGTTCGCAATAAACCCGAATATAACTCCCACAATTGCCCTTCTATGCCTGATAATACTACTCTGGCTACCAATCCACGTATGGAATCTTATGATTTCAGCAAGAGATGACTATCTAGAAGCAGGAGTCAATATATTCCCTCTAAACCGAGGGGTAGATTTAACAGCAAAAGTTTCACTAATCCTATCAATAATATTATTCGGTACATGTATGTTGTTGTACATGGCAGGAGACTTTGGTGGTATCTACCTTGGCTCTTCGCTCATAGGCTGTTCTATGATGGTATGGGCCACTTTTAACATGCTTCGATCTAAAGACAAGGATGCTGCATATCGGGCTTTTAAGGCATCAGCTTTTCCATTCTTGCTTCTAATATTTGTGGCTCCATGCATAGATCTTTGGATAGCTGGGCTTAGCTAATATGGACTATCAAAGTTATGAAGCCACAATAACTGGCATCAAAGAGGAGTCTCCATCTGTTAAGTCTTTTGACATCTCATTAACTGGAGGTGATTTCGATTTCCTACCTGGGCAATATATAGACCTGTTTGTAGATACACCTACTGGTATAATAGTAGGTGGATACTCTATAATCTCGGCTCCAGTAGATTATAAGAATAAAATTAGTATAGCTGTAAAAAAAATCGAAGGGGCTCTAGCAACAGTACAGCTTCATGATAAAACACTAGTAGGCGACATGTTCCATCTTCAGGGACCTGGTGGCGATTTTTATTACGAACCAAATCTTGGAAGCTCTATAGTTTTTGTCGCAGGAGGTATAGGTATCACTCCATTTATAAGCATGATCAAGCATATAAACAAGACAGAGCCCAATTTGAAAGTAGCATTGATAGCCAGTGCCAAAGTACCTTCAGAACTTATATTCAGAGAAGAGATAATTGATATTTCACATCATAATCTCAATATCAACCCCATTTTTACTGTAACTCAACCTACTGAAGAGAATTGGGATGGGAAAATAGGAAGAATAAATAGATCTACACTTTCAAGTTTTGCTGCTGACAAATCAAATGTATTCCTGATAAGTGGTCCTGATGACATGCAGGAAAATGTGGAATCTATGTTAACCGATCTAGGAGTCTTAAAAAGAAATATTAAGAGAGAAACTTGGTAGATCCAATGAAAAATAACCATGTGACTTGAAATGGGACTATGTTTTTGAGTAATATTATAGGCTCTATTCGAATTAATTAGGAGAGGAATATCTCCAAATGGCCTCGTCAAGGCAAATACTTCTTGTAGTACCGAAAGACAAACAAGATAGCTTTATTAAGCTAGAAGAACAAGGGTTTGTACTTTCAACATCGGAGGAAACAGAATCTCTACACGAAAGAATTGTTGATAATCCCCCATCACTCTTGATGTTAGATCTGGCTAGTTTCTGGGCAGACCAATGCATATCTGTCATTGAAAGCTGTAACCAAAATCATATACCAGTATTGGGCATAGTCCGAGGAGAAAGGAAAATAGATTTAGACACTAGGTTAACTGTATCAGATCTCTTATTCTACCCATTCACTGATAACGAGCTCACAATAAGAGTAAACAGATTGATATCTAACAATAATAGTAACAGAACCGAATCGTCCATCCGAATAGGATCTGTATTTATAGACCTCGAACGCTACGAGGTTACAATTGCCGGCAGGAAAGTAGTACTAACATATAAGGAGTATCAACTGCTGTGTTTGATGGCAAATGCACCAGGCAGGGTTTATTCGAGAGAGGTCCTACTAAGTACCATATGGGGATACGACTATTTCGGCGGTATTAGAACTGTAGATGTGCATATTAGAAGGTTACGTAGTAAAATCGAAGACAGTGGTGATGTGTTTATAGAAACTGTACGTAACGTGGGATACAGATTCAGCGATCATAAATATCCTTGATAGTGATAATCATGTTTACCATAGATCACGGAAGGGATTTAACATATCTGTAACAACATAGCAATAACTCATTAACAAACAGGTGATATCATTTATATTGGGCTCAATCTCTAGGAAGTTGGTCTGGTAATTGCAATTGGCCACCAAAGGAACTAATACGAAACTTAAGTGGAGGTAATAAGATGGTTTATAAAGCAGAATACATATGGTTGGATGGGAGCACCCCCTCGGCTAGGCTAAGATCAAAAACGAAGGTAATTGCTGATGGAGAGCTTCCGCCAGTTTGGGGATTTGATGGATCGAGTACTCAACAAGCGACCGGAGACAATTCTGATGTTGTTCTTAACCCAGTACTTACAGTACCTGACCCAATAAGGGGGGGCAATAACGTAATAGTTATGACAGAGACCTTATTAACAGACATGAGCCCACACCCAACAAACACCAGATACGCCTGTGCGGCAGCATCTGAGAAATACGGCTCCTTTGAAACTTGGTTTGGCATAGAACAGGAGTATACATTTTTTCAGGGTAATGCACCGCTAGGTTGGCCTGCAAACGGATATCCTGCTCCTCAGGGAGACTATTACTGCGGAGTCGGAGCGGATGTCATTTTTGGACGAGATATAGTCGAAGAACATATGGATGCTTGTATCGCAGCAGGATTACACATAGCCGGTATCAATGCCGAAGTTATGCCCGGGCAATGGGAATTCCAGATAGGTGCAATAACTACTCCACAGGTCGGAGATGAACTATGGATTGCAAGGTGGCTCCTATCTAGAATAGCTGAGGATTTTGACGTAACCGTATCTCTAGATGCAAAGCCAGTTTCCGGGGACTGGAACGGGGCAGGTGCACACACAAATTTCTCTACAAAACAAATGCGCGAAAGCTATGATCCTTGCGTTGCTGCAGCTGAAGCACTTGGAACGAATGTTGCAGAGCACATTGCCAACTACGGAGCGGGTATAGAGCAACGTCTAACAGGCAAACATGAGACGGCTAGTTATAAAGACTTCTCTTATGGAGTTTCAGATAGAGGTGCATCAATACGTATACCATGGCAAGTAGCCAGAGATCAGAAAGGGTATATAGAAGACAGAAGGCCAAATGCAAACGTAGATCCGTATAAAGTCACAAGGCTTATAGTCGAAACTGTTTGCGGGGCAGCTAGCAAATAACTTAGATTTATTATGTAGTGCTAGCAAGTTTTATTAATATGGAGTGGATAGTAACTTGTATTAGTTTACTATCCACTCCATATTAGACTACTAATAGATAATAAATGACACCATAATAGGAAATACAAATTAACCATCAACGCCATTACTACAATATATACGCATGGTTTCCGTTGTTATAAGTAGCATACGTAATGCCTTTTCGTATCAATCCCCAGAACATGAGCTATTTAATGTATTATGGTTCTTTACAATCACACACAAGAAAAGATAGAATTATCTTTCACATTTAATAACATTGACACAAACTTCGCCATCTCCTATATTTGTTTCTTCAGATTTGAGATGGCCACATGAATAGAGGAATACTTGCAATATATTGATGAAGCTAAAGCATACGTCATAAGAACTGTTAGAGAAAATGACGTCAAGTTCATACGTCTATGGTTCACGGATATACTAGGAGCGTTGAAGGGTTTTGCCATAAACGCCCAGGAATTAGAAGACGCCTTAGAGCATGGCGCTAGTTTTGATGGTTCATCTATACAAGGTTTTGCACGTATAGATGAAAGCGATATGGTAGCAATGCCAGATCCATCTACATTCAGAATATTGCCATGGAGACCCAGACAAAACGCAGTTGCGAGAATGTTCTGCGACATACTCACACCAGAAGGTATACCATTTCAAGGAGATCCAAGATATATACTTAAGAAGAACTTGGAGCGAGCAGCGAAAATGGGATTTACGTTCTACGTCGGGCCTGAATTGGAGTATTTCTATTTTCAGGACTCTAAATCTACTCAATTCCTGGATTCAGGTGGCTACTTCGACCAAACACCCACAGATGTTGCAACAGATCTCAGACGTGAATCCGTATTGACATTAGAAGAGATGGGCATACCGGTAGAGTACAGTCACCATGAGGTAGCACCAAGTCAACACGAGATAGATCTTCGTTATACTGACGCACTAACTATGGCGGACAACGTAATGACACATAGGTTAATAATAAAAGAGATAGCGGCGAGACATGGAGTATATGCCACATTCATGCCAAAACCAATCTCGAATATCAATGGAAGCGGAATGCATGTTCACCAGTCCCTATTCAAAGGGAATAATAACGCCTTTTTTGATAGTAACGGACCATTCAACCTGTCCGATACAGCAAAATCCTACATAGCTGGGCTAATGCATCATGCTAAGGAGATAACTGTAGTTACTAACCAGTGGGTTAACTCCTACAAACGCCTAGTTGAAGGATATGAGGCCCCAATATACATCTCTTGGGCAAGTATTAATAGATCCGACCTAATAAGGATCCCAGCGTATAACGGTAGAGAGGAATCTGTTAGAGTGGAATATAGGGCACCAGATCCTGCCTGTAACCCATACCTTGCATTCTCAGTAATGCTCACAGCAGGGCTAGAGGGCATAGAAAACAATTACGAAGCCCCACCCCCAGTAGAAACTAACATATATGATATGACTAAAGAACAACGCAGAGATAAGGGGATAGAGACACTGCCTAGTAGTCTATCCGAAGCTATAAAACTAGCCGAGGAAAGTGCTGTAGTTAGAAAAGCACTTGGGGATCATATATTCGAAAGTTTTATAAAAAACAAACAAATAGAGTGGGATAGGTACAGGACTCAAGTTACAGAATATGAACTGCAACAATACCTTCCAATTCTCTAGAAGGTTATGAAATTTCAGGAGTTCACTCAAGGGAAAAACTACTATTGAAACATTATATTAAAGGGCTTTACGACTCTAGATTTGAACATGATGCATGTGGTGTTGGCCTTGTAGCCAATATTACAGGTGAAAAGACGCATGATATTTTAGACAAAGGGTTAGAGGTATTAAACAATCTAGCACACAGAGGAGCATGCGGATGTGATCCTCTAACGGGTGATGGAGCCGGTATACTAATACAGATACCGCATAGGTTTTTCCAGAATGAATGTACAAAACTAAACATTGATCTTCCTAATTATGGTGAGTACGGAGTAGGTATGGTATTCCTACCATCAGAGCAGGAAGATAATGAGGTATCTGTCAAGTTAATTGAAGATGTTATAAGAGAAGAAGACCAGATATTACTAGGATGGCGTGATGTACCTGTGGACGATCGGGAAATAGGATATGTCGCTAGAGAATCTCAACCTATTATAAGGCAGGTTTTTATAGGGCGAGGCCCTGAAATAACAGACGGAAATCATTTCGAACGTAAACTTTATGTAATACGTAAGGTAATAGAAAATAGATCAGAATCAATGTCAGGTAAGATTCAAGATCACCTGTATATAGCAAGCTTGTCGTCAAATCGCATAGTATACAAGGGTTTGCTTATCGGCACACAACTCAAAGGCTTCTATTCAGATCTATCTGACCCAAACCTAGATAGTGCATTCGCAATGATTCACTCTAGGTTTAGCACTAACACTATGGGATCATGGAGATTGGCTCATCCATATAGATTGGTGTGCCACAATGGCGAGATCAACACTCTAAGGGGTAATATAAACTGGATGACAGCCAGAGAGTCAATGCTCGAATCCGATCTCTTTGGAGATGATATGGGTAAATTGTTCCCAATAATTACCCCTGGCGCAAGTGATACAGCATCATTCGATAATACTTTGGAGCTCTTATTAGCAACCGGAAGGTCTCTCCCTCACTCTCTAATGATGATGATACCGGAGGCAACTGGTGAACATATAGACATGCCAAAAGAGAAGAGAGATTTCTACAATTATCATTCATGCTTGATGGAGCCTTGGGATGGCCCGGCCCTAATCGCGGCTACAGACGGAACGAGTATAGGAATTGTACTTGACAGGAACGGCTTACGGCCATTCCGTTATGTGGTGACTAAAGACAACCTATTGGTCATGGCATCTGAAGTAGGTGTGCTAGACATCCCACCAGAAGATATCGTGCTGAAGAGTCGAATACAGCCTGGTAGAATGTTCCTATTAGATACTAATGAGGCCAGAATAATAGATGATGAAGAACTAAAGACTAATCTATCCACAAGGCAACCATATGGAGAATGGTTACGATCCAAAAGTTTGAATATAGATGACCTGCCAGAACCTAATAACAGAAGACAAGTGACTGAAGATATATCTACTTTAAAGAAAGCTTTTGGATACACTCTAGAAGACTTGCAAATAATCATGGAACCGATGGCATTAACGGGATCAGAGCCCATAGGGTCAATGGGAAACGATACCCCACTAGCAGTTCTATCAGAGAAACCACAGCTTGCATTCAACTATTTCAAACAGCTATTTGCTCAAGTTTCAAACCCGCCATTAGATGCAATACGGGAAGAATTAGTCACTTCTCTTGAAGCATTTATAGGATCTGAGCGAAATCTCTTTCAGGAGACTCCAGATCACTGTAGGCAATTAAGATTACAGCAACCAATACTATCTAATAACGAAATACAGAAGATCAAGAATATATCAGAAGAAGGAATCAAGTCTACAACCCACAGCACCCTATTTGACACTGTATCACCGTACGGCTCCCTAGAGGCAGCCCTAGACAGCTTATGCAGGAATATATCTGAGGCAGTAGATGCCGGTAGCACTATAATAATACTCTCAGATCTAGGAGTGACAGATAGGTATGCAGCTATACCAAGCTTAATTGCAACATCAGCAGTTCATCACCATCTCATAAGGGAAGGAAAGAGAACCAAAGTTGGTATAATTGTAGAGTCTGGTGAACCAAGAGAGGTGATGCATTTTGCACTCTTAATTGGATATGGAGCAGGTGCAGTAAATCCATATCTGGCATTGGACATACTCGATGACAATATAACGAACGGAGCCCCGATAGGAACACTAGATAGCTATAACGCTCAAAAGAATTTCATTAAGGCTACTGGTAAAGGCGTGCTCAAAATAATGTCTAAGATGGGTATTGCCACAATCCAAAGCTATAGAGGAGCTCAGATATTTGAGGCAATAGGGCTCAATCAGAGCCTAATAGATAGTTATTTTACAGGAACTTCCTCTCGTATAGGCGGGATCGGATTAGAGACAATAGAAGCAGATGCCAGAAAACGTCATACCCAAGCATATCTAGAAGATCAGTTATCTGGAACGTTGGATCTAGAACAACGAGGATTATACCAATGGCGCCGCGACGGCGAATACCATATGTACAATCCGCATACCATATCATTATTGCAGCAATCTACTCGCAACAATGACTATAATACTTACAAACAATTCGCCGAATCTATAGATCAACAAGATAGACAAGCTAAAACTCTGCGCGGCCTTATGAAATTCAAAAAGTCCAGTAGCTCTATTCCCCTAGAGGAAGTCGAACCTGCCTCAGAGATAGTGAAACGATTTGCTACAGGGGCTATCTCACTTGGAGCCATTAGTCGCGAAGCTCACGAAACTCTTGCTATAGCAGCAAATCGTATTGGAGCAAAAAGCAACACAGGAGAAGGAGGAGAGGACCATGTAAGGTTCTCTAAAGATCCTAATGGTGATTCTAGAAACAGTGCAATAAAGCAGGTTGCATCTGGTAGATTCGGGGTAACCACAAGTTATCTAGTGAACGCTACTGATCTGCAAATCAAAATGGCTCAGGGATCCAAGCCCGGGGAAGGTGGTCAGCTACCTGGTCATAAGGTTGATGATTACATCGGACAAATAAGACATACTACTCCAGGAGTAGAGCTTATATCCCCGCCTCCACACCACGATATATATTCTATAGAAGATCTTGCTCAGTTAATCCATGATCTAAAAAATGTAAACCCTAAAGCTAGAATTCATGTCAAATTAGTAGCTGAAGTAGGAGTTGGAATAATAGCAGCAGGAGTAGCTAAAGGTCACGGAGATGTAGTTCTTATAAGTGGGGACAGTGGAGGAACAGGAGCTTCTCCGGAATCATCAGTAAAGCATGCTGGATTGCCCTGGGAACTTGGCCTAGCAGAAACACAACAGGTTTTATTGATGAATGATCTGAGAGGGAGAATAGTAGTCCAAACAGATGGACAATTAAAGACTGGCAGAGACGTTGCTATTGCATGTCTCCTTGGAGCTGAAGAATTCGGATTTGCTACCGCTCCTCTGGTAACCCTCGGATGCGTAATGCTACGAAAGTGCCATCTAAATACTTGTTCGGTAGGGATTGCTACTCAGGACCCGGAACTCAGGAAACAGTTTGCTGGGAAACCAGAATACGTTATCAATTACTTCTATTTTATTGCAGAACACCTAAGAGACATAATGGCTACTCTTGGGTTCAAAACAGTTACTGATATGGTTGGAAGAATGGACATGCTGGAACCTCACATGGCTATTGAGTTTTGGAAATCTAAGGGGCTAGACCTCTCCAATATGCTAGAACTACCAGATGTACCAGAAGGTACCGATACTTACTGCAAAATTGAACAAGATCACGGTCTTGCAAAAGCTTTGGACCATAAACTTATTAATCTATCTAAGAAAGCAATAGAGGGAAAAGAGCCAGTCAATATAGAGCTTCCTATCAACAATTCTAATAGAGTTGTTGGTACTATGCTTAGTGGGAAAATAGCAGAAATATACGGAGAAAAAGGTCTTCCTGATGATACTATAACTTGTTTATTCCGAGGGTCTGCAGGCCAAAGTTTTGGTGCATTCCTATCCAATGGTGTAACAATGAATATAGAAGGCGACGCCAATGACTACTTTGCCAAAGGTATGTCTGGGGGCAAGATAGTAATTTACCCACCACGCGAATCCCGATTCATTCCGGAGTCTACCACAATCGTGGGTAACGTAGTATTGTATGGAGCCACTGGTGGCAAAGTATTCATAAACGGTCTAGCAGGAGAAAGATTTGGCGTAAGAAATAGTGGAGCGAAGGTTGTTGTAGAAGGTGTCGGAGACCATTGTTGTGAATATATGACTGGTGGCACAGTAGTAGTATTGGGAAACACTGGCCGCAATTTTGCAGCTGGTATGAGTGGCGGTATAGCCTACGTGATTGATGAAGTTGGAGATTTTGAGGATCGTTGCAATATGGACATGGTCAGCCTCGAACCTTTAACTGACGAAGAAGACAGATTATCTCTTCGTGAGCTTCTAGAGGAACATAGAGGTCATACTGGAAGTTCAACTGCACAAAAGATACTTAGCAATTGGGAATATATGTTAAGCAAGTTCGTCAAGGTGATACCAAATGACTATAAGAGAGTGTTAGAAGAAAAAAGAACTAACCCGAACTCCGAAGGGTCGGTGCTCATTGGGTAAAGTAACTGGATTTATGGAATTTCAACGCGTTCCTCCCCCAAAACGCACAATATTGGAACGCTTGAAGGATTCCAAAGAACTCTATGCTAACTGGTCAGAAAATGACATCCAAAACCAAGGTGCACGATGTATGGATTGTGCAGTTCCGTTTTGTCATACCGGATGCCCTCTCGGTAATTTAATACCTGACTGGAATCATCTGGTTTATACTGGCCAATGGGAACTTGCACTGAAAAGATTGCATTCTACAAATAACTTCCCGGAATTTACTGGCCGTATATGTCCAGCCCCATGTGAACCAGCCTGTGTCCTTTCAATAAATCAAGATCCTGTGACTATCGAATACATAGAGAAGGCAATAGTGGACAAGGGGTTCATGGAGGGATGGATCAAACCCGAACTACCGAAGATCCGAACGGGCAAGAATATTGCTGTAATAGGCTCAGGCCCAGCTGGCTTGGCTGCGGCACAACAACTTAATAGAGCAGGTCACACGGTTACACTCTTCGAAAGAAATGAATATATCGGTGGGCTTCTAAGGCTTGGAATACCAGATTTCAAATTAGAGAAAAACATCGTCCAAAGGCGAGTAGATATAATGACAGCAGAAGGAGTAATATTCAAAACTAGCGTTGAAGTTGGTGTAGATATATCCATAGAAACTCTGCGTAAAGATTTTGATGCTATATGCATAACAATAGGAGCTTGTGAACCCAGGGAATTACCTGTAGAAGGGCGTGGTCTGGACGGTATCCACATGGCTATGGATTATCTACCACAGCAGAATAGAAGAATTGCCGGTCATACTATTGAACCCAAAGACATTATTACTGCAGAAGGTAAGCGAGTAATAATACTTGGTGGTGGGGACACAGGAGCCGACTGTCTAGGGACTGCCCATAGACAAGGTGCTGAGATAGTCTACCAATTAGAACTTCTTCCACAACCCACAGAAGCTAGGAAACCAGAAAATCCTTGGCCCCAATGGCCACAAATACTCCGAACCTCCCCAGCGCACGAAGAGGGTGGGGTTCGAGACTATAATATACTTACCAAAAGCTTCTCTGGCCGAGACGGTAAGGTTGAATCTCTTAACGCCATTAGAGTCGAATGGGGAGCCCCAGATGCTTCTGGCAGGCCCGTCATGCAAGAAGTGACTGACAGTGAGTTTTCGATAGATATAGATCTGGTACTACTTGCTATGGGATTCATTCATCCAGAACACGACGGATTAGTTACGGACATTGGTGTAGAACTGGACCAACGTGGCAACATAAAAACGGATAATGAGCGTATGACTAACATATCTGGCATATTTGCCGCAGGTGATTCAGTACGAGGAGCCTCACTTGTAGTTTGGGCAATTGCAGAAGGTAGACAAGCAGCTTATGGCATAGATAAATATCTTTCCGACAAAGGCATATCAAATCTACCATCTGTAACAGTTTGAATGAACAGTAAACGCGGCCATGTAATATGCCTTATATCCATCCTGCAGAAGGCTTTTCCACATATGACTCTGGGATAAGAAACTTGGAACAAAGATTAGACATACTGCTAACTGGAGCAGAGCAACTTGGCTTAAGGCTTAACACAAGACAAATAGAGTTGTTTCATCTATATGAATCAGCATTACTGTCTTGGAATCAACATATAAACCTTAGCGGCATAAAGAATCCCAACCAGATACAGTCGAAGCATTTCTTGGAATCTATAGCGGCTTACAACATGATCATAACCACACTACCCAATGTTTCTTCCATGTTGGACTTGGGTAGTGGTGCAGGATTCCCTGGTATTCCGTTAAAGCTAATCCTAGAAGATGTTGCACTATGCTTGGTGGAATCTATAAAAAAGAAAGCCAATTTCCTAAAGAAAGTAATCTCTATTCTCGGTCTAGAAGGTGTCACAATTTTGGCAGAGCGTTCCGAAATAATAGCAAAAGACACTAGATACAGAGAATCTTACGATATAGTGACTTCGCGTGCTGTTGCAAAGCTAGATACCCTATTAGAGTTAGCAATGCCCCTAACTAAAGTTGGAGGGTACTTTATCGCGTTTAAGCGACCAGGCATAGAACAAGAAATTAATGAGGCTATGCCTGCACTAAAAATACTAGGAGGTAAAATACACCGTATTGAAGATATTCATATAAAAGACATATTAGAGCCAATCTCACTTATATTTATTGAGAAAATCATGCCATCACCTGATCTATATCCAAGGAGACCTGGAGTTCCCAAAAAACGGCCATTAAGTGAAAGGCAAAACAAACAGCAGGGGTAAACACATTAGAAACTTGTCACTAAAGTCACTGTTCTTTTCATGGCGCACTATGCTGTCATTTACTATCGCTATAACTTTCTTGATATTATTAGCGACTCGATTTGATGTCAACTGGAATGAAACATTTAATACATTGAAAAATTGCAACATCTATTTATATTTTACCGGATTCGCCTCCTATTACTATGGCTTTTATCTTAGAGGAATCCGTTGGAAAATAATGCTAGCCAATGCGAAAGTAGATGAAGGATCAGAAAAAGGGTTGCCAACGTCACTATCCTGTGGCCGTTATGTTTTCATCGGGTGGTTCGCAAACGCAATCACATGGTTCAGATTAGGTGATGCCTATAGAGCATATTCTTTTACAGAGGATTACAAATATAGCTTTTCTAGAGCAATGGGAACGGTTCTTGCAGAGAGAATCTTAGATATAACAACCGTGTTTATAATGATATTACTAGCCTCATTAACTCTCTATAGCGGAACAAATAGAGATATGCTAGGAATTTTCATAATTATAGCATTCATGTTGGTATCATTAGCCACACTAGGGTTTATAGCCATGAAACACTTCGGTATTAGAATAGCAAGTTTATTACCATCTCGAATAGAATCATCATATATACGATTCCATCATGGAACAATGGATAGCCTTAATAAAATGTCAGCATTGTTAACAATAAGCTTTTTCTGTTGGTTGACTGAAATAGGCAGGCTATTCTTCATAATAAATGCTCTAGATATTACTGGTATAATTTTCTCGCTTATAGTATTTGTTACGCTCGCCAATGCGATACTCACAACTGTTCCACTCACCCCAGGAGGAATAGGGATAGTGGAGCCTGGAATAATAGGATTGCTGGCATTAAGCGTCCCTACAACAGACGCAGTCTCCATAGCACTACTTGATAGATCAATTAGCTACATGAGTATAGTTATTCTAGGAGGTTTTTTATTCATATATCAAAACCTATCCAAATCTAAATGGAAATATTCTACTTAGTAGTTTAGAATTGACTTAAGAATTAATGAACAAATAGAATCATGGTGACCCTCTAATCAAAGGTGATGTATCCTAGTGTTAAATAATACAAACGTGGCTTTCCCAGTATCTGCAGGTGGTGTAGTTTACAGACTACACTCAGGTTACTTAGAAGTAGTAATTTGTGGGAGGGAGAACCAAGGATGGCTTTGGGCTCTCCCTAAAGGTACCCCAGAGAAAAATGAATCCCTTCAAGATACCGCTGTAAGAGAAGTAGAAGAAGAAACTGGATTGAATGTAAAGTTAGACAGGAATATAGGTTCTATTAACTATTGGTTTGTCCGTCCTGTGGACCAAGTAGCATGTTATAAAACAGTACATTTTTACCTAATGACTGCAAATGGTGGATCAGAAAATAATCACGACAAAGAATTCGACATCGTAAAGTGGATTTCTCTCCACCAAGCCTTAAATGCTCTAACATATAAAGGCGAAGTAAATATACTAGAAAAAGCTGCTCATATAATAGACAAAAAGAAGACAACTGAGGCAATATTTTGATCAAAGGACAAAAAATATTTCTCCGGGAAAAGAAATTAGAAGACGCTCCACTGGACTACTCTTGGCGTATAGATGAAGAATTATCTGGTTTGGACGCTACCACACCTATGCGAATGTCATATAAGCAATATCTCAGAATATATCAAGACGAACTGAGCTATCCTGTCTCATGGTCTAAAAGATTCGCTATAGAGACATATGCCAATGAAACTATAGGTAACTGCATGTATTATGACATTGATCTAGTGAAGCTCAAAGCTGAATTAGGAATAATGATTGGTAACAAGGAATACTGGAATCAAGGGTTTGGAGCAGATGTAGTAAATACCCTCACAAGCCACATATTTACCGACACAAACCTAACCTGCATATACCTACACACCCTAAGTTCGAATATACGAGCACAAAAATCTTTCTCAAAATGTGGATTTTCATCAATAAAAGAAAACGTGAGAAGAAACGGATACGAATTCATGCTGATGGAACTCACAAAGGAAACATGGAAGAGGTTGGATAATGTATACCCCCATGGATACATTCAATCAAATTAGACCGCCCATTGCGTCTGTAGTTTATTTTAAATATTATTGAAGCATAGACTTCTATCATCTTACTGTTTCTAAAATGCCCCTGTAGCTCAGGCGGATAGAGCAGCGGTTTCCTAAACCGCAGGCCCCGGTTCGAGTCCGGGCAGGGGTACCAGTATTGCTAGGTGTAAACGCATGAAAATAGGTAAATTAATCTCAGCAGCAGGGGCAATAATTTTTTTGACATCCCTACTCGGCATTAGCATCGGACTATACCCTCGAATAGATATTGGCCTATACTTGATAACAGCAGGTATAGGAATATTGTCGTTTATTCTGGGCCTTTATGTTCAAATAAAGAATTATCTACTCCAAATGAATCTCTCTGAGAACTTAACTTACAAGACGTCTGTGTTAAGTTCAGACAGCGAAATAACTGACGATGATATATCCGACGAGATAGAGAGACACATGGAAAAGCACAAACATTAAATCCTATCGAAAACCTATAATAAGCATACTCTAGCTCCTAATAATAATCAGGCGGTGATTAATGATTTCTAGAAATACGCTTCTAATCCTAGTCAGTGTACTTATACTCCTAAACATTGCTACTTCCGTATATATATACGCTAACCTACAGACTGCTAAGGACAAAATAAGGCATCTAGAGGCCAACTCCGAACAAAGCCTAAGTTTGATCTACCCTCAGGGAATCGACACTGACATATCCACAAGGCTAATGGAAATCGAAAAAAGACTAAAGAGAACCGAGCAACTATTGAATTCATTATATCGGTAATAAGAATCAATTAGCATTTACATAGTCCTCCAAATCTAATGCCAAATTGTTAGGGAATTCTGGTAATTATCTAGCTTCCGCTATAAAAACTGGTATTGAACGGTCTGTCCTGTCTTGATAATCTTGATATGGCGGATAGGCTTTTACCGCAATATCCCAAAGTCTCTTCCTCTCAGGCAAGTCCTCAACTTCCCTAACTCTCATCGAGTGAACTATTGTTGCATCTTGAATCTCCACATCTGGGTTATTCTTCAAGTTATGATACCAAAATGGATTTTTGGGTGCCCCACCTTGAGATGCAACTAGTACATAATTTATACCATCTACAACTTTCATGAGAGGAGTTTTACGTATAGCTCCAGTTTGCCAGCCAATATTAGTCACAATGACCACTGGCAATCCGCGAAGTGTTATACCATCACTACCTCCACTCTTCTCATAAAGTTCCACCTGATCAGCAACCCATTTTGTTGGACTTGGAATGTATTCGCTCATTTATACTGCACCTCGCAATTTTATAAGAGTAGATCTCTAGATCTAATCCGATTAGCCAATTATACACAAAAAACCATTACTGTTAATTTCCAAACAAAATCAGATTTTGAAATGTTTACAATGTATAAATATAACGAACATTCTAAATACATTACTGAGGTTCTCTATAAATACAGGATTTATCACAGTTCCTGTTGTGTATATTATAAATATTAAGCCTTATATTAATCAAAGCATTTGATATATGCAGCCAATCTCCCTCTTTACCACATATCATTATCAATGTAGAATATGTCTCGTTCTTTTACTACTAATTAGTATAATATTCGCCTTGGGGAAATAGGAGTGTAGCTCAGATGGAAGAGCAGCGGTCTCCAACACCGCAGGTCGGGGGTTCGAATCCTCCCACTCCTGCCAGAACTGTTGATATTGCCGAGGTGGTGGAATCGGTAGACACGCGGTCTTGAGGGGGCCGTGGGCGTCAGCCCGTAGGAGTTCAAGTCTCCTCCTCGGCACCAATTGTGATACAATGAACCTAGCCTAAAGGGCGACGTGGCCAAGTGGTTAAGGCGGAGCTCTGCAAAAGCTCTATTCGGCGGTTCGAATCCGCCCGTCGCCTCCAAACGTCGGATCAACCTGAAGTCACTCAAAACTAAGTAATCTTTGCAAACCTAATAAACATATCAGCCCAGGTGGCGGAAGGGTAGACGCGGCGGACTTAAAATCCGCTCTCCCTAAAGGAGGTGTGGGTTCGAATCCCTCCCTGGGCACCAACTTTTCATAAACTCATAAACCAAATAAAAACATAAAAAAGAGGTATACATGGCGTCAGATACTGGAAGTGTTTTGGATATATTGGCAGGAACGCCGCTTAAATTAGAGGAGTCATCAGCAATAGAAGAAGTATTCAGTACCTTCATAGATCAGATCTATGCTGAACGACCAGATGAAAGCTACCTTACTGAAGAACTGATCCGAGAAGCATTAGAGACTCTGATGACAAGCAACAACTACCAAGTCGAACATAATGTCCAATATAAAACCATGTTTAATACCTCAGTTGAGGGTTCATTTGATATTGTATCGAAACAGGAATCCTCGGTATCAATCATAACCATATGTTCAGGCCCTTCAAACGAGGAGATTACAAATCTAGGGATACAATTAGATACCATTAAATCTTCTGGTGTGAATAATAAGCTCTACCTAGCTATCGACCTTTTGAATAATATTCCAGTACTGTCAGGAGAATCGTCAAGGTCTATAAAGGCAATGATGGTAGATAAAGGAATGGGAATAGCTCTGGTAGATTCCACATTAATTATTTTATGCGATAATCACGACCAACTATTATTGGACGAGATGCCCTCACTCTTATTTCTCAGCAGATGAATTAACTGTATAATATGGACTTAATCAAAACGCAACTGACAGATAGCAAATACATAGCTATCATAGGCTTGTCTCAGAACCTTACAAGAGATAGCCACAAGGTTGCAGAATATCTGCAAATCAATGGATATAAGATAATCCCAGTCAACAAAGCTGTAACTCAAATACTGGGAGAGGCCTGCTACCCTGATTTAAGGTCAATCCCCTTTAAGATTGATATGGCAAATATTTTCCGCGACTCAGATATGATCCCACAAATGGTGGCAGAATCAATAGAAATCGGAGTAAAGCACATATGGATGCAAGACGGTATAATCAACAATGAGGCGTATGCGAAAGCTGAAGCTGCCGGATTAACCGTAACAATGGATAACTGCATCATGCGAGAGCATTTGAAATATTTCGGCGGTATTAATTAAATTTGCACTACTAACTATTAATTGTAATGAATAATTTCTACACTAAATTAGCGAAAGCTCATGAAGAAAATAACTCCCTCCTCTGTATCGGTTTGGATCCCGATCCTAAGCATATGCCAATACCTGACATTGCAGAATTCAACAGGCTAATAATAGAGGCCACTTCAGATTTAGTATGCTGTTATAAACCTAATCTGGCTTTCTACGAAGCACTAGGCATGCAGGGTTTAAAGGCATTAGAGAAAACTTTAGAATTTATACCAAGCTTTATACCTATTATTGGTGACGCTAAGAGAGGGGATGTAGCATCAACCTCTCGGGCTTACGCGGATGCAATGTTCAAACAATGGGGGTTTGATGCAACTACGGTAAATCCATATTTGGGTAGAGATGGAATAGATCCATTTATAGATTACTCAGATAAAGGCATATTGGTACTTTGTAGGACGTCCAACCCTGGTGCTTCAGAGTTCCAGGATCTGCAAGTCAGTTATCAAGACGGATACATCCCACTATATGAGAAAGTGGCTCTAAGTGCAAAGGATTGGAATAGGAATGGCAATATTGGACTGGTCGTTGGTGCTACATATCCAGAAGAACTTAGCAAAATACGCTCCATATGTGAAGATATGTTTATTCTAGCCCCTGGTGTTGGTAGCCAAGGTGGAGACCTAGAATCTACCATACAACTTGGCATCAAAAAAGATGGTCTTGGCATAGCAATAAACGTCTCCCGAAGTTTATTGTACGCTTCGAATAATAGCTCTGGATTCCAAGCGGCCTCGAGAGCAGTCGCTACTGAATTAAGAGACCGCATTAACAAAGCCAGGCAAAGTTTAATATAAGCAATCACCTTCATATACCTAATCAGAGGATTAATCATTGAGTACGCCTTCGAGAATTGCAATAGATGGTCCTGCAGCTTCTGGCAAAACTAGCGTCGGTAATCAGATAGCTAGGGAATTGGGATATAGATTCATAGACACAGGGTTAATGTATAGAGCAATGGCATGGGCAGCCGTAAGAGATGGGTTACCTCATACAGAAACTGACCAATTAACACAACTAGCAAACACAGTTCATATAGACTTAGTATCTGGACCTGTAAATGGCAAGTCACATCTACTCTTGGATGGTACGGATATAACTAATAGTTTAAGAACAAATCAAGTGGAATCTATTGTGTCTGCTATATCCAGTATTTCTGGCATTCGTCTCGCAATGGTAAAGCATCAACGACAAATAGCCCGAAATGGTAGTATAGTTATGGTAGGTAGAGATATAGGCACAGTTGTACTTCCTGATGCAAATCTTAAGATATTTCTAACTGCAACTCCTGAAGAAAGAGCAAGGCGACGTCAAGAGGAGATGGCTCATGCTGAACACAAAAAAACTTTCAGACAGATTCTGGATGAGCTCAACAAGAGAGATTCTATAGATAGTAACAGAAATGACTCTCCTCTACGGATCGGGGCAGATTCAGTCCTCATAGACTCAAGCGACATGAATCAAACTGAGGTTGTAAAATATATCTTAGATATGATAAAAGGGCAGAATGGGAATAGTATATAAATCGACCAACAGCATAATGCGAGGTGCACTCGGAATATTTAGCAAGTGGCATTTTGAAGGCAAGGAAAATGTGCCAATGACCGGGGCAGTTATCGTAGTAGCAAACCACCCAAGCAATCTAGACCCACCTCTACTAGGGGCAGGATTTCCCAGGAAACTGAACTTTCTTGCAAAAAGTGATCTGTTCAAGAACATAATTTTTTCTTCATTTATGAAGGCATACGGAGCAATACCTGTGTCATTTGACAGTAGGGATGTTAGAGCTGTTATCTGGGCCCTACAAATGCTAAAAAATGATGGGGCAATAGTCGTGTTCCCAGAAGGCCAACGTAGTCCTGCAAATGGTATGACTAGAGGTGTACATGGTGCAGCTCTATTAGCAATGAAATCAGGGGCACCCATCCTCCCTGTCGGAATGATAGGGACAGAAAAAGTTGGTCCTGTATGGCAGGTTGCAGTTCCAAGAGGAAATTTCAATGTCAAGATAGGTAAACTCTTCTCAGTTCCTCGCGTCACAGGTAGATTAGAGACGGAACAGTTAGAAGAGGTAACTAATACCATAATGGAACATATTGCTGAACTTCTTCCAGAATCGTACAAAGGCGTCTACTCATCAAATACTTAACAATACATATGCTGCTGTTACAATGAACATAGGTTAGACTGGAGAAATATCTGTGTGTGGAATCATAGGATATACAGGATCTATGCAAGTTCCATCTATCTTAACGGATGGACTGACTAACCTTGAATACCGTGGATACGATAGTTCTGGTGTAGCAATAATTGACACAAGCGGCGACATTATAGTTAGAAAAGCTACTGGCAAACTTACAGAACTTATCCTGTCACTGCAATCTCATCCTATAAAAGGTACTACTGGTATAGGGCATACAAGGTGGGCCACTCACGGAGAACCCAATCACACCAATGCTCATCCTCACGTAGATTGTTCTTCTTCACTTACTGTAGTTCATAACGGAATAGTTGAGAATTATAGACAAATAAAAGATGAATTGCTTTCACAGGGACATGTATTTAAATCTGATACTGACAGTGAAGTTATACCCCATCTCATAGAAAACGGTTTGTCCGACGGATTTACATTAGACAAATCTATAAAGAACGTAATAAAGAAACTAAAAGGCGCGCATGCAGTAGTAATCATGGCCAAAGATAACCCAAATGAAATCTTTGCATTCAAAATAGGTAATGCAGGAGGTATAGTAATTGGGAAAACCCCAGATGGAATGATACTAGCAAGTGATTTGCCAGCAATAATGCCATACACACGTCAAATCAGTTACTTAGAATCAGGGGAACTAGTATCTATAGACCCATACTCGGCAACCTACCAATCTATAGATGGAACTAAAATAACAAAACCTATGAGAACCATTCCTTATGACCTTGTATCAGCAGTTAAGGGAGATTATAAGCACTTCATGATGAAAGAAATAGCCGAACAACCTCAGGCTACAATAGCTACACTTGGCAGTAGACTATCATTAGAGTCACTTTCTGTTACCTTAGATGAAATATCACTTACAAAACCAGCTATTGATAAAATCAACCGGGTAATATTTATTGGCATGGGAACAAGTTATAACGCTGCCCTAGTTGGCAAACATATGATGGAGCGTCTCGGTGGTATACATTCAGAAGCTGCAAATGCTTCGGAATTTAGATATAGTGACCCTATACTCGATGCCAGAACCATGATAGTTGCAATAGGACAGTCTGGTGAAACCGCCGATACTCTAGCTGCAATGGAACAGGCATTATCCAAAAACTCACATGTAATTACCATCTGTAACACAGAGGGAAGCCAAGCCTCAAGATTATCTCATGAGACACTTTACTTAAGAGCCGGACCAGAAATTGGAGTAGCATCCACGAAAACATATACTAGCTCTCTTGAAGTTCTATATTTGTTAGCACTACATATTGGTCATACACGTGGATTCTTAGATGCAATAGAAGTTGGAAAAGCTTTGAAACCTTTATCTCTCCTACCGGATATGATAGGACACTTAGTGACAAATACTGAACCCTATTCTACATTGGCAGACAAATTCTATAGGAAATCAAATTTCCTTTACCTAGGAAGAAACATAAACTACCCCACAGCAATGGAAGGTGCTTTAAAGCTCAAAGAAATCTCATATATACATGCTGAGGGTTGTGCTGCTGGAGAAATGAAACATGGCCCAATTGCATTAATAGATGAAAATATGCCAGTTATTGCAATAATACCAAGAGATCATCTTTACGAAAAAATGCTCAATAATATATCTGAAGTCAAAGCTCGAGGTGGAACCGTGATAGCAGTGGCCACCGAAGGTGATCCATATATATCAGCACTGGCCGATGACGTGATATACATACCTGATATAGACCCTCTCCTTACGCCTATATTGGCAATAATACCTCTCCAATTACTAGCTTATAACATCGCAGTGAAGCGTGGTTGCGATGTAGATCAACCGCGAAATCTTGCAAAATCTGTGACTGTAGAATAAGTCATTGAATTTATTGTATAAAATACCTTTACAGGATTGATTTTTATTCTGTTATAAGAGTGCAGAGTTGATAGTGAAAAGTTCACGGTGGAATAGCCCTAGAATAATATTATGTACAGTAATATTTACGACATAGAAATTTGTTCTGTTTGATTAGATCATCTTCATTTTGAATTTGGACTACACTGTTCTGTATCCTTTAAGCTGACAAGCCAATTCCTCAACCTACAGAACGGGATTACTGTGGGATAACTAACAATTCCCTAATTAATATCTATCAAATCTCCCCAATTATTCTGCTAGATAATGTATTATGTATGTAGTGCTATTGGACTAAATCTACTCATACAACTACCCACGTATACGGATAAGTAATAACTAAACATTCTTAATTTTATATGCTAGAAGATATAGTAAGCAGGATCAAAATTCGAGATGACAGTTTATCGCCATTTGCCTCGAAATCCTTGGAAACTATGCCTAGAGATATCCCAGAAGAACCACCTAGTCTAAGAAATGAATTTCAAAGAGATAGGGATAGATTAATTCACAGCAACGCTTTTCGCAGACTAAAGCATAAAACACAGGTTTTCATTGCTCCGACAGGCGACCACTACGTAACCAGGTTAACCCATACGCTGGAAGTCTCTCAAATAGGTCGTACGATTGCTAGAGCGCTGAACCTCAACGAAGATCTAGTGGAAGCTATGACACTTGGCCATGATATAGGCCATACACCATTCGGACATTTGGGTGAAGATGAACTCAACTCATTGCACAGTAATGGATTTAGCCACGCCACACAAAGTGTTAGGATAGTTGAGCACCTTGAGAAAAATGGGGCAGGATTAAATCTGACTCCTGAAGTCAGGAACGGTATGGTATCTCACTCCAAACCAAAAGACGACATATCCGGATTCTTATATGAGCCTAAGACATTAGAAGCACAGGTATGTCGTATATCAGATGCGATAGCCTACCTCAATCATGATATAGGTGATGCAATTAGAGCTAGCGTCCTCTATGAAGAGCACATACCATATCAATGCAGAATGATTCTAGGAACTAAACATTCTCAACGGATAGACACAATGGTTACTGATATCGTTAAGTCTTCCTGGGCCACAACCGGATTAACTAAGAACGAAGATGAAACATTCGGTATAAAGATGAGCGACGAGGTACTGAGTGCAGCAAATACATTAAGGGATTTCATGTTTGAAAATGTATACCTTCCAGCCGGCAATGGAGATTTAGGATGCACTGCCAGAGAGATTATACGTGTGCTATACACATATTTCTGCAATCACCCTAGCGATATACCTTCAGAATATCACATACGCAACGAATCTCCAGATATAATGTCATTAGACTATGTCTCTGGAATGACTGATCACTTTGCTATCAGAAAAGCAGAGGAAATAAGCCCAGGTATCACAAAAGGTTTCTTAGGAAATAGAAAAACCTTATGACTTTAGCCCAAGAAATAAAAACTCGAATAGATATAGTAGACCTAATATCAGGGCATGTTCCGCTGGAAAGGTCTGGTAGGAATTTTAAGGCTGCATGCCCGTTCCACGATGAGAAAACTGCATCGTTTTTCGTATTCCCAGAGAAACAAACATGGAGATGTTTCGGAGCGTGTGCAGATGGCGGGGATTTGTTGTCTTTCGTAATGAAGGCTGACAATATAGATTTCTCCCAAACATTAGGCAAATTAGCTGATCAATTGGGATTAAAGATGCCTTCTAGGACATCTATAAATGAGGACAACAAAATATATGAATTGAACGATTTAGCAGTTTCATTATTCCAAGATATTCTAAATTCAGAGGAAGGCAGCCACGCAAGAGAATATCTAAGAAATAGAAATATAAAACAAACTTCTCAATCCAGTTTTCAAATTGGCCTTAGTCCAAATGGCAGAGATAGACTTGTCCTATACTTACACGGGAAAGGCTACGCTCATCAAGAAATAATAGATGCTGGCCTAGCAACAAGAAGTTCCGATGGGCAAATTAGAGATATGTTCCAGAAGCGAATAATGTTTCCTATCCACAATGCATCTGGACAAATAACTGGATTCGGAGGGAGATCTATTGATAATACTAATCCAAAATATATAAATACTCCCAAAAGCAAAGTTTTCGACAAAGGAGCATTACTCTATGGCCTGTATTTCGCCAGGAACTCTATAGCAACCAGTAAGCAAGCTATAATAGTCGAAGGTTACTTAGATGTTATAACTGCACATCAAAACGATTTTCAAAACGTTGTAGCATCCATGGGAACCGCCTTAACAGACCAACAAGTTAAAGCACTACGAAGTTTATCCTCGGATTTCATACTTGCCTTAGATCCCGACAATGCGGGAAAAGAAGCAACACTTAGAAGCTTAGAATCCTCATGGCACGCCATGCAAATAGATATACTTAGAGCTGGAAGAAATAATCGAGTGGTATTTCAACAAAGACATCTAAATGTATCCCTCAAGGTAGCCGAACTCCCTGTTGGGCAAGACCCAGATGCGCTGATACAATCTAACCCTGCAGAATGGGAAAGGTTGATAAAGGAATCTACAACCATTCTTGATTATCTATTCAAAACCCTCCCTGATCGTTATGACACATCAAACGATAACGGGAAGCTTATGTTAGTGGATTCACTTGGCCCATTCATAAAGACAGAAGCTAATCCCTTCACCCAACGTAAATACTTGCACCTCTTATCAGAAATTACATATATAGATGAAGTAGATCTCCAGAAACATATATGGCAACCCCTAAAGAACAACCAAAATATCAAGAGGGAAAGCAATACAAGTAACAACACTATCAACCGAATAGACTCTAAACGGGACGTACTGGAAGAATACTACATATTCTTATTAATGAATTACCCGGATCTAAGCCCCCAAGAGCATAATGTTTCACCAGATATGTTCGAACAAACTGAAAATAGAGGTATATTCACAAATTTGCTTACGTGCTCTACAATAGATGAGTTAAAAAATGATCTTATAGAAGACTTAGCATCTCATCTAGATTCTATAATGTCTATGGAAATTCCACAATTGGATATAAAAGAGAGATTTAAATCATTAAAGGACATAGCCAATAGACTTAAGGCACGATTTTTCACTTTACAAGAACAAATACTGCTCGAACAATTGAATAACGCAGACTGGACGAGCGAAAATATTATAGACTTGCACTTAACTCAAACCCAACATATTAATCACCAACTTAGGCAGATATATTCTGGTGGCAATACTGAACGAGAGGAGCCGAACTAGTATGAGGAAACAAAAAAAGGAACTGGATGACCTACTGGAAGATCTTACAGAGGAGGAAGGAACCACACCTAATTTGTTATCAGTAGTATCTGAAGACGGATCTACAACTAGCAGTGCCCTAGGTATCAACATAAGCGGTGCTACTGCTGTTATGGATGAAGAAGAGGTCATGCCTTCAGGTATTGGTAAAGCCGAACTTGAAGAATCAGTAAAGGACATAGAGGCTGAAGCCGAAGCCGAGGTAGAAGCTGAACTTGAAGTACCAGATGCAATAGATGATCCGGTCAGAATGTACCTCCGGGAAATAGGGCGTGTACGTCTATTGACTGCGAAGGATGAGCGCTTCTTGGCCAGGTCTATGGAACGCTCGGTTTACATAAGAAATATCAACAAACAGCTTTCAGGAATAGATAATAGAACTCCAAGCAGTTACGATACATGGACACAGATTATCACAGATTTAAATGACAATAGGTACATGTTGGAAATGATATGTAATCACCTTGCATTAGATCCTAATCCTAGCCTATCAGAATTAATATCAAACGAACAATTGAGATCTGCAATAGACGGAGAATTAGATATTGAAATGATATTAGCTTTCTCGGAAAAACTCGAATGTGAGGAACTAGCAGTGTCACGGTCAATCTCAAAACTGTCTCTTGCCAGCCGCATAATACCAAATGATTTGCTAGAAATACTTGGTGCCGACACAAAAGTTGATGAACTTGACGACCTTGTCGGCCAAGAATCACTCTCTTTCTTATTACAAGCCTCTGAAAATATACTTACTGAACACATACAAACTATACAAACTGAAGGTGCCAAATCCCAACGTCATCTGGCAGAAGCTAATCTTAGATTAGTAGTTAGCGTAGCCAAAAAATACATTGGTAGGGGTATGTCCCTGCTAGATCTAGTTCAGGAAGGGAATATAGGACTTATAAGGGCTGTTGAGAAATTCGACTTTAGAAAAGGCTTCAAGTTCAGTACTTACGCTACTTGGTGGATAAGACAAGCTATTACCAGAGCGATCGCGGATCAAGCCAGAACGATACGAATACCAGTACATATGGTGGAAACCATAAACAAGTTAATGAGAACCAGCAGGAGATTGGTACAAGAGTATGGAAGAGAGCCAACCAGCGAAGAAATCAGCAAAGATATGGAGATCTCTCCAGAAAAGGTTCGTGAGATACTGAAGATATCACAGGAACCTGTTTCACTAGAAACTCCTATAGGAGAAGAGGAAGATAATCACCTTGGAGACTTTATCGAGGACAGAAGTGCACTGGCACCGGCAGATGCAGCTTCATTCCAACTACTGAAAGAACAAGTACAAGAAGTCCTGGAAACACTAAATGACAGAGAACGCAGAGTACTTCAACTAAGATTTGGGTTGGAAGATGGTAGAGGCAGAACCTTAGAAGAAGTAGGCAAAGAATTTGGAGTTACTAGGGAACGTATAAGACAAATCGAGGCCAAAGCCTTACGTAAACTAAGGCATCCCACAAGATCAAAGAAATTAAGAGACTTCTTAGACTAAAAAGGACATCTAACGCCAATACTACTAATACAAGAACCTAAGCCTGCCATCCTTGGAATATGCAAATAGAGCCCTGTGTCTAATTAGCCTACCAGAAACTGGTCCAAAGCTTCTGCTATCCACGAATGCCACATCAGGAAATACGGCATCACTTAGTAAGAAATACTCATCTTGACCCAACTCTACCTGTTGTGATTCATTCTTATGCCAGTCAGTCATCTTCTCATAATAAAACCCATTTACCACTTTACCGTTTACAATTACTAAATCTTCAGTATATTTCACACTGTCTCCTGGCGTCCCCACTATTCGCTTTACGACAGGTACATTAGTATTTGGTATATCTTGAACCAGAACTATATGGCCAAAGTTAGGCTTGCTAAGAAAATATCCAATCCTGTAGAAAAATGCTACATCTCCATGCTCTAAGGTAGGATACATACTCCATCCTATGATTGTAATTCTCTTGAATTGAAATATGATAGCCATTAATAGAAACTTGATTATCAGTAAGCTTATTTTCATTTGCTTCAATTATTTCTCCAAAGAATTCCTGTTAAAGTCCCACTTACAATACATTGTCAGTTAATTTTATGTGCCATGCCACTTGGCATAGTTTAATCCTTGCTTTAAACTATACATTAATTCAAATACTAGGAGGAATATATGTCTATAATCACGAAAGTGTTAGACCTAACATATAGAGTGCTGCCATCTGAAAAGGCATACGCTCATTGTGATGTTCCGTGTGGAATATATGATCCGCACCTGGCCCAAGTCGCTGCTCTTACAACAATGAGAATGATACAACTTATTGAGGCAGCTGAGTCTCCTACACCAGAGTCATCTGCTGCCGATCGTACCAACTATGTATCACAGATCAGCAGATATGTTTCTACAAAAGAGGAACACGCAGAGTTGTGTAAAAAGGAAATTCGAATACTTTGGGCTGACTATTTCAGACCAGAACATATTGAGAAATACCCAGAGATACATAACATAGTTTTCGGTGCACTTAAAACTGGTTCCAAGGTTAGGCAGACTAACGATTCACAAGCACCTCAAGATTTGCTAAATGCTGTAAACCAGATTGCCACTATATTCTGGGCTACTAAAGACGTTGAAACATCTGTAAAACCATCCAGACAAGCCGTAGGCGGAGAATTAGTACTCCCTTCATAATACGGTATTCTAATAGACTGTAATACCCAATGTGTATTACAGTCTATTAGAATTAGTGCCATCTGATGTACATAGCTTTTTCAGTAGTTGTACACGCTTATATATCTATGCTAACATGCCCGTCGGTCGCAATAGGGTAGCATTAAGCATACACCAACCTACAATTTGCTAGGGGGACTCTAATTGAATAAGGGTGGTCCATCCATTGAACTAACCATCTTACACACTTCTGATAATCATATGGACCAATTGTCTACATGTGATGCCTTAGGTGTAGTTGTGAATAAAGCAAACGAACTTAAGGTAGACCTAGTTCTGTTTGCTGGTGATTTTTTCGATAATAGCCGCGTTGATAATGATGTGATAATTGAAACAATACGACAGTTAAGTAGATTCAAAATGCCGGTTGTATTGGTTCCTGGCAATCACGACCAACTAGATTCAGTGTCTGTTTACCACAATAAAGCATTCCAAAACCTCCCTTCAAATCTTCATATCATACGTAAGGAAGAAGGTGAAAGTCTGTTATTCCCAGGCATAGGGGTTAAAGTCTGGGGTAAACCAACATACGATCACCACATTGGCTTCAGACCACTAGAAACAACTCCCCGTAGGAATGGGCCTTGGTGGCATATAGGTGTTGCACACGGATTCTACGTACCAGAAGGCGAGGAAAACTTTGAAAGGTCGTCACCGATATACGCTAAGGAAATAGAGGATACTGGTTACGATTATATAGCACTCGGTCATTCTGATTTATTCGAAGAACTAACTCATGGCAATGTAAAGGCAGCATATTCAGGTGCTCCAATAGAATCCACGGACGGGAAAATTTTAGGGTCAGTAGCTATAGTACACTTCCATCCAGAGGATGGAATAGATATCAAAAAAATATCTCTTGTGAAATAATAGAAGTGCTTAGCTACTAAATTCTCAAGTCACGTCTTTGGAATCGTATATACCCAACGATCGTCATTATTAGTATCAAACCTATAAACCCCAGAGTATTTTTGAGGTCTAGGCCTTCCGAAAGTGCCTGAGTTGTTTCATAGTAATTGAAGATTGAAAACCTATTTACTACTTCTATCCAATCAAAAAACTGATTCGCAACATTTGTTATATAAGAAATTATCGCAACCGCTACTGATACGACTATTCCATTTCTGCGATTACCTGTTGATGCTGCAATAGTGAAAGTCAATACACCTAAGGAAAGAGTTAATAGGGTCATATTCAATGTAGCAGATAAAATACCATATAGACTTATACCCATAGATATTACAAAGCTAGGTATTGCAATACTAATTAACACCACTATCGCCAAACAAAGAATATTAAATAGAAAAGCTAAATATTTCTCTATATAGAGTCTACGTCTTGAAACTGGTTCTGAGAGTAATATCTCTATTCTTCTGTCTTCTTCCTCTCCTGCAATTGCATTAGCACCGGATAATACAGAAAAAATTATAAAACAGATTGGTAGCATCATACCGTACAATTCACCAGTTAACCAACCTTCAGGTGAAGCCATATCTTTGATATTCTCTATACCAAAGAGTTTCCCAATCTCAGGTGGGTAGGCTTCCACCATCGTGCCCAGGCTATCGGCCATAGTTTCATACATAAATGTAAAAGGTGCACACACCAAGATCATACCAATTGACCACCACAATAAGGATCCACACTGGTCCCTAATAGACTTTAAAAAAATGTTCTTAAGCAGCATCTATTTTCCTCCGTAGTAAGCTAAGAACACATCTTCAAGGCTTGGGGCCTGTGTCACTATATCTAATACCTGTAGTTCAGACGCCCTCTTAATGAGTTCATCAAGAGATCCAGTTATGTCACACTTGAGATGTCTACCATCAACAAGAATATTTGTGACTCCATCTATGCCCTCAAATAACTGCTCAGTTATATCACTGCCAAAGGTAATTTGCAGTTCACGAACTTGTTTCGCTTTTAGGTCTGCAACCTGTTCTACCGCAACTAATTGACCTTCACGTATTATCCCTACTCTGTCACATAACCCTTCAACCTCTGAGAGTATATGAGATGAAAGTAAAACGGTATTACCATCCTCGACGGTTTCACGTAAGATGTTTTCAAATTCATGTTGTACAAGTGGATCAAGCCCAGTTGTAGGTTCATCTAGAATAACCAATGCAGGTCTATGCATAAAAGCCCGCACTATCGCTATTTTCTGTTTATTCCCATGTGATAGGGTGTCTATCTTACGATTCATGTCGCAGTCTAGTCTTTCTGTAAGATTATGTACGTAAGACCAATCACATCCACCTTTCAAGTTGGAGCAATATCTGAGAAATTCTTGTGCCGTCAGATTCCCATACAAGGCAGGAGCAGTTGATAAATATCCCACATGCCTACGAATCGCTAGCGACTCTGATTGTGTGTCTAACCCGAAAATTCTTGCTGACCCACTAGTCGGGCGAATGAAGTCCAAAAGCAAACGCATAGTTGTAGACTTACCAGCCCCATTAGGACCGAGGTAACCAAATATCTCCCCGGGATTCACAGAAATATTAAGATCTATAACGCCTCTGTGTTTACCATAATACTTACTCAGGTTAATTAACTCTAATGCAGGACTGTACTGAGTCATAGTAGTTTAATTTCCTAAATTGTTTATTTCTTCTAGAAGATTAACCATTTCTATTGCCGCCAGAGCCACGTCGCTTCCTTTGTTACCAAACCGTCCACCAGATCTATCCATAGCCTGATCTTCGCTGTCCGTGGTTAATACCCCAAATGTAATCGGTACGCCTGTATCAATAGAAGCTGTAGCTATCCCTCTAGCTGCCTCACCTGCAACATAATGGAAATGTGCTGTCTCGCCTTTTATTACAGCCCCTAGACATACAATAGCATCGAAACTGCCCGTCTCTGCCATTGCAGAAGCCGCTAATGGAATCTCAAATGCTCCAGGCACCCATGATATAACTACATCTTCTTCAGTAATACCATGCTGGATTAATGTCTCGAAAGCAGCCCTCAGGAGTTTACTAGTAATGAATAAATTGAATTTTGCAACAACTATCCCAATCTTGAGACCAGTTCCATCAAGATCCCCTTGGATATTCAGACCTCTGTCGAAATCTGGTATATCGTATGGATATGGACCCTTCAATTACTTACTGTCCTCTTTTTCATCCAAGTAATGCCCCATCTTAACTTTTTTGGTATTCATATATCGTTCATTTTCCGGATTCGTGGGTATTATTATTGGTACACGCTCTGACAATTTTAACCCGTAAGAATCAAGGCCAATTACTTTCTTAGGGTTGTTCGTTAGTAGCCGCATACTTTCTACACCAAGGTCTTTCAATATCTGAGCTCCTATTCCATAGTGACGAAGGTCAGGTTCAAAACCAAGAGTCATATTGGCCTCTACTGTATCCATTCCCTGATCTTGCAAGGAATAAGCTTTAATTTTGTTATGCAAACCTATCCCTCTCCCCTCTTGGCGCATATACAAGAACACGCCTTTCCCAGCTTCAGCTATGAGCTCTAGGGCCTTATCTATTTGAGCACCACAATCACAACGCCTACTCCCTAAAACATCTCCTGTCAGGCATTCGCTATGAACTCTTACTAGCACCGGTTCGCTGCCATCTATTTCTCCCATAACCAAGGCTAAATGTTCAGCAGTATCCACGGAACTCTTGAAGGCTACCGCACGAAAATCCCCATACCTAGATGGCAACCTAGCATCAGCCACCCTCTCTATCATTTTTTCATGTAGAACTCTATAAGCAATTATTTGAGCTACGCTAACTATATTGATACTATGAATTTTAGAAAATTCTTCTAACTCTGGCATTCTAGACATAGTTCCATCTTCATTCATAATCTCGCATATTACCGCTGATGGGTACAAGCCAGCCAACTTAGACAAATCTACAGATCCTTCTGTCTGGCCTGCACGAACTAACACGCCTCCTTCTTGGTATTTCAAAGGAAATAGATGCCCTGGCCTTGCAAGATCCTCAGGTGTGGTATCCGGATCTATCATGGCTTTAACTGTCTCTGCTCTGTCTGAGGCAGATATGCCTGTTGTAGCACCTTTAGTAACGTCTACAGAGACTGTAAATGCAGTAGTATTCCTAGATGTATTGTCTTCTACCATAGGAGGAAGATCCAGTTCTCGTAATCGTGCTTCTATAATCGGTTGGCATATGAGTCCTCTCGCATAGACGGCCATAAAGTTTATATTTTCCGCCGTAACCATCTCAGCTGCAATTGCCAAATCACCTTCGTTTTCACGATCCTCATCATCCACTATGATAACCATTTTGCCATTTTGGAAATCTTCTATTCCTTGTTCCACACTAGATAGAGGCATATCTTCTCCTCACAGGTCATTAACTTATTTACATCGGCTAATAAAGATTATCTCGAAGCCAAAAATTTCTCTATGTATTTCGCCAAAATATCCACTTCCAGATTCACTTTACTACCTATTTTATAATCTCCAATGATAGTATTATCTCTAGTGTATTGTACCACAGAGACTGTCAATTCATCGTCGCTGTAGCCTGTGACAGTTAAGCTAACACCATCCACAGCAATGAATCCCTTCTCTACTATGTACTTAATTATTACATCAGGTGCACTAAAAGTAATTAATATAGCATCGCCGTCTAATATTATTCTTGAAACTTCACCCCATGCATCTATGTGACCTTGAAGGAAGTGCCCGCCTAGATGAGTATTTAAAGTCAAGGCCTCTTCTAGATTCACAGTATCTCCAGAGATAAGATCACCTAGATTAGAACGGTTTAGTGTCTCGGGCATAACATCAACAGAAAAACTATTCCCCTGAACAGACTTAACAGTTAAACAAACCCCATTCACAGACACACTATCTCCATTACTAAGTTCTCCCAAAGAATTCGGGTGAAATGTCATTGCCTGGTCGGTTACTTCCCAAACTATACCCAGGCTTTGTACTATTCCTGTAAACATCCGGTTATCCTGTGTATCCGGTGATCATTACGTCGTTTTCAAACAGATGAACTTTTGATCTAATTAATCTTAAGGCATTTGCCATATCCGCTACTCCATTACCAGCAACAGGTGTTGGTGAATTACCGCCTCCTATAATCACAGGAGCAATGAAAGCTATTACTTTGTCTACCAACCCCAAATCGAAGAACGATCCTAGCAGAGTTCCTCCTCCTTCAATCAATACAGAAGTAATGCCTTTGTTGCCCAAATTGTGCAGTAACTCTTTCAAGTCTACTTTACCTATACTATTTTTCGTAACAATCACTTCCGCTCCAAGCTCTCTCAATGCAATCTCTCGATCTGGAAACTTGCCAACTGTAGCTATTATTAAATTTCCGTCACCACTATTCAATACATTCAAGTCTAAAGGAAGCCTAGCATTGCTATCTATTACTAGTTTAATAGGCTGCCTGTCAAAATCGTTACCATTGGCGTCCCTAGCAGTCAATTTTGGATTATCCTTTATAGCAGTACCTATACCGACTGCTATAACATCAACTTGGCTTCTGATATGACCTACATATCTCCTAGATTCTTCTGACGTGATCCATTTCGAGTCTCCAGACGAAACTGCAATCTTACCATCTAGACTCATTGCAAATTTAGCAATAACTAAAGGAAGTCCTGTGTTCATAAACTTTATGTAAGCGTCAGCTATGTCTCTGCTCTCTTCTTTTCCTGACCAAAGCGTTACGATTACTCCAGCTTGCTCCAGTGCTGCAACACCTTTACCATTCACAAGAGGATTCGGATCTATCAAAGCTATTCTAACTTCTCTAACTCCGGATTGTATGATCAAATCCGTACAAGGTGGAGTCTTCCCAAAATGACAACATGGTTCTAGCGTGGTATAAAGCGTAGAACCGTTTGCCAAATGCCCTGCATTTTGCAGAGCTACTACTTCTGCATGAGATGCCCCTGGTCGCAGGGTATGCCCCTGACCTACTATCTTGCCATTATTCACAACCACGGCACCCACAGGAGGATTTGGATTAGCAATACCCAGAGCTTGACCTGCCAAGTCTAAAGCCTGCTGCATATAGTCCATAGAACTTATTGCCCCTTAGTGAAATCCTTATAGAAACGAGTGGCAGTAGGTTCAGTCTGCCCTTGATATTTACTACCCAATTCTGGAGATCCATAAGGAACATCAGCTGCTGTAGTAAGTCGCAAGAATGATATTTGTCCTATCTTCATACCATAGTACAATGTAACAGGAAGGTTCGCTACATTGCTTAATTCCAAAGTCAAATGCCCTTTCCAGCCAGGGTCTACATACCCAGCAGTAGAATGAATCAGTAACCCTATTCTACCAAGAGAACTCTTGCCCTCTAACCTAGCGACAAGGTCATCTGGAAGAGCTACATATTCCAAAGTACTAGCTAATACAAACTCACCCGGATGTAGTATAAATGGGATGTCCCCAGCTATCTCCTCTACTTCAGTAAGATCCGGAAGATCCTTACGAACGTCTATATAAGGTTGCCTAGCATTACGAAATACCAGCAACTTGTTATCTAAATGCAAATCTATACTGGCAGGTTGTATACAGGACTCATCAAATGGATCCATAACTATCCTACCTCTACTGATCTCCTCCCTTATGGTGTGGTCACTTAAGACCATGTATACCTCCAATGAAAAGATTGTTAATAAACTGAGTTTGATTTTATCAGTACAACTCTTGAAGTGCAATTGGAATATAAGATCTACTGGGCAAGTTGAATCGTTCATGCAGCCTCTGATATACTTACAGGAATGTTTCAAGATGTGACATCAACTAAAGACTGTAAACATGTTTGTGATATTTGCAGTGGTGTAGTGTTGAGTTTAAATTGTAAACTACGCTGTACAAATTGTGGCTATATCAGAGACTGTTCAGATCCATAGGAGTGTGATTATATGAGTGTGAATGTACTGGTTTTGTATGATAATCAGGGAGGTCAAGTAGAGGCACTGGCTCAAGCTGTAGCAGAGGGCGTGAGTAGAATACAGGGAGCACAAGCCATTGTTAGAGACTTAAGTTCGGCATCTCCAGAAGATCTTCTGGATGCCGATTCTATAATACTTGGTACTCCAAACTGGAACGGCATTACTGGGCGTCTTAAATCTTGGCTGGACGATATGTCCGACCTTGGACGAGAAGGAATGTTAGAAGGTAAAATATGTGCTGCATTCACAGCTGGCTGGGGCCAATCGTCTGGAACAGAATTTACTTTACTATCACTTCTACACTGGGGCCTTTCTTGGGGGATGATAATAGTTGGACTACCTTGGACAGACAGAATGGCAGTATCGGGTTCATTCTATGGAGCTACAGTATTTGGCACTATGAGCCCAGATGATGCAGAACAGGCGAAAATTCTTGGAAGCAGGGCCGCTCAGATGGCTAATTACTTGAAAGCTGGCGGTATGACATCTATATTCTAGTGATTCAACAAATACATATGGTTTAAGGGACCATGCCCGCTACCTATATCATATGACTCACTTATAGATTGAAATACATATCTCTTCGCTATCTGAACAGAATCTGGAACAGATAGCCCTTTCGCTAGACCTGCTGCAATTGCAGACGAGAACGTGCAACCGGTACCGTGCGTATTCTTAGTGTCTATTCTTATATCAACAAACTCTTTGACCTCAATACCATCATAAAGAACATCCACAGCATCATTTTCTAGGTGTCCACCTTTTACAACCACATTCGATGGCCCAAGCTCCATTATATCTATTGCTGCCTGCCGAGCACCTTCTAAAGAATTTATTGTACGTCCAAGTAGTACTGAAGCTTCAGGTAAATTCGGAGTAACAATAGTAGCTAATTTAAACAACCGTGACATCATTGCACCTACAGCGTCATCCTCTAAAAGTTTGTCTCCACCTTTAGCAATCATTACTGGATCAAGAACTATATTATCTAAAGAATACTCAACTATTTTATCTGCAACCAAATTTATAATGTCAACATTAACGAGCATACCAATTTTGACTGCATCAGTGCCTATATCTGTTAAGATAGCGTCAATCTGTGCCTCTATGATATCTAAAGACAAACCTGCAATAGCCTGTACTCCAATCGTATTCTGTGCGGTAACAGCCGTAATAACAGAAGTGCCGTAAACGCCATTGGCACCAAAAGTTTTTAGATCTGCCTGTATCCCAGCTCCTCCACCTGAATCAGATCCTGCTATCGTCATAACTCTAGGAATTGTTCGTAAACGTCGACTCATTATTAAATCCTTCAATATGTGTATTCATATTTAACAAACTATTTACTTAGGATATCAAAGTCGTAAGGCATTGTCTTAAATATAAATCTATCTATCTTCCCTAATATAATCACCAATATTCCTGCTATTATCAATGAAGAAAGAAAACTGTTCATCAAACTTGGATCTTTGCCCAGTCTCAAAACATCAAACACCACCCCAGACCAATCCGATTTCGGGAAAAACGTCAGGCTGCCAACTATACCCGATAGGCCAGCCACAACAACCATCCAACCCTTTGTGTATTTGGAATACATGCCAGTAAAGACCGGTACAATAAAGGCTGCAGCCACCAAATCAGCTATAAAGAACATATATAGTACGCTAAACTCCCTAGAGGCAATAAATATAGCTGGCAACACTACCCCCACAGTGAGCATTCGTGATAAATACAAAACCGTATTATTATTTTTCACAACTGAGAACGCTGGAATCGCTAAACTCACGATGCCGTTCAATAGAGTGTCCATACTGCTCATTACTAAAGCAATCGCCAAGATTATAACCAAAATACCAACGATACCTGGTAATTGTTTTTGTATAAGATCGAACATAGCAACAGATGGTACACCTGTGAATGTTTCAGATACACTGAGGGCCATAATCCCAAATGATCCAGCTATCATAATAATGGGCATTACTAATACTGATGATATACCCAATGACATTTTCAGATCCCTATCATTCCTAGCGGAAAAAATTCTCTGCCAATAGCCCTGATGGAATAGATTAGCAGACAATACTGCCACTATTAGTGCCACACCAGTAGCAATACCTGATTGATTGCGAAGATCTAATTTGTCACCCGCGTACAGGTTTACATTATTTACTATTTCCATAGGATTACCAAGTGAATATATGGTAGCAACAAATAAGACTAGGATAAGAGGGCATATTATCAGAAATTGAATTCCATCGGTCAATATAGAGGCCCTGAGCCCACCATAACTAGTATAAGCCGTAGTAACCAAGCCTATAATTGAAACCACCATCAATATGTGAATGTTTGGTGCAACTATCCTTATAGTTTGTCCTATTGCAGTCAATTCTGCACTAAGAAACACAAACATATAAAAGACCATCACTATCAAAATAATAACTCCTGCTAATCCACCAAATCTTTTACCGATATATTCTGCAAGAGTATTGCCATTAGGCATTATTAATCTTAATCTTGGCCCCAAGAACCAAAATGCTATAAGGGGGCTGGCCCCACCAACAGCATATCCTATCAGTGCTATTAATCCAAAATTAATCGTGGTCTCTACTGGGGCAAACAATATCCAAGCACCCATACCAGTAGCCACAAAGGTAGCAGTAGAAAGAGGTGCACCTATACTATTCCTTGCAACAATATACTCTTGTAGAGTAGTAACTTTACCTCTAGAAAACCAGTAGCCCGAAAACCCAAACACTAGACATATTAATATTACAATTATCGTTTCCAGCATACTCTTTCACACTTCTTACATCAGGCATTCCATAGAATAAAAACAAGCCACCTTTTGAAGGTGGCTTGTTTTACACTGTTCAACCATAAAGACATCTGCTACCTCCGCTGGTATTATCCAGATCAGGTCAAATAGGGTCGCTCCAATTAATGAAGCCTCTCAGCCTGTTACAAACAAGCTCCCCTGCACCATGTTTCACCATGTTTTCGTTTATCTGCCAAGTCAAAGTGTACATTGAAAAATCATAAACAGTCAATATAGACACTAGAAACTTGGCCAATAGCACCATATGGCTTAGAATACGTGTGATATAGGAGGAACCTCATTGTTCGAAGCATTATCAGATAAATTAACTTCAGTCTTCTCCAGATTCAATAATAAGGGGCGTCTTACCGAGAAAGATGTAGAAGATGGATTGAAGGAAGTCCGACTAGCTCTACTGGAAGCTGACGTAAATTTTCGCGTAACTAGAGAATTTGTAGAAAACGTAAAGGCACGCTGTGTAGGTAAAGATATACTAGAAAGTATAAGCCCAGGCCAGCAGATAGTTAAGATAGTACACGAGGAAATGACTTCAATACTTGGCAACACATCTTCCAAGCTCAATAACAACGATAGACCCCCTACAGTGTTAATGTTAGTCGGACTACAAGGTTCAGGCAAAACTACTACTGCCGCAAAATTATCCCTCAATATGAAAAGAGATGGTCATAGGGTAGTAATGGTTGCAGCTGATTTAAGAAGGCCAGCAGCGATAGACCAATTAGAGACATTAGGAAAACAATTAGAGATACCTGTTTATTCAGATAGAAGCGCCTCTAACCCTTGCAAAGTAGCCTTAGATGGTATAGCTAAGGCTAAAGCATTGGAAGCAACTTGGGTTTTAGTAGATACCGGAGGAAGACTACATATAGATGAAGATATGATGGACGAGTTGCAATCCATTAAGGAATGTACAGAGCCAAAAGAAACACTCATGGTCGTTGATGGTATGACTGGTCAAGACGCTATAGTATCTGCACAAGGATTTGATAACGCAATAGGACTAACTGGGTTGATAATTACAAAACTGGATGGCGATGCTAGAGGAGGTGCAGCTCTCTCTATATCTCATGTCACCAATCTACCAATCAAATTCATTGGAACTGGGGAAAAGATAGATGCACTCGAACCTTTCCACCCTGATAGAATGGCTTCCAGAATCCTTGGCATGGGTGATGTGTTAACGCTAATTGAGAGAGCACAAGAAACGTTTGATAAACAACAAGCACAAAAATTGGAAGATAAGATCAGGAAATCTGCTTTCACATTAGAAGATTTCCTAGAACAAATCCATCAAATAGAAAAGATGGGATCCATGGGCCAAATACTGGAAATGATCCCAGGGTTCTCATCCATATCCCGCAAGTTATCGGCAGAAGACATGGATGGTAAGGGTCTTAAGAAAATAGAGGCCATCGTGTACTCTATGACTCCAATTGAACGACGTAACCCCGAGATAATAAAAGGCAGTCGTAGGAAGCGCATAGCGAACGGTAGTGGAACCACTCCTTACGACGTAAATCAGTTATTGAACCAATTCAAACAGATGCAACGAATGATGAAGCAAATCTCGTCTGGTCGCGTCCCGAAAAACCTTACGGGCTTGTTTAGATAAGAGCCTGCTAAGTACTTCTAGCCTTGATTAAACTGCTCACCCATCTTCTTTAAGAAATCTTCGACTTCTGGAGCTAGTTGGGTAGATTCGTCTTTATTTTTATCTGAGTTACCAACTCGATCCTCGTATTCAGATTCAAGTCTTTGTACTAAACCTTGAACTTCAGGACTGCGATTCATTGCAGCAGTGACTTCGTCATATTGTCTCTTTGCCCTTTGCCTTATCCTATCAAGATCCATGTCTATATCATATAGTTGACAGATAATCTCTAACAAGGATAGACGACCAGTATGGTCTCGTTCTAGTTGAGCATATTGCGGTAGATGAGCAATCATACCCATTGTTTCTATACCAACCTTCGAAGCTTCTTGGGAAACCATAGCAGCTATACTTGTCGGCCCTTCGTATGTACTTGCCTTTATATCAAGTCCCTTGACTTCCTTCAACGTCATGTCACCGGTAGCGGTTCCAGTAACCATTATTGGCTTAGTATGTGGAACCAAGTCGTACATACCGCCTATTAGACAGTACCTTTCTACTCCTAATTTCTCAAGCAATTTCACTATCGAACTCACGAAACCTTCCCCATTCAGATGCGGCTCGAGTAAATGTAGGAACACCAGATCATTTTCGCCAGGTCCACGAGCATATTTCACAGAAACGTTTGGTACTACTACTTTGCGATCACCTTCTGCATCTGTATAAATCGTCGGCCTATAACGCGTAAAGTCAAAGAATATCCCTGGTCTAGCTAGTTGCCCCAAATCTTCTGCTGCAAGATGCCTCTCTAGGCTACGGAATGTAAGGCTACCAACACTACCTACATCAACCCAAGGCCTTAGACAAGCGAATGCATGCGGAGAACGTAACTCCGGTACAGGCTCATTTAGGTCAAATCCCCTAAATCTCATGAGGTTATTTTATCACAAATTTTAAATTTAATGCTAATCTAATTTATCCTAGACATATTAATTAATTAATGCTGTATAATATAGGCTGCTTTTAAGGGATGTTACCAATCTAATCAGGTATTGGTAAAATCTCACATAAGTTAACTATAATATAGAGGTGGAACAACATGGCAAAATACGTATGTTCAGATGATAGTTGCGACATGGAAATCATGCCAATCAATTGTGGTAAATGCGGTAGTGAACTTGAATACAATGACCTTACAAGACCAGATGGCACAGTAGTAGGCGTTTTAGATTGCCCGAAAGGTTGCGGTAGAATCAAATCACCTATGTGCCACGGCCATGATATGGCAGTTGCATAATTCTTGACGCAGATACTCAGGAAGAGTGGGGGTACTTCTATATACCCACTCTTCCTGAGTATCTGGCCATCACGCTTATATCACCTAGACTTAACCTGGTGGCCTCCAAATGCCTTCCTAAGGGCTGCAAGTAAACGATCAGAAAATGGTTGACTTTGTCTAGACCTGAAACGTCTCTGCAAAGCAGTGGTGATAACCGGTATTGGAACTCCAAGATCTATGGATTCCAACACAGTCCATCTACCCTCTCCTGTATCCTCTACATATCCATTGTTATTTTCCAAAGATACATCTTGTTCCAGAACTCGTCCTGCAAAGTCTAATAATCTGGAACTTATTATACTCCCGCCCTGCCATATACCTGATATCTGACTAACGTCCAAAGCAAACTCTTCCTTGGAAATCAGCATTTCAAAACCTTCTGCATAAGCCTGCATCAATCCATATTCTATTCCGTTGTGTATCATCTTTACAAAATGTCCAGATCCTGAAGGCCCAACAAACCCATAACCCAAATCACTTCTGGGAGCAAGGCATTGGAATATGGGTTCTAGCTCATGAAACACATTAATGTCTCCACCTACCATGATGCTGTAACCGTCCGTGAGTCCTGCAATCCCTCCACTTATACCAGCGTCTAAATATCCTATACCTATTTCATTAGCAACAGTTGATCTACGAATACTGTCTTTATAGTAGCAATTTCCACCATCAATAATCACATCCCCTGCATTCAGTAAACCCAACAATGATCCAAATGTTTCCTCTGTTGGAGGGCCGGGGGGCAGCATAATCCAGATTATCTTTTTTGAAGGCAGGTTATCTATTAGCCGCGACAAAGAGTCTGCCAGTTCTGGAATATCATTTTCCATTTGTTGACGCACTTTAGGGTCTTTGTCATAAGCCACAACTCTATGCCCACCTTTGAGCAGTCTTATAGACATATTAGAACCCATTTTCCCAAGGCCAATTACTGCTAAATCCAATTGTCATCCTCCGTCAAATCAGTGACTTAGATTGTCCTCCATCGACATTTATGGAAGTGCCTGTCACTAATCCTGCAATATCTGAACAAAGAAATGCCACCACATTGCCTAATGGTTCAGGCCAACCAAATTTCCCCATCGGTAAATTATTTGATATGAACGCCTTGACGGCATCAGGAGAATTATTATTAACAAAACGATCCCAACTACCTCCAGGAAATTGTATGGATCCTGGAGCAATGCTGTTAACCAAGACATTATATGGTGCCAATGCTATAGCCATATGTTTGGAAAAAGCTATAACAGCAGCCTTAGAGGTCATATAACTAGTGGCCCCGCCATATTCCCTCCCCCATATCGACGCTATATTGACAATGCGTCCCCACATATTATTTTTCATATATGGCACTACCAACCTAGTAAGTCTTACTGATGAAAGTAGGTTGAGATTAATTGTGTCCAACCAATCTTCATCAGTAGCACTATCAAAGTCTCTTCCCCCTATAGTGCCTCCAACATTGTTCACTAGAATATCTACAGACCCGAAGTATTCTACGGTTTGGTTAAAGAATTTCGTACACCCTTCAGCAGTACCAACGTCTGCCTGGGTACCCAAAACCTGATAACCCATATCCGTCATCTCTTTTACTGATGACTCTAGGTCCTCTATGCCACGGCCACATATAGCAACCTTACAACCTTCTCTTGCAAGAGAGATGGCTGATTGCAATCCTAATCCACGACTGCCACCTGTAACCATAGCTATTTTATTTTCTATGCCCAGATCCATATTGATTACCTCTATAAGAATTTTGCATTCATTGTATCAGTAGTTAAGAAAAGACATGTAACTGAATTGACGATAGTTGCTACATTAAATGTAAGTATACTTCGTCTTATCCATAAATATTAGCTATTCTCCCTTAAGATGAACACAATTAATCAACTTTTATGTAATAAACAAAAATATGCTAAGATTGCGTCGCTAGCGCGTACACGTATAATGGTATTATAGCCAATGATAAATAATGTAGCCGCTCCCGAGTTCATGCTGGGATTAGATTGGATAAATACTGCCGACCATATATTACTTTCAAATTTGCGCGGCAAGGTTGTCCTATTACACTTTTGGACATATTGCTGAATAAATTGCATGCATATACTACCGCAGTTGCGGAAGCTCGAAGACAAATACAGGAACGAACTTGTAATTATAGGTGTACACTCTGCTAAGTTCATCGCCGAATCTATAACTAAGAACATACATCAAGCGGTAAGGCGATATCAGATATACCATCCAGTTATAAACGACAAAAACCTCAGTACCTGGCAGCAGTATAATATACAGGTCTGGCCAACAATAATTGTGATAGATCCCGATGGCAATATAGATTGCAGAATTGAAGGAGAGGTTTCATTTGAGAAACTAGATTCTGTCGTAAACAATATCTATTCAAATTCAGGCAAGTACAACAACAAGAACTCTGAATCTTCATACCACGCCCAAGAAGAAATCTTCGACAATGATGAAAGAACATTATCTTTTCCGGGAAAAATTATCGCAGATTTAGCAGCCAACAGACTTCTGATATCTGATTCTAATCATAACCGCATCTTGATAACGTCCGAACAGGGATATGTATTAGACATAATAGGAAGTGGACACTCGGGATTTATCGATGGCCCTTCATCTATAGCACAATTCTGCAATCCACAGGGCATGGCAATAAAAAATGGAATGCTCTTTATTGCAGATACTGGCAACCATGCAATAAGAAAAGTAAATATTCAGAATGGCACTGTAGAAACTGTCGCATACAATAAACATGGAGTGTCATCACCTTGGGATTTAGCATATGAAGAAAAAATCCTCTATATCGCAATGGCAGGAGTACACCAGATATGGGATATGGATACAGAAGATAATAATATCCTGGCACTCGCTGGTACTGGACACGAAGATCTAGTGGACGGACAACCTAACAAAGCATGTCTCGCTCAACCAAGCGGCATCGCCATAAATAGAGGAACTATCTATTTTGTAGATAGTGAAACGAGTTCTGTGAGAATGTTGCCATTACAGGGAAACCAAAAGGTCCAGACTTTAATAGGAAAGGGCCTTTTCGACTTCGGAGACATAGATGGGAACACGCAATCCGCCAGACTTCAACATCCCCTAGGGCTGGCATTATACCAAGATTCCATATATATCGCGGATACATATAACAATAAAATAAAAATGCTCAAAGTAGACGCTCTCGAGACAACTACTATAGCCGGCACAGGTTTCCCAGGACACAACGATGGCAAAGTTGAGACGGCGTCATTCTATGAACCAGGCGGTTTGGCTATGCTCAAAGGTAATATATACGTAGCAGATACTAATAACCATTCGATAAGGGTAATTGACATTTCACTAGGGGAAGTGCACACACTAACATTAAAGAATATCTAAGCCATGCTACATGCTTGTAGTTGACTGAAAAAAACCAGAGACTTATACTCTAGTCAGCCTGCACTAAAGAGTTAACTACAACGAACCCGGCTCGTTTGTATCTCGACCTAGCAACAACAATGTGCAGTCCATCAAACCAAAGCCCTAGATAGTAATTATTGGTCAATGAATTCACTGGGAGCGCATATTGAAGATAGGCATACCAAAAGAGATCATAGAAAACGAACACAGAGTTGCCATAGTACCAAATGCTGTAACCACATTGGTATCAGTAGGTATCGATGTGGTCGTGGAAGCCAACGCAGGAATAGATTCGTTCTATACAGATGACATGTACTTATCTGCCGGAGCTACCATAGCTGAAACCCCATCATCGTTATATGAGTCATCCACTGTATATCTGAAGGTTCAGGCTCCGACTATAAATGAATCCCTCGGCAAACATGAAGTGGATCTAATGAGTAACGGCAGCACTCTAATTGCTCTATTGCAGCCACTTACAAATTTAGATCTTGTAAAAAAATTAGCTGCGAAAAATATAACCTCTCTAAGTATGGACACTATCCCTAGAATTGCCAGAGCCCAAAGCATGGACGCACTTTCATCTCAAAGTTCAATTGCCGGATATAAAGCCATACTAATAGCAGCTGGAAGTATAGGACGTTATTTCCCAATGATGATGACTGCAGCAGGGACTTATCCACCAGCCAGAGGATTGGTATTGGGAGCAGGTGTTGCTGGGCTACAGGCTATAGCGACTGGTCGCAGACTGGGAGCTATAATGCAGGCATTTGACGTAAGACCCTCCGTAAAGCAAGAAGTTGAGAGCCTCGGGGCGATTTTCGTAGGGATGACCCCCGATGACATAGAGGTTCAAGACTCTGGTGGGTATGCTAAAGAATTAGCAGATGACACTCAGAAAATTGAAAGGGAACTAATACACAAACACGCCATAGAGTCTGATTTTATAATCTCAACAGCAATGATACCTGGTAGACCTGCACCTGTCTTGATAACTGAGGATATGGTTAAAAACATGAAACCTGGATCTATAATAATGGATTTAGCAGCTGAAACAGGTGGAAACTGTGAACTAACTGTTCCTAATGAAGAAGTGATTAAATATGGTGTTACGATCAATGGTAGATTAAATTTGCCTAGTACTATGCCAAATCATGCCAGTCAGATGTACTCGAAAAATATATCAGCATTACTCATGCATATAACAAATGAACAAGAATTATCACTGGATTTCGAAGACACAATAACAAAAGGCTGTTGCATAACCTACCAAGGAAGTGTAATAAATATGGCCACTAAATCACTATTAGACCAATAAATAATAGATAAGGACTTGTGAGGTTCAGCTATGGAAGGATTGATTGTATCGTTATATATATTTATATTAGCTATATTGGTTGGCTTTGAAGTTATAAGCAAAGTACCTCCGATCCTCCATACTCCTTTAATGTCGGGGTCGAATGCAATTTCAGGAATAGCTGTTATAGGAGCATTGCTGATAGCAGGTAAGACGGATAACCCTACACTGGTCACCTACCTAGGAATAGTAGCCGTTGCCATCGCCACAATAAATGTTGTAGGAGGATTTATGGTAACAGACCGCATGCTGAAAATGTTCCGCAGAAACCCAGGAGATGATACCAATTGAGTCTAGAATATATAGTAAATATAATCTATCTAGTATCCGCTGTGTTATTCATATTCGGATTGAAACGACTAGGATCCCCATCTACTGCTCGCTCTGGCAATCAACTTGGAGCTATGGGAATGTTGATTGCAATTATCGCAACACTCCTAAACAATCAAGTCATAGAATACGAAGGTATCATACTAGGAATAGTTATAGGCTCAGTTATAGGTATAACCTTAGCAAAAACGATACAGATGACGGCAATGCCTCAACTTGTAGCTATCTTCAATGGTTTAGGAGGTGGCGCTTCAGCACTTGTGGCATCTGCAGAATTCACACGCATAACACAAGGTATTAATCCTGTAATTGAACTAGATGTGTCAGTCACGATAATGTTAGGAGCTTTTATAGGGTGTGTGACTCTTTCTGGAAGTCTGATAGCATTCGGCAAACTACAATCTTTCCTAGTTCCTTCTAATGCAATAAATTCGATATTTATAAAATCCCTCAACTTAATATTATTCCTATCCACTATAGCTATAGCCATAGCATTAGCGTATTCTTATACTCTGGGCCTGGATTCAGGAGTGAACTATCTCTTCCCATTATTAATTACTGCTTCATTACTGTTAGGTGTATTTTTGGTTATACCAATTGGAGGGGCAGATATGCCAGTTGTAATCGCCCTTCTGAATTCATATTCTGGGCTTGCAGCCGCAGCAACAGGATTCGCATTGGACAACACTATGCTAATAATAGCCGGATCCCTAGTAGGTGCATCAGGATTAATTCTTACTAATCTGATGTGCAAAGCAATGAACAGATCTATATGGAATGTTATATTCGGAGCATTTGGAGCGGATTCAATTTCACACTCTTCAGGAGGTACCGAAGGAAAGTACGCTCAAAGCACCACTCCTGAAGAATCCGCCATCGTGTTGGCTTACTCCAGATCAGTTATATTTGTACCTGGGTATGGATTGGCTGCAGCTCAGGCACAAAGACAAACCAAGGAATTAGCAGACTTGTTGCAATCCCGAGGAATAGACATACGATATGCAATACATCCAGTAGCCGGTAGAATGCCTGGGCACATGAATGTTCTACTAGCTGAGGCAGAAGTACCATACGACCAGCTATATGCGATGGAAGATATAAATAATGAATTTGATAATACCGACGTAGCTATTGTAGTCGGAGCAAATGACGTAACGAATCCAGCAGCGAGAGATGCTACTGAAAGCCCGATATATGGTATGCCTATACTAAACGTAGACAAAGCTAGGAGTATTATATTTATAAAACGTAGTCTCAGCCCAGGGTTTGCCGGGATCGACAACGAACTCTTCTATAGCCCTAAAACCAGAATGCTATTCGCAGATGCAAAACGAGCAATGGCAGATCTTATAGTAGCCATAAAGGAGTTAGATTAGTCACGCTTCAGTCTACTTGATATATTCTACAAAAGCATTGTTCTTGTCGACTAAAATGCTCTTGGGATCTACAGGTTTATCAGTCAGTTCGAAACCCATGATAATCAATTCGTCACCAACGTGTATCAAATGAGCTGCTGCACCATTCATACAGATTATACCGCTGCCAGCTTCGCCAGACATCACGTAGGTTTCCAACCTAGCTCCATTAGTATTGTCTACCACCAAAACTCTTTCTCCTGACCATAGTCCAGATTTTTCTATCAACCTCTGGTCTATAGTAATACTACCAATGTAGCCCAGATTTGCCTCTGTCACCACTGCCTTATGTATTTTAGAACGCAACAACCACCGCATAAGTAATCTTCCTATCAAGTTATTTATATCCAAATTCTAGGCTGCGAAAATGTGAAGCCATTATACTGCTTTATCCTATCAAAATAAATATGCATTATATATAAAAACAGGCGTACTGGGCCTTACAAACCCAATACGCCTGAAATACAACAATATCTGAATCAATCGAAGTTACTTATTCAAAATTCATACTATATAGCATCAGATCCGCTCTCACCTGTACGAACTCTCATAACGTCTTTAACTTCCGTAATGAATATCTTACCATCACCTATTTGGCCACTCCTTGTGGAGGAAATGATAGCTTCCACTATTTGATCTTTCTTATCGTCAGGTATAACTGTCACTAACAAAGTTTTCGGTACTGCAGATCGAGTAGTAGCTTGACCACCTCTCCCAGTTACAACTTCCACGCCCATCTGTTGTCCCTGACCTGTAACATTCTGATAATGAAAACCAGTTACACCAGCCTCCAATAGGGCGGCGGAAACAGCATTCACTCTCTCTGGCCTAAAAATCGCCTCTATCTTCAACATGTTCTTCCTCCAAATTATTTTCACACAACTTCGAGTCTCACTCTATGTATCTCATTAAGTTACTTGACAATAGAGTCTAATCAGCACCGTCTCTAACAAAAGCTCTTTCGCCATGAGCCGAGATATCGAGTCCATTATCTTCTTCTCTTTCACTGACTCTCAGACCAAGTCCAGGAACTTTGTCCAGTATAAATAAGATACCCAAGGTTACCACTAGCGAGTAAACTAATGTAACTATTACAGCTATAAGCTGAGTCACCATTACACCAGCATTACCTTCAAGAACACCAGCAACGCCACCAATGGCTTCCACTGCAAACACTCCAGTCAAGAGCGCCCCAATTATACCGCCTATTCCATGGACAGCGAACACATCCAAGGCATCATCTAAGCCTAATCCTTTGATAATGTCAACGGCAAGTAGGCATATCACTCCCGCAGCTAAACCAATCGCCAATGCTCCCATCACTCCGACAAAACCAGATGCCGGCGTTATAGCAACCAATCCAGCTACAGCTCCAGTTGCAACTCCCACAGCACTCATTTTCCCTGTCCTCATGTGGGAAATCAAACCCCACGTAAGTGCAGACATGGCTGCTGCTGCATTAGTAGCAACAAATGCACTAACCGCTCTTTCGTCGGCAGCAAGTTCTGACCCAGCGTTGAATCCAAACCAACCAAACCATAGTAAACCTGCCCCCAACACCACATATGGTACGTTATGTGGCTCTATGCCTGGATTTCTGCGTTTCCCTACCATAATTGCAGCGGCAACGGCAGCTATTCCTGCGTTTATATGTACGACGGTACCTCCAGCAAAGTCTAGAGCCCCCATTTCAAACAACCAACCGTTTCCTGCCCATACCCAATGGCAAATAGGTGCGTAAACGAAAGTCAACCATAGTACCAAGAAGACCAGATATGTACTAAATTTAAATCTCTCTACGAATGCTCCAGTAATAAGAGCAGGTGTGATAATAGCAAACATCCCCTGAAATACTACGAAAAGCAAGTCTGGGATACCTGAACCATCACTTATTCCTATACCTCTAAGGCCAATAACACTTAAGTCGCCGATATATGGATTGCCCTCTCCGAAAGCTAGGCTATATCCCCACAATATCCATACAACTGTCGCTACAGCCATCGCGATAAAGCTGTACATTATGGTATTAACGACATTCTTAGCTCTTACCAGACCTCCATAGAAAAATGCAAGACCTGGGGTCATAAGCAATACTAATGCTGATGCTGTCAACATCCATGCTATACTTCCTGAATCCATTCTGGTACCCTCCTTCAGAAAAGCTGATCAAATTATAAATTAAGAAGCTTATTTTTTTCCTTCTTTATTTGACCGCTCACCGATGAAAACCAATAGCTTATTTGCTGTAATTCTGATATATCGATGTTTCAAAGTTATTGCTATATTGTTACATATTTGTTACAAACTTAATATTAAGAAACTATCTTGTCATTCGTAGAATATCTTACAATTACCCTTAATTCCTGATAGAATTGTGCAGACATGAAGTACCTATATAACCCCTGCCTAAAAGTGGCGAGGTTCCTTTTCATCGATCCGAAGTATAAATGCTAAAAGATGATAAACAGCAATTAGGGAACAGCCATATATTCGAACCTGTTTCTAGTCGAGTTAATTTTCCAGAAATGGAAACCTCAATCCAATCATTCTGGAAAGAGAATGATATATTCAGAAAATCTGAGAATAGAGAGGGTGACAGACCTCTATTTGTATTATATGAAGGTCCCCCTACAGCGAATGGCAGTCCGGGTCTCCATCACGTCCTAGCCAGAGCATTCAAAGACATTATACCTAGATACAAAACAATGAAAGGATTCCGGCCGCTTCGCAAAGGTGGATGGGACACACATGGACTACCAGTAGAGCTAGAGGTAGAGAAGGAATTAGGTTTGTCTACCAAAGGTGATATAGAAGCCTACGGAGTAGAAGCATTCAATGCAAAATGCCGTGAAAGTGTATTTAGGTATGTCAAAGAATGGGAAGACCTAACAGATAGAATAGCTTTCTGGGTAGATATGGATAACGCATATGCTACGCTAAGTAACGATTATATAGAAACTTGTTGGTGGTTGATAAAACAACTATGGAACAAAGACTTAGTATATAGAGACTACAAAGTAACTCCACATTGTCCTAGATGTGTGACAAGCCTTAGTTCTCACGAAGTATCACTTGGATATCAAGAGAACACGCCGGACCCCTCAGTATATATAAAATTTAGATTTTCAAATTACACAAAAGGCTCTATTCCACCAATAGCCTACAATTACCTTAAGGAACTATCAAACGATATGCCAGTTTATTTTCTCGCATGGACTACTACCCCATGGACACTACCTGGTAATACTGGATTAGCGGTCTCTCCTGATTCAGAATATTCTGTGATAACAACCAAAAATGACAATAATACTGAGATCCTATTAATGGCCTCTCAGCTTGTGCCTGAAGTTATTAAATCTGAATACTCTGTTCTAAAGACATTCATTGGCAAGGATATTACAGGGCTAACATACCATCCTCTTTATAACCCGGAAGAAAATGGGGTAGATATCAGGCAGCTAGGTAACGAAAATACATACAACAAGTCTACATTCGACCCCACTGTGGTTTCTGCCTCATTTGTATCTATGGAAGATGGTACAGGAATAGTCCATATCGCACCTGCATTTGGAGAAATTGACTTAGATATTGGATTTGAGAAAGGGTTATCCTTTATACAGCATGTTGACACGCATGGAGTTATAGTAGGCAATTATCCCTTCTCTGGGCAATTTGTAAAAACTGCAGATGAACATATCATTCGTGATCTAGACAGCCGAAAACACCTATATCATAAGGAGATATATAAACATACATATCCATTTTGCTGGCGCTGCGACACGCCCCTGCTGTATTACGCAAAGAGTTCATGGTATATACGCACATCTTCTTTAAAAGATAAATTGCTATCGGTAAACGAAAAAATTAACTGGTATCCCGAATATATCAAGAACGGTAGATTTGGAGAATGGCTACGCAATAACGTTGATTGGGCAATATCTAGGGAAAGGTATTGGGGTACGCCAATACCTATTTGGCAATGCGAAGGATGTGCAAAATACACATGCGTAGGCACTACTACAGAGATGAATTCTCTGATCAAGGATGGCCAAGTTCCTGAGGATCTACACAGGCCGTATGTCGATGATGTGATACTTAAATGTGACGCTTGTGATCAAGACATGAAACGTGTTCCGGAAGTTATGGATGTGTGGTTTGATTCAGGTGCTATGCCTTTTGCACAATGGCATATTACTTCTCAGGAGCAATTAAATACTCTCATACAAGATGGTAAATTCCCAGCAACCTATATATGTGAGGCAGTGGATCAAACACGAGGATGGTTCTATAGCTTGCACGCCATATCTACACTTCTAACAGGTTCAAATAGTTATGAAAATGTGATATGCCTTGGACTCATACAAGACGATAAAGGAGCCAAAATGAGTAAGTCTAAGGGTAATGTTATACAACCCTGGGACGTCATAAATACACACGGAGCGGATGCTCTTAGATGGTACTTATTCACATCCGCTCCTCCTGGTAATAATCGCAAATTCTCCAGTCAACTTGTTGGGGAAACTTTGAGGCATTTCTTCCTAACTCTCTGGAACACCTACTCCTTCTTTGTTACTTACGCGAATATAGATAATTTTAATCCTAATCAAGCTAAAAATATCAAACCTACTGCGGAGATGGATCGATGGATACTTTCAGAATTACAGCTACTCATCAATGAAGTTACTGATCTGCTAGATGGATACAATCCAACAGAAGCGGGAAGAAAAATACAGGAATTTGTAGACATCTTATCAAATTGGTATGTGAGGAGAAGCAGAAGGCGTTTCTGGAAGAGTGAAAACGATGAAGACAAAATTGCAGCTTACTATACCCTCTACAATTGTCTCGTGACAATAGCCAAATTGATCGCCCCATTCACGCCTTTTATATCCGAGGCCATATATCAAAATTTAGTTGCATCATGCGTACCAGATGCAGAGGAAAGCGTACATCTGTCTGAGTACCCAATACACAATCCATCTGTTGTAGACAAAGATCTTTCTGAAGCAATCAGGTTAGCGATGTTGATATCCAGCTTGGGACGTTCGGCTAGAAGCAAAACCGGTATAAAGGTTAGGCAACCACTGGCCAAAGTTATGGTTAAGCTCAGGGATAGCAGAGAAGTAAAACTACTAAATGAAGTTTCAGATCAGATAAAAGAAGAGCTAAACGTTAAAGAACTAGTAATCATGGAATCAGAAAATGAGGTTTTGGATTTTAGCGTTCGTATTAACCAAGCCATAGCTGGGTCTAAGTATGGAAGCAAATTATCTGAGATTTCACTGGCCCTATCTGAAGCAGATTCAAATTCAGTTGTGCTAAGGGCAAGAGCTGGACTTAAAGTGCAAATAAGCGAATACGAACTACAACCAGAAGAAATTACTATCTCTACAACTGACAAGAATGGATATACTTCAACATCAGAATCAGGCTACACTGTTGCAATAGATACTCAGCTTACAGATGTATTAAAAGACGAAGGTATAGCAAGGGAATTAATACACAGACTACAAAATATGAGAAGGTCTGCAGGTTTTGATATAGCAGATCATATAACAGCAAGCTACAACGGGAACCAAGAAATTCTCAAAGCTGTGTCCCATTTCAGTGATTACATAAAGCAGGAGACGCTCTCTACGGACCTTATATGCGAAGATCCACCTAGCTCAATCTATAATGAACAACATACATTAGATGGCCGGCATGTAACTGTAGGTATAAGAATCAGCGATAAATAATACTAATACTAGAAATCCCTCGGCATCTCCTCCAACGAAACTTCTACTATCTTATCTTCCTTGTCTCTCATTATAATTACCGTCGTCTTATACCCTACTCCGTAGCTGCGTACTGCCTCTTGAAGTTGCTTTACATTTTCAACCAAGTAATCACCAACCCCTATTATTATATCATTGGATAGAATCCCCGCCTTGGCTGCAGGACCATTGTTAGTCACGGCTAAAACCAAAACACCCCTCTTTACCGATAGATTCAATTGTGCTGCAGTTAATGGAGTTACATCATCTACAGATACACCTAACCATGGAAATATAACCCTGCCATTTTCTACTATAGAATTTATAACTGGTACAACAGTAAAAGTACTTGTAGCAAATCCAATACCTTCACCATTACCGCTTCTAGCAGTGTTTATCCCTACTACTTCACCTTCCAAATTCACTAACGGTCCCCCACTATTGCCTGGATTAATCGCAGCATCAGTTTGTATCATATTAAATAATGTGCCCCCCTCAGTCGTAACGACCCTATCCATGGCACCTACTATTCCAACAGTAACTGTAGGCCCACCAAGTAAATCTAATGCGTTGCCTACCGCTATGACCCAATCTCCAACTTTGAGTTCATCAGAACTACCAAACTCGGCTTTAGAATATCCATTACCATCGATTCGTATAACTGCTAGATCCGTTACTGGATCTCTTCCAACCAACTCGGCCCTTACAGTGAATTCGTCAGAAAGTGACACTATTATTCGAGAGGCTCCATCAATAACATGGTTATTGGTAACTATCAAACCAGATTCGTCAAATATCACACCAGTACCAGCACCATGCCTTTCTACTGTTCTACACCCTACGAAAAAATCACATTGCTCAGTATTTGTTGTAACAGCCAAAGAGACTACTACTGGTTTTATCATATCCACCACGTCTGATATTGCCAGATACGGAGAAGCTATGATATTCGGGACGGAGACAGTAAGATCATTATCCAAAACAGAGCCTACTGTAGGACCACTCGTTGCAATGGCAACAGGTGTTGGTGATCGTGAGTTTGCTATTCCTGTATCACAAGACAAAGTAGCTGTTACACAAAATAGAATTATTATAAGCCTGAAATTGTTGAGCATAATATCTGTGGCCAACCTAAAATACATGATACGCTAATTATTTGTTACCCACAGCAGTTCCTCGAATAGCAGGTGTTTTACCTGCTCCAGCGACGTTTACTATTTCGCGTTTTATTGATTCCGTGTATTTTGAATATCTAGATGTAATAAGTGAACCAAACAATAGGATTATCGCTGATACATACACCCACACTAACAGGGCAACTATGCTTCCCATTGATCCATAAACGCTGGTGTAAACAGAATACTCTCTAACATAAAGTACATAAACATTTTTCACTACCTCAAATGCAATAGTAGCCGCAATGGCACCTGGGAGAACCTCTTGTACTTGTATTTTAGTGTTCGGAAGAAAATAGTATAGGCCTATGAATACTACAAGCGAAAGGATAGGGGGAATAGTCGAGGCTGTCCTATCCCACAATATTTCCCTGTCAAATTCAGTCTCTCTGGTCAAGAATTCCATGATCTCAATGATATACGCCAATATTGCAGTAGAAAATATAGACACTAGTATAAGTAAGGTAGCAACAAACATTAATGAAACGTCAATAAATCTTTCCTGAAAAAACGGTCTTGGATTAGTTATACCCCATGTCGCGTTAATGCCCTTACGTATAGCACCAAATACCGCAGTACCAGCAAGCAATAGTCCTATAATACTTATAATTCCAGCTACACCTCTACTTATAACAACTCCAGTCAATACGTCACTGACAGTGGAATTTGAAACTGGTGCTTGTTTTGCAATGCCAATGGCTAACTCTGCTACAGCCTCTGGCGACAGTATGAAACTTAATGCGGAGAGTATAGCTAATGCCAAAGGAAACAGCGAGAATAAAGCGTAATATGAAACAGCAGCGGCTAACTGTGGGCCATTTTTCCCGAGAAAATCATTCAGTGCACGAACAAACATACCTAGAAATTTTACAATTGGTTCTGTCACTATAACTGCTTTCCCTTAAATATATAAAAACGTTATGCATCATATTTAAAATAGTAACCTCTGTCAATAGCGGTTTCATACACTTAGGTCCACGATTGCCAAAATCCACATTGCTCTTATACAGTTAAACTAAAGCTTGATTAGGTTCACCGCCAGATTTATAATACAGACCAATAAAATCTCCCTAATGAATATTTCCGATTATGAACGATACTACAAATTTCGATAATCTGCTTGTAGGATATGAATTTACACCGATTGAACACAAGCTAGATCCAGCAGACATAGAATGCTATGTTTCTGCGGTGGGTGACAATGCCCAATTCTATAAAAAGAACAACATAGCTCCTCCTACAGCATTATTAGCTTATGCTTTAAGGTTCGTATTAACAGAGATAAAGCTTCCGGGTGGGTCCGTACATGCTGCTCAAGAGATGACTTGTTTCAACTCCATATCAAAGAGTGAGACGATTATCTTAAGCGGAAAAATATCCCAAAACAGCGTCAGATCTGGGTGGCGGTATTTAATCGTAGATATATCTGCTGATTCTATACAGAGCGATGCCTCTGTAACAGGCAGAAGCACCATATTAATACCCGAAGAGGAAACATATGCATAATAATCTCAAGGATATCAAGGAAGGTGATCCTTTACCAGAAGTCCGCAGAACAATAACTCAGAAAATCGTTAAAGAATATGCCGACGCCAGTGGGGATTATAATCCATTACATTTAGATCCAGTTTTTGCAGAGAAAACTCCATATGGAAAAACCATAGCTCATGGAATGTTAATACTGGGACAGATATCTGATATGATGACACAGGCATTTGGCAATAATTGGGTAAATAATGGTAAGCTTAAGGTTAGGTTTAGGGCACCTGTATTTATTCCTAACGAAATCTTGACGTATGGAAAGATAAAGAAGGTAATCACAGATTCAGAGGAAATATTGGTAGAGTGTTTTATAGGCTGCAGGGACCAAACTGGCAAGGAAGTCATAAAAGGAGACGCATACATTTCACTAAAATAGTATAGTAATGTACATACTGTTCAAAACTTATGAATAAGGCAAATAACACTAATAAATACCGTATATCCCTAGATGCTATGGGCGGCGACTACGCCCCTGAGGAAACCATTCTAGGAGCTATAGAAGCTTGTAAACACGATGACACTGAAATTCTACTTGTAGGGGAAGAGAAAGCCATGTCACCATATATCCCTACAAATATACCAAGCAACCTTAAGATAATTCCCTCAAATGGTGTCATATACGAGACAGATTCTCCCATAGAAGCCATGAAACAAAAACCTACGTCATCAATTTTAGTCTCTGCTATGTTGGTAAAAGATGGTAAAGCTGATGCATACGTATCCATGGGTTCTACTGGAGCAGCCATGGCGGCTGGTGTTATGTGCTTGGGTACATTAGATGGAATTGACAGACCTGCGTTAGGCGGACCATTCCTTGGGCTGGCTCCCAACACAACACTTGTGGACTTAGGAACAAGTGTAGATTCTAGACCGTCTCAACTTCTAAATTATGCAGTGCTTGGAGTAGCATTCTCGAAAATATTCTGCAATATATCTAACCCAAGAGTAGCACTGTTGAGCATAGGTACTGAAGAAGGTAAAGGTAATAGGCAAGTAAGGGAAGCCTACACTCTTCTATCGCGGAGTAACCTCAATTTTATAGGCAACGTAGAGGGAATGGACATACCTCAGGCTAAAGCTGATGTAATTGTATGTGATGGATTTGTGGGGAACATACTTATGAAATTCACAGAGGGACTTGGCACTGCCATTGTAGACTATCTTAACTCAAACCTAGGCGACAATAGAGAAACCTCATCGAATATGTTCATCCAAGAACTCAACAAGTTAACTAATTTTGCAGACTATATGGGCGGTGCCCCACTTCTAGGACTGAATGGAATATCAATAGTAGGTCATGGAAGATCGAGGGCACGATCTATCGTATCTGCAATAGACATTGCCAAAACCGCTATCAGAAGAAATTTTGTAGGGATAATGTCTGACGAATTAAGAAATGTGAAGCAATAAGCTATTCAACTAATATGCAAAATTACTAAATGAATGATGGAGATGCATTTGACAACCCCTAAAAGAGTCGCATTGGTCACTGGTGGATCTAGAGGTATCGGAAAAGCTATTTGTATCAAGATGGCAAGCTTAGGAATAGACGTAGTCGTCAATTACAAGAGCAACGAGAAAGCAGCACTTGAGGTGGTAGATACTATATCTCAAACTGGCATTAAGGCTCTAGCTATAGAAGCAGATGTATCAGAAAGCTCCAGTGTGGATAGAATGTTCACAAGAATAACGGATGAATGGGGAAAACTAGACATACTAGTCAACAATGCTGGAATCATAAATGACAGTCTACTACTCAGGATGTCAGAGGATACTTGGAAAGACGTTATAAATACAAACTTAAATGGAACGTTCTATTGTAGCAAGGCAGCAATGAAGTCTATGGTAAGGAATAGATGGGGAAGAATAATAAATATAGTATCTGTAATAGGAATTGAAGGAAATATAGGGCAAGCTAATTATGCTGCGTCTAAGGGTGCAATTATCTCCTTCTCTAAGAGCATAGCCAAAGAAGTAGCGTCTCGGAATATCACAGTCAATGCTGTAGCACCAGGATATATCGAAACTGATATAGTAAACAGTGTGTCCAAAGAAGTGAAAGACATCATACTCTCCAGGATAGCACAAAAACGCCTAGGCTCAGCTGAAGAAGTCGCGAGTCTTGTAGGATTTCTAGCAAGTGACGAGGCAGGGTATATAACAGGTGAAGTTATTCGTATAGACGGAGGGATAGAACTATAAAGTTGCTAAGATTAGAATTATATAAGTGGCAAGTTTATTATTTCCCCGCCAATAGCCTTATCCCCAATTGTAACCGTAACACGCTCTCCATTATTTGCAAAAGCAGATCGCACGTACCCTAAAGCAACATTGCTGTCCAAAGTGATAGATTTTGAAACCGATGTAATCAACCCAACTTCTTTGCCATCTACCTCAATCCTGTCACCCGAAGAAACGCTACCTTCTAGAAGTATACCAACAAGATTGCGTTGCACCTTATCATAGGTTTTCAGTCTGAGTACGACTTCTTGTCCTATGTAACAACCCTTCTCAAAGTTTACGGCTCCCAGCACACCTGCCTCTAACGGATTGTAATTTTCATTTAGCTCAGATCCATACATAGGAATACCTTTCTCAATTCTAATTGTTTCTAGAGCATCCTCACCAACAGGCTTTGCTCCCATCTCGAGCATTGCATTCCAAATATATTCTCTATTTTCTGGTTCAGTTATGATGTCAAATCCTGCCATTCCATATCTATCAGTTCGCATAATAATGTAATCTTTCGCGTCTAGACGGAATTTACTAATTTGCATTAAATCCATATTATTTAAGTCAAATCCGTCAATATTAGGCATGTCAGGGCCAATTACACCCAACATAATAGTAGATTCGGATATATTTTCTACAGTTATATCTTCATCAAAAGTGTAAAAATCAAGCCAGTCTATCACTTTATCAGCACATCCAGGACTTGTAGTAACAATAAGTTCACCATTGAAATTAGCAACCTGAAGCAAGTCAATGATCCTTCCTTTACTGGAGGTAAGCACTGTATTCATAACGTCTCCAGCCTTTAAATCAATGACATTATTGGTGGACAGTCTATTCAGGAGATCAAGGGCATCTTCACCTTTTACACGAAGCCTCCCCCAATTATCGCAAGCAAATATACCCAAAGATTCAATAGCTGTACGATAGTCTTCAGTAGTACTCACATAGTATTTAGGCATCTCCCTCCCACAAGGAATCCATACGTTCAAATCATAAATTATCTAACGCTTGTAATATCTGTATCACAAATGCATTACAACTCACATCAGATATATCACCAATTCCTCAGGAGATACAAAAATGTCGCTCGAAATCATTCTGTAAACTCACAAACGACATACAAACACTGCTAAGTTAAGTTATTTACACTGAGAACGAGGTGCCGCATCCACATGCAGTCTTGGCATTAGGGTTATTGAAAACGAAACCCTTACCGTTAAGGCCATCAGAATAATCAAACACTGTACCTGCCAGAAAGACGTAACTCTTCTTAGGTACAAAAATCTGAATTCCCTGATCCATTACAACTCTATCCTCTGGAAGAGCTTCCTTGTCTATAGAGAGTACGTAAGTCAATCCTGAGCAGCCTCCACCCTTCACTGCCACTCTTAATCCGTACTGATCCATGCCTTCGCTGTAAGCATAGTCTCTAACTTTTTTAGCTGCTTTTTCTGTAATACTAATCTCTAGCGTCATGGACCCACCACCTTCTATATGTGTCTTTATGTCCGCAAATTCAGTCTACTCTGTAAGCTACATCTAGTCAACATCCAAACCAGATCTCTCAGCTGATCTTGACTCAATATCAACCAACAATATAGTATTAGACTGACTAGTCGGTCTAATACTGGTTGGTATCACTAATATGTAACGATGGAGACACTATGACTACTGATATAGACGTAAGAATCCCTAACATAATATTTGGAGATCTTTCACTGGAACCTATATGGGACAAGGTAAAATCCGGAGAAAGACTAAGTTTCGAAGACGGTCTAGCTTGTCTAAAAACCAATGACATACTTTCACTTGGCCAAATGGCTGATTATGTAAAGAGAAAACTTTGGGGAGATAAAGTCTATTTTGTATTTAATAGGCAAATTAACCCAACAAACATCTGTGTACTGTCTTGCACATTTTGCGATTTTGCCAAGAAGAAAGGTGACGTCGACGCCTACGAAATGGGCATGGAAGAAATTTTACAAAAATTAGACCCCGAGATGCACGAAGTCCATATAGTTGGTGGGCATCACCCAGACTGGCCTTTTGAGAGATATGAAGGAATCATAAGAGGCATACATGAAGCATATCCAAATATAAAAATCAAAGCTTGGACCGCCGCTGAGATAGATTATTTCTGTAAGAGGTTTAAACTCTCAGAGGAAGAGGTTTTCTCACGGATGAAAGATGCCGGCATGGTATCCATGCCTGGTGGTGGAGCAGAAGTTTTTTCAAACAGAGTCAGGAAGGAATTATTTCCCGGCAAGAATAGCGCAGAGAGATGGTTAGAAATACATCGCATGGCTCACATAATGGGAATCAAATCAAATGCCACTCTACTTTACGGCCATATAGAAACATTCGAAGAACGAATACAACATATGATCCTATTGAGAGAACTACAGGATGAAGCACCTGGATTTTTTGCATTCATACCATTGGAATACCAAGTAGGCACTACGAATTTAGTTGCCCGTCAAGCTTCTTCAATAGAAGACCTTAGAATTATTGCCACATCAAGGCTTATGCTAGACAATTTCCCTCATATCAAAGCATATTGGGTTATGATTGGCGAGGAAACTGCCTCCATTGCTTTGAACTTTGGAGCCAGTGACCTAGACGGTACAATCGGCGAGGAACGGATAGCACATGCAGCCAAAGCAGCCAGCCCTGTAGGCTTGGCCAGGTCTAGAATGCTCAGGCTTATAGGTGATGCGGGTAAGATTCCAGTTGAAAGGGATGCCCTGTATAACGAGATCCATGTCTATGACAGTTAACATTGGCCAAATACCTTATTTAAACTGCGAGCCATTTTTTAATGGACTTGACCTAGAAGGTATAAAGCTGTGTCCAATGGCACCAAGTGCAATGGGGCCATTAGCAATTGAAGGGATGCTTCAAGTTGCACCATTCTCACTTATTCAGAGCTTTGATATCTTAGGTAAATATGAAACATTAGGGGATATGGGCATAAGTGTAAGAGGACCCGTTAGAAGCATTCTCTTATATTCTAAGGTGCCAATTACAGAACTCTCTGGATACACAATCGGTGTAACTCAAGAATCTGCTACATCCTCTCAGCTACTAAGAGTCATACTAGAAATAAGATATGATGCTACTCCGAAAGAATATGTGAATTTAGAAACTCAAGGTATATCAGCATTCCTCCTTATCGGAGATCAAGCGTTGGAAACTCACAATGAAGTTCAGGGATTCCCTTACAGATACGATTTATCTGAAGAATGGTTCAATTGGCAAGATTTACCTTTCGTATTTGCAAGATGGATGATTATAAGTTCTCTTGATTCAAGAGTCAAAGAAAACATATCTAAGAAATTAACTGATAATTTAAATAGGAATATGGCAGGAGACTTACGTGATATAGTAATCAAAAGGAGATCTATGAAAATGGAACCTAGAGTAATAGAAGATTACCTCAGGGCATTTCGTTATTCATTCTCCAACGAAGATCATAAGGCTATAAAGGTTTTTGAAACAGCTTGGAGAAGTCTAGGTAACAAATCCTAGGTGCAATATAAGGAGATATGGAAATGACTATAACCCTACCAAGAATGGAAGATATTACTTCCAAAGTACTAGGCGGTGAGAGAATATCGAAAGAAGAGGGCTTGTACCTACTCCAAAAAGCACCTCTACTCGAATTAGGAAATCTAGCCCAACAGGTAAGATTCAAACACAACCCTGAAAGACAGGTCACATTTGTTATTGATACCAACCTAAATTACACGAATGTATGCGATGCATACTGCACATTCTGCGCATTCTATCGCACAGAGAAAGACTCTGATGCCTACACTTATGACGTAGAACAGGTAATGGAAATGGTAGGACAAGCTGCATCAAAAGGGGTTACTACAGTACTTATGCAAGGGGGATTGAATTCGAGACTACCCCTTGAATACTATAAATCTCTAGTTAGTGAAACAAAACGTAGATACCCTCAAGTGCTACCACATTATTTCTCGGCACCTGAAATACAGAAGATCTCCCAAGTCGCGGAAATGCCTGTCAGAGAAGTATTGTGGCATTTGAAAGAAGCGGGGCAAGAAACCCTACCAGGTGGTGGTTCTGAGATACTCTCAGATGGGGTAAAAAGACGCCTAAGCAGGTTATGGCCCAAAGGAAGAGTGGATGAATGGGAAGAAGTACACCGCGAGGCTCACAGCTTGGGATATAGAACCACTGCTACCATGATGTATGGTCACTTGGAACAACCCGAGAATGTCATAGAGCATCTGGATCGTACACGCGAGCTACAAGATCAAGCTATATCTAGTGGAAACGCCGGGTTCACTGCCTTTATACCCTGGAGCTATAAACGAGGCGATACACCTCTTGCAAAAATAGTTAAGCAAGAATCTGGTCCCACACCATATCTCAGAATGATTGCCTTGGCCAGGATATATCTAGATAACATAAAACATATCCAAGCCTCTTGGTTTTCAGAAGGCAAAAAAACCGGAGAAGTAGCCTTAAATTTTGGCGGAGATGATTTTGGTGGAACCTTGTTTGATGAAAATGTTATGCAAGAAGCCGGGTTCTATAACCGTACATCTATAGATGAAATAAAAGAGATGATCAAAGAAGCTGGATTCCAACCTGTCCAACGTACTACAAAATATGAAATCCTGAAGGTATTTGAAGACTAGCTATAACACATCTCAGGAATCTGATTTATTTTATGGTAAGCATGTTGTATGCTAATGCTAACATGGTCTTAGTACAATTCAGGAGACTTTGTATACCTATAGATTCATCTATGCCATGAGCGTTCGTCAAAGACACATCATCATCAGGATGAGACCCCATGAACCCATAAGTTATTGTACCCAGAGGTCTAGTAAAACGCGAGTCAGTAAACCCAGTACTAACTGTGGGCACAAAATCTACATTATCTATCCCTAAGGCCGCTGCCGTGGCTAATCTTATATCTGTTGCGAATGTCGTTTCAAAGTCTGAGGAATTTGGAACAGCCATATAATCGATAGAATATTCTACTCCATGGATCCCATCTAGAATCTTATCTAATTCTGCTCGCAAATAACTCTCATCTTGATTTGGTAATGTACGCACATCACAAGTAAGCCTAACAGATTCTGGAACGGAATTTGATTTGATACCACCGCTAACCATCGTTGGAGTTATAGTCATCCTTGACAAAGCCTTGAGAAGTGAATATAACTGGTTACCATCTGCTTGCAATTCAGTAACGATTTGATCAACACTCTCAGGAGAAGCTACATGTTCTATCGCCAAATTCGACATATACTGAAATATGCTTGAGGAAGTATCACGTTCTGCCTCATAGGATTCTAAACGTGATACGATTTGCGACAGAGCATAGAAAACATTGTCCCCTCTCCAAGGCTGTGAGGCATGAGCACTCCTACCGTTTATATCTATCTCTACTTGTAACCTACCTTTTTCACCAACTCCTAGACTATACACAAATCCTTCACCAACTTGCATCGGTATACCACCACCTTCATTGACAGCCACAGGAGATGCTATTTTACCAGGGTGTTTTTCCGCCAACCACCCAAATCCGTACCGCCCTCCGTGTTCTTCATCAGCTCCAGAAGCCAAAATCAAGCCATCAATGAGCGTTATATTATTCCGTTTGAGTATAACCATCGCCATAATCTGGGAGGTCAATAATCCCTTGCAATCAGAAGCTCCTCTGCCATATATACGACCATTATGTACAGTTGCACTAAATGGTGGAAATCTCCATTTCGATTCATCCTCGACAGGAACAACATCCAAATGGGACATGAATAATAAGCCATCATTGCCACTAGTCCCATTTATTTTGGCTATTAGGTTACCTCTCCCGACATCAGATTCAAGTATTTCTGATTCTATCCCTTCCCTATTCAAAAACTCCTCCAAGTATTTGCAGAGTTCAGTTTCATTACCAGTTGGCATGAACCCAGTATTAACTGTGTTTATCCTGATAAGAGCTTGTTCAAGTTCAATTATCTCTGATGACAAATTTTCTGCTTGAACCAACAATTCACTTAATTTAGGCATATTCAAAACCTACCCTAGTAACTTAATTATAATCATGAGTCCCAACACAAATCATTTCCATAATAGGCAGTGCAATTATGTCGGCGAAATTGGACCAGATGGTGGTAATAAACCACGCGGACCATCATATTGGACACGAGGCCTAAACAATCTATTATCTTCATGCTGCTCCATAACATGTCCAATCAGACCAGCAACACGAGCTGAGAAGAATATAGGTGTATCTAAATTTATTGGAACATCCAGCAAGTAGAATAGAAGAGCAATTGGATAATCTGCGTTTGGATAGAAGCCCCTCTCCCTGAGCATGACTTCCTCTACAATTTGGTAAATCTCATACAATTCGGGACCGTCAGTACGCCTATCAATCAACAAAGGTATATAATCCCTCAGGAACAAGGCCCTTGGGTCATATTTTCTCATGTAAACTCTATGGCCAAAGCCCATGACTCGTTCTCTATTCTCTAGTTTTTTCATCAGATATTCTTCTGCGTTTGAAGACCCGCCATTATTTAATATGTCCAAGAACATATTTATTGCAGCTTCATTAGCACCACCATGTAATGGGCCCTTTAATGATGCTACAGCACCAACCATGGCACCATATATATCAGACAGCGACGAACCTATAACTCTACAAGTAAATGTAGAAGCAGCCATCTCATGCTCTATATAACAAGTCAGTATTTTATCGAAAGCAGATAGAGACTCACTATCTGGCCTAGCACCTCTAATCATATAAAGGAAATTCTCAGTGTAATTCAATGTAGGGTCTGGCTTGACAAATGGCAGCCCATTTAGAGATCTATAGCTATTAACTGCAATAGTAGGAACTTGAGCTAAAAGCCTAATTCCCTTTTCTAGATTAGCCTCATGAGAATTATCCATTAGCGAGGTAGATTCTTCATAACCTGCTATGAACGATATACCAGACCTTAGAGCATCCATTACCATAGTGCCTTTAGGCATCAAAGCGAAGATCTGATATAGTTCGGCTGGGAGGTCAGAATGTTTCCTCAGGTTATCGCAAAAATGCTGTGCACCATTCTTATCAGGCATTTCATCATGCACAAGAAGATACGCTACATCGGTATAGCTAAGTTTGTCTGCTAATTGAATGAGGTCATATCCTCTTATCACTATTTCTTCACGATCCACGTCTAGGTAAGACAATTTCGTAATATTCGATATGACACCTTCCAAACCAGGACTATATTGATTCATAGTCATGAAAACCTCCTCGGATAGCAGGATAGCACATGTTCACTCAGTAATCGTATATACCAAGCTTAAGAGTCTATACAATTGTAAAGTCAGACATATCCATTGGTCAAACTAGTATATAGTTAACATTTAAAACTCAATTAAATGCAATGCTTGTTATAAGTTCCGTTGACACCAAATTATGGGATATGCTATTCTCAAAGTAGTTTGCACATACTCAAATTCCATAGATTTGATCCTACTGTTTCTCGATTTGAGTGTGTAGCAATAATATAGTTCCGTCTTGTTAGTTAAATATGACTGCGCTGTAAATGTATAAGGAGGGTGTAGATTGAGTAAAGTTCTGAAAATTATACCCGACAACTGCACGGGTTGTATGAGGTGTGAAGTGGCATGCTCATACATGCAAACAGGAGTATATCAACCATCTAAGTCAGTGATCCGTGTGTCCCCATTTGAGAGACACACTAGCTACTCCCCATACACCTGCTTCCAATGCGAAGAAGCATGGTGTCTTTCTGCATGTCCAGTAGAAGCTATCACTATATCTCCAGTTGGTGCCAAGGTTGTCATAGAAAACCAGTGTGTCGGTTGCAAACTGTGTACAATAGCCTGTCCATACGGCACAATTTTCTACGATGTAGACACACACAAAGCGTTCAAATGTGATCTATGTGGTGGGTCGCCAGCGTGTGCTGATGCCTGCCCTACTGCCGCAATACAATGGGTCGATGAAAAAGTAAAAGATTGGCAGGGCGATTTTGCAGCTGAGAGAGGGAAAGTACACGTAATAAGTTTGTCTTCCGTATGATGATAAGGAGAAAATGATGAGTAAAAAACGTCACGTAATCGTAGGAGGAGGAACTGCTGGCCTTAATGCAATCACAACTATTAGGGAATATGACAAAGGTGATTCTGAAATAATACTAGTTGCAGACGAATGGCCATACTCTAGGATGGTGCTCCCTTATTACCTAGGTCAGTCTATATCTGAATCCCATGTTTTCACGGCTACAGCCCCTAGACTAGCACAATTAGGAGTACAATTTGTAAGATCTGAAGGGCAGACTGGCACTGCTGGACCACTAGGCCCTGACTTTGTACGCAGAACAGCTAGTGGGATAGACACTAAGAACAACCTGTTGCAGCTAGATGACGGGTCTTCTATAAAGTATGACAACTTGCTTATTGCCACAGGATCATCTCCTACTAGACCCCCTATACCTGGAGCAAATGGAGACAATATATATAGTCAGTGGACAATAGATGACTCTAGAGGCGTGCTCCAGCACATAAACCCCGGGCAAGAAGTAGCAATGATAGGAGCTGGGTTCATAAGCTTCACAATACTTAACTCTGTACTCAGTCACGGAGTGAAACTCCATATAATAGAAATTATGCCGCAGGTACTCCCAAGAATGATAGATAAAGAGGGAGCCGAGATCGTAGAGAAATTGCTCAGAGAACGCGGTGTCAAGATACATACTGGCGTAAGTGTAAAAGAAATACAGGATGTTGGTTCTCAAAAAAAACTTGTGATGGATGGTACTGACGATTTAATTGTAGATCTTGTAATCATGGGTACTGGTATAAAACCAAATCTAGACTGGCTGGATGGATCTGGTATAGAAATTGACCAGGGCATAATAGTAGACAATCATCTACGTTCCAACATCCCCAATGTGTATGCTGCTGGAGATGTAGCACAAGGTCAAGAACTAATTACCGGCACAAAAGAAGTTCATGCTATAGAACCCACGGCCGTGCAGCATGGCCGTGTAGTAGGAGCTAACATGACAGGCAGAGACATAGCTTACAATGGCAGCCTGTTGATGAATATACTAGATGTACAAGACCTTGATGTAGCTAGCTTTGGCACTTGGAATGTACCTGAAGCAGAAGTATCCGTGGCGTACAATGCAAACAACAATACATATCGAAAGTTAGTTTGGGACGATGACAGGATCATAGGTGGCATAATATTAGGGCCTGCAAGAGGTATCTGGACCACTAATGACATAGGTATGCTCAAAGGATTAGTACAATCACAAGTCAAATTAGGTCCATGGAAGAAATATCTACAAGAAAACTTGTGGGATATTAAACGTCCATTCGTTGCTAACCATGTTACAAGTTCATTGTTATCAGTTACAACACTGGATCATCCCACAATACCGGCTCGTGAAATATCTGCTACAACCACAGACAACGAATCTTCAGATAAAGAGGGGGACGTAGTTGACTAAGGAGAAAGAACAAGTGACGGAACAATTACCTGAACAATTACCTGAATTACCTGGCGGATATGCCGGCAAAATACTAAGAATCGACCTAAGTAATGGTACATCTTGGATACAAACAATTACACCCGAGGAATGTAGAAGATATATAGGTGCAGTAGGATTTGGCACAAAAATCCTCTGGGACGAAGTTCCTGGTAATGTTAAATGGAACGATCCAGAAAATAGGTTGATTCTAGCCTCAGGTCCTCTGGCTGGAACACCTTTATGGGGTACTGGAAGCCTTACAGTTATTACTAAAGGAGCAATGACTAATGGTGCAACAGTAACTAATGCTCAGGGCTTTTTTGGTGCAAATTTGAAATTCTCCGGATATGATGGAATAGTATTTCAAGGACAATCGCCCAAATGGGTTTATCTGTATATCGAAGATGACACTGTCGAACTTAGGGACGCCTCACATATAATGGGCAAGGATACTTGGGAAACTCAGGACATGCTTCAAGCAGAATACGGCATGCCGGGTCATTTGATGAGCGTTTATGGTATAGGCCCAGCAGGTGAGAATCTGGTTAAGTGGGCAATGATAGAAGGTGACTACGGTCATGTTGCTAGCAAGAATGGTGTAGGAGCCGTTATGGGCAGCAAGCGAGTAAAATGCGTCGCCATAGCACGTGGGAGTAAAGGTATAAAAGTACATGACACTGCAGGCCTCTTCCAAGCAGCAGATATGATATCGCACGAGATCATGAACGATCCTGCTACTGTAAACCTTTACCGCTACGGAACGCTAGGAGGTGTATACGGTGGTGCGGCCATGGGAACTGTTCCAACCAAAAACTACACAACTAACATATATCCTGTGCATACCAACCTAGAAGAATGGGCTCCACAAAGTATTAGAGACACATTCGAACATCGAGGTCACCAGTGTAGCAGCTGCGGCATGAAAGGCCACTGCCACATGATGATAGTACCCAAGGGAGAAGGAAAAGGGACCATAATAGACGAACCAGAATATGAAGGCTTGTCTGGCTGTGGCCCTCAATTAGGCATTATGGACCCAGTCAAAGTATCTTGGCTAAACACACAAGTAGACAAAGCTGGTGTCGACGTAAATGAATTCGGATGGGTAGTAGGGTGGGTAATGGAGTGCTATGAAAAGGGATATTTAACAAAAGAACAGCTCGGTGGAGTAGAAGCAACGTGGGGAAATGCAGAGGCTGCTAATCAACTATTGCAAATGATAGCCCACAGGGATGGATTTGGAGATATACTGGCAGAAGGCGTCAGAGATGCGTCAAAACAAATTGGAGGCGAAGCTGCCAAATGTGCTATATACATAGAGAAAGGTCCTAGCCCTAGGGGTCATGACCACCGTGCTAGATGGGCTGAGATGTTAGATGCAACTTTGGGAAGCGCTGGGACTATAGAAACTGGCCCACTGGTTAAACCAGAAGAATTTGGTATATCCCCTCAAATAAATCCTTTCGATCCAGATATGGTAGGTTATGTAACCGCCGTAATGTTAGGAAGGCGTCATTTTGAGGACTCTCTTGGCACATGCCAATTTACAACACGTACATACTTGGAACTAGTATGTAGAGCATTAAACGCAGTTACTGGATGGAACTATACAAAAGAAGAAGCATTAGATTTTGGAAAACGTTGCTCAGCTCTGATGCGTGTCTTCAATCTACGTGGAGGTGTAGGACTTGACGTAGAAAAACCATCCGAAAGATATTGGTCCACTCCAGTTGATGGACCTGCAGCAGGACAAAGTGCCAAGGAAAACTGGGAAACCATGGCGAATGCCTATTACCAAACATTAGGATATGACAGGGAAACTGGGAAACCCTTCCCAGAAACCCTGAGGAGATTAGGACTCGATGATATTGTGTCTGATGTATGGGGTGAGGAAGAAGCTAAAGTTAGGAATTAATAGGAGTTCAATATTGACAACGAGTTCTTTACATAAGGTCAGAATAGAAGTTTTCGCTTGGCTAACCAAAATGGTTGGCGGAGATGGTAGTGGGAAAATATTCTTCGACATAACATTCACACCAGGAGAAAGCTTAGAAACAGTTGTTAGGAGCTTGAGCCAAAAGCACCCCGAACTGCACCGAGCCCTGTGGGATCCCGATTCCGGTCAACTTGGTGCATCTGTAGAGTTAATAGTAAATGACGTTTTCATGGGCATCGACCACACACTGGAAACTCCCGTAAGTGACGGAGACAGAATCACGTTGTTACCAGCTTGGGACGGTGGATAAGGAATATCTAACATAATTACTTTGAAACAGTAGTGCTAACTTAGCGATAAATTTCTGTGCAAGTGATCTGAAAAGGAATACCAACATGCCGGAGCTTTTCAATGTAGTTACCCCAGAGGTAGCACTATATAAATTAAGATCCAATATAACTCACAGAGTACCTAAGGAAAATGTGAAAACCAATCTAGCAGTTGGTCGTATAACTGCAGAGATTATATACTCTCCAGAGCCGCTTCCAACATTTCCTCGCTCAACCATGGACGGATACGCTGTAATAGCTTCCGATACCTATGGTGCCACAGAATCTATTCCGGCATATATGAACGTGATTGGTGAAATACCAATGGGTATGCCTTCACAATTAACTTTAAGTAATGGCAATATCGCTAAAGTCCATACCGGAAGTATGTTGGCAAATGGAGCTAATGCAGTGGTAATGGTAGAAAACACTCAAGTAGTAGACGAAAGAACCGTTGAGGTTGTTAGGCCGGTAGCTCCTGGAGAAAATATACTACAAGTTGGCGACGATATAGAAAAGGGTCAAATCGTATTGCCAGAGGGACATATTTTAAGAGCACAAGACATCGGTGGTCTGATGGGCTTAGGCATAACTCAGTTATATGTATATTCCAGGCCCAGAGTTGTCATAATATCTACCGGTGATGAATTAGTGACACCAGACCAGCAAGTCTCTCCTGGGCAAATTAGAGATATCAATACCTATAGTCTTACAGCCCTAACTTTACAAACAGGTGCCATACCCCTATCAATACCCATTATAGGTGACGACTACCAAGAATTGGTAGAACAAACGCAAAAGGCTATATCTGAGGCAGACATGGTAGTAATATCTGCTGGAAGTTCCGTAAGTACCAGGGATCTTACGTCTCGTGTTATCGAATCATTGGGAAAACCTGGTATATTCGTCCATGGAATCTCAATAAAGCCTGGCAAACCAACAATATTGGCTTCTATTAACGGCAAGCCTGTTATAGGTTTGCCAGGAAATCCGGTATCAGCATTAGTAATTTTCGACATATTTTGTATACCTTCTATATACTCCATGGCTGGATGCGATAACCCTCCAGACAAACCAAGTGTATATGCAAGACTCACACATAACCTAGCATCTATTCCAGGACGCGAAGATTATGTGCCAGTTAGTCTAGCTATGTCTGACAATGAACTGATAGCGAACCCTGTATTCGGAGAATCTAATTTAATAACTACAGTCATGAAAGCGAATGGTCTAGTAAAAATACCACTTGATAAAAGTGGTATTTATGAAGGTGAAATTATCAACGTAAATATATTTAGAGGAAGTTAGTGTCTAAAAGGAAGTTTTACCTAGAAGATATACCTTTGCAAGAAGCACTAGACCGCTTTTTCGAGGCACTAAACAAGAGCAATGCCCAAACTGTAACAAGCACTGAGCTAATCCCTCTACCAGACGGATTAGGCCGTATAACCGCGGAACCAATATGGGCTAAGATTTCTTCACCACATTATAATTCAGCCGCTATGGATGGTATAGCAGTTATTGCAGAAGACACCTATGGTGCCTCTAAGACGGCCCCTATAATTCTTAAAGTAAAAACCCAAGCCATATGGATTGATACTGGAGACCCTGTCCCTCTAGGTTTCAATGCAGTAATAATGTTAGAAGATTTGCAGACAACGAGAGATGCCAATATACAGATAATGGCAGCTGCATCAGAGTGGCAGCACGTAAGACTCCTTGGAGAGGATATAGTAGCTACAGAATTGGTATTGCCAGAGAATCACAAAATAGGTGCTCAGGATTTAGGGGCAATGGCTGCTGCAGGGCTTACCCAAATACCGGTCAGAAGAAAACCCATTGTAACTATCATACCTACTGGAACTGAGCTTGTCTCGCCTGGAGACAAATTGGAACCTGGCAACATTATAGAATTTAACTCTCTCATGATATCTGCTCAGATACAGGAGTGGGGAGGAGAACCTATAAGACACCCAATAGTGAAGGACAACTTAGATGCCATTAGAAAAGCTACGACAGAAGCTTTGGATTATTCCGATTTAGTAGTCTTGAATGCAGGGTCATCTGCCGGCTCTGAAGACTATACAGCTCAGGTAGTTTCTGACATCGGAGAGTTACTTGTACATGGAATAGCTGTAAGACCTGGACATCCAGTCATTCTAGGTATTTCAAATAATAAACCCATCATTGGAGCCCCTGGGTATCCTGTTTCCTGTGTATTAACTATGGATATTATAGCCAAACCATTAATTAGTAAACTTCTAGGTATAGCTCCAAGCCCTAGATCAATCCTAACTGCCTCGATTAGTAGAAAAGTCCTATCGCCAATTGGTGAAGACGAATTCCTCAGGGTAAAGGTAGGTAAAGTAGGCGGTAAATTTATAGCCACTCCACTAACACGTGGAGCAGGAGTAATAATGTCCCTAGTTAGAGCAGATGGCCTAGTACGCATACCTAGGTTTTCCGAAGGTGTAAACACAGGATCACCAGTTGAAGTAGAGCTACTTAAACCCTTAGAAGATATAGAAAACACTATAGTAGCGATAGGTAGCCATGACATGACTCTAGACCTTCTAGGGAGCATATTGCATAAGGAAAACCCGACATTGAGGTTATCTTCGTCAAATGTCGGTAGCTTAGGTGGATTACAGGCTCTTGCTCGTGGAGAAGCTCATCTGGCCGGATCGCATCTACTGGATGAGGTAACCGGTGAATATAATATTCCATACGTCAAGAGGTTACTGTCTACCCAACAAGTTATAGTCATGAATTTAGTCTATCGCGACCAAGGTTTAATAGTAGGGAAAGGAAATCCCAAGAATATACAAACTCTACAAGACCTAACTAGAAAAGATATATACTTCGTTAATAGACAAAGAGGCTCCGGCACCAGAATGCTCCTAGATTATGAACTCAAAAAAACAAAGATAAACCCGTCTGATATAAGAGGTTATAACAGGGAAGAATTCACTCACACCGGAGTAGCAGCTTCAGTAGCTAGCGGAATCTCAGATGTAGGACTTGGTATATTGGCAGCAGCTAGAGCATTAGATATGGATTTTATCCCAATTTTAAAAGAAAGATATGATCTGATAATACCTAGTGAATATTATGGAACTGACCTATTGACCCCGCTTATCGGCATCATAAAAGAAAAGGATTTCAAGAATCAGGTAATTGCACTAGGAGGTTATGACATTTCTCAAACAGGCCAAGTCATAACACGTATACCTCAATAATAAACAATGCTACCATTTATTTTGGTCTATTGACTGAATTGATGCACGAGTATATTATTCTAGTCGACCGAATAAAAACCTAGTAAGAGGATAATAAAATGCCTAGGATAGGACCAACCGAACTCGTAATAATACTATTCATAATACTAATAATATTCGGAGCTGGTAGACTACCTGAGATAGGATCAGCCCTTGGCCGTGGAATAAGGGAGTTTAGAAGAGGCCAATCAGGAGAAGAAGAACCTGAAGAATCAGATACAGGAAAAACAAGAAAGAAAGCCAAAGAAAAAGTTTAGCAAAATAGCAGAGAAAATGTCTAAATCACAAAGGCACGTGGAATACCATGTGCCTTTGTGATTTTTATTCTGGGAACTAGGATTTAGTTCAGTATAGTTAGATTCCTACAGCTAATTTCTATCTTTTAGATCCATATTGTTTGACCTTTCACCTCTATATCCGAGCTTAGCAAGCCAAATACCTGCCTCATAGAGCAACGCGATAGGTATAGCCACCAATGTTTGGTTTACTGGATCAAATGTAGGTGTTATTAAAGCCCCAAGTATGAATGCTATCACTATGGAATAACGCCTTCCTTTTGCAAAGGTATTTGCGCTTACTATTCCTATTTTACTTAGGAAAAACATCACCAAAGGAGTTTCGAAAGCAACGCCCAGCCAAAACAATAATCTTATTACCAGGTTCACATAATTACCTATCCGAATCATCGGAGAAGCTATATCAGAACCAAATGTCATAAGGAATTTCAGCCCTGGAGGAAGTAGTACAAAGTATCCAAATGCCATACCAGCAATAAAACAAATAGTACCACCCGGGGCTAATAGCATCAAAAATCGTTTCTCTCTCTTTGTAAGACCTGGAGAGACAAATATAACCAGTTGCCACAGAATAACAGGAGATGCCAATACAAACCCTCCTAGTATCGAAACCTTCATAGTTATGCCGATCATCTCTGTAATCTGAGTAAATATCAGTTTATTACCTTGTATAGATTCAAAACCCTCAGCTGGTACCATCAGGAAATTGAATATATGCTGATGAAACACGAAGGCTACTCCAGTCCCAAGCACCAACGCTATAGCAGAAATAACCAAACGATTTCTCAGTTCAAGCAAATGGCTTCTTACTGAAATTTCACTATTTTGAGCCATCTTCTCTTTCATAGGCATTTTCTTCGAAGGATTTACCTCTCCCCATTGGTCTGCTCGGGTCAGGTTCCTCATCCAAAGGATCTTGTTCGATTGAAATAACATTTGCCAAGTCACTAGTGACGCGTTTTATTTCCTGCATAAACTTGCCTAAAGATCTTGCACCTTCTACCATCCTAGCTGGCCCAAGGATAAGGAAAGCTACAAAAACCACCATTAACATCTCAACTGGACCAATACCCATGAAATCCATTTTACCCCCAAAGTAATACAGTATAAACAAGGAACTAGCTACCAAACTGAATCTAAACTATAACTGATTGTTATTTTAGTGCAAGACATATGCAGTGATGTAACTCTAATTATATACACTTTTGTAACCGGTGGAACACAATTCAAGCAAACAACAATTCTTACAATCAGGCCCTTTTTTATGACATTTACGTGCAGCATGCTTATCTAATAAAGCATGGAATTCATTAAAGAGAGCAGTGTCTGAAGGAAGCGATTCCATAAATATTCTCTGGTAATCTAAGTATCCCTGTCCTACAGGATTTATGCCAACTCTATCTACTATCCTACGCGTATATGAGTCAACTACAAACGAAGGTTTGTTAGCAGCATAGAGAACTATATCATCTGCTGTTTCGTTTCCTATACCATATATAGCAAGCAGATCCCCTCGCAAGTCTTTCATGTTTTTAGACAACAATAAATCCAGATCACTCGTATAATTAACAGATAAATATCCAATGAATTCCTTGATTTTACGAGCTTTCACATTGAAATAGACTGATGGATACAACAAATCTGCCAATTCATCATGCTGAATATCTTTTAGGGCATGAATATTAAGTTTCCCATTGGCCTTAAGATTATTTATGGCTTTCTCAGCGTTACCCCAAGACGTACCCTGTGTTAATATCGCTCCAATGATGATCTCAAGTTTAGTATCACCAGGCCACCAGTGTTGAGGTCCATATTCCAAAAGCAATTTCCTGTATATTACAAGTAATTTATCCATAGTATGTGATAAAGCCACCTATATATCCACCTTCGCATGTTCTATGCAGTACACAAATAAAATAGCTGTAAATCTATTAGAAGACTATTGATACACTATTGTTCATCATATACTATGTTTCAAGTATTGAATTAATACTAGAGAAGGCCAAGAAAAAGAGTCATGGATTATAAAATAATATCTAAACCAAGTATAGGTGAGTTCTCCGTTAAACCTAATCTGTACAACTATAAAGAAATCAAGAATACCTTAGATTGGGAAAATATTCAGGATGGTCTGGATGGGTTGCCTAATGGAGGTTTGAATCTAGCATATGAAGCTATAGATAGACACGCAGCAGGAAAGAATAAGAATAAGGTTGCCCTCCATTGGGAAAGTTCAGATGGCATAGAAGAGAAATATACATTTAATGACCTCAAATTTCTCTCAGATAAATTTGCTAATGTACTATCTGAACTTGGAATCCTAAAAGGAGACAGAGTCTTTATATTCATGGAGAGAATACCGGAACTTTACATAGCGTTCTTAGGAATATTGAAAGTTGGGGCGATTGCAGGGCCACTTTTTTCTGCTTTCGGACCAGATCCTGTTAAAGATAGACTAGAGGATAGTGGGGCAAAATTGCTCATAGCAACGCCTACACTACTGTCTCGCATCAAATCTATTATCAAAGACCTGCCTGCACTACAAAACGTAATTGTAGTAACCAGAGGTAAGGAACTGGTGGAAGAAATAGTGGCCGGCCAGATTATCTATGAAAAGGCTATGCTATCTGCTACTGACTTATATGCCTCGATCAACACGTCAGAGGAAGATTACTCCATAATGCACTATACTTCTGGAACCACAGGGAAACCTAAAGGTGCCGTGCATGCCCACAAAGCAGCCTTACAACACCTCCTAACAGGAAGATGGGCACTGGACTTACAGGATTCTGATATATATTGGTGCACAGCTGACCCGGGGTGGGTAACTGGAACGTCCTATGGAATTTCCGCCCCTTGGACTAATGGGATAACTCAAGTAATATATGAAGGTGGTTTCAGCGCAAGTAAATGGTATGAAATTATAGAGAAATACAGTGTGTCAGTATGGTACACGGCACCTACTGCTATACGCATGTTGATGAAAGCAGGAGATAATATACCACAGAGGTATAACCTCTCAAGCCTAAGGCATATTTGTTCTGTCGGAGAGCCTCTAAATCCAGAAGCCATAGTATGGGCAGAAAGAGTGCTTGGCCTCCCTATACACGACAACTGGTGGCAGACAGAAACAGGGGCAATCTTGATAGCAAATTATCCATCCGAAGAAATAAGATTGGGCTCTATGGGTAAGCCTATACCGGGGATAAACGCTTCCATATTGGGCGAAAATGGAAATCCAGTAGATGCAAATGTGGAAGGTGACTTGGCAATAAAGACAACCTGGCCATCAATGTTCCGCTCCTATTGGCAAAATGAGAAGATGTACAACTCCAAATTCAAAAATGGATGGTACATAACCGGAGACAGAGCCAAGGTTGATGAAGATGGATACTTCTGGTTTGTAGGACGCGCTGATGATGTGATAAACACAGCGGGTCACTTGGTAGGGCCCTTCGAAGTAGAAAGCGCACTAATGGAACATCCTGCAGTTGCAGAGGCAGGTGTTATTGGTAAACCAGATCCTATATCAATGGAAATCGTAAAGGCTTTTGTATCATTACATGAAGGATACGAGGAATCTGATTCTTTACGGAATGAAATAATGGGATTTGTCAGGAGGAAATTGTCTGCAGCCATTGCCCCTAGAGAAATTTCATTTATAGACTCCCTGCCCAAGACTAGAAGCGGTAAAATAATGCGTCGTTTGTTAAAAGCAAGAGAGTTGGGGCTACCAGAAGGAGACACTTCTACTTTAGAAGATGATTAGATCACCCTACTAAAACATATACACCCTATTCTCTACTTCATTACAGCGGTATAATAGACAGCAGAAACCATTGCAGAGAATATGGCAACAAACACAGATACACACGCGGATGACATGGATAACCAAAAGCTATTAATGCTTATAGATGGCCATGCTCTTGTTTATCGAGCATGGTACGCAATACCAAATCCTCTAACCATTCCAAGCACTGGGCAAGACGTAAGGGGTGTCTACGGATTTATAAATTCATTTATAAAATCTATCACAGAGTGGCATCCATCACATTGTGCCATAGCATTCGATCTCCCAACTCCAACATTCAGGCATACACAATACCCCGCTTATAAAGCTCAAAGACCTGAATCACCTGAGGATTTAAGAGCCCAATTTCCATGGATCAAGAAACTAATGCAAGTTTTTAGCATTCCAATATTCGAAGCTGAAGGGTATGAGGCTGATGATATTTTGGGTACCTTATCTAATCAAGCTCAGGCTCAAAACATCCAAACTATAATACTGACTGGTGATACAGATACCCTCCAACTAGTATCACCCTTTACCAGAGTGGTTTTAAACAGGGGCATACAGGATAGGACAATATATGATATTGAGGCAGTAGAAAATCGTTATGGTGGGCTTAAGCCTTGGCAACAACCTGATGTTAAGGGATTGCAAGGTGACCCCAGTGACAATATTCCAGGTGTGCCAGGCATAGGTGTAAAAACTGCTATAAAGCTCATACAAGAATTCGAAAGTATAGACAATTTATACAATAATATTGAAAAAGTTACACCCCAACGGATTAAGAATCTCCTGAGTGCTAACGAAAACCAAGCAAAACAAGGAAAAGACCTGACCACGATAGTGACAGATATGCCTATCAAACTAGACTTAGAAGAATCGAGGTTTTGGCAATATAATAGAGAAGAAGTTCTAACATTTGTAAGAGATTTAGGGTTCTCAAGCATAATTTCTAGAATACCAGAAGCAATTAACAATCAGACTGGAATATCTCAAGGAATGTTGATGACACCCGAATCTCCTCTGGAAGGAATATATACGAGCATAGATGAAATAGAGGACTTGGAACTGCTTATAGAGGAACTTAGAGAAACGGGTAATTTTTCATTCGATGTTGAAACCACAGATAAAGATCCTCATTCTTCCAAGTTAGTCGGTTTGTCCCTAACCAATGTGACAGGAAAAGGATTCTACTTGCCATTAGGGCATACACAGGGAAAACAAATTCCATTACAGGATGCCATAGATAAGATAAAGCCCATATTTGAAGATGTAAATGTTTCAAAGAGTTCTCATAACGGCAACTTCGATATCACAGTATTATCCAACTACGGAGTAAAGGTGGAAAACTTCACATTCGATACCATGATAGCTGCTCATTTACTCGGTGAGCGAAGTCTAGGACTGAAAACCTTAGCATTCAAGCTTCTAAACACAGAAATGACTCCCATAGAAAAGCTTATAGGGACAGGCCGTAATCAAACAACTATTAATAAAATACATATAGAAACTGTTACTGACTACTCGGGAGCTGATGTAGATATGACTATGAGGCTAAACGAGCGGTTTAGTACTGAACTCCAATCGCAGTACAAAATTTGGAACGTCTTCAACAATATGGAGATACCGTTAATACCAGTATTAGTACGAATGCAAAGTCATGGCATACTAATAAACACAGAATGTCTAGGTAACATGTCCAAAGAACTAGCAGAAAGACTGACTTCTATACAAGAAGGGATTTTTGAAACAATCGGACATGAATTCATGCTGAGTTCTACAAAACAATTATCGGATGTACTGTTTACAGAACTAAGACTACCAAGGCTAAAGCGTACTAAAACCGGTTATTCAACAGATGCAACTGTATTAGAACATTTGATACAAATGATATCAAATGGGCAAACTCCAGATGCTGATCCTAGATCCAAGATAGTAATAGACTACATACTCGAATACAGGGAACTTTACAAGCTCAAATCTACTTATGTAGATGCCTTACCCCAAATGATAAACAAAGAAACAAAGCGTATCCATACCCAATACAATCAAACAGGTTCGGTAACCGGCCGCATTTCTAGTTCTGACCCAAACCTCCAGAATATACCTGTACGAACTGAGTTAGGGAGAAAGGTTCGTACAGCCTTCGTGGCACAGAAAGGCTCGCATTTTCTCGCTGCAGATTATTCACAAATAGAATTACGGGTCTTAGCTCATTTGTCTAAAGATCCTGGTTTATTAAACGCTTTTCTGAATAATCAAGACATACACGCTTCGACCGCTTCCCAAATATATAAGGTAGACCTGCAGTCTGTGGACGCAAGCATGAGGCGCGTGGCAAAAATAATGAATTTTGGGGTTATATATGGGTTGAGCCCATATGGTATATCCCAACAAACCGACCTTTCTGCCAATCAAGGAGCTGCATTCATAAAGCAATATTTCTCAGAGTATTCTGGCATCCACAACTACCTAGAAGAGACCAAAGCCAAAGCCAAAAGCCTTGGATATGTGGAGACCCTATCAGGGAGAAGAAGATATATCCCAGAAATTAACTCTCCTAACTTCCAGATACGCCAAGGAGCAGAACGAGTAGCAGTTAATATGCCTATACAGGGAACCGCAGCAGATATAGTAAAATTTGCTATGATAACAATAGACAAAACCCTACTGGACCAGAATCTTCAGAGCAAAATGCTACTTCAGGTTCATGATGAGTTAATATTCGAAGTGCCAGATGATGAGATGGAGATCATGAAGTCCATCATACTAGACTTAATGTCATCAGCAATTAAACTTGATGTACCCTTAAACGTACAAATCAAGAGCGGTTCAACATGGGGAGATTTGGAATAAGTTAGCGTATGCCAGAATTACCTTACGTAGAAGCTACACGTAAATATTTGATGTCTGAAGATATCATAGGATCTAAAATAACCAGTTTTGACATTTTCTGGCCATATGCAATAAAGACACCCACAACCCTAGCCAATATTGTCAACCGGGAAATAAAACGTATAACCCGCTATGGAAAATTCCTGATATTAGAATTAGACGATTGGAATCTTGTATTTCACCTACGAATGTCAGGCCAATTAACAATATCCAATAGAGAAACCTCTTATACAAAACATGTTAGAAACGTGTTCCAGATAGGAAAAGATCTGTCTCTATGGTTTATAGACCAGCGCAAATTTGGAGAAATATGGATAACACGCGACTTATCAATATTCTTCGCCAAACTAGGACCAGAACCGCTCGGAAAAGATTTCACCATAGATTGGCTTACTAACGCCAGTATCAACCGCAACATACCGGTTAAAACCCTCTTATTGAATCAAAACATCGTCGCTGGCATAGGTAACATATTCGCAGATGAAATCCTTTTTAGTGCCAATATAATACCTACCAGGAAAACCAGTGAATTATCGATTGCCGAATACGATAAACTTCACAGATCTGTAATCACTATCATTGCCGAAGCTACCGAACGAATGATAAACACAATACCCCTTCCAAAACCAGACAAAAAATCAGGCGACTTCATATCCATGCTTCACATTCCGAGAGAAATGGGATCATATTGCTATATATGCTCTTCAAGAATACAACGCATTCTAATATCACAACGGAGCTCTTATTTCTGCCCTACATGTCAATCTTAGTAAACTTGAGTTAGTCATCAACTGACACCTATAATCAAATGTCCGCGATAATCAACACTGAAATTATGAACTCAATAAATAAAATAGCCACATACATTGTTATAGCTTCTTTCATGCTATCTATAACAATATTTTTTGTAACCACAAATGTACGTATAGCATTTAATAGTACTTACTGGTATGAATATGGTTTTGAACGACACGATGTGTCCTACAGAACTAGCTTAAGTCAAAGCCAATTATCACAAGTGGCAAAAGTCACTGCAAATTATTTTAATACGAAGGATGAATATCTAAAGATAAATGTAAATATCACAGGAGAAGTTAGAGAGCTATTTAATGAAAATGAACAAATACACATGAAAGATGTTAAGGATTTGGTTAATAAGGTGTATACAACACAAATGCTGAGTGGCATTTACATCCTCTTATACATCCTATTCGTTTTCACAATTGCCAAGGGTAGGAAGGCAGTAGATATTTTGAATAAACTAATTTACTCAGGATTATTAACAATGTTTATCATACTCCTCATTGGGTGTGCGGCTATTCTAAGTTTCGAGTATATGTTCGAGCAATTTCATGTTCTGAGTTTCAACAATGACCTATGGAAACTAGATCCGCGCCATAACTACCTTACGAGACTTTTTACACAGGGATTCTTCTTTGAATCAACTTTACTTATAGGAACGTTATCTCTAATACAATCAACTGGACTGATTATAGTAAGTCTGGTTTGCAAGGCATATTACAAGAAGGCTATAGATAGCTAACCAGTATAGCCACTAGCTCCTTTTATACCAAACATAGAACCAGAGCCACCTTTATTGAAAGCTGAGAAATGCGACATAAGTTTTTTACCTGACTCCCCACACTTTTCACAATATGCTGGATCATCTGATTGAGAAAAAGAACGTTTCACTTCAAACCTATTTGCACATTTTTCACATTCATATTCATATATTGGCATATGGACCTCCAAATTCTTTCTATATTAGATTTTATATATCAACTAATTAATTAGTCAACAATCACTTAGTCTAGCTATTCAATTGACAAACAAATTAACTAATATTGCCATTCATCCCAACATGCTTCACATTTCGTAAGGACAACATCATAACCAGAAATGCCGCAATAGCAAATGAGGATGCTGTAATCAAAACTCCAGTATATCCAAATGAGCTACTAATTACACCTGCCATAGCCGGCGCTAGAGCATAACCGAATCTGTAAAAGATATCAGCAGATGCAGATAGGATACCGAAATTGCTCTGACCCAATAGATCTGCTGTTATAAATGGCTTAATCACACCCAAAATACCCCATGATATCCCTTGAAGCATTATAGAAAACACTAAGAAAATAGATAGATAAGATACCGCTAAGAAAAATAGACTGGCCACAGCCAATAACATCAAAAACATTAGATATATACTAGTCATAGAAGAGCGTTTTTCTAAAATAAATAAAGACAGTCTCCCTATAACTTGGGAAACGCCTATAAAAGAAGCGGCCATCACAGCATCTTCCGGTTTCATTCCTCGGCTCTCTATAAGTGGCAATATGTGGCTGGTTATCATGATGTGATTCAACGCTAATAAACCAAATGAGATTGTTATTCCCCAAAACAATGGATTAGATAGCATTGGTCCAATAACCGTACTTAAAAATTCACTTGGTTTATGCTCCGATACATTTGCTTTTCCTTTGTTCTCCAATGCAGCAAACCAGAATAGTGGAGTGGCAATCAAAACGTTTAAAGATGCAAAAAACATTACACTTTTCTCCCAATCAAAATGACTGATTATCAAATTGGATACTGGGAAACAAAATGTTCCAGCTAAACCAGCGACTAGTGTAATAATTATTATAGCTCCCTTAGCTTGTGCCCCGTATTTTCGTATCAGGAAAGAAAAGCAGGGCTGATATAAACAACCTGCCATTGCTAAACCTATAAGAGCCCAAATAAGATAAAACTGCCATATGGCGTTAATCGTAGTTAATAAGAACAGCAGTATACCTCCTACTAACGCACTCATAGACATCATCAGTCGCCCAAGACCCAAGTCAATAACTCTGCCAGTAAATACACCCGCTACGGCAGACACAGCTAAGGCAATAGACAAAGCAAAAGATATATCCTTTAGGCTCCAATCAAAATGATTTTGCCATTCAATTAGAGAAGCAGGGAATAGATAGAACATAGCAGACCAAACGATTACCTCAGCAAATGCCAAAGACCAAATATCTATCGATCGCCAACTAACGTTCATAATATAAGCTCGATATGAAGTCTTTAATCTTCCCATCTAATCTGAATTGATTGCCAAAATTCTTCTCGATTCTTTGGTCTCTGACCTAAAGGATATATAAGTTTATTGTAAACAGATATATGAGTGTATTTCTTGATTACACAAACCTTAATACTATGAGGGCCTGACCCACGTCTACAACTGTGCCCTACTTCTCCGTCTACAATATCATCACATGACACAAACCCATAGGGAAATATTGGAGTGCGGTTGACTACCCCTGTAGCAGTATCGTCCCATCTCAAATTATGTATGTTATCAATATGTACGAAGCCTAACCTAACATCCATAGGTTTCTGTTTAATCGCGACTCTCACGTTTGATGTTAGCTCTTCACCATCATGTGGTGAGTACTCTTCTTCCATAACCATAATTCATTATACCTAAGCTTGCACCATAACAAACACAAAAAACAACCACCAAATTTAAGCCACCTAGAGGCATAGGGTTCTAGCAAAGTAATCTTAGGTTTATTATGCCTATTGAAATAGCCAAGTTATAATAATGATTACTATAGGGATTGCCATAACAGACAAACAACCCATGGTATTTCTCAGTCTAAGTCTTCTGTCACATTCAGTGCAAAACGTATCCCATTCATCTATTGCAACATTACATTCTCGACATAACCTTTGCATTCTGATGCCTCCGACTGTAATAATATTATAACAATTATTGTCACACTAATATTGCAACATCTTCGACACAAAAGGATCATTCTGCATAGCTATATACTATTCAAATCAACAGACTCGACCACTCTGACCTCGACTTTTGCAATGTGTGATCCGGGTAGCGCGCCTAATGCCTTGCGTTCAGGAGTATCAAAGTACTCGGCTTCTTTAATTGGAATCTCATCAATACTAGAGAAGCTCCGTACCCAAATAAACTCAGATTTATCAAGATTAAACCATGCCCTCTCTACAGGTATGCCGCACTTTTTATGGATTGGAATGAGCTTTTCCTTAAAAACATTTACCCAAGAGTCCATCATTCCGCGATTGATAGTATAAAGCCGTATTTGTGAAATCATATCTACTCCTTGTTATAAAAATTCTCTTTACATAGCTGTTTAGTCTAGTTCTACTATAGGTTGTGCTAATATCCAAAGACTAATAACAGTGTAGGAAACCATCAGTATAAGCATCGGCAATTGGCTCCTTAATGCAGTACTATATGTAGCAAACTTTCTGACTGCAATTACATGTGCCAAATAGACGGCTATAATATGACCAACTACGATTGATGCAATTGAGACAATCCATGCAAACTTAGCATCAACAATTGCTATATTTACTATATAATCCGCTGTTCCGAAGATATTCCACCCATATCCGAAAGGATCCGAGAACAGTGGTATAACTAATTGTCCCTGTATTAACAAGAAACTAAGGAAATGGGCCAAATGATAGGCAATCGCAATTGGGATCAACGAGTATACGAAAGACTTTGCAATAGATATATCTGAAAAACTCGCCCCACTCGCTAACGAGATAGCCCTGCAGAAGGTAAAATAAACCAATGTGAATACTAATATGCAACAAATCAAACCTAGTGTAGTCAAAATTGTCATATTAGGTATCAACCCATATGCATTTTCAGTAATATCGTACCAGGTACCTGTAGCCATGAAACCATCGAATGTAACATTAGACAGTATCACCATGATCAAAAACACCTCAGATGTATGTATAGCATCATCCTTAATCAATCCTATAGAGGGTGGCCTTATATTCAAGAACCTCTGTTTCGAACCTGCGTTAGAGAAACACTCTAAACAATTCAGACTGCCATCATTAGCCTGCTTTTCCTCATGAGTACATATCGACTTTGAATCTCGAACTCCAACTTCAGTTGGAGAAAACCTAGCAAATACCCCAAAGACTATTGAAAAGATCTCGCCTTTTCTAATCCAAATATCTTTACCAAAAACTAACATACCAGTCCATGTTATGACTGAGTATATCAACAATAAGATAGCTAAATTCATCGGAGTAGATGCATATGGATATATCAATTCTACCCAAGAAAATCCTACAAACAATAATACTGCAGGCCATATTCCTATATCCGGATACTCAAGGTTTTTCAGAAGATACTGATCCAATTTCGTTCTTACACATATAGCCTCAAAATACTCATATGCAATTTTCCAAGGATTTATTAGACTCCAAATGTTACCAAAAAGAGCCGATACATAGGCCAACCCCACCCAGACGATTATCCAAACCATCGTTGGGGCCATATTGGCATCTGGTTCTTGAGTACCAAACAACCCAGATATAATTACCAGTGCAAAAACAGATAGACTTATTAGTCTTATAGCAACCATACATACTTTATTAGTAATAATGCCAAATCCGGGCAAAGATAATACGTTATATATAGGATAGCTACTGATAGAAATATCTCTCCTTAGAAACAAACCCATTATTGCGAAAGAGAATATTATTGCTAGCCCTGAACCGATCAGATAAAGTTCTAATGGTACAGGCAGCTCATATCTTTCCCCAAAACCATGTGCCCAGACAGGCCTAACGAGGAACGCTGATAAGAAACTGGTTAGTATCAATATGTATAACGTACATTTAATAGCCATTAATATTAACCACCCCTAGGGTAGTCGGAAGAAAGTCATAAACTAGTCAGGATTTACTGTTAAGGATCCTATAATAAATTCTTCATGAATACCTCCATCGTGACTATGGCCTCCTAAATTGTCATTCTGTTGTCCGGATCCATGGAAGGCTATATTGAATTTGCCAGTTGCATAAGCTTGAAATTCTAATTTGGCTTGCTTACCTTTTTCGAAAACCTGTTCTATGTTATAGCCATGTATATGGATTGATCCAGACTTATCACTTGTAATGTTTATTGTGACCTTATCTTGGTGTGTAATTACTATATCTTCAGGATTCATAACTCTATTTTCTATGGATACATCCAGCAATATTGCTTTACTCAATCCAGATCCAGAACAACCATACCCTATGCCTATTATAGATATAATGACAGTTACCAAATAAATCCATCTAGGCATTTATTCAACTCCCAATTTCATACGCTGTACACCTTCCTACGAACGTACCAACTAACAGAGATCAAAATCGGTATAGAACACATTATCACAAAGATCAACTCCAGATTAACGTCGGCTGATACGAATGCCAATAGAAATTCTGGCCTAATTGTCCTATCCTCATGCCTGATATCTAAAATGAGATTCCAGTCACCTTCATATGGAATATTCAAGGTAGTTTCATAGCTATTAGGAGCCACCAGTGTAGAATATGCTTTAGTTGGTCCTATTGTAAGGCTATCAGGTGGGCCACCAGATGCAATGATACTAACAGATGCCCCAATAGTCGGAGCTCTATTAACCATATCAAAAATAACCACGTTGACATGAAAATTACCAACTCTAGGTGTAGGAGGAAATATTTTAATTTCCAGAAGATACTGATCTTCTACTATCTCTAGTATCGGCACAGTCCGCCCATTTGCCTCGATCTCTCGGATCTGATAACCCAATTGAACAAACAAAGGCACGATTGTTAAGGCAAAAAAAACAATTCTTAAGTAAAAGCCCAAAACATGAACCTTCTAACAGTTTATTTTATATTCTTGAGCCTAAGTGAATTACTCACAACGCTTATGGAACTAGCCGCCATAGCTAGGGCTGCTAACATAGGATTAAGAAAGCCATAATCACCCAGTATCGGAGCTAATGTAGCAGGTACACCTACCCCAACAAACAACGGATACAAGATTCCTGCGGCCAAGGGTATCAAAGATATATTATAAAAGAAAGCCCAGAACAAATTTTGTTTTATTGTTCTTAAGGTTGCTTTACTAATCGATATAGAACTTATAACACCGTTTAAGTCTTTCCCAACAAGCATAATATCAGAAGATTCAATTGCGATGTCTGTACCAGTTCCAATAGATATACCTATGTCAGCCTGTATAAGAGAAGGAGCATCATTAATACCATCTCCTACCATTGCAACTACATGACCTGCATCCTGCAAATGCCTAATTATCTCGATTTTTTCTTGAGGTAGCATTTCTGCAACCACATCAGTAATATTTAGTTGCCTTGCAATGGTTTGTGCTACGTTCTTATTGTCTCCTGTAATCATAGATACAGAATAGCCCATGTCCATAAGATTACTAATGACCTGCTGAGATTCAGGTTTCAATGTGTCAGATATAGCAATTATACCTAACAGGTTATTTGCAACACAAACGAAAACCACAGTTTTACCTTCCAAAGATAAGTTTAATGCAGTTTGCCGTAGAGAATCATCGTCTATTCCATATTCCCTAATCATGGATTCATTACCTACTATAACTTTATAGCCATTTACCAAGGCTTCTACTCCCTTGCCCGGTATAGCCCTAAACACGGTCGTTGCCGGTACAGCAACACCTTGTTCATTAGCGAATGCAACAATTGCTTTACCTAGCGGATGTTCAGAATTCTTCTCTGCACCAGATGCCATATTTATCAACATAGGATCTACTATATCGCCTACGCCAATAACATCTGTAACCCTAGGTGCTCCAATTGTCAGTGTTCCAGTTTTATCAAAAACAATTGTATCCAATGAGCGTGCCTTCTGTATTACTTCAGAATGCCGAAACAATATTCCTTTCGATGCTGCGTTGCCAATACCCACTATTATAGCTGTTGGAGTAGCAAGTCCTAGCGCACAAGGACAAGCTATAACCAAAACGGCAACCATATTCAAAAGAGCGTAATTATAACTCGGACTTGGTCCTAGAACCAACCAAAAAATAAATGTTACCAGTGCTACAACAATGACTACAGGGACGAAATAACTAGAAACTCTGTCCACGGTATGTTGTATAGGCACCTTAGACCCTTGAGCTTCCTGTACAAGTTTTATTATCTGAGCCAAAGCCGTATCTTGCCCAATGTTAGTTGCTATAAACTGAAAACTTCCAGTTCCATTCAATGTAGCACAAAACACTTTATCCCCTGTTTTTTTATCCACAGGCATACTCTCACCGGTAAGCATACTTTCATCAATGGATGAAATACCATTAATTACTCTCCCATCGACTGCTACACGTTCTCCAGGTTTCACAACTACCACATCGCCTTCCACTACCTCAGTTATCTGGATTTCATTTTCTATTCCTTCACGAATGACTCTAGCTGTATTAGATTGCAAATCCATAAGCTTCCTAACAGATTCAGATGTATTAACCCTAGCACGTGCCTCCAAGAATCTACCAACCAATACCAATAATATTATTGTTGCTGAGGTATGGAAATACACACCAATTTCCATAGTGCCCATTTTCAGGTAGCCTGGAAATAATGTCGCTGAGAGACTATAAAAATACGCTACTGAAGTTCCCAATGCAACCAGCGTATTCATATTAGTTGTTCTATGTCTTAAAGCCCCTATGGCCCCAGTATAGAACTGCCAGCCTGCCCAAAATTGTATAGGCGTTGTCAATAAACACAAGACATACCAATTCTGTAAGAAACCTGGAGTTATATGCAATCCACCGCCCATACTACCCCAAAGTATAAATACGGATAAACCAGCTGATATCTGTAATTTCCGCTTTATTGATCTTAATTCGGCATCTTTAGTCAGTCTTTCTATATCAAAAGTATTTTCTTCAAATACTATTGTCTCTATAACATATCCAAGCCTCTCTATATTCCTCTTTATAGAAACACTATCTATAACATGCGCCAAATATTCTATGCTGCATGACTCTCCATCTCCTACTATTCGAACATTGACTATGCCTTGTAAAAATAACAAATCCTTTTCCAGTTCTGGCGTATCTATTAAAGAATCGCCGCCCTGCAATATTACCTTAAACTTGTTTAATGGAATATTGTAACCTGAGTCTCGAACTGCAGATATTATCGTAGAAAAGTCTGCATACTTGCTATCAACTTCTATGCTAGCGATCTCGTTAGCCAAATTCACAGACACAGAATATATTTCAGGCAAATCCCGTATAGCATTTTCAACGTGTATTACACAAGCAGCACACGTCATACCATCTACATCTAATCTAATATTCTTAGTAACCATGTATTACTCCTCATCAACTATAACTTTAAGTTAGCAAGTCTAACTATTAGAAAATTCAAATGTTTCTATACCCAGTAAGGCTTTATCTACAAGTTCATCGATATCCAAAGTGCTTTCTAATATTTCAAGTTCCTCAGGTGTGCTACGCGTCGCTGGATGCTTTGGCACGAACAAGCTACAACAGTCTTCGTCGGGGATTATAGAAACATCAAACGTATCAATCCGCCTAGCTTCCTCTATTATTTCCTGTTTATCCATTCCGATAAGAGGACTCAAAACAGGCATATTGATAGCGCTTCGTACCGTAACCAAATTTTCCAACGTTTGTGAACCAACCTGACCTAAACTTTCCCCAGTTATGATGGCCTTAGCGTCTAGTTTTATCGCTATTGCTTCTGCTATACGAGCCATAAACCGTCTATACATTATAATCCTGTATACTGGGGGAACCGACAATATTATTTCACTTTGTACCTCACCAAACGGTACCAGTAACAATGTAGACCTGTACTGATATAAGTTTAGTATATCTGCTAATTCCCTGGCTTTCTCCCTAGATGTACCTTCTACAATGGGGAAACTATGGAAATGCACAAAGGCGACCTGACAGCCTCGCTTCATCATTCTCCATGCTGCAACAGGTGAATCTATGCCACCGGATAAAAGCGCTAGAACCTTCCCCCCTGTACCAACAGGCAATCCTCCAAGCCCCTGTTCTTCCATATAGTATATGAGTGCTTCACCATGTTGAAGTTCAACGTGTATATTCAATTCAGGCCTATTGAGATCTACTTTAGCACCAGACAATTCCTTAATGAAATATCCAAGTTCCTCATTTATCTTTACAGATGTCATAGGGAATTGTTTGTTACCTCTGCGAGCACTAATGCGGAAAGTATTGAAATTTAACCTAGGAATCTGGCTAGACAGAAACGCTTTTATATTATCCATGTTTGGTGGTAACTTATAGCATCTATAGAACTTTACCAAACCAAACACATTTTTCAATCTGTCTCTTACTTCAAGCCAAGATTCGTCATTGGCAAGCACCACTTCAACTCCCATATGAAGTTTACGTACCCTTTCAATCGGAATGCCTTGAAGAGCTATTCTTATATTCCCAATTAATTTATTGAAAAAAAATGACCGATTGTCACCCTTTAGGGCTATCTCATGAACACGAACTATCACGGATCTCTGTAAGTAAGCCATTATGCTGCATTATATCGAATATTTTATGGATATACCTAATCCTATTATTAGAATCTTTAAGTAGAATGCCATTAATGAGTGCTAATAGCAACTTCGCTATTCAACAGGAAAATCTATTTTATAGGACCTAATCAAATCCAGAATCTGATTTGCCGTGGCCTCATCTGGTTCAGTCAGTGGTAATCTTGTAGACCCAACTCTGAAACCTATATGTTGAAGACTATACTTAACTGGAATTGGATTTGAGATTATGAACAAGCCTTTAAACATTGATAATAGCCTCTTGTGTTCTGAAGCAGCACTTGGAATATCACCAGACAGAATTAAATCCATCATGTTTTTTATTTGAAGACCAATTAGATGAGATGCCACACTTATTACACCATATCCACCAAGACACATGACTCCAAAAGTGTCGTTATCATTCCCACTCCATACGTTAAATCCTTCAGAAGAACCTGCTATTATACGAGTTATCTGATCAAAATCCCCACTTGCTTCTTTGACTCCAATTATGTTATCTATCTGTGATAGAGCCAACACTGTGTCAGATGAAAGATTAGTTATTGTACGACTAGGAACGTTGTATAAGATACAAGGTAAATTTGTATTCTCTGCTATAACTCTGAAATGTTTATACAAACCTTCTTGGGTTGGTTTATTGTAATAAGGAACCACCAATAAAGCAGCATCTGCACCTTGTTTCTCAGCTTCTTGCGTCAATTCTATACTTTCAGTTGTACTATAATTGCCAGTGCCTGCAACAACAGCAGCATCTTCACCAAGTTCGCTCTTTATTTCGCTAAAGAGATGTAGCTTCTCATAAGTAGATAAATTTGGAGACTCACCAGTTGTACCAGAAATAACCAAACCATCACTACCAGCATTCAATAGGGAGCGAGCCAGCAGCTTCGCTTGAGAATAATCCACGTTACCTTCTTCATCGAATGGTGTTACCATTGCAGTAATTAACCTACCCACCACAGCCATGACTATACCTCCTGAATTAATACAATAATTATGTCTCTATTATTTAGCGATAATCTCAGCTATTTGGACTGCATTTAGGGCTGCACCTTTTCTGAGATTATCAGCCACTATCCACATTACCAATCCATTTGGGTGGCTAATATCTTCTCTTATACGCCCCACAAATACATCATCTGTTCCAATAGTATTTATGGGAAGCGGATACAAATCCAGTGATGGATCGTCCTGAACAACCAAACCAGGTGCCTCAGACAATATATTTCTAGCCTTTTCTGCACTCATCGGTTGACTAAGCTCTATGTTAACTGACTCTCCATGCCCCGTATAGACTGGAACTCTAACGCAGGTAGCACATACTAGCATGTCCGGTTCATGTAAAATTTTACGCGTTTCATAAACCATTTTCCATTCTTCCGTCGTGTATTGACCATCTGTAAAGCTTTCCACAAATGGCAACGTATTAAAAGCTATTTGATGCGGATATGTTGTACTGACAACTTCTCCCTCGTTTCCTTCTACGATCTGTTCCACTTGTTTCTTCAGCTCTAAAACAGCATCTGCTCCTGTACCAGAAACTGCTTGGTATGTGGATACTATTACCCTCTTAATCGGATTCACAGAATGAATAGGGTTCAATGCAACTACCATTTGTATCGTAGAACAATTAGGATTTGCTATTATACCTTTGTGGGTTTGAATATCTTGTGGGTTCACCTCCGGAACAACCAAGGGTACATCCGGGTCCATACGAAATGCAGAACTATTATCTATTACTATTGCTCCAGATTTAGCTGCAATAGGCGAGAAATATTTGCTTATATCACTTCCTGCAGAAAATAGCGCTATATCTATGTTTTCAAATGAATCTTCCTTGGTTTCACTGACCTCTAGAAGTTCCCCTTTGAACGAAAGTTTCCTGCCTGCAGATCTATCAGATGCCAGAAGTTTCAATGAGTCCAATGGAAATCGTCGTTCTTCCAATATCTTCAAAAACTGTGCACCAACCAAACCTGTGGCTCCAACAAGTGCTACTCTATAACCCATCAAACTCCCCCAGTAATATTCTATGGTGTGCAAAAATATAGACTCAAATTAAAAGTCTAATTTCTATGTACTTTTATGATCATAATCTCATTATGTTTTCTAGCCCCACGACAACACCTTTGAATTTCTCTATTTCTCTAATTGCCAAAACTACTCCTGGCATATAGCACTCTCTACCGATGGTATCATGCTTTAAGCTAAGAGTCTGACCTTGAGCACCCAGTATTATTTCATGGTGTGCCATTCTTCCTGGCATTCGTACACTATGAATCGCAACTCCATTTATATCCCCACCTCTTGTGCCAGGTATTGTTTCTTTTTCAGGCGAAGGTTTTGTAAATTTATTGTCTCTACCTTGATTGAGACTATTCGCCAAAGCGATAGCTGTTCCGGAGGGAGAATCAATCTTGGCCTCATGATGCATTTCAATTATATCAGAGTAATCAAAATATCTACCTAATCCCTTGGCTAAGTGTATTAGCAAAACAGCTCCCAGCGCAAAATTTGCAGCAATCAAAGCACCAGCGTTATTAGAGGAGCTAGTTCTCTCAAGTTCTTGGATATAATCGTCAGATAAGCCAGTTGTTCCAACAACCAAGTTCACTCCCATAGAAGCTGCTAGAAGACAAGCCGGCATAGCAGCCTCAGCGTTAGTGAAGTCTACCATCACATCTGGTTTAGTTGCTACGATCATATCTTCCAGACTGGTACCAACTGGTATTTCCTCAATGCCGTCACGCGAAGATATTGTACTGTCTGGCACTTTAAGATCCACCCCACCTACAACATTCATGTCGGACTCTGCAGACACAGCGTCTAATACAGTAGATCCCATCCTACCTACAATACCGTGGACAAGAACTCTTATATTAGACATATATCCACCTTACAATTTAACAGTACAAAAGAACTAGCAATAAGGTTTGAACTACCTTATCTCCTGTTCCGTCCAGGAAATCTTCCTCTAGGACCAGAAGATGGTGGATCCGATCTCCTGTTCCATTCGGGTTTATCTCCTCCTGCTCCTTGTTCCCTATCTGTACGTTCCGGCCCTCCATCGTTAGACCCTGTGGCCCGAAGTGCCTTTAGAGAGGCATTAAGTCGACCCATGCCATCCTTCTCAGTAACCATTACAGTCACTTCATCTCCAACGCTCACAACATCTTCCACTGACTGGACTCTTTCTTCAGATAATTCACTGATGTGCACCAGCGCGTCTTTACCGGGTAGTACTTCAACAAATGCTCCGAAATTCATTATCCTAGTAACTTTGCCTGTGTATATTCCACCGATTTCCACTTCCCTAGTCAGGTCCTCGATCCTAGCAATAGCTTTATTGGCAGCCTCTGAATCACTAGACCCCACGATAACAGTTCCATCATTTTCTACGTCTATGGAAGCCTTTGTGTCTTCTATGATTGACCTTATAGTCTTACCGCCAGGGCCAATAACAGTTCCTATTTTATCTACAGGTATAGTTATCCTAATCATCCTTGGAGCATGGGGACTCAAATCGGATCTAGGTGCTTCTATAGTTTCATTGATTTTGTTTAATACTATTAACCTAGCGTCTTTGGCCTGATTCAACGCCTCTCCCATTATCTGAGGAGTTATACCTTTAACTTTTATATCCATCTGAAGAGCATTAATACCATTAGCGGTACCTGCAACTTTGAAGTCCATATCTCCCAAGAAATCTTCGATTCCTTGTATATCTGTCAATATCGCATACCTACCTTCTTCACCCATAACCAATCCCATTGCTATTCCTGCTACAGCAGCCTTTATGGGAACGCCTGCATCCATAAGAGCCAGGGTGCTTCCACATACGCTACCCATGGAAGTACTTCCATTTGAGCTAAACGCTTCAGATACTAACCGTATCGTATAAGGAAACTGATCAGAGTCAGGTATTACTGGAGCTATTGCTCTCTCTGCAAGTGCACCGTGCCCAATTTCTCTCCTACCTGGATTACCTACCCTTCTAACTTCCCCAACTGAGTAAGGAGGAAAATTATAATGATGCATAAACCTTTTGCTTTCCGCAGGGCTAATAGTATCCAATTTCTGTTGGTCAGTCATAGAACCAAGCGTTAGGACTGTCATGATCTGGGTTTTCCCTCTATTAAACAAACCACTACCGTGAACTCTAGGTATTACGGAAGTTTCGCAACTCATAGGTCGTATTTCTGTCAAACCTCTCCCGTCAGTTCTCTCTCCATTGTCTAATATTCCCCGCCTAACTTCTTTCTTAACCAAAGACTCAAAGATAGCAGATACCTCTGCTAGAGGATAATCATCTGCAAGGCTCAACTGAACTTCTTCTTTGAGTACATCTAGTGCTCCGTCTCTTTCACCTTTCTCAACGCCAGAGAATATAGTGCTATAAAGGCGATCTCCTAGGGAGGCCGCTGTTTTATCGCTCAACTCTGTGTTTATATTAATATCAGCAGAAATATCCATCTTTTCTTTTGCAGCAATGGAAATAATTTCCTTTTGTAGTTCAAGAATTTCTCGGTTATTTTCTTGACCTATATTTACAGCCTCTAAAATCAATTCCTCAGATATTTCGTCCGAACCAGCTTCAACCATCACTACAGATTCCTGTGTCCCAGCAACCACCAAATCTAATTTGCTATCCTTAAGTTGCTCGAAAGTAGGATTAACTATTATCTTTCCATCAATGCAGCCCACTCGGGTTGCAGAAACTGGGCCGTCAAACGGAATGTCAGATAAACTCAAAGCCGCTGATGCTCCAATAATGGATAGCAAGTCTGGATCATTTTCTTGATCTGCAGAAAGAACTGTCACTATGACTTGAATCTCATTATGAAAATTCTTAGGAAATAGCGGCCTTAGGCATCTATCTGTAAGCCTAGCGGTAAGTGTGGCTTCCTGAGACGGTCTTCCTTCTCTACGGAAAAAACTCCCTGGAATCTTGCCAGCTGCATACGACCTCTCTTCATAATCAACTGTGAGTGGTAAGAAGTCTATCCCATCTCTCGCCACTGAAGCTGCTGTTGCAGCAACCAAAACCACGGTCTCACCATAAGTAACAAGAACAGAACCACCAGCTTGATTCGCCAACTTTCCGGTCTCTATAACAAGTTTTCGTCCAGCAATATCTCTGATTACACTATGAGCCATTGAATTAAAATCATCCTCCTGTGGAATTACAACGTTAGGTAGACAATGAGGCAGACAAAAAAGAAAGAACACCCGTGTGTGGGTGTTACCTTCGAATTAGGAGTTTAGTAGTTATCTCCTGATACTTAGCAGGATCCTCTCGCCTTAAGTACTTGAGAAGCCTTCGTCTTTGTCCCACAATTTTCATCAAACCGCGAAGACAATGAAAATCTTTCCTATGTGTCCTAAGGTGATCTGTCAGGTGATTTAGTCGCTCAGTTAGAAGAGCTATCTGAACCCCTGTAGAGCCCGTATCACCTTCATTAATCTTATATTCCTCTATAAGGGCTTGCTTCTTTTCAGTCCCCTGCATCTAGTCTTGACCTTTCTTTCTCTCTATTTCTGAATTGTAACATAGGCAGTATACGGCGTAAACACAGAACGTGCGAAGAGCCGAAGCATGCCCGCAAAATGCACGGTGCAGATTTGGTGGCCTTCTCATACACCACTACCACAAACAGCTTATGTGGAAATCTTTGTTCTTACTATTATAGAGTGCTTCTTTGTGCTGAAAAACAGTCACTACAGTAGACTGGCTTACCCAGTCTAGGTTGAAATGGCACTTCAGCATCGTTGCCACAAGATGCACAAGTTACGGAGTACATCTGACGCGGTTCTCCGTCAGATCCGCCACGGGATTTTCTACGAGAAGCCCGGCAGTCAGTACAACGACCTGGCTCATTTAGTAATCCACGTTTCTGATAGAATTCCTGTTCTCCTTCGGTGAACTGAAATTCATTCCCACATTCTCTACATGTTAAAGATTTATCGCTCAACTCAGAATCCCTCCTCAGGTATTCGGGGCCCCTCTGCAACCAGTCTAACCCCAGAATCAGCCCACCTTAGGGGAGTTCCGAGCAATATGCTGACTTCCTAGACCCACCAAAACTATTTGTGCGTGAGTGTAACATCGAGGGCCTAGTGTGTCAATACAATGACTTTACTATTCTATATTTCTCGGTTTATCATAGATCCACTAATCTACATAAACCTTATACTATCTAAAGCTTCCTATTGGGACAAAACTTCCTGAGCTGCCGAAAGGCTAGCACCGATTGCAAATTTATGTCCTTCTCTAATTAAAAGAGTCTCTAGTGCCTGCAAAAGAGTCAAGACATGGCTACCTTTAGACGACTCTCCCATAAGACCTATCCGCCATATTTTCCCAGCCAATGGACCAAACCCTCCTCCTATTTCTATTCCGTATTCATTTAATAAACTACGCCTAACCTTAGCTTCATCTAGTCCATCTGGTATTAAAGCTGCTGTCAGTGGAGAAGCTTGAAATTCCTTCTCTGCCAAAACACCCATACCCAATTCTAAGATCCCAGCTTTCAATGCATTAGCGTTACGTATATGCCTTGCAAATCTATTCTCTAAACCCTCTTCCATAAGCATCACCAAGGCCTCTCTCAAACCATATATCATAGGCATTGAGACAGTGTGATGATACACATGATCTGTAAGCCAGTATTTCTCTAACAACTGCAAATCTAGATAAAAACTCTGGACTGGGTTCTTTCTGGATTTTAGGGCCTCAACGGCCTTCGGACTTAATGTTATTGGAGACATACCTGGAGGGGAACCTACACATTTTTGAGTAGCGCTATAACATATATCTATACCCCAGTCGTCTACATGCAAATCAACACCACCAAGTGAAGTAACAGCATCTGCTAAGAATAGAGATCCTCTGGAATGAGCTAATTCAGCAAATGGAGCCATAGGTTGAACCACTCCAGTAGATGTCTCTACATGTACCGCTGCTAATAATTTAACTTTACCTACTGTATCAAAAGCATCTTCTACTTTTGTGATATCTACTGGAGCACCCCATTCGGCCTCAACAGTTATCACATTTGCTCTACAGCGATTTGCTATGTCAGCAATACGTTGACCGAATAATCCATTTATCGCGACTATCACTGTATCATCAGGTTCCAAAATATTTATCAAGGAGGCTTCCATACCAGAAGTACCTGTTCCAGACAAAGCTATAGTAAATTCATTATTCGTATCAAATGCTTGCTTAAGCATGCTAACCACTTCATCCATAACACTTAAGAATGTTGGGTCCAAATAGCCCATAAGTGGCATAGTCATCGCCCTTATAACCCTAGGATTTACATTGCTAGGGCCGGGTCCCAATAGTAAACGTTCCTTGGGTTCAGTAATTTTTTTCATTTCCATATAATTCTCCATCCAAATTAAATTTTGCAACCACTTGCTATTTCCAATGCAACGCTAAGTAACAATGAAAATGCTAAACAAATATGTTACTTATATATCTAATATTTATTACTTAATTGCTAATTATTCCGAGAAGAGAAGCAGCCTCAGGTTTATCGCTAGATAGTAACATTTTCCTAAGATCTATTATCTCATCCCTTAACAAAGCGGCCCTTTCAAATTCTAAATTACGAGATGCCAATTTCATATGCGATTCCAAATCTTTTATTATCTTCAGGATTTCTCCTTTTGGTATGCTGCTATAATCCCCATTCTTGATATACATATCCCTAGTAGATTTTAATCTATCATTAATGTCTCTTATTGCCTTGCGAATGCCTTGCGGTTTGATATTGTTATCCCTGTTATGCTTACCTTGTATATCTCTTCGCCTGTAGGTTTCCCCAATGGCTTTCTGCATAGAACCAGTAATATTGTCAGCATACATTATTACGTGCCCATCTATATGCCTTGCTGCTCTACCCATAGTCTGTATCAGAGCTGATTCAGAACGCAAAAATCCTTCTTTATCTGCATCTAATATCGCAACTAAACTTACCTCAGGCAAGTCTAATCCTTCACGCAACAGATTTATACCTACGATTACATCATAAACACCCAAACGCAAGTCCCTGAGTATCTCTATGCGTTCCAATGTATCTATTTCAGAATGCAAGTAATGTGTTTTTACTCCAACTTCGCGAAGATACTCCGATAATTCCTCAGACATCTTCTTAGTCAATGTAGTAACCAGAGAACGTTCTCCTTTGTCAATTCTCATGCGTATCTGATGTAGCAAATCATCTATCTGGCCATCCACAGATTTCACTTCAACCGTAGGGTCCAATAAGCCAGTGGGTCGGATAACTTGTTCAATGAATTTCTCACTATTCGCATACTCATATCTTCCTGGGGTAGCTGAAACGTATACTATTTGATTCACATGACTTTCGAATTCCTCGAAGTTCAGAGGCCTATTATCTATAGCAGAAGGTAATCTAAATCCATGTTCTACTAATGTTTTCTTCCTAGCCATATCTCCATGATACATACCATTTAGTTGAGGTATCGTCATATGACTTTCATCAATGAATATAAGTGAATCCTCAGGAAAATAATCGAGCAAACACCATGGTGTGCTACCTGGAGATCGCCTCCCCAAATGCCTGGAATAATTCTCCACACCACTGCAGTAGCCAGCCTCCCTGAGCATCTCGATATCATAGAGAGTCCTACTTTCAAGCCTTTGTGCTTCTAGCAATTTACCATTGCCCTTAAACCATTGAATTCTTTCGTCTAATTCAATTTGAATGTCGCTCAACGCCAATATAAGCTTCTCACGAGATGTGACAAAATGTTTAGCTGGGTAAATCTCGATATCTTCTTTCTCTCCCAAGAATTCACCAGTTATTGGATCAAAAGCAATTATCCTCTCTATATCATCTCCCCAAAATTCCACTCTTAATGCTATGTCATCATAGGCTGCTTGTATTTCTAAAGAATCACCTCTAACTCTAAATTTCCCTCTTGATAAATCCATGTTTGTTCTTTCATACTGTTGTGAGATAAGTGAGCGTATCAGGCTACTACGAGCATATTTTTGTGCTTTTCCGAGCGTAACAACGAAATTCTGATATTCTTCAGGAGACCCTAAACCATATATACATGAGACAGAAGCAACTATCAGTACGTCTCTACGAGTACGCAATGCTCTAGTTGCTGAGTGCCTCAATTTGTCTATCTCATCATTAATGGCTGCATCTTTTTCTATATAGGTATCTGTACGAGGTATATAAGCCTCAGGTTGATAGTAATCGTAATAGGACACAAAATACTCTACGGCATTGTTAGGAAAAAATTCTTTGAACTCACTAGCCAATTGAGCAGCAAGCGTCTTATTGTGTGCTATCACTAAAGTCGGGCGTTGAACCTTCTCTATCACGTTTGCCATAGTGAAAGTTTTTCCGCTACCAGTCACTCCAACCAATGTCTGTTTTCTGTACCCTTTATTGAGACCGCTTACTATATTATCTATAGCCAATGGCTGGTCACCAGTAACTTTATAATCTGAAGAAATATTGAATTCAGGCATTGCCGCCAACTATTTTAAGCATTTCCATATAAAATATAGCCATTGTTTCATCCTCAACATAAACAATACAAACACTCTCCTATAGCCCATGGAGATCTATTACTTGATCCTAAAACTTATATTACTCTGAAATACTTGGTACGAGAATCCAAATCATTTCTGTACTCTGTTCATCAAATTGAACCTTATTGTAATTGCCATAAAGGTCATATATCTCAAATCCAGATAGCTCTGCAAGGTATTGCATTTCAAACCTATGCGAGTATCTAATTTGGAAATCCATATATTTTTTCCATTCGACAAATCCACCAGAAGTGACCTTCTCGATTATACTCCGAGCACTGTTTATTTGATTATAAGTATCAAAACTATTCTGGTGCCATACTACCAATTTCCCGCCACCTTCCTCATCATATACATCACCAAAATGGAAAGGTGTATCTTCAACATCGCTGATCAAGTCTATATCAGGAACAAATAAATCAAGGATAAGTTTGCCACCTGGTTCAAGATGGTCCCTAACACAATTCAGACAACTCCTTTGCTCTCCTATGGTTAATAAAGACATAAACCCTCTGAATGGGATTATGATCAAAGAAAATTTTTGATCCAGTGAGAATTCACGCATATCCCCAACAAGCCAATTTACATTACTTAATTGTTTTACATGTAATGTCGATTTTAGCCTAGCCATTTCTATCATCTTAGTAGAGAAGTCCATACCATATATATATATGCCAGAATCTGCAATCGGTATTGTAACTCTACCCGTACCACAACCTAATTCGAGAACAGGGCCGCCAGATTTTAGAGCCTCTTCAATATAGAACGGTATATCATCTCTTTTCCAGGAATACACCAGATCATATATATCTGACCAATCATCGAAAAGGTTCAAGCTTTCCTCCAAGACAGTACAGGTTGAATGAACAACTAACAGGGACAATAAACATTCGTAAAATCACTTTGTGCGAATATAATAGCGTACATCAATCATTCAGATTGATACTGTCTAAGAACTTCCTCAGGGAAATCGGCATTTGTATAAACCTTTTGAACATCATCAAGGTCTTCAAGTTGATCCAATAGCCTAAGGGTTTGTTGGGCAGTTTTCGAGTCTAATTCTATAGTGTTCTTGGGAACCATAGACATTTCAGCAGATGTAACTTTCACTCCTATACCTTCCAAGACTGTTCTCAATGTATCGAAATTCTCTGGGCTCGCATACATCTCAAGATAGGAGCTATCCAAACTGAAATCTTCGGCTCCAGCGTCTATTGCCAACATAGCTATGTCTTCTCCACTATCTTCATTAATTTCCGCTGTCACAACTCCACGTTGTTCGAAATTCCAAGAAACACAGCCCATTTCTCCTAGGCTACCACCCAAACGGGAAAACGTAGATCTTACTTCAGGTCCTGTACGATTTCTATTATCTGTTAACGCATGTAGCATTATTGCAACTCCTCCAGGACCATATCCTTCGTAAGTGGCTTCCTCCAAATTATCCTGTGCTCCATCTCCTCCACCGGTGCCACGTTTTATTGCTCTGTCTACGTTGTCAGATGGCATATTATTTTCTTTTGCAGTCTGAACTGCTAGCCTGAGCCTCACATTCATGCCTTGGTCCCCTCCACCTTGCCTAGCAGCTACTGTGATTTCTCTGGCTAACTTCGTAAATAACTGTCCTCTTTTAGCATCAGAGACCCCTTTTTTGCGTTTTATAGTAGACCAATGTGAATGACCAGACATATGAATACGCTCCAATGTTTTTTCAACAACCAAACTGTATTCTATCATCGCAATCTAATGCAAGCAAAATAGACTACACTATTGATATATGAGAATACATAATAATTTAATTGGTTGTTAGATCACAATCCTTCCGGAACAGCCACTACCATATTATGATTCTGAACATCTACCTCCAGAATCACTTCGCCAATTGCTGGAAGCAAGATGTCTTTAGTCAGTTCACTAGATATTACATAAACATCATTACCACCTGTCGATATGATTTCTGAAATCTTTCCTAAATACTCACTTGAGATCGTCCAAACATCCATATCAAGAATCTGATAGTAATAATATACTCCAGGATGAGTTGGAGAGACATCATCCTGATACACTTCTAATCTCATACCATTTAAAGAGTTAGCCTCTTCCAAAGATTCTACACCCTTTAGTTTCAATATATATTGCTTCTTCTCAATCCTCGAGTATTCAACTTCAAGTTCTTTACCTGAGATTAATAGGGAATTACCTATAGAAAACCTATCTGGGTTATCAGTGTGTGGCTGTACTCTTACATCGCCAGCAACGCCCTTAGTACCAACAATTATGCCAACCAGTATGTTTGAGGAAGTCATAAAACTTTTTGTGGTAACCAAATTTTGATTAGCCATTTTACAAAGTAAACATAGATCTTAAGGCCATAAAGCGAACTAACGTGAACCTAATGAAGCCTTAAATTATCTCAAGATTTGCACGGGTTTCGTCCTTCACGGCACGAACCCTAAGTAGAACTCTCATTGCCTGTGCTACTCTACCTTGCCTGCCAATGATCCTACCCTTATCCTCGTCCGCTACCTGAAGGCGAATAACCACTTGTCCTTCTTCGTTTGTGTCCTCAGTGACAACAACATCTTCAGGTTTCGAGGCTAAAGATTTAGCGATATATTCTATAAGTTCCTTCATTTTGACTTCAGCTTATCTAATGTCCCCATATTCTTGAGCATATGTTCTACAGGATCTGAAGGTTTCGCACCGTTCCCAATCCATTTAAGAACTTTTTCCTCGTCTATAGATATTGTTGGAGGGTCAGTCAGAGGGTTGTAGTGTCCTACTTGATCTACAAAGGCACCATCTCTTGGTGCTCTAGAGTCTGCGACGACTATGCGGTAGTTAGGTTTCTTCTTGGCACCTATTCTTTTTAGACGAATTCTTAACATAATACAACCAGCCCTGTCCAAATCACAGAGGATGCTCGTATTGTAGACATGCTAGATTCTATTGTCAACCTTGTACCTGTAGAACCTGCAAATTACTGGATAGCAGGTTAGTATCTTTATGTAAACTAGTAATTGAGGTATCATCTTACAGCAAGGCTTCCAAATACTCGTATCCTCAGAATAGTGTATATAAGCCTCTTACGTGCAAGATAACGAAGCAGGGTTTAGTCAATAATATAGTTGCAATGCATCATACAACAATAATGGATCACGTCGGTAGAACACCTCTGGTGGAAATCTCAGAGCTAAGTCCGAAACCTAGCGTACGTATCTTTGCAAAATTAGAAGGACAGAACCCTACCGGTAGCATAAAAGATAGAATAGCCAAATATATGATCATTGATGCAGAGCAAAAAGGATTATTGTCTCAAGGAGATACAATAATCGAAGCTAGTACAGGAAATACTGCCCTAGCATTAGCACTAGTATCAAAACAGAGAGGATACAAACTCAAATCAGTAGTATCCACTAAGACAACTCCTGGAATGGGTGAAATCCTTGAAATGCACGGAGTAGATGTTATCTGGTGTGAACCAAAAACTGGAATGAAAAGTGCGATAGATCTTGCAAAAACACTTGCGACAGACCATGGCTGGTTCAGTCCATGTCAATTCGAAAACGAGGCCAATGTTAGAGCTCATTATGAAAGTACCGGCCCAGAAATACTAGAGTCAATATCAACGGTTGATATATTAATAGCAGGCATAGGTACTGGTGGAACTCTTATGGGTGTTGGAAAATACCTTCGCGAATACAACCCTAACATCAAGGTCATCGGGGTAGAACCTAAAATGGGTGAAACTCTACAAGGCCTACGAAATTTGGATGAAGGATATCTCCCTCCATTGCTTGACTTATCTAACCTTGATGGTAGATTCCTAGTGGATAGTATCACCGCATTTAAAGCCTCTAAGGAAATACTAGACAAAACCGGGATCTTCGCTGGTATATCTTCTGGTGCGACTTTACATTGTGCACAACGCCTAGCCGAGAGAATCCCAAAAGGCAACATAGTAGTAATATTTGCGGATGGCGGATGGAAGTACTTAGTATCGAGCCCATGGAAAAATGTTGCCCAGATATCAATAGATGAACCTGACAACGTCGCTTGGTGGTAGTACAGTTCGGCCCTAGCTATTATGACTAAGCAAGAAGTATTCTACGCTATCAGATAAAGCCTGCCAACTAGCTTCTATTATGTTGCCAGAAGCACCCACTGTATTCCATATTTTTAAGCCATCAGTAGACTCTATCAAGACTCTTACTGTTGCACTTGTGTCTTGCCCATTATCAACAACCCTCACCTTGTAGTCCATCAATCTCATCTGGGTAAGATTGGGATAAAACTCAATTAAGGCTTTTCTTAAAGCGTTGTCTAGGGCATTAACTGGTCCGTTTCCTTCCGCCGCAGTATGTATAAGCCGGGAATCAACTTTAATTTTTACCATTGCTTCCGCAAGCATATCCCCTTGGCCGTCATTTACTGAATTACGTCTTTGGTTTTCAGCCAATATAAGAAAATCCACTAGCTCAAATGGGGCTTTATATCCTTCTATCTGTCTTCTGGCCATCAACTCAAAGGATGCCTCAGCTCCTTCATATTGGAATCCTCTACTTTCCTGAATCTTTATATTATTCAAGAGTTCGGAAACCTGTTGCCTATCAATTTGACCATCTAAACCAAGTTCTTTAAGTCTGTATTGTATATTCCCTCGACCAGAAACCTCTGATATCACAACACTATTACTGTTACCAACCACTCCTGGATCTATATGCTGATAGCTATTTTCCATTTTGGCTATTGCGGCTACATGTATGCCACCTTTATGGCTAAATGCATTTGTCCCAACGTAAGGCTGTGAACCATGGGCAGGAATATTCACTATCTCACTAATGTAATTAGAAAGCTGAGTTACTGAAGATAATTGTTCATCGCTTATACAAGATATCCCCATTTTTAATTTCAGATTGGCAATAATAGAAATCAAATTAGCATTACCACATCTTTCACCATAACCATTAATAGTACCTTGGATGTGACTCGCTCCCGCATTTACTGCAGCAATTGTGTTTGCTACTGCCAAGTCAGCATCATTGTGGCAGTGTATCCCTATAGGAGTAGTTATCTCAGATATAACCCTCTTTACTATGCTTTCTATATCTACCGGAAGCATACCCCCGTTAGTATCACACAATGCTAGAGAATCAGCTCCCGCCTCTGAAGCCACCTTAAGGCATTTAATAGCATATTCTGAGTTGCTATTAAATCCGTCGAAGAAATGTTCTGCATCGAAGAAAACAAGCTTTCCTTTACTCTTCAAATACGCTATGGAGTCAGCAAGCATTGCTAAATTCTCTTCCAGAGTAGTTTCTAATACCTGTTTAACCTGCACGTCATAACTCTTACCAACTAAAGTTACTACAGGTGTCTCAGCTGCCAACAATTCTCTCATGCTTTCATCAGATTGTACTTTTGAGTTAGCCCGCCTGGTTAAGCCAAAAGCTGAGATACGCGACTTAGACAAAGTCATATTCTTGACTTTTTGGAAGTACTCAACATCTTTCGGGTTAGAACCAGGAGTGCCGCCTTCAACATAATGAATGCCTAGGTCATCCAGTCTGCGAGTTATGTTTAACTTATCTGCAACCGATAAAGATATGCCTTCTTGCTGCACTCCATCTCGCAGTGTAGTGTCGTATAGGTATATCTCCATCAGTGTTCATCATCCAATTGCTTCCCTATTTCTTCGAGGAAATTTTCTATTTCTGGTGATAATTCTGTAGTATTTTCTGGAGCATCTGGAACCTCTGATTCACTTTGTGAATCATAGTATTCCTCCAATCCCTCGACCAATGATTTAGCCTGAGGACTCTCATATAATTCGGATGCCATACTCTCGTATTGTTTCCTACCTTCTTCGAAATCCGCAATATCGGATTCTATGTTGTAAAGCACACACAATATTTCTACTAATTTTGCAGTCCCAGAGTAATCTTCTTCCAATCCTAGATAGTGGGGAAGATGCACCATGAAACTCAGATTCTGCACTCCATCTCTCTCTAATTCCTCTGTTATAAAGCTCATTATGCTCGTAGGGCCTTGATAGCCACCTCCAGCCCTAGGAGAAACCAGAGATTCCATGCCAGGTATATTTTCTGATCCAGAAGAGCCCGTAACCCTAAGAGGACGAGTATGCGGAACCGCATTGTACATACCACTTATTCTACAATATCTTTTTACTTTAAAGGTTCTTAAGAGTTGTATGACGGACTTTATGTATAAATCATGTGAGGCGTGAGGCTCCTTAAGATGAAGGAACAGTATATCAGGACCGTCATCCCTACTGGCATAATAAATGTTGGAGTTAGGTAAGGATATTTTTCTCTCTCCATCAGAAAAACTAGCCTCTGGACGGTACCTTGTAAAATCGAAAAACGTGCCTGGTCGCTTTAGACCACCTATCTCCTTAGCATCCAGATGATATTCCAGTGTTTCCAATGCCAAGGAACCTACACTACCTGCGTCAACCCATGGATACAATAAGGCTACCGCATCCACTTCTTTATCCCTTATAAAAGCCTCATCGATTTCAAAAGCTCCAACTCTCATGCAACTATTCTTACACAACCAGACATACTCTGCAACAATAATGTCTAACCTAGAATACGGCTCCGCCTCTGCTCTTTACATTGCATTGGATATCTCATTACCAAGGTGATACAATTTAGGTATATATATTAGGCATACACCTAATAAATAATAGTTTGCTGGTTGTTTTTCTATATATTGTCTAATATAGCCCCTAAAACTAAGATCCAAACTATCGGCTTTGTTAGGCTCTTAGTTTTAGGGGCATCTCTGTCTTTATTCGGAGCCGCATTATCAATTCTGCTCGACGCTGATACTCACCCCAAGCCTAGTTTTCTATACCCATCTATCTCAATTACAGTAACTTGTTCCTTCCTAGTATATTATGCTGGCAATGCATATGCTAAGCGAAATTATCCTCTAGCCTCTTTAATATGGACTGTGTGCCTAGTACTAACGACCGCCCTGCCATTCCTTCAATTGCTTCCTATAGAATATGATAATGAGGTACTTCTTCACATTAAATATTTGTCTCCACCAATATGGCTATACTCAGTATCATTCCCGATATTACTATTCCTTATCTTAGAAATTAGAATCAAGGATTCTACACAAATTCCTTTATCTGTATTCCCCATCGGACTAAGCGTACTCTCTTCTATAATTCTAATGTTTTTTTCCTCTGCTCTTATAGCAAGCATAGGAAATGATAGTGAATTGATCATGTTACCTATGACATTATTCCTGAGTTCTGCTATACCTATACTTATCACTTGTCTAATAGTTTCCATAACGGTTTTGACGAAAAAAGGATACATACTTGTGGGTACCACATCCCTAATATTAATTGGCTTAGCGGTCGAGTATTTTTCTACTCTGTTATATGGAGGTCCATATTTTATAGAATCCTCATCTTATATACCTTACCCAGGTTTCCCAATCCTCCCCGTGTTGGCAGGTACTATTCCAGGGATAGTTTTAGTACTTGCAGGGATCGCTATAGGCCGGGAAATTTTTTTCAATTCCATAGAAACATTGAATGAGATAGTGCCAACAAATGTCAAATAGATCAAATAGGAATTTCGTAACTAGCATAATATTATTGTCACTGATTCTGAGTCTTGGAACAGGCTTTGATGTTTTTTATGAGTTATTCTTGATAGCAACAACTGTTTGCATCGTAAGTATTATTTGGGCTTACTTTAATAGTAGAGGAATCCAGATAAGTTTTCATAGAACATACACAAATTTAAATGTAGGTAACGAAATAATAAGCCAAATTTCTGTTAGTAATAAGACTCCATTATCTAAATGGAACATAGTGTTAACAGACCTTGAAGAGCTGTCTGGCAAGAATATCCAAGCAGTCATAAACATACCTGCCAATAGTACAATCGATGTAGTACTTTCAGTAAAGTTAGAAAAACGCGGTATATTCACAGTCAAAGGGCCATATGTTTACCATCTAGATCCATTCGGCCTACACAAACTATCTCATAGATCTTATGGTACAAGAGAATTCATTATTTTCCCAAGAATAGTGGATATACCTCCATTCTCCATGCCCGAAGGAGAAGTAGCTGGAGAAGGTCCATCTGAACGAATTGATCCTTTCGGGTCCACGTCTATTTCTACTATCAGAGAATACCAACCTGGTGACAGCACTAGGAACATACATTGGCCATCTACGGCACGAAGGGGCTCTTTGATGCTTAAACAATTTGATAGTGGTAAAGAAAACGTTGTCTGGATACTGCTAGATATGCATTCTGCAGTTCACAATAGTGACAATGTAAATGATAGCGAAGAGTATTCAATAACTGCTGCTGCCTCTGTTACAAATGCGTATTTGGAAAACGGATGGTCTGTGGGATTAATATGCCATGCGGATAAAGAATACATAATCAATCCGGAGGAAGGTAGATCAGGGTTTGACAAAATATTAATGGCCCTTACCGTAATACATGCAGAAGGGCAAACGTCCTTAAGCTTATTATTAAAATATTGGCAATCCGTATTATCTACCCCATCTGACAATATTATCGTGATAACACCTTCTAGTGATATGGACTGGATATCACAATCAATTACTCAAAATAGCAACGCAACTCCTCTGGCATTGATTTTAATAGACATAGATACAAATTCTTTCGTGGCTAAACATCACGATACGGATACTACCTTGCAAATAAATTCTGGGTATATACCTACATATACTATAAAGAAAGGTGATGATATTAAATCATCTCTCACTCATAGATCTACGGATTTGAATTACTAGTGCAAAATAATAATCGAAGAGGTTATGGAATTTGTTACTTGGCCAAAATACACAAAAAATAAATTCAATGCATATAACTCTGTTACTTCAATGTGTATTGTTGTCTATAACTTTGGCTTCTATAGAGTCAGCTAATTGGGTGGATTCGCCGCAGCTTGTTGTTATCGCTGTATTTGCTGCGTCATTGAGTTTTGTATCAACGCTTACAGCTAATAATCCGATAAGATACCATATAACTATATCACTACTTGGCATTGCTATATCATATGTTTGTGGTTTATATCTAGTAGACTCATCAAATCTTACAGAACGCATTCCTGAATTAAATACCAGAATTTCAAACTGGCTGCTTGTTTTATTCGGGAACGATGTAACTACTGATACTGTTCCTCTATCAGTAATATTGATATTTATTACCTGGGTACTATCATATTCCACATCTTGGATGCTACTTAAATTCCATTGGACGTGGCCATCTCTCGTATTACTAGGAAGTGTGATAATAATAAATCTTACATATATGCCAGAAAGATACCAAATATATCTTTTTGTATTCTTATTATTTAGCCTAATCCTTGTGATACATATGAACTCATTAGGCTATCAGAACAATTTCGACAAACAGGGTATATCCCCCCCACGTTTCACTAGGCTAGCTACCATTATATCTGGTATATTAATATCAATAATTGCACTAACATCGATATCCATTCTACCACTCGATGAATCACCTCCAACGCCACTTAAAGAAATTTTCAAGCCTTTAAACAGACATATAAGTCAAATCAGGAATGAATTTCAAAGGGTTTTTGCAGCTGTACCAAACTATAAACCAGGGTCAGTTAGGTTTTTTGACAAAGTACTCCCACTTATACGATCAGTACCAACTGGCGAAGAGCATATATTCTTAGCGAGGTCTAGATTGCCTCTATACTGGCCGGCAATAGCTTATGATGAATACACTTCTACTGCATGGAAGGTAGATAATACACAGAATAAGGCTGCATCTTTATTCGAATCCACCCCAGTAGTTGGGGAAGAACAAATAGAAGAAATCACAACATTAGGACCAAACACAATATCCTACACTATAAAAATGTTGGTAGAATCCCCATATATGATGATCACTGGCGTCCCAATATACATAGACATAAAGGGAGAACAACAGATACCTGAACCCCCTTCATATCTCATAGATACATCCAATCCATTAAAAATAAGCTCCGATTTACCAGGCGACATCAACGGCTGGTTGAAATCCATAAACCTCCAGAACACCGATTCCGGAAATATCAGTATAGATGATTTATCTTCGGATTTTATGGTAACAAAAGTAGTGAAACAATTATATGGCAGCAATAGAGATTCTATAGTCACGTTGGATATTGATTCTGCTGATTACTACTCTGATCTAGCAGAAGCCATGAATCAACCAGGACAATTGACAAAAGTAGAGGTAATAAGATCTATCATGACTTCATCTCCGGTATCTTACACGCCACTTAATAACCTAGAGATTAACAAAACCTACGAAGTCGTTTCGGAGTTGACATCCCCCACAGAATTATCCTTAATAAATGCACCGGAACATTTTCCAGAAGACATAATTGAGCGGTATACAAATCTACCAAATTCACTGCCTCATCGAGTTTCCTCACTAGCAAAAGCATTGACAAACACTTCAAATAATAACTATGCGAAAGCCGTGGCTATAGAGACATACCTGCGAACTTTTGAGTACGTTCCAGCATCAAAACCGCTCCCACACAATGTAGATGTAGTAGATAACTTCCTATTTATAGATCAATCTGGTTACAGCGACTACTTCGCTTCCGCGATGGCCGTCATGCTACGGACTATAGATATACCAACTCGCATAATACTTGGGTTCGGACCCGGTGAAGAAGATGAGGATCAGGCTGGGTATATTATCAAAGACAAAGACAGTCATTCCTGGCCTGAGGTGTTTTTCACAAATATAGGGTGGGTCCCTTTCGAACCAACTCCAATATACCCAACTAGAATACGTGCTACTACTGCAGAAAGAATGGCTATGGGAAGTGCATACGGCCGCAGCATTAAGAAACAGGAGATTACAGGGGGTATAGATTTATTAGATACAACAGGAGAACAAATTAAGAGAGATGACTTAGGGGGCCCTCTTTCAGGTGGGCAAGGTGTCAAAGAGCGGCCATACAAACATTTTGGAACCCCTCTCGGTCAAGGTGGTATAGGCTTCATTATACTAACTTCACTAGCTATGTATATCTCGAGAATTTTATGGGCAAGAAAATACGGTCAACCGCGCCACATAAAAGATGCTTTTAACAAAATGCGTAATCTGGCAGTATTGCTCGGAATATCTGTCCCAAAGGTACAGACACCATATGAATTTGCCCATAATTTCTCATCCTACCTACCCGAAGCAGAACAAGATATAAAAGATATATCTCAAAGGTTTGTACTAGAAGTATATGGTGGTAAAAAACAAGGAAGTGTAGATATAATAAATATAAGGTGGGCATGGGATAAAGTTAAGAGCAAAATACTGAACAAGATGAAAACGGTAAATTGATATAGGTATATATAATTAGTTTGAGGTATAGATATAAAGGATGATAGTACATCTAGTAGCATATAAGTAATTCTACTAGTATATAGGAGTTAAGATATATTATGAGTGAAAATCCTGCCACACAAATCATAGACGCATACAATATTACTCAACGCCTAATAGCAAACCTGCAGAGATTTGTCATAGGCAAGGAAAGAATTATGGAACTTGGTCTTGTAGCTCTGTTAGCTGAAGGACATCTACTTATACAAGGTGTTCCAGGATTAGGCAAAACTACACTGGCAAAAGCTATGGCTCTTTCTACAGGATGTACATTCAAGAGAATACAATTCGTACCAGACTTACTCCCTAGTGATATAACTGGTACCAACATATATAACCAACAGTCTGGTGCATTTGAATTCCACCCTGGACCTATTATGGCACAGATGGTACTAGCAGATGAAATAAATAGATCTCCTTCTAAATCTCAGGCTGCATTACTTGAATCTATGGAAGAAAGCCAAGCTACAGTTGATGGAGTAACATACCCTATGCCGAATCCATTTTTCGTAATAGCAACGCTTAATCCAATTGAATATCACGGCATATTCCCTCTACCTGAAGCACAATTGGATAGATTCATCATAAGAATCAACCTAGAATATGCTAGTTTCGAAGAGGAATTAGCGATCATAGACCTAAAAGAACAGAATATCGTCGTTGATAAGTTAGAAAGCGTCAGTACTCCAGAAGATATTATAATGTGCCAGCAAGCAATTAAATCCGTATATGTAGATCAGAATATTCGTAAATACATAGTAAATATCATGCAAGCATCAAGACAGCATCAAGACCTAGCACTGGGTGCTTCTCATCGTGGTTCTCTAGATCTATTTAAAACCGCTCAAGCGTTGGCTCTAATTAGAGGAAGAGAATTTGTATTACCTGATGATGTTAGAGAGTTGTCAATCCCGGTGTTATCACACAGAATATTAACTTCGCCTCAATCTAGAGCAACTGGCCTAAACGGAGAGAAAATAGTGACCGGCATACTCGACAACTTACCGATCCCTGGTATATAGAAATATATCAACGATTTCTCTTCGTTAAATAGCCATTATGTTAAATCCGGCGTCCACGTATAAAACGCTACCTGTAATACCACTTGAGAGGTCAGACGACAGAAATAGACCTGCCTTACCAACTTCGTCATGAGTTATATTACGTTTCATTGGGGACCGATCACTGTGTATTCGCTTCATGTCTGGAAACCCGCTTATGCCCCTCGCAGATAAAGTCTCTAAAGGACCTGCTGATATAGCATTCACTCTAATATTATTTTTTCCAAATTCCGCAGCTAATTGTCTAATTACATTCTCCAGAGCAGCTTTAGCAGTACCCATCACATTGTATCCTGGATAAACTTTCTCAGAAGCATGGAATGTCATAGCAAGGACGCTGCCACCATTGCTCATAAGGGGAGCGGCGTTCCTCATTATAGGTATCAGGGAATATGCACTAATGTCTAAAGACATTGCGAAATTATGTCTATTCGTTTGCGAAAAATCGCCTTGGAGATCTTCTCTATCAGCGTATGCAACACTATGAACAATGATGTCTAAACTACCAATCTCTTCTTTAACCTTGTTAAATGCAACTTCTATAGATAAATCATCTGATACATCACATTCGATTAAAGATACGTTATCCATATCGGACACTAGATTAGACACTCTCCTGCCAAATCGTTCATTTTGATAAGTTAAGACTAATCTAGCCCCAGCCTTGTTCAGCATTTGTGCTATATACCACGCTATGCTGTGATCGTTAGCAACTCCAAAAACTACAGCAGTCTTCTCGCTAAGATCAATCTCATACATCAGCTTCACCTCTGTCTATGTATTAATTTGTTATTCCATAGTATCCGAATTAGCATAACAGATTTGACATTCCTGTTAAATGGATGTCACTATTCAAATCATATATAAACACATAAGTGGAGCTGCCGTAATCGCGTTGGAGGAATTTCCGTAATCCATGCAAATAACAGATCTATTTATAATATTAGTCACAGCAATGACTCCCATTGGTGAATTACGATTAGCAATACCCATTGCTATACTTAATATGGATATGCAATGGTATTTTGCTCTCCCCATATCTATAGTCGGTAATCTGATTCCTGTTTTGTTCATACTAGTAACCCTCGAAAAAATCACTGGCATTTTTACTAGCTTCAACAATCCAATCGGTAGATTCCTGACATGGTATAGGCTAAGGATGTTGTCAACGCACACTAGCAAGTTCCAAAAATACGGTGCAGCTGCGTTGATAGTTTTGGTTGCAATACCCCTTCCTATGACAGGAGCTTGGACTGGATCTTTTGCTGCATGGTTGTTTCATATACCAATCAGGAAATCATTCTCTCTCATAGCTGTAGGAGTAATAATAGCTGGAATAATTGTAACTACAATATCTGTGGCAGGAATACAATTTTTTAGTGCTGGAATTTAATGTTGAGATAAAAACCTATTGTGGCTTTATGTCCTTGAAAAAAATAAGGCCTAGTAGTATAATTTACTACCGGATTGAAGCACGCTTCGAGACTGAGCATTCGGTTCAACTCAGCTAAAGAAACTGTCGCGACATACAGATCCTAGCAGACCCAAAACGACTTATCCGACCTAGTTCGTTAGCTACTGCTAGACATGACTAGAGTTGATTCCTGTTGCAAAAGAATTTTCGACAACTAGTAGGATAAGAAAGATGGTTTTACATTAGTAAATTGCATTCTAATGCTAACACGGTATATAAATTTGATGCCTACTAGCTGTCATACTCCAACAATAGAACAAATACGAAGACCTAAGATTTAAGGAAGTCACTATATTGAGTGGATTAAATGGACGAAGTGTCATATCAATAGATGACCTATCTATTGATGATATAGAGACCATCTTTGATACTGCAGATGACATACGAGACAATCTAGGTAAGTATCAGAATATAGCTTCAAGTAGAATACTCGCTACATTATTCCATGAACCTAGTACACGAACCCGTCTATCTTTTGAGTCCTCAATGCAACGCTTAGGTGGTAGCGTTATATCCACTTCTGATGTAAATTCCTCTTCAACCGTAAAAGGAGAATCCTTAGCTGATACTTCGAGGGTAATAGGAGCATACTCAGATCTTATAGTAATAAGGCACCCTCTAGAGGGGGCAGCTAAGCTCGCTGCAGAATACTCACAAGTTCCGGTCATAAATGGTGGAGATGGCAGACATGAACATCCTACTCAAACGTTATGTGATCTATACACTTTGCGGCAACGACATGGTAGTCTTACTGGACTCAAAGTTGCCTTATGCGGAGATCTCCTGAACGGTAGAACAATACATTCTCTGGCTTTTGCTTTAGCAAGGTTTGGGGCAAATATCATATTTGTTCCAGGTGATGGTAACGACGTTCCGCAATACGTGCTAAGAAGATTAGAGAAAGAATACAGCGCTCACATTCAAAGAGAACAATTAGGAATACTAAGTGCACTGTTTAGTGCCACAGACGCAAATAGCGAACCTACAACTGTAGATGCAATATATATTACTCCAAAAGAACCGCACCAGCTTTCTATGACATCTATAGAAGGCACAGCTGTTCAATTCCAAAGATCTAGCGAGGATGCTTTATCTATATACGTTACTAGACCTCAAAAAGAAAGATCAAATGATCCGAACAATCTTGGCTCATATCCTACACTCAATGCCAAGGTTCTAGAGGACAGTAACTTCAAAAACATATCAATCCTCCATCCATTACCTAGAGTAGACGAATTAAGTCCAGATGTTGATTCCGACCCTAGAAGTCTCTACTTTCAACAGGCAGCCCTAAGTGTACCCGTCAGAATGGCTCTCATATACCATGTCCTAGGGTTAGGAATAGAAGAATCGGCAGTAATAGACAGGAAATATTACAAACGGAATATATCCGGGCTACTACATACACAAGACGACTTCGAATGCTCAAACGAATCATGTATAAAAAATCACGAGAGATCATTTGTATCATCCGAATTTGAAATCATACGAGATGATCAATATAAACTCAGGTGCCTCTATTGCGACACAGAAACCCCGGCTACTCACGTAGGGAATATTCAATCCAAAATATATTATCCCTCTAATCACCTAGACCGCATACTACCTGCAGTACTTCAAAATAACGTCAGGTTTTTTGATTCAGAAAAATCTGCCCAACTCTCTGGATACAGAGCATTGGCAAGTAATTGGAGAAAATACCACCCGGAACCTGATAAACAAAATGATACTTGGATAGAAAGGATAAGGAAATTAAGCTATTGAATATCCTTATAAAAGGAGGGCGCATATTAGACCCTTCCCAAGGTATAGACATGACAGGTGATTTACTCATAAGGGATAGTCTCATATCAGAGATCAGTAAAGATATAAATCCAACACAAGGTTCACACCTGGTAGAGGCTCATGGGCTGATAGTATGCCCAGGTTTCATAGATATACATTGCCATCTCAGGGAACCTGGTGAGGAGCACAAAGAAACAATCGCCACAGCAAGTTTAGCTGCAGCAAAAGGGGGGTTTACTACATTGTGTGCGATGCCAAACACCAATCCTCCAATGGATAAACCAAATATACTAATAGATATCCAACATAAGGCTAATGAAGTTGGTTCTGTTAATATACTTCCTATAGGTTGTGTTACAGAAGGAAGGGAAGGCAAAACTCTTACTAACATGTTTGCTTTAGCAAATGCTGGTGCTATTGGATTCAGTGACGACGGCAATCCAATTGTTGAAGACGATATCATGTTAGAAGCGTTACTGAATGCAAAATATCTGGGTATGCCTATAATTAACCATTGTGAAAATCCTTATATATCCAATAATGGAGTCATGAATCAGGGAGTGGTTTCCCATGCCCTTGGTATGCAGGGATGGCCATCAGAAGCAGAAGAAATAATGGTGGAACGTGACATAGAACTTTCGAGACAAACTGGTGCGAAAGTCCACCTAGCCCATATAAGCACTGCTGGCAGCGTAGAACTTATCCGTAATGCAAAAGCCAAAGGTATAAATGTAAGTGCAGAGGCAACACCACACCATCTAACATTAACAGAAGAGTCCGTTAGAGGACAGGCGGGCACTGGTAAACGATATGATACCAATGCAAAGGTAAATCCCCCTCTTAGGACCACGGCCGATGTAGATGCAGTTATACAAGGATTATCTGATGGAACTATAGATTGCGTTGCTACTGATCATGCTCCACATGCCCCTAATGATAAGAATGGCACATTTGAAGACGCCGCTTTCGGTATAAGTGGTCTAGACACTGCATTGGGATCCCTATTATCTTTAGTTCACAATAGGAAGATACCAATAGAGACTCTTATAAAAAGCATGACATACTCCCCCGCGAGTATCGTAAACAAACCAGATAAATGTTCAGGTTCACTACGTGTAAACACAAAAGCCGACGTAACAATCTTCGACCCAGATATACAATGGCAGGTAGATACGAATCTATTTGCATCCAAGGGTAAAAATTCACCCCTAGATGGTGTTTTTCTATATGGCCAAGTTATGGCCACTATTGTAAACGGTAAATTTGTTCATGGAAGTGAGATGGCTAGGATTGTCTAATAAAGCTTACTTGGTACTGGAAGATGGGACATTATTCGAAGGTATAGGATTTGGATCTGAAAACACATCCTATGGAGAATTGGTTTTCAACACCAGCATGACAGGATACCAAGAGATGCTAACCGACCCTTCATATGCAGGGCAAATTGTAATGCCTACCTACCCGATCATTGGCAACTATGGCATCAACCAAGAAGATATTGAATCTAACAGCATAAAAGTATCTGGGTTTGTAGTACGTGACCACTGCATAAGCCCGAGTAATAGTTTTTCTGAAATGACCCTAGCTGAATATCTGTCTGTAAATGATATCCCTGGCATATCTGGCATAGACACCAGGTCTGTAACACGTAAGCTCCGAAACAAAGGTGTAATGATGAGCGTAATAACTAGGGACTCTACCCCTGAAAAAGCTCTAGCACGCCTATCTGAAATGCCAAACTATGAGGATATAGACTACGTAAGTCGTATAAGCACTGATACTACATATATGTGGAACACATCTGAAGATGCTACTTCCCCTACCATAGTCGTAAGCGACTATGGTGTTAAGTATAATATAATGCGTACCTTAGCATCCTTAGGATGTAAGGTAATTACTGTTCCTGCCAATGCATCGGCAGAACACATATTGTCACACAGTCCTCAAGGCATTGTAATGTCTCCAGGACCAGGAGACCCATCTCTACTGGATTACGCAACCAAAACTACCAAAGAATTGATTAACACCGTACCCATTATGGGAATATGCCTTGGTCACCAGATAATAGCTAGAGCATTCGGAGCAGAAACTTTTAAACTCAAATTTGGTCATCGTGGTAGTAACCACCCAGTAAAAGATTTAAGGACTGGGCGCGTTCATATTACTGCACAAAATCATGGATACTCTGTGAGTAAAGATAAATTACCATCTGGACTAGAAATCAGCCACATAAGCCTAAATGACGAAACTGTGGAAGGATTAGTTCATAGAGATTTTCCTATAATGACTATACAATATCATTCTGAAGCATCGCCAGGCCCATTGGATAATATGTACTTATTCGAAAGATTCCTAGAAATGGTCAAGGTGGGAGCGTAAGGAATGAATACTAACCCACCAATCACAATAATGTATTATCTAACAAACTCAGATAAAATTAATCCAGCAATCTGGGTCACATTATGATCGAACCAATAAAAGTCCTAGTAATCGGATCTGGGCCTATAATAATTGGGCAAGCAGCAGAATTCGATTATGCCGGAACTCAGGCCTGCAAATCTCTCAGAGAAGAAGGTTTCTCTACAATTCTAGTTAACTCAAATCCTGCGACGATAATGACAGACAAAGAAGTTGCCGATGTAGTATACATAGAACCCCTTACACTAGATGTACTTGAGCGAATAATTGCAAGAGAACGCCCACAGGGACTGCTACCCACTCTAGGGGGCCAAACTGGACTGAATCTTGCTGTACAACTTGCCGATAGTGGGATATTGGACAAATACGGAGTTAAACTATTGGGGACACCCTTGAATAGTATACGTAAGGCTGAAGATCGGAATTTGTTCAGGCAACTTCTAGAGGATATAGGGGAATCAGTCCCACCAAGCAATATCGCCGAATCTTTGGACGATGTAATCAAGGTATATGAAGAGTTTGGATTACCACTTATTGTCAGGCCAGCCTATACTCTAGGGGGCACTGGAGGTGGCATAGCTAATACATTTGAAGAGCTTAAAGAAATATCCCTTGGAGGAATATCAGCCAGTCCAATAAACCAGGTTTTATTGGAACGCTCATTGGTTGGATGGAAAGAAATTGAATATGAGGTTATGAGAGATTCCGGGGATAACTGCATAACTGTATGCAATATGGAAAACATGGACCCTATGGGAGTTCATACTGGTGATAGTATAGTCGTAGCTCCAAGCCAAACCCTGACAGACAAAGAATACCAAATGCTTCGATCTGCAAGTTTGCGAATAATTCGAGCGTTGGGTATAGAGGGAGGCTGTAATGTACAGTTCGCACTCAGGCCACATGCGATTGTTGCTAAGAATCTGCCTGACTATTCGAATGTAGATAAACCTTACTACATAATAGAAGTAAACCCTAGAGTTAGTCGAAGCTCTGCCTTGGCAAGCAAAGCCACAGGTTATCCAATTGCTAGGGTTGCATCTAAAATTGCTATAGGGAAGTTATTGCACGAAATACCTAATTCTGTTACATCTCGTACCATGGCAGCTTTCGAGCCAGCATTAGATTACTGTGTAGTAAAAATACCTCGTTGGCCATTCGATAAGTTTGCTACTGGAGATAGAAGTATAAACACACAGATGAAAGCTACAGGAGAAGTCATGGCGATCGAAAGATCCTTTGAGGCGGCTTTCCAGAAAGCTGTTAGATCTTTAGAACTTGGTGATCAAAATCTCCTGTGGGAAGATGCAGAATGGAAAAACTTAAATGGAAACCCAGTTGATGTGCTGCCCCTAGATCCTACAGATATTAGGCTTTGGGCAATAATGTCCGCTTTACGGAGGGGCTCCACACCAGAAGAACTTACAAGAAGAACAGGTATAGACACATGGTTTTTTCATAGATTCGAAAATATACTCTCCATAGAAAGAATACTTACTCAAAATCAATTGACTCCCTCATTGCTGAAAATGGCAAAACGAACTGGCTTCTCAGATTATCATATAGGAAAATTAAATAACTTAGAAGAAAAGCATATACGCAGCTTAAGAAAAGAATGGAATATAAAACCTGTATACAAAATGGTGGATACATGTGCAGCAGAGTTTGAGGCAATTACACCTTATTTCTACAGTACATATGAAGAGGAGAACGAGGCTATACCACTTGAAGGGAATAAAGCACTAGTTGTAGGAAGTGGACCAATTCGTATAGGTCAAGGTATAGAATTTGACTATTGTTCCGTACATGCAGCCTGGGCACTCCAAGAAGAGGGTGTCAAAAGCATTATGGTTAACTCTAATCCTGAAACCGTGTCTACGGACTTCGACACTAGCACCAGACTTTATTTCGAACCATTAGACGACGAGAGTATATTCGATATATTAGAGAATGAATCAGGGTCAACTCTAGGACCTAATGAATCCATACAAACCCCATCTGTAGTCCAATTTGGAGGACAAACTGCAATAAACATATCCCAATCTCTAGCTGCAAGTGGCATGCCCATACTAGGATCTACAGCTGAATCTATAGATATAGCATCTGATAGAAGGCGGTTTGAAGATTTCTTGAATAACCTTGGAATACCCCGTCCTCCAGGCTCAGGAGTGACGTCTTTAGAGGAAGCATTGGTTACAGCACAGAGGATTGGGTACCCAGTACTGGTAAGACCCAGTTATGTATTGGGTGGTCGCGCCATGGAAATAGTCCAAAACCCAACAGAACTTGTTCAATACGTCACAACAGCAGTTGAAATTGGTACTGGGAAACCTATACTGATAGACAAATACATTAGAGGTCGAGAGGTCGAGGTAGATGCAATTTGTGATGGCCATTCAGTGCTAATACCCGGGATAATGGAACATATTGAAAGAGCTGGAGTCCATAGTGGAGACTCTATGGCAATATATCCGGCTTTAACTCTGTCCGAACAAGAGATCAACACAGTGGTAGAATTCACTACCAGAATAGGACTGGCACTCAAAGTAAAAGGATTGATGAATATACAATATGTTATAACTGCAGGTGAAACGATCTACAGAGACCCTTATCAGAGTGCCGTCAAGAATATAGATTCAGCAGTATATGTCATAGAGGTTAATCCACGAGCAAGTCGGACTGTTCCATTCTTATCAAAAGTTACCGGCGTTCCAATGGTCAAATTAGCAACTAAGATAATGCTAAACAAAACCCTTGCCGATCTGGGCTATCAGGGTGGTCTTTGGCCGGCACAAAAATTAGTCGGAGTCAAGACACCAGTATTCTCTATGTCCAAACTTGCAGGGGTAGACAGTTACTTGGGTCCAGAAATGAAGTCTACTGGAGAAGTTATGGGAATAGACATAGACTTTAGGGGGGCTGTGGCCAAGAGCCTTATTGCGAGCAACACTATGTTAGATAATGATGGCTCTGTACTAGTAAGCATAGCAGATGAGGACAAAGCCGAATCAATACCACTTATACGCTCCTTAATAGAGTGCGGGTGTAAACTTTACGCAACTGAAGGAACCGCTATTATGATACAAGGACTTGGAATACCTGTGACTATGATAACGAAAAAATTGGGTGAAGGTAATCCAAATGCACTTGATCTTATAAATGATGGCACTGTAACTGCGGTCATTAACACTGATTCAGGAGATCGCGGTCCACTACAAGATGGTTTTGCTATCAGAAGGGCTGCAGTAGAGAGGCGCCTACCTTGTTTTACTTCTTTAGATACTGCTAGAGCCGCTGCAGATAGTCTCATAATGGGGTCCGCTTTATACAATGTTAGGCCCTATGTAGAATACCTAGACACTGGAAAGTAGTATCCAATACAATCGCTATATAATTACCAAATAATAGTTTTATCTACTAACGAGTATGCTCACTTGCTCACCCGTCTTAATGTCAGAAATCCCGTAAACAAATTCTTTGCCTACTTTAATAGTAATCAGCCCATCTTGATTATTTGTAACTAAACCCGTAACAGATCCTTGTTTCATTATGTCTTCTGAATCAGCAGTAACTCCAAAAATCTCTTGAGGATATCTAACTGCAATTAGGTGATTGTCTGTTATAGAAACTATATCATCAGCCATTCTTGTACACTGGCGTATATCATGCGTAGCCATTATTATGCTGGTTTTAAATTCTTGGGGAATACGTAATATCAAATCCTCGATAGTAGCTTTTGATTTAACGTCTAAATTGGTAGTCGGTTCGTCTAGGAATAGCACATCTGGGTTAGTTATAAGTGAGCGAGCTATCGCTACTCTTTGTATTTCACCGCCAGACAAAGTATCAGATTTCCTGTTTTCGAAACCCGCTAACCCCACCACATCCAAAATCCAATCTGCTTTTTCCTTTCTCAAATCAGCAGAAACACCTCTTACATTTAGGCCGTATACGACATTTTGATAGACTGTATCATTAAAAAGCACGGGACGCTGAGAGACTAAAGACATTTTTCTACGTAGATCTAATCTTTCAGATTCTGCAGTACCTACCAACACTCCATCAAAAACAATTTGGCCTGATGTCGGTTCTTCTAGTAGATCCATTATTCTCAACAGAGTGGTTTTACCTGACCCACTGAGACCTATTAGAACAGTTATAGCATTACTTTTGAAACGCCAGTTGACCTGTTCTAGAACAGAAATATCATCATACTTTTTGCTTATATCTTTTAGTTCAATCAAAATGATCTACCTATTTTGAAGTCTATTACCAATCAAATTAACTGCAAGTGCAACAGTAATCAATATTATCCCCAGGGCCATAGACATTCCTAAATTCCCCATGGAAGTTTCAAGTGACATTGATGTAGTTAATGTTCTAGTATAATGCTTTATGTTACCTCCAACCATTATTGCTAGACCCACTTCAGATATTGCTCTTCCAAATGCCAAAAGTAAACCGGTGATAACACCATATCTAGCTTCCTTAATCACCGAGTAAATGACTTGCATCTTATTAGCACCCAGCGATAAAGATGTTTCTTTAATATCGTTCCTTACTCCGTTCAATGCGGATATTGTCATACCTGCTATGATTGGTGCAATTAAGATTACCTGTCCTATCAACATAACCCCTGGCGTAAATAGCATGCCAAATCCACCGAGTGGCCCTTCCTTAGAAAAAACCGCGAATATTACCAGTCCAACGAAGACTGTTGGTACACTAAAAAATGTATTAATCAGACCTACTACCAAGTTCTTAAATTTGAATGAATAAAAATATATGAGACCACCGAACGGGATAAATATTATTGCAGAGACGAAAGTAGCACTTCCAGATATTGTCACACTTCTCAGGGCAATCTCCATCACTCCTCTATCCATATCCAAGATTAATTGAAGTGCTGTCACTATGCTTTCTATAATCATTTCCAATTTAGTACTGCCCTTCTACTGGAAGACTGCTATTCACATAACCTCTGCAGATGTTTAAATTATAGAACTAATCACTTTTTTCTGAGATAGCATGGAATAATGATATTTTATGCTCATGTAAACCAAATACAGATATTTCATATTGAATCTCATCTGATAACAAAAACTTTATGAACTTACCAGCACCATCTGAATTGATCTCTGGGTTAAAATCTGGATTTACGCTTATCACTGAGTATGTGTTGTTGAGTAAATATTCACCAGTATCCACCAGGCTAATCAAATCTATTTCTTCTTGAAAAGCAAGGAAAGTACCCATATCTGTCAAAGTGTAGCTGGATTTTTCATTAGCAAGCATTAGTGTAGTGCCCATGCCCGCACCAGCCTCCACATACCAACTTCCTCTATCCGATCCAATCTCTTCAATCTCTATAGATCTCCATATCTTTTTTTCTCTAGAATGTGTACCTGACTCATCCCCCCTAGATACAAAGGTCACATCATTTCCTGTTATTTTTCCATATTCCATGATCTTTTGAAAGGCATCCTGTATTCCAAGATTATAAATAGAAGCTGGATCTGAGCTAGGTCCTATTAAAACAAAGTAATTAAAAGCGAACTCTTGCCTATTCGATCCATATCCTTTTTCTATAAATGCCATCTCTCTATCCACATCATGAACTACTACTACATCTACATCTCCTCTTTTACCTAACTCGAAAGCCCTGCCTGTTCCGCCTGAAATAATATCAACCTGCATGTCGAATGCAGTTTCAAATTTTTCCTCTATAACATCCCAGAGCCCAGTATCATACAAACTCGTGGTGGTACTAATGACCAATCTCTTTCCTCCACCCATACCATATCTATCACCATCTATAATATTAAAGCTCATTGCTAGCATTAATATTACAAACAATATACAAGAAATCAGGACATAGGGTTTAGCTCTATTGTTATACATTGATTTGACAGGCATCCATCGAATCCTCAAATGGTAACGGAAACAACTATGATTATTCTACTCGCGCATATACCACATATATAGACTTAGATGGCGGAGAGAGTGGGATTCGAACCCACGAGAGGATTGCTCCCCTACGCGATTTCCAGTCGCGCCTGTTCGGCCACTGCAGCATCTCTCCATCATATTTCCACAACCGCATATTTAATGTTGTCCGGCGGAGAGGGTGGGATTTGAACCCACGTCCCGAGACAATCGAGAACCGTTTTTCGAGAACGGCGCCTTAAGCCTCTCGGCCACCTCTCCACATCGGAGGATTTTACCTGAAAAACAATTCCAAAGCCAGATCAGCATATAAAATACAGAAATTAAGGTAGTTTCAGCAAATTGCAGTTATCGTATGATTAGCCATACATACTTAATCTTCCTTCAATGATTCTAACAACCGTTCCCACAGTATAGACCTCATTTCTCTCAATTCAAACATGTAAACCTGAACTTCAATATCCTCTTCAAGTATTTTCCGAATACACTCCGATATAGTCATATTCTTTTTTACTGCAATTAAACCGATGGCGTCGTACATTAAATCTGCTATACGCGTGCCCACAACTATAGAATTCCTACCTTTAACCATAATTGACATATAATAGCGTTAACGCTATTATATGTCAATTATTACAAGTTAAGATAACCAATGCAACCCATACCTAACAATTGCCTTCACTACAACAAATAGTCGAGCTGCCTACTTGTCTTGATATGATATGATTGGATGGATGTATGGATATTATGATTCGGCTTAAAATCTATGATCCTGACTGGAGACGGATATGAAACTAGTTTTATTCAACGATGGCAAACCTGGATTAATGAGAGAGGATGGCATAGTAGATATAACTGAAGTTATTGGTTCAATAACTAGCAACACAGGTCATCAAGCCATGAAAGATATTATTTCGAATATATCATCAATCAAATCAGATCTTGAAGAAATAGAGAAATCTGGAGTGGCTATACCACTCTCCACTGCAACAATCGGAACCCCATTACCAACCCCAGGCAAAATCTTATGCATGGGCGGTAACTTTACAGAATTCGGGCACCGCCAACCTGGTCCTATGTGGGGATTCTTAAAAGCTTCAGATTCAATTATAGGACCAAATGAGACCGTAGTATTGCCTCCAGATGATGCCAATATATTCCACCACGAAGCAGAGCTCGTACTAGTCTTTGGCAAAGCCGGTAAAAATGTAAGCGAAGATGAGGCATTTGAATATGTTTTTGGATATACCTGCGGCGTGGATGTCTCTGCACGTATGCCAACACCCCCGGGTAGAACCCCTCCTGCTTTTGAAGCATGGCGAGGTATATCTGCACATAAATCGTATAACACTTTTGCCCCGCTGGGCCCATGCATAGTCACAAAAGACGAAGTACAAGATCCACAGAACCTCCTTGTGCAACTGAGAGTAGATGGTCAGTTGAGAGGTAATTTCAACACATCAGATATGGCCCATTCCATAGCTAAGTCCATAGCTTTTGTAAGTAGCTTTGAAAGTTTTGAGGCTGGAGATGTACTATATACTGGTACAAATCACCAGGGGTTAGGTGCTATGCAAGACGGCGAAACAATACAAATTGACATTGAAAAAGTCGGAGGATTTAAGTTCACTGTACATGATCCCTTGAAGCGCAAATGGCCCACAGGAGTTGATGAAGAAACTGCGCAGGATGTGCGTGAGGGAGCAGGGGCACCAGGAAGAAGAAAACGACCCTTATAACTTAAGCCGTCAAAATTATATTATACCAGTGGTGTCTTGGTCAGACCAACAATATATTGAGGAGGTTTTGCATGTGAAAACCTCCTTCTACCATAACTATCAGCAATGAAAGCAACGAGGACTATATTTCTTTAACCTAAGCTATGAATAATGCCTCCAAAGCTGATACTTTGCTTATCCTCCCAGATACTTATACGTATCTGAAGATAGCAAAGATCAAGTAACGTTGAATGTAATAAATCTTCAGTGCATTAGATTAACCCATAGACATTCACAGATACTTCGGAGTCTCTATATTGGCAGGTTCCATGTTATTATAATCCTTATGCTGCTATTATCGTAATATGCAAGGACATATATTACGATTGCCTATTGTGTATTTCGTTGACAGACTAATTTCACTATGCTAAAATTTGCCTCAAAATGAACCTTAGATGGAGATCCCCTATGCGGGTAACTCAAGAACTGCCTTACGGTAGTGTAGAGTTGCCCATATTTTTTAATCAAGTGACATCAATTGGATAATTGGCATGGCATCATAATGGCGGCAGGCAATGGGTCTCGTATGAAATCTAAATTGCCTAAAATGATACAGCCTATCTGTGGAAGGCCTATGGTTGGATATGTAGCTGATGCACTAAGAAATGCTGGTGTAAATAATCTGTATACAATAGTTCCTCCAAGATCCGCTGAAATAAAGGATTCTATTGGATTTCCAGTCACATTTATAGAACAAACTTACCCGAATGGCACTGGGGGTGCTATCTTAAGTGCACGCGTGCTGATGGAAAAGTGCCACGGCAACCTTTTAGTAATAAATGGAGACATGCCTCTTGTCACGCCACAGACAATCACTAAATTAATTCAGCAACATGAATCTACTGCTTCTTATATCAGCCTGCTAACTGTCCAACCACCACTATCAAAGGATATGGGTCGTATTATCAGAGACAGCAAGAATCGCATTGTATCAATAAATGAATCAAATGCTGTTGCATTTAATGCACAGATATCTGAAGAAGGAAACTCCGGCATATATTGTTTTAACTTACCTGAGCTATGGACGTTACTGGATGAGATAGAACCTGTCGCAGATGGAGAATACCGCATAACAGACCTCGTAAGTATAGCTCATAAGAAATCATATGAGATAGGCAGTCTACAAATCGAAGATCCGAGTGACCTATTAGGAGTCAACAATGGAATAGATCTTGCTAGGGCAAGAACCAATATGCAAAAGAGAATCAATGATAAATGGCTTTTGGAAGGCGTCATAATCATTGAACCTGTATATATTGATGTTTCTGTAGAGTTAGCTCCAGATACTATAATATATCCAAATACATTCATCCAAGGCAATTCGACAATTGATGCTAATTGCCACCTAGGCCCTGGCTCTATAATAAAAAACTCAGTAATTAGAGAAAATTGTTCAATTATACAATCTATGATAGAAGCAGCTGTATTGGAACAAAACGTTGCAATAGGACCTTATAGTCATGTACGTCCAGATAGCTACATAGGACAAAATGTACATGTAGGCAATTTTGTGGAAGTCAAAAACAGCCACATTGGCAATAACACTCAAATGGGTCACTTCAGCTACATAGGTGATGCAACTATAGGAAATAACGTCAACATAGGAGCCGGTGTTGTAACATGTAATTTTGATGGATCAAGAAAACATGAGACAATTATAGATGATAGTGCATTCATCGGATCAGATTCCATGATTGTTGCACCCATACATATTGGAGCTGGTGCATCTACCGGTGCAGGGTCAATTGTAACCAAGGACGTTCCACCTAACACCTTCGTGGTTGGAATGCCAGCCAGAATAACATCTAAGAAAAAAACAAACTTAGATACCTAGAACGAATATTCACATAACGAATTTTGAAACATGAGAGGAAGTTATAAGTATTGGATCCCGATAGTACGTTACTACTAATAACACCAACAATTTTGACTATCACGCTATATTTTCTTATCAGCGTTGTTGAAGGATATTCGTTGCAGCATTACAAAGAGTCCTCAATAAATGTAACTGAAAGTACAAGCATTTCGGAACTCCGGCATCCGTTTAACTACCCTACTAGTTGGTCAACAACACGATTATTTCTAACAATAATTTTTACGGCTTCTGTAATCAACATCCAATTCACGTACAACGCATCAGGAATATTAACCTCTATTTTATTAATAGCGTGTTTTGTTCTTATCAGACCTTTAGGCATAAAAATAGGATTGAGTTATAGTATGGCCTACTCCATTTCATCAACATTGCTCTGGCCACTAGCTACAACTCTAATCCCAATCCTATATTTAAGTGGATTACTTGGCAGAATATTCATAAACTCAGGCAATGAGAATCTAAAAATAGATGATAAATCAACAGCATCAGAAAACGACTTGCACGACGCTAATCAAGACGATTTGGAGCCCCATGAACAAAGAATGATAAGTTCCATACTCCAATTGGATGATACAACTTCAAGAGAAGTTATGGTAACTAGAATGGATATAGTTGCAACAGACCAATCTACTTCTTTAGAAAAAGTAGCAGAGATAATGTCAGAAAGTGGACATAGCCGAATACCTATATACGCAGACACCATAGATAATATAGTTGGCATAGTTCATTCCAGGGACATGCTAAGACATCTATCTACAACCACAGATGTAGATAAACTTCGAGAATTAGCTCACCCGTCCTTCTTCATTCCTGAATCCAAAAGACTAGACGAACTATTGAGGGATTTCCAAGAAAAACACATACATATGGCAATCGTAATAGATGAATATGGGGGGACTGCTGGGCTGATTACTCTTGAAGATTTATTAGAAGAAATAGTAGGTGAGATAGAAGATGAATTTGATGTACCAGAGTCTCTAAAGGAAATTGTAAACGAAAACGAAGCGATTATGGACGCACGTATATCACTCGACGAAGTTAACGATACATTTGGAACAGACCTGCAAGGGTATGGATTCGACACTCTTGGTGGCCTTCTTTATCAAAAAATGGGTAGGATACCAATACCTGGAGATCAAATGTACATAGATCAACTGGATATAAGTATAATATCTACACTTGGCAGAAGGATAAAAAGAGTCCGAGTGTCAAAAGAAACCCAACAAAACGCAGAGCACAAATAGGAAATTTACCTGTCAAAACTTCCCTCTAATAAGGTTTTAGCCTTTATTTGACCTCATGCTCAAAATCTCCGCTATAGAATTATGCACGGCACCAATGGCTAAACATCAAAGAAGACGGACCCAGCAGATTAGTATCCTCTGGTATCCGTCTTCTTTCAGTTTCTCAAATAAATAATTTTATATGAACAGTCTATTATTTATATTTACGTCATTACTTAAGAACACTTGTCGTCTGTCATCTGCAATGGAGCAGTTGCTATCCGTCCACTGGTCCCAAGAGCTTCTAGGGTATACAAACCTGCCCCAGGATACTTAGCCATGGTGGTCAAGTTAGATGATTTAGGATTATTGGCATACTGTGTGAGAATTTCAAATGCACCTGCCTCATTAACACTGCCTGAGAACAAGATCTGAGCATTATCTGCAGACTTAACTAGGCTGAGCAATACCAACTCTCCTTCACCAAATCCTGAACCCCAAACTGTGACCTGTGACGGAGTCTCCCTTGCTTGAGATTCAGCGCAAAGTGCGCTAGTTACTATACTAGCTCCAGCAAGACTCTCCATAGACGCAGCTTCGGAACCTCCACCTTGTCTATCTGCCATTACTGTACTGGACCCCAAGGCTGCAACAAGAACAAGAACTAAAACCATGAGCCCTTTTAGTGATAAGAACTTTTTCATTTCCCAATCCCCTTTCTAGAAGTCGAAAACATAGGCTATACCTATATCAATTCATCCTCGACAATGATATTAATGCTCGGCAGGCATGTCAAGCCCTAGAAGCTCAATACGAGCCAATTTTGCCAATAAACCACTTAACATCAACAAATTACCATCTATTAGAAGATGAACTTGAAAGTGAACAATACATAAATTTAATTTATTCTGCTATAATCTCTCTTCGGCCCCATAATTAGATCCCATATTATTTATTTTGTGGTGTTAATAAATGGAACAGGATTTTACACATCTAGTTACTAAGCTAGTATTCCAATTGGCATTCATACTTATCGCGGCAAAAATTGCTGGGGAATTCTGCGAGAGGTATTTGAAGATACCTCCTGTACTCGGTGAACTCACAGCTGGAATACTTATAGGTCCTTTCGCTCTAGGCGGCATGTCTATGTTTGGCATAGATCCATTGTTTGGCATTCCACATTCTGATCATCAATCTAGTGCTGTGCCCGTATCTATAGAATTATACTCAGTGTCTCAAATTGCTGCTATAGTTTTATTATTTGCAGCTGGATTAGAGACAGATCTTAAACAATTCCTAAAATATTCAGGCCCAGCCACTCTCGTAGCTATTGGGGGTGTGATTCTACCATTCGCTTTTGGTGTTGGAGCAACGTTGTTTTTAAAACCAGCTGGTCTAAGTGGAGATATGCTCCTATACTCAGCCCTATTTATCGGAGCCATAATGACTGCCACTTCAGTAGGTATCACGGCAAGGGTACTTAGTGATCAACAAAAACTAGATAGCCCAGAAGGTGTGACTATCCTTGCAGCAGCTGTAGTTGACGATGTAATTGGGATCCTAGTACTCACAGTGGTGATAGGTATTGCAACTCCTGGTGAAGAGCTGTCTACAACTCAGATAGGGCTAATAGCAATAAAGGCTGTAGGTTTTTGGCTGGCACTAATGATAGGTGGAATAATGGCCTCTACTTACATATCCAAAGCTTTAGATTCATTTAGAGTACCAGGTGCTGCTCTCAGCCTCGCCTTATCTTTGGCATTTTTGTCTGCAGGCTTAGCTGAAAGCTTCGGCCTGGCAATGATCATTGGAGCGTATACCATAGGATTAGCCTTGTCTGGCACTCACATAGCTAGGATATTAGAAGAACAGGTTATGTCTGTTTATAATGCTCTGGTCCCAGTGTTTTTTGTAGTTATGGGAATGATGGTCGATATATCAGCTATTACAGGAGTATTATTCTTTGGATCTGTAATAACTATACTGGCAATCTTGTCCAAGATAATAGGTTGTGGTATACCAGCACTAGTTACAGGGTTCAACAAAATCGGATCTTGGAGAGTAGGAGTGGGAATGTTGCCCAGAGGTGAAGTAGCTTTAATCATAGCAGGCATAGGTTTATCGAGAGGTATAATAGGCCAAGATATCTTTGGGGTATCTATAATGATGACCATAATCACAACTCTTATGGCACCAATTATATTAGTACCAGCATTCAAGGGTGGCAGTTCTGGAAGACGCTAGAGTAAATAATATGCAAGGTTGAGAGAACACGGATGTACTGCGACACACTGCATATTCTCTAAAGACGCTTAGCTGATCCCACTCTGTTTCACCTTAATCATCTGTGCCCCTGTAGCTCAGTGGATAGAGCACTGGCCTCCGAAGCCAGATGCGTGGGTTCAACTCCCGCCAGGGGTACCAACCAACATAAAAAGATTTCTTTTTATAAGCCGTCTAGTCTACAGTCTTTCATTAACCCACTGAAGATTCTCTAGCTTCTTTTTGTGCATGGGTTTCCCTAACCCAGGAGCGTTTGAGCTCATCTGTGACGTTAACAGTCAACTTACCAAAATCAGATATTTCCATCTCAATCACATCCTGATCCTGCAATGGGCCCAATCCTCTGTGGTTAGTGCCACAAGCTATTACATCTCCTGCTTCCAACGTAGTAATAGAGGTTATCCACTCTATTACCTCTGGTATTTTGTGATCCATGTCTACAGTATTATAATCCTGTCTTAAATCGCCCTGTACCGACAGTTTTATTGATAAAGCCTGAGGATCTGAGATCTCGTCAGATGTAAGCAGGAATGGCCCCATGGGACCAAATGTGTGCCAGGATTTGCCTATAAAGAAATTATCAGCACCGGGTCTACCAATCCCCCTACAGGATACATCTATAAAATTCATATACCCGAATATATGATCATATGCATCCTTAGCAGCAACTTTGCTCGAAGTCTTACCTATTACAATTGCTAATTCAGCTTCATGTTCAAACACAGTAGCGGTTGCATCAGGCAATATCACAGTATCACCGTTACCAATAACGCTGCTAGATGATTTATTAAATGCTCCTATGGGTGCAGAACCAACCTTAGTTCCACTCTCCATGTAATTCCCAGCCATACATATCAACCGCGCAGGCTCGGGCAGAGGTGCTCTAAGTCGTAATTGATTCATTGGCACACCTTCCGATTGAGTGGATATCTCAGTTATTTTATCTTTATATTTAGCAAAATCATTTATTATAAAATGCATCATCTCCTGCGGGGAGAAATAGAGCATATCTTCCGTAACTTGAGAGATATCAACTATGTTATCTCCTTTAAGAACTCCCAATTTAAAATCTTCCCCAAACAGTACCAGTCTCATTTTGTATCCCTTTCTAAAAATCTTTGGATATATTCATATCATTTCGAATTTTATCTTAAGACTTACCTTCTCTAGCTTCGATTTGAGCCCTAGTTTCTCTGGACCATGTCCTCTTCAATGCATCGCTAACTGTATTAGTCAGCTTACCAAAATCTGAAACCTCTATTTCCATTTTGTCACCATCCTGAAGTGGGCCCAAACCCCTATGGTTAGTACCACAAGCCACAACATCTCCGGGTTGCAGCGTGGTAATCCATGTAACCCAGGCTAAAGTCTGTTTGATAGTATGCCCCATATCATTAGTATTATAGTCTTGTCTAAGGTCCCCCTGAACCCACAATTTAATTGGCAGGTTTTGTGGATCATCCACCTCATCTGCTGTTATTAGTGCAGGGCCCAATGGACCAAATGTATCGAAAGATTTACCATCAAAGAAATTATGCCTTTTACCATCATCATCGCGCCCTCTGTGAGATACGTCGACGAAATTTGTATACCCGAATATATAACTATAAGCATCCTCTTCAGAAATGCGTTCAGCTTTTTTACCTATAATGATTGCCAGTTCAGCTTCATGATCGAATATACGAGGGTCAAATCCAGGCAACACAATAGTATCGCCATTGCCAATGATGCTGCTAGATGATTTATTGAAGGCATTTAAAGGATTTGCCTGTTTTAGCGTGCCATTCTCCATGTAATTCCCAGCCATACATACTAGTCGAGGTGGTCTAGGAAGAGGAGATCTCAATCTAATTTCTGATACAGGAGTACCAACGCCATCAGCAATAAGCCCCTCTAAAACTAATCGATGGCTATCAAACTCTTCTATGAGTTTGCTCATTAGCTGTTGTGGGGTGTTGTGTGGAATGACATCTGCAACTGAAGACGCATCTATCACTTTACCACCAGACAAGACACCCAAACTATAATCTTCCCCATAGAGAACTAATCTCATCCTATCCCCCATTCTGCAATCTGATATTTACAAACCCTGAACATACGTAGTACTTAATAATAGATAACTATTCTTTCACATCTAGAGGTATTTCCAATTCGACTGATATCTGCTCTAAACTTTCATAAGTAGGTCTATCCAGTGGGATACCATTAGCACGCCGATCCTTTTCGGCTTCCCATTGATCCTCTCCATGTATATATATACGCTCCCAACCAGGAAGTTTCTCAGATGATCTAATAACCCTAAACATTTCATCCATCTCTTCTTTAAATTCATCTATAGGTCTAAAGCCATCAATTCTCAATGCACCAAAGAAATGTCCTGTGTTTTGTGCTGCACCAGCTGGTCTAGCTCTCTCGCCCTGCACACCACCTTCTGATAACTTCGATGCAGTCGCTCCAACGGCAGCTCCGGAAAGAACACCCGTGAGTATGTCTACCAATAACATTAATCCGTAACCTTTATGACCTCCAGTATCCTTTAATCCACCAATCGGTAGTATATACCCTCCGCCAGCTCTAGCAGCAGGATCTGTTGTATGGTTATTCTCAGAGTCCATAACCCATCCTAGTGGAATTTCCTGGTTTCGTCTCATTGCTATTTGAAGTTTACCAAAAGCCACTACACTTGTAGCAAAATCCATCACAAAGGCAGGTGGTGTCTTTGTTGGAGCCGCTACAGCTATGGGATTAGTTCCGAAAAACCCTGTTTTACCTCCTGTTGGCGGCGTATCTCCACCTGATCCTACATTCGTCATCGAAAACCCTATCATGTCATGTTCGAGTGCCATCCTAGCGTAAAACCCTGCTATCCCATAATGAGTACTGTTTTTAACTGATACAAAACCAGCCCCTGTATTAAGTGCCTTCTTGATAGCAATTTCCATTGCCCTCCTACCCACTACCATGCCAAGACCTTGATCGCCATCTATTAGAGCTGTAGACGGCAACTCGTGTACGACTCTGATATCTGGATTGGATTTAATTAGTTCACTCTTTAACCTAGCTACGTAGTTAGGAAGACGAGGTGCCCCGTGAGATTCCACACCGTAGATATCAGCCATTATCAATACTTCAGCAGCATCCTTCGCGTTAGCTTCTGATAAACCAAGCTTGGTAAATACGTCTACTATAAATCTTTCTGTACGTTCTGCATTAACAAGAACACTATCTGGATCTGGAGATATTGGCATTAGAATCCCTCCTCCTCAACAAGAGTGGTCAAATACTTATATTGGCCTATGTGCAATAATGCAGCAGCTCTATTTCTAGTGCTATGCCTATGCTATTATACCCATGCACACTTGCGTAGGGCAATATAGAAGTTTTGCTTAGACTCACTAACAATACTACAGATCTCTACAATATGAATGCAAATAGCGTGAACGCCATAACATAATGGAGGTTCAATTATATCTACTACAAATGATATTGTAATTATAGGTGCTGGAATCCTAGGACTTGCCACTGCTATGGAAATTTCCCACAAAAATCCTAGACTAAAGATATGTTTGATCGAGAAAGAAAGCAGTTTTGCCACTCACCAGACTGGCCACAATAGTGGTGTTATACATTCTGGTCTCTACTATAAACCTGGTTCACTAAAAGCTCAAAACTGTGTTTCAGGATCTTTAGCTCTGAAAGATTTCTGTGACATACATTCCATTAAATATGACTTAGTAGGGAAAGTAGTAGTTGCAACTACTGAAGATGAACTCCCAGCGCTTCAGGTACTGCATGAGCGAGGGGTAGCGAATGGAGTAGAAGGGCTGAAGATGATTAGTAAAGAGGAGCTTCTGGAAATCGAGCCTCATGTAAATGGAATAAGAGCGCTACATTGCCCAAAGACCGGAATAATAGACTATAAAGAAGTTTCAGAAACATACGCAAAAGTATCCAAAGAAAATGGTGTAACTATCATGATGGATACTAAACTTTCAGGAATACGTGAATATTCAGAGAATCTGCTTTTGGAAACTACAAAAGGCCCAATTCGGTCATCATATATAATAAATTGTGCCGGTTTGTATTCAGATACTGTAGCAAAGATGATGGATAAATCCCTAGAGACACAGATAATACCGTTCCGTGGAGAATATTACACAATATCCCACGACAAGGACTATCTCGTAAAAGGATTAATATACCCTGTACCCAATCCGGCATTCCCATTTCTTGGTGTCCACTTTACTCGCATGATTCATGGTGGAATAGAGGCCGGGCCTAATGCTGTCCTAGCCTTTGCTAAGGAAGGGTACACCAGAAAGTCTGTCAATATACCAGAACTCTTCTCTACTCTCACATACAAAGGATTCTGGGGAATGTCTTACAAATATTGGAAAACCGGCCTACAAGAATTTTGGAGATCTCTTAGTAAGAGTGCATTTACTAAAGACCTACAACGACTCATACCTGAAATCCAAGAGGAAAACCTGGTCTCAGGTGGTGCTGGAGTAAGGGCCCAAGCTGTAGACGTAAAAGGTAATCTACTTGATGACTTCAACATCGTGCAGACTAACAGAGCAATGCATGTAATCAATGCACCGTCTCCGGCAGCTACTGCTTCACTCTCTATAGCACAAACAATTGTGTCTACCGCATTAAATCAGTTTGCTATTTGATATACGTCTTAAGCTGGTCTGAATACAGGCACCACAAATCCTTCTGTTCGTTCATCCCAGGATAGTTCTAAATCCATTCCAATCACTAAGTCACTCCTAGGATTCTTGGTATCTATTTCAACATCTACAATGTTAGTCGGCATCCTACAACCTTCTTCCAAATCAACCATTGCCACTATAAAAGGAACCTCCTCAGACCAAGCCCTGTGTGGGGGTCTCATTACAACTCCAAAAGCATGCAAAGTTGCCTTGCCAGAACACTTTATCCAAATTGTATCTCTAGAAAAACAGTATGGGCATATATCTCTTGGATAAAAATACGCTTGCTTACACTCATTGCAATTTCTCACCCAGAGTTCACGCTCAGAACACTTCTCCCAGTAGAACGATGTCTCTTGAGTAGGATAAGGTATGGGTTTATCAGGAATATTTTGCTGTGTCATTTACATTCCTCTTATTCATTATTTTGATAGTCATATGACCAAGTACTAACAATCTCTAGAACCACTGTTCAATCCCTAGCTAGTACCACGGTGCCTCCAGATGAAAGAGATCCCCCTGTACCATGACAAAATGTCAATTTACAATCAGGTACCTGCCTATCACCGCATTCACCTCTGAGTTGTCTAACTGCTTCTATAACAAGAAATACACCATATGCACCCGGATGTGTATAGGATAATCCACCCCCGGCTGTATTCATAGGAAAATCTCCACCTGGAGCGGTACGTTGTCCTTTTACAAAATCGAGGGCTTCCCCTCGACCGCAAAAACCCAAACTTTCAAGCGTAAGCATCACTGTATATGTAAATGAGTCATATATCATAGCCAAATCGAAATCACTATGCTTCACTCCAGCCATTTGGAAAGCCTTAGGTCCAGTTTCACGAGCTATAAGAGACGTCAGATTTGGCATCTGGCTAATTATGCTATGGTCGTGACCTTCTCCAGCTCCCAATATCCAAACTGGGGGTTTCTTCAAATCTTTAGCTCTCTCAGGCGTAGTTATTATGTAAGCACCTCCAGCATCTGTCACTAAACAGCAATCCAGAAGATGAAAAGGCCAGCAAACCCATCTCGAATTATGATAATCGTCAAAACTCATATCTAATGGTATTTGAGCCCTGGGATCATGTATCAACGCTTTAGGATTCAATTTTGCCCATTTCCTAGTTGCAACAGCTATCTCTGACATAGCTTCGCGAGTACGGTCTTCCCCAATTTCATGCATATACCTACTACACGCCATAGCATAATTAATAGGTGCCCCTATAAACCCGTACGGTGTTTCAAATTGAGCCCCTGGGGAGTTATCACGAACTAATCCCGGTGCAGCAAAAAACCTACGCGAATAACCAGCTGATCCATGTGTTACTAATGCAACTTCACAATAGCCCGCAGATATTGCAGCTAGAGCATGCCCAGCATGAATAACAAACGAAGAACCTCCTACGGATGTACCATCTGTAAATTGCGGTTGGATACCCATATGTTCTGCCAGGCCCAGAGTATTACCAGCTGCGAAGACAGCATCAACATCATTTTTATTCAGACCTGCGTCTTCTAGGGCATTGTATGCAGCTTCTGCATGCAGTTGTAAGTCTGATTTGCGATTATCCAAGTACCCTATCTCATCCGACTCTGCCACCCCAACAATGGCAGCTCCTCTGCTCAAATTAGACATAGCCCCTCCCTGTAAGAGTATAAATATAACTGAAATTGAGAATAACATCGCCTGGTATCTTCTGCAAGATATGAAAAGTTACTGCCAAAAGTACAATTTTACGATAACCAAACTTTACCAGCATAACTTTTACTAAACACAGTATTACAAAGCCAAATAATCTTATAGGGGATTATGGTACTAAACTGATTCCGCTATCACACTCAATGCTTCATCTATATCATCCCTAGTAATGCCATAATGACTAACCATTCTAACCTTCGAGCCATAAGGATGCTGAGCAAGGATACCTCTATCATGAAGTAAATTTAAGAATTTTTGTACATTGCCAGACTCCAACTCGAAATACACTATATTCGTTGATATATTGTCCGGATTTATGGTTATTCCTGGAATTTTGCTCAACCCATAAGCCAAATAATTAGCATTAGAATGATCCTCAGATAAACGATCTACCATAGTATCCAACGCTACTATAGCCGCACTTGCAAGGATACCAACTTGACGCATTCCACCACCAAGGGCGTTCCTTATTCGCCTTGCCTTCTCAATGAAACTCTTGGTACCACAAATCATTGACCCTATCGGGCAACTTAGTCCTTTGGAAAAGCAAAATGTAATGGAATCTACAGGACTAACCAATTCCCGAACGTCAACACCAAGAGCTACGGCAGCATTAAATATGCGGGCTCCATCTAAGTGTATCTCTGCTCCATATCTATGAGCAATATCTGATATATCATTGGTGTATTGCGGTGTCAAAACTGCCCCATTACATCTATTATGTGTGTTTTCTATTGATACTAAAGCAGTTCTTGGAAATCTGACAGAACTAGGTCTTATCGCAGCTTCTACTAAGGATAAATCTAATTTGCCATCTTCCTCGTTCGCTACTTGCCTGAATGCAATACCACCAAATGCAGATGCACCACCATATTCATATAAGTACAGATGGGACTGATCTCCTAACACTATCTCTTCTCCTCTGTCGCAATGTGTAATAACTGAGACCAAATTGCCCATGGTACCACTCGGAACGAATAATGCAGACTCCTTCCCCATCAAGTCTGCCGCCATATCTTGCAACTTATTCAATGTAGGATCATCTCCCAAGCCATCATCTCCCAATTCAGCATCGCTAATGGCTTTAATCATTTTTGGTGTAGGATGCGTAACTGTATCACTGCGTAAATCTATCAATTTCAAATTTCTTCATCCTCCTAGCGATTATTGAATCTATTTTTATATCCTTATGAATATCAAAATACTCAATTAAGTGCTGTCCACTATTTGTTTTAAACTACAGGTGTATACTATATATGGAACCTGTAAATTATAACAAAAAAACTTTAATTTAGATTTATCGAAACACATACTATCAAAAAGGGAGTAAATATGGAGTTAGCAACATCCTACCGCTACCTAAGTCCCTCTACCAGAATACATGCCGGGGAAGGTTCATTATCTCAAATTTCTTCAGAAGCCCGTAGATTGGGATCTAATCGTTGTTTCGTAGTTTGCAGTGAAACTGTAGCCCGGACAACAAACCTGTTGGATAGAGTTAAAACAGAATTAGGCGATACTTGTGTAGGTATATATGATAATGCAAAAAAAGAATCACCAATACCTCTGGTTATGGCCGGAGTAGAAGCAGCACGTAACGCCAACCCAGATTGCATCATAGCCGTCGGGGGAGGTAGTGCAGTAGTCACTGCTAGAGCTATAACAATTTTGATGGCTGAAAACGGCACACCTCAAGAATTGTGTACCAAATATACTCCAGGACAACCACCAGAAAGTCCTAGGCTATTGAAACCAAAAATACCCCAAATAGTAGTCCTTACAACTCCTACAAATGGCGTAAACCGCGGTGGTGCAGCTGTTATGGATGATAAACCTCCATTCAGATTAGAATTGTTCGATCCTAAAGCAAGACCAGCTTGTATAATACTCGATGGCGAGGCATTGTTAACTGCTCCTCTATCACTATTTCTGGACACTAGCATCACCACATTTGCAGGTCTACTAAGTTCCATACAATCTCCGAATCTTAACCCTTTTAACTATGCAGATATAAGGGAAGCTTTAGCAATCTGCATCCAATATCTTCCAGAAATGATATGGAATCCTAAGGATCCCAACTCTCGCATACAACTTGCAGCAGCTTCCATACTAGTGAATAGAGCATCAGATGCTCCGAGTGTAGGCGGACGTGGAGCAGGTATTGCAACTTCAATGGACAGAGAACTGAGATACAGTTATGAACATATTGGTCAAGGAGCATCAAGACTGATCATGACTCTTGCTGAAATGAAACGAAATAGATCAGCCTTACAAGACGGCCAAATAAGACTAGGGGAATTGTTTGGCATTAGATCTGATGGCATAACTGGTGATCAAGCTACCGGATCAACGATAACCGCCATAGAAACCTTCCTTAATTCCATCGGGATACCTACTCGGCTAAGGGATCTCGATGTACCAGAAGCGGATTTAGCTGGTATAGCACAACGTGACTCTGTCCAACCCTCCTTTGGAGAAGGTGGCAGGAGGATAACAGACGTAAATGATCTCCATAGTCTTCTTAAAGAAGTTTGGTGACTGTGTGATAACCGAGTCTTATAAATTTTGCCCAATATGTGCATCTGCTCTAAGAACTGAGAAGATAGATGGTACTTACAGACCTCGCTGCCTAGCTTGTAGGAGGATAATCTACTTTGATCCTAAACTTGCTACTACTGTTGTTATTAATCGAGACGATTCTTTCCTAATGATAAAAAGAGCTACACAACCCGGCATTGGTCTCTGGGCCTTCCCAGGTGGGCATGTTGACAGAGGAGAAGTAGTAGAAAACGCTGCTGTGCGTGAAGTTTTGGAAGAAACTGGACTAGTTGTAGAAATCACAGCCGCTTTAGGCATCTTCTCAGAAGAGCAAAACCCTGTCGTGTTGGCAGCTTTTGCTGGCAAGGAAATTGGTGGATATTTTAGAATAAATAGTGAAGTATCTGACATAGGTTTCTTCCGTACAGAAGATTTTCCGCCCCTAGCTTTTCCAAGGGATTTGCAAGTGTTGAGAGCTTGGGACAATTTAAATCAAACCCCATAACTTGTATTAAGTTTGGGAGTTAAAAACAAATTCCCTAACGGCATCAAAATATTTATCTCTACCCTTTAACCAGAGATCATTATGACCGGCATTAGAAATAACCAGTAAGTCTTTATAATCAGAACTTATGGAGTTGTGTAACGCCAATATAGACCCAACTGCCATTAACTCATCCATCTCGCCACAGATTGTTAAAAGGGGCAATTTTATAGATTTTACCTTCCAAACATGAAGCATAATTAAATCTCTAATTTGTGGCATATCAACGGACACACCAATCCGTTCAAGAATTCTCTCTATGTCTGCTGAGCCACTTTCAATTATTAAACCAAGTAATGAATCTTGGAAATTCGCTGCTATTTCAACAGCTGAATAACATCCAAGAGATCTACCTTTAATGAATAGGTTTGTATTGAATCCTCGTTCGTTTAACATGTCCACACAATAACGATATATTTTACTCGAATCTGTAATCATATTTTGGAACGAAGGAATCCCACTGCTTAGACCATATCCTCTAAAGTCGACAACCAGGAAATTAGTTCCTGAAAATTCATAGTCCTTTGATACTGGATCAAATTGGCATGCTATTTCCCCATTCCCATGAAAAAACAGCACAGTCGGTAATTCCGCATCATAGCCATAGAAACGAGCAGAAATTGATACAGAGTCATCGACAGGAATCATGATGTCTTCAGCATATTCTGGAACAGGAAACCACACCTTCTGTGGATGGAACATTAATGTGCTTATTGCTGGTATATTGAGAAAACTATAATCTATGTATTTAGACATATGAAAGCCCCAATATCTAGAAAGACAAGTCTCTATTATGATAAGTAGCAATTATTCTATATCCATTAAGTTCACCAATCAAATCTTATCTAGTATTGATACTTAAAATTAATATTTAGTAGTGTAAATTTAAAGAGACAAAGAAAGTTTGACATACCAACATTATTGGATTCTATAATCTCTATACGATATAAACATGATACTCCTAATCAACTACTAAACCATATGGCTGAAGATAGTTATACCCAAAAAGCTCAATCAGCACTAGCTGAAATAAAGCGTAGATAATATACTTAGCATACTTAGAGGCATAAAATGCGAGAAAATAACTTATCTTACGAATTGTTCTTACAAACTGCTCAGAGAGTTGGTATAGATATCAATAACAGGGAAAATCTGCAGCTTCTGTTTCCTGAAGTTCTTGCAATGCTGGAGCGTATGCTAATTATTGATGATGTATATACAACTGATATCCATTTATCCTCAAATGTAGATCTGCTACAAGATCCTAGGAGCCAATAATTATAATGAACCAAGATTTAACATTTTTGAGAATATCCGAATTGGCACCATTGATCAGGAATAAATCAGTTTCACCTGTAGATGTAGCAGAAGCTTATATTAACCGGATAGAGAAATTCGATCCAACTCTGAACGCCTTTATAACAAGATTAGATGATCATGCCAGATCTAGAGCCAAGACCGCTGAGTCAGAAATAACATCCGGTTTATACAAGGGTCCTCTTCATGGTATACCAATAGGTTTAAAAGACCTTTTTTACACCAAAGGCATAAAAACCACTTCTGGTTCAATACTGGAAAAAGGGTTTATACCTAGAGAAGATTCCACTGCTGTAACAAAACTTAATGAAGCTGGTGCCTACTGCATAGGAAAGCTCCACATGACAGAGTTTGCTTTTGATGGCACCAGTCGCAATCACCATTATGGTCCAGCAAGGAACCCATGGAACATATCCTTAATGGCTGGTGGCTCTAGCAGTGGTTCTGGCGTCGCGGTCGCAAGCAGGGAAGTTCCTATTGCACTAGGAACAGATACTGGCGGGTCAGTTAGGGTACCTGCTTCATTATGCGGTATAACAGGGCTAAAACCAACATTTGGTCTTATAAGTAGATATGGAGTAACTGCATTATCTTGGTCTATGGATCACGTAGGCATACTCGGCAAATCTGCTGAAGACACGGAAATAGTTTTTAATCATATCGCCGGTCATGATCATAAAGACCCAGGTTCAGTACACCAACCACAGATTGCTATAACAGATTCCTCATTAGATGTAATTAATGGCATGAGAATTGGCATTCCAAAAGAATTCATATGGGAGATAATGGACTCCAATGTTAAGAGTGTATTCCAACAAGCTATATTGCATATGGAATCCTTAGGAGCTGAGATCGTGGAAATATCCATTGCTAAACTACCTATGGTCAATCCAGCAGGCAGCATTGTTCAGACATCAGAGGCATCTGCTTTACATAGGAACAGAATACTTTCCAACGCCGACCAGTATGACCCAGTGATAAGGAGACGTATAGAGAGTGGGTTCTTTATTCCTGCAACATCCTATCTTCAGGCACAGAGGGTTAGATATGCCTGCATGGAAGAAATATCGAAATCCATGACCAATGTGGACTTCCTAGCAACACCTACCACTGCCGTGACCGCTTTCCCGCTTGATAAGGATACTGTTGATATAAATGGCAATGAGGTAGGATCTCGAGAAGCCCTACTACGTATAACCAGGATATTCAGTACACTTGGAATGCCTGCTATATCTATTCCTTGTGGTTTCACGAAAGCCAACTTGCCCGTTGGCTTGCAATTGGTTGGTAAACCTTTCTACGATAACGCATTACTAGGACTTGCTAAGTCATATCAATTAACTACGGAGTGGCATAAGACATTCCCACAAGACTTAGATTAGAATCAGGTTTTATCCATAAGCCGGTCTATTTGCTCTGACAACTTTTGTTGTCTTAACGCATTCGTAAGATCCCCCCTAGTGCGTTCCAGAATACCTCTCATTGCATCTGTAGTTCTTCTAAGGCCCCCTGTAATAGCTTCAGGAAAATCCATAGTGAACAACTCTGTATGTATCTGGTCCATAATATCCAATACAGTTTCACATCTCGAAGTTTCACCACGCCTCAGAGAATCCAATAAGTATCTGCGCATTTCCCCAATAGTCTCACCCAACCCATTCAAGTATGCTGCTAAGGATATTCCAATTTCATTCGGTAATGTGAATGGTCTATCAGCTATTAAAGCTAATGTTAATATAGCTTCTACATATTCTTTCTGAGCATCCTGCACAAACCCGGTGTAGTAAATATCCGGATGATCCGATTTAATTTCCATCATCTCTTCAACCAAGCCTCTAGCTGAATTTAAGAGTGCATCTGCCTGTTCCAATTCATTCCGATGTGTAGATCTTATAGACTTAGAAGCCAATTGAATTGTCCCTCTTGATAATTGAAGTGCCCTCTCTCTAGCAGCATGCTTATTGGAAAAGAAATCATGAGCACATTCGGATATGATCCTCAAATCATCAGAACGATCCAACATTTTGACACCTAAATTCTCTAGAATTTATCTAACATCTTTATTCACAAAATCCCTAGTATCCTTCGCCAATTGTATCAGCCTATTGTGGACTTTATCACTAATAGATCCTTCTGTAAAAGATCCATTAGAAAGCACTGCTCCATAAGGTTGTCCAGTCAGAATTTCAATCCCAGAAGCTATGTCAGGAATAGCATAAATGTGAAATTGTCCATTTCTCACTGCTTCTACAACTTCGTCGTCTAGCATCAGATTATTTACATTTGTTGCTGGTATCAAAACTCCTTGCTCACCATTCAACCCTTGGTCTTTGCAAATCCTAAAAAACCCCTCAACCTTCTCGTTAACTCCACCTATGGCCTGCACTTCACCAAATTGGTTGACAGATCCAGTAACAGCAAAACCCTGTTTTATAGGTATACCTGACAATTTAGATAGGATTGCATATAACTCAGTACTAGATGCACTATCACCATCTATTTCTTGGTAGCTCTGTTCAAATGTGATTCTAGCAGACATGGTTAAAGGAATATTCTGTGCATATCTGTCTGATAGATATCCACCCAAGATCATGATACCTTTGGTATGAATTCTACCTCCGAGATTGGATTCGCGTTCTATATCAAGTAGCCCATCTCTACCTGCAGATATACTTACTGTTATACGACCAGGTCTACCAAATGAAAAGTCGCCAATACCCATAACCGCAAGACCATTAACTTGTCCTACAATACTACCATTAGTGGATATATCTACGACTCCACTTTCGATCATATCCATAACTTTATCCTGTACCAAATCGGACCGGTGTGTTTTCTCTTTGATAGCTGTATTTATTTGTTCCACACCAATAAGGCTTACTCCTAATTTAGTAGCCCAGTAATTTGCTTCGCGTATGATATCGCTAATTTCTGCAAACCTTGTTGAAAGCTTATCTTGGTGCCCCGAGAGCCTAGAGCTATGCTCAATGATCCTAGCCACAGCTGATTTATCTAAGTGTAATAATCCATCTTCTCTGCATAGATTAGATATAAATGCCGCATAATCTCTGATATTATCGCTGTTCCGTTCCATGCTATTATCAAAATCTGATTTAACCTTAAACAACTCAACAAAATCTGAATCTCTATCGTAAAGCATGTGATACATTTGCCCACTACCTATCAATATCACCTTTACGTTAAGAGGTATTGGTTCTGGTATAAGTCTCTTAGTAGTAACATAACTGTTATGGTCCAAAATATCGTCTACCACTATCTTCTTTTCCCGCATACAACGTTTCAGGCCTTCCCAACAGCGTTGATCTCTTAACAAATCTTCAGCAGATATCATAAGAAATCCACCATTTGCATTGTGTATAGAGCCTGGTCTTATCATAGTAAAGTCTGTTTTAAGCACTCCCAGTTGAGCTTCAGCCTCCATTGTGCCAAAAAGATTGTTGAAAGTAGGGTTAATCTCATGCACAACTGGTGCTCCAAGAAGATTAGCATTGCTCACCAAAACGTTAACATCATAACGTCTCATAGTGTCTTCAGTGTAGCCATCAGCAGAACCAGCTTCTGCTCTTTGTTCTTCTGGATTTTTTTCTACAAATAGATCTTTATTGACTAATATGTCTTTACTAACTTCATCAAGATAGCCTAGGACCTGCGAGTTTAAGTCATATCTCTTTTTTACCTCAATAACCAACACGTCTATAATATCCTGGAGTATTCCACGATCCATCGCAGATATACGATCATTGATTTCCTTTTCACCAATTCTAAGTTCTAATATTGTTTGTTTGAGATGTGTTTCAAGATATTGCCTGTTCTGAAGAATATCCTGCTGTCCATCGGCACTAAGTGCAGAAAATGCGTCTTCCGACATTGGCTCCCCGCCGTCGCCGCTTGCCATCAATGATAAACCGGTTGGAGTAGACTTTAACTGGAAATTCTTGCTCTCAACAATCGCATTTAACTGCTTTAATTGCTTATCCCGGTTGCTTTTAGAGTCCTGGATTAACTGCATTCTCATATGTGCATATTCTGGACTCGCAAAAGCTCTTGATATATCTCTCTTAACTTCCCAAATCATATCTCTCATATCTTGTTGTAATCTCTCTCCTAAACCATTGTCCAACAGCAAAGCTTCCGGTCTGCTTGGATCCTTAAAGTTATAGACGTAGCATAAATCCTCTGGCGGTTGCATAGAAGCAGAGTACTTCTCTAAGAATTTTTTTATAGCAGTAGTCTTGCCAGTGCCGGGTTGTCCGGAGACAAAAACATTGAATCTATGATCCCGAATGCCTAATCCAAACTCTAAAGATCTAATCGCCCTTTCTTGCCCAATTATAGTGTCAAGGGGTGGTAATTGATCCGTAGAATCAAAAGACAAAGACGAAATGTCACATTTGGCAGTTATTCGTTGAAAAAGTTCAATCGCTGAAGCCATAAACATCCTCCGATATCTAATTTCGTCTAAGCTATTTCAAAGTGGATTGTAACACAGTCTAATTGTTAAAAAATTAAGTTTAAGTTAGCATTTAGGTACTACTTATTACACTCAATGGAAACGTAAAATGGAGATAAAGTTAAGTCAAAAGCTGCAATACGAAAGGCTGGGCAGATGAACTTTTAAGCCTCGTCCAAATAATAGACATATCGGAGGCCTGTGTTTGCCATATGGGAATACAGATTGTCCAATGTCTGTTCAATAGCTTCAGGAATGTAAATGTCCACTTGATAAATTGATGACTAAGAGATATAAATTAAGTTATATAATTTAAGAGTGCGACACCCAAGATCTGAAGATGTCCTAGGAAGATCTATTACAGAATTCTGATAGAATGACTAAACATTATAAAATACACAAGGTATATGGTGCATAGAGAATGAACTCTTACGATGGAACACCTTCAATGCTAAGCGTTGAAGAAGCACGGCAGCGAATAGTGAATATGTTTGATACGCTAGCGCCAGAAAATAAAGCCATATTGGAGACCTTAGGCCAAGTTCTAGCAGCAGACGTTGTGTCGAATATAAATGTCCCTCCACTGGATAACTCCTCCATGGATGGATACGCTGTACTATCAGATAACACTATAGGGGCATCAAAAATTGATCCAACAATATTAAGAATTATAGATGAGATATCTGCAGGTGAAGTACCAAAAACAAAAGTACTCCCAGGAACTGGCATACGAATAATGACTGGAGCAGCCATACCGAGCGGTGCCAATGCTGTTGTCCCGTTCGAAGACACGGATGAATTCAACTCTGCTTCTGCCAGGATATCGAATACATTAAACCAAGATATTAGAATAAATGTAGAAGTAAACAAAGGAGCAAATATACGACCAGTCGGCCAAGATATAAAAAAAGGTCAAGTAATATTAACCTCAGGTACAATATTAAGACCCCCTGAAGTAGGAATCCTCGCATCCATTGGTAAAAGTTCAGTTGAAGTAATTCGCAAACCAACCATTGCAGTAATTGCGACTGGAAACGAATTAATAGAGCCAGGTACAGACGTAAGACCTGGTAGCATCTATGATAGTAACAGTTATGGAATATGTGCAGCTATATCAAAATATGGGGGGATACCAAAATTCTTGGGAATCGCAAAAGACGAGTGGCGTTCTCTAGAAGCAAAAATAGAAGAAGCCCTTGATGCCGATCTACTAATAACCTCTGCAGGTGTGTCTAAGGGCGACTATGATATTGTTAAAGATCTCTTGTCTAGCAGAGGTAAGATAGATTTCTGGTCTGTACGTATGAGACCTGCAAAACCATTGGCATTTGGAACATTTGAAGCACCAAGCGGTAAAACCATACCTCACATAGGCCTCCCAGGCAATCCAGTAAGTGCGTTAGTAGCATTCGAGTTGCTTGTTAGACCTGCTATACTTAAGATGCTAGGTAAAATAGACCTAGGCAAGTCTGTCTTGAAGGCTGTCCTTAAAGATGACATAGTAAATACTGATGGTCGACGTGTATATGCAAGGGTTATAGTATCCCAAGAGGAAGGTACATTTTATGCCAGCCTTACAGGTGACCAAGGATCTGGAGTTCTTACATCTATGGTAATGGCTAATGGCCTAGCAATATGTCCGGAAGATATAGATGTAGTCAAGGCAGGGGAAGTAGTATCGGTACAAATGCTTGATTGGCCAGATGGTATAACCATCTAAGTATATAGAACAACACCAAACCTAATTATCTGCAACCCAGACCTTAGAAAGATAGAAATACTCACCTCCAGCAAAATTCGGAGTAAAATTATTAACTCTAGGCCAATACACCCAACGCGACACCTTACTAACAGGCATAAATTTGATAGCTCTATCAATAACATGCCTTTGTATATCACCCAAGAGTTTCTTGCGGAGTAGTAAATCAGTTGTCTTTGATTGTTTTTCTATTAGCCTATCCAAATACTGATCTCTATGATGGCTGGTGTTAGCTTTACCATCGCTATGCAAAACAGCATTCAAATAAGAATTTGTCCCAGAAACAGGTATTGCTGGGCCTATCAATATTTGATATTCCCCACTGTGCCATACCTCCTCATATTGTTCTATATTTAACGTATTAACATCTACCGTAAATCCTATATCTTCCATTGACTGCGCTATTTTTTCACCATAGTTCAAATGAGCATCACTATAATGAGCTACACTGAGCTTCACATAATTAGTACTATCAGACGCTAAGTCATTCATTAGGTCAATCGCTAATTCTCTGGATCCAAAATAATTACGCAAATCTTGTTCGGGAAGTATCCAATCCTGATCAAACAGTGGTATTCCTACACTAACAAACCCAAGACCTAGCCACATATCCTCTATCGCCATCCAAGGATCCATGGATTGAAATATCGCTTGCCTAACTTTGATCTGATCTAAAGGTTTTGTTGATGTATTGATTGATAATTCCAGACCAGAACCAAACTCCATTTGGTCAAGCGTGACTAATCCATCGGAATGCAAATTGATATTTCTGAGCTGGTTTACGTCAGGTTCTAATATGTCTATTTTACCTACAAGAAAAGCTGCAAGCCTAGTCTCCGAATCACCTATGACTTGTATTGAAAGCCTCTCAGCATATGGTAAATCCGGTTCGTAATAATTATTATTGGCACTAAAATAATGGCCTGTACCTGCTTTATCTCTGCTCCAAACCCAAGGACCACTACCAGCAAAAGATTCAGCGTTAACTTTACCATTCTCAATAGTTTCTGATGCTACAATCTTAGAAAACCCGTTGGCAATATTAGATATAAAATCGGCATTCGGTTCTTTGATAGTTATTTTCAGATTGCCATTACCCACAGATTCCATGGTGTGGATATCATTTATCAGTGTAGCATTTGGATGTCCGCTGCTCATCTGCCTTTGGAAGCTTTCAATAATATCCCTAACCACTACTCTCCTCCCAGATACTGGATCTATATCATGCCAATAAGCATCTTGCCTGATTTTAAACATATAAGTAGTAAGATCTATTTGTTCCCAATGCTCACACAAATCACACTCTGTAGCCATTGTCGGTGATGACACATCATAGCCAGAACGAAAACGCAACAGTCTACTATAGGCTAATCCAGGCCCCCAGGAAGCCAATCCAGGTGATGCGCTTAAGTGTACATCAAGTTCATCCAATAATATTGGTGAGGCTAAGAATAAAGTTCCGCCTGCAGAATCTGTTTTATCTATAAAACTTGTTGTATATTCACTGATCAAGACATTGTTGTAATAGGTATCACTCGTATGTATAGGTTTTCCTGGTTCGCAGCCACTGATAATAAACAACAAAATCAGGATGACAGAACATTTCAATTTACAAATCATTTAACTTGCCTAATACCCAATCAATATTGATTCCCTCGATAATAATTTCAACTGCAATACTATCTTGCTTATCGTATACTGTAAATTAAATTTAGAACTATTTGCAAACTAAATAATCCAAAAGATAATCACGTCAATATGCCAACTAGTAATGAGCTTCATCTACGCCGCAAACCAATACTAGAAGCAATGCATGAATTAGATACTTATCTAAATCATGTGTTCCTAGATAATATTGTTACTGTCCGGATAATACACGGAAAAGGCAGTGGAGAAATGAGAAAAGCTGTTTGGGAAGCATTATCCATACACCCATTAGTCAAGAATTTTAGAATCGGATTCCTAGGAGAAGGAGACGCAGGTGTTACGGTAGTAGATATGGAGAGCCAAAATATATAATCACGGCATACCCCACTCTCGCATGTCACTTTGTTCTGATAGAATAACTTTTACAGAAACTATAAATTATATTTCACCTATCATCTGGTCATTTTATTGCCAAATTTATTTGAAAATCAACTAAAAGATGTACTCAGCAAAGAAGCTCCACTAGCAGCTCGCATACGACCTCGCGATCTGAATGAATTTGTTGGGCAAGAGCATCTTGTAGGTCCGAATACTTTATTGCGAAATGCAATATGCAGTGACAAAATTCCGTCCATGATACTCTGGGGCGCCCCAGCAACAGGCAAAACTACGCTCGCACGCATAATATCCAGATCCACAGGCTCTCACTTCGAAACTGTGAGTGCCGTAAATGCTGGAGTGTCAGATCTCAGGAAAATAGTTGATGGAGCGAAAGAAAGACTTTCCATCTATCGCAAAAAGACTATCGTATTTATAGATGAAATACATAGATTCAACAAAGCACAGCAAGACGTGATTCTTCCACAAGTGGAAGAAGGTATATTCACTTTGATTGGCGCTACAACAGAGAACCCATCTTTTGCCATCATTCCCCCATTGCTTTCCCGGTGCAGCATATTTACCTTAAAAACACTCTCAGATGAACACGTGAACACCATAGTTCAACATGCAATCAAGGATGTAGAGCGTGGCCTTGGATCGTACGAAATTCAATTCTTTGAAAATACCCTCGAACAGATATCTTTTCAATCAAATGGTGACCCTCGCTCGGCATTAAATCTGCTAGAAATCATAGTGACGACGACAAAAAAAGACGAAAACGGAATAATAAGAATATATCCTGAATCTTTATCTAGAGCTATAAATCAACGTTTGCCTATGTACGATAAATCTGGAGATCAGCATTACAATATAATATCCGCATTTATAAAATCAATACGTGGTTCGGATCCTGATGCCACGATATATTGGCTTTCCAGAATGTTAGAGGCAGGGGAAAATCCGCTATTCATTGCCAGAAGATTAATTATTTCTGCTTCAGAAGACATAAGCCTGGCTGATCCCAACGCTCTCTCAGTCGCAGTCGCAGCACAACAGGCAGTACATTTTCTAGGTATGCCCGAAGGATCTATACCGCTAGCTCAAGCATCTATATATCTAGCAACCGCACCAAAAAGTAATGCCTCTTATGCAGCTCTTAAAAAAGCCACAGAGGATGTCAATGATAAACCTAACGAGCCTGTTCCATTACATCTACGTAATGCTATCAATGAAACTATGAAAAATGCTGGACATGGAAGCGACTACAAGTATCCACATGAGTTTTCAGGAAACTTTGTGCCTCAAAACTATTTACCTGAATCTCTTACAGGAAACAGATACTACTATCCAAACGATGAGGGTTATGAAAAAACAATTAGGGAAAGATTGACTAGGTGGTGGAGCGATTATCGGGACTAATCTAATACAAGGTTAATACACTGCGTAATTGCATCTTATAACTAAGACAATTACGCAGTGTATTAACACAAATCAGTGTTAACAGAACTATTTACGCTTCCACTGAGGTAGACGTTTCTCTGCAAAAGCTGTAACACCTTCTTTAATATCTTCAGTCTGATCTATAATTTTTCGTTCTATATCTCTTAGTGCGTTTGCATATTCTGGCGGTATATTACGTCCTATGTCTATTATCCTCTTGCAAGCCTCTATAGACAAAGGTGCACCTAGCTTTATCTCTCCAGCCATTTTCTCAGCTTCTACAAACAATGATTCCCTGTCTGGGGTTATAGATTGTATTAAGCCTATATCATAAGCTCGTTTTGCAGACATATGTGAGCCAGTGAATTGCATCCATTTCGCCTCACCTAGAGGGATCATCCTGCTGAGCATCACAACTCCAGTTCCTGAAGTACGGCCCCTCCTAACTTCGGGTAAGCCAAAAGTGGATGCCTCTGTTGCAATTCGTATATCACACCTCAATGACAACTCTAATCCGCCTCCAAGTGCATATCCATCTATAGCTGCAATAATAGGTTTTGGACACTCAGACTCATCGAAGCGAAAATCGGCCCTTTCCTGTAAATCTGGTCGACTTCCGGAGTAGTAGGCCTCTGCTCCCTGTTTGAGATCTGCTCCAGCACTAAATGACCTCCCACCAGCACCAGTCACTATAATAACTAATATGTCATCATCTTCACTAGCATTCTTAAGTGCTCTGGCTCGAGCTTGCCCTAACTCACTACCTAATGCATTCATCCTCTCTGGACGATTAAGTGTAATCCAAGCAATTCTATCTTTTTTTTCATAAAGAATCGTCTCCGATTGAGTAACGTCAAAACCTGGTGTAGTCATAATGAACTCCTTTCAGGATCTTGTATATTTCAAGTGCTAAGCCTAGTCCATACTCCTTCGCATCATGCCCTTTTCCAAATTGCTGGCCTTTTCTCTGAGAAAGCTGCTACGCCTTCTTTAATATCGTCTGTAGTATCAATCATAGCTCTTTCAGCTCTACCAACCATCTGAGAAAACTCTGGAGATACCCATGCTGCCGCATTTATAACTCTTTTTATAGCCTCTACAGAAAGAGGAGCGTTATTTTTTATAATAGCTGCTAGTCTCTCTGCTTCTGCAAATAGCGAATCTCTATCTGGTAATAAAGCCTGTATTAAGCCGATATCATAGGCTCTCTGAGAAGACATATGTTCCCCAGTTATCTGTATCCAACGTGCCTCACCCATTGGAATCATATTCTGCAAGAGTGTGAGGCCTGGACCCGGCATGCGCCCTCGCTTTACTTCAGGTAAACCAAATCTAGATTGATCCGTAGCAATCCTTATATCACAGTTAAGAGATAATTCCATACCTCCTGCCACTGCATACCCATCAACAGCTGCGATAACTGGCTTCGGGCAATCAGAAACATTGAATTGAACTGCAGGTCTGGCTTCACTCCCAGGTGCTATACCAGCTGTATAATTATCATGAGCATTCCTAAGGTCATTGCCTGCACAGAATGCCCTACCTCCCTCTCCAGTTATAATCACAGTATATACGTCCGGATCTTCAGAGGCATCTATCATGGCTCTTGCCATAGCTTCCCTGAGTTCGGTACTGAGAGAGTTTAGACGTTCAGGTCTATTTAGCTTCACCCATGCCATTCCATCCCTCTTATCGTATAAGATGGTCTCAGATTTGGTTACATCCATACCATTTGCCATAATTCCCTCCCTTAAAGGTAAGTATTGGAAACAAAATAGCACCAACTCACATTAACTGCAACATCCAAACTGTTTAGTGCAATTTTCATTAATAGAACAACAGCTTAAGCTGCTAACTAATGACGAATCTCTACATGGTATTCGGTATTCGTAAAATGTAAGTTGCCTCGACTAGTCCTATACGTTCTGATAAAATGCCGACCATGAATATAATCAACAAACACTGGATACCGGACATATCCGGTATAATCCTAGGACTTTGGATCGCTTATATGGCCCCAATACATATAGACATGATTGCATCTGGAACATTAGATATAACCATTATAGGTCATGCCATAGCAGGTCTACTTGGCTCAATTGGAGCAATAATGATAATCATGCATAAGTTCAGAGGAGCTATTTTGAATATTATTGCTCATAGTGTTGGAGCTATAATGGGGTTAATCGACATTCAAGTTTACGATCTCATTTTCCCTCCGCTCCAACTCTTCATACCTATAGCGTTTTCTGTGATCGTTGTTTCTGCTTTGCCATTGATATTCGCAAGAGACATCCTGAAATAATTCAAACTAAAACACCTGAGGTAGGATAAAATTGTGAGTAAATACGTGCCATTTCTAGTAGGTCTCGCTATAGGAGCTTTGCTATTCTATATGTGGACTAATTACTGGTCTTAGAGAAGACCTAAATCCTACACTTACAAAAAAGACATCCTTGATTATACTATGATATATGGATATCTACACTTATATGTTCTTGACTTCTTAAAGGATTGGCTGTAACTCTACTGAAAATATCAGAACCTGTATTCTTGAAATAATGAAGTTCCTTGTGCGGAATTAATATAAAGTCACAAACTTGTATTTGATACTCAGGTCCATATACCCAAACAATCCCTGATCCATCTGTGATAAAAACCTGATGCCCCAATCATGCTCGTGCTATCTGCTTGTCTCACCTTACTCATGCTCCTATGAAACCATAGTAGGAGTTCCATCACTTGGCCCTAAAACAGGACTATCAATATCCTTGAACCTTTTTATAACTGGTATCATATCCACTCTGTATCAACAGGATATAGAGTTATATTCCTTAATTAGCTACTCCCATAAATTCGGTGAGGTCTGATTCACAGTTGAAACATAGACCTAAGCGATCCTGCAACATCTTCTCCCAATTCATTTCTCCACAATTATTACAAATTATCTCTACTTGATTCTCGTAGCTTGTATCTTTATTGTTGAATAATCGGCGAATTAATAATACCGCAATTAACGCTACTACCAACCCTATAATTGTTATAGCCATCTGAATTTACCCCCACCATCAAGTAGATACTAAGTGAAATATAAACCCTCAGCGTAATTCTAAGGGCTTTGTTTGTTGGGATTGTACCGCCCTTTATGAGCCATCTGAGTGGATATGGAGAAAGTTCACTTACAATATTTCACAAGACACTGATCAAGCCACAATAACTTACTGCTGTCTTATTCTAAGAAAGACCTTCTCGTATCCTGACTTCATCTCTCAATTGTGCTAGATGCTCATCGTAATGATTTGCTACCCTTTCAAGCATATCTAGGATTGTAATGGTATTACCAGAAAAAACAGCAGTTCTAGGAATCTGCTCATCCGTTAATTCTGTGGTCATTTTAATATAGCTTTCAATCTCATATAGTAATGAATTTCGCTCCCTTGACCAAGATGCTTCTGAGTCGTAGCCATTGGGGTTCAAATTGGGTTTGTCCTCGTTCAAAATTCTTAAGGCCATACCGCTATAGCTACCTGTAGTATGTCCTACCAAATTAGAAATAGACCATTCCGAGCCTTTGTAGGCAACGTCAGATTTTACATCTGTGCATCTATCATATTCTGCTTTTATAGAGTTCAATCTTTCTATTATTTCCTGTCTCTTATTATTAAGTGATCCATCAACCATATTCTCTCCTTATGCAATCCGATATTCTTTAATACTTTCAAACTGTTATGAACAGAGTTCATAGACAAGCCACATCTTACTTGATCATTATAATCATAATAGCCCTCTGGCGTCATGCTAGGTAATTTGCTTTTGATATCTAATCTTCGTTTATATAGCGAGCACAGCAATGCTGAACTTGCCAATGCTATAGTTGCCAAGTCATTCGTAACTCACTTAGAAATTGAATTCCAAATCTAGATCGTATATATCAGCATCACTAATAGTTACGATTACCGGGTATATATCAGCGTCTTTGTATTGTGACATAGCTGTCTCGGCTGTATACCTTAGTGTCTGCTTAAGCTTAGTGTCTTTGTCTAAACGAGCCTTCAATTCATGGACTGTTTCAATGTGATTTGTTTCTCTCAACTTCCTTAAGCCTTTTTGTGCATAACAATATGTGCACAACTGTATCTCTCTTACGGTTGGCGGTCTATTATAGGCGTGGTATTCGTTAATGTGATCCGTTTGAAGTCTTTGGGTGGTACCACAAAGAAAACAATCCCTATAGTTCTCCTGTTGTTCCAACACGAAGCCTCCTTCTCTGCACAGCTAGGTTATGGTAACAATCCACTCTCCGTCATCGTCTAAGTAAGGACTCCAGATATTTGTCTTTTTAAGTGCTTCTTTCGTGCTAAACGTTCTGTAGACACGATATGCGACGTAGATAGCAACGAGCGTTAATAGAATTGACATGGCAATAACCCCCAATGCCTAACTTTTTACCTCTGCTTTACCTTTATCAGCCGGCGCAACGCCCTAAAAGACCAGCAGCCATTTGAATGTAATATTATATGTGCCATTTCTCTGCAATGTAGGCCACAGTAAGGGCAATCCGCTATGTTTTCAGGCAATGTTTTCCCACAATATGAATAAGGGCACTGGCCAACAGCTAGGGCATCTTGTATCGGAACATCTAAGCCGCAGCCATCATCGCTATCGGAAGCTAGATATTCTGTGTGGTTTATACGATAACTAGTGGAGCATCTAGGACAAGTAATATGGACTCTTATGGCTGATTCTGGAAACGATACCCAGCCATCTGACACTTCTAGAGTTTCTTGAGCTACAAATTTACCATTGCTTATGAAATTCCAGTCATCCATCATAGACAACACCTTACTATTAGGTTAATGAAGTATAACACTAAGGTTATATCACAGGGTATACGAATCTCAGATAACGATACAGTAAATCCCTTGTTTGGCTACATGATGTTCCGTACAATGACTCGGTGAAAAAGGTTTTGTGTTTCTTAAGGAAAATGTCTATGGGTAGCAAGTCCTAAATTGTTATAATATTTTCGCACATAATGTTGGTACATCTTGTATAAGAAGGTTTAAGAATCTTGAGAAGATATATTTGCGTTTCAGCTGTATTGGTTTTGTTGTTAGTTGCTTCTGGTTGTTCCTCAACAGATTCCTCAGTACTGATGGGCAACGAATCCGGACAATCCCCGGTTGAGCAGGTAGACATTCAAGCTACGGTGGAAGCACGAGTTAACAAGGAATTAGGAATAACTCCTGAAGCAACCGGCTCTGAAGAAAGCAGTAATGCTCAAAGCAAGCCAGACGCTCAGACAAATATGGATTCTAGTATCAACAGTTACGTAGGTTTAGCTCAACAGTTATATCCTTCCATTACAACTCATGACCTTTTGAAAAGACGTATCCCCTGGCCAGCAAACTTTGATTCCTGTCTGAGCAAATCAGTTGATATGAACTCTCTTAGAGATTCTAATTCTTTCTCAAGTAATGTTCATGACGAAGCGGCATTGTGCCTATTAGCTTTAAATGTAGCTCCGGAGGCATTGATGCTGTCCGGCACAGACTATAGAAATTCTGATAGAGGTACAGAACAACCAGATGACAATAACAATAGAGATCATAGTACAGACCAGCAACAGGTAGCTACTGATAGTGATCGGAATAGAGGGCAGCAACAACAACCCAAATCAGGAGACTTTGATTTAGGTGATCGAGATTTGGCTCAGGAACTGTACCCACCCAATGTGACGCGTGACGTCTTGAGTAGGAGTATTCCGTGGCCTGAAGGTTTCGAGACCTGTATAAGCAAGTCAATAGACATGAATTCCCTTTCAAATACAGATTCTTGGTCTGGGCAGATACATGACCAATCAGCACTATGTTTACTTGGCCTAGATGTGGATCCCGAATCATTGGTAGCCGGCATAGGCAAGGATCATCAACAACCAGGAAGTAATGGGCTACAACCTGGCGATGGTTTACAGCATACAGCAGATGGTAGTCAGCAGCCCGGTCACACTAGCCCGCCTGAGCAATTGTATAGCCTTAAGGTTACGAAACAAACTTCTACCTACACACAGGCAGTTCCATCATCTAATACTTCGTTCGCTACGGGACAGAATGCTTCTTTATGGCTGTCCGGGTTTGGTTTCAATAAATCAGGTGGAGTATCCGTATTCAATCATCCAGTTTCCGTTGCATCAGATGGGACACGACTGGCCGTAACAGACAGGAACAATAACCGGATAATGATTTGGAATTCGATCCCTTCTAGCAACGTTCCAGCAGACCTAGTGTTGGGGCAATCAAATTTTGATACGCATATGGAAGGAAATGGGTTGGATAGCCTAGATTTCCCAGGTCAGGTTTCTATGACTCCAGATGGGAAAGTATTAGTTGCTGACTCAAATAACAATCGAATACTGGTTTGGACAAGTTTCCCTAGTGTATCTGGGCAGGCGGCTGACTACGCCATTGACCTCGAATCCTTAATAAATACCCAGGCATCATGGCCTTGGGGAGTATGGACTAATGGCGAGAAAGTTGCTGTCGCTGTAACTGGAGGAGGAGATAATGGGGGCAAGCTCATAATTTGGAATTCCTTCCCGAATTCAGGATCTGTGCAGCCAGATCTACATATCAAATATGAAGGTATGGGGACACCCAGAATGATTGTTTCAAACGGAGAATATATTCTCGTTGGTGATGAAAACGGAAAAACCGCATGTAGGGATGGGTCTGGAAGTCACATATGGGCTAGTTGGCCTACAACCACTAATCAGGCTCCGGATGCTTGCTTATATGGTTGGGTTGGAGGCACTATTGTAGGTGATAAGTTGATCACCATACAACAAGGAGGCGAGACCCTAGCTTTCTGGGATCAGCTACCGACAACTAGTGAAGAAGCTATTGATAACAAACGTGAAGCTCAGCCAGGCGAAGGTCATAGATGGCTAGGTGGAGATGGAAATGATGCTGAATATGTTGATGGTAAACTTTTCGTCGTTGAATACAACGGTGGTAGAGTAAGTGTATTTAACGAACTTCCTTCTGGCCCAGATGAAAAACCTGATTGGTCTTTAGGAGTCAGTTCTCCTGATGTAAATCCGTACTATGAAAATTGGTTGATTCAAAATGGAGTACCTGGGTCAAATGGTGAGAGGCTATTCGTCTCATCCGGTTTTGACAGATCTCTTTCGGTCTGGAATAAGATACCTGGAGAATCAGGAGCAATCCCTGATCTGTTTTACAGAAGATTTGAGAATGCGCCTTGGGATATATCTGTTTTCGAAGACACAGTATTCTTGGCTGGCAAGAGTGGGATATACGGATGGGAAGATTTTGATGGAACCGGAGCCTTGCCGGAAATAGAAATAAGCAACAATATAGGTTCTGTGAACTTAAAAGGCCTTAGAGGAGTGACCTATAATGGCCAATACTTCGCCTTATCCAGCGAAGAATTTGACCAGATCTGGATTTGGGAAGGCATTCCCATGGAAAATGATGAACCAGCATATGTATTGGACGTACCACAGGGTCCTGGTCGATTAGACTCTGATTCAGAATGGTTAGTTATTGCAGGTTATCCAGCTGATCAATTTAACGTAAAAGCTATTAGGTTTAGTGAATTAGCAAACGGTAATCTTAGAGACATACCTGGAGGATATAATGCATTTCCTCAAAGTGCAGCACTTACGGATATAGGATTTTTCATAACTTTGCAGGGAGATAACCAAGTGGTTGGCTGGGATTCTGTTGACGATGCTTTAGCTGGCAAAACTCCAAAAGTTACATTAGGATCCGGTGAAGGTACTAAGGCTGCTGACTCTATAAAAATGGCCAATGCTGTTGACTGGGATGGATCCCATTTATGGGTCGGAGAATTCAAATTTTCTACAAGAATGCTGGCATTTGAACCAACTGAGTAGTCCCTATTATCTATATATCTCTTGCATTATATAGTTATAGTCTCGCTATTAAATCATGGATTTGAGACACCATCCCATTAGTCCTATCGACATTCCGAGCATTAATAATATTCCTACCCGCATTGTGCCGTTAGATATATATGCCCCGGTGATTTGACCACAGCTATTACAGAACTTGGTTCCACTGGCTAGTACGCCACCGCAATTATTGCACGCTGTATCACCAAATGATCTTACCGCTCTACGGCCAAGAGATACTAATAGTAGCAAGATTAATACTATTGGTATTAATTTTTCCATTTATATCCTTAGAGCATATTATTATTTTCTGATCAATCAGTTCCAGCATCTGATCATTTTGGGGCACCGTTATTCAGTGACTCTTTTTATTTGCTCGGATGTTATCATTGCCTGGGTCATTTGCTGAAATATCTCATTTGATCCGCCAGCTCCATATGGTATCAAGACTGCGTTATTATGACCTGAAGTGCCAATATCCCTCAAGGCATCAAAATATTGAACCATCATAACCATATTCATGACATCCTGCGTTGCAACATCAGATCCGGTTACTTCTTTAAGGTCACCTATAGATGCCTTGAATCCCTCAATTATGGCAGCTCTTTGTTTAGCTATACCTTCACCTTGCAATTTCTTGGACTCAGCTTCTGCTTCAGCACTCTTAACTTGTCGTATATAGTCTGCTTGAGCTTCATTCTCAGCAGCAACTCTTAGTCTTGCTGTGGCATTGATTTGATTCATTGCTGCCTTGACGTTGACTGCTGGATCTATGTCAGTGATAAGGGATTTTATAATAGCGAATCCAAAGTCATCCATTGACCCCGAAAGATCAGATTTAATGATTTGGGCTAGATCATCTTTAGTTTCAAATACCTCGTCTAGTGTCTTCTTGGGTACTTCACCTCTTACCACGTCATATACGTATGAAGTGATTTGAAGTTCTACATCTGTCAATTTGTAAAAAGCGTCAAATATCTTCTCTGATACTGCTAAAAATTGAACGGATACCCCTAGATTAACGAAAACATTATCTTTAGTTTTTGTTTCTACCGGGACATCTAATTGGCGTATACGTATCGATTCTTTACCAGCTACTCTCTCGAGTATTGGTATCAAGAAATGTAATCCAGGACCAATAACCCTGCTGAATTTGCCTAGTCTTTCTACAACTCCCATTTGCTGTTGGGGAATAATTTTCATACTTAGAAAAAGTAGGACTATAGTTATTACAAGTATTGGTAGCAGTACTTCCATGTTGCCTCCTTTTAATTAGATACCCAAGTCACGGCTCCATTATACACGAGATCTACGCATTACATGGGTTCTACATTATGTTATTGTTTGTACAAGAGGTGTTAATGACTGAGTCAGTAGGCGTGTTTAACGCTATCGCACTAATATTGAGTTTCGCAGCGATAGCCAGTTATCTGAATCATCGCTATATCCAGTTGCCCCAAACCATAGCCCTAATGGCTATTTCACTCATCCTATCTTTGATGCTTGTAGTTTTGGGTATAGCAGGGATCATAGATAAGACACCAATTGATGCATTCGTAGAGGCACTGAATTTTGATGAGATACTTCTCCATTGTTTATTGGCATATTTATTATTTGCTGGTGCATTGCATATTAATCTGGAGGCTTTGAAGGGCGTAATAGGTCAAATTATCACGTTGGCTACTTTTAGTGTTGTAGCTAGTGGGGTTATGGCTGGGGCCATGTTTTGGGGTATAGCCACATTGTTGGGATTTAATGTTGGGTTTATACATGGGCTTCTGTTTGGGACATTAATCGCTCCTACAGATCCAGTAGCTGTATTAGGAATATTGAAAAAAGCAGGTGCTCCAAAAACATTGGAAACAACAATGGCTGGTGAGTCTCTCTTTAATGACGGCATTGGAGTCGTGATATTTCTTACAGTTGCCAGTGTAGCTTTTACTGGAGAAGATCCAGTTCTTTCTGAAATAGGTACCTTTTTACTGCTTGAGGTTGGAGGTGGGGCCGTATTGGGATTATTACTGGGATGGGTTACATATATCCTCATGCGACCTGTTGATGATTACTCTATTGAAGTCCTTCTTAGCCTTGCACTGGTATCTGGGGGATATGCTTTGGCTATTTCATTACATATATCTGGTCCAATAGTGGTAGTCGTTGCTGGAATAATAATTGGTAATAAAGCTAGATCTACAGCAATGTCTGAGACCACAAGGGGATATCTAGATAATTTTTGGGAATTAATTGATGACATACTCAATGCGGTTCTATTCGCGTTGGTTGGTTTGGAGGTTGTGGCTATACAACTGGATTGGAACCATGCTCTGGTCGGTGTTTTTGCAATACCAGCAGTGCTACTTGCCAGATTCATAAGCATATTGTTCCCTGGTGCTATGTTCCATTTTATAGGCCTGCTGCCTTTCAAGAGAGACGTTTTGTATGCTTTAACATGGGGAGGTCTCAGGGGAGGAATATCTATCGCCTTGGCATTGTCTTTACCCGCATCTCCTGAGCGAGATTTATTGGTTACGGCTGCATACATTGTTGTGACATTTTCAGTTTTAGTTCAAGGTTTAACTTTCGGTAATCTTGTAAAAAAACTGTTTACATAATAGAGTCAAAAATATTACGCTTAATGCTCATTCACATATCAATGATAGAGGAGATATAGATGGAAGTATATTGTCATTTACGTAGTGCAGATCTAGATGATTTAAGAAACATCCCCCAAATAGCCAAAAATGCTGAGAATTTGGGATTTGATGGGATATCTTTCTCAGAGTTGGCTCATGACCCATTCTTTCCATCTCTTCTTGCTTTGGAGCACACTACAAATATTAAAGTAGGAACATCAATAGCAATAGCATTTGCTAGAAGCCCTATGCTCTCAGCTTATATGGCATGGGATTTGCAGAGGATGTCTGATGGAAGATTTGAATTGGGTTTAGGAACACAGGTTAAGGGGCACAATGAAAGAAGGTTTAGTGTTGGATGGGCATCGCCAGCACCACGATTGAAAGAGTATGTCGAATCTATACGTGCAATTTGGGATTGTTGGCAAAACGGGTCTAAGCTCAATTATCAGGGTAAACATTATTCCATTGATCTAATGACACCAGAATTTAACCCAGGCCCTCTAGAGTCTGAATTGCCTAAAATATCTATTGCTGCAGTAGGACCTGTAATGTCTAAGGTGGCTGGTAGTGTGTGTGACGGTATTATTCTACACAGCTTTAATAATAGGAAGTACGTAGATCAAGTCATTCTCCCTAAGTTACAAGAAGGGATAGCAAGTGCCGGCCGGCTGTCCGATGAAGTTTTTATATCAGGCGGTGGGATGATTGCAACAGGGCCTACAGAAGAAGAAGTAATGTCAGAAAGAGAGATATGCAGGAGCCGTATATCATTTTATGGATCTACTCGGAGTTACAAGACGGTTATGGATATGTATGGATGGGGTGATACTTGCTTGAATCTTCACCAGATGTCCAGAGAAGGTAAATGGAAAGAAATGGTTGGGCTAATTGATGATGAGATCTTAGACACCTTTAGTGTGTCTGGTACCTATAAACAAATAGGCCCAGGGTTGAAAGATAGATTTCGATATGCTTCTAGGATAGATTTAGGTCTTCCCTCTAATGAAAAAGATTACAGCGAACTTAGCGATTTACTTGAATATCTCCATAAGTAAACTATGTATAGGATTGTAGGTCACTTAATATTATGGGTATACGCCACATAAACTTTTCACTGGTGATCATGCCCAGAATGGTCCGAGTCACCTCCATCAGGAGAAGTGTGGAAAAGTTTGTGCACGATAGGTATCTTGGCTACTGCAGCTACAAGGAACCCGAAAAGTATAGTACCTGTAAATAAGATGTAGATATTTATTTCTGTATATCTACCCAACATAATTATTGCCGCATCTTCGAAAAAATGGAGCACTGATACAATTGCCCCAAAAGATATGATTGTTTTCATATATCCATTCTACCATCTCATCTTAACTAATGTGAATCACGAAAGGTTATTTATAATTGCATTTTCGTCTGAGAAATCGTAGCCTCTTTGGTCTCGTATATTTTCTCTCACAAACCATTCATATGTTTGTTCCATTGCTGATTCTAAATTGTACTCTGGTTCAAATTGGAGATGGTCTCGCAATTTATTAATACTGAATACTGTGCTTTGGTCCCATCTATGTATATAAGGAGCGAGTCTTTGAATGAGAGTTTGACGTATTTCCATCGGCATACTATCCATAGTATCTGCAGGGACAAAGAGTTTATCTGAGTTAACCCCTACAACATTTGCACAAATATCTACATATACTTCATCACTAAAATAATCTTTACCTGTGACGTTATAGATCTCTCCAAATGTATGTTGATTTCTAGCCATTAAGCGCAGAGCTCTAGCTTCATCATCAACATGCCCAATCTGACTAAGAGTTGTACCACGCCCGGGAATAAGTATTTTCCTGCTATTCAAAAGCCTTATGAACATCCTTTGTTCCCTATTGATCAGGTTATTATCCGGGCCAAATACCATAGAGAATCTCGCTATTGTCATGGGGAAGTGGCTTTTCATATAGAGTTTTCTTAAAAAATCTTCACAGATTAATTTATTCCGGCCATAGTCTGATTGATTCGGACCATTGTCGACAGGATACTCCTCGGTTATTGGCAGCAGATTACTTTGAGCATATACGACCGTAGAACTGGCAAATATGTAGTGTCCGGTTCGTCCTTCCATTATCTCAGTTATACTCTGTACATCGTCTAGAACATACGCACTTATATCGAATATTACATCAAATACAAGGTCTTTAAGTGTTCGCTTAAGTTCTTCTGTATTTTTTCTATCAGCATATAGCCTTCTCACATTTTGTGGTATTGGAGTCTGAGTTATACCCCTGTTGAGAATGGTTACGTTATGGCCATGTTTTATTAGTTCATATACTAGGTGCAGTCCGTTGAATCTTGTTCCGCCCATTACCAAAATATCCATGGGAATCTCCTTGCTATTCGTACATACAAAAGTCTATTGACTCTTCTCTGGAATACTAGCTAAGAAATCAAGGAATATAGGTGCTCTCCTATCATGGCCTAATTCTTGAAAAGCATTAGGGTCTTCTAGCCTCAGGGTAGCATATTCTTCAGGGGACCATATTGGTGGATGTAATTCCGCATTCTGAAGTATTTTGTGCAAATTTTCCCCTACCGATCGCGGATGTATAGGATCATTTTCTGTGCCAGGAATAATAACAATTGGGACTTTTATAGCTCTCAATTGAGCTTCAGTAGCTCCGATAACAGGTGTATCATCTGTGAAAAAAGAACGCCATATTCGCATCACATTTATAAAATCCTGAGTTTCCATTGATTTAAGGCGCTCTAGATTAGAAGGGTTTTGCCTAATACGTTCTGCAAAAAAATCACTTTCCACTATTCCTTGCATGCCAGTTTTCTCTGCTATGTCTATAAATTGGTCATAATAATTATATCCAAGTTGTTCGGCTGCTATAGAGCCGCCGGTAATGTTCCAAAGTAGTAGTCCTCTAACAGATTCAGGATGTAGTATAGCTAATAATAGCGACACCCGTTGTCCTGCAGATTGTCCTCCCACATAAGCAGGAGAGGCTCTTAATTGGCTAAGGATTTCATTTAGGTCCTCTGCCCAGATATCTGATTCTGATAAATCTCCAGATATTATTACATCTGATGCCCCACAGTTACGCCGATCATAGATAATCACTCGATATTTAGAAGACAAATGCTTAGCTAATCCTCTTACAGCACTCATATCGGATCTTCCTCCTGGTGTGAGGACTATTGGTATACCTTCGCCTATATCTTCATATTCTATTTTCGCACCATTCACCATTAGATTCGGCATGACATATTCCTCTCTTATGTAGTACTAATTATGGCTGTACCTTAACAATCTGTTAGAGAATTTCACTTCTCCTACCCATAGATAAGTTCCGTCGTAAGTGAGGAATTTAGGTAAAAACAACTTATCCTGTCCAATTTGAGGAGCATCTGAAGTATTCTGATTTCCTATTAACGCGTCCGGCGACCTGCCTCTTATAGCATCCTCCACGTCATTCCATATATGTATTCTACTGAACCCATTGTCTGCTACAAAGAGTTGACCATTACCAATGAATGAGCCGGCAGCACCATTAATTGCAGATCCCCCGATGACATTCTGAGTTGGATTGTTGAGCAATTCAGATATCCTATATATAGTAACTGTGTGTTTATCACCATTGGAAGCTACTAGATATTGTCCATCACTATGTAAATTCAATGCTCGAATATCTCTCAAAATAGTTAGAGGCTCAACTCCGTCATCTGGAAAACCTTCCCACACGTATATCTCATCTGTAGATAGCGCCATATAGAAATATTGCTCATCCATGGCAACTCCAGTAATCCCAAGAGATTCATTCGAAACATTTCCTATTTTTACAGAACCCACTTGTCCTTTGAGTAAGATATCTGGTGATTCTCCAGATAGGGGTAATTGATTCCATTTAAGTATCATATCTCGTCCACCGAGGATAAGGGTGTCATCGTATAGGCTGATATCACCTACTGAAAAAGCAATCGAATCCGGGCCAATAGAATATATATAATCTGGTGCTGGGCCACTTTCTTGAGGTATATTTTTCCATACGTAAAAATAGCCGGCGTCAGATACTACGAAAAGACTATTTCCATCTGATGCGGGGATGGGATTGAAGAGGAAATTGTTGGCCTTTAGTGTATTTGTATAAATATCTGGACCACCTATTACAAAGTCCGGCTTCTGATCATTGGTGGTGGGAATAGAATTGTAGACTGATACGGTATGGTAATTTGTGGTGATGAATACCTTTTCTCCAGCGATAGCAAGCGTTGTGTGATCTGTAGCTTTCATGAAGCTGGCTCCCCATTTTTCATATCCTCCATTTATAGATAACTCTGGGGTATCAAGTTCATCTTCAGGGAAAGAATCCCACACATATAAAGCTGAGCCTAATGCTAGGAGTTTTCCGTCCGGTGTGAAGTCTCCTCGCATCCATGGAGCACCCGTACCCAGGTCTATTGGATCGCTCATGTAGAAATCATACGGTTGTTCATCTTCTTCTGGGAACGTTTTCCAGAAGAATGTTCCCACTCCACGTTGACCATCTATGCTGGCGTTATGGTCCCCAACAATCATAGATTTACCGTCACTAGTGATTTGCCTCGGCGTGCCCAGAGCCCCACCACCGGTTAGACTTATATCTGCAGATTGGTTGTCTCGGGTTGGGAATGTATTCCATATCAAAACTCCGGCTTGCTTTGTGCTTGTAACTGCCAGTTTTGTACCGTCAGTCCAAACACCCCAAGGCCAAAGTAAATTGTTCTTTCGTAATTCTGTTCCTCCATCATAGCCTTGTAATACTATGTCAGCAGCCTCTCCATTCTCAGTAGGAAATTCAGTCCAGATAAGTATACGATCGTTGTATGTATCAGTAACAACGATTTTTTGACCGTCAGTCGATATGCTTTTGGGCCAATTCATGTTTGATCTACCGGTACCTGGGGAATTAGTATTGAAATTTTCTTGCCCCAAAACAAGATCTGGGGGCTCGTTGGCTTCGGGCAGCGTGTTCCAAATCAATATTCTGTTGTTATAGCTATCGACCAGAAGCAATCTGACTCCATCTGTTGCTATTCCAGACGGATGGTTGAACAATAGGGGCCCACCAGTTTTATTGAAATCTATAACACCCAATGCTATGTCAGCATTTTGGCCAGAGCGAAAAGGTCCGGATTTTGTATTAATGTTCCCATATTCATATACAGAATATACTTCTTGTACTGGAATCGTGGATAATATTAATTCATCTGGTTGATATCCCAAGGAAAAGAGACATACCATTGCATCGTCTCGTTCCCCAGGTCCAGCATCTAGGGAGTCTCTTAATACTAAGAATCTCTGAGGCCCCAAAGCATCGCTAATACAGTCATCAAAACCTTCAGGGGGACTTGCGCTACCGATCAATATGTTGGACACCATATTCCCGTAGAGTTCTCCGGCAAACAACTCTTGTGCCTGGATTATAATTTCGTTACCACTGCTATGGCTTGTTTTATCATCTGAGTGATTCCCAGAAGCAGATTTGTTACTGGAATTTTTTATGTAATCTGTTAATCCAGGGCTATTCAACTCTAAAGATAATAGGCATAAGGCAGTTTCATCTCTATCCATACCGCCTATTGATGCTGCATTTTCCTTGAATGAATTCAATTTTGATTCACTTATAGATTCAAGGATACAATCTTCAAAACCTAACGGCCATTCTATGGCACCCGATAGTACGTTGGATGTAACGTCTTGTTGGTAGAGGGCTGTGGCTTGGTTTTTATCAAGATTGACACCCGTATCTGACGGTCCTTTGTGTTTTGCAGCCTGATCATCCGAAGTAGACTTTTTACTAGAAGTACCTTTGGTAATTGATTGATTACTTATAGTATTCTTTATGTAATCTGTTGAACCCGGGTTAGCCAATGCTACTGACAGCAAGCATAAAGCAGCTGCATCTTTGTCCATTCCGCCGATTGAATCCGGATTGTCTTTCATGAAATTAAGTTTTTCATGTGCTATAGATTTGGTTATGCAATCCTCAAAATCCATTGGCCATTCTATAAACCTGGCTAACACGTTAGTTGCTATATCTGGGGGATACAAACTAATTGCTTGGGTTTTGTCTAAAACCAGTGCACTATGATTGGCCATAGTTTTGTCTTGCGGAATATTAGTATGAGCAATTTCTGTTGGTTTTAAAATGTCATCGGTTCTTGATATAGGAGCGGGTTCGATATTAGGTTTTACACTCGCAGAATCATTTGATACGGCTTTATAGGCATGCTCCAAAGTTGCTTGCACTTGGGCATCAATTGTCGCTTGAATATTCGGCTCGGCATCTGCAGCACTTCCGGTTTGACTAAGTGTATCCGCTCCAGAACAAGCGATTATCAAGCTTAATAGGCAATTTAAGGCAAATACGTGCCATTTTTTTATCTTTTTGATCTGCATTAGTACATTGGAATCGTTCATTAGCCTATAGTAATTGAAACACATATGATCATCAATAATAGGAATTCGATATCAAAAAGATGAAAGCATGGCAGAAAGTATTCATTCAATTAACTCAATATATACAAGCTTATACAATTGGTATAAAGAATAACCCTTGAATCTAGCTCATGTGACTTTTTCCTGGAGGTCTATATTATCTAAGCAATATCTCCTATTACATATGTTCCATCAGTCCATTCAGGCTCTGATTCCAGGTGCTCCATCATCTTAAGGAACATCTGGTGTTGTTCTGGTCGGTTTGCGTTATTTACATGTGCTTCTTTACTTTCAAATATTGCAACACCTATCCAGTCTTCTTTTTCATCTGGCTTCATAACAAACCAAGCTATTGAACCGTCAGGCTTCGGGCCTTCTGATACTCCTTTCAATGTTTCTAGCAAACCTTGTTCGTGACCTGGTTTAACTTTTAGGCTGAATATAGTCCCGTACATCTAAAACCTCCGTCATGCATTTTGTTTTTATTATCATTTGCTTACTCTGGCAAGTATGATATTGTGATTGTTTAGTATAGATCATATAGGTTACTAAAACAGCATGGTAAATAGCATACTAAATATTGATGCCACAAATCTGACCGGACTGAGAGATGAATATTTGAATTTTGTCCTAGAAGGCTCCCATAAATGAATTGGCTGTTCGTATCTTTGATAAGCTCCGCAGTCACAAGTATCGTTGGCATATCTGATAAGACGGTTATATACAGATACTCAAGGACACCCCTGACACTGCCATTATTGATTGGTATGTCTCAAACCACAGTTGGTCTCATTGCGCTATTAGTTGTTGGTGTTCCTGGTGAAGCCACTTTCATTATGAGTTTTTCAGCTTTCAGTTCTGGAGTGTTCTTTGGTTTCGGTGGAATAATTTCACAGAGGGTTTTATTTACGCAGGAAGTATCTCGTACCATACCAGTAACTCAATCTGCACCTATATTCGCAGCCGTGCTGGCATTGCTGATATTAGGTGAGTCTATATCACCATTACAATGGTCAGGTATTATTATCGCAGTCCTAGGAAGTGCTCTTATATCCCTTAGGATGGATAGTGGCATCCATAGTATTTTCCTGCATAAGTCGTTTTATTTCTTAATGCTCTCAGCCTTTCTCTTTGGCGCGGCTAACGTAATAGGTAAACTTGCGCTTGAGGAACTCCCGGTCATGTATACACATGGTCTAAGAATGCTTGCACTGGGATTGGTTTTCCTAACTTTCGCTTTTAGGTCCGATGCTTGGCATGATGTTAAACGACTCTTCTCTGCAAAGAGTCCAGCATTGTTATTCGTTGTAACCAACGAATTCATAACAGCCCAAGTAGGACTTATAACATTGCTTTGGGCCTTGTCCCTAGGCCCAGCCTCTCTCGTTTCAGCCGTAGTTGGCACAAGAGCTCTCTTTACAGTTCTGTATAGTATGGTTATAGCAAATATCTGGCCTGGAGCACTTGGTGAGGAAACATCTACTGGATCTAGGTTAAGCAAATTAGTCTCAACGTTGCTGATTGTTGCTGGCATTGCAGCAGTTGCGATATAGGCTTTGATCGTAACGCTAACACTTGGTTGTCATATTCCAACTGAGACAAACCCGGCTTCTGCTAATCAATCTGTCTTCCATGCACAGAATATCCGTCTACCTTGCCTTTCCTATTATTCCAAGATGAATCAGAAACTCAACTTGAATATGCTAATTCGTATAAATAATAATTGCTTTTCACGGTTTCTTTAATTATTATCTGTTCTACTACATCGCCTTTCTTTAGAAATGAACAATCAAATCAGATATCACGGACTCGATGCTCTCAGGGCCTTAGCTATGATTCTTGGAGTCGTGCTTCATGCTTCAATGTTCTACCTTGAAGTTGAAGAAGTGGGCATGGTAGAAATAATGGGATATGAGGCTAAGAACAAGGAGCAAGTTCTCACATCAGAAAGCATCAATCTCATTTTTACGTTCATCCACGCATGGAGAATGCCAGTGTTTTTCTTATTAGCTGGATTCTTTGCCAGACTTATGATTCAGAAACGAGGCGTTTCTAACCTATTAAAGAATCGTACAGTGCGGATTGTGATTCCATTCCTATCCGGCTCTATAGTATACAACCTCATATTATTTGAAACAGGTACGTTAGCTGAAACTCATCATCTGTGGTTCTTGTATGATCTGTTATGGATGTATATCTTGTTAGTACTAATAAAGTTACTGAGAAAACCTTTTCATGGAACCATCACACGCCAATTTGACAGGTTCTTCCAGTCTCCAGTCACACTACTGTGGGTCCTAGTACTTCTTCTGCCCGTGACAGTTATTGGTCGACCTGTGTTTACGAACTGGATCAATCCCAATGTGGGAATCCCAGGCCCGTTCTTTGGACTAGGATTCTCGTATTTTCTGATAGGTTGGTTTATGCATAGAAATGCCAATATCATCATTCTATTAGCTCACAAATGGAAGTTATATCTTACTTTAGGTTTGATAACTTTCACTTTATACTACCTGCTTCTATTGTTCTTGGGGCGAGCTGGAGAAGATACCTTGGAACAAGGTTTAGCATATCTCTTCGCTCTCCTTGTCTCCCCTTTTCCTACGTTTCTAATTATATTGGGGCTTATTGGATTTACCCAAGCGATCTTTCAGACCGGAAACATACTAGTAAGTTATTTCGTTGATGCTTCGTACTGGATATATCTAATGCACTTGTTCGTAGTGTTTGCTATAGCTAAGATAATAATTGAAAAGACAACCTTGGATCCGGTCCTAGGTGTTTCAATTAATATTGTGATTACTAGTGTAATTTGTTTAATTACGTATCATATATTCGTTAGGTATACACCAATTGGTTGGATACTGCATGGTAAGAAAGGGGAACTCAGGGACCTGATTCGTTCGTTATACGGAGCTTGATCTGTCCCTAGCAGGATATAATATGGATTCAATAGCTGGGTTAATACCGCCAATTATTTTAGTAGCTATAATCATACTCTTGGTTAAGAGGTCTAGGAAGGCAAATAATAAAGACACATTCCTAGCAGATATATCAGATACAGAAACATCTGCAATAAGGGCCAATGGATCAAATAGTGAATATTTAGAAGGAGACGGTATATGGAAAAGGTTCAGAGACACAACACGAGATAGTATGGCACAATCTCTTTCAGTTTTTGGGATAAAGACGGAACTTGCAGATAGAGGTAGGCCTGAAGAATCTATTGGTATTTCCTATGGTTGGGTCCCTGGCACGAATTCCCTTGGCATAATTGATATAGAAGACGGCTTGATAACCTTTATAAATGTTATCAGGACGAAGAGCAAAAATAAGAACGAACCCCCTAGGTACAAATATGTATTTTGTGTACCCGACAAGACTATACCGATGGAGCATAAAGCTTTGTCTATCAAAACAATAAGGCGAAAATCATTCCCGATATTCGGCAAAGTATTGGATGTGGAATGGCAAGGTGCTAGCAATGTAGAACCCTTAGTTAAACTTTTCTCAAAAGATGATGAAGTAGAGCAATTTGTAAGCGAATGTGGTGATATAACTGTTAGAACTCATCCTAACAAATTTCAGGGGTGGACAATAGAGACTAACAAGAGGAACATTACAGGGGATTATTGGAATACCTTACAGAAAATAGCTAATTACTTGATATCCTCTCCACGCTAAACGATGCAAAGGACTTAATATGTTTTATAAGTGGGTAATGGGAATCTGAAATATCTATGAACTTTATATTTTTCATAATTCTAGGTGCTATTATATTGGATTTCTTGATTGGCTCATTATCCGCGATTTTAAATATACGCTACTTAAAAACAGACCTACCGGAAGGATTAGAAGACGTATATGATATAGAAGAATATCGCACCTCACAGGAATACACACGTACACAGTTGCGTTTCAGCTTGGTAGTGAGTTTCTGGAAAATAGGCATATTGCTGATTTTCTGGTTTGCAGGGGGGTTCAATTACCTGGATCAAATGGTACGAGGTATAGGCGTTTCAGATGTTTGGACTGGCGTGGCCTTCATGGTGGTACTGTCAATAATTAACACATTATCTAGTATCCCATTTGATCTATATGGGATATTCGTCATAGAAGAAAAATTCGGTTTCAACAAGACAACTTACTCGGTTTATATACTAGACAAGATAAAAGTAACCTTGATTTCAGCTGTTATAGGTATTCCAATGTTGATAGGAATTCTTTATTTTTTCGAAAACACAGGAGCCATGTCTTGGTTGTACGTGTGGTTATTCGTAATATTCGTTTCTTTTTCTATTCAGGTCATTGCCCCTGTTTGGATAATGCCTATATTCAACAAGTTCACACCACTGGAAGCTGGGGAATTAAGAAATGCAATTATAGGGTATGTAGATAAGGTCAAGTTTACCTATAGCAACATATATATAATAGATGGATCTAGAAGAAGTGCCCATTCTAACGCGTTCTTTACAGGCTTTGGTAAGACTAAGAGAATAGCTCTATTTGATACCCTAATGGATCAACTAAGCACTGATGAGATAGTATCCGTGATAGCTCATGAAGTGGGGCATAACAAAAAAGGGCATATCTTGATGGGTATGGTATTAAGTATTGTACATATTGGTATAATGCTGTTTCTACTCTCATTGATGTTAGAGAACAGGTCCCTGTTCGATGCATTTTTCATGGAAGAACCATCTATATATGCAAGCATAGTATTCTTTGCTTTGCTATTTACACCTGTAGATTTGGTGATTTCACCAATATTACAATGGATTTCCAGAAGGAATGAATATCAAGCTGATGATTGGGCCATAGCCACAATAGCTGATGGAGAGAATCTGGTGTCCGGACTGAAAAAACTAGCTGCTAAGAATTTGGCTAACCTTTCACCTCATCCTATGTTTGTAATGCTTAATTACTCTCACCCTCCTCTCTTAGACAGAATCAAATCTATGAGATTTCAGATTACCCGTTAACGCAGATAAGTAAAATTGAACAATCTGAAATGAATAAGCTTATATACCTACAATCAACCGATATATCCATGGCGGCTCTCATTGGATATGTTTTGGAGAATGACAGCACCATTTTAAAGCGTGATAAGGTATCCGATTGTGTGTCATTGGTTAGGGCCATAGTATCTCAGCAAATTAGTACCATCGTAGCGAGAGTCATATTTAGACGTTTACTGGATATTTTGGGAGAGCAAGATATAACGGCAGAATCCTTGATTAATATATCAGAGCAGTCCTTGAGAGATATAGGCCTTTCTAAACAAAAGATAAGCTATATAAAGGGTATTGCAGCAGCAGCATATGACGGCAGTTTGAATTTCGAATATATACATTCCCTGAGCGACGAAGATGCGATTACTGAACTACAAAAACTTAAAGGTATTGGTGAGTGGACCGCTCAGATGTTCGTTTTGTTCCAAATGGGTAGAGAAGATATTTTCCCTGTGAAAGATGGGGGGATAAGATCTGCTATGAAACGTTTGTATTCATTGGAAGAGATAGATGATGATCAAATGATCGACCTAGCAGAAAACTGGAGACCTTACAGGAGTTTAGCGTGTAAATATCTTTGGGGTGCATTGAATCTTGGTTACTTTAAGACTTGATATTCACATTGAAAAAGCAATATGTCCGATAGAAACACAGAATATAGAGCCTTCGAACAGGTAGTGGATCCGGCAGAGAATCAACGGGGATATGCCTGGGTAGTGATGTCTATGCTGTGGAGTATGGATATCATAAATGTGATAATTTTTTCTTCAGTTGGTGTCTTAATACCGATATGGAAAGATGACCTTGGAGTGACACCCTTACAGGCAGGATTATTAGGATCTGCAGGGTTTCTTGGATTCGGTTTGATGGCACTGCCGTCTAGTATTTGGTTGACTCGCTACAATCCTGCAATAGTGACCTTTATATGCGTAATGTTTATGGGTTTTGCCAGCCTACTTCACTCTGTTGCAAGTAGTATACAGGTTATTATTGCTGCCAGGTTTATATTTGTATTGATGTCTGTGAGTCGCTTACAGATGCAAGTTGTATTTATACAGCAATGGTTTATATCAAGGTTGTATGCCACAGTTAACAGCTTAGATTTTACAATCAGGCATGTAGGACAGACCATTGGGTTTTCTCTAATACCCATTGTGGTTATTTCTTTGGGGAGTTGGCAAATATTTTATGCATTTCTGGGTATAGCCCTACTCTTATTATCAGTGATCTGGCTTATATTCCAGAGGAATCCTAATAGCGGCACTGAATCTAAGAATGGGATAGATAATAACGATATAGGAAATCCAATTAAGGTTCTGGTCAGGCATAAGTCTTTATGGCTAGTCTCTCTGGCTCAGAGTGGGGCGGCACTTACATTCGGCTCTATTCTTACATTTTATCCTTCTTTTGCTATAGATAGACTTGGTATACCTATTACTTCAGCCGGTATATTGATGGGAATATTCTCTATAGGTTGTATAGTTGGTAGTATGGCAGCTGGCCCAATGTCTCAGTACACAGGGCGCAGAAAACCATATGTGTGGGTTCCTGGGCTACTTCTTCCAATATCTTATTCTCTGTTGATACAAACAGAGAGTTTGCCAGTATCTGCAGTGCTATTGTTTATTTCTGGTGCCTGTGCTATGGCTGTATCCCCAGTACTGGCAACGGTTCCGTTAGATATGCGGTTACATCACAGGGAGGTAGCTGTGTCTTTGGGCTTAACTAGAACTATTTTCCCATTTAGTGCCACATTGGGCACCATGTTTGTAGGTGTAGTTCAGCAGAACTCAGGGTCACTATTATTGGGCCTTGCAATAGTAGCTCCAATGCCTATTACCCTTTTTATATTTGGAATACTCATGCCAGAGACAGGACCGAGCAAGGAGCAAAACCCGCGGTCCATCACTTAGGATCAGTAAGTCTTTCTTCAACGAGACATCTTAAAATTTACAAGGTCTTGGTTATGCCCTTTGTAATGCTGCCACGTTTCTGAATTGATGATGCCTACAGTAAAGGATCCTTCCTGGAATACGCTGTCTTCATATCTATTTAAGGATTGTATTAACTGATCGTGGCAATCCTTGAAATATTGCCATATTTCCTCTGTCGATAAAGAACGTTTGTCTGCAACCATATTCTCGTTTAATTCGTCAATTTGTGCATCAGGCCAATCCTGCCATTCAGGATATTCACCTTCGGCTAAATAATTATCAACAGCCTTCACACTTTCAATATCCCATGCAGCCACATGAATAAGAGCATCATATACTGTCCAATAACCGATGGCTCCGGACACGTGCATTTCTGTTTCAGGGAAACTTTCTGCGACTTGTCTGAAAGCTAACCATTCTTTTTTTATGTTCTCCATAATCTCTTGTCTGGTCATTCTTGTTTGTCTCCTTATATCTATACCATATCACATCACAATATCTATACGATATCACAATATAGTTGGACTGTAGGAAGTAATATATGAGGGCATATACAAAAATACAACTGCCAATCGGTTGAACCGATTGGCAGTTGAGATTACCTCAAATGGCAGTTTGTTTCATCTAGCTGCTGAGACCAGTGGCGGTAGACGCAGTCGGAGCCGCTCTTTCTTGGGTTCGACTTATGCCAATTCTTCGTGCTAAAACAACTTTTGCTATGTTGGTGCTGCCAGCAGCATGATTCTGCCCAGCTTTGTTAAGCTGGTTAACAACCTGGGATCCTCCATGTGGAACTTCAGGTTCATTACGATCTAATAATGAATGCAACCCCATAACGTCTCTTACTCTTGAAGTTATCCGGAGGCTAGACTCGCGGCCATGGACATTTGCAACGTTCCCTTCATGTTGAATACTCATTCTATTTTGGTACATCCAATATGTTCTCTGTAGAAGTAACTGTTGTACATGAGCATCCAGAATATTGTCCATGGCTCTTTGTTGCATTACAGGATCACTTCCTATATTCTCATTATCCTTTGGTGTATCTCGCATATATTCGATCAGATTGTCTGTTACTTCATCTCTCGGTGCAGCCTTACCTCTGCCGCCATGTTCGAATTCAAGGTGAGTTCCCATAACCTGCCAACCTTGGTTTACCCCACCTATCAGGTGGTCACCAGATAGTCGTACATTATCTAGAAATATTGCGTTTTTCTTAGATGTGACCAATAGATCCATGTTTTTTATTTCTAGTCCTTCAGAAGGTACTGGGATTATGAAGTAACCCAGATTTCTGTGCCGAGGAGCATCCGGATCTGTTACCATTGGGCCAGCGAGAAAATCTACATCGTGTGGGTCTCCAATAAAAACGTTTGCACCGTTAAGTATCCAATCATCACCATCTTGTGTAGCTCTACTAGATATGCTAGCTAAATCTGCTCCACCTTGTGGTTCTGTAAGCTTCTGCCATACAGTTTTCTCTCCCTTTAGCATTGGGGGTAGAAACTTTTGTTTCTGCTCCTCAGTTCCCCAAACCAACAGAGTTTGGAATACTAGAGATCTGCTAAATGGGTTGATGGCACCTATTCGTTTCATCTCTTCCTCTATCACGACTTCTTGATCGCCACTTAGTCCACCACCGCCATATTCAATGGGAAATGTTGGGAACAGCCATCCCTTTTCGCCCATTTTTCTATGCAATTCTCTCCAGAACAAGAATTGATCATAATCAAAATCTCGCATGTCTACTAGAGCTCTCTTGTCTTCAGGAATATTAGCTTCAAGCCAATCGTGAACCTCTGATCTAAATGATTGCTGTTCGGTACTGTATACTATTCCAAAATCCATACTTCTCCCTTCTATATCCTTGGCTTCATAAGTCAGGTCCGGAAACTGAATGGGAGGACTAAACCAAGTGCACCATGAGCCGTCGCATTGTGACGTTCTGTCAGATGTGCTTAATTATAGTAATGCTAATATAGTGCGACGCAATAGTCAATTTATATGCTGTACAGATTATATATATGGAACAAAGCTATGCGATATAGATATATTTCGTAGATACTATTCTAATTATATCACTATAACGTAAATACATGATATGATCGAATCACTCTTGTATGAATTATCGAAGGTAGAGTAGACTTACGAATAGTATGCATTTTGGTATGAGAGGTATTTCATGGTGGATGAACACCCTATTGTTAACGTACTAAAAAAGCACATCGGTATTAAAGTAACAGTTACTGACCCCTTTGAAATTGAGAAAGGTATGTTACGCCGTTTTGCAATTGCTACAGGCGATTCTGATATGGTATACCACGATGATAAATATGCAGGAGCATCTAGACATGGAGGAATTGTAGCTCCTCCAACTTTTCCGTTTGAATGGAATCATCACATGCATGGCGTGGCTGGTTTAAACATACAAGATGACATATTCAAAGAACTTGGTATTAAACCTAGTGGGTTGAGAGCCGAAAATGATTATGAAATTATAGAACCTACAAAACCGGGAGATATCATCACCACAACTAGCTTTATATCAGATGTATATCAAAAACAAGGCAGATCAGGTACGCTAGTGTTTTATATAGTTGAGTCGCATTATCACAACCAAAACGAGGTACTGATGGCAATTGCTCGAGATACGATGGTTTTCGTTTTATAGCTATTAGAGAAGTATATGAGTAATACAAATACATTTGTTAAGTTTGGGGACATTAAATTAGAATCTATAATCCCTACGCTTACAAAAGAGATTACACTTGAACAATTTGCGATGTATTCAGCTGTGTGCTGGGATTTTCATCCTATGCACTACGATAGTCAAACTGGGCAGGATCTCGGATTCCGTACAGCTTTTGCTGATGGACCAATGCTTGCGGCGTTTCTGGGTCAAGTAGCCACGGAATGGCTAGGCTCACAGAGCAAGATTAAGAGATTGAAAACGAGGTACCTAAAACCGGTGTTTCCACAGGACACACTTTATTGCTCAGGTTCAGTGTTGAATAAATTTGATGACGGTGAACCCAGCATCGAATGTGAAGTGTGGGCAAATAATCAAGATGGCAAAAGAGTAGCATCCGGCATTGTAATAGCCTGTCCACCTCAAGCATGAGCATTTAAGTTCTGAAAGGTTTTATATAAATGATATATCTGAGAAAAATAAGCCCTGTAATACTGATGTTATCTGTTATTTTGAGTACTGTAGCTTGTGGAGGAGGGGACCCTGAACCTTCGCCCAACATAGAAGCTACTGTGCAGGCCAGGGTGGAAAAAGCTATTCAAGATATAGAGGAAAAACAACCTACAGTGGTTCCAACATCTGTTCCTAGCCCTTCTCCTATTCCTACTCCAACTCCAGACCCAACTCCTGAAAAATCTACTGACGAGGTAACTAAAAATGCGTCAAAGCCTGAAGTTGTCGAGGTTGACCCTATCAAATTCTTAGAAGCCGTTCTAGGTAATAAGATAGAAGACGCAAAGCAATTTATAGATTCTGGTGTAGATGTTAATAGTTTAGTTCCCGAAGAGGATCCTACTTTGGGCGGTGCAGGAGCACTACATATAGCAATATTCGTTAGCAATATCGAGATGTTGACTCTTTTGTTGGATAACGGTGCAGATATAGATATAAGAGATGGAAATGGGAATCCCCCAATACATTTGGCTGTACAGATGGACGATATTCAGGCCATGAATCTATTAATTGAAAAAGGAGCTAACATAAATGCGACTGAGAGTGGTAGCGGAGCTACTCCGCTAGATCTCGCCTACGAGAGTAATTCTCAAAATATGATTGATCGGTTATTGTCTATAGGAGGGGTTTCATCCTTTGGGAACATTGAACATAAAAAGGAAGATACACCGTTTCCTACAACAACTCCAATTCCAACTGCTACGCCGGATATGATGGCGATGATGGCTCAAATGATGGGTGGAGGTATGGGGAACATGGATATGGGGAACATGGATATGAGCAAAATGATGTCGCAGATGGGAATGGGGAATGATAATGATACAGATGACGCTCCTAGTCTTCAGAATCTGATGATGCAGAATTTAGGGCCATGGGATTCGGACAGTGCGACTTTTGGGGATCTGAAATTTGACCACAGATTCGCAAGTTCAGTTTTTGATGATTTTGGGATGTTGCATAACCAAGGTCAAACTGATCAATATTACAATCCTACTTTTGAATATAAGGCACCGGCAGATTCAATAGTTCTTTCCCCGATAAGTGGCGTGGTCACAATGCTAGATTGGCAGCCAACGACCAGTTACAAGCAAGATGATTGGGATATTATTATAGCTCCATCTGAGAATTCAAAATGGGGGGTGAATCTTGATCACGTCGTAAGTATAGATTGTGATCGTAGTGGGAAGAATCCGGTTTTGTGTGAATTGCCCCTTACCATGAACGGAGAGGTTGTTGAATTGGGTACCGTTATTGAGGCTGGACAAGTGCTTGGTTATGTAGGCAATTGGCCTGATACCACAAACTCAGGTATCAATGGCCGCACTGAACTTACTCTATATGAATACGTCAGAGACGGTGCAAATACTGAGGGAAATATGGCGGTTATTAATCATTGTCCGATGATGTATCTTGACGAATCTGTTGCTGAGGACTTAAAGGCTACAATACAGGAATTGATGGTTAGTTTCGAATCTTGGGACGGGGACAGCTCTACCTATAATGAGAACGAGATGGTTGCACCTGGTTGTAGGTATAGTGCCATACGTGAAGAAGAAGGGGTAACTACACCAGTTACTGATTAGTACTTTATGTATGCCAACCTTAATAGGTTCCGGCAGGTATTTGGCTAAGATAAACCTTGCCGGAATGTAGTTCTAATCAAAGAAGAACCAATTGTCATCGCTCTCGAATACCCATTTTTGGAATGACGTATCTGTTATCCCAGATTTGCTACTCCCTATAAACCATCCTGCTTCAGTATCATCACAGGCTAGAGGGTTTGCATCTCTTTGGTCTTTAGTGACGATTACATCTGAGGCTGTGCCGATTCCCCTACTCTGATATTCATTTAGTACATTATCCGTTGCAACTTGGAGAAATGATAATAATCTGTGGTCATCTTTTCCTATCTTGGCAGAGACTGCGATTTCACCCCAGGTATCTTCTGCACCTAAGGTTCCTATTTGCTGTCCAGCTTGGACTATTGATCCCTCTGTTAGGCTAGGGTCTAGTGCAATGTGGAAGAATAGGAAGTAGTATCCAGGGTATTCACTGGAGGCAATAGTGAACTTGGCTTCTGTGCCCCATTGATTTTCGTCATAGCCGACACCGATTAGTCTCCCATCTACTGGAGAGAACATTTTGATAGACATCCATTCAAATGTATGTGGCACAGTTGCGTATTTGGAATTCTCCAGTGGTACACCCTGTGGCATAAAATAATGTTTCATGCTTTTACAGTTCGCATGACTAGCGTCGTATTCTGGTGTTTTATAGGAGAAATCGTGGCCGACAGACGATCTGATTTTTGACATCCTTGAGAATTTATCCAGCTCTGTGAAGTTAGCTTTAGCTACTTTTGGTATGTTATTAGGATCGTATGCAGGTACATAAATTTCTGAATAGTTGACCTCGTCAGTAGCCAAGCGTGCATTAGGGTCAGCCTTCCCAAAATTTGGATCTTCTGTAGGTTTCTGATTGGGGTTCGCTTTAAAAGATTCTTCACACATTTCCTTGGCAAATCCTTCAAGTTGTTTGCATGGGTTAAACATGTCACCAATCATTTGTTCCATCATCTTGCTCATATCCATATTACCCATATCCATATTACCCATATCCATATTACCCATATCCATATTACCCATATCCATGCTGCCCATATTACCCACACCATCCATCATTCCACACATTTGAGTCATCATACCAGTCGGGTTATCACATATGGTGGGGTCAGCAGCTATCATGTCCTGGGATTGTTTCATACACATTTCAGCCATTTTGCCTGTCGCACTGTTACAAACCTCCTGGCTCATGAAACCAGAACTAGTACTTGATGAGTCGGTTGTGGCTGCAGTATCTTGTTTCTGCGGGGCCTCTACTGTAGCTTGTATATCAGTCGGTGATACATTGGTTGGGGGTATATTTGTAGCTTTTACAGGAATTGGCGTATTTGTAGGTCTCTCTTGGATAGCTTTTTCAACATTTGCCTGGACAGTAGCCTCTATGTTTGGTGTTGGTTCACTACTGTTGTTGCTACAACTTATAAAAGATAGTAAGAATATTGTACTGATTAAGAGTAGGCCAAGTTTGTTCTTGTTCATCTATGCTCCCTCTGAGTAGTTGAAAGTAAGTTCGTTGCCAATTATAACCTAGATTATAATTAGAAGAATATAAATCCTTATTGAATTAATGCCATATTTGAAATGTCGGCCTTCATATGGATTTCATTGTGGAGTCGGGCAGGGTAGAATTTTGATGAGAGGGGTTATTTAGAACTGTCATCATGGCTATGTCTATTAAATGGCGCGGGTTGTTTTAAATGTTCCTTTAGGATGGATTATACTTTTTATATAAATGGTAAGATTTGGCAATCCAGATGGTAATAACGATGATACGAAATCTAAGGTAGTTTAAACACCATGTAAGATAGAGGTATAAAAGGCATGGATAATAAGGAAGATTGGTTCTACAGGAAAATAATAGAGAACTCTCAAGATGCAATAATTCTCGCTGACGTGGATGGTGTTATTAAGTTGTGGAATAGTGGAGCAGTGAATATATTTGGGCACACTGCAGACGATGCGTTGGGTGAGACTTTAGACATAATAATACCAGACAGATTTCGTGATAGTCATTGGACTGGATTCAATGAGGTTATGTCTACCGGCATTACCAAGTATCAAACTGGTTTGTTAGCTGTTCCAGCTATTAGGAAAGACGGGACTCGTATTTCAATAGAATTTACCATACTTATGCTTAAAGATGAGGAAGACACTCCTTTAGGCATAGCTGCAACAATACGTGATGTAACTAAACGCAGGCAGCAAGATAGAGATATGCAGGAACGAGTATCTAATTTGGAAGAACAGCTGAAGCAATTTGGTTAGAATATATTTATCGTCTTAGTTTAGTATCTAGTATCTGTACTATGGCAAAAGGTGTTGTCCAGAATAATCCTCCGATGAAACCCAGTAGGGCAAATTGCCACATCGGTTCTGATCCTGATGCTCCAAATGATGCAGCTAATACAGGCATTACGAAAGTCAGACATGCTATGAACAGAAGCATAATAGCCTTCTTGAAGGTAGATTTAGTTACAATTGCGATAAGCATTGCAGCTAATCCTGGGGATGCCAGGGAGATTATAAATTCCCATCCAGAAAAAACATTATCGGTTGTTAGGGCATAATGAAAGGACTGGAACAATAAGCACGTTCCAGTCCCTGTTATCCCACCTAGTATCCAAAACTTAAATATCTTAATTAATTTTAGATCCTATCCCTGTTTAGAATAGATCCCCAAAGAAACTGCTTGCATTTACAGCCTCACCAATCACAGTGTTCCCTATCTTCTCGTCTGAAATTGTTGGACGTTCCGATTCAGGAACAGATTCTACTATTGAATCGAAGTCTGCAGTATCAGCATCAAAGAAATTCGCATCCAGTGTATCTATAATGGAGACTTTCTTATCTTCTTGTAGTTCGGTTATTTGTTCTCCTTCTACCGCACCCATCATTGATGATAACTTTTCATCACCAAGCTCTTGCATCGAGCCTGTATCTATTTCATCTACCATTGTGAACAGTCTCTCATTGCCTACTTCGGCAATCTCATTGCTGTCTATACCCTTAGCTAATCCGACTATCTGATCACTGCCCATATCCTGTATATTGGCTGGTTCCATGGCATTAGCCATACCTTTGGCTTTTCCACTACCAATCGTACTCAGTTTATCGCCACCCATCTCCATAGCCATCAAAGATATGTTATCTCCACCAACTTTTTTGAAATCATTACCTTCCATGTTTTTAGCCATGGATTCTATTTTGTCACCACCAAGTTTGTTGAAGTTATCTGCTCCCATATTCATAGTCATACCAGCCAGTTTATCTCCGCCCATGGTTTGGAAGTTGTCCGCTTCCATATTCATAGTCATATCGGTGAGTTTATCACCACCCATTGCCATGAAATTGTCTGTTCCCATACTCATAGTCATATCGGTGAGTTTATCGCCGCCCAGGGCCATGAAGTTGTCTGCTCCCATGTTCATGGTCATATCTGTGAGCTTATCACCACCCATCGCCATAAAGTTATCTGCTCCCATGTTCATGGTCATATCTGTGAGCTTATCACCACCCATCGCGATAAAGTTATCTGCTCCCATACTCATGGTCATATCGGTGAGTTTATCGCCGCCTAGTGATATGAAGTTGTCTGCTCCCATGTTCATGGTCATATCTGTGAGTTTATCACCACCCATCGCCATAAAGTTGTCTGCTCCCATACTCATGGTCATATCAGTGAGTTTATCGCCGCCCAGGGCCATGAAGTTGTCTGCTCCCATGTTCATGGTCATATCTGTGAGCTTATCACCACCCATAGACATAAAGTTATCAGCTTCCATATTCATAGTCATATCTGCGAGTTTATCGCCGCCCATGGCCATGAAGTTATCTGCTTCCATGCCCATGGCCATATCGGATAGTTTATTACCACCAAGGGCCATGAAGTTATCAGCTTCCATGTTCATAGTCATATTAGCGAGGCTCTCGCCGCCCATAGCCATGAAGTTATCTGCTTCCATGCCCATGGCCATATCGGATAGTTTATTACCACCAAGGGCCATGAAGTTATCGCCCCCCATGTTCATGGTCATCATAGCGAGTTTCTCGCCACCCATAGACATGAAGTTATCTGCTTCCATGCCCATGGCCATATCGGATAGTTTATTACCACCCAGATTTGTGAAGTTATCAGCTTCCATGTTCATAGTCATACCAGCTAGGCTCTCGCCGCCCATAGACATGAAGTTATCAGATTCCATGCCCATAGCCATATCGGCTAGTCTATTACCACCAAGGGCCATGAAGTTATCGCCCCCCATGTTCATGGTCATCATAGCGAGTTTCTCGCCACCCATAGCCATGAAGTTGTCGCCTCCCATGCCCATGGCCATATCAGCTAGTTTATTACCACCCAGATTTGTGAAGTTATCTGCTTCCATGTTCATAGTCATATTAGCGAGGCTCTCGCCGCCCATAGCCATGAAGTTATCTGCTTCCATGCCCATGGCCATATCGGATAGTTTATTACCACCAAGGGCCATGAAGTTATCGCCTCCCATGTTCATGGTCATCATAGCGAGTTTCTCGCCACCCATAGACATGAAGTTATCTGCTTCCATGCCCATGGCCATATCAGATAGTTTATTACCACCCAGATTTGTGAAGTTATCTGCTTCCATGTTCATAGTCATACCAGCTAGGCTCTCGCCGCCCATAGCCATGAAGTTATCAGCTTCCATGCCCATGGCCATATCGGCTAGTCTATTACCACCAAGGGCCATGAAGTTATCGCCCCCCATGTTCATGGTCATCATAGCGAGTTTCTCGCCACCCATAGACATGAAGTTGTCGCCTCCCATGCCCATGGCCATATCAGCTAGTTTATTACCACCCAGATTTGTGAAGTTATCTGCTTCCATGTTCATAGTCATATTAGCGAGGCTCTCGCCGCCCATAGCCATGAAGTTATCTGCTTCCATGCCCATGGCCATATCGGATAGTTTATTACCACCAAGGGCCATGAAGTTATCGCCTCCCATGTTCATGGTCATCATAGCGAGTTTCTCGCCACCCATAGACATGAAGTTATCTGCTTCCATGCCCATGGCCATATCAGATAGTTTATTACCACCCAGATTTGTGAAGTTATCTGCTTCCATGTTCATAGTCATACCAGCTAGGCTCTCGCCGCCCATAGCCATGAAGTTATCAGCTTCCATGCCCATGGCCATATCGGCTAGTCTATTACCACCAAGGGCCATGAAGTTATCGCCCCCCATGTTCATGGTCATCATAGCGAGTTTCTCGCCACCTAGGGCTTGGAAGTTATCTGCTCCCATGTTCATAGTCATATCGGCCAGAGTATCGCCGCCCATAGCCTGGAAGTTATCTGCTCCCATATTCATGGTCATATCGGCCAAAGTATCGCCGCCCATAGCCTGGAAGTTATCTGCTCCCATATTCATGGTCATATCGGCCAGAGTATCGCCGCCCATAGCCTGGAAGTTATCTGCTCCCATATTCATGGTCATATCGGCCAGTTTATCGCCACCTAGAGCCTGGAAGTTATCTGCTCCCATATTCATGGTCATATCTGCAAGCCTATCGCCGCCCATAGCCTGGAAGTTATCTGCTCCCATATTCATGGTCATATCTGTCAGAGTATCGCCGCCCATAGCCTGGAAGTTATCTGCTCCCATATTCATAGTCATATCGGCGAGTTTATCACCACCCAGGGCCATGAAGTTATCAGCCCCCATATTCATGGTCATATCTGCCAGAGTATCGCCGCCCATAGCCTGGAAGTTATCTGCTTCCATATTCATGGTCATATCGGCGAGTTTATCGCCACCTAGAGCCTGGAAGTTATCTGCTCCCATATTCATGGTCATGTCGGCGAGTTTGTCTCCACCCATAGCCTGGAAGTTATCTGCTTCCATATTCATGGTCATGTCGGCAAGTTTATCGCCACCTAGGTTCTGAAAGTTGCTTGCTTCCATGTTCATAGTCATATCGGCGAGTTTATCGCCACCTAGAGCCTGGAAGTTTTCTGCTCCCATGTTCATAGTCATATCGGTCAGAGTATCGCCACCCATAGCCTGGAAGTTTTCTGCTTCCATATTCATGGTCATGTCGGCGAGTTTATCTCCACCGAGTTCTTTCATGTCGTTACCACCCATGTTCTTGGTCATGTCGGCGAGTGCATCGCCGCCTAGAGCACCCATTCCGTCACCCTGTAGATTCTGTAGTTGCTCTCTATTTTCTTGGGACTTAGCTGCATCTGGTGCCTCTTGAGCTATATAGCCTTGTGATGGACCACCATCGAAAACAGGTGCATTATTGGCCATATTGGCATCATTGGCCATATTGGCATCATTGGCCATATTGGCATCATTGGCCATATTGGCATCATTGGCCATATTGGCATCATTGGCCATATTGGCATCATTGGCCATATTGGCATCATTGGCCATATTGGCATCA
>Ga0209089_10000005_pt1 | contig 210193 bp, 157 predicted proteins | sample ArcticOcean_MG_C_FD_187431 | JGI IMG/M metagenome (GOLD analysis project Ga0209089, IMG submission 187431) | Marine microbial communities from western Arctic Ocean - ArcticOcean_MG_CB2_150 (SPAdes) (version 2) | ecosystem: Environmental > Aquatic > Marine > Oceanic | place: Arctic Ocean...
GTTGTTGTCACATAGTGCCGCCGTGTTGTCAGCGTGCGTCACCGCCGCCGGGCGATGCGGTGGGGGAGAGTATCACATAGTGTCGCCGTGTTGTCAGCGTGCGTCACATTAGCCAGTGCCAGGGGCTGTTAGCGGCCATCCGGTCCGGCAGATAATCCCAACCACCTAGCATGGATTCCCACACCAGTATTGGGTAACAGCATGGCGATTCACCAAAGGTATCACGCTCCGATGGCCTATCTTCTTACTTGGCGGACCTTTGGAACTTGGCTTCCTGGCGATAAACGCGGTTGGTGGGACCACAAGCGGGGCTATCAGGCAGCTAGCCCAGAATTGGAGAACTATGTACGAAAGCACATGACCCAATCGCCAGTTCGGCTGGCCGTCAAGCATCGTCGCGTAGTGAAAGAACGAATTACAGCATACTGCGAGTACAGGAACTGGCCGATGCACGCCGTCACATGCCAGTCCAACCATGTCCACGTTGTAATCAGCGCACTGCCTAATCCAAAGCGGGTGATGGCGACGCTTAAATCAAGGTGTACTCGTGAGCTCAAAGAGCTGTTTGCCGAAGAATTTGTTGACCGCATTTGGGCAAAACGAGGAAGCGTCTCCTCGCTGTATTCCCCGGAATCCATGAAAAATGCAGCGGCCTATGTGGCCAATCATGAGTGTCTGGATGGTTGATGCCCGGCGGTCAGCATCACCACTCCCATGCTGGCGCAACCCCTGCCGCGATCGCCGGGCGATGCGGTGGGGGGAGGTCCTACGACAGCACCCCTGTCATGACGTCACCCGCCACGTTGGTCAGTCGCCGTTGGATGCCGTTGTGATAGAAGGTCAGCTGGCGATGGTCGATGCCGAACAAGTGCATCACCGTAGCATGCAGATCATTCCAGCTGACTGGATCAACCGACGCTTTCCAGCCAATTTCATCGGTCTCACCAAAGGCGAAGCCGGACTTCAGCCCCCCACCAGCGAGCCAGCAGCTGAAGCCATATCGATTATGGTCGCGGCCCGGTCCAACCTTATCCGCTGCCGACTGGGCAAATGGGGTACGACCGAATTCTGTCGTGAACATGACCAGCGTATCCTCGAGCATGCCACGCTGTTTGAGATCCGCCAGTAGGGCCCCCACCGGCTTGTCAATTCGGCCCGCTTCCAGGCCATGATTATCTTTCACGCTTTCGTGTGCATCCCAGCTGGCGCGCGGATTACCGGCAATTGGGCCACCCGAATAAAGCTGGACAAAGCGAACGCCCCGTTCAAGTAATCGGCGGCCTAGCAGGCAGCGGCGGCCCATATCCTCCGTCTTCGGATCGTCCAGGCCGTACATCGTGCGAACCGACTCGGCTTCCGAACCATAGTCGCTCACTTCCGGCACCGACAACTGAAGCCTGCCTGCCAGCTGATAGCTGCGAATACGGTCAAGCAACTGCTGGTCCTCGCCAACTCGTTCGAGATGTTTCTGATTCAGCAGCGCCAGCAGCCCCTGGCTCTGTTGTTCCGCCGCTTGACTTATATCTGCAGACGGGAAAAGATCTCGCACCGGCTGATCGCCACCTCGAAACACGACGGCCTGGTGTTGGCCCGGCAGGAACCCGCTACTCCAGTTCGAGGCTCCCCCGTTGGGACCGCCGCGGCCATCGGGCAACACGACATAGGACGGCAGGGACTCCGTTTCGCTACCCAGCCCAAACGACAACCAGCTTCCCAGTGAGGGAAAACCGTTCGCCTGGAAGCCGCTGTTGGAGACAAACAGGGCAGGGGTATGATTGGCCGAATCCGAGACCAGCGAACGCACCACGGTCAGGTCGTCAGCTTGCTCAGCAATATTAGGGAACATCTCTGAAACCCAGAGCCCGCTCTCTCCCCGTTGGCGAAACTCAAAGTCACTCCCTCGCAACTGGCCCACCTGGCCGAAGAAAATATCAGGCTTTTCAGTCGTCTGGAGTGATTGCCCCTGCCGCTTGGCCAACTCGGGCTTGTAGTCATACGAATCGACGTGGCTCATACCACCCACCAGGCAAATCTGGATCGCTCGCTTCACCCGCGGCGTGTGATGCAGACCGCCAGCGTCCTGACCCAGCAGACCGTCGCGCCTCAACAGGTCCAGCAGGGCAATTGCGCCCAGCCCCTGCAGGTTCCAATTCCAGAACTGCCTGCGGTCCATGGTCTTCTCCTGGTCTGCAATCGCTAGGGAATAATCAGGAACTCATTGGCGTTAAACAGTGCTCGTGCCAGCACCGCCAGGCTGTGATCCTGGACCAGTTTGATCGCCAGACTTCGCTCATCGGGCTCTGGCAATCGCAACAGCGTCAACTGGAATGACCTGTCAACCTGCTTGCCGATATCATCACCCACCTCCTGCTCAACACGATCGGCCATATGCCCGGCCATGCGAATCACAAATCCGTTATTGAGCAAGCTGAGTGCCTGCAGCGGGGTCGTGGTCACACTTCGTCGCGGCGCAGCAGTCGAGGGGTCCGGGCAATCAAAAGTATCGAGCAGTGCCATCCGTTCACCGCGAGGTGAGAAGCGGTAGATCGTCCGTCGATTCAGCCGCGGGTCTTCCCTGTCGAAGGGAATGTAATAGGTCGTGCCGTTGTTCGGCGTGATCGTCACATCTTCAAATCCGGGACCGCCTGCCGTCGGATCAAGCTGGCCGCTGACAGCAAGAAGGGAATCGCGGACCACTTCGCCCTCCACCCGGTACGGACTCTTGCGCCACAACAGCCGGTTGTTGGCATCCGACTCAGACGAGCGGGCGTCAAATGTGGAGGCCTGGCGATAGACTGTCGAGGCGACGATGATGCGGTGAAGTGCCTTGAGGCTGAACTTGTTTTCCACCAGGCGGCTGGCGAGCCAGTCCAGCAGTGCTGGATGTGACGGGCGGCCACCGTTAAAGCCCAGGTCGCTGGGAGTATCAACAATGCCGCGGCCAAAGTGATAATGCCAGACCCGGTTAACAATCACGCGGGCCATCAGTGAATTGTCGGGGCTGACTATCCAGTCAGCCAGCTTCAGACGCCGGTCAGCTTCCGAGGCATCCATGGTAAGTCCCAGGTCGCCATCCAGGCCGTTAATGGCACTGACCATGGCAGGTCCCACGAGCTCTCCTCGCTTCATCACATCACCGCGATCAAGAAAATGAACTTGCCCGGCAGCAGCGGCGACGTTGGTGTAGATATTGAAGCGTGACTGTTGCTGCAATTGGCTGATCTTCTCTGCCAGCTGCTGTTGCTGCTGTTTCAGCTCGACATAATGCTGGCGCTCCTCTGCGGAGAGAAATGCGAGGATCTCTTTCTCTGGCACATAGTTCTTTGGATCACCGGCGATCGCCGCCACCTCCTCGTCGTTGAGGGGGCGATCGAACAGCTCTGCTTGCAGGATCCGGCCGGCCAGGAACTTATTGCCACCGGGAGTCATGTGGCGCAAACCAAACAACAGGTTAGCACCGCCAGCCGAGTACTTCTGGAAGCCCGTCTTGTAGGACTTGCCATACAGCTGGCCATCACGATACGAGGTGATCGTACCGTCTTTACGGTAGACGATCGTAAAATGCACGGGCCGTTCAGTCACCTCAGTCTCTTCGGGCCCGGCAAAGGACATGGTCCGCACGAATCCATTACTACCGGCCATCCAGCGACGCGCCTCCCGCTCACCAAACACGATCGAATCAAAGATGACGCCACCGTTTATTTCCAGAGTGATCGCTCCACCACCGCGCTGATCGAGGTTATCCAGCTGAACCAGGGCGGCCAGCGTCTTTTCCCCGATGTCCTGGCTGATTTTTTCGGTGATCACAAATGAGTCTTTCCCATCAACAACCAGGGCACCATCATCAAGGCGAGCACCTCCCTGGGCGGTTCCATGGAGACCGCCAAGGCTATCCTTAAGATCCTCTTCGAATTCCCAGCGGGCCAATGGCTGGGGGCGTGGTGGTGGTGGGGCATCGCCCTGTTTTCGTTTGTCCAGGATCTGCTGGCGCGTCACAGTCCGGATCTTGGCAACCTGGGTCACAACCTCCTTGAGGCGGGCCTGCTGCTCGTCAAGCTGTGGCTGGATCTCTGGTTGTGCCAGCTCGCGGGTGCCATGATTCAAGCCGGAAACCAGGGCAGTCAGTTGGTAGAACTCCTGCTGACTGATCGGATCGAACTTGTGATCGTGACAGCGGGCGCAGTTAATCGTCAGGCCCACGAAAGTCTGGCCAACCGCCGCCACCAGCTCCTCCAACTCGTCGGTCCGCGACTGCCGCTTCATCCGTTCGCTTCCACCGACCACTGTGTTGTGAACTGCGGCGACCAGGAAGCCGACCGCTGCAGCTCCCTCGTAACTGTTCGGCTTGATGATATCTCCCGCGATCTGCATGCGGACAAACTCGTTGTACGGCATATCGTCATTGAGCGACTGGATCACCCAATCCCGAAAGTGCCAGAAATCCTTGCGCGGTGCATTGCGTTCAAAACCGCTACTCTCACCAAATCGGACGATATCCAGCCAGTGCCGGCCCCAGCGTTCTCCGTAGTGCGGTGAATCCAGTACACGCTCGATCAACTGCTGGTACGACGCTTCACTGAAGTTACTGATGAACTCTTCAACTTCTTCCGGGCTGGGAGGAAGTCCGAGGAAATCGAGATAGACGCGGCGGATCAGGTCTCGGGGCTCAGCGTCCGCGGAGAGTGTCAGCTTGTTTTCCTTCAGTTGCGCCAGCACAAAGGCATCGATCGGATTACGGATACGGCGATGTCGCAGCTGGGGTGGAGCTGGATCCGCCAGCGGTTGCAGGGACCACCAGTCATAACCGGCTCGCTTGTCCGTGCTGAACTGAAAGATGTCGATCGGGTCACTTCCCCATTCTGCTCCCTCTGCGATCCAGCGCTGCAGGATCGCTTTCTCGTCGTCGCTGAGTGGATCGTCCGGTGGCATCTCATCTGCCGAGACTCGCTGCCAGAGTAGGCTTTGTTCGGGCTTGCCCGGCAGAATGGCTACTCCGTTTTCACCACCCTTCATAGCCGCATCACGCTGCTGCAAATCCAGCTTCGCCTTGGCTTCCTGGCCGTGATGGCACTCCAGGCAGCGGGACGCCAGCAGTCGAGCAACCTGGCTATCGAAAGTCTTCGCTCCGTCCTCTGCGGAATAGCCTGCTACCGGCAGGAAAAATAGGGCCAGCGGCAGCAGGGAGGACGAGCAGTGCTTTATAATCCGGTACATAAGTCAGGATGACCAATATTTATGGATCAACAGGTGGCAGTATTCTCTGGTCACCCATGATCATGACTTCAGCCCAACTGGGTTGCAATCCCCGTCCCCGCTGACCAGGTTCTGTCATGAAATATTCAACAAAAGCTCCCGTGTCTGATCGCGTCGTTCGCTCGATGGAACTCTACCAACGGGCCCTGGAGATCATCCCGGGTGGCACACAGCTGGTCAGCCGGCGGCCAACTCGTTTTGCTTACGGAGTGACACCGGTCTATGCCCAGCATGCCAGCGGAGCTCGCTTCACTGACATTGACGGAAATGAGTATGTGGATTGGATGAGTGGCATTGGCGCCATCATCCTTGGCTACGCAGATCCGGTCGTAAACCAGGCGGTTATTGAGCAGCTCCAGCAGGGCAGCCTGTATTCCATTAATCATCCGCTCGAAGTGGAGCTGGCTGAACGCTTGATCGACCTGATTCCCTGTGCCGAGATGGTCCGTTACGCCAAAGGGGGTGGAGAAGCCTGCCTGATTGCCGTGCGGATTGCCCGCGGTGCGACCGGCCGGGATCGGGTCCTGTTTTGTGGCTACCATGGCTGGCACGACTGGTACCTGGCCGCCAATCTGGGCGGCGACGAGTTGCAATCGCACTTGCTGCCGGGCATCGAGCCAATCGGTGTACCCGCTGCACTGGCAGGCACCGCAATTCCCTTCCCCTACGCCGACCTGCCGGCACTCGAACAGCTGCTGGGACAGTACGACGGTGAAGTAGCAGCCATTATCATGGAACCGCTGCGCAGCGAATATCCGCCCGATGGATACCTGGCCGCCGTACAGCAACTGGCTCGCAAGCACGACGTGGTGCTGATCTTTGACGAAGTTTCAACTGGCTTGCGACCCTCGGCCGGCGGTATCCAGGACCAACTCGGTGTGGTGCCGGATATGGCGGTCTTCGCCAAGTCGATCTCCAATGGATTTGCCATGGGTGCTGTGGTCGGCAGCCGGGCTGTGATGGAACTTGCCGAACCGATGTTCATTTCCAGTACTTACTGGAGCGACACGATCGGGATGCGAGCGGCATTGACAACGCTGAATGAGGTCGAGCGGCGAGATCTGCCGGCCCAGCTGGACCAACTGGGTCAGCAGCTCAAGCAGCAGGTCGACCAGCTAGCCAGCCAGGTCGGACTGGATGTGACTACCGGCGGCGTAAATTTTCATCCCCACTTTCGCATCGAGTCGGATCAGGAGGAGCTCCAGGGCCAGCTGGTCACGCTCTTCATCCAGGAGATGGCCAAGCGTGGCTGCCACATGGGCAGCTCCTTCTATCTCAACGCATCGCACGGACCTAGCGAGGTTGACCAGACAATGAGTGCGATGGGAGAAGTCTTCGAGCTGTTGCGAGCGGCACTTGACCAGGGAACGGTGGCCGACCTGCTCGAATGTGAACTCAAGACCGACACATTCCAGCGACGCATGGTGCAGTAACAGCAGGGCTGGCCCGCAGCCCGAATAAACCAGTTTTTATTTCCTCCTCGTAAGTGTGAATTCCCAATGCAGCTTCAACAGCTTGGACGAAGTGGCCTGCTGGTTTCTCCCATCTGTCTCGGCACAATGACCTTCGGCCGACCGGTGGCGGAAGCCGATGCAATCAAGTTGACCCATGGCGCCCTCGACCTCGGTATCAACTTTGTCGACACCGCCAATGTCTATGAGGGTTACGACCGGGTACTGGGAAGTGCCGGGGGCGTGGCGGAGGAGATTGTCGGCAAGGCGCTTGCTGGCCGCCGTGACAATGTGATCCTGGCAACCAAGGTCTGTGCCCCACTCGGTCCCGGTCCACAGGACCGTGGTCTTTCAGCCACGCACATCCTGCGAGCCCTGGAACGCAGCTTGCAGAAGCTGGACACCGATGTGATCGATCTCTATATCATGCACTGGCCGGACAAACATGTGCCGCTGGAAGTCTCACTGGATGCCATGGACCAGGCCGTGCGGCAGGGCAAGGCTCGCTATATCGGCGCCTCGAATCACAATGCCGCTCAGCTTTGCGAGATGCTCTGGATTGCCGAGAAAGCTGGTCTGGCACCCGTCGTCTCCTCGCAAATCCCGCTCAGCATCCTGCAACGGGCCTTCCACAATGACCTTCCCTTTTGCGCAGAAAAGGATATCTGCGTGACACCTTACCAGCCGCTGCAGGGAGGCTTACTGACAGGCAAGTATCGTCGTGGCGAAGAGCCGCCAGCCGATTCGCGTGGCTCGGAAAAGCCCGAGTGGTTGTGGGACCGATCGGACCAGCTGATGGATCAACTGGAAGGGCTTGAGGCCATCGCTGCTGGTGCTGAGATCAGCATGGCGTCGCTGGCCCTCTCCTGGACACTCGCTCAAACCGCTGTCGGTTCGCTGGTGGTGGGAGCGACCAAGCTGTCGCAGGTGGAAGAAGCTGTGGCAGCGGCCAACCTGCAGCTGAGCTGTGAACAACTCGACCAGATCGATCAGATCTGCCCACCACCCTGGATCCAACCGGACCCAATCCGGGGCTAGAGCTTCGGTGGAGGAAGCAATTCGTCGGGCGACAACTCCGGCACTTTCTTCAGATCAGGAGCCGGGTCGACTGGCAGCAGCGGGAAAAGCGGCCGACGTTCGGGAACAACCCGGTTGTTCTTCCGCAGCTCATCAATCTGTTGCTGATTGAAAGGTTGATGCACGGGCGGAGGGGCTTGCCGCACCTTCTGCCTCTTCTTGTCCCTGTCGCACCTGGCAAGGCCAGTCACGACCGTGGCAACGATCCAGACAATACCGGCAAAGGAACTCCAATTGGTCTTGCTGCTCTCCTCCGCCCCGGTGGACTGCGCCAGCGTACTCTCGGCCGCCGAGACCACATGAATCGGCTCACCAGTCATCTCGCTGCGCTGTGCAAGAAAGACACCAAGTAGATGGTAGCCGGGATAAAAGTTCTCCAGCCTCGCGGGGATCTTGAGTGTCGGTTTGTCCGGCAGGTCGGAATAGATCCACAATTCTTCCTGTTTCTGATCGCCGGTCACCATCGACGTGTAAGTGATCGCCTCAATCGAGACCTCCTCCTCACCGCCAAACAAGCCACGATGCACAATCTTGTCAGTGTAGAGCTTGGTGCGCGGCGTCCAGTCGACCACGCCCTGTTCGACCAACTGGGCTCCCATCTTCTCACTTATCGATTGTCCCACCAGCTCAAGCAGCACGACCAATTGGGTATCGAGCGGGGTTCGCACCCAGCGACACTTGATTGTGGTTTCGACACCAGCTGTCAGGCCACTGGCAGTTATCGTCATGCCGGAGGCCGTGAAACTCTCCAGCTCGTCGAATCGCAGCGTCGTGTTGGTGCGATTCTGAGACAGGACGAGCCCCTGCTGGAAACAGCCGAGGGTCTGTGTGCGGCGACGCTTGAGCGTCCTCCACAGCCAGAATATGAAACCGATGGCGGCCAGTGGAATGAGAAGTGTGAGTGGATTGAATCGCTGCTGGCCAACGACCGCACCAAGTGCCGGTACCGCCATGAAAAAAATCATCATCACCATGATCACAGCCAGCGAGATCCCCTTGCTGACCGCTGTTCTCTCGAACATCAGCGGACCAAGGTTGGAGTCATGGGTGTCGTTGCTACTCACGTTACCGTGCTCCTGTCGACCCGGCTCACTGGCCAAGTAGCCACTGTCTGTCAAAACGTGTGAAGATGATCTTCTCGTAGGCGCCCTTATCGCCTCCCTCGTAGATACAACCGATCACGCCATCGGAAGCAACTACCAGGCATGAATAAGCAGACGGGCCTTCATGCAACAACTGGCTGACCGGCCAACTGCGTCCCTCGTCCGGACTGAAGCGAACACTTAGCCTGCTACGCTCCTGCCGTGAAGCGGGGTTGCTGAACAGCAGTCCTGCCGGGGCATCTTTTGAGCTGGCCGGCAGTCGCAGGAAGCTGGCCTGGCAGATCGGTTCGATCAGCGTCTTGTCAAAACTCAATTCACTCCATGTCGCACCACCGTCGGAACTGGTTGCCACAGCTCGCATGCGGTCACGCTCGGCTCGGCCACCGGCTCGGCCCCAGTAGTTGCGCATGTTTATCATCAGCCGTCCATCAAGCAGTTCAACGACCTGGCATTCGTCTGTGTGCAGATCCAGCGTGCCTCCCAACTTCCAGGTTGCACCATGATCATCACTGAACATGATATGGGACCGCATCACACGCTTCTCATCCAGCTGGATCGAATGATCGCAGGGTATCACCAGCCGGCCCTTGTGCTCTCCTCTTTCAAGCTGGATCCCCACGCCAGGACCCGTTGCCACCCAGCCCCAGTCTTTTCCCTTGGTTGTGGCGGTAATATCACGCGGCTTGGACCAGCTGGCTCCGTCGTCCGTGCTGGACATCACCAGCAGCTGGTTGTTATCGCGGCAGAGAGTCAGCCAGACGGTGCCAGTGGACTTATCGAGCACTGGGCAGGGGTTACCGATCGTGATTCGTTCATCCCCACCCTCTTCATGGACCAGCTGCAACTCGCTCCAGCTGCGACCCCCGTCGCTGCTGCGTTTCATCACCAGGTCGACATCGCCATGATCGCTGCGGCTGGATTTTCGTCCCTCACAAAAGGCCAGCAGGCTGCCGCCGGCCGTCTCGATGATGGCGGGTATTCGGTAGGTATGATAGCCGCCCTTGCCACTGGTAAAGACGTCGTAATAGCTCGGCTCCAGGGATCGCGCTGTGCCGCCCTGCAGCACCAGAAGAAACGCAAGCCCACCCAGGAACATCGTGCGGAACCACATTAACCTGACTCCCAGAATGACCAGCAATTCTCACCTGCTTCTCAACCTTGTTCCATTGTTCCCTGCCTCCGGCAAGCATTCAATGACTGCGGTGCCAAGTTGAAGTGGCTGGGATTGCGGTCAGCCGGTGGGTTGGCCTCTCTGGGAGGGGTATAATCACCGGTCCAGTAGCAGAGAGAATTAGCTTGTGGCCACATTACAGAGAGGTTGGAACCCATGAGACGGTTGATCGTTGGAGTCGTGTTGTCACTCATAGCCGGAGTTGTTGTTTACGGGCTGAACACGCACACTCCCTTGCCAGCATCCCAGGATGTCAAGACGATCGAGTTCCGCTGGACGTTCACGGATGGCGTCGGATCATGGCAAGCGGTTAACAATATTGAGTTGCGCAACGACCAGAATACCCTGCAGGTCATTGCAACTGGGTCCGACCCGCACTTCATGTCATCTGTTTCAGCTCCCGCCGGATGGAAAGAGCTCTCTTTCTCAGCTCGCTTCCGTGGCCGGCGTGAGGGCCAGCTGTTCTGGGGCACCAGCAAGGAGCCCAGTACTTCTGAAAAGAACTCAATACGATTTTCTCTCCGCTCGAGCGACGACGCCTGGCATACGTACAAGGTGTTTTTCAAGCCGGCCGATAAGCTGACCTCGATTCGCATCGACCCGCACGCTGGCAAGTCCCGCACCGACTTTCAGTGGATCGCACTGGTGGATAAGCAGCCACCGGCGCCCGAGGCCACGCCCATCGATCGGATCAAGGCGCTCCCTGGCTTCAAGGTCGAGTTGCTCTACAGCGTGCCGCCAGAAGTACATGGTTCGTGGGTCAATCTTTGCGTCGACAACAAGGGCCGGTTGCTTGTCAGTGACCAGTTTGGCGGCCTCTACCGAATCACACCGCCCTCGGCCGATGCGACGCTGGATGCAAGTGCCATTGAGCCGGTTCCGGCCAAGATACGTGCAGTCAATGGCATGGTCTGGGCCTTTGATGCGCTTTACGTGGGCGTCAATGACTACGAGCAGAAGATTCCCAGCGGACTCTACCGGGTGACGGACAGCACTGGAGACGATCAACTCGATAAGGTGGAGATGTTACGCGAGGTTCCATCGAGGGGCGACCATGGTGTGCATGCCGTGGTACCAACGCCGGACGGTAAATCCCTGTTCCTCGTCACCGGCAATAACTCAAAGCCACCACGCATCGAGGAGAGCTCGCCGGTCCGACAGGTCTGGGGGGAAGATCACCTCTTGCCCAGCATGCCGGATGGTCGAGGCCATAATCGTGGCGTGCTGGCACCTGGAGGCATCATCTATAAGGTGTCACCTGATGGGAAGAAGTTTGAAGCGTATGCGTCCGGGTTCCGCAACATCTTCGGCGCCGCCGTCAATCGCGATGGGGAGTTGTTTACCTATGACGCGGACATGGAATACGACTTCAATACACCCTGGTATCGTCCCACGCGTATTTGCCTGGTGACAAGCGGCGCCGAGTTCGGCTGGCGAAACGGTGCCGGCAAGCGGCCCGTCTTCTATGCAGACAATCTTCCTGGCGTACTGGATATCGGTCCGGGTTCCCCAACCGGAATGACATTTGGTTACGGCGCCCGGTTCCCGGCCAAGTACCAGAATGCCCTGTACTCGCTCGACTGGAGCTGGGGCAAGCTGTACGCGGTTCACCTCAAGGCAGATGGCTCAGGGTATACCGCCAGCAAGGAAGAATTCGTCACCGGCGCCCCGCTGCCGATCACCGATGCCGTCATCCATCCGGATGATGGCGCAATGTATTTCACAATTGGCGGCCGGCGGGTGCAATCCGGGCTGTACCGGGTTACCTATGTGGGCGATGAATCAACTGTCCCGGTGCATGCTAAGCCGCAAGTGACCAGGGACCGGGAGACCCGCCACATGCTCGAGGCGTTTCATGGGAAACAGGACCCCCGGGCGCTCAAGACAGCATGGCCTTACCTGGCTGACAGCGATCGCTTCATCCGCTGGGCGGCGCGAATGGCCATTGAGCACCAGCCTACGGACACATGGGCTGACAAGGCGCTCACGGATACCAATCCGGCCACCCAGGTCGAAGCACTGCTGGCGCTGGCTCGCGTCAGCGGTATCTGTCCGCAGCATCGCAATGACAATTCGCCACCCGTCGACCTGGCAATGCGGGCCAGTTTGCTCGACGCCCTGCTCACCGTCGATGAAGCACAACTGGATCATTCTCAAAGACTGACTCTGCTGCGCACGATACAGATCACGCTGATTCGTTTTGGCCGACCGGACGGTTCGACCGTTACCAGTCTGGTCGACAAGCTGGATCCGCTCTTTCCGGCGGACAGCTTCGAACAAAACTGGTTGCTCTGTGAGACGCTGGCCTGGCTGGAGTCACCAACAGTCGCCGCCAAGGCAATCGGCTTGATTCAAGCTGCTGCTACCCAGGAGGAGCAACTCCAGTACGCCCGTTCACTGCGGATGCTCAAGGCTGGCTGGACGACCGAGCTGCGCAGCGAATACTTCAACTGGTTCCTCAAGGCAGCCAGTTACCGGGGCGGGGCAAGTTTCGACCTGTTCATCAAGTTCATTCGAGATGATGCGATTGCTGCACTCAACGATGCAGAAAAAGCATCGCTGCAGGAGTTGCTGGACAAGAAGCCCGAGCGTATTTCGGCGCTGGAGAACCTGGGGCAGGTATTCCAGGGTCGACCAGAGACCGACTGGACGCTGGAGACTCTTTCCGCCGCCGCGCGAACCGGTTTGAAATCTCGCGATTTCGAAGCGGGGAAGCGGATGTTCGCTGCAGCTGCCTGCTTCGCCTGTCACCGCTTTAATAACCAGGGAGGCATTACCGGGCCGGACCTCACAACTGCCGGCCGAAGGTACTCAGCCCATGATCTACTCGACCAGGTCGTCAATCCGAGCAAGGTCATTAACACTCAGTTCTCTGCTGTTGTCGTTGTTACCGACGATGGAAAAATTCATAACGGAGTCGTGGTCAATCTGAATGGCGACCGGTTGATGCTCAACACCGATCTGACCGACCCCAATCAACAGGTCCAGATCAATCGCAACCAGATCGAAGAGATCACGATTTCCAAGACATCGCCGATGCCCAAGGGGCTGATGAATCGAATGACTCAGGAGGAAATCCTTGATCTCGTTGCCTTCCTGATTTCCGGGGGGGATCGAGACCACGCGGTTTTCCAGAAGTGAGTTTTTCCCGACCACAGAATTTTATGACCAAAGAGGCGACGATGAGATTCCTCTCCCCGATGCTGATCCTGTTCCTGTTGCTGGCAACAACGACCGTCGAGGCCCAGGCCATCAAGGCCCCCAAAAACCTGCTGGCGGCGGACGCCCAGGTGGAGTCGGCCACCGAACTGGTGTTTACCGAGGGGCCTGCCTATCACCGCGATGGCAGCGTTTACTTCACTGATATCGCCAACAACCGAATCATCCGGCTGGCACCAGGGGCATCAGATGGCACGACGTTTTTGCAACCAAGCGGTCGGGCGAATGGCCTGATGTTTGACGCCCACGGTTTCCTGCTCGCCTGCGAGGGGAACGAGCAGGGTGGCCTGGGGGGACGCAGACTCAGCCGGATTGATGTCGTCAGCGGCAAGCGAACAGTGATAGTCGATCGCTATCAAGGCAAGCGTTTCAACAGCCCCAATGACCTCTGTATTGACGAGCGTGGTCGAATTTACTTTACCGACCCATACTATGGCCCCGACCGCGATGGTCTTGAGCTGGATACCGAGGGAGTCTACCGGGTCAACTCGGATGGTACCGAGCTGGTGCGAGTACTGGGGGCCGATCATGTCTCGCGCCCAAACGGCATCGCCATTTCGAGGGACCAGAAGACGCTTTATGTGGTCGACAACCAGCCACTCATTCCGGTTCGTAAGCTGTGGGCCTTTACCCTCGACGAGGAAGGCGATGCCACCGGCAAGCGCAAGGAGTTCTACGATTGGGGCAAGGGCCGCGGTGGCGATGGGATGTGCATCGACAGCGAGGGCAACCTGTACGTAACGGGCGGAGCTAACAGACCATACACCAATCAGACGACCGACAAACCGGCAGGAGTTTATGTCTTCTCACCAGAGGGGAAACTGAAGGGGATCATCAAGATTCCGGAAGACATGGTGACCAACTGCTGCTTCGGCGATGCCGACCTCAAGACGCTCTACGTCACAGCCGGCAAGACACTCTGGAAGATACGGATGAATGTCGCTGGGCGATTGACCTGGCCTCGATAAGACGAGTGCAGAGTTACTTGACCACGCTGCGAAACTCACGCAACTTTTTCCAGACTGGATCCGCCTGCGAGTGAGGACGGGCCGATCGTAATATCAAGATCGCCGTCTGCTTTTGATCGGGACGATACCAGCGATAGACGTCCAGATAGGTAGTCAGCGGGGCCTTGGTCTGGAATGGATCAAAGCCCTCGAATTTCACCCGCCGCATGCTGTAACCCTGCAGCTTCTTCTGCGCTGGCAACTTGACGGTTGTCAGCGTCAGCTTGATCTTCTCAGGCGGAAATTGCCCGCCATACAACCCTGCATCGTAGTCGCGCAGGGCGCGTTGAAGATCCTTGTCGCTGGCAAGTACATCGCCAGCCAGTTGGTAGAGGATCGGGTAGGACCAAAAGTAGGCATCGTCCTTTTTGAAGAAGCCGGGCGGAAAGCGCAATTGCAGTCGGCCCTTCCAGGGTAGCTGCTGAGCCCAGGGGGGTGGGTAAGCTGTATTCTCGACTCGCCAGCCCTCGGGAACCGGCAACTTGATCGGCTCTGCCGCCGAAAGAGGACAACTGATGGTCACGAGCAGAGCCACTGTGGCCAGGATGGATACTGATAATCTCACGAGACAGGCACTCTGACGACCTCGGTTGTGAATGAACCATCTTCTTCCAGATCGAAGATTCGATATCCCGGCGACTCGTCACCAACTGCAAACTCCGTCGTACCCGCTGCAAACTGGACAGATGCAGCTGGCAGCGTGTATGCGGCGGCATGCGCAATCGTCCCACTGCATTCCTGGTGCACATGGCCCGCGCTAATCAACTTGACCTGTGGTGTACCGCTGATCAGCCGCTCGAACTTTTCCGGCTCCAGCAATCCCAGCTGGTCCAGCCAGGCGCTGCCAATCATGAAAGCGGGATGGTGCATGAAGATCGCCATGGAAGCATGGCTGCTGCGGAGCAGTCCTTCCAGCCAGTCCCACTGGGTCTCTTCAATTTCACCCTCAACGGCTCCCGCCTTGAGTGTATCGAGTCCGATCAGCTGCCAGCCGCCAATGTTGTCATTAAACACAGCTGCCTCGGCAAGCGATCCGGAGTTCTCCGCAAAAGCAGCTTTCAGAGAGCTGCGGTTATCGTGATTGCCCGGTATCACAAGACTGATCTGCGCCCAATCACCGAGCAGCATGCGAAGTTCCTGGTAGGCCTGTTCACCTTCCTCGTGGACCAGGTCACCACTGATCACCAGCCGCTCAAAAGGGCCGGCATTTTCACGGATGTGATTAATCACCGCTTCGGTTCCAGTCCGGGTGCGAGTCTCCAGTAAGATCCCGTCGGGGTCCTCAAAGAGATGCGTGTCGGACATTTGGACGATGCGGGTCGACATGGGTACCTGTCAGAAAAGAGACAAGAATGGCGTGCGCGTAATAGTAGCAAAGTCGCATACGGCGACCTAGATCGGTCACTCTCGTTTCGCTGCGCCAGGCTGACACGGATGCCGCTCGCGGGAAGCCAGTTACTGCTTGTCTGCCTCGTCCTCGGCTTCTTCTTCTGCCTCAGCAGGTTCCTCGGCCGGCGCGATAGTGACCAGCAAAGGGGCGCTGCTGTAGGTCGCTTTCATGACAAAGTTGAGCGACACGTTGGCCATCACGCTGATCTGCTGGTTCTCAACCGGCTTCGCCTTGTCAGTCGCCTTGATGACAATATGCCCCTTGGAGGTGTCTCCTGTCAGCAGGGTCTTGCTGGCATTCGCATCGATCTCCACACCCTCCGGCAGTGAATCGCCGTAGACGCTGCCAAGGTGGCGGAAGAGCATATCAAGCGTCACATTGGCCTTGAATCCCTCGGCACGTTGAATTTCTACATCAACCTGGGCTGTTTCACCCGGCTTGAGCGTCACGCTACTGACTCCCAGCTTCACTGACAGTAGATCGCTGGGTTCTCCGACATTGACCGAGTGGGCCTCGACCGGAAAATGGTTACGGCCGCCTCCTGGCATATAGGTTTCCTGATAGTATCCTGCTTCAACGGTCATCGGCTGCTCGACATCGCCCTGCCTGACGGTCGCCGTACCGAAGATCTTCACGTTGGAGATTCCCATCGGGGCATCCCCGGCTGCCTGGAAAATGATACAGCCGTCGTTGCGGCCCGGCAGAATTTTACCGCTGGCCGCGGTCACTCCCTCGCCCAAGTCAGCTGTATTCAGCAGGACTTCTCCTTCAAAGCCGTTCTTACGAACAACTCTCACGAACACGACTCCCGCTGTGCCGGGCGATAACTGGGTCTTGTCCGTATCGGCCTGCAGTTCAAAGTAAGGTTGAGCTCGTGTGCTTTCGATGAAGTAGACGAATTCAGGGCCCCCGCGAAGGTGCACGTCACGGATCTCGATGGTGTACTTTCCGTCAGCCGGTACTTTCCAGTTCTCGACGCAGGAGTCAGCATAGTTGCGTTTGCCAACACCGAAATCATCGCTTGCTACAAGTTGCTTGCCCTCGGCATTCAGGATCCGCAGGTTGCTATCCAGCATCGACTGGTGGCGCCGGGCGATAACCCGGATCGTCCAGACCTCATCCTTCTTGGCTTCAAAGGCATAATGGTCGAGGTCGGATTCCTGCTCGATACGACCGTTAATGCCGCCTGGCAGCGTCACCTGCTGGGCGTCCTCATGACGGTTGTTATCCGCCAGGCTTTCGTCCACCAGTGGCTGTTTCGTGATCACAACCGGCACCGGATTGGTCAGTTCAGCAGCAATCTCCAGCGACACCCACTGCCGGCCGAGACCGATCTCCCAAGGCATCTTGTAGAACGTCGCCTGCTGGGCAGGCAGCTGAAAGCCGATCATCTCAAGCGGCGTTGGTAATCCTGGATTCACAGCGAGTGGATAGACATTCGTGACCTGCGGCCGGTCGCTGATCTCGATGCTGTACTGCCAGTAGGTATTGCCCTGGTAGCGCACATCGCGGACCTCAAGCAAGTACTCACCGTCCTCCTTGAAAACATGTGTCAGGTAGGGGTCGGCGGCATAGTAATTGTCGGCGGCGGCAATCGTGGAGCCCGCTGCCGTACGGATTGTGATCAGCGGATCCGCATGTTGCTGGAGATCATGGATCCGGTCCTGCAGCCGCATGCAGCGGACGTGAAAGCTGAGTCCCTGGCCCTGGCGAGCGGTGAACTTGAAATAGTCAACATCCTCCGCCTTTTCGATAGCACCACAGATCGTGATCGGCGTGGGAATCTCCAGTGCCTGCGCCTGGGTGTCATTGTCGGCCGACTCGCGGACCACAGCATCTCGCACGATGACCAACTGGCCGATCGTGCTGGCACCGGCGGGCGTGGCAATACGAAAGTCTCTTACCCCTGGCTGGGCCCAGGGTTGTACGGTGAACAGAACCTTGATATCCGTCAGGCTGGGCTTTTTTTCCTTCTCCTCATCCGTCATTTCCGGTTGCACAATCTCGCCCGTCACTCCCTCGCCACTCACCAGCACGCGGTGTGCTCCCAGCATGCTGTAGCGGGATCGAATCTTGTGCTCGCTCGTCGTTCCCGCTGTTGCTGCGACCGGTTCCAGGCTCATCAGCATCGGGTAGGAGGTCTGGGCCAGCAGTGGCGAGCTTGCTAACAGCAGGACCACGCTCAAGAAGATCGTAATTCGCATCGAACAGTCTCTCTGCCAGGGGCCATGCCAGCGATTCGCGCTAGCGAACATAAAGGAAGTGCTTGGAGTTAATCAGTGCCCACATCAAGTCCTCGTAACCTTCCTTGGGTGACGGTGACTCTGCCACAATCTGCTGGCAGACCTCGGTCTCTTCCGCCGAGGGCAAGCGACAGACGGTTGCCAGGTAGATCTCCTGGATCATCTCCAGCGGCGGCTTTTCTGCCTTCATCAACTCAGCAATCCGGCCAGCGGGGTCAGCAATCTTGGCTGAGACGATATCGCCATTCAGCGTATGTAATGCCTGGGCAAGGTTCTCGTCAGGCGTTCGTTCGCATTCACAAACGCTGGCCCGACGTGGCTTGCCGAAGGTATTGAGAAAGTAGTTCGGGTACTCAGCATCGGGCAACTCAATCGCCCTCGTTCCCAGCGGGAGGTTCTTGAACTTGGTGGGCCGTCCCGTGCTGGTATCGATGGCATCCAGCAGCGGCTCGGCCGCCAGTCGCTTGACGCGATAGTAGGGGTAAAAGCGACCCGCTCTGACATTCTGCTGCGTTGGAAAGGAATCCAGCTGATACAGTCGCGAGATCATGATTACCCGCAAGAGTTGTTTCAGATCGAAACCCGAATCAACAAAATGCGTCGCCAGTGCATCCAGCAGCTGGGGATTGCTGGCCGGGTTGGTTGATCGCATATCGTCAACCGGTTCCACCAGCCCGTGCCCCAGCAGGTAGCTGACATACCGATTCGCCACGGATTTGGCAAACCACTCGTTCTCGGCGGAGGTCAGCCAGCTGGCAAGCGGAATGCGCCGATCCAACTCGTTTTCAATAGGCTCCCCGCCCAGCGGCGTGGGGGGGACACGCTTGCCGGTCCGTGGGTGATTCACGTCGCCGGAGGACTTGACCACGACCACCTGCTCGCGGCCAAACAAGCCGAACTCCTCACTTCCCTTGGTACCGACGCGAGAGAAGAAAGCGGCGATACCGTAGTAATCCGCCTGGCTGTACTTTTCAAACGGGTGATGGTGGCACTTGGCACATTCCAGCCGGATACCCATAAACAGCTGGGCGGTCGATTCAGTCAGCTCTTGGGCATTCGAGTTGGCGCGGAAATAATTCGCCGGGCCATTCATATAGATCGAGCCCTTGGCCGTCACCAGCTCCCTGACAAACTGGTCGAAAGGCTTGCTGACCCGGAATGATTCGCGGATCCAGTTGTGCATCGCCCACATACCCTGCTCGCCAAGGTCGTTACTATTGTTGCGAATTAAATCAGACCACTTCAGGGTCCAGAAGGCGGCGTAGCGATCGTTGTAGATATCCTGGGAACTCTCACCGGTCAGTCCAAGTAGCCGATCGACGAGCGCGCTACGCTTATCGGCATCGGTCGAATCCAGAAAAGCTCGCACTTCCTCCGGCGACGGCAGGCCGCCGATCGCATCCAGGAACGCACGGCGGATGAAGGTCGCGTCATCACAAAGCAGCGACGGTTCAATCCCCAGGTCGCGAAACTTCTGCTCCGCCAGTTCGTCAACAAAGTTGTTATTCTGCCAGCCGGTCAGCTCGACGCTTTCGCCGTACGGAATCGACACGGTCAGGATGGCCGCCTGTTCCTCAAAGCGGACCATCACCGGGCCCTGTCCAGCCGCGCTGGCAGTGACCAGTCCCTGGTCATCCACCGAGAGCATGCTTTCATCCATCGAGTCATATCGCGCCAGCGCTGTCACATCTCGTGACTCGCCATTGTCATACTCCGCTTCAACACGCAGCTGCTGGGTCATCCCTGGTTGTGCAACCCGTGCGCTGGGGGTCAAGCGAATGGCGACCACCTTGGCAGCGTCGCTCTTCGGTGCTGCAGCTCCGGAACCGAGCCAGGCCAGCAGCAACTGGTAGTCGACAGAGCCCTTCTGTAAACGTTTGCCGCCGCCGTGCCCCACCGCGAGCGTTGGCTTGAGCAACAGCAGGCTGTTAGCCGGGTCAATGAAATTGACGCGCCGCTGCAGCTGGTCCATCACGATGTTACGGCGATCCTTGCCCGGATCGAAGCCAAACACCGAGAGAATGAATCCTCCCTTGCCGTGCTGGCTCGCGTGACAGGCTCCGGCGTTACAGCCATGCTTGCTGATCACCGGCCGGACATGTTCCATGAAGCCGATCTGTGGTTCTGCAACCACTTCATCGACCGTCACAGCCACCTCGGCCTGCCAGTCGCCCAGCGTGATAATGATGTTGGCCTGACCATTGCCGTTCGCCAGCAGTTGGCCGCGGGCATTAACAGTCACGATAGCCGCATCACTGGAAGAGTAGTGTGCCTGGTGTGTGGCGTCGGTAGAGGTATCATCGACCTCTCCGTCCTGGGCTTCAGCCTGGACAAGCAGCTGAGCTCGATCAAAGTTACCCTTGAGGGCAACGTTGGCTGGCGTAACCTGGTACGTGGTTGCGGCCTGGATAGTGGTCGTAGCCAGCAGACCAAGTCCGATAATCATGGAAACCAGCTGAATGCGCATTGTGTGAGGCACTCTCATGGATGGCACTAAGTAGCGTGGAGCCTCTAACGGTTCAGCATGGTCGTGGACCGCCGGGGGGGTGTTTGGCAGCACGGTAGGAAGGTCCCTTCCAGTATGATCCATCCTCCGCTTCGACGCCATATAGAACGGCAGGTTGGTCCACGAGCCGCCGCGACCCCCCCAGGATGGGGCCCAACGTCGAGTACAGGCATCGCACAAAAATCGGAATCCATGTTGCATAACGGTCGATTTGCCGACATCCTATTAATAGAGTCACACCACGCATCCAACTCCTGAATGAGCAGACCACATGTTAAGCATCCCTGGCCCATCTCACCGGCATTGTGATGGTATTTCCCGCCGTAGCGCCCTGCAGGTGGGTGCCCTCTCCGCACTCGGAATCTCTCTGCCAATGTCCTTTGCCAGCCAGGCTCGGGCAGGGTCAGACAAGACCCCGCTGAACTGTATCCTGATCTGGACACGTGGCGGCACCAGTCATCACGATACCTTCGACCCCAAGCCAGATGCTCCAGTCAGCGTGCGTGGCGAGTTTGGTGTCATCGACACCGCCCTGCCGGGCATCAAGTTCACCGAGATCGTGCCGACGATGGCCAAGGAAGCCAAGCGGTTCGCGCTGCTGCGTGGCTGGAATCCACGTAATGGCAGCCACGGAACTGCCGACCAGTGGGTCATGTCAGGACGACGCTTCAATCCAGCGGTGGCCTACCCAACTTACGGTTCGGTTGTCAGCTACCAGCATGGCTTCAAGTCAGCCATGCCCCCATTTGTCCAGCTCGGTACCAACGTCGATCGCCGCTACGGTGGCGGGACAGCGGGGATCCTGGGCATTGAGCACAACCCCTTCGAGATCACGGCAGATCCGAACGCCGACAAGTTCACTGTGCGGGACATCACACCACCGAGCGGGATCACGCTCGAGCGAGTTGATCGTCGACGCAGCGTACTGGCAAAGATCGACGCCCTGCAGCGGTCGGCCGATGTCCAGCAGGATCTGCTGGATGCCCAGGACGAGTATTACCAGGCTGCCTTCAACATGATCACGGCCCCAGAGACCAAGCAGGCCTTTGAAATCACCAGCGAGGATGAAAAGTTGCGTGAAGGCTATGGCCGCAACCAGTTTGGCCAGAGTTGCCTGTTGGCCCGCCGCTTGATTGAATCCGGCGTACGATTCGTGACGGTGACCGATGGCGGTTGGGATACCCACCAGAACAACTTCAAGTCACTCAAGGACACACGTATTCCACCCGTCGACAAGGCACTGCCTCAGTTGCTGATCGACCTGGAAGATCGCGGCCTGCTCGATACCACGCTGGTGCTCTGGCTAACCGACTTTGGTCGCACGCCCAAGATAAATTCAGCCAGTGGTCGTGACCACTGGGCCAGCACCGGCTTTGCCATCATGGCTGGAGCGGGGATTCCGGTCGGCCAGGTGCTCGGCAAGACCGACGGCGAGGGTGGCTTTGTGACTCATGACGAGTATCACTCGGATGACATCGCCACCACGGTCTACGAGAAGCTCAGCATTCCATCTGACTTGATTGCCTACAGCCCTGACGGACGTCCGGTCCAGCTGATCGAAGGCAAGCCGATTCGAGAGTGGATGTAGTTCACTGCTGGCGAACTAGACAACTTCCGGCAATGGTGTGCCGTGGTCCATCAGGTACTGCGGTCGGCCCGTGGGATCGACAACCGTGGTGCGGTCCGCCGGCAAGCCGATATTGTGATAGAGCGTGGCGAAGACATCCTTGAAACGAACTGGACGCCGCGTTGCCGTGCCAGCCGTGCGATCGGTGGCACCGATCACCTGGCCCGTTCGCATGCCACCACCCGCCAGCATACAGGGACTGACGCGCGGCCAGTGATCCCGGCCAGCTTTGGCGTTGATCTTGGGCGTGCGGCCGAATTCTCCCCAGATGACGATCGATACGTCATCCAGCATGCCCCGTTCTTCCAGGTCACTGATCAGGGCATGTAATCCATGATCGACAATCGGCAAGACCTGCCGCATGCGACCAAAATTGTCCGAGTGCGTGTCGAAGTCGCTGATCGTCAAGCTCACACAGCGAACACCCGCCTCGATCAGTCGGCGGGCCATTAAGAACTTGAGCGAGCTACGGGGCTCATCGCTGGTCACGTGTCGACCGGGAATATTCTCGTCGGCAGTGAACTTCTCCACCACGCGAGGATCTTCCCTGCTCACATCAAGAGCGTCGGCAAAGGTGCCCGACAACAGGATACCTGCCGCCTGCTGGGAGAAGTGATCCATGGCATCCATCATGCCACTGGCATCGACGTCACGACGAATCGTGTCGAGACTGGCCAGCAGCTCAGAGCGGCTGGAAAGTCGATCGGCTGTCAGGTCATCACCCAGCTTGAGTCGCGTGGTGTGATTGGTACCCTGGTTTTTGAGCTCCGTCTTCATGCCATCTTCCAGGTCGCGCTTGAAGAAGGCATTCATGTCGGGGCGGAATGGCTTGTACGCTGGACCCAGGAATCCGGGCCGGGCACTGTGACGAACCAGCGGGCGGCCCTGCATCATGTCGACGAAAGCCGGAGCAGGGTCTGTCACCTTGCCACGCAGCTTACTGATCACACATCCCATCGCCGGCCAACCGCCGAAGCGGTCCATGTTGTTGACCAGGTATCCGGACTGGCACTGGAAAGCGTCATGGCGCCCTGCAGCTTCGACCATCGAACGGATAAAGGTGTACTTGTCAGCCGTGGCTGCCAGCTTCGGCATCAACTCGCAGACCTGGAATCCAGGCAGCACGGTGGAAATCGGCGAAAACTCGCCCCGCACCTCCGATGGTGCGTCCGGCTTCATGTCGATCGTGTCCATCTGTGGCGGACCGCCATCGAGGTGGACGTTGATAATCGCCTTCTGGGAGGAGCCGATACCCTGCTCGGCCTCAGCCCGGAGCATGTCGACGAGGCTGAAGCTGCCGACACCCAATGCACCTGCGGTGAGGAATCCCCGTCGGGTGACCCCGTCACACTGGCGATAAGATTTTCCCGTGATGCTTAACATGTGTACTGGCTCAGTAGCGAGTTGTCGTCCACTGGTGCTCTATTAATAGGATGTCGGCAAATCGACTGTTGTGCAACACGGATTCCAATTTTTTTGCCCTGGAGGCCGATTCCCCATCGATCCCGGTATTCCGGACTGAGTGGCTATTGCAAGCCTACTGGACCCGGGCATCGACGGGGTTGCTGCCGTGGTGTCCAACCCGATCAATCTCCGCCGCTGGCGGAATCGACGGGGTCTAGTGCTGAAAAGCGAATTCCTTGCTGTTGACGATCGCCCAGATCACATCTTCCCAGCCCTCTTCTGATTCCTCATGCTTCTCCACATGTTCAATCACATACCGACGCTCCTCGTCGGTCGGATAGCGGGCATAGCCTGCCAGATAAAGGTGGTCGACCAGTTCGTCCGTCGAGATACCTTCCTTCAACAGACGGCGAAACAGGTTGTTCTTGTCGATGATCCGATGGTAAACAAAAGTTCCGTTGGCAACGGAGAGTGCATGGTTCAAGTTCGATGAAGCAGACCGTTCGCAGGCACAGTTTGTCTCGCGGGGCGGCTTGCCAAACATCTGCAGGAATTCCGGAGCGTACTTGGGACTCGGAATACCGATGGCTCGCACACTCGCTGGCAGACCCTCGAACTTGAAAGGTACGCCGGTGATCTGACAGACCGACTCCATCATCGACTCGGCTGCCAGGTGCCGGGGCTGCATGCGGGCAAAGTACCGCATGTCATTTTCATTGGACGGCAGACTCTTTGACGACAGCTGGTAAGTTGTGCTGTTGCAGATCAAGCGGATCATCTCGCGGCGATCAAATCCACTCTGCACGAAGCGACGGGCCAGCCAATCCAGTAGCTGTTGGTTGGATGCTGGATTGGAGCCGCGGAAGTCATCGACCGGATCGACAATCCCTCGACCAAACAACTCGCCCCAGATCCGGTTCACCTCCACACGAGCCAGGTACGGGTTGTCGTCCTGGGTCATCCAGTCCACCAACAGCTGGCGACGGTCCTGGCTCTCAGCTGTCGCAATGATCGCGGCCCCTGGCACCCAGGGCTGCATCTGCTGGGATGTGCGGGGTTGTACAATCTCTCCCTGATCAGCTGACCAGAGCACCATTTCTCCCGTCTCCTTGACCGTGGTCCGTTGCAGGCGATGGAAGAAAGCACCGAATCCATAGTAGTTATCCTGGGTCCAGCGCTCGTAGGGATGGTTGTGACACTTGGCACACTGCAGTCGCGAGCCGAGGAACAACTGGGCCATGGTCTCGGTACAGTCGTCCGTGCTGGCAGCCGATCGGTAAAAATTCACCGCTGGGTTTTCCAGTGAGCTACCCTGGGCCAGCAGCAGCTGCCGCACAAACTGGTCGTAGGGAACGTTGTTCTGCACACTTCGCTGCAGCCAGCGATAGAACTTGAAGACGCCCTTGTCGGTCATCGTCTCTGACCGAATCCGCAGCAGGTCGCCCCACTTGTTCGCCCACCAGGCAACATGGTCGGCTGAATCCAGCAACTGATCCACCAACTGCGAACGCTTGTCAGCGGCCTTGTCAGCCAGGAACGCCCGGGCCTGCTCGGCAGTTGGCGGCACTCCGGCCAGGTCCAGGTAGAGTCGCCGGATGAACACCTCGTCGCTACAGCGAGCCGAGGGCAGGACCTGCATCCGTCGCAACTTTGTGAATACCAATTCATCAATGTCGTTACTGGCCGCCGGTGCTTGCCAGGCAAATTCCGGGTCTGCCTTTACAAAGGCCAGTCGAGACGTGGCCACATGCTCCAGGTAACTGACCAGGATGGCCACCTCGCCACCAGCCGATCCCTCCACCTGACCTTCTTCGCTGACCGTGGCAATCGTGTCGTCGCTGCTTGAATACAGCACCAGCGACGTCAGGTCACGGACGGAACCATCGGAAAAGAAACCTCGCACCGATAGTTGCTGTTGCGGGGCAGCGACCGCCAGCTGGCGATCCTGCGGATAGACCTCAATCCGTTCACACTCGGCTGCATCCGCGAGGTCCAGCCTGCAGCCGCCGGCGATCCAGTCGTACAGCAACCGGTAACCGCTGTCGTCCTTACGGAGCCGCTTCCCGCCGCCGTGGGGCACTTTCATGGTCGGCTTTCGCAGCAGCAGGCTGTTGGCCGGCATAAAGGAATCAACCCGCCGTCCGGCAAACTCTCGCACCACAGATTCCGCATCCAGCTCGGTATCGTAGGCCCACAATGAGAGGCGAAAACTTGCTTTACCGCTGGGAGCACCATGACAACCACCAGAGTTACAGCCATGACGAGTCAGGGCAGCCTGGGTTCCATGCTTGAAGCCGGCAGTCTGATCAGCTGGCAAGAGCTTGACTGTGAGTGGGAGCCGATACCGTTGGCCGCCTGCTTTGACAGTAATTCTCGCCTGGCCGTCGGCCTGGGCCCAGAGCCTGCCAGCTCGCACTTCGACAATTGCCGGATCTGCTGACTCGATCACAGCCACAGATGTCAGGTCCTGGAGCCGGCCATTTTTTAGAACGCCTGTCACCAGCAGTTGGGCAGGATGATGCCGGCTCGCCAGATTCAGCTCTGCTGGAAACACCTCGATCCGATCAACCGGGGACTGGTCCGGCGCAGCCCAACCGGAGCCGGTCAGCGCCAGCGTTATCGCAAGCGTGCAAGATGCCAGGATTGAAAACCGGGGTTTCACTGTTAACCAATTCCTCACAAGGGGCATGGATGCCTGGTTTCTATTCTTCCTCAACCGTGACACCAATGATAATACCTGCGGTCAGGTTGCGGGGTGGGTGTGCCATACCACCAAGCTGTTGTTTGATTGCTGCCCGACAGTTCGCCGACTGGGTCAGGGTCGCTGCGATCTCAGTTGTTTCCACGGCCCGGGCGATTTTCAACTGGCTGAGATGCGAGACCGTGCCATCTCGCTGAATCCGGATGACGTTTTTACCTGCCTGGAACTTGAAAACACCCTCGAGATGCCAACGCTGGTTTTCTTCAACCCAGCCCCCGCTGGTATTCTTCATCGCATCGTCGTGGACCAGCTCGCCGTTAATCTGCAAGACTGCCGGGCGGGATTGCAAGGCCGCGTATCGCAAGTGCAACTGGTACTGGCCCGCTTCCAGGACTTCCATATCGTATTCCGCAAAATTGGTTACGGCGGTCTGCTCGTCGCTGACGAAACCGTCGAACCGGCCCAGGTTGCCGCGCGCAAACTTGAGGGCATCCTGTTCAGCCAGCGTCTCGTATTCACCTCCGTCCCCTTTACCAACCAGCTGGAGGTGGTGGATCGAGCCGGCTTCCCAATCGGCAGGCAACGTCAGCTTGACGACTGCTTCATTTTTCCCGTCCGGAATCACTGCATCGTCCAGGCCTGGCATCTCCTCGCCAGCCAACGACACGCTGATCGCTCCATCGTAGCCGTCCCGTGCCACGGTCAGCTTGATTTCAACAACGCCACCCGCCGGCGCATTAAAAACGTCCCCAGCCACAGCCAGTTGGTAGCTGGGCGTTTTCTCATCAATCGTGACCCGGTAGACCTGGCCACTGCCGTGCCGGCCAATCAGCTCCTTCAACGACACCGTGTAGGTTCCTGGGGATGTTAGATCGGCATCGAGTTGCTGGCTGATTTTCTCGTCGAGTTCCGACTGGGCAATCATCTTGCCGGCGCCGGTTTGCAGGGTCATTAACAGCAGCGAGGGGGAACCAAGTGAGCGCGTGGCTGCCTGGATTCGCACGCGCATCGGCCGGTCAACTTGGAGAGTAAAGCTGTCAATCTCCCCACGCTGGGAGAACCAGCCGCTAACGGCGTCCCCAATGACGGCCTTGATCGGCATGGCTGGCTGCTGCATCGACTCATACAACTCACGCCGCGAGCTCAGCTGGATGGAGCCAATCGCCTGGAGCTTATTGGACGTCTCAACCCACTGGATCAATCCAGTCGGGTTCGCTTGCAGCTGAATACTCGCATGCCTTCCGCCAGGCTGCCGTGGAAATGGCAGCAGGCTGTGCTGTTCGCCATGGGAGAGTACTGGTGGGTAGAAGCCGTTGACGGCTGGAAACTCACCGGTTCGTATGCGAAAGAAGAAATCACCTCCACCGGAGAAACTCACATCTCGCAGCTTGACGGTCAGCGGATCGGCCGAAGTCGCCAGGAAGGAGACACGGCAATCGCCATCCAGTCCCGGTTCATCGTCACTGAAGGCGATCTCCCGTCCGTCGGCATCCAGTACCTGGATGACGGGATCGAGCGACGAGCCCAGCCGTCGCGCCCAAATATCAATCGTGACTCGCTTGCCCGCGACCGGTTGCAGGCGGCAATACCAGCTCGACTCGCTGGCAACCTGGCCCTCGGTTGCCTGGCCGACCTGTAACAACTGGGCTGAAGCAGGATCCTGACCCGACTCGGACTCTGTTGCCAGATCTGTGGAGAGTGGATCCAGCAGCAGCAGCTTGAGGTTGGAGACACCTGCTGGGGAGACAACCCGGATGGCACCCAGTTGGGGCGGGACATCCGTGGCAATCGTGAGTTCGAACTTGCCTGATTCGAGTAACGTGACATCCGCCGGAAAGCTGGTCCAGACGTCGCTGGCTGCATCAAGATTACTACCTTCCAGCTGGATCGTGGTTGTGCTGCCGGGCTGCGCAGCGTGCGGCACGACACGCTGCAGGCTGGGCGGGTCCGCGGGCAGATGACCAGTGGCGCAGAGCAGAGCGGCCAGCGAGATCAGGAGTGCCTGCAGCTTCATGGTCAGGCAATCACTTCGGGTCGAACTTTACCGGTCCCGGCAATCGGCGTTGGCCGGCCAAGCCGATCTGGGATCGTGGTATGGGCATCGATACCGAGCAGGTGGAAAATCGTGGCAAGAATATCTTTCGGCGAGACGGGCAGGTCGTGGACATCCCCGCCAATGCGATCGCTCTGGCCGACAATCTCACCTGCCTTGACACCGCCGCCGGCCATTGCCAGGCAATAGACGCTGGACCAGTGATCTCGCCCGCCACCCTTGTTGCTATTCAGCTTCGGGGTGCGGCCATGCTCACTCATCCAGACAACAAGCGTATCGTCCAGCATCCCGCGCTGTTCCAAATCGAGCAGCAGTGCCGAGTAGGCCGAGTCAAAGCCGGGCAGCAGCCGATCCTTGAGTCTGTAGTAATGGTTCCAGTGGGTATCCCAATCGGTATTGAGATAGGCGTACTCATCCCAGAACACGGTCACGAAGCGGCTACCTGCTTCGACCAGTCGTCGAGCGGCAAGGCAGGATTGGCCAAACAGGTGCATGCCATAGTTTTCCCGCATGGCCATCGATTCCCGTTGGATATCGAGTGCCTGGTGGACCTGGGACGACGAGATCAGGGCATTGGCCATCTGTTCGAAGCGGTCATAGCTGTCGGTGGCAAGGTTTCGATCGATGCGGCGGCTGACCTGTTCCAGTTGTTTCATCAGTGAGCGTCGTCGCTTGTGGCGATCGATCGTCATATCACCGCGCAGGCGAGCACCTGCCAGGCGGAACTGGCATTCCGGCTCGATGCCGGCATAGGGATCCTCCACTTGATGCGTGGGGCCGTTATTCGGGCTGACCTTCGGGATCGTTCGGCTGGCCTTGCCTTCAAATTCCGTTAACACGGGATCATAGGCTGGTCCGAGGAAAGCTGCGTAGGGCCCGGCCTGGACGGAGGCCGCTTCGCCGCCGCGAGAGTTCATTTTCCAGGGCAGTGCCATATTCCGTGGCACGGCTGGCAAAGACTGTCCTTGTTCACGTCGCGACTGGACAAAGTCCACCACCGAACCGACGTAGGGCCACAGCTTGGGATCCCGTGGCCGGGTTTCCAGGGCAGGGGTGTAAGTTGGAATCCCGCTGGTCGCATAGGCAACACAGTGAGTCGGGTAGGGGTGCGTCATGGACCGCACGACCGTGATCCGATCCATGATCTCCGAGATGCGTGGCAGGTGTTCATCGATGCGAACACCAGGAATGTTGGTGGGAATCGAATTATGAGTTCCGCGAATTTCGACCGGGGCGTCGGGCTTGGGGTCAAACGTCTCGTGCTGGGGTGGCGATCCGTAGGGCAACAGCAGGATACAACGCTTGGCCTTCCCGAATCCGGGCAGCGACTCATCGGCCAGGACCTGGTTCTGCTCCCAGCGCAAGACATCGGCCAGCGACAGTCCCAGCATGCCCAGCCCGCCAACCTGCATCCAGTCGCGGCGGGTGACACCGTTACACATCTGGCGGGGGTTACCAAGTAAGCGAAGCACAATCAAGGCCCTCGGGAAGAACTACGCGGGTTGCTATCTGTTCGTCGTCCTCGTCAACCATCGATCTTAAACAATCCCGCCGACCGTCGCGAATACCTCTTGGATATCGCTGGCGCCGCGGAAACGGCAATCCGGTAGCTGAAACGGTGGGCTGGATTGTTGCAGGCCTGTTCCACGGCACGTCATAATGGCTGTTCATCCCGATCTTCCTGCACTTGGCACCTCCTCTTCCCGGAGCACCGGATATGTTACGCCTTCTTTCTACCTGCAACGTGATCCTCATGATGAGCCTGCTTGTGAGCATCTCAGCCAATCTTGCCAGTGCAGATCCACCTGGCTCCTTCCAGTTCAGCTTGCGTAGCCAGGTACCGGTCGCGGAGAAGAGCCAGCTATTTCACACCGTACTTGAGCAGCAGGAATGGACACCTTCGGAAACCGCCGTGGTGGTGTGCGACATGTGGGATCTGCATCATTGCCTGAATGCCACACGTCGGGGTGGAGAATTGGCACCACGCATGAACCAGTTACTGAAGCTGGCGCGGACCGCGGGGGCAACGATCATTCATGCTCCGAGTAGCTGTATGGAACCTTATAAGGATCATCCTGGTCGCAAGCGGGCGATGGCCGCGCCGCAGGCGGATAATGTGCCCGAGGATATCGGTCAATGGTGCTACAAGATTCCGCAGGAGGATGGTGGCACGTACCCAATCGACCAAACAGATGGTGGCGAAGATGACGACCTGGTCGAGCATGCCCAGTGGGCTCGGATGCTGACCTCGATGGACCGTAATCCCAAGGCGCCCTGGAAATCACAGACCGACTTGCTCGACATCGACGACGAGGACGTGATCAGCGACAACGGAGTCGAGATCTGGAATGTGATGGAACAGCGGGGCATCAAGAATGTCATCCTGGTTGGCGTGCATACCAACATGTGTGTGCTGGGTCGTCCTTTCGGACTTCGTCAGATGTCCAAGAATGGCAAGAACGTGGTGCTGGTGCGGGATATGACGGACACCATGTACAACCCGAAGATGGAGCCCTATGTCAGTCACTTTACCGGCACCGACTTGATCGTCGACCATGTCGAGAGGTGGGTCTGCCCGACAATCACCAGCGACCAGTTGCTGGGCGGAGTGCCATTTCGTTTCGACAAGGATCGTCGGCGTCACCTGGTGATCATCATGGGCGAGCGGGAATACAGGACCAATGAGTCGCTGCCCGCCTTTGCACTCCAGCATCTGGGCCAGGACTTCCGCGTCAGCTATATCCACGCCAGTGAAGAGAACCGTGACCTGATTCCCGGTATCGAGATTTTGCGAGAAGCTGACCTGGCTTTGATCAGTGTTCGCCGCCGGGCCTTGCCCGAGGCCAGCCTGCAGGTGGTCCGCGAATTCATCCAGAGCGGCAAGCCGGTAGTCGGAATCCGCACCGCCAATCACGCCTTTTCCCTGAATGGCAAACCCGCCCCCGAGGGGCATGCCGTCTGGGCCAGCTTTGATGGCGATGTCTGGGGAGGCCACTATACCGGGCATCATGGCTCGGGGCCGGAAGTCGCGCTCAGCAGCCCGGACGATATGGCGAACCATCCCATCCTGTCTGGCGTCGATCTTGCCCAGCTGAAGGGCTGTGGATCGCTCTACAAGGTCAATCCGCTGTCAACGTCCACCACCGCGCTGATTCATGGCAGCATCCCGGATATTCCCGAGGAAGCTATCGCCTGGACCAACGTCACCCGCTGGGGCGGACGAGCTTTCTACACGTCGCTGGGTCATGTCGATGACTTCAAACAGCCAGCCATGAACCAGTTGCTCAAGAACGCAATCTACTGGGCAGCAGACGTGCCGGTGAAGACCACCGTTGCGGTAGCCGAGTAAGGACAGATGTGGCCGCTGCTTCGCAAAAACCCGGACTCGTCCAGTACGAGAATGTTGATAGCCAGTACCTGGACAATCGGCGGCTGAAGCCAAGTGCCGGCTGGGTTCTGCTGGCCGCGATGGGAATTGGCGCCGTCATCTCCGGCGATTTTTATGGCTGGCACTTTGGCCTCAAGTACGGCTTCCAGTCGCTGGCGATCGCCACCGTGGCAATGGCCATCATGTACTTCACGATGGTCTTCACGATTGCCGAACTATCGGCATCCCTGCCGCACGCCGGCGGATTTTTTTCCTTCACCCGGAATGCCTTCGGGCCACTCGGTGGGTTCATCTGTGGGCTGACGGACACCATCGAGTACGTACTCACGCCCGCCGTGGTGGTGGTGGCGATTGGTGGATACCTGAACCTGCTGATTTATGACGATCCACAGCAGGCGACATTCCTTTCGACAGCGGCGATCTGGGTGGGTGCTTACCTGGTTTTCGTCACCATCAATATTCGCGGTGCCTCACTGAGCCTGCGGATGGGTTTGCTGGTGACCGCTGTGGCAGCCATCGTGCTGGTTATTTTCTACGTCGGTGCACTGACCAGCGGTAGCTTTGATGTCACTGCAATCACCAGGCTCAAGCCTGCCGAACCAACCACGTCTCCCCTGGCTGGCGTGTTCGCTGCTCTGCCCTTTGCGATCTGGTTCTACCTTGCCATAGAACAGCTTCCGCTGGCAGCCGAGGAATCGAAGGATGCGGTCCGTGACATGCCGAGGGCTCTGATCGTGGCCATGGTCGTGCTGTTCCTGCTGTCGATCCTGACGCTGGTGATTTGCAGTGGTGTGGGAGCGGGAGATGACCCGCTGGTCGACTCTGCAGCCCCGCTGGCTGATGGCCTGCGAGTTGTGTTCGGTGGCGGCTGGCTGAGCAAGGTCCTGGTGGCGTTGGCGGTGACCGGGTTGATTGCCAGCTTTCATGCCACCATTTACGCCTATGGCAGAGTCCTGTTTGCACTTTCGCGAGCCGGCTATATCCCTCGCTGGATCTCCCTGACCGGCAAGAAGAACACGCCCTACCTGGCCCTTCTGCTGGGAGCTGGCATTGGCCTTGTCTGTGCCGCCTTGATGCGGCCTGGAGCCGAGTCCAAGGTGGGTGCCGTGCTGCTGAATATGGCCGTCTTCGGAGCGGTGATTTCCTATGCCATGGTGATGGCCAGCTTTATCAAGTTACGGATCAGCCGCCCTGAGCTGGATCGGCCCTACAGGAGTCCACTGGGAATCCCCGGTGCGGTGGTGGGACTGCTGTTATCCCTGGTGGCCCTCGTCTCCACCTTCCTCGACAAGGATGCCCAGGCCGGAGTGACGGGTGTCGCGATCTTCCTGCTGGCAGGTATCATTTACTTTCTCGCCTACAGTCGTCATCACCTGGTTGCCCAGGCGCCCGAGGAAGAAGTTGCGCTGCTGACCAGGGAACAGGACAAGCTGTCTGGCTAGGTTCTTTGACCCTAACGCAGTCCCATCTTGAGAAGTTGCCATGTCCAGCGAATGCCTCACGCTCGAACAACTGGCCCAGCAGGTTGAGCAGGGTGAGATTGACACAGTGGCCGTCGTTTTCGCCGACCTTTATGGTCGCCTGCTGGGCAAGCGATGTGACGCCAGCTTCTTTCTTGATTCGGTGGCCGAGAGCGGCACACATGGCTGCAATTACCTCGTCACGGTCGACATGGAAATGGAACCAGTCGAGGGCTACGAGGCAGCCAACTGGGATCTCGGCTACGGCGACTTTCATCTGCAGCCAGACCTGGGCACACTTCGTAAAGCATCCTGGCTGGACCGCACCGCGATTGTGCAATGCAACCTGGATGACGACAGCACACACCAGCCGGTAGCAGTTGCTCCGCGCAGCCTGCTCAACGCACAGATCCAGGCCGCGGCCACGTTGGGATATGTTGCCCAGGCGGCTTCCGAGCTGGAGTACTACTTGCTGATGCAATCGTATCGCGAGGCAACAGAGAGTGGTTTTCAGAACCTGGTGGCGTCGGGCTGGTACCTGGAAGACTATCACACGCTGCAGGCAACACGGCAGGAAGGCTATCACGGCGCGCTGCGGCGGGCGCTTGCCAGCTCGGGCATTCCCGTCGAATCAACCAAGGGGGAATGGGGACTCGGCCAGCACGAAATCAATATCCGCTACTGCGAGCTATTGGAAATGGCAGACCGGCACGTGCTGCTCAAGCAGGCTGCCAAAGAGATTGCTATTGAGCAGCAGGTCAGCGTGACGTTTATGGCCAAGTTGAAGCAGGACCAGGCTGGCTCCAGTTGCCATCTGCACCTCAGCCTCTGGAACGATGAGGGGAATGTCTTTCCTGGTGATCAGATGATGGGCGATATCGCCTGCTCGGACCAGTTTCGCTGGTTCCTTGGCGGCTGGATTGCTCATGCGGCCGAGTTCATGCCTTTCTATGCTCCCAATGTGAATTCCTACAAGCGTTACCAGCCGGGCTCCTGGGCACCGACCACATTGGCCTGGAGTCGCGATAATCGCACGGCTGGTTTTCGGGTCGTCGGCAATGGCCCGTCGCTGCGAATTGAATGTCGCATCCCCGGTGCTGACTGCAATCCTTATCTCGCCTACACCGCAGCACTGGCTTCCGGGCTGGATGGTATCGCCAACCAGATCGAACCGGCCGATGCATTCGATGGCAACGCCTACAAGGCAGCTGATGTCGCCTCGACTCCGCTGGACCTGGTCACAGCAACTGAGTTGTTCGCAGCAAGCAGCTTTGTTCAAGAGGCGCTTGGTGCGGATGTGCAGCAGCACTACAGCCACTTTTTTGCGACGGAAATGACGGCCTACAGGCAGGCCGTCACCGACTGGGAACGCCACCGGTACTTCGAACGAATCTAGGACAGTGACGATGGCCGCCGCACGTATCGGTATTACAACTTACGGTCGAAACAAGCAGGGCGACGTCCGCCTTCCCGGTATGTACGTTGATGCTGTTCGCCGGGCGGGCGGGTTGCCGCTGCTCCTGCCGGTTGGTGAAACACGTATCGCTGAGTTGCTTGAGCCGCTGGATGGTCTGCTGCTGGCAGGCGGGGGTGATATCTGCCCAGCCCTGTATCAAGGGGACAATCATGAGTCGGTTTTCGAGACCGATCAGGAACGGGACGATTGTGAAATCCTGCTGGCCCGGGCCGCGCTGCAGCAGCAGTTGCCGATATTCGGGATCTGCAGGGGAATCCAGGTGCTGAATGTTGCCCTCGGCGGCACACTGCATGAACACCTGCCAGACATCGTCGGTGAGAAGGTGCCGCATCGGCTGCCTCCCCACGTGCCCACGGAACATGCGCTGCGTGTGGCTGAAGACTCCCAGCTTGCCAGTCTCATAGGTCAGCTGGATTTCATTGCTGCTTCCTGGCATCACCAGGCGATCGACAGGCCGGCGGATAATCTCACGCCGGTTGCCTGGGCAGCCGACGGCGTGATTGAAGCGGTCGAAATGGCAACGTACCCCTGGCTGGTTGCCGTCCAGTGGCATCCGGAATTAACCGCCGCCAAAGATCCACTGCAGCAGCGGTTGTTTGACCAGTTCGTGTTGGCCAGTCAAGCGGCCGCCTGAATCGACTTCCATTACAGTTTATTCCAGACAGGACATCGAGATCATGCGACTTGAAGACAAGGTTGTCCTGATCACCGGCGCGGCTGGTGGTATTGGCCGCGAGACGGCTCTCTTGTTTGCCCGCGAGGGGGCGCGAATTGTGGCTGTCGATGTGAACGTCGAGGGGACAGCGGAAACGGTGTCGCTGGTTCAGCAGCAGGGGGGCGAGGCAATCAGCGTGATCGCTGACGTTTCCGCCAGCGAGGATTGCCAGCGGATGGTGCAGGAGGCTGAATCACAGTTCGCGGGCCTGCATGTCCTCTTCAATAACGCGGGCATCATGGACCACAGTGATTCGGATGCCGTTGAGACCAGTGAGGAAGTCTGGGATCGCACAATGGCGATCAATCTCAAGGGCGTCTTTCTGGGTTGCAAGTTCGGGATCCCAGCCTTGCGCCGGGCTGGCGGAGGTTCGGTCATCAACACCGCATCGTTTGTTGCCCTGATGGGTGCCGCCACGCCCCAGTTGGCGTATACCGCCAGCAAGGGTGGCGTACTGGCGATGACTCGCGAGCTGGCAGTCATTCATGCTCGCGAGAATATCCGCGTCAATGCACTCTGTCCCGGTCCGCTCAAGACCGAGTTGCTGATGTCATTTCTCGATACCGATGAAAAGAAGCAGCGGCGGCTGGTCCACATTCCGATGGGTCGTTTCGGGCTGGCCAGCGAAATGGCGCAGGCCGCTCTATTTCTCGCGGGCGACGAATCGTCGTATGTTACAGGTACGGATTTCACGGTCGACGGCGGGATTACCAAGGCCTACGTCACTCCAGAATAACGTGCCACCGCCCTCACTCCTTTACCAACAGGTCATACGGTGCTGGATTTCGACCGAGTAACCGAATTGGCGGCACTGGGAATCTACCTGGTTGTGCTGATCTGGATCGGCGTGAAATCCAGTGGCAAGATTCGTAACACGCTGGACTACACGGTTTCAGGTCGAGACGTGGCCTGGATTGTTGTGCTGGCTACGACTGCAGCAACCATGGTCGGGGGCGGGGCATCCATTGGTTCTGTTGCCAACGTTTACAACTATGGAATCGCCCTGGCTCTGCTCAGTACGGCCTGGTATCTGCAGCTGATTTTTACCGGCATCTGGCTGGCCCCTCGGCTGAGGCGATTGGACTTGCTGACCGTGGCCCAGTTCTTCGGTCTGCGATTTGGTGAAGCTCCGCGACGGATGGCCGTTGTCAGCTGCATGATCTTCCTGATCGGTGCGCTTGTGGCACAGATGGTGGCGATGGGGAAAATCACCGAGACCGTTCTCGGTCTGGATTATCGCCTGGCTGTGCTGGCCGGAGCGTCGATCGTGATCTTCTACTCAACGGTGGGAGGTATCCGGGCCGTCGTGAAAACGGATGTCCTGCAGTTTGTCGTACTGGTCATCGGTATTGGAGCCGCTTCATTCTTCCTGCTGCAACGCAATGGTGGCTTTACAGGCATCATGGCAGTCACAGGTGACCAGCCATTTCAGCTGACCTCCGCTGAATGGCCGGCGACTCGGCTGATCACGACCTTTTTCGTGTTCTTTCTTGGTGAGATGCTGGTGCCCCCCTATGCCGTGCGGTGCTTCATTGCCCGGAATGCACAGAGTGCCCAATGGGGTGTGGCTGGCAGTGGCCTGTTCCTGCTCTGTTTCATGCCGATCTGTATCTTCGTCCTGGGTGCCTCGGCCAATGTCGACCCCAAGATCAAGCAGGCGATTGATGAGCAGCGGGTGGAAGCAGGATTGGACGAAGCGGATTCTCAAATGGTCTTTCCCACGCTGATGCGCGAGACATTTCCAGCTGCGTTTGCCGGCATCCTGATCGCTGCCCTGATTGCAGCGGTCATGTCCTCGGGCGATAGCTGCCTCTCCTGTATTTCCACCAGCGTGATGGAGGATATCTACCGCTCGATGATTGACCCTGAAGCGAGCGACAAGAAGCTGTTGAATGTCGCCCGGATAGCTACCGTGGCGAGCGGTGTGCTGGCCGCTGCGCTGTCCTGTCTGTACAGCGACATTATCAGCATTCTTGAATTTGTCTACGACTTCTGGGCACCCACCATGGTGATCCCCTTCCTGGTTGGGCTGTTCATGTATCGCAAACGCTGGTCACTGGCGATCACGCTGGCGATGGCTGCCGGGTTCATCGCTGTTGTCGTCTGGCGATTCCTGCTGGATACGCCGTGGAAATTCAGCCCTGGCCTGTTTGGCTTCCTGGTTTCGCTGGCCGTCTTTATCCTCGCGATTGTGCTGATTGAGCTGCGACAGGATCCTGCCAACCCCGTTGCCACCGAAAAGGAGCTCTCCTGATGATCCCAAACTGGCTACTAACCGGCTGGCACTATTGCTCGGCTCTGGCAGCGATTGTCATCCTGCTGCTACTTGCCAGGCACCTGTTTCAACCCCCTGACGACACCGAGCCTGAGCCTGTAAATCATGAAGATCACTGACCTGAAAACTTACCTGGTAAGCGTTCCCTACAGTCACACCGAGGTCAGCTCGCGGGTTCAGCGCGGTGGTGTGACTGCTGTGATTGTCAGGATCGAGTGTGACAACGGCCTGGTCGGATGGGGTGAATCGACTGTTGGTCCGGATGCAGCAACGATCGAGCTGGCGGTTCAGTCAGCCCGTCCATTTCTACTGGGTGCCAGCCCCTGGAGCGGCGAGGCAATTTCCAGCCAGTTCAATCACACGGCACTCTGGGATCATCGCCCGATGTCGGCCAACTTTGCCTTTGCCGGCATCGACCAGGCACTCTGGGATCTGTGTGGCAAGGAAGCGGGCCAACCGATCTACCAGCTGCTGGGTGGTGCGCGTCGCAGCGAGGTCGATTATTTCTGCTACCTGGCCCAGGGAAGTCCAGACGATCTCAGGCAACAGTGCCAGCTCGGTGTGGATCGCGGCCACAGCTGTTTTTATCTCAAGGTGGGGATCGATCGAGCTGCCGAGACCGACATGCTGGCAGCCATTCGCGAGACGATCGGCCCGGCTGGCAAGATCCGCATCGACGCCAACCAGGCCTGGACGGTAGGCGAAGCACGTAGCATCCTGGCCGACTGGCACTCCCGCTTCGAAATCGACTTTGTCGAAGCTCCGGTAGCGATCCAGCCACTCGAGAACACACTCGATCTGAAAAACCAGACGGCGGTGCGGATTTGTGCGAACGAGGGGCTCTGGACTGTGCCCGAAGCGTATCGTCTGATCAAGAGCCGATGCGCAGAAGTGCTTTGCTTCAGCAGCTACTGGACCGGATCGCTGCGCAGCTTTCACCAGCTGTGCCAGGTTGCTCACCTGGAGAGCCAGTTGGTCTGCAAACATACACATGGTGAACTGGGATTGGCGGCTGCCGCTGGGCAGCATGTCATGTTGAGTATTCCAAACGCGTCCGATGGTGTGCAGCAGACGGCTGCCATGATGGAAGACGATATCCTTACCGACCCACTGCCGATTGCCAGCCAGGCAACCTGGGGGCTGATTGAGCAGCCTGGTCTGGGTGTCGACGTTGACGAGCAGAAGCTGGAGAAATACAGCGAGTTGTATCGTGAAATCGGCCAGTTCCTGCCTTATGGTGAGGACAAGTAAATTCGGCCTGCGCTGATTGCAGGGCGCCAGAATTCTCCTTATCACTGAACAACAGACCAGGCATCTTGACCAGGAGATATACGATGGGATCACTCAGTCGCAGGCAACTCATGCAATCCGCCGGCGCCGCTGTGGCTGGCTCGGCCTTGCTGGCTTCCAATACGCAGGCCGGCCGGAAGCAGCCAGTCAAGAAGGTTGCCCGCAAGGGGAATATCAACCAGTCGATCGTTAACTGGTGCTTCTCGTCGTACTGGAAGCCCGAGGAATTGATTCCGCTGGCGAGCCAGTTGGGGTGCAAGAGTGTCGAGTTGATCAGTCCCAAGGCTTTTCCGTTGCTCAAAGAGCAGGGGCTGGAGTGTGCTATTGCCTCGGTCAGCATCGAGGGTGTGCCACCGTTTGTGAAGGGATTCAATAATCCCAATTATCACGAGGAGGTGATTGCGGCCACCCGCAAGTCGATCGACTCCTGTGCCGAATTCGGCTTCAAGCGGGTAATTGCATTTACTGGCATGGCAGAAGAGTTGTCAGCTGAAGAAGGGGCGGCCAACTGTGTTGAAGGTTTCAAGAAGATCGTCGGCTATGCCGAAGAGAAGGGCGTTGTTATCTGCCTGGAGATGCTCAACACGCGCGACGACACGCATCCCATGAAGGGACACCCGGGATACCAGGGTGACCATACCGAGTACTGTGTCGACATTATCAACCGAGTTGGGTCAGCCAACTTGAAGCTGCTGTTTGATATCTACCATGTCCAGATCATGGACGGCGATGTGATCCGAAGAATCCATCAGCACAAGGATGTGATTGCGCATGTCCACACCGCTGGCAATCCTGGTCGAGCCGAGTTGAACGATGCCCAGGAGATCAACTATCCCGCCTGCATGCAGGCGCTGGTAGATGTCGGATACGAGGGTTTCGTGGGCCAGGAGTTTATCCCGACTGGCGATCCCCTGGCAGGTCTGCAAGAAGCGATCGCGGCCTGTGACGTCTAGATTGTTGTCACGCTGTGCCAATGCTGTACCCGTCTGCCTTCGGCAGACGGAAGGGTGAAGTCTTGGCGAAGCAGGGTGGCAGAGGGCGACTGACAGCTATTCGGTCAGCCAGGATATCGCTTCACTGCGTGAGCTGCGGGTCGTCACCTGCTCCTGGGCTCCGGCAAATTCATACACCAAGCCGATAAGCGGGGGCGTTTCAGGTCCCTCACCGACAAGACATAGCGGCTGAGGTGCACCTGTCGCCAGCAAGCCAGGCAGATCAAAGTACTTCACAGCACCCGGCATGAATCGAGGATCCCGGTGCGACGACAACGAAGTAAATCGGAATCCGCCGGTATCGATCAGGCACTGCGTGACAGATTCGCCAGCCTGCAAGCGAGCGACCGCGACCAGCGGGCCCGCTCCATTCACACCAGCAAGCTGGATTTCCTTGGCACCATGTTCCTCGTCTTTGGCAAAGGCAATCAGCGTGAGAATATCATGCACTCGCTGGACGAAGACTGTGTCGTTGTAACCATAGGTAAAAGCCGCCACGGCCCGCGGGTTGTCGACCTTGCGAGCCTCGGCAAACTTCTCCCCCGGCTTGAGAAACTCGCCCTGGTAAACCAGGTCGGCACTCATGACCGAATGGCCCGCCTGGAGTAAGGCTGTCACGTCCTTGACCGGTTTACCGTCCTCGCCGAACATTCCATCCTTGCCGGCGCCGTCAATCCAGATAGTGACCGTACCGTTCCATTCCGGCTCGACTGGGAACAATGAGACCACGGGAATCTCCTCGCCCGCCGGCTTGTACCGCAGCTTGTCAGTGAACACCAGGTAGCCATCTGCCTTGACTTCAACAATCTTCTCTCGCTCCAGGTCCGCAGTTTCCGGCAGAGAACGACCAACGATTGCAGCGACAGCTCCGCCGACAATCTTGCGGACTTCTTCCATCGGCTTCTGGCTGTTCTCCACGTTGTAGCGGATCGTATCGTTCGATTGATCATCCAGCTGCTTGGTCAGCCGCCGCTCGAACGCCGGTCCACCTGGCGGCTCTGGGTGTTCGTCATTCCAGATTGTCACATCGGTCCCGACCAGTGGCTGGTAATCTTCTTCCACAATTGGCTCATCCAGGTTGAGGTTCATGTGCCTGTTAAACCAGTGATACATGACACCGCGGGTGACATAGTTGTAGTTGTGGCCAAAGTGAAGATAGGCCTTGCAGTAGACGTTTTCCGGTACGCCGTAGAGCTTGTAGAGCTGCTGCAGCTGGGGATAGCCTTTCGTCATGATCTCTTTGGTCCAGTCGTTGGCACCGGTCATTGCTTGTGGTCGGGGTGCAAACAGGCCAGCTAGTTCAATGTTGCCGGTCCCAATTCGCAACAGCACCATGTTTTCACAGGTGCAGCCACCCTGCATGGCCGTCGAGACCATTCCTTGCGGGAAGCTGGCGATGAGACGCTCGTCGATAGCACCCAGCAGGATGCTCTGCGTGCCGCCACCGCTGCCACCCGTCACAGCAACTCGCTTGGCATCGACATCGGGCAAGTCACAGAGGAAATCGAGAGCGCGAATTGAGTTCCAGGTTTGCAGCCCCATGATACTTTGCAGTCGCAACTCAGCCTGGCTGCTGAAAAGGCCCCAGCTTTCGCTGTTCTCCATGTCCGGACGAGCATCTCGCAAACGGTGAGCAACGGCCATCGGAACCTGGGTACTGTCGGCATAGCCCAGCATGTCGAAAATGAACGTTACTACTCCCATCCGAGCCAGTTGGGCACAGCGTGACAACTTGGGATACCGGCCCGATCCTTCGTACTTCTCATCACCCGACTCAATCAGCCCTTTGATCGCGGCCTCACCATGATCCTGCAGGCGGCCACCGTGGCCATGCGGGCTGAGTACCGCTGGGTGCTCCCCCTCGGTTTTCTCGGGCCGGAACAGCAGTCCTGTGACAAAGAAGCCTGGCACGCTCTCGAAGTAAACTTTTTCGACCGTGAAACCATTGCGCTCAACCTTGCCATGAATGACAGCATTCAATGGTGTCTTGGGGGGCATCGGCCACAGCCCGCTGGCGACCAGGATCCGCCGCCGCAGTTGTTCTGCGCGGGTTTCCCAGGCAGCTTTCGTCTTGGGGGGTTGGAAGGGAAAGTAATCATTCAGGTGCTTCAATTCACCCAGCCGTGCATCGGCCGGAAGTTGTCCTTGCTCCATCACCCGCGGGCCAGCTGCCTGTACGCCAGTCGATATCAGGCTGGCGACAAGCAGTCCCAGCAATAACTGTCGCGCAGGCATCAAGGTCGAGAATGTCTTCATGTTCTAACTCCTGCAAAACGGGGATTCCGCGCTGTGATTACGCTGCCAGCGGATCGGAAAACTACTTGAGCGACTTGATCTGAATATTGCGGTATTGAACCGGATCATTGTGACCGGCAAAACCAAAATGGCCGCTGGCTCGGTCCTTGCCGGGGTGTGGGCTGTTATCCATGAACTCCGTCACCTTGGAAAGGTCGGCGTCCAGAATCGTAACTCCGTTGAGCTCGACCTTGATAGTCGCCCCCTTGACCGTTACTTGCTGGTAATTCCACTCGCCGGTCGCCCGCAGGTAACCACGGTGGGCTGCGGCCATGCCGTAGGCAGATCCGTGGTACTGCCGCTGATCCAGCTTGGCGTACTTGGCATGTTCTGAATCAAGCACCTGCAATTCGCACATGCCGACATAGGCGGTGTTACCTTTACCGGGGTAGCGAATCGCCAGGCCGTTATTGCCACCAGGTGGCAACTTGAATTCGATCCTGGCAATGAAGTCCGAGTATTCCTGTTCGGTATAGATCGTCCCGCCCTTGCCCTTCTGGCAGAGCAGGGTGCCATTGTCGATCGTATAGTTGGAGGTGGGGCCAGCCCAGCCGTCAAAGCTCTTGCCGTCAAAGACGGTCTCAAAGCCGCTACCGGCCGGGTCCTTTTCTCGCAGGTAAGCAGTTGCTTCCTCGCTGCTGAATTCACGGATAAAGATATTCCGCCAGCGGATTTCACCACCGTGCGTCTGCAGCTGGATATGACCGCGAGCAAACTGGGGCCGCGAGCGATCCCAGTAGTTGTTCATGATGGCGTGATCAACAATCAGCTTGCCGTTGAGCCAGACACTGGTCTTGTCACCGACCTGAATAATACGAAATCGATTCCACTCGCCGAGCGCCTTGTCAGCGAGTACCAGCGGGTCTTTTCCCTTGGCTCCTGCATTATTGTTCCAGAGCCCGCCGGAACCCTTGTCAGCACCGATGCCGAACTTGCTTTCATCCGTAAAGTCCCAGATCTGGACCTGGGGATTCATCCGCAGGTAGATGCCACTATCCGCCTTTGGCACCGTCTTGTAATCGATCCACATTTCAAAGTCGCCATACTGTCGGTCGGTCGTCAGGTAGACACCGTGGCCATCGTTGACCAGATCGCCATCGTCGACTGTCCAGTGAGTTTTGACGTCGGCAACATTTGTTCCTCGCAGGGCCTTCCGCTCGTCGTCGGTCATGGCCTCCAGCTTACGAGGATCGAAATGGCCCAGGCCCCACCAACCTTCAAGGTTCTTGCCATTGAATACAGCGGTGAAACCCTCGGGAGCGACATTCTCTTCAGCCTGCAGAGTTGCTGAAGTCGTACCAAGGAGAAGGGCGAAGATGGTGGCGATAGACAAGCTGCGTGGATTCAACACGGCCGGAACTCCTCTGCCGAAAGTAGGGATGTTTCAGTAGCGAGCATCCATACTAGCGGGTGGCAGAGTGCCATGCCAGTTTCCAGCAGCTTAAGTTCCTGGCTGACAATAATCAGGCCAGGATGTCCTGGACGATACGACCCGGCGTCTGGCTGATCAACTTACGCTGCTGGCCATTGTGGTCATAAACAAGTCGTTCGGGATCGAGTCCCAGCAAGTGCAGTAGCGTGGCATGATAATCGTAATGGTTCACGATGTTTTCCTCGGCATGATGGCCGAATTCGTCCGTTGTTCCATACGTGCAACCGCCACGGAAGCCGCCGCCAGCGAGCCACATACTGAACCCATAGGTGTTGTGATCCCGGCCGATCTTGCTGGCACCTGTGTCATTCTGGATCACCGGCAAGCGGCCCATCTCACCACCCCAGTGGACAACGGTGCTATCCAGCAAGCCACGCTGCTTGAGATCCTTCACCAGGGCAGCGGACGGTTTATCGATTTTCTGGCAGGAGCGAGGCAGGCTGGTCTTGATCGAACCATGGTGATCCCAGAACTGGTTCTGGGTGAAGACCTGCACAAAGCGGACTCCCCGTTCCACCAGTCGGCGGGCAATCAGGCATCGTGAGCCATACTCGCGGGTGGCATCTTCATCCATACCGTAGAGCTTCTTGGTGGCCTCTGTTTCCTGGCTCAGGTCCAGTGCGTCGCGGGCCGCCGTTTGCATTCGGGCTGCCAACTGGTAGGTCGAGATGCGAGCCTGTAAATCAAGCTCGCCTGGTCGGCCGATAAGATCCTGCTGGTTCAGCTTTTCGAGGAAATCCAGATAAAGCTGCTGCGGCTTACCGTGCAATCGTCGTGGAGCTGTCAGGTTCAGGATTCGTGGCTCGCGCGGCCGTACCACCGTCCCCTGGTAAAGTGCCGGCAGATAGCCGTTATTCCAGTTCTCCACTCCCAGTACCGGCAACTGGCCCGGATCAATCAGTGCCATGTAGGCGGGCAAGTCCTGTGTCTCGGCGCCCAGGCCATAGGTGACCCAGCTGCCGAGCGCCGGCTGGCCACCCAGGATGGTGCCGTTGGTCAATGCCCGGATCGACTGGCCGTGGTTGTTCACCCCGGTCTTCATCGAGCGGATCAGCGTGATGTCATCCGTGATTCCGGCAATATTGGGAAGTAACTCTGAGACATCCATCCCACTCTCGCCATGCTTGGCGAATTTCCAGGGACAGCCGAGTACGCGGGAACTGGCCTGGGCCGCATTGTCGTATTTGATCTTGCCGGGAAATGTCTTGCCGTCCAGCTCGTTCAGCTTGGGCTTGGGGTCAAACAAGTCGATATGGCTGGGGCCACCCTGCATCCAGAGCGAGATGACGGCCCGGGCTTTCGGCTCATGGTGCGGTTGCTTGGGTACCAGGTTAAACGCCTGCGGAACCAGATCCGGCTTGCGTGGCTTGGCCAGCAACTGTTCTTCCTGCAGCAGGCAGGAGAGGGCAACGGAACCGAGCCCCATGGCGTTGGCCGAAAGGAAGTGTCGGCGAGTGGATTGCTGATCTGTTGTGCTTCTCATTGTTGTTCCCCGGTGGGGCGTCTACAGCTAGCGGACGTAAAGGAATTCGTTGGAACCGATGAGTGCCTGGCACAAGGTTGCCAGAGCTTCAATCAGCGGATCCTCGGATGTCTTTGGTTCGGTCAGGTTGTCGGCGCTGCCCGCTTCCTTCTCAGGATTGGCAATCGCCTCGCGAAAAAGTTCAGCCAGCTGTTCCAGTAACTGGATTGCGGCGGCCCGCTCCGGCTCCAGCGGATCACGTGAGTAGACAAGCTGCCAGGCCAGCACAACCTGAGCGGCCAGTTCGTCGCCTGCATCACGCTTGATTCGCTCGGCCATATCAATCGACTGGCTGCGAATGAAACGACCGTTCATCATCATCAGTGCCTGAGGGGCGACGGTCGAACTGGATCGGATTGTACAATTCGGCTCGGGCATCGCCATGTCGAATGTACTGAGCGTCCCCAGCGGCCTACTTCGCCGCACCTGCACGAACACGCTGCGTCGCAAGTCTTCGCCCTTCATGTCCAGCACTGCGCCGGGTCGACCGGCATTCAGGTTTTCTATGCCGATCACAAACTGGCCAACGCGGTCGGCCATGACGGGCACGGGAGGCCCAAAGCGCCGCACGTTGAGCGTGCCGTTCACGACCAGGATCGAGTCGCGGAGTGTTTCCGCATCCAGTCGCCGCACGGTCATCCGCGACAGGTAACGATTGTCAGCGTCCACAGCGTCGGTTTCAGCCGTCCGACTGGTGGATTGCTGGTAAGCGGTCGAGAGCATCATCAGCCGATGCATCCGTTTCAAGCTCCATCCCTGCTTGATCAACTGGTCAGCCAGCCAATCGAGCAGTTCTGGGTGCGTTGGTCGCTCTCCCAGGAAGCCGAAATCGCCGGGGGTATTCACAATGCCGCGGCCGAAATGGTGCATCCAGATGCGGTTGGCCAACACGCGGGAAAGCAGCGGGTGTGAGTCGCTGGTCAGCCAGCGAGCGTAGGCAAGTCGCCGGCCTGTGGAAGGAAGTGTTTCGTCATTGGCTGCAATCGCCAGCGGGTTATCACCCTGCACGATCGACAATTCTCCCGGCTGAACCTGCTGGGCGGGCTGATCATGATCGCCCCGCTTGAAGACAAATGTCGGCGGTGGATCCTTGTCCTTGGGCTCTGTAAAGGCACGAACAAATCGTTCCTCGGGCTTCGTGCTGCGCTTGGCAGCAGCCTTGTCGGCATAGGTTTTCAGATCATCCGCTGCTTTCTGGTCATACAGATAGAGCGACCCGGCACTCACATTCACACTGGGATGGTCCATCAATAACTTTTTCTGCTCGTCCGTGCGTTCCTTTTCAGCCGTGGTGCGGGCCAGTATGATCGGCTCGCGCAATTCCTCCGGTAACTTCGCCAGCTCTTTCTCAAAGGTCTGCTGAATGTACTGCTCCTGCTTTGTCGTTCGCTCCACTTCAATCAGCTTGGCCTCGGCTTCAACTTCCGCCGCTCGAGTGCGGTCGGCGTCGGTGTACAGGGAGACTCGTCGGCCCTGGGGTGCGACCCAGTTCTGCCAGTCCAGACTTGGTTCAAACAGAGCCCGGAAGCGATAGTAATCTGCATGAGAAATCGGGTCGTAGCGATGGTTGTGGCACTGGGCACAGCCGACTGTCAGACCCAGCAGCCCGGTCGAGACAATCTTGATCGTCTCAGACACCACGGCGTTGCGAGCCACTCCCTGCTCAAGGTCACCGGCGCCGGTGCCGTCCGGTGCCATTCTCAGGAAACCAGTTGCTGTCAACTTGCCAACTTCGTCGGGCGTCAGATTTTCCAGGTCGCGACCGATCAACTCGTCGCCAGCCAGTTGCTCCAGGACAAACTGGTTAAGTGGCAGATCGGCGTCGATGCTGCGAATCACCCAGTCGCGATAGCGGAATGCATGCGGCCGCACGGTATCCTCATCGGTGACACCCTCGGAGTCCGCGTAGCCGGCGACGTCCAGCCAGTGCCGTCCCCAGCGTTCGCCATAATGTGGGGAAGAGAGAAGCTGGTCGACCAGTCGGCTATAGGCATCCGGGGATTTGTCCGCCAGGAAAGCTGAAACCTGCTGCGGGCTGGGGGGGAAGCCCAGCAAGTCAAAGTAGGCGCGGCGGATCAACGTGATTCGATCGGCAGCTGCTGAAAATGTGAGGCCTTGCTGTTCCAGTCGAGCCAGCAGGAACTGGTCGATTGGATTAGTGACCTGGCCAGCGCTGCTGACCTGTGGCGGCTCTGGTGATTGGATCGGCTGGAAGAACCAGAAGGATCGCTCTTGCTCGGTGTAGTAAGCTCCCTCGCCGATCTGTTCTGGTTCGCTGCGTAATGTGCGGGCACCGTTGTCAATCCATCGCCGAACAATGCTGATTTCATCCTGGGTCAGTCGCTTGTCAATTTCCTCGGGCGGCATCTCGTCGGACGAGATGTACTGGTAAAGCAAGCTGTCGTCGGACGATCCAGGCACGATCGCTTCACCTGACTCGCCGCCATGAACGATCAGGCGACGCAAACGCAGGTCGAGGCCGCCCCTGAGCTCCTCGCCTTCACCATGGCAGTGAAAACAGTTCGCCTTGAGGATCGGCCGAACATCCGCTTCGTATGAGATGCTGGCAGCCTGACCGCGAGTGCGGTTTTCAGCGGCAATCGGACCTGCTGCGGCCGCCAAAATGGCAACCAGGGTCAGCAGGGCGGGAGTGATAGTGGGTCGTTTCACAGCGACGTCGCTAAGTGGGGTGGGATCGCTTGGTGGGTCCGCCAGCTACCAGGACGACGGCTGGCCTATCAACAGTATTCATCATGCCGGAGTAAGGAACAAGGCTGAAGCTCAATCCTGCAGGCACAGATTACTTGACCACGCCAATTTCGCGGTAACTCTGTCGAGCCAACCCGCACATCGACTGGATCCCTGCAGCCAGCTCAACTGATCACACCTGTTGTCACCCTGATGACATCGCTCTGTTAGCTGGACGGTGCTTGGGAAGGTAGCTGCAAAACCCTAAATCCCCCAGCCCAAGCAACTTAGCGCACCAGCGGCCGATCTGCATTGGGTGGATGGCGCGCCAGTTGCACTCTTATTCACCGGCTCGCGGTGCGCTACGACCCGTCAGCCCCATCCGATCGTAGTAAACCAAACGAAGGGGCCACGACATGAAGCTGCCATCCAGGGACCGGCGTTACTTTTACCGATTCAGCCGATACTGCTGTCTGCTGGCATTTTTCACCCTCACGGCTGCATCCCTGAGCGGTGCCGAAGAGGCGGCAGCCAAACCGGCAAAGGCAGACTGCACGATAGGCCCACTGGGAACTGCCCTGCAGTGGTACAGCGACCCCAGCGTGGCTGCGGACGTGGCCCGCAGGGAGGGCAAGCTGGTCTTTGTGATCCAGGTATCGGGCAATTTTTCCCGCGAGGAGTTCACCTGAAACAACGCCCAGAAGTTCAGGGCAGGTGCTCTGTCAGACCCTCGTGTCGGCGAATACTTCAACGACAAGTTTGTGGCAACTTACCAACAAGTCGGCGACTTTGAGGTGGTCAGCAACCATGGCCGCTTACAGAAGAACGGCGGCAACGTTGCCAGCTATTTCTGTACCCCCGACGCCCTTGTCGTGCATGCGATTGCTCAGCCGGTCCAGCCCGAGAAGCTGCTCACGGCAGCCCGTTTTGCGGTGCAGGCTTTCGAGCAGGCTGAATACCAGTCGCCGCAGGATATCCGCGGCCAGCGAGCGGTTGTGGAGCGCGCCCACCTTGAGCAACTACACTCGCAAGCTTCCACGTTCGAGGCCCACGTGAAGTCCAAGCTTACCGAAGCCCAGCGAAGCTATTACGAGAAACTCAAGAAGCTGCGAGAAGCGTCCTCCTATGATCGCCAGGACAAGCGGCCCGATCCGCCGATGCTGGTTGCCCGTCGACAGGCGGCCCAGCAGTTGGGTGGAAGTCGTGCCCACCAGATCATGGTCGCCCAGCCGCTTGCTCCCCTGGCAGATGTCTTCGAGGAGGTCTTTGAGAAGCTGACTAATGAGCGAGTTATCGACGATCGCAGCATCGTCTTTGCGGCGTCGGAAGGACTGAAACAGGCTCGCGAATCTGGCACCCCGATCCTGTTTGTTGTCTATAGCGGCAAGGGACACAACAAGGATGAATGGGACAGCTCGACCAAGAAGCTGGTTGAGGAGGCCTTTCGGTCGCCACAGATGATACCGGTGCTTCGGCACTACGTGGTCATCTTTCTCCCCAAGCGACAGTTGGCGGCACTCTCCAACCTGGCAGACTTGCCGGTCTACCAGGTCTCCAGCAGTTCCGGGCCGCAGATGTTCACAATTCATGCCAGCGGCGAACAGGATCAGAGATTGTCGACTTCTGCACCGCCGCTGTTACTCGCCCAGCAACTCTGGCCGCAGGTGCACGCCGCCTGGATGATCGAAGCGGGGAAGCTCAGTCAGCAGGGTGAGTACACTCAATCGCTCAAGTTGCTACAGCAGATCACGCATGGTCCGATCGCTGAGCAGCGGCGGCTGGCGGTGGCGGCACAAATCCAGCAGGTCCAGTTCCTGGTTGCTGAACAGTGGGCCGCTGCGGGCCGGCGAACGAGTGCCCTGCGGATGTTCACGACCCTCAGCCGTACTTCGCTGGACAGCGACTTGAGAGAGCGAGCCAGTCAGTCTATCGCCCAGTTGCGAGCCGATCTGCCTTAGGTTGTGCGTTCACCATTCCAGTAGGCCGGCTTGCCGGGGATCTTACTGCGCATCCGCAGCAGAAACTTTCCGCAGGTAATGTACAGGCTGCGCAGGTCCTTTCCCCCAAACGCACAATTCGTGATCGTGTCGACCGGCGTTGGCTGGTACGCCAACAATTCACCCTGCGGTGAGATGACATGAATGCCCGGACGGGTATCGAGCGTCTCACTGGTCTCGCGAGTAGCATGCAGCCCCGCTGCTACATAGAGATTCCCCTCCGCATCAATGCACATACCATCCCCACTGCGGCCCGGATAAAAGTCAATCAGCACCCGCTGATTGCCAAGCGATCCGTCCTCATGAATATCATAGGCCCGGATATCCCGATGCTGATCCGCATCAGGATGGGCCTCGATCAAGTACAGCGTGCTGTTGTCGGGTGACGTGACAATGCCATTGGGCATGTGAATATCGGGCCACTTGAGTACCTGGTCGACCGTCCCGTCCGGGTCAATTCGATAAACCGCATTCACATTTCCCTTGGTCGGATCTTCCCCGCCGGGCCGGGACGTGAAGAAGATGCGACCCACTCCATCAAGACAGACATCATTGGGAGAAGCAAAAGGGAAGTTGTTGAACTCATCGGCGACCACCGTTATCGTGCCACTTTTCAGATCGGTTCGAGTGACACGTCCGGCGCCCCCCTCACAAGCCAACAGCTGGCCCGCTGGATCAAAATACAACCCGTTGGCCAGGTTACTGTCCTGGCGAAACAGCGTCAGCTCGCGGCTCTTTTCACTCCAGGCGAGGATTTTCGCCGCGGGCACATTGGTAAACAGCAACCTGCCATCAGCGGCCCAGGCTGGACCCTCGGTGAAGACCTTGTCATCCTTGATTTCGGCCAGGACCTCTCCCCTGCCGAGGTACTTGCGAGTCTGCAGATCGGCATAGCGAGTGGCGATACCTGCCGCGCGAGCCGGCATGGCCGTTGAGGCAATTGCCGTTACAGCCAATGAAGTCTGCAGGAACTGCCTGCGGTTGGAGTAAATCGTCATCTTCTCGTGCTCCGGGAAGGGATGCGTTGGCTGACCTGTTCGGCCAGTATGATAGAGCCCGCGGGGGAATTCAACGAACTGGCTCGCCCGTCCAGAACCCCAAACAACGAGCCGCCGAGCCGTGATACAATTCACCACTCAACTCTTCGCCCTGATGGTTAGACGAACAATGTCCCAATGGTTCCTGCCGCAACCTGGCGGATCGCCATGAAGCTCCGCCGTTTTGACTATCTCCTGCTGGCCCTGACGTTGTTCTGTCTGGTCCTGGGTGTGCTGGGAATTATCACAGCCACTGACAGTGGCACGGCACGAGCTGCTTATGCTGGCGATGGTCTGCATTTCGTCGATTGGATGATCATTGCCATTTATGCAGCTGGCACGATCACGCTTGGCTGGTATGTAAGCCGCAAGCAGACCACCACCGAGGAGTACTTTATTGGCAACGGCAAAATGAACCCAATCCTGATTGGGGTCTCGCTGTTTGCCACGCTGCTAAGCACCATCTCGTATCTCTCTGTACCGGGCGAGAAACTGGGCAAGGGTCCAGCCAGCCTGATCCCGCTGATCGGCATGCCGGTCGTCTACTGGGTCGTAGCATATTGCATCCTGCCGATTTACATGAAGCAGCGTGTGACCAGTGCCTACGAGTTGCTGGAGGAGAAGCTGGGTGTGGGGATTCGGCTGCTGGGCGCCACGATGTTCATCCTGCTGCGACTGGTCTGGATGGCACTGCTGATCTACCTCGCTGCCCAGGCCCTGGTCGTGATGATGGGCGTGGACAAAAAGTGGGTGCCGCTGATTGTTATGGTGACTGGCTTTGTTGCCGTGATCTACACGTCGCTGGGTGGCATGCAGGCGGTTGTGATAACAGACCTGGTGCAGGCCATCCTCCTGTTCGGTGGCGCGTTGATCGTGATTGCTCTTGTTTCTGCCGACCGCGGCTTCAGCTGGTTTCCCACCGAGTGGAACGAAAACTGGGATACCCAACCACTCTTTAGCTGGGATCTGTCGACCCGGGTGACTGTCTTCGTGGGATTCTTGAACATGTTCGTGTGGTACATCTGTACCGCCGCCGGGGACCAGACTTCTGTACAGCGATTCATGGCAACCACCGATATAACCGCCGCTCGCACGGCACTCAAGACCCAGCTGATTGTCTCCGTGGTGATCAGTATCACCTTGACCCTGGTTGGCTTCAGCCTGCTCGGCTACTTTCAGCACCACTCACTGCCGGACGGAATGTCACTCAAGAATGACGCCGACAAGATCTTCCCTTACTTCATTGGCAGCAAGCTGCCGATTGGCGTGGCTGGCCTGGTGGTAGCCGCCATGTTTGCTGCGGCGATGTCCAGCATCGACTCGGGTGTTAACTCGATCACGGCCGTCGTAAGCAGCGATTTCATGGATCGCTTCGGTCGCACACCGACCCGTACAACAACCATGTTGCTGGCCTTCACGATTGGGGCCATTGTGGTGGTGATCAGCTCAGCGATGGGCTCTGTGCCGGGCAATATCTCCGCCATCACCGGGCGGACAACCAACCTGCTGGTAACCCCCATCTTCGCCCTCTTCTTCTTTGCCCTGTTCGTGCCCTTCGCTCGACCGCTGGGTGTTGCGGCAGGCTGCGCTGTCGGCGTTACGACAGCGCTGTTAGTCGCCTTCTCTGGCAACATCTGGGGCTTTGTGACCGAGACCCCTTTCCAGCTGGATACCAGCACTATGCAGCAGGAGGTTAAGTTCATAAACCGTCAGCCGACCCGGCTGACTCTGCCAGACAATGCCTGCTCGCTGCTCAGCGATGGCGAGACGATGACTCTCTCTCGCCCGGACCAGGTGCTGGTACTTGAATTCGACGACGTTACGGTGCGGCCAGGGACAGCGGCAGGGAATCTGGAAGTGCCTTTCACAGCGTCATCATCGAACAAGGACCTGGCTGTCGCGATTATCAACCGACTCAAAAGGGCAGACCCACCATTTCACGCACAATATCAGCAGGATGGCCCGCTGATACTGGACGTGGAAATTACACCGATCAGCTTCCTCTGGGTCGGCGTGTTTTCCCTGATTGCCAACCTGGTGGTCGGCTCACTGGTTAGCCTGTTGCTACCAGCCGGCAGGAAACCCAGCGGCTGATGCCGGGGCACGAAAAAACCCGCCTGCTCCTGGCGGAACAAGCGGGTAGTTTCTGTATTAACTTCGCTGGTCGCGTTAGCCACCCATCAGTCCACTTGCCCAGCAAGCGAAGATGGCGAAGAAGGAAAGGCCTTCAATCAGGGCTGCCGCAATAATCATGGCGGTCTGAATGCTGGCAGCGATTTCCGGCTGTCGAGCCATACTCTCCAGTGCCGAACTGGCCAGTTTTCCCATTCCCAAGCTAGCTCCTATCACCACCAAGCCAATACCCACAGCATTTGGGATCAAAGGTGCGGCGCTTCCACCATCTTGTGCCAGAACAGGAGTTGCCATCAGCAGCATGGCGCCGAACCCCCAGAAGGTCATTTTGACAAGCTTATTCACCGATTCAAACTCCTATGCCAACAGTACTTACTGGTTGAAATTCACTCCGCCTGCGCGGGTATGATTTCAGGTGTTTTCATGTATTGAATGAGCTAGGTTACATCGCCAGATAACGATATGTCAACCAACCCTCGCTGCGAAAACAAGACAAAAACCCAGCTCTTTCTAGCTGCTGTCGCCAACGCCGGGTTGTCTGAGGCCACCTCCAAGCCAGCCTTTTTTCTTCAGCATATCCAGCAGCACTGCAGCCAGGATCAAGGCACCGAAGACAATCATCTGGGTGTAAGCTCCCACCTCTGTCAGGTACATGCCATTACTGATGACAGCCAGTATAAGTGCTCCAATCAGGGTCCCCAGCATCTTCCCCTCACCACCTGCCAGGCTGGTACCGCCAACCACGACAGCAGCGATAATCAGCAGCTCATATCCTTCGCCTGCCTTGGGCACACCGGTCTTGAATGCCGACGCATCAATCAACCCACCCAGTCCGGCCAGCGCGCCGCAGACCGCATAGGTAAACAGCAACACTCGCTTGACCGGCACGCCGGACAAGCGGGCAGCCTCTTCATTCCCGCCAACTGCATAGATATAGCGACCGAGTGCGGTGTGCGACATCAGCAGGTGGGCTGCGATATACAACAGCACCATGACCACAACTGCATTGGGAATACCGAACAAACCTCCACCAGCTCCAAACTGGATAAGCAGCTCGGACTTGATCGGCACCGGCTGAGGGCCGCCCGCCACTGTGAAGGCCAGCCCACGAGCAATCTGCATGGTTGCCAGCGTGACAACAAATGACGGTATTCCAAATCCCGTCACCATCACACCGGCAAACAAACCAAACAGGGCACAGAGAGCGATAGCAGCAATGCAGCAGGCGATAACGCCAATCACACCTGGCTCTCCCGAGCTGGCCAGGCTGCTTATCAAGCGGGCAACGACCACACCGGAAAAAGCGATCAGGCTACCGACCGACAGGTCAATACCGGCGGTAATGATCACCATCGTCATGCCGATCGCAATAATCGCCACCACTGAGATGTTATTCAGCACGGTGCGCAGATTGTCCGTCTTGAGGAACACGGGCCAGCGGTAACTGGATGGCTTGATTACCTGGACGTTAGCCAGCGAGGGATACTGCTCGGCCAACTTGGCCAGCGACGAGGGGCTCAAGACCCCCGGATCCGGAGCGGCCGCGTGCAGGGTCGCCACCACATCCAGTTGGGTGGACGCCCCACCAAGCTCAACCAGCCTGGCACGAATCTCGTTAGGCTCTCCATTGACGACCCCGACAACCTCAACTCCTCCGCGACGGAGTTGTTCATCCATCGCCCCGGTATAGGCCTTGTCGTTCGGCCGACCAATAACCATTACCTGGACAGCGGGCCGCTCGGTGACCAGGTAATGAGCCACGTCGGCAGCAGCCTGCTCGTCCGCCGGATGATAATCCGCCATGGTGGCAAAACTGTAGTACAGGCAGAGCAGGAACAGTACGAACAGCATCCCGTACTGTGAAACAAACCGTGAATTGAGCAGCTTCTGCATGATCTTAAGCCGCCCCCCCAATAGCCAACCGCATGATCTGTTGCTGGGTCGCCGCCGCGACATCCTCGATCTCGCCACTGACTCTTCCATCGTGCATGACCACAATTCTGTCACTCATGCCGAGAATCTCAGGCAACTCGGAGCTGATCATCAGGATGCTCTTGCCCTCGGCTGCCAACTTGTTAATCAGCAGGTAGATCTCGTATTTGGCACCCACGTCTATACCCCGGGTCGGTTCATCAAAGATGATGATCTCTGCATTCCGCTCGAGCCACTTGGCCAGCACAACCTTCTGCTGGTTGCCGCCTGAGAGCGTGGCTGCCAGCTGTTCGCTTCCGGTGACCTTGATCTGAAGGCTCTGAACATAACCGAGGAATGAGGAGCGTTCCTTGTTCTGCTGTAACAGGCCGACCCGCGTAAAACGCTCCAGGTTTGGTAAACCAAAGTTCTCCCGTACGGACTGGCCCAGTACCAGTCCCTGGTTCTTTCGGTCTTCGGTCAGCAAACAGATCCCGCTGGCAATCGCCTGGCGGGGATGTTGTGGATTGATTGAGTTGCCATCCAGCTGGATTGTCCCTGAATCCTTCCGGTCTGCGCCAAAAATCAGCCGGGCTGTTTCTGTTCGGCCGGCGCCGACCAGGCCGGTCAGGCCGAGCACCTCGCCGCGCCGAACGGAAAAACTGACATCCCGAACGGCTGTTCCACGGGCCAGGTTTTTCACAATCAGCCGGTCTTCACCGATCTCAACAGACCTGGTTGGAAACTCCTTGCTCAATGTGCGGCCCACCATCATCTCGATCATGCTGTCCCGCGTCAGCTGATCGATCGGCTCTGTACCGACATGCTCGCCATCCCGCAGGACCATCACTCGATCTGCCAGTTCAAAGATCTCATCGAGCCGGTGACTGATGTAGATGATGCCGATACCCTGCGACCTCAGCTCATGCACGATCGCAAACAGCTTGTTTACTTCCTTCAGTGTCAGCGTCGCACTCGGTTCATCCATCAACAGGATGCGGGCATCCAGCAACAGAGCCTTGGCGATCTCCACCACCTGCTGCTGAGCAACTGACAGGTTCCGGCAGAGGGCATCGGGATCTATCTGCACACCGATCCTGTTAAAGACCTGCTCGGCCTGCTGACGTTCTTCGGCCGCGCGGATAAAACCCAGCCGGTGAGAGCCCGGTCGCAGGAACAGGTTCTCTCGCACGGTCATGGCCGGTACCAGGTTGAACTCCTGGTAGATGATGCCGATCCCTGCCTGCTGGGCATCGTGCGGGTTCCTGATCACCAGTGGTTGACCGTCAATCGTGATCTTCCCGGCGTCTGGCTGGTGTGCTCCGCCCAGTGTCTTGATCAGCGTGCTCTTACCAGCACCATTTTCGCCGAGCAAGGCCAGGACCTCGCCGCGTTTGAGGTCCAGGTCGATTGTGCGCAGGGCATGCACACCGGGAAAGGACTTGTCGATGCCCCGCATCCGCAGGAGGGGCGGAGGAGAGCCAGCTGCTGTGGCGCCTTGGACCATGGACTATTCGTTTGCTGCTGGTTCGCTCAGCTCTGGGTCCTTGTCGGCATCTGCCTTGCGGTAGAGGACGGTCGGAATCAGCGTGATCTGCTCAAACTCCTCGCCATTCAGGTAGGCGACGATGCGCTGTACGGTCAGCTGGCCCATCTGGTCAGGAAACTGAATCGGGTCGGCGTAGATCTTGCCATCACGGATCGCCCGCTTGCCGTCAATCTGTCCATCAAAAGCAATGATCGTTACATCGCCCGCTTTGCCTGCCTGTTCCAGTGCACGGTGTGCGCCAAGTGCCGATGGGTCATTGATGGCAAAGATGGCTGACAGGTCCGAGTCAGTCTGAATCGCTGCTGCCGTCGCATCACGACCAATGTCGAGAGAACCACCTCCATCGAGTGTGCTGACAACGTCGATCTTCCCGCTTTCGCGGCCCTCGTTATGTGCGTTGATAACTTCCATGAAACCGTCGACCCTCAGCACGCAGGAGTGGGCCTGCTCGTAGTGCAAGACCAGGACCTTGCCGCCCGACTCACCCAGGACTTCGATCATGGCGTCGCCAGCCAGGCGGCCCCCCTGGAAATTGTCCGTCCCCACATGGGCCGTGACCTTTCCCTCCGGAGCGACACTCTGTAGATCGCAGGTGAACACCGGGATGCCGGCGTCATTCGCTTTCTTTATCGCCGGCCCCACGGAGAGTCGGTCGACGGGGTTGATCACAATCGCCGTGAAACCGCGAGCCACATAAGATTCAATCTGTTCGGATTGCGTCTTGAAATCGCCATCGGCATCGTCCACCACGACATCAAATCCATGTTTGACCGCCTCGCTGCGGAGATTATCGGCAATCACGGAAAAGAAAGGGTTCGCCAGCGACATCGCCGAGTACCCGATCACTCGCTGGCCTTCGGTTTGGTCGCTATTTGTGGAGCCGGGACCCGCATCTGTCCCCGTACCAGCATCTCCTGCTTTGGCTCCCGCGCCGGCGGCATCGGAAATATCCACAGCTGATTCACTACTGCAGCCCGGGACGAGAAGCAGGGTTCCCAATAGTATCAAGGAAGTCAAAACGGCTCGCATTGTCTCTCTCCAGGTTGGTCGGTTCACCGCCTCCAGCAAGCAGCATCGTCGCATTATCGGGTGGCGATCGAGATTCATGATGGGACATCGTGGCAGGGAAAGCAAGGCGGAGACAATCGCACCGTCGTCTGCTGGAATCCGATATACTGAGGTCACAATACACCCAGAAGCTCCTTTGCCTGCCGAGGTTGTCTGCCATGCGACTGCTCTCCTGTACCTTGCTGATTCTGCTTATCGCTTCCCCCAGCCTGGCCGACAACTGGCCCAACTGGCGTGGTCCGAACGGAAACAGCGTCGGGCCGGCAGGTGATTTTCCCGCCAACTGGAGTCCGACGGAGAATGTGGTCTGGAAGCTGAAGTTGCCCGGCAAAGGCAGCTCAACTCCGGCCGTCTGGGAAGACAACATCTTTGTGACTTACAACGTTGGCAGCGATGCAAATCTTGTCGCCTGCCTCGATCGCCGCGGAAAAGAACGCTGGAAAGTTGAACTCGGTTCGGCCATCCTGGGCAAATACGGTGTCGCCAGCGGAGCCAATCCCTCGCCAGTCACGGATGGCACGAATGTCTTTGTGTTCTTCAAGAGCGGTGATCTGGCCTGCCTGGACTTTGATGGCAACATCGTTTGGCGAGCCAATGTGCAAAAGCTGTTCGGTGCAGATACCAAGGACACCATCTGGTGGGACATGGGAACATCCCCCGTGCTGGCCACCGATTCGCTGGTGATTGCCTACCAGCGATCAGCAGCCCAGAAAGAAGGGGATGAAAAGCCACCAACCTATTCCGACAATTCATTTGTCGTCTCCTTTGACCGCAAGAGTGGCGAGGTCAACTGGAAGCAGGACCGTAATCTCAATGCCCCGCGGGAGTCTGCACAAAGTTACACCACGCCGATTGTCGTCGGAGAGGGTGGCGACCAGACGATCCTCGTGCTGGGCGCGGACTATGTGACCGGCCACGACGCAGCCAGCGGCAAGGAACTCTGGAAGTTCGGCACACTTAACCCAAACCATGAGCAGTACTGGCGCAGTATCGCTTCGGCGGCCATCGCCGATGGCTACCTGTTCGCTCCCTATGCTCGTGGCGGTTCGCTGACTGCCATCAAGCTGGGTGGCCGGGGTGATGTCACCGAGTCCCATGCGCACTGGATGGTGCCAGGCATCAGCTCCGACTGCGCCACACCGATCGCCGCCAATGGCAAGGTCTACAGTGGCACCGACCGCGGCAAGCTGACCTGTGTTGATATTGCAACCGGCGAGATCAGCTGGCAGCTGGAGCTTGAGAAGAGTGGCCGACGATACAAGTCGTCGCCGATCCTGGCCGGTGGAAAGCTCTACTGGGCACGTGAGGATGGCACGGTGTTCGTTATTGATGTGGGCGACAAGCCCGCGGTCGTTGGCACGAACGCGATGGGCGAGCAGATCGTGGCGACACCCGTGCTGGTGGATGGCCAGGTGCTGCTGCGGACACTCGACACTCTCTACCTGATCGGCAAGTGAGGCTAGCCTCCCGGCATACCACCTCGCACCGCGCCAGCTGCCGTGGCTCCATAATTGTCCACGAAAACCGGGTCCAGCGGTCGGCTATTGGGCACCGCCAACCAGACTCGCAGCAGGTGACGTCGCAGCTGCGGGTCTTGATGGTCCTCAAATTCAAAGCGGCGATGGAAATTGCACCAGTTGTTGACCAGCAGCATATCGCCTCGCTGCTGGCGAAACTCAACATGCAGCTGCGGCCGCTCTGCTACTTCTTCGAGGTAATCCAGGGCCTCGATCTGTTGGTCGCTGAGATCGGGCGTCTGCTCGGATCGATGCGCCCGGTCAATCAAAACGCGCAGGAAACAACCTGCGAAATGGCCCTGGCAGAATGAGAACACCGGCTGACGACAATAGGCCAAAGCATTGGACGTGTCGACCGAGTGCCGCTGGTACAGGTAGGGCTGCAGCAACTGCTCCAACACATCTGGCCGCTCCTGCAGGATCTCGTTGTAGAGCGTGGCAGAACTGACCAGCTGATTTTCACCACCACTTTGTGCCTGCTGCAGGCAGAGAAATGCAATCACGTCGCAGCGATCCGTATGAAAACTGAGCCTGTTGTTCGTATTTGGCCCTCTCACCTGGGGCTGACCTGGCCGAAAATTCTCGTCGCGGACATGAAATAGCCGGTCGCCGCCAGCTGTCTGTGAGACTGCCGTGCCGAGCTGGGAGGTGATGGCCCAAAATGCACAGGCCGCCTGCTCGTGATCAAATCGTTCTACTGGTATTCCCTTGACCAGTGTCGCTCCGCTGCCCTCCTCGAGGTTCGCCTGGATCGAGGCCAACCGCTCCGCCAGCAGTGGCATGCAAAAGTCCTCTGCGGTCGCCTCCTGCCAGCGGGATCTGCTGGCGGTCCAGTTCTTCACCGCGGCTTCCAGTTCATCTGCCTCAGCCATACTGAGTGACTGCTGCCAGTCGGAGCGAGCTAGTAATTCGTCGCCCTTCCAGGCAGCCGGAATGTTAAGTGGCCCAGGATGCTCGAACTCAGCCACGATCTACTCCTTACGGGACTGGAAATCACACTTGCACAATACCACAATAAGATCACTCGCTGGATCAACCGAAAACCCTGCCTTGCGAGTCCTTGAAAGGAAATCCCTGATGCTGAAAATCTTCTGTCTGATGCTGGCCACCATTCCCCTGCTCGCTTATCTCGCTAGTAGCGAATCGCTGGCTGATGATCCCTGGGTCGTCTACGAGGGAGCCAAGGGTCCAGGCGAGGGTAAGCATATCGTCTTTGTTAGTGGCGATGACGAGTACCGTGGCGAGGAAGGCCTGCCGATGCTGGCCAAGATCATGGCTGTGCATCATGGCTTCAAGTGCACCGTGCTATTCGCTATCAACCCGGATACTGGCGAAATCCAGCCCAGTCACCAGACCAACATCCCCGGGCTCGAGGCGCTCGAATCAGCTGACCTGATGGTGGCATTGCTCCGCTTCCGCGACCTGCCGGCCACGCAGATGCAACACATCATCGATTACACCAATTCTGGAAAACCCATCATTGGTATGCGCACGTCGACTCATGCCTTCAACGTCAAGGCTGCCGACAGCCCCTTCCGCCGCTACAGCTTCAACTTCGGCGGCGACTACAAGGGTGGCTGGGGACGGCAGGTGCTGGGCGAGACCTGGATCAACCACCATGGCGCTCACGGCCGCGAAAGCACCCGCGGCATTATCGCCGAGGACCGTGCAGATCACCCCATCATCCGTGGTTGTACGCCGGGGAGCATCTGGGGTGACACCGACGTGTATGGTATCCGTACGCTGTCAGGAGACTCCAAGCCATTAGTGCTGGGCCAGGTACTGGCCGGTATGACTCCCGACGCCAAACCGGTGGAGGGTGAACGAGCCAAAAAGAATATGCCGATGATGCCGGTGGCCTGGACAAAAACCTACAAGGGTGAGTCCGGCAAGGTATCACGTGTGTTTAATACCACCATGGGAGCAGCAACCGACCTGGTGGCCGAGGGGACTCGGCGAATGATGGTGAATTCCATGTTCTGGGCCCTCGAAATGGAGAGTGTCATCACCGGCAAAAACAATGTCGACATTGTCGGCGAGTATAAGCCGACACGTTTCGGCTTCGGTGGGTTCACAAAGGGCCTCAAACCATCGGACCACAAGTTGCCCTAAGGTTTTGCCCTGGCTAGCTGTTTTGGAGGGCTGTCCGGGAATTACCATGCCGCACAACAGTTTTCCACTCGCTCTCCGTGTCTCAGTGGCAACAGAGAAGTGAGCTACCAGACACGCCTGCCACGAAAAGGACTGATCCCCATGTTGAAATCCTCCTGCCTGATGCTAGCCGCCGCCGTGTTGCTTGCCTGCCTCACTGGTACCACCAGCATGGCAGATGAACCCGGGGTTGTTTACGAGGGCAAGAAAGGTCCGGGCAAGGGCAAGCACATTGTCTTCATCGCATCGGACCACGAGTATCGCGGTGAAGAGACCTGTCCGGCCATCGCCCGCATCCTGGCTTATCGATACGGCTTCAAGTGCACGGTTTTGTTCGGAGTGGACAAGGACGGTTACATCCAGCCAGGATCTTCCAACATTCCCGGCATGGAAGCTCTGGATAAAGCCGACATGATGTTCCTGTTCCTACGATTTGTGGCTCCCAACGATGCCACGATGAAACCCTTTATTGACTACCTGGGTCGCGGGGGGCCGGTCGCCGGGCTACGAACAACCACCCATGCGTTCAACGGGCTCAAGGGTGTCAACAGCAAGTACAACTTCAACTCCCAGGACAAGAGCTACCGGTATGGGTTTGGTCGACAGATCCTTGGTGAAACCTGGCGACCGCCGAATGCTGGCCACTATGGGAGAAACCACCAGTTCAGTACGCGGATGAATGCCGTGCCGTCCCAGGTCGATCACCCTGTCTTGCGGGGCGTCAAGAAGATGCACGCCATGGCCGGTGCTTACAGCGCGGAACCGTTGCCGAATTCCGTCGTGCTGGCAACCAACCAGGTCCTGAAAACGATGAAGGCGGACGCTGAACCGCTGGAGAACAAACCTCCCAAGCCAGCTATCTGGGTGCGGACCTACAAGTCCCTTTCAGGAAAAGAAGGTCGTGTATTCACCACCACCCAGGGAGCCTCGGAAGACATTATCAGCGAGGGTGTTCGCCGCTGCATTATCAACGGCGTCTTCTGGTGCATGAACCTGGAAGATGACATCGCTGCGGATATGGATGTGGCGTTTGTTGGCCCCTACCACCCGACAACATTCAGCTTTGGTGGATATCGAAAGCAAGTTAAACCGGCAGATATCGCCGGCTGGGATACACCGATCTGGAATCCTGAGGCTTCGACTGCCAAGCCCAAGTAGGGTCCGGACCTAGTCCAGATCCAATCCATAAATCGGCTTGTGGTCGGCGATCACCTGCATCAGCTCTCGCGGTACGTCGACTCGCAACCTCAACTCCGACACATCCAGCAGGGTGTGAGCGATGGTGGAGATCAAGTTTGGCGTGGTGACCGGCTGCGTCTGAGGTGTACCGCCGTCACGGGCCGACTGGCCGATAACATGGCCGCGAGGGATCCCGGCGCCGTACAGCAGCAGAGGTGTGATTTCTCCCCAGTGATCGCGACCGCCACGGTCATTGATCTTCGGCGTGCGGCCCATCTCACCGGTACAGACGACGAGGATGTCATCCTGCAGGCCGCGAGCTTCAATATCCTCAATCAGTGCTGAGACTCCGTGATCGAACGGGCTGCCAACATAGTCCATGCCCCGGACCATCCCCAGGTTGTTGACGTCGGCATGCATGTCCCAGACAAAGCTGGTTGTTACAGTCACAAAGTGGCAACCGTTTTCACACAATCGCCTGGCCAACATCAACAGCTTGCCCAGTGACTGGCTATTCGCCTTGTAGTGTTTGCGGTTGTTCTTGTCTTTCCATTCATCAAAGCGGGTCAGCGGGGCAGTATCATAACGAGCCACCGTTGCTGGATCCTCACTGGAAAGATCGAACGCCTTGGAAACTCCACCCAGCACAACATCGAATGCCTGCTGTTGAAAACGGTCGAGTCCTTCGAGCGAACCGGTTGCATCAATATGTCGGCGGATGCGATCGAGTTTTCCAAGCAGCAGCTTGCGATCATCGAGCCGTGTGCGAGCAATACAAAGCTCCATGTCCTTCTGCAAGTCGCCACCGGTGCCGGGCACAAACGGTTCAAAGCCCTTGTTAAAGGGGCCAGAGGATGCGAACACACCAAACTGGTTAAAGGGGCCTGGCTCATCGTCATCCACGGCATTGGGGAAGACCGCGATGTTGGAGGGCATACCGTTGGCGGGGTTGTTGGTACCAACGACTCGCGACATCAAGGTGCCGATATTGGCTTGCAGCGAATCACTACTGACGATCGGCTGAATCTTGTGAGCACTGCTGCCACTGCGATATGAGCGAACAATGGAAACCTTGTCGGCATGCGGTGCCAGCTTGGTCATAGTGCCGCCGAAGGTCACGCCGGGCAGCGACGTGGGTGTTTCGCCCGTCATGCTATGGACGGCCGACGGTGCAGTCATCTTGGGGTCATAGGTCTCGTACTGGCTGGGGCCGCCATGCTGGAAAACGAAGATCACCGACTTGCCCTTGAGCAGCTTCCAGGGATCCTTGCCTGTGGCGGCGGCAATGGCCTGGGGCAGGGCCAGCCCGGCCATACCCATCGCGCCCACTTCCAGAAAGGAGCGGCGAGAGACTCGATTGTGCTGTGATTCGAAAAACTTCAGCATGCCGGTGATCTCATCTGTAAGTGGCTCAATACTTCCAGCACTCTTCATCGACGCGACAGAATCGCATCCATCACGCTATTTCATCATACCACGCGTTTACAGTTCAGCGTTAGATGTTTGTTGCCAGGGGACCACCTGGAGGGTGCTTCGGGTCGCTCGCTACTTGATCGTCGGATCGCCATTGATGTAACCCAGCGACTCAAGAAAACGATCCATTTCGGTCACCGTCTTGAGAAAATGCTCCTCGCTGCGGTTGCGATTAAAAAAACCGTGCGGTTGACCCTCGTAGAGATGTAAATCACAGCGGCTACCAACAGCCGCCATCAAGCGATTGTATTTTTCGGCCGTTGCCACCGGAATCAACGTGTCCTTCGTCCCCAGGAAGACAATCGTCGGTGGCGTCCCTTTGTGAATATTGTGGATCGGTGAGATCTCCTTGAAACGATCCTTGACTCGCTCATGTCCAAATCCTTTCGGACCGTTATCGAAGACCGGGTTAAAAAGCAGTAGCGCATTTGGTCGACAGCTGGTGTTTGTATCTTCCCCCTTCTCCTCCAGGCCTGGCACTGTCCCCGTGGCAGCTGCCACATGGCCTCCCGCCGACCCGCCACCTGCCGCAATCCGATTCGGATCGATCCCCAGCTCAGCTGCATGGCCTCGCACCCAGCGAATGGCAGACTTGCCATCTTTCACACACTCAAAGGGACTCGTCCCCTGGCGGCTCTTGACCCGGTAATCCGCCACGATCCCAACCATACCTCGCGAGGCCAGGTAGGAAGCATGTTCTTCGAATTGCTTTGGTGTTCCCCCGTTCCAGGCGCCGCCGAAGAAGAATACCGCGGCAGGCCGCTTCTCCTGGCGATCCCCCTGGGGCCGAAAGACATACAGGTAAAGCTCGCCCTGGGCGGTCGCCTTATAGCAGTGCGCCGTGGCGCCCTTCAGTTCTAGCGGCACACCCTTTGCCCCTTTCTGGCCAGGCAACGCACCTTCCATTACCAGCAGCAACAAACTTGCCACGACCAGCTGCTTGAGATGATTCACTTTTCTGCCCCCGTCTTACGATCTGCCATCTCGTCCAATTCGGACAGTTTCAATCGTACGCTCATGATGAAGGGCTCCTCGCCCGCAATCCAGTGGCCGTATGTCGTGGTCACAAAAGTCCCATCCGGCAGGATCTCAACTCCAGGGTATGCACAGTCACCGCCATTGTGGTTATCCATCAATCGCACTCGATACTGACCTTCCCGGCCTTTAACGATATCTTCATAGCGGCCGACCCAGCCAACCCAATCGCCCTTGGTGGGACTGCTGCGCGTCGTATCCCGGAAGGAAATGAACAGCCGTCCGTCCGGACCATACTTACCGGTATGCCGATCGCCTGTCAGGGCTGCCGGCAGTTCACGCGGCTCGCTCCAGGTCTTACCCTCGTCATTTGAGAACACCACGAACGAGTTATGTCGCCGCGAATTCTCACGCAACAGGACCGCCAGCTGCTTGCCATTCGGCGAGCGGATAATACCCGGCTCACAGAGATGTGCCGAGGAATGCGTGGCAATAATTTCGGGCTCGCCCCAGGTCAGCCCACCATCCACTGACAACGTCTTGTAGACATAGAAGGTGCTTGCCCGGCCAGTCCCTTTGAAGAACCGGCCGTCATCGTGGAAGAGGGCCATGTAATGCCCGTCCCCAGTCTGCAGGGCCTCCACACAGCCCATCGTGACAATTCCACCAAAGTCGCCAACGGCCTTCAGCTCAGACCATTTCTGCCCGTCATCCTCACTGACCGCCATCCGCACCGGGTAGAGGCCTGAGAACACGATCAGCCGCTTCGTCCCATCAGCATCAACCACACGATGGATCGTCGGCACTTCTTTCGATGTAGACCAGCTGGCTGGCGTCGGAATCCGTTCAGACCAGGTCAGCCCTGCATCTGCACTGCGCTTGTAACAGATCGCTCCGCGACCATGACCCTTCGGGTAGACACACAAGATGGTCTTATTGTCCTCCAGAAGCACCGTGGTCGGATGTCCCAAATACTGGCCAGGCTCTCTGTCGACCATTACCTGGCGATCGGTTTGGCCGGAGAGGTCAAGCGTGGGGATTGTATAGGCCGCTGGCAGAGATCGCGGCCGTACTTCCGAGCTGCCGTGAAAACTTAGCTGCCGCACCTGCATCGTGCTACGCATCGGATTGAAGCCAAACATATCAATCCGGCCGCGATCTCCATCGGCAACATGAACCAGCTGTCCTTTGATCGAAAACCGATACTGGCTTCCCGCCCGTACCGCTTCAAACTCTATCCATTCGCCGCGCTTGAAGAACTCAGTCGGCGTCCCCAGCAACTTGACACCGCCAAACATCGGGCCACTCAGGTAGACCGTGCGGCTGGCACCCTCAAAGCCAAAGTGGTTGCGGCCAAAGAAGAACGACGCAGCACTCGCTTCCTGGTTCAGCATCCGTAATTCGGCTCGAACACGAAAATCGCCAGCATGGATGATGTGGTTGGCAATCAAGAGCTTGCTGTCCGCACCCTCAACCCCCTCGTCGACAAGCCGCCAGCCACTCCCCTCCAATTGGACACCGTCAGCCTTGCCGTCAGCCACGAGCTGATGCGGTGGCTGTCGGGGTAAAGATGCGAGTGGGACCTGGCCACCCGGCAGCTGCCCAGCCTTGATCTTCGCCAGGATTTCGGTCCTCAGCAGACGACTAACCAGCTCCTGCCCCTTGTCATTCGGATGCACACTGTCCAACAGCAGGTGGTCGGAATCCTGGTTCGGCTGCATGTCATACCGCTGGTACTCCTGCCAGATATCCAGCAGCGTCAGCTTGTGCTTCTGGGCCAGCGCCCTGGCTGCTGCTGCGTAACTGCCTGTTAAATCAACTTGCCAGCCAGCCATCTCCTTGTGGGGCCGGTTGGGGGTCATCAAGATCACGACGGCGCCATCTTTTTTCAGCGTACTGATCATCTGGTCAAGATTGCCGCGATAAGCCTCGAGCGAAATCCGTGGCGCATCACCTTCTTTGCGGCTGTCGACCCATGAATCATTCCAGCCAAACTGAATCACCACCAGGTCCGGCTTGCGTTCCCGCACAGCACGCTCGAATCGATCCAGAGCATGGTCAATTGCATGGCGGGCATTGTCGCTGCGGTGGCCCGTGTGGCTGCCACCGATGCCCGCATTGTGCACCCGGGCGGCAACACCCGCTGTGCTCAAGCTGGCTGGAAGCCGCTGTGCGTAAACTCGATCTATCGTCGATCGAATAGCAGTTGTTGAATCGCCAAACGCCACGATGGTGAGCGGTTGAGCCTGCGCCGAGCCGGCCACAAACAGCAGCGCAACGAGACACGCCGATATCATCCTGCACATAGCCTTGCCCTCACAACTTTTTTCGATCCAACGACTTCTTTGCAGAGAAATCAACTCCCAGCGGCTTATAGCGTATCTGCAATCCCTCCCGGCTCAAGCGGAAGGCAGTCAGCCCGGGTCGGAATTCCGGCAAATTGAATCCCGGGGCCTGCTGTTCCTCGAGTTTCCTGTCGAGGTTATAGAGCACGCTTGGGCAGGTCATTTCGTACAGCGGCCCATGATCGTGCCAGCCCCTGACACCATTATGAAAATGCCCGTGCAATAGGCAGACAACACGATCGGCATGTTTTTCCAGTATCTCGTAAAGCTGGGTCTGGCCATTCGCTGGCTTCACATACCAGCCCCGGTCCGGATGCAAGTTCTTGTGGGCGGGCACATGCATGGCAATCACCACCAGTTGGCCTGCCGCCGCCGCCTGCTGGCACTGCTGATCCAGCCAGACAAGCTGCTCATCGCCCAGGAAACCGTCGTGGGATTTCAGGTGGGAATTGTTCAGTAGCAGGATGCGCAGCCACTTGTGCTCGACAGCGTAGGGAAGTTTCCGGCCCAGCTGTTTCTCAAACTCGTCAAGTGGATCATGGTTGCCTGGTATCTCATAGACCGGCTTGCCGATACTGTCTCGAATTTCCTTGTACGTGGCGTACAGTTGCACCCGCCCACCATCGACCACGTCACCAAGGTGCAAGACCAGGTCGCCCGGCAGCGTGGCCAGTTCCTTTGCCGCCGCTCGCCACTGCTTTTCCGCCGTCGCTTGATCGCGATAACCCAGGTGGGTATCGCTCGCCACAAGAAACTCTACAGGCTCGTCTGCCGGGGCAGCCTGCAGGGCCGGCAACTGGAGCACGTAGCCGGCAGCCAGACCACCAGAAGTGGATCGCACAAACGCCCGTCGGCCAAGCTTGTTGCTCGCTGTTCCAGGGTGGCCGCCCATAAGGTCTCTAGGGGATGCTCGCCGGCCGGCCTGCTTGCTAGACATCGAGGTTGTGGATATCCAGTGCGTGTCGCTCGATATATTCCCGCCGCGGCTCAACATGGTCACCCATCAGCGCCTGGAAGAGGTCGCTGGCGGCGGTAATGTTAGGAATCGTGACTTTCACCAGCGTTCGGTTGGCCGGATCGAGTGTTGTATCACGGAGTTCCTCAGCATTCATTTCGCCCAGCCCTTTAAAGCGGGTAATTTGCATGCTCTTTTCGCCTGCCGCCCGAATAGCTGGCAACAACTCACGCAGCCCCTCAATCGCAAGCTCGTTGTCGCCCTTGCGGAGGATATATCGCGGCTTATCGCTGCCCGTCCGATCCTGAACCATCAAGGCATCCACGTTGAGGTTGAACTCCGCCAGTTTGAGTAGGCCTGCGTTGATTGCACGGATCTCATGCAGCTCCGTAATAACCGCCCGTCGACCCTGAGGCTCACCATCATCCTCTGAAGAAGCTGCGGTGGTATCACTGATCAGAACTTCCTCGCCTTTTCCAGACTGCTCCTCGAGGTATTCATCAAGGGACTGGCGGTCCACGAACCAGTGTACCTCGCCGTCCAGGGCAAGCCGAAACACCGGCAGGCGGCCGGTCGTGGTGCTCATGCGTTCTGCGTGTGCCCGCAAGCCGACCCCGCGCTTTTCAATCGAAGAGAGCGGGTCCTCGATGGAGGCCATGACCTGACACAGCTTCTCCATGTCGTCACCGGCAATCTCGCTGCCATCACCAGGCAGAAAGACGCTGTCGGCAAGACCTTTGGCAAGAAGCTGGGACCGCATTTCTTCTTCGGAATCAATGTAATAGGACTTGCGGCCCTGGCGGACCCGAAACAGCGGTGGTTGGGCAACATAGATATGCCCAGCACGCACCAGCTCAAACATCTGGCGATAAAAGAAGCACAGCAGCAGGGTACGAATGTGCGAGCCATCGACATCCGCATCCGTCATGATAATGACCTTGTTGTACCGTCGCTTTTCAATGTCGAGATCCTCGCCGATGCCACAGCCGATCGCCTGGATCATGCTCTGCACCTCCTCGTTGGCCAGCACCTTATCCTCACGCGACTTGTAAGCATTAATGATCTTGCCCCGCAGCGGCAGGATCGCCTGGTATTCCTTCAGTCGCCCACCTTCAGCGATACCCCCGGCCGAATCTCCTTCGACCAAGTAAAGCTCGCATCGCTCCATATCCTTACTCAGGCAGTCGCGCAACTTGCCGGGCAGTCCGCCGCTGGTGAGAGCTCCCTTGCGCTGCCGTAAAAGCTGCTTCGCCTTGCGGGCAGCAACCCGTGCCTCTGCAGCCATCACTCCTTTGCGAACGATCGCCTTGGCCGCTTTCGGATTGCGGTCCAGGAAGTCCTGCAGGAAGCGACCGAAGGCAATATTGATCAGCCCCTCGACTTCGCTATTGCCCAGCTTGGTCTTGGTCTGGCCTTCGAACTGGGGCTCGGGAATCCGCATCGAAAGCACGGCAGTCAGCCCCTCGCGAAAGTCATCACCCTTGGGAACCAGGTCGTGGCCGAACATATTGTTCTTCTTGCCATACTGGTTCAATGTTCGTGTCAGGGCTGTACGGAAGCCGGAGACATGTGTGCCGCCCTCGGTCGTGCTGATATTGTTCACGTAGGAGTGGACACTTTCACTGAACTCCCCGTTGTATTGCAGGGCGACCTCAAACCCGACGCCATCCAGTTCGCCGTCCACATACAGAATATCTTCGTGGATTACCTGTGAAGAGCGGTTCAGGTGCTCAATAAATTCAATGATTCCCCGCTCGAAGAGGAATTCCTCTCCCTCATCAACACGCTTGTCCATGAACACGATGCGGACGCCACGATTCAGGAAGGCAAGCTCCCTGAGTCGGTCTCGCAGTGTGCCGTAATCAAATATCGCTGTTTTGAATATCTCGGGGTCCGGCTTAAAGGTGGTCTTTGTTCCTGTCTGTGTCGTCGCGCCGAGCTTCCGTACGTCTGCGACCGCCTCACCGGTCGCGTACTCCTGGTGGTAGACATGGCCATCTCGATAGACCTCGACCTCACATCGCTCGGAGAGGAAATTCACAACCGTGACACCAACTCCATGAAGTCCGCCGGACGTCTGGTAGGCCCCCTTTTCAAACTTTCCGCCGAACTTGAGGACAGTCATCACGCCCTCCAGCGTCGAAACTTCCCTGTCAAGCTCCTCGGTCAATTGCTCGTGTGTTTCTACCGGGATGCCTCGGCCGTCATCCTCAACTGTTACGGATCCATCCGCGTTGACTGCTACGGTGATACGTGTGGCATGGCCAGCCATTGCTTCATCAATCGAGTTGTCGACAACTTCGTAGACCAGATGATGCAGTCCGCGCACATAGACGTCGCCGATATACATGGCCGGGCGTTCTCGCACATGGTCCCGGTCTGAAAGGTGCTGGAGATCATCCGCCGTGTATTCCACCGGTGTGCTCTCGGGAGTCTTTTTCTTGGCTGCCATCAAAGTCCTTTATCTTCTGTCGTGGGGTCCGCGGCGAATATGTTACTGGTCGTCAGCTAGTGGGGTAACGCGGATGCGTAAATCCCGCACCTTATTGCCATCCAGGCGATCATTAAGCTTCTGCACCACCTGCTGCTTGATGAATGCCAACTCCTGAAGCGCGGCCGAGTTATCGACCACAACCTGCAATAGTCCTCGTGATATTTTGCCTGGTCGAGAGAGTTCAGCGAGTGCTGGTGGCACCGCATCCTGCCAGGCATCAAGCAGGTTCTCTGCTGAAAAAACACGGGCGTAGCCCCGTCTGGTGAGCAGTTCACTCACGATCCCATCAATTCTCCTGGGTGTTGGTACAAATCGCTGCCGCTTGGCTAAATCTGCCAGTATCCGGTCTTCATCACTTTGCACGTTATTGAGTCCTTGTGGCCCTAGCGGTTTGCGGCCAATGGCATAACGACATAGACAAAGCCATCGGCTGTCGTGAACAGAGCCGGAGACTCACTATTTTGGATCTCAAGAGTGAATGTCGTTTCTGCATCCAGCACCTTAAGAAAGTCCTCCACATAACGGTGGTTCATTGAGACTGTAATTTCGTCACCGTCATAGGGAACTGGAAACTCCACTCGGGAATCACCGATTTCAGCGGTCAGCCCCTTCAATACAAGGGAACCGTTGCCAAATACAAAGTCGATGCCACGACTTTCATCGCTAGCCACAATAGCTGCCTGGCGAATTGCTGAATACATCGGTCCGACTGTGATATCAACCGTCGGAACATCAGACCGCTTAGGCAGTGCTTCTTTCCATTTTGGGAATCTACCTTCCACAAGCCGGGAGTAGATTTCCGTTGTACCGGCACGAACTAACACCTCGTTTTCATGAGGTGCTAACTGCACGTTCTCATCCAGGTCAACAACTGCCCGGTCAATCAACTGCATCGAGCGGGCCGGGATAATGATTGGAGAATCTCCGGCACTCAGTGTGCCAACAATCTCAATTGGTCCACCCATTTTGGCCAGGCGCCGACCATCTGTACCGACTGCAACAAGCGAATTGCCATCCAATTCAATCAAGACGCCACCCAGGGCATAGCGACTGCTCTCATTATCTGTTGCAAACAGAGTTCGCCGAATCAGCTCTTTCAGTAATCGGGCTGGTAGCTGAATGAAGGATTCGTCCTCAAAACCAGCGACCCCGGGGAAATCATCCGGATCCTGGTAAGCCAGGTTGAAACGACTGTGATCGCCCTCGACAACAATCCCTGTCTCACCAACTTCTATCACCAACTTCTCATCAACGCTCTCACGCAGGATATTGCCAAATTGCAGGACAGGCAGCACAACAGCTCCCTCCCCCTCAACTTGAACCCCGTCCACCTGGATTCGAATACCTACTTCCAGGTCCGTGGCCAATAACATCACTGCGTCACCAACGACCTCCAGGCGAACCGATTGCAGGATCGGTTTCGGGCTGCGGGTTGGTGCTACGGTGGCGGCAATCTGAAATGCACCAAGTAGCTTTTCTCGTTCACAAACCAACTTCATGGGATCTACTTTCGTTTCTTGAGTGGTCTCTTACTTATATAAGTCCAAGTACTAGTAGTCGTATTAAAGCGACGCGATTTCCTGTCGATAAGGTGGTGGTGTCACCGGGATGAGCTCGAAAAAACAGGCCTGAAACCCACCCACACAGACTGTGGAAACAACCTCCAATCACCGTCACCTTTCCGTCTATAGGCTGTCGACAGTATGCCAATTACTGCCAAAACCTTATGGATGCAGTTGTTGATTGACCAGTATCGACAATCTGTCGACAGGTTTTCCACAACAGATCTGGTCCCCACAGTTCATATTTTCTATCCCTCGGTCGCCAACAATTCAGAGAATTGTCTTCCCAGCTGATCCACCACGCGGCGTAGCACTGGGTCGCCACCTGCCAGTGTCTCAGTGCGCCGGCAGGCGTGAATAACTGTTGAATGGTCCCGCTTACCAAAAAAGCGGCCGATGTCACTAAAACTCTTGCCCGAATGTCGGCGGCAGAGGAGCATGGCGACCCCCCGCGCACGAACGATATAACGTTTACGAACAGCTCCTCTGAGCTGGCTGACCGGGATGTTGAACTGGCGGCTTACCACTAATGAAATCAGTTTCATTGATGGCCGGCGAGCCTGGTCAAAATGTGAAATTGCCAACTGAGCTGAATGGTCATCAAGAGAGTCATGGCCTCTTGATAGCAGCCACTGGATGAGCTGACGAAGCTGAAGCGGTGTTCGAAACACGTCTTTGCCCGGCGCCGAACAGGTAATCAGACGACAGGCATCAGCAGACACAGATATTCGTGCTCCATCAGCCAACTGCTCAAGAATTAGCTGTCGCGCCCCATCCCCTGGTGGAGAGAGCGGGACCGACAAGCCGGAGAGCAGCCTGCTGGCAAGCCGCTGGGATAGTTGGGCGTGGGTTGCAGGTGATTGGTCGAGTGCAAAGATTGCCGGCCGGCCGGATTCAGCCCGACTATCAAGCAGGCAGCAAAGAAAGTCTTCTCCGGGAGATCGACCAGCAACCATCTGGGCATCGTCGACGACAAGCAGATCCGCTGACTCCATATCCGCCCGGAACTCATCAACTCCATTCGCTTGAATTGACTCAGTCAACTGCCGACAGAGATCAATGCCGGTGCGGCAGACCACCTTGGCGGACGGGTACTGGGCTTGCCAGCGGGCCCCAATTCCAGCCACAAGGAGTGACTTGCCAGTTCCAGGTGGTCCAAAAAAGACGATCGGATTCACCGAGCCAGGAACACGCTGACCATTTTCTTCCAGCGCAAAAAGGGTGGTGACAGCAACATCAACAAGCTGGTTCTCGCTGCTTCCAACATAGTGTTGCAGCACCGGAGCAGATGCTGTGGTGTCCGTTGGCCGCTCCGGCTGAACACCGAGCGGAACAGTAAAAATGCCACTAACCACGCAGAATCCATCCACCCAGAACGGGAGATTAAAGCCCGGAAAACGCCCCAAGGAATTGACTCTTGCGGCAGTGAATTCACACCCATACTTACCGGGCTGATTATACCTTTTTTAGGGGGTATATGCGACAGCAGCTGATCGATTTTCAACCTTCTTTATGACACCCTAAACCACTGATAACACTAGAGATACGTGTTCCAGCGGCAGTGGCGTCTGAGAGCTTGTTGAGGCGACTGAAACTGAACCGCACAGCACCCTCAATATGCGTCTGTTCAAGCTGCATTTCCGCCAATACAGGCGACGGATCCGAAGATCCACTTGCGCAGGCAGAGCCTGTTGAACAAGCGATACCGGCCAGGTCGAGAGCCATCACAATCGCCTGACGATTGTAGCTAGGAAATGTGATGCATGAAGTGTGTGCCAGCCGAGCCTGTTCAGCACCCACCACAATGGCCTCCGGCAGATGGTGCTGGACCTGTTGTTCAAAGGCGTCCAGCATTTCCTGCATCCGCGCCTGGTTGTCCGCCAGCTCTTCCACTGCAATCTGCACAGCCCTGGCCATAGCGACCGCCAGGCAGACCGGCTCGGTGCCGGGCCGCAGGCCCTGCTGCTGAGGGCCACCAGTAAACAGCGGTTTGGGAACTGCCTGATCACAATACAGCAAGGCACCGACCCCGCGAGGACCGTGGAACTTGTGAGCTGCAACCGACATGCTGGAGACACCAAGTTCGGTGAAGTTGGCGACGGCCTTACCGACTAATTGAGCTGCGTCACAGTGCACAGGTACATCATGGCCCTGGCAGATTTCGACAACCTCTTTGACTGGCTGCCGAATACCTGTTTCATGATTGGCTGCCATCAGGACCACCAGGCTGGTGTCATCGCGGATGTGATCAGCGATATAGCTGAGATCAACGGTGCCCTGCTGGCTGACGGGGACCCATTCCACATCGACACCCTGCTGTCGCAGTTGGCTGGCCGTTTCAGTGACGCTGGGGTGCTCAATCCTGGAGACCAGCAGGTGGTCGCCCGGCTGACCTGCGAGTCCCCGCAGGGCCAGATTGTTTGCTTCCGTGGCACCACTCGTCAGCACGATATTATCTGCGCCAAGCTGGCGGCGGATAACGTCCCTGGCGTCCTCCAGGGCAAGGCTGGCGCGTTGCCCGGCACTGTGCTGGCTGGCTGCGTTCATATAGCCATCACACAGGCACTCAGTGAACACCGCAGCAACCCGTGGGTCGATTGGCGTGGTGGCGTTGTTATCGAGATAGATGTTGTGCATATCTTTCGTTCCAGGCAGGAGGCAGTCCATTGTCATGCCGGGCGAATTCGACTGGCAAGGGGCAGCAACGATGGGAATCTCAGATCGTATCGCAGCGAACGGATTCATCTTGATACAAGTCGCAAACTAAAGGACGATCTGGTGCTTCGTATGGCTTCAGGATTCACGATGCGAACAAAAAAGACAGCCCCTGCCATCCAGCTCAAGAGCGCTGCAAGGCGATATCGACTTGACCGGCCACAGATGCGCCGAAGGCAACGAGGTCTTCCGTCGCAACAGCTGGCAGAGAAGGAGATCACGGCTCCAGCCGACGGCGTCCAGCACGCTGGAATTTCGGAGGGGGCACACGAGCGGATCGGCCGCCTGGAAGGAATCCTGTTTATTGCTCGCGAGGCGCTCTCAAGCCGAAAGATCAGCGAGCTTGCTGGCCTGGCGGACGGTACCGAGGCACGAACCTTGATCCGGCACCTGAATGAGATGTATGACAAGCAGGGTCGGGCGATTCACATTGAACAGGTTGCCGGTGGTTACCAGTTAATGACCCGACCCGGCGTGGGCCGCTGGGTGAAGCGGCTGGATCACGTGCCCGCAGCTATTCGGCTTTCACAGCCAGCGATGGAGACCCTTGCCGTTGTTGCTTATCGGCAGCCGGCCCTGCGTGTAGAAGTTGAAGCGGTGCGTGGTGTGGCCTGCAGCGAGGTGCTACGGCAGCTGCTGGAGCGTGGCCTCGTACGCATTGCGGGCCGCAGCGAAGAACTGGGGCGACCCTACCTGTACGGAACAACGCCTGCCTTCCTGGCAGCCTTTGGCCTGCCGACGCTGGAGTCACTTCCCGCCGTCGCCGGCGTGGACATGCCGGCTATTCCTTCAAGCGAAACAGCTTCTTGAGTGCATCGACCAGGCCCCGGTGATCGGCATCGTGAGCGCCATTGCGGAGCGATTCAAGCGGCGGGTGGAGCAACTTGTTGATCAGCCGATCAAAGGCGATATCCAGCTCTTCGCGCACCGTCTCATTGGCATTCTCACCCAGCTTGTTGAGTAGTCGTTCAAGTTCATCTGACTTGAGCTGTTGTGCCTGGTCCTGGAGCCGCTGGATCCAGGGTCCGGTTGAGCGGTGAGCCAACTCAGCCATAAAGAGGCCAGATTCCTCATCAATGATCTCGTTGGCATGAGGCCATTGTTGCGAGCGAGCATCCTTGTTCCGCTGGCAGACTTCATCAAGGTCATCAATACAGTACAGGTAGACACCGACGAATTCACCAACAGCTGCTTCGAAGTCGCGAGGCACGGCCAGGTCGAGTACGAGCAATGTTCTTTGATGGCGTTGATGAGCGATGGCCTGAAATCTTTCCACAGTCACGATCGGATCATCGGCGCTGGTTGTGGATACGACCAGGTCCGCATCCACGAGCAGTTGATCGAGTTCTTCCCAGGGCCGGGCCTCACCCTGCGTTCGCTCCACAAGATTCTGGGCTCGAGCAAGGTCGCGATTGACGATGTGGATTTGAGTCGCTTGCTGGTCGATCAGGTAGCGCAGGGTCTCTTCACCCATCTCGCCGGCGCCAATCACCAGCACATTCTTGTCGGCAAAATTTTCAAAGAAGCGATTGGCAAAGTCAGCCACAGCGATACTTGGAATGCTGACACGGCGCTGGTTTATCGTGGTCTCCGTGGCGACTCGCTTGGCGACCCGCATGGCTGCCTGGAAAGCGGTATGCGTGACCGAGCCCGTGAATCCGCCCTGTGTTGCCAGCTCGTAGGCATCCTTGACCTGGGAGAGGATCTGGGCTTCGCCCACAACCATGCTGTCGAGACTTGCTGCGGTGGCAAACAGATGCCGTACAGCGTCCTTGTCCTCACGCAACTGGAACTGGTCAGCAATATCTGCCGGCTGCAGATTGTGAAAGTCAGCAAGCAGCTGGATCATGGCATCCTGCGGGGGACACAGATCCTGCTCTTCAGCTGCCATGTAGATCTCGACACGATTGCATGTTGAGAGCAAGACAGTTTCCATGTCTGGATGCGTCTGTTGAAGTTGTGACAGGATCGTATGCGCCTGCTCCGCGGTGAAGGTGAGCTGTTCGCGAAATTCAACCGTGCTGTCGTGATGATGGCAACCGAGGACCTGGAATGTCATGAAGCCACCCCACTGCCATGCTGGGCAAAGATGACGTAACCCAGGACGACCGCCAGAAAGACAAAATGAGCCAGGGTCAAATAGGCGACCTTGCGCCCCTGGCGAGCAGGCTTGTAGAGATACTCGAACAACGTGACAGCAACGAGCCAGAGAAACAGCACGCCAGAGGATATGGTGACTCCCTGCTCAAATGGCACCTGGCGAATAATGTTCATGACCACGCCGGCAAACAGACCCTGGGCCAGCAAGATGGTCGAGACGAACAGGCACCGACGGTTGTTCCGTTCGAGCCACTCCAGGCTGGGCAATTTCAAACCGGTTCGCGGCGGCAGCTTTTTCTTCAGCCGAGATGACTGGACGAGGTACATCACTCCAACAGCACAACCGATGGCAACCGCCACGGTCCCTGCCAGCAGGGAACCGATATGGATGAACTCCCATAAGGAGATGGCCCCATCCGTCGTGAAGGTGGCAGAGTCCTTAACCAGTGCAGCTGCCAATACCAGCACCAGCACGACCGGGATCAGGAACACGCCGATATTATTCTTGGGGCGGCGAATTGCCAGCACAAAGTAGAACAGCGCCACAGCCAGGGCGGCGAGCACACACCAGGCGTGCCAGCTTGCCAGTGGCGTCGCATCCGCCTGCAGGCTGCTGGAGATGTCCAGCCCGATGTAGATTGCGTGAGCGATGAGGCCGGCGGCAGTAATAACCTGGATCAAGACCCAGCGAACGGGCACCTGGAAGAACAAGCGGGATACTTCCAGTAGCAGCGTCAGCAGGTAGCTGAAGGCAAAACATGAAATCGAGATGTTTGCTAGGACGTTGCCTATCTCGGACACGGCTGGAGTTCCTTGATCGTCTTATTTGGTGGCTGCTCGACAGCGAACAGAAGACAGGCTGCTCACTCACCAGGGAGCCAGCAATCCAGGCAGGGTGCTACCAGGGGAGGGCAACCCGTTATTGTATCTTGCCCGGCAGGGACCTGTAAGGAGCATGTTCAGGACCGGGAGCCGCTGGTTTCTGGCCAGCCCGTTGTTTTACGTATGTCCGCCGATATGCCCGCAATGTACTAGCTATCCAGCTTGTACTGCTTGAGCTTCTTATGCAGCGTGTTGCGGTTGATACCAAGCTGAGCGGCAGCTTGCGTCTGCACGTTGTCACAGGACTTCATCACCTGCGCGATCAATTCACGCTCCACCCGGTCGACAATAGCCGCATAAAGGCCCTCGTCGTTTTCCGCCATTTCAGCTAAGCCCTGCTGGACCACCTGGCGGGTAATTGAGTCGATATCATCGGCAGTCTGCCTGGCAGTTAAAATCGTCTCTCCGGAGCGGATGCTGTCGGGCAAGAGGTCAAGATTTAATTCATCCCCGTCAGCCATCACGACTGCCCGCTCCACATAATTCTGCAGTTCCCGCACATTGCCAGGCCAGTTGTAGCCCTGCATCGCCTGCATTGCTTCCTTCTGGATGTGGACAACATAGCGATCATTGGCCTCGTTGTATTCGTTGAGGAAAAAGGCCACCAGCTCGGGAATGTCCTCGCGTCGATCGCGCAGCGGAGGGATTTCAATGGGGACAACATTGAGTCGCCAATAGAGGTCCTCGCGAAACCGCTGCTCACGAACTTCGTTCATCAGGTTCCGGTTGCTGGCTGCAATCACACGGGTGTCGACCTGGATCGTCTCGGTATCACCGACCCTTTCAAACTCCTGTTCCTGCAGGACTCTCAGCAGCTTGACCTGCAGCAGCATGGTGGTGGAGTTGATCTCGTCGAGGAAAATCGTCCCGGTGTGTGCCGCTTCAAAGCGGCCGGTGCGGTTGTCCATTGCCCCGGTGAAGGAGCCACGCACATGGCCAAACAACTCGCTCTCCAACAGGTTCTCGCTGAGTGCACCGCAGTTGACCTTCACAAATGGTCCACTGCTACGATCGCTGAGAGCGTGGATGGCGTTAGCGACGAGTTCCTTGCCGGTGCCGGTCTCGCCCAGCAATAAGACGGAAGCCGAGCTGTTAGCAACCTTGCGAGTGAGGCGATAGACCTGCTGCATGGCGTGGCTTGACCCGATGATACCGGCCAGCGGTGCAGAGTCAGAGGAGCTGGGTTGCGGGAAGCTCGACATGCGTGGTGTGCCTGGTTTGACCAGACGGGGTCCAGGGGTCGTTCAAGGGGGCTTAGGGTTCATCACCCGGTGCGGCAGCTTCCCTGCTGGCCTGTTGTCTTCTACGGAAGGGTCCCTCGATAGAATCGAGAATCGACCCGAGCAATTCGACGGTCTCATCGTCCGCCGTTTCAAGACTAGCGTTATACAACTGATACTGGCGCTGAACTTCCAGCCGGGTGATCAGCAGCCCACGTTTCTGGATCGCGTTGTCCAGTGCGGTCACTGCCGTCTGCCGGTCGGCCAGGGACTGTGTGCCCTGGCTGGAAAAGTTCAGTAACGCCTGCATCGCTGCTGGAGTGGCAACGGCACCCAATGCCGGGGCCACATATTCAGCCATACCGGGCTGAAATAGAGCGGCAACCAGCTTCTCCTGGTGACGGCTGATGTCATAAAAACCGTACTTCTCCGAATCTCCTGCCAGATCAGCGATTGTCTTGAGGGCGAAGCGAGCATGCTGCAAGCGAACCGCCGAGGGAACGGCCTGTCGGTTGGCTATCGCAACCAGGGGACGAAGTTCCTCGAGCATGCCGTCCGAGCTGCTGGGGTTGAAGACCAGGATCGTGCGGTCATCACGTGCCGCCAGGCGCGGGCCGACCCCCGACTCGTTGCCGTCGGTAACGATCGCCACCGGCATCTGCGCTGTGCGAGGGTCCTTGCGAAGCATCGACAGGGTCTCGGCCAATTCCGGCCTGGCGATGGTGTCACCGAGCAGGATAAAGCTGTAATCCGGGTGCTGGGCAGCCAGCCGAAAGGCCTCCTTGCCAGTGGCAGCCAGGTCGCTGTCATAACCAAGCGTTCCGAGCAGTCCACCCCAGGCCTGGGCCCGAAAGGCAGTTCCAGAGGCGGTTAAAATTCGTGGGGTACCGCGCGATGAGGCAAAGTAAGCAAGCGATTCGAGCAGGAAGCTTGAGCCTGGATAAGATTGCTGCGGATCGAGCTTGATAATTGTCTGGGTGGCGACAAATCGAAGTCGGGGGTCGGGATGACGAATCGCCTCGAGCAAGAATGTCGGCTGGCCCGACGAAGAAATGACCAGGCTTTGATCCCCGCGGACCACCATCGCCTCGATCGCAGCCACAGCTGCGGGCACATGATCTGTCTTGATACTGTTGCGGTAGACGGCCATCAGCATTTCCGCAGATGCTGATTCGGCAATCGATCCAGCGGTTATTTTCCTGTCAGGATCGTCGGGATCGTCACCCAGGCCGAGCAACGGTTCGTCGAGACCATTGAGTGACTTGCTGGCCTCCAGGATGCTCCGCAGGTAGAGCAACTCGTACTCACGATTATCCTGGTCCAGCGAGTAAAGGTCGGTGGCAGCCTGGGCAGCCAGGATCAACTGGACCAGGGCGGCTCTGTACTGCCGCTTGATGGGCTGACGATCCTGACTGGACCATTGCCATAATTCAATCTGGCCATCAATGGAGGTCGGCAGCAGCAGGTCGCCGTCGAGGTAGCGATCCAACTGGCGACGTATGAATGTTTCGCTCTCCTGGCGACTGGGCAACTGGCCTAGCACGTGCTGCAGGCTCGACCGCGCGGCGTCCCCAAGTTCATCTCCAGCAGGAAAGACGGCGGCTGGAGCAATCATCCGGAGCATGCCGCGATCATGACGTCTTTGACCCAGCACCCAGAACAGGCGAGCCTGGAAAGCCCGGTCCGGGCTATCGAGTGAGCCTACCAGCGGGCCATTTGCCATTGCGCCACACTGCACCAGGGCTTGTTGAATGACAGCGTGGTCGTCAGCCCGGGCAGCATCGGCCAGCAATCCGATCAGGTTCAAGACAGCCAGCTCGCCATGTTGCTTGAGTTTGTCCAGCGCCAGCACCTGCTGGGTCCGATCGTCGCCAGTCAAGAGCGCGATCAACTGGTCGATGCGTCCCTGGTCGACGAGTCGAGCGGCGGCAGCATCGCTGACCAGGCTGGCAACCTCGGCACCGACTGGCTGCAGTGACTCATCGCTGGCAAGGCGGATGAAAAAGGCTGCGCCGTGACGTTCCATCAGATCTGCCAACTGGTCTGGTGGCGCCCCAGCGGCGGCAATCCTGGCAAGCAGCAGCATGGCCAGCTCGGGACGGCCGAGTTGCACCAGTTGCTGGGCTGCCACCATCATCTCTGGCAGCTGCTGGGGATTCGATTCAAGGATGCCCAGGACGGCTGGATTTGTCTCAACCGCCGGTGCGCCGGGCTTTAAATTTGATTGCCTGGCTGGCGGATTTTGGGCTCCAGGAGCCGGTTGGGCTGGTAAGGAGTCAGTCAGAAATAGAACGGCGCAGGCGAAAACTGCTCCGGTCAGGAAAACCGGGAGAACGTGGTAAGAGCGATGTGCTTTGGCAATTAATGGCATTCAGTAGGACCTTGACGGTTGCGTCGAGGTTGCTGGCAGCTTCGCTAAGCCGTGTGTTTTCAACAGTTAGCAGCACAGGATTAGTCAGCGAGTAGCTGTTGCCAGCGTTGTAACTGGCGAGCGACCTCGCTGGGGGCCGTTGATCCTTGGCTGGTAAACGCCTTCACAGCGTTTTCCACGCCCAAGACCCCATATACGTTATCGTCCAACTGGGGACAAAGCTTCTGGAACTCCTCCAAGGACAACTCGGCCAGCGGCACCCCTAATTCCATTGCGCGACCAACCAGCTGGCCAATGGTGTGGTGTGCGGTCCGTTGCGGGACGCCCTGCTTGATCAACTCTTCCATCAATGTTGTGGCATCCAGGTAACCCTGCTGTAGCCGCGACTCGATCGATTGTCGCTTGAGCGTGGCGCCGGCCACCAGCGGGATGGCCATCTGCAGGCAGCCCCGGATCGTATCGACAGCATCAAACAGGGCCGGCTTGTCTTCCTGGAGGTCACGGTTGTAGGCCAGCGGCAGCCCTTTCACGAGCATCAGCAGGGTCTGCAGGTCACCTGTCACACGCGCCGATTTCCCCCGGATCAACTCCAGCACATCCGGGTTGATTTTCTGGGGCATGATAGACGAGCCGGTGCAGAATTCCTGCGGCAGGTCAAGAAAGTCGAACTCAATCGTCTTCCAGAGAATCCACTCCTCAGCCCAGCCACTCAGGTGCAAAGCCAGCAACGAAAGCACAAAGACCGACTCGATAACAAAATCACGATCGCTTGATACATCGAGACTGTTAGCGGCGACCTCGTCGAAACCAAGTCGCTGGGCGACATCCTCGCGGTCAATTGGAATCGAGCTGCCTGCGACAGCTGCCGCTCCCAGGCTGCAGATGTTGACGCGTCGGCGGCAGCCTGCCAACCGCTCCCGATCTCGTTGTAGTTTTTCGCAATAGGCCAGCCAGTAGTGTGCAGCCAGTACCGGCTGGGCTCGCTGGAGATGCGTGTACGCTGGCAAGATGACCCCTTGATCCTGCTGGCAACGCTCAACAAAGGCCAGTTGCAGCTCTCGCAGTAATTGGTCGATGTCATCCAGCTGGTCGCGCAACCAGAGTCGCAAGTCCGTGCTGACCTGGTCATTTCGGCTGCGGGCGGTATGCAGCATCCGACCCACGTCACCGAGTCGTTCAATCAGCGCCTGCTCGATGTGCATGTGGATATCTTCCAGCTCCACCTGGAAGGGAAATTCCCCCCGCTGGATTTCAGCGCCAATCTCTTTCAGAGTGGCAACTAGCTGCTCGGACTGCTGATCGCTGAGGATGCCGATGGCAGCCAGCATCTGTGCATGGGCGATTGAGCAACGAATATCGTGCGCGGCCAGGCGATAGTCGACACTGATACTTTCGGTAAAGCTCTCAACGCGGCGGTCCGTCGCCTTATCAAAGACTCCTGATCGCGATGGACTTGGCAAGGTTGCCTCTTTTTCAAACAGGGAGCTGACAGGGTGAGCAGGAAATGAGGAAACCGCAGTAAAGTACTCATGCTAAGTGGCTTATGGATAAGAGTCAACGAGCGGAATTTACCGTGGCTGCCCACTTTTTAGGCAACGTTGGCTGCATTTGCTGGCATCTGGCCGGTCCACGTGAAACCGATCAGCATGCGGTATTTTCTTGGAGCAGATTCGGCGCAACAAGGTTCACGCGCTAGACTGTGTGCGGCCACTTGTACGAACGCGGTGTAGTTGGTTAAACTCGGGAAATTTTGCACCCAAATTTACTGCATCCAGAACCCGGATAAGGTTTCTACTCGAGTGCCACGACGAGACGATATCAAGAAGATCCTGTTGATTGGATCGGGGCCGATTGTAATTGGGCAGGCATGTGAATTTGACTATTCCGGTGTTCAGGCCTGTAAGGCGCTGCGCGAGGAAGGGTACGAGGTGGTGCTGGTTAATTCCAATCCCGCCACAATCATGACCGACCCCGGGCTGGCTGACCGCACCTACATCGAGCCACTCACCTGGGAGATAATTGCCAAGGTGATCGAGAAGGAGCGGCCCGATGCCCTGCTACCAACGCTGGGTGGACAGACCGGCTTGAATGTCTCGATGGACCTGGTTAAGCATGGCGTACTGGAGAAGTACGGCGTGGAGATGATCGGTGCTCGCGCGGATGTGATTGCCAAGGCCGAAGAGCGCGACAAGTTCAAAAAAGCGATGGAGAAGATCGGGCTGGACGTCTGTGTCGGTGAAACGGTGCACACAATCGACGAGGCCCGCGCGGCGATGAAGAAGATTGGCTTGCCAGTCGTGGTCCGCCCCAGCTTCACTCTCGGCGGCTCAGGAAGTGCGATTGCCTACAACAGCGAGGAGTTTGACTCGCTGGTCCGCTCCGGGCTGGACCAGTCCCCGGTCACCGAGGTGCTGATAGAGGAATCGGTGATTGGCTGGAAAGAGTACGAGATGGAAGTCATGCGTGACATGGATGACAACGTTGTGATCATCTGCGCCATCGAAAACTTTGATGCAATGGGAGTCCATACCGGCGATTCCATTACCGTGGCACCCGCGCAAACGTTGACGGACAAGGAATACCAGCGGATGCGAGATGCCAGCCTGGCAGTGATCCGTGAAATCGGAGTTGAGACAGGTGGCTCCAATATCCAGTTTGCCATCGATCCACTCGACGGTCGCATGATCGTGATCGAGATGAACCCGCGTGTCAGTCGATCCAGTGCGCTGGCCAGCAAGGCGACCGGTTTTCCGATCGCAAAGATTGCCGCCAAGCTGGCCGTCGGATACCGGCTGCATGAACTTCCCAATGACATCACGCAGGAAACGATGGCCTGCTTTGAACCGACCATCGATTACGTCGTCACCAAGGTGCCACGTTTTGCCTTTGAGAAATTCCCGGAAGCGGATGCCACGCTGACAACACAGATGAAGAGTGTCGGTGAGACGATGGCGGTGGGACGAACATTCAAGGAATCACTGCAGAAAGCATTGCGTGGTCTCGAGGTCGGCAGCTTTGGCCTCGGCTGCGATGGACAGGATGCCTGGGGAACGGAGTCGCAGCCAAGTGAGTTGGAAATACGATCGCGCCTGGCAACGCCAGGAGATGAGCGGATCTGGTATCTGCGTTATGCCATCAAGAGCGGTTTTTCACTCGAGAATATTCATGAACTGACAGGGATTGATCCCTGGTTCCTCGATCAGCTGCTGCAGATCGTTGAAATGGAAGACCAGCTTGCAGCGATCGGCGACCTGGCGACCATCGACGCTCAACAAATGCGGATAGCCAAGCAATATGGTTTCTCGGATCGACAGCTGGCAACGCTGTTGGGTAGCAACGAGATCGATGTGCGACAGCGGCGAATAGAGCAGGGGGTGATTGCCACCTACAAATCGGTGGATACCTGTGCAGCTGAATTCGCTGCCTTCACACCGTACTTCTATTCCAGTTACGAGGAGGAGGACGAAACGCCCCCCAAGCAGAAAGGTCGCAAGCGAATCATGATCCTTGGCGGCGGGCCAAACCGAATCGGGCAGGGCATTGAATTCGATTACTGCTGCTGCCATGCCAGCTTTGCTCTGAGGGAAATGGGTATTGAGTCGATCATGGTCAACTCAAACCCGGAAACCGTCAGTACGGACTACGATACCAGCGACCTGCTGTTCTTTGAGCCGCTGACAGCTGAGGACGTGCTGAATATATGTGACCGCGTCCAGCCAGATGGTGTGATCGTACAGTTCGGCGGCCAGACGCCACTTAATCTGGCCCGCGCCCTGGAGACCGCCGGTGTACCAATTATTGGTACCAGTGTGGATACGATCGAATCTGCTGAGAACCGCGAGCTGTTCCAGAAGCTGTTGCACCGACTGGGCCTCAAGCAGCCAGCGAATGGAATTGCTCGCACTATGGACCAGGCCCGAGCGGAAGCTCGCAAAGTCGGCTTTCCAGCACTTGTTCGTCCCAGTTTTGTGTTGGGTGGACGAGCCATGGAGATCTGTTATGACCAGCCTCAATTCGAGTTGTTCGTTGCCAAGGCCTTTGTAGTGGCCCAGGGCCAACCGGTGCTGATTGATCGCTTCCTGGAAGATGCGATTGAAGTGGATGTGGACGCAATCTGCGATGGACATCGTGTTGTGGTAGCAGCGGTCATGGAACATATCGAGGAAGCGGGAGTCCATTCCGGTGACTCCGCCTGCTCCATTCCTCCATACAGCCTGCCCGGTCCGGTGGTCGAGGAGATCAAGACAGCGACTGTTGCGATGGCGATGGAACTGGGTGTGGTTGGACTGATGAATGTCCAGTTTGCCATCAAGAAGGAAGGGGAAGACATCAATGTCTATGTCCTGGAGGTCAATCCGCGGGCAAGTCGCACGGTTCCATTTGTCGCCAAGGCGACAGGCATGTCCGTTGCCAAGATTGCTACGCAGGTAATGGCAGGACAGACACTCGATGAGCTGGGTATCGACAGTGCCCCGGTCCCCTCGCATGTATCAATCAAGGAAAGCGTCTTCCCCTTCCGTAAATTCGCAGGAGTCGACATCGTGCTCGGCCCCGAAATGCGCAGCACGGGCGAAGTGATGGGGACCAGCGAACGTTTTTCGATAGCGTTTGCCAAGAGCCAACTGGCAGCGGGTGTGCTGCTTCCCACAGTCGGCAATATTTTTCTGAGCGTGACTGAGCGGCACAAGGAGGCGATCAAGGACCTGGCCCGACGACTGAGTGCCATGGACTTTACGCTGATGGCTACCGAGGGGACGGCGCGGAGTATCGAGGAAGAGGGGATTCCTGTCACGCGTGTCAAGAAGATCGCCGAGGGCCACCCGAACCTGATCGACCACTTGATCGATGGCAACGTCGCACTCGCTATAAACACTCCCAATGGCAAGGGAGCTCGAACTGACGAAGGCAAGATCCGGGCGTCGGCCGTGCAGCACGGTGTACCCTGCATCACCACGATCCAGGCAGCCGAGGCGGCAGTTAAAGCGATGGAGGCGCTGCGACAGGAAGATATGACCGTGCAGCCGCTACAAGACAGGCTCTAGCACAGCCCCGCTGAATTACTCGACGCCAAAGAGCGCAGCAGGATTGCCTGGCGGACGAGATCTTTTCTGCAGCGGATCGCTCGCTTATGCGAACAGGCCTGAGACTGCCTCAGCCTTAACCAGCTCGCGAGGCTGGTTCAAATGGTTGTAGACAATCGTACCGGGGTTGATTCCGATCGAGTGGTACATCGAGGCCAGCAATTCGGTCGGATGGACCGGGTCAGAAAGCGGCGCTGATGCCGTCTGGTCCGACTCACCATAGACAAAGCCACGCTTGACACCAGCTCCTGCCATGCAGGCGGTGTAGCAGTAGGGCCAGTGGTCCCGACCGTCGTCGCTGTTGTTATTGCCAGATGTGCTGACTCCCCGCTGGGGGCTACGACCGAATTCACCAACGGCCACGACCAGGGTGTCCTCGAGCAGGCCACGCTGATCCATGTCGTCGATCAGGCTGCTCAAGCCAGCGTCCAGCATCGGACCCGACTGGTTCTTCATACGGCTCGTCAGGCCGGTATGCACGTCCCACGAGTGGTTGTCTGAATTTGCCACCTTGGGCCAGATCACTTCCACCACACGAGTGCCAGCTTCAATCAAGCGTCGGGCCAACAGGCAACTCTGGCCAAATGTATTGCGGCCATAGCGATCCCGAGTAGCATCTGCTTCGAGCGAAAGGTCAAAGGCGTCTCGCGCCCGACCGGAGCTGATCAGCGTCATGGCCGACTCGTAATACTGGTTCAGGTCAAAGTCACTGACCGCCTTTTCAACTTCAGGAATACCAGCTGAAATCAAGTCACGCAGACGTGCGCGGCGTCCCAGTCGTCCCTGGCTGATCTCGGGCCGGAGCTTGAGGTCGTCTGTCTTGATACGGTCCATCTTGGCCATATCCATATCGTCGCCCGGCGGAAACAGGTAATAGGGATCGTAGGCGCGACCAAGGAAGCCGGCGGTGCCAGCCTTGTTGACAACATTACTTTCCTGCAGCGGTCGTGGCATCATCACGAACGGCAGCATCGGAACCTCGGGCGGCTTGAGCCGCACAATCTGGCTGCCGAAGTTGGGGAAGTCTTTGGGAGATGGAGGTTCCAGCTGACCGGACGGGCTGACCTTGTCCGCTGTATAGCCGGTATGCATCTGGTAAATAGCCGCTGTGTGATTAAACAGACCGACCGGCGTGTAACTCATCGATCGTATCAGCGTCAGCTTGTCGGTGATCTGGGCCAGCTTTGGCAGGTTCTCAGTGAGATCCATGCCCGGCACCTTGGACTGAATCCTCTTGAACACGCTGCGCACATTGTCGGGCACGTCGTCTTTGGGATCCCAGAGGTCGAGATGACTGGGTCCACCCTGCAAGTAAACCAGCAGAATCGACTTGGCCTTGTTCCAGCCAGGGCCACTACCGACCGATTCGGCGGCCTGTGCCTGCAGCATGCCACCCAGGGACATACCCATCATGGCGGAACCGCCCACACGCATCACGTCACGACGTGTAATGCCAACGTTTTTGTCGCACACGTCTTTGCCGGGCTGCCCAGGGATGATCAACATGGCGTTTTCTCCACGAACTCAGTCAATATAGGCTTGCTGCTCCCCCTGCATGGGAGAACAGCTCCAGTGTCAATAATCATAGTATAGAGGTGAAAGAAAGCAGGTGTCAATTCTGTAATTCTCGGCCCTAACAGGTGTATCGGAAGCCGGTCTTACTGGACTTGCAGGACATTCCGGCCAGCGTCAAGAGAATGGCCTTGCTGATTCAGCCTGATGACTGCTAAAAGTAGCGCCGCAAGGGGGGATTTATGGCCATTTGGCGTGCCAGGGAAACCAGTTCAATGAAGTATCTTGCCGCTGCACTCGTGACTCTCTCACTCAGTGCAGCCTGCCTTGCGCCTGCCAGCAGCTGCCAGGCAGAAGATGTCGCACAACTTTCTGACATGCTCAAGAATGGCCTCCGCGTCCAGCGGCCAAAAGACCTGGCTTTTATCAAGCGAGTTGTCGAGCTGGTCGATCAGGGCAGGCTGCCCGTACCGCTGGTGAAAAGCACTTTCAGCTGGGCTCGCAGCAAGCCAGTTCGATACCCTTTCCCCTATTTCGTCAAGGCGTTAAGAATAAGAGCCGGAAAGCTGGGTATTCGACTTTAACCACGCAGTGCTTTTGTAATCGACAGGGCACTGCCAGCCAGGTGCCGCTGTTGTGAAAACGCTGATCAAGAATGCCACGGTCGTTCTACCAGGGGAGCTGGCCGAGATCGATGTGCTGATCGAGGGCGAGAAAATCGTTGACCTCGATTCGGCTCCGCAGGTGGTCGCAGATGAGGTTATCGACGCCAGCGGTCTGCACCTGATGCCCGGGGTGATCGATGACCAGGTCCACTTTCGTGAACCGGGGCTGACTCACAAGGAAGACCTGGCCCATGCCAGCCGAGCTTGTGCCAGGGGTGGAGTAACCACCTTTCTGGAAATGCCCAACACCACGCCACCAGCGATCACCCAGCACGGTCTGCTGGAAAAACTTGAGCTGGCCGCGGCCAGCAGCCTGGTGAACTATGGGTTCTACATCGGTGCCACTTCCAATAACGTCAAGGATCTGCAGACCGCCGAGCGGACACCCGGGATCAAGATTTTTATTGGCAGCAGCACGGGTGACTTGCTGGTCGATGATCAGCAGGCACTGGAGCGGATCTTCGCAGAGACATCCCTGCCGATCACCGCCCATTGTGAAGACCAGTCGGCGATGCTGGAGAATATGCAGCGCTTCGCCGGCACCACCGATGTCCGTGATCATTCACGAATCCGTGATCACCAGGTAGCGATCATTTCAACTCGACGAGCACTCGACCTGGCTCACCGGCATAACCATCGGTTTCACGTGCTGCATGTGTCCACCGCGGACGAAGTGCAACTGTTGCTGGATCACCAGGGCCGAATTACCGCCGAAGCGTGCCACCATCACCTGCTGTTCAATGTCGATGATTACGATCGACTCGGCAGCCTGATCCAGATGAATCCCTCGATCAAGACTGCCGAAGATAACCGGCAGCTCTGGCAGGCCTTGCTGGATGGTGCGATCCAGGTAATTGCCACGGACCATGCTCCGCACACGCTGGAGGAAAAACAGCAGCCCTATCCGCAATCGCCGTCGGGTCTACCCGCTGTGGAAAACAGCCTGGCGCTGATGCTTGATCGAGTCCACCAGGGACTCTGCCAGATTCAGCAGGTCGTGGACTGGATGTGCGATGCCCCGGCACGGGTCTGGGATATCGTCAACAAGGGCCGGATCCACGTTGGCTATGATGCCGATCTGGTTCTTGTCGATCTGGAAAAACAGATCACCGTGCGGAACGAGGATCAGCTGACCAAGTGTGGCTGGAGCCCCTGGGATGGCGAACAGCTGACCGGCTGGCCGGTGGCGACCTGGGTGATGGGTCACCAGGTTTACCGGGACGGAGAGCTGGATCTGAGCCAGATGGGACAGGAGGCGGTCTACGATCACGCTCGCGGTGGCTATTGGGCGAGCGAATGAGGGCCAGCAGTACCGCGGCCTAGCCGGGTTGTCTAGCCGGTTGCATCAAGTGGCAGCGTGGTCAGCAAGCGAGCGTCCACCTGGTCGTCTGTGACAGTCGTCATGATCACGCGCGTGCCGGGTTCGATATCAGACAGTCCGGCGATTGTCAGCGTGCCGTCTGCCTGGCTGCGAGTGCCCCGGATCGCTATTCCATCCAGGCTGGTTAATCGCACATCCGCACTTGGCAGCGTCTGTATTTCAGGCAACAGGCAGCGGATTGGCCGCCCTGTCGCACTGGATTCGATTTCTGACCAGCCACCGCCACGCGGTATTTCGTCAGGCGGATCGATGAGGTTACGAATCTTCAGCTCAATCGTTCCCTGACCACGTGGATCGAAGTGCATCTCCAGGAAATTCCAGTACTGGGGACCGGTCCGCGGCTTCTTGTCCGGCGATTCAAACTGATTGTGATAAAGAGCCACGACGTCCAGGTCGCGACCATCGTAGTCTTTCATCCTGCGACCAAACTGTGGCTTGAGCTTGCGACCAGCGGTCCGCCCGATGGGCCCAAAGGAACATTCGTAAAGACGATGTTCCCGGTTCTTCATGATGCAGCCGTTATGCACGTCGCCGTAGACACTGATGACTCCATCTCGACTGGCCAGCAACTCGATCACCCGGTCGCAGCCAGCTTTGACCCAGCCGGCGTAATCCGCCACGACTCGATCTCGCTGCAGCGAGGGTGAGGGTTCCCAGACGGTGTGCATGCCATTGATGCCTGACAGCATGATCAGGGGCGAGCTATCCGAGTGAATCAGGTTATCGAGCCAGGCAAACTGAGCTTCCCCCAGCAGGCTGCGGGTTGGATCTGTTCGATCATAGACATCCTTGCCGCCCCAGCCTTCGGTTGCCCAGATACGCGTGTCCTGGCTGCTGCGCCATAAGCGGGCGTCAACGAGGGCCAGCGTGAAGTCCCGGTTGGGCATCTTCCAGGCAGTCCAGCGCTCGGGATTCGTTGTTCCCGAGGGGTTTTCAATTCCACGTGTGAGATGCTGGACGATCTGAAAATTGCGCCGCATGTACTCGGGGTCCTGCCCCAGGTCATCACGGTTCCTGATCGCCAGTTGCTCCGGACCCTTGACGTCGTCCATGCCGTAATCATGGTCACCCGGATTGAGAGTGTTCCAGTGCCGCATCATCTGCCAGCGAGTTGTCGGGCCCGCCATGGCGGTCATGATCTGCAGGTAGGCATCGTCGACACTGGTGGTATACAGCAACAGCTCGAGATACCAGATATCGTCCTCCCAGACCATGACCTGGAAATTGTATTCCTCGAGGAACTTGTATGCATTCAGCGCCGGCTGATCATGAACCCAGTTCTCCTGGAACATGCCGGCACGGCCGCCATCAAATTGACCGTGAATCGCATGGCAGCTTAGTCCAGCCAGCCGGTAGGGAGCAGTCAGCTGGGGAAGCCTGCCGACATAGTCCTTGTGGCCAAGGTAGCCGCTGCGAGGGTCCGCGGTTACGTCCACGCCATCTTTCCAGACCGTGTAGTACATCTCCGTTTCGCCGGGATGCGCTGGCAGGAGGATGTCGACAACAGCGGTAGCTCGACGGAAGTTATTGGTAACAATCTCAGTCGATCCCGCCACCGGGACCTGTTGCCAGCCACCCTCCGGCTGCTCCTGTGTGCTGACACGAACCTCTACCAGTTGTCCCTGGTCACGAAACGCGGTCATCATGCGGCAGGTCCAGCGGCCTTCTGCATCCTGTTGCAGTGTATTGCCCAGTGCATAGGCCACCCGCAGCTCATTCTGTGGGTTATCGAAGGGCTTGTTATCTTCGGGATTGAGTTGGACCGAGATGACTTCAAAATCCAGTAGACCGCGACTCACAATACCGAAATAACCGCGCGTGATCTGTTCCTGCTCAACTCCCTCAACCTGGACTTCAATCGAGCTGCCAGCAAAGACGAATTGGGCCGTCACGTTGGCCTTGATGGCATCGGTCGGCATGACCTGCAGAAACAGAGTTACCTCGTCGCCGGCCTTGAGTGCCGGAGTTGTCTGTTCAGCGTCCTCGGCGGCAGGCGTGGGGGTGTCCTTGGAATGATCATAGATTCCAAACAATTGGTTATCTCGCCAGGCAGCGTACCAGCAGGCCTGGCCCTCTCGGCTGCCGCCATACCAGCTTTCCATTCGTGTCTTGGCACCAAAACAGATCCCCATCAAGCCGTCGCCTGGTTCCACCTGGAAGCCCTCGGTCGGCTTGGGTAACGCCACTACCCGCAACTTGGCGGCAACCGTGTAGCCACCGGTCAGTGACCAATCACGTCGCCAGATCATGCCGTAGGGGGGTGAACTCAGGTACTCCGTTTCCATCACGCCGTTGTTGCGCTGGTGCGTAGAGTAATGGTAGGGAAAGCCGGTCTTGCGAGCCCGGTCTCCGCGGGTGCGAATGCGACGACGCAGCACCTTGTCCTGGATCTTCCAGTAGCCGGGATTAAGTGACTCCCAGCCGTCACCGTGATAGAAGGTGTCGTCGCGCTGGAAATCGTCCAGCAAGACCGCATTACCGCCAATCGTGTCCGACGGTTTCGCCAAGGCACTGCCAGCCGACAGCGCCGCGACACCGGAAGCAACCGCCGCTGCCTGCTTATTGAACTGGCGACGCGTCAGATTGCTACCGCTGGAGTCCGAACCGTCAGGGGTTGCTGATGACATAGTGTGGTAACTGAATTGCCTTTCGAGAACAGCAATTCAGGATAGTGCATAGCCGCTGACTCCAATACTCCCCGTCTCCATCCCTCCGCCACTCAACCCCTACTGCGCTCTGCGGCACTCATCCCGCCTGGGATTCCTGGATGGCGCTGCGGACAAGTTCCAGGTCGACACCTTCCACCAGTTCTACCTGGCCGAGTGAGGCTGGCAGGACAAAACGGAGTTCACCATGCTGCGATTTCTTGTCCCGCCGCATCAACTGGATCATTTCTTCAACATCCAGATCAGGCAGTTGGACTGGAAGCTGGAATTGTGCCAGCAGGGCCAGCTGGCGGTCCGTCACAGCCGATTCAATCCGGCCCATGCTGGCTGCTAGCCGGGAGGCACAGATCATACCGATCGAGACCGCCTCACCATGCAAGATCGTGCCGTAACCTGAAAGCGCTTCGATCGCATGACAGAAAGTGTGACCGTAATTCAAAATCGCCCGCCGCCCACTAGTCTCTCGCTCGTCCTCGGCTACCACCTCGGCCTTCAACTGGCAGCAGTGGGCCACCACGCTGCGCAGCGTTTCGGCATCCCGCTCCCAGATGGCAGCTGCCTGTTGTTCCAGCAGCGAGAAGAAGTCGGGGTCCATGATCACACCGTACTTGACCACTTCTGCCAATCCCGCACTGAACTGTCGATCGGGCAGTGACGTGAGTGTTTCGGTATCAATCACCACGGCGGCAGGCTGCCAGAAGGCGCCCACCATATTCTTGCCACCAGCCAGGTTGATGCCGACCTTGCCACCGACGCTGCTGTCGACCTGTGCCAGCAAGGTTGTCGGTGCCTGGACAAAGCGGATACCGCGGGCATAGCTGGCCGCAACAAAGCCCGCCAGGTCGCCGACAACACCCCCCCCGACTGCGACAACCACGCTGAAGCGATCAGCTCCGGCTTGCAGCAGGGCATTCCAGAGATGCGCGACCGTCTCGGCCGCCTTGCTGCTTTCACCTGCAGCGATTTCCAGCAGATCGACTCGCAGACCGGCTGCCTCCAGCGACTGGCTAACCGATTCGGCATACAGCGGACGAACCTCGCTGTCGCTGATCACGATTGCATGACTGACGTCAGCAAGTTGTTGGACGACAGCAGGCAGCTGGGCCAGGTTACCGCTGCCAATCTCGATGGAATAGGACTGGTCACCCAGGTCAACTGGAACATGCAGCAGGGACACGGCCACGGGTCATCTCCTCAGCGGAAGTAACTCAGCCGATGCGCTCAATGTCCTCGGCGGTAACCGCCACGGACCGGCAGAAGCCAGTATGTAAACGGATGTACTCAATCTGGCTGCATTGTTCCGGATCGGCATGCAGGGCTGCCGCAATCCGGACTTTGTCCGCAACATCCAGGTGACCATATTCCTCAGGCCAGCTCGTGTTTTCTTCCAACACCAGCGCCTCGCGGTAGGGATCGTAACTGTCTGGCACAGCCGAAGTCTCCAAATGGGTTTGCGGGGAACCAGGTCGGCAGGTTAGCCACGGCGTTCCATAGCCCGGCTCCTGCCAACTTCATGGAACAAGTATACTCGTGGCCATGCAGCCGGAAAATACGCCAGAACCGCAACTCGATCAAGCTTCCGATCCAGCAGCCCTCGATCTTCCAGTCGGCAGCAAGTGGGTTGGCAGGCTGTTCATCCTGATGGTGCTCGTGCTGGCTGTTGTAATGGGCGGTTTTGCTGTCTGGGTGAAGTATTCCCAGGGCCGTCGAACGCTCCAGCTCTGGGGTACTCGTTCCACTTGGCTGATCCGGCACGCCAGCCAGGTTCGCCACATCCAGCTTGGCTCAGCTCAGGCCGACGGTCAGCCCGGGCTGACTATTTCGCCCGGCAGCCCCCCGCTGGCGATCAAATCAAGTGTTGACGTGTCACTGCGCAAGGGTGTGACCAATGCGCGCTACATGTTGATTGTTGATATGAGCTATCGCTGGGATCTTGCCCCGGCCCTGGACCCCGACTGGACATTCGCACTTGAGTTCCGCGAAGGAGAGGAGGTCATCGTGATGCTGTTCGATACCGAGAGTGGCACGGTTCAGCTGGCGGGAACGGACAAGCAGGTGGTGATCGGCGAGAAACTCGAGATCCTGCAAGGCTATCTCAAGGCCTTACCGTCAGGAGCTGCGGCGCAGCGACCAGAAGGCCAGTAGCATGCCAGCTGCCAGGCCGCCGGCATGCGCCCAGTTGGCAACGTTCATGCCAAACATCGTCTCCAGGACACCGAGAAATCCAAGTGCCAGCCAGGCCAGCATGAAGACAAAGATATCTCCGCGCAGGTAGAGGCCCGAATCGGAATCGTAGCGAGTCTTCACCCAGGCGAAGCCAAGCAGCCCGTAAACAACCCCAGACATACCGCCTCCCAAGAAGCCACCACCCACTTCAGCTGGCAAACAGCACTGCACAAGTACCCCTGCTATTCCGGTCACCATCGCCAGTGCCAGGAACCTGGGGCTGCCGTAGCGAGACTCCAGTACCCCACCGAGCTGAAAGAGCCAGAGCATATTAAAGGCGAAGTGCCAGATGCCAAAATGGAGAAAGATTGGCGTGACCACGCGCCATATCTGGCCCTGTTTCAGATCATGGTACTTGTCAACGGGTTCCCCCATCGCAACTCGTTCTTTTAGCGCATGCCCGTCGACGAACTCGAGTGCCCGCATCGCCGTGCTGGCTCGGTCTTCACCAAAATTGGTCATCAAGCAGACCAACAGGGATGCCAGGAAGAGGGTTGTCGTGATGGCTTTACGCTGAGTCGACCCCGGCTCCCGCCATTGGCCCCGCATTTCAACCTGGCGCTTTGCGGCCTGCTCCCGCTCCACCGCCTGTTCCTTCATCAACCGCCGTGCTTCATCGACGGCCTGGCTGTAGCGGTCGTTGCTGGGATCCTGTTGAAAGGACGCGAGTTCCTCGCGGGCCTGATCAACATTGTCTTCATCCAGTACCCAGATTGACCAGGAATCCTCCGACTCTTGATCTGCCATCGCGGCGATCTGCTGAGTCATCAGGTAGCTGGTCAGGCGTTCGGCATCGTCCTGGGAGTTGAGGTCGCAGAGATGACGCATGAGATGTTGTTGAAATAATCGAGGAACCGGACCGAGACACTCCCGCAACTGTTTTTAACCCATTGGCTGGTGGGTCAGAAAGGGGGCCAGACCAAGCCACCCCTGCTGCAGCAAACCTGCTTAACCCGTTTCGGGCAGAAATGATGGCATGCTGATTCCATCAAAGGGGTGGAATTCACCCAGCACCTGGCAGAAGTGAAGTTCGCAATTCCGTGCGCCCCAGCTATACATGCTGCTTACCAGGAACTCAGCATCAACCGGGATCAGCGTCACCGGAGCCCGTCCCGGATAGCAGTTGAAGGCTGTGGCAATCAAGGCTGCCGCGGATTGCTCGTCGCGAGCCACACAGGGACCCAGCATGTTCATGGCGGAATGGCCGCAGGCAATCATGAATCCCTGCAACTGGCCATCCTCTCCAGGCAATGCCAGCGTCTTCCAGTAGCCGTCGAGATTGTTAATCGCAAAACGGTAATCCTGCTCGCGGGATATCTTGCTGACTGCCATCTCCAGCTCGATCATCGCTTCGACATCGTCCAGTGTGGCGGGCCGCACCCGCTCCTTGCCCTCGGCAGCCAGCTCAATTCCATCCTCGGGAACTTCCAGGTACATATCCTGGAAGGCCTGCCGTGGGACAAATCCCGACTTGTTGTAGAGCGAAAATGAGTCCAGGTTGAGGGCACTCTGGGTCAGCCGCAGTGGCTTGCCCTGTTGTTCTGAAATCTCGATGATCGCGTCCAGCAGGGCGCGACCGGCACCGCTGCCGAAGTGGTTGGGGTGCACGTTCATGATTCCCAGCGAGATGTGATGCTCGCGGGGATGGTAGTAACAGGAGCCCATCAAGCGGCCGCTATCGGGCTGCTCGGCGACCAGGCCGCAACCCGGATCAATCTGCTCGTAGACATGATAAAAAACGTCAGTCACCGCTGGCCCACCCTGGAAAATGGGCGACTGGCCGTGGACCTGGTACCAGTGATTGATCGAGATGTAGATCAGCTCGGCAACTTCCGAGCGATCCTTGCTGGTCATCTGCCGGATCACAAAGTCAGCCATGCTGGGACCCCCTGGGGGACGCGGGATGTCAGTCGTCAGTCGTTACAGGTTAGCGGAGCGTATCCCCTGCGGTCCAATTCCATTTTTGTGCAGAAGAGTGCAAGGCCAGCCAGCGTGTAGCGGTTACCGTTAGTCGTCCGCAGGGGCTAGCAGAAGTTGTTTGAGTGCTTCCAGGTTATCTAGCACTGTTTGAGCGTCAACGTCGACCCAGCCCGCTGCCTTGTGATACAGGATAGCCAGCTTGATTGACTCCACCGCCTGTCCCAGGTCTCCTGCCAGGATTTCAACGTCCCGGAAGGGACTGACCAGGGCTACGGTGGCTTCCGCATGTGAGTCGTCCTGGTGTGCCGCGGCGGCGGGGAATGGCAGGACAGCAGGAATACTCTCCTCACCAAAATCGGACCCCTCGTGGAGTGGGCCTGCATGTGCCTCGTCATACGACGCGGAGATTTCCCGCTCAATTCCCTCGGGCGATCGATCCTCATCCAACTCGGCGACCACAATCTCTTCGTCCAGTGGCTTGTCAGTCGGGCGGGCTCCCAGTGCCTCCCAGCGCTGATGCCGCATGCCGGACACGGACCAGCTATTTAGCACAGCACCTTCCAGCCACATCTCGGCATCGTCCCAATCCAGGGCGGCCTGAAAGTGGCTCCAGAAAAGACCAGCAAAGTTGTCCTGCAGGGTCCCGAAGCGGTGATAGACTCGCCGCAGCCGACCGACGTGCTGACCACTTACTGTCTCAACGCGCGTTGCCCAGGCGTCATCGGCATACTCGCTGACAGGCGCCCCATCGGAAATCAAGGCCTCTCGCCACTCGAGGATAATTCGACCCTTCTCCCAGTTGCTGGTGCTGACCAGTTGCTGCCAGCGACCCAGGTAAGGGACAGAAAGCTGATCAAGCCTGGCAGAATCCGTCAGGCTGTCGTGGTCAACTGGCTCAACAGCGTGCTGCTCAGGAGCGTCGACCGGGGCATCTTCTGTGGCCGGACTGGCTGTTAATTCATCCGTCACGGCACACTCATCCAGGCTTGAAATCGCTGGCTCCTCGTTGATGTCGATAGCAGGTTGCTGGTCGACCGGACGATCGGGCGGCGCGTCCGGTTCAAGAGAAAAGCCACTCAGTTCGGGCTGGCGCGGGCCGTCGGGATCGTGTTCGTCCATGATATTACTGGGCTGGTCATCCAGCGGAAAAAGAATAGATGCGGGACTGTTGATGAACCGCGACAGTCTACCGCCGGCTGGATGCCGTGGTCATCCGGCATGGTATCGTTGCCGCAAACCCATGCCCTGTCAGCCTATGCGACACAGGCCGAGGAGAGAATCTGCTGGGGAAAAGTTGTCGACAAGGGTGAATTGGCGACCGTTGCAGTGGCAATCAGGGTGAAGCCTGGATGATCAGCCGAACTCGTACAGAATCGGCCTTGCGCTGCACCTGGGGTTGATCGCCAGCAACCGGCGCGGCTTTGCCGCCACCATCACGTGCGGATCCCGCCAGCTTCTTTGCTTGACCTGGCGAGTTCGCCAGAGCCTGTTGACTCTCTCCCAGCTTGCTGTTCTGCACCGCATTCGGATCACCGGCACGTTGCTGCAGAAAGGCCTTGTTGCTGCGCTCGACTTCCAGTGCGATCCGCTGCCTGTCCTGCGACATAACCCGGCGGGCATTTGCCAGCTTGGCCTCTTCCGGAGCGTAGCTGATGCCTGGCAACCGAGCTCCGGTTTGCTGTGCGATGACAGTCGACTTGGTCTTGCTCAACTGCTCCCAGATCCTGGCAAGTTGTTCAGGACTGGCATCGACGATCAGCACAGATAGAGTTACGTCCTGCATATTCCGCTTGTCCGTGTCCCGATCTGCCGGTTCCCTGGCACGCACATCGTCGTTACCAAGTGGATCAGCAGCGGGTCGGCGAGCACTGCCGAAACCGGCCGCAGCCAGTTCACGTGCCGGAGCAGTGTACTGGCTGTCGACGGTAATTCCATTGGCCGCCAGGATTGCCGGCACACGTGAAATAATGCTGGGTGTCACGTTGATATATACCAGCGGGATATCCGGATCGAAGGCTTCCGGTAACTCGCCCGCTCCATCCATGGCGGCCATCATGCCACCGGCGCCGGCCGACATCTCCTCGGTACTGCTGTCGGCATATTCGTCCATCGCGGGAGCTGCAGTTGCAGCGGGATCGGCAGGAGCCTGGTCCGCTACCTGAGTCGATGGCTGATTGAGCATCATTGGGAGGGCGACCAGCAGGGCCAGGCCAGCAGCGGTGGCAACCAGCCAGGGGGTCACCGAGCGGTTGCTGGCAGCATCGCTCTCTGTGCCGGCCAGCTGAACAGCTGTATCTTCGCTGATCCGCTGACTCACCTTCTCACGCAATTTGCTGGAGGGTTGCTGCTGGGGAAGCTGCTGCAGGCAGTGACGAAGTTGTTGCAGGTCCTCCAGCAATTGCTGGGCCTGGGAGTCGTTACGCAGCAGATCCTCGACACGCGATTGTTCTTCGCCTGACAATTCACCATCCAGGTAGCCGCTCAGCAGCTCCTCAGGGAATTCGGAATTTCCGTTTGCAGAGTTCATAGTCCGGTCGTGTTTTCATGAAGGACGTCGACCAGGCGTTCTCGCAACTGCATGCGAGCACGGTGTAGTCGGCTTCGTACGGTTCCTGGTGAAAGGTCAAGCACACTGGCGATGGTGTCGTAGCAGCAGCCATCCAGTTCACGTAAGACCAGGATTGAGCGATGGTCCTCGCTCAAGGAATCCAGTGCCTGGTGAACTATGGTAGCACGCTCTTCTCTCAACACTGTCTCCTCAGCTTGTTCGCTTTCGTCACAAGGTTCGTCTCCGGTTGCATCTCGCTTTTGGTCTATCGAGAGTTCGGGTCGCTTGCGCCGTCGCCTGCTCGCCGCTGTGTTAAAAGCGATCCGGTACAACCAGGTATAAAATGCGCTGGCACCCTTGAAGCTGGACAGCTTGAGGAACGCCTGGCAAAACGTGTCCTGGACAACGTCTTCCGCCTCCTGACGGTCCCCTAGCGCATGCGCCAGGGTATTGAACAGCCGGCCCTGGTATTTCTCAACCAGCTGGTCAAATGCCTGCGTATTGCCGGCAAGGGTGTCGTGGATAAGCTGTGAATCGTCGTTCACCGCCGCTCCAGATAAATAGACGTATGGGAAAGGAAAAAAGTTCCGGCGAGAAGTGGCGCTTTGAACAGGGAATGGGGAAAAACCTGCTAAAAAAGCCGATTGTTGTCCGCTCCACTTCTGTTCCAACTGCCATCTTCTGTCGTCAGCGGGTCGCTGTCAAACTCCCCACCAAAGGGATAATTGCTCCCCTGCTCCTGGGAGGCAATGTCTGTACTACGCGAATCAACCCGATCGGTTCGCCAGCGAGGCTGGATTAGGTAAGGCCAGTGGCTTCGATCCCAGCGAGGTCACAACCAGCAAGGCCACACCGACCAGGAACATCGGGATGCCTACCAGTTGGGCCGGAGTTAATGCGCCCAGGAACTGGTGCGCCTCGTCCGTGCGCACAATCTCCAGGAGGAATCGCGTGAGGGCATAGAAGATCAACAGCAAGGCGGTCACCTGGCCGTCGCGCCTGCGATATGGATAGATCACGCAGAGAAAGAAACAGAGTATCAGCGCATTGAGAGAACTCAGGATCTGGGAGGGATAGACCGGTAGGGACCGGTCCGGCAGCTGAGCTCTGTCCCAGTTCAAACTTCGTGGCCCCTGTTCTGCCGTCTGGGCCAGCAGCGATACCCGCTTGTCATCAAATTGAATGTCCTCCAGCCGATCACCGGGGCGCAGGCCTGCCTGGTCAGCCAGACTTCCCGCTTTAACAGCAGTCACCTTCCGCGTGCTACCGACCGTGATTCCCAGTAACTGTCCATTATCCAGCTGGGCGATATAGGCTGGCGAGCCGGCCGGGAACTGAATACCAAGGCTCTCGTTCGAGCAGACTCCGCCATAACAGCAGCCGTTCATCAAGCAACCGAGTCGACCCAGTGCAAGTCCGATCAACATCGACGGCACGACCAGGTCCAATGTCGCCAGCCGTGGCAGCTTGTGGACCGAGAGGAAGATCAGCGTGGAGACGATGGCGCCAATCAGGGAACCATAAACAACCAGCCCTCCCTCGGTGAACTTGAGCACGCGGCCCAGCACAGCGAGCGGCTGAAAGGGTTCGCCCGCCGGGGCAAAATCAACGCTCCAGTATTGCAGCACATAAAAGAAGCGGGCTCCGACCAGGCCAGAGACCACCATCACCAGTGCCAGCGATAAAATCACATCGGGATTGATACCCATTTTTCGGGCCCGGATAACTGCCAGCCCGACTCCGGAGACAATGCCAAGCATGAACAGCAAGCCATAACCCCGAATCGCCATGCCCATCGGCTGGCCCGTGGGGTCACGCGGTTCCAGCCAGGGCATGACGACTGTGACCAGCAATGTCACCGTGGCCAGGACCGGCAGGTACTGCATGAATTCCCTGCGCAGCGTGCCCCGCTTCCATTCGTATGCCCCCCAGACGAGGCACCACAAGATCCAGCCGATCAGCAGCCAGCCGAGACCAAACAGCGGCAAACCAGCGATCTCGTGAGGAAAGTCAATCAGTGTCTGTTTCATGGCGAATCCCCGCTGCCGGTCGCGGCGGGCGTCGGTAACAGGCAATTGTCAATCAATCGTACCGTGCCGATGTAGACAGCTAGCAACAAGCGGGCTGGCCGATCCAGTTGCTGCAGCGGCCTGAGCGTTTCGGGGTCGACAATGGCAACGTAATCGACCTGGTCGACTGCTGCTGCGGCCAGCATCTCATTGAGTTGTTGAAGCAGCGACTGGCAGTCTGACGTGCCGGCGGCGACTGATTTCAACGCCTCCTCGATACAGCTGTAAAGCACCGTCGCTTGCTTTCGCTGCTGCGGGGAAAGATACGTGTTGCGGGAGCTCATGGCCAGTCCATCTGGCTCCCGCACTGTCGGGCAGACTTTGATCTGGATCGGTAAATCCAGGGTCTTCACCAGCGACTGGATAACTTGTGCTTGCTGGTAGTCCTTGGCCCCAAAAAAAGCGATCTGGGCCGGGATCATCGTGAACAGTTGTTTGACCACCGTGCAGACGCCACGAAAATGATCTGGCCGGTAGCGGCCTTCCCAGTCCTCTGCCACACCTGGCGGGTTCACCCAGTCAGAGAATCCTTCCGGATAGATAATGTCCTCGGCCGGTGCGAACACCAGGTCGGCACCCGCTGCGGCCAGCATCTCGATGTCACGCTGCAGGTCGCATGGATAGCTGGCAAGATCCTGTTGCTGATCAAACTGTGCTGCGTTTAGGAAGATTGTCGTGATGGTCGAATCGCACTGTCGGACCGATTCCTGCACCAGGCTGAGGTGCCCCTCGTGCAGCGCACCCATGGTTGGGACCAGGCCCAGCGAACGACCCTGCTGACGACAGTCAGCCAGGGCCCTGTCGAGCTGATCCTGGTCAGTCAGTAACAATGGACGCGAACTCATACTGGAATTCCCGGAGAGCTTACTGGGCTGCCGCCAGGGCTGCCTCAATCTCCACCATTTGGGCATCTGGATCGCCTGCTGGCAATGCCAGCACGGGCAGCTGGTGTGGTCGCCTGGCAAGCTGCCGCCAGGCCCGACGCTGGTCTCCCTCGGCTGGCTCGACAACGACTACCAGTCGCGGAGCGGGTAATGCCTGCTGGGCGGCGGGCCATTGCCCACAGCGACGCCTGTCAGCAGGGTCTAGCAACAACTGGTCGACCCAGCCATTGGTGATGATCCAGCCGCTGTCGCTGGCGGGCTTGGCCGCCAGCAATTGCTCAGCAGCCTGCGGGTCAGCAGGGTCAAAATCTGATAGCACCCGGTGGCCAGGCAGTTGCGACAATCGTTCCACAAGAACTTCAGCGCCGGGACCGCAGACCGCCAGGTAGGGCAGGCTGGCTGAGAGATGCTGGCTAAGTTGTCCCAGTCGGGCGCCACACAGGGGGTGCAGCAGATGAGCAGCGATCTGACAGGCGGGCTGGAGAACAAACGTGCGAAAGGTCATCCGCGGATGCGGGACCACAAGGGAAGGGGAATCAATGACCAGGTTGTCGTAAAGCAGAATATCAATATCGATCCGCCGCGGCCCCCAACGCTCCCTGCGCTGGCGACCCAGTTCGTTTTCAATGCGGTCTGTTTCCTTCAGCATGCGCTGCACGCCAAGCTGCGTCTGCAGCAGGATCGAGCTGTTGAGAAAGCTCTGTTGGCCTGGCGGTCCACCAACTGCTGCTGTCTGCAGCAGCGGACTGGCTGCCAGTAGGCGAGTTGCGGGCAAGCAGGCAAGCTGATGCTGGGCTGCCTTGAGCAGCGTCGATGGGTCGCCAAGATTGGAGCCGAGGGCAAGTAAGCAGGCGGGCATGAGGTGTCAGCCAGGAAAGACGAGAAGACTCAGTCAACCAGTATAAGGGGCGCATAAAAAAACGGGCGGGAGTTCAACTGATCCATAGGACCATCGCTCGCCGCCCGCAGGTCTGTGCGATCCATGCACAGTAAAAATGCATGGGGGTGGTCTCCGAACCACGACCGTGGCCGTCGACTATCGTTCCGATCAGTCGCCGCCCCCCAAGCTGTATCATCTCAACCGGTTGAAGACCTCCCCGCCTAGTCAGCCTATTACAACCAGTTGTAATTACCCTTGATTTCCCGATCTTTCAACTCAGTGCCCCTGAGTCAAAATGGGATGTTGCGACCACGGTCAGCCGCTCCGCTCCACCACAACTTGAGTTCCACCAGGCGATCGCTGGCGCGCACCGGTAGCGGTGGTATTCCAGCAAAATTTCGACTAGTTTTGGTAGTCAAAGTCCAGAACGGATTCGGCTACCAGGACTCAAGAGGAAAGTGATTTGAAGTTCGCGAAGCACCCTCTGAAGTCGTAACAGTGACACATTGTCTGCCGCAGTGAAAAATTGTCAAGCAACTGCACAGCACTTTTTCAGGAATTGTTTTGCCAGCCCGCGCTGCGGCGCGGATAGAGGCAGCCCAGCACCGCGAGCCAGTGTTTGCTGTGGGCCGATCAGCAATCTGTTGATAGAACATGAATGGAACGATTTGACCGACGGTGCGGCGAGGCTGAGTGGATGGAGAGTGACACGTTGGCTAGCAACGACAAGCCGCCAGCCGATCTGCGCGGCACAGTCCGCCGGGGTACGCGGCACTTGCTGCTGGCCCAACTCGTTAGCCAGTTCGTGGCGGTGGCCGCACTGGCATGCCTCTACCGCTTGCTCGACCCGGTTGACTTCGGCCTGCTCGGCATGGCCCTGCCACTGGTCATGCTGCCTCGCATGCTGCTGCTGCTGGGTCTCAGCGTGGCAACCGTCCAGCGAGACGAGATCGATAACCCACAGCTGACAAGTATCTTCTGGCTGGGCACGATGCTCGGCGTTGCCGCTGCCGCTGCTACGGTCCTGCTGGGGCATGGACTCTGGAGACTTTACGGCGAGCCGCAACTGGTCGAGCTCTGCTATGGCCTGGCCGCGGCCTCGCTGCTGGTGTCCGTGGGACTTGTTCACCAGGCCCTGCTGGAACGCAAGCTGCTGCTGGGTCGACTGGTGACGATCCGCATCGCTGGACAGGTGGCGGGAGTGGCCGCGGCAATCGTGGCGGCGCTGCAGGGCTGGGGTGTCTGGTCGCTGGTGCTGCAGCAGTATGTCGAGCTGGGCTTGATCAGCCTGTTGGCATGGCTTGTCGAAGCATGGCGACCTGGCTGGCCGAGCGGTTCACGACAGGCGCCAGGACTGCTCAAGCTGGGCGGCCATTACTCACTCAGCAGCATGATCTTTTACCTCGGTCAGAACCTCGACAAGATTGTCATCGCTGCACTGCTCGGTTCGACCCGCGCGGGCCAACAGGCGCTGGGGATGTACAGCCAGGCGTACCAGCTGATGATGAAGCCGGTCAATGCAATCTGTGCGCCGGTTACCGGCGTGATGTTGCCGGCACTTTCCCGGGCCTGGCCAGAGCGGAGATTGCATAGTGAGATTGCAGTCGGTTATTACCGGCTGGTGGCGGCCGTCCTGTTTCCAGCCGGGCTGGGCCTGGCCCTGGTCGCTCCGGACGTGATGCGCACGCTGGGAGGCGATGCCTGGGAACCGGCTGGCTGGCTGCTGGCAGCACTTGCTCCAGTCGTGATCGTGCAGGGACTGATCAATATCACCGGCAGCCTGCTGACCTCCGCCGGCCGCACCGGAATCCTGCTGTTCGGGTCTCTGCTGATCACTGTAATCCTGGCCCAGGCAGTGGTGGTCGGTAATGCACTGGGTGGCCAGCACCTCGGCGATGCCCCCTGGGGACAGGTGCGAGGAATTGCCTGTGGAGTTAGCCTGGCGACCGTCGGAGTGGTGTTTATTCCCTATCTGGCAGCAGCTTTTACCGCTGTTGGCTATCCAGTACGAGCGATCCTTCGACTACTGGTTCCAGCCCTGTTTGCCACCATCGCGATGGGCGGCGGAGTCTACCTGGTCGGACAACTGGCCTGGCTCAAGAACCAACTTCCAGCCGTCCGTTTACTGTGCCAAGTTGGCTCTGGCGTCATAATATATGGACTGCTTGCGCGCAATCACATTCGTGATATCTGGCAGCAGGTTGCCGGTCAGGAGCACGAGGATTGAAGAACGGACAAATACGAACTCTGCAATTGCTGGCTGCCGGCCTGGCTACCCTGCTGGTCTACCTGGTGGCCTGGCAGGCATATGATCAGCTGGGTGCCTGGCAGTATGCGCTGTATGCCGGCGGCGTGCTGCTTGCCTGGACCTGCTGGTCTCTATCCCAACCTGTAGCACGCCGAACTCCCGGACTCAGTGCCGAGGGCGAGCAACTTGAAGAGGCACTCGAGCAGCAGCAGGAGTCACTCGAGCACCTTGCCCAGCAACTGAATCGCCGCGAGCAACTGCTGACTAACAAGCTGGTGACCTTTCGCGAGTGGATGGAGTTTCCCGAGCCGCTCGACCTGAACCGGCCGGTGCCGGAAGAACCTCCCGAGGAACTGGCCGACCTGGTGGCCAGGGATCGAGAGATGATCCAGCTGCTGGAGGGTGAAACCGAGCGGATTTTTAATGCCATCCTGAAGAAGAAATACGACGACGGGAACACATTCCAGCCCGGACTGTTGTGGGAAGAGATTTATCAGCTGGCCAATAATGTGGCCCGCATCTACCACCCCGATGCAAACACCAAATTTCCGCTGCTTGAGACCAGCGCTGAACAGGTACTGGTTGCTTCCAGCCGGATAGCGCTGCAGATGCTTGTCGTCATTGACCAGCTGCCGTTGAACGTCAAGCAGATGAACATCAGCAGCCTCTACAGCTATGTCAGCAAGGGAGTGCAGGCTTACGGGATTTACAAGACGGCACAGCCCTTCCTGTCGATTGCCAGCAATGCTTTTTATGTCGGACGGTTTGCACTCGGAACCAACCCAGCCGGACTGGGAGCCTGGTGGCTGCTGCAGAAGCTTGGCAAGCGTACAGCCGATTCGATCGGTGGCCGCTATCTCAACCGCCAGGCCCTGGGCCTGCTGCAGAGCCTGGTGCGGGCTGTGGGATTCGAAGTTGCCCAGCTGTATGGCCCCGACTTTCGCTACCGCGATGCGAACTGGATCTATGCAACAGAAGTGGCCGAGGTGATCGCCAGTCTGCCGTCCGCAGAAGGCAATCTAGCCCTCGCCTTCCAGGAAGTTGGCAGCCTGCAGTTACGTAGCGAATACGATCGCGTCTACCTCTACCGGGCCCTGGCGGCCGGCCGCAGTTGCCAGCCGGAACAATACCACGCCCTGCAGCTACTCGATGACGAGCAGCGTGAGGAACTGGTGGAGCGGCTGATAGCATTTGCAGATTCGTTTGGTGCCAATGCTGCCCAGGATGAACGTGACCAGTGGCAACAGCAGATGGCCGCACGACTGGGTACCTCCCGCCAACTGGCTGGACAGGAGTTTCCGCCGGACGAGGAGCAATTGGCACTGGCTGTCACCGCGCTGGGCACATTCCTGATGCATCACAAGCACCTCGCAGCGGACGAGCTGGCTGCCCAGCTGAAATCCACAACTCTGCTGGATCAGCGTCAGCTGGATATGGAATTGCTGCCAATAGAGGCGAGTGAGTTCCAGCTGCCTAACCTGGACCCGGCTGGTGGATGTGCCGAGTTGTTCCTTGATTCGCTGTTGCAATTACAAGTCTCGCTGGCTCCGCGCGGGACAGGTGATGAGGCTGTCATGGCAACGGCAGCCAAGCTGGGTCTTCCAACAGAACATCTTCGCGGTCGACTGGACGCTGCCTACCAGCAGCAACTGTCAGGAATAAGTTCCGTCGAGCTGCCAGCCCGGATACCTACCAACGTCGCCTTGCTGCTGCTCGATGGTCTCTCGCAGGATGAGCAGATTCAGCTGGTGTTTCCTGTCGTCAGCGTTCAATGGCAGGCAGACGAACAGCTCTCGCTGGAACGCCACGACTGTTGGCTGATCGGCAGCGATCAGCGTTTACTGGTCCTGGCTGGCCAACATCGAGGCGGTCTAATCTGGCAGTCGGAGCAGCCGGTCGAGTTATCCCGCGAAGGGGGCTGGTTGAAGAACCAGTGCTGGGTCAGCGGCGGAGAACTGGTTGCAGAGGAGTCACCGACCGCTGCCCGGATCCTGCTCGGCGGAGAACTGCTGAGTGGTTTTGAGATCGCCTTCCAGCCCCTTGTGGACTGGAATGAATCCCGCAGCGGTTAGGAGCCGTTGAGCACCTTGTCAGGCAGGTTACCATCGCTACCAAGTGGCAGCGGCTCCGGCTCACTCAACACTTCCAGGTCCGTTCGCTGCTGTGCTTCTTCGAAGTAGGCAGCGGAACAGGCGAGTTCTGAAACATCCAGCGTGTTGCGGACCCACAGCAGCCGAGCGTCGACTGGATCGGTCAAGCCGATCGAGACCAGGGCCAGGTCGAGAACTTCCTGGTCGGTCGCGTAGTGCACGGGGACCATGGCTCCGGTCACATGGCCACCGGTCACACAGTTAATACGAGTTGCCTCAACGTTCATCTCATCGACAACTCGTGTGCGACAGAATTCTGCCAGGCCGATCCCGGAAGCGTTTCCATGTGTGGCCTCGGTCAGGCCGCGTACGATAATATTCTTGATGCGTGGCGTTTCACCTTCGGCCGCCTCGTGATCGTGGTGCTTGCGGCCAACCACGTTGGTGTCCATGCCGGAGCCACTGATATCCTTGCCAATCTCATCGAGCAGCAGGATGTCGGCATCATCGAAGGGCAATCGCGGCATCAACTGCTTGGCGATTTTCAGCAGCTCTTTTTCCCGTTCTTCGAACTGCTCGGGATGTACTGCTTCGAGCATGGCTGTTTGGTCGTAGCAGTTTTCCACGATGGCAAGGCCGGCCACGATGCTGCACCGACGTAGCACTTCGCGGGCCACGCTGCGCACGATCTGGCCGAAGCTGAAGTCCTTGATGGCACGATGGTAAATGCGAGCCCCGGCATGTTTGCCAAGTCCGATCAGCATCATCTTCATCAGGCCACTTTCGATGTCACCCTTGAAATTGGTGTGTGGCTTGACCCGTCCTACCACCAGGACATGATCGGCTTGGTGGGCATGCTGGTCAAAGTGGACCGGGAACCCTTCCTCCGCATCGCAGACGATCACGGTCTCCATACTGGCCTTGATTGGACAGCCACAGTATTCCTCGGTGATACCGTAGGCCTCGATAATGCCCTGCTGATTTTCAGCTTTTCCACCGCCATGGCTACCCATCGCCGGCACGATAAAGGGCGCGGCGCCGAGCGCCTTGAGGTGGTCAGCCACGCCCTTGATGATGATGGCAATATTTGAGATGCCGCGGCTGCCAGCTGAAATGGCCACTGTTTGACCAGGCTGGATCTTGTTGCCCAGCTGGAGCCCAGCCAACTGGCTTTCGACCTCGCTGGCAACATCGCCGATCTCAGGTCCTTCAAAAGTCTGCCGAACGCGGAAAATGCTTGGATAGTCAGGCATGCTGGCTGCGATCCTCAAGTTAAGACTGACAGGTTTCCTAGGGAAGTTCTCATTATGGCGACTTGCCACAGCCAGTAGAAGAACGGAGGCTATAATCCAGCGACTATCGGCTTCGTTGCCAGGCCGGGATTTACAGAGAGATACTGCCATGGCCAACCAGCCTGAAAACGCCGAACACCCGCCAGCAGGGGCGCCGCAGCAAGAAGCTGGTCTGCGCCGCCGTCTCTACGACATCATTTTTGAAGCCGATACCCGGTCCGGCAAACTGTTTGATGTCGTGCTGCTTGTGACCATCGTGGTCAGTGTCGTGGTGGTCATGCTGGAAAGTGTCGAGGCGATTCGTGTTCAGTGGGGTGGCCTGCTGCGAGGTATCGAATGGACCATCACGGTCCTGTTCACGATCGAATACCTGCTGCGATTGATCTGCGTCCGCAATCGCTGGCGATATGCAACCAGCTTCTTTGGGATCGTCGACCTGCTGGCTATCCTGCCGACCTACCTGCGGCCCTTTATCGGTGGTAGCCAGTCACTGTCTGTGATCAAGGTTCTACGACTGGTGCGGGTGTTTCGCGTCTTCAAGCTGGGCCGCTATGTGCAGGAATCGCAGGTCCTGATGCGGGCCCTGAGGGCTACCCAACCAAAAATCACAGTCTTCCTGCTGGTCATCATGACCCTAGTGCTGGTGATGGGAACGCTTCTCTACGTGGTCGAAAGCCCGCAACCGGACAGCGACTTTACCAGCATTCCTCGCAGCGTTTACTGGGCGATCGTGACAATCACCACAGTCGGCTATGGCGATATCGCCCCCCAGACTATCCTCGGCCAGACGCTGGCCGCGGTCGCCATGATCCTTGGTTATTCAATCATCATCGTTCCCAGCGGAATTTTCTCTGTCGAGATTATCACGGCACACAAGCAAAGCCTGACAACGCAGACCTGCCCAGACTGCCTGCGTGAAGGCCACGATGAAGATGCCCGGCACTGCAAGCATTGCGGCCAGCCACTGTAGCCACTCGCCGGCAGCTAGTCGCTGACTTTAAGCCAGGCCAATAACGCTCCGGCCAGAATTATAATTCCAGTCGAAATCAGGATTGCCAGGAATGCCGGCTTGGCGAGCATTGCTGGATTACTAAGTTGCTGGATCATGAACGGTACCGTGCTGTAGACCATGAACAGACAGCCGAGACAGAAGATGGCAGGTAGCACAGGGTAGAAAGGCACACGGAATGACCGCGGCAGGTGGCTGTCCTTGTGACGCAGCACAAACAGGCCAATACCAACCAGTAGCAGGAACAGCCAGAAACAGGGTGCTCCAAAAATCACCAGCTGTTCGAAGGCCTCAAAGTCCTTCACCTTCTCGTTGCCCGGGCTGTTGAGGCTCCCAAAGCCAACCACGACCGCCAGGATCACCACACTCTGCAGCACAATCGAGCGGACCGGCGCGTTGACGCGATTGTTCCAGTGAGCCAGCCAGCGAAAAGTTGGCAGCTGTTCTCCGAGTGCATGGTAGACACGCGCCCCGGTGAAAATCATGCCGTTGATCGCACCCAGCGCGGAAATACAGATCAAGGCGCTGGCCATCTGGCCACCCAGATCACCTGCTGTCTTTTGCATCAGGCTGGTCGCCGGTGTGGTCGTGCCGGCCAGCCCGGCTACACCCAGCACACGCAGGTAGGCCAGGTTTACCAGCACGTACACCAGTGTGACCAGGCTGGTGCCGATCACCAGGCTGCGGACCAGGTTGCGGTTGGGATCACGCACCTCAGCGGAAACAAAGGCCATGTCATTCCAGCCGCCAAAGGTAAACATCACCATCAGCATCGCGAAGCTGATGGCAGCCAATGGTGGAAATGTGGAGCCCTCGACCAGCGCCACGTTGTTTGCTGGAGTTGCCAGCAGGGCGGCAACGAAAATCGCCAGCAGAGCCAGCACCTTGATCGTTGTCAGCACGTTCTGTGTCCACTTACCGCTGCGCATGCCAGCGGCATTCAACAGCGTGATCATCACGATCGAACCGACGGCGTAACAGAGCACATCGTTGCCTGTGCCGAGTGGATAAAGCTGATGAGCGTATTGCCCAAATACAAAGGCCATTGGTCCGGTGCTGCCGGGTCGAATAATCCAGAACTCAGCCCAGGCGAAGAGAAACCCCGTACGCGGACCATAAGCGCGGGAAAGATAGACATAGTCGCCGCCCTGCCGTGGGTAGGTCGTTGTCAACTCGGCATAGCAGAGTGCACCGATCAGCGCCAGCAAGCCGCCAAGCAGCCAGGCCCCGATGATCAACCAGGGGTCCCCAAGGCTGCCGGCAACGATCGACGGCGTCCGAAAAATACCGGATCCGATAATGATGCCGACAATAATACAGGTGGCATCAAATACCGTCAGCTGGCGTCGGGGCTTTGTGGGCTGGAGCGAGGAGCCGTTCATGAAGCTGCGGACTCGTGGTTAAGGGCCAGCGGTTAGTGTAGCGTGGCTGAGCTGATTGCTGGTATGGACCGGCGGCGATATCCACAAGCAGGGGACTTCTGGCCCCACTTCTCGCGATCAGCGAAGCGACGCGGTATGCTCTCGGAGATGATTGCCGTTGCGACTCCAGGAGGTACAGACGATTGAATGAGCGACCGGACGATATCTGCCCCCGGCCCCCGGCCGTGGACCAGGGAGTTACCCGACCTCACAATACACCGGTCTACTTCTCCTCGGTCTGGGAGTGTGAAAACACCGGCCAGGCGCGTGAGCTGCTGGAGGGTGAGCAGTCGGGCTATGTCTACCAGCGAGATGCGCACCCGAACGCCGACGTGCTGGCCGACCTCTGCGGCCGGCTGCATGGCTCCGATCACGTCGCTATCACCTCCTCGGGCATGGCTGCGCTCTCGCTGGCACTGCTCTCGCAAGCCGCCAGTGGTGATCATGTTGTTGTCAGTAACCAGCTGTATGGGCAAAGCGAGTGGCTGCTGGCGAACGAGGCTCAACGATTTGGGATCTCCTCGACGCTGGTCGACAGCACCGACCTGGAGGCTGTCAAGGCTGCGGTCACAAGCCAAACGCGGCTGCTTGTTGTCGAGACGATCAGCAACCCGATGCTACGAGTTGCTGACCTGGCTGGCCTGGCTGAGATAGCTCACGAAGCAGGTGCCCTGCTGCTGGTTGATAACACCTTTGCAACTCCGGTGCTCTGCCAGCCACTGGCACACGGCGCGGACCTGGTGATGGAGAGTATCAGTAAGATCATGAATGGCCATGGCGATGTGATGCTTGGCCTGCTGGCTGGCAGCGAGTCCTGCTGGGATCGAGTCCCGACTGTGCTGGCAGGCTGGGGCTTCACCAGTGGTCCGATGAATAGCTGGCTGGCCACACGCGGCCTGGCGACGCTGCATCTACGAATCAGCCGGGCTGTGACAAATGCCCAGACGGTCGCCCAGTTCCTCGCCGAGCAACTGGCTGCCGGCCTGATCGAGGATGTGCAGTACCCGGGCCTGGAGTCCCACCCGGATCATGCCCTGGCGTGCCAGCAATTGAGTGGCGGATTTGGCCACATGATCAGCTTTCGCCTGGCGGGTGACGCTGACACGGCCGACCAGTTCCTGGCAGCCGCCGAGAGCCTCGCCTTCTGCCCCTCCCTGGGAGAGGCAACAACAACGCTCAGCCATCCGATGTCGACCAGCCATCGCAGACTGACGTCGGATCAGCAGCAGCAACTTGGTATCTCCGCAGGTACGATTCGACTGAGTGTCGGCATCGAGTCCGCGGAATTCATTCTGGATGCTCTTGCCAAGGGTCTGGCGGCCGTTAAATAGCCGCCGCGGGCGTGGGAATCTGGCCCGAAAAGAACAACTCCAGGCCGGGATCTGTTAGCTCAGTCCGCACCGGTCTGGACGTATCAGGGATGCTTCCTGTCTAATGTGGGAACGCGGGGCCTCCATTGGCTCCCGGTGTAAATCCGCAGGAGAACTTGATGTCGAAGAAAGAAGAAGCACTGGAAGTCGAGGGGACCGTCACCCAGGCGTTGGCGAACACGCGATTTCGCGTCCAACTTGAGAATGGTGCTCTCGTGCTGGCCCACGTTGCCGGCCGTATGCGAAAACACTTTATCCGCATCGTCCCAGGCGACCGAGTACGTGTCGAACTGTCGCCTTATGACCTTACCAAAGGTCGTATCACCTACCGTGAAAGGTAGTAGCAGGGGCCGCACGTCAGCGATCCGGCTCTTCCAAATCCCATCAGCCGGCGCGATCCGAGCGAGACTATTTTGGGATTTGCCTGCTCCCAGGGGTGTTTAGCGGCACTTTTTGCCAGCTAGAATGCAAGCCTGTCCTAATTAGCAGGCAGAAACTGGAAACCCGACCATAACGGGTGGGGTAGTGCCTGTGCTGATGCGATTCCAGCCTGTTCTGGCCATCAGCAATAGTGGAGGAATTCAGGACGAATCCTCCCAGGATTGATCGAGCCGGGACGGCATTTCCAACCAACACGTCCAGAAGTAGGTAAGCCAGCTCTCGTGAGCTGGTTCCACAAATCCCGAGGAGAATTGTGCCGTGATTAGGATTCAACAAAGACTGTTCGCTCTGCTTGCCGCCATAATGTTGCTGGCATCCAGTCAGGCATTTGCCCAGAAACCGATGCTGGTGATTTCGATCAGTAGCGTCGAGGAACTGGCCGAAGATGCCGGTTACCTGCTCCAGGCAGCTGAGATTCCCGGTCTCGATCAACAGATTCCTGCCCTGATCCAGACATTTGGCCAGGGCCTGGATGTGAAGAAGCCGATCGGCGCCGTGGTCCGAGCCAAGGGCATTGGCATCGAGGCGATCGCCTTTATCCCCGTTACAAACTTTGAAATCGCAATGGCACTTGTCGAAGCCAGCCTCGGTCCGGCACAGGATGCCGGTGATGGCGTCTTGCAGCTGCAGACTCCGTTGGCACCGATTTTTCTCAAGGAATCTGGCGGTTATGCCTACATTGCACAGTCCAAGGAACAGCTCGTCCAGCTGCCCGCCAATCCAGTCACGCTGCTGGGTGGTCTGGAGAAGCGATACGACTTTGCCATTCAAGCCAACATCCAGGCGATTCCTGAGTTGTATCGAAACCTGGTTGAATCCCAGCTCAAGACGGGTGTTGAACTCGGCCTGCAGCCGCTGCCGGGTGAATCCGACGAGCAGTATGAGATTCGCCGCCAGGTGACGCAGGCCCAGGTAGATCAGTTCATCACGATCCTGACCGAACTCGATTCGCTCACAATTGGGGCTTCGATTGATCGTACCGCCAAGAATATTCACTTCGACATGGAAATGACTGCCCTTGAGGGTACAAGCCTGGCGAGGCAGTCAGCCAACCTGACTCCCATGGAAACTGCCTTCAGCGGCTTCCTGCCAGCCAATGCCATCCTCTCGATGAATGTCACACAGAAAGTTGCTGCAGAGGATGTGCAGCAAGTGAAACTGATGTTGGATCTGGCTCAGCAAAATGTGGTCGCCGAGTTGGATAACGATCTCGGCCTGGAGGACCTTCAGCGAGATGCTCTCAAGAGCATGGTCGATGACGTCTTCTCCGTTGTCATCGACACGCTCCAGGGTGGTGCCATCGATGGTGCCGCTTCGGTCTCCGCAAATGGCTCTACCGTGTTGATGCTGGGTGGCTTCAAGGTTACCAACGGGCAGAAACTGGACGTTGCTTTCAAGCAACTGGTGGACCTGGCGAAAGATGAAACGGAAGTGCCGCCGATCAAGCTCAACGTTGACGAGCACAAGGGTGTGACTTTCCACACGGTCAGCGTGCCGCTGCCGGAATTCCCAGCGGAGCCACAGAAGGTCTTTGGCCCCAACCTGGAAATAGCAATCGGACTTGGCGACAACGGTGTCTACGTGGGGATCGGGCAGAATTGCCTGTCGGCCATCAAGAGCGCCATGGACACGTCGGCGGAGGGCAAGATTGTGCCGCCCCTGCAGATGTCTGTTTCCTTGGTCAAGGCACTTCAATTCGCCTCCAGGGTGGTAGATTTCCCGCCTGAACAGCAGGGGCTTGTTGACAAGCTACTGGCCTTACAGGGTAACGACAAGATTTCCATCACGATGGAGGGAATCCCCAGTGGCCAACGAGTCCGTCTCCAAGTGGATGAGGCAGTCATCAAGGCACTTGGCATCGCTTGGACGACGGTGGTCGCGGTGAGACAAGCACCAGCTTTCTAGGCTGCCGGTACTGACCTCGATTGCCCGTTACAAATGGGTGCTGAATTAACACACTGCCGGCTTTCATCTTCTCGATGATAGTCGGCAGTGTTTTTTCATCAGCGGCGAAAATACCAGGGCAGTTCGCCTGGCGAGAGAGAAACTGACATGTCTCCAACCGAGCCATTCCAGACAATCCGTCGTGAAATCGCCGGCCTGGCGATTGAGCAGTTGGTGTCGCAGTTCGGCACACCAAGCTACATTTACGACGGCCAGACAATTGTCACGCGGCTAAGAGAACTCGACCAGTTTGACGTCGTTCGTTACGCCATGAAAGCCAATTCGAATCTGGCGATCATTGACCTTGTTCGCCAGCATGGCGGGCGGGTTGATACCGTCAGTGCTGGCGAGATCCAGCGAGCCCAGGCCGCTGGTTTCCGCCTGGCTGGAAGTCACCTGGGGGAAGAGGCCATCCCCGAGGTCGTCTACACGGCAGACATCTTTGACCAGCAGGCGCTGCAGCTTGTGTTGGAACATGACCTGCATGTGAACGTTGGCTCGCTCGACATGATTGACCAGCTGGGTCAACAGCGACGAGGGGGTGATATCTCTTTACGCATCAACCCCGGCTTTGGCCACGGACATAGCCAGAAGACGAACACAGGTGGCGAGCAGTCCAAGCATGGGATCTGGCACGAGCAGCTGGCAGATTGCATCGAACGTGCTGCCCGATATGACATCCAGATCTCCGGGTTGCACATGCATATTGGCTCAGGCACAGATCTCGAGCACCTGGGTCGTGTTTGCGACTCCATGCTGACTGCGGCCCTGGCCGTGGGCGACAGCGTGCACAGCATCAGCGCCGGCGGCGGCTTGCCAGTCCCCTATCGCGACGATGAAGAGTTCATGGACCTGGGCCGCTACTACCAGCTCTGGGACGATGTCCGTCAGCAACTGCAGCAACAATCCGGACACCCGATCTCGCTGGAAATCGAACCGGGCCGATTCCTGGTCGCCGAGAGCGGCTTCCTGCTCTCCGAGATCCGAGCCATCAAGCAGATGGGTGACAACCTCTATTATCTCGTCGACGCGGGCTTTAATAACCTGGCGCGACCTATCCTGTACGGCGCCTATCACCCAATCTCGATTGTTCCCGCTGATGACACCCCCCGCCAGGACCAGCAGGTCATTGTTGGCGGGCCACTCTGTGAGTCCGGCGACATCTTCACTCAGCAAGAAGGCGGATTTGTATCGAGCCGGGTTTTGCCGAGGGCCGATATTGGTGAATATCTGGTGCTGGAATCGGCTGGGGCTTACGGTGCCGTGATGGGGTCCAACTATAACTCCAAGCCGTTTGCCGCTGAGGTCCTGCTGCTGAATGGCCAGGCCCAGCTTGTGCGAGAACGGCAGTCCTTTACCGATCTCGTTCGTGGCGAGAGAATTCCTGACTAGATCGTCGGTTGGTTAAGGCTGGCAGCCGCCCTATAATCAACGCTCCATTAAAACCAGTTGCCCAGCAGATCTGAAAAGACGAGTCGATGGCGAAACAGGGTCCACGCAAGAAGCTGCCGAAGGAATTGGCAGTCATCAATGCCGACAACTGCACGGGCTGTGAGTCCTGCCTGGAAGTCTGCCCGGTCGATTGCATCGAGCTGAGATCGATGGGCCACGGTATCAAGGGCAGCCAGTGTTGGTGCGAGATTGATCTTGAACGCTGTGTGGGCTGCGAAGTCTGCGTCCATATCCCACAGAAGAAAACCAACCCCTACGAATTGTTGGTCTGTCCCTGGGATGCGATCGAGATGATTCAGACCGAGCAGGTTGCCCAGGTGGTCGCCCAGATTGGCGGCCCGCCAGAGTATATCCATGAAAACTGGGACCGCCTGGTTGGTACGGCCCAGCATCTGGCTGAGCTGAAGGCGAGCAGCTAACCGGCTGGCTGAAGCGCGGCGCACAGAGCAGGTTGTGCCCCCTGTCGAAGGCAGAACGCTCCACCGCTGGCAGCGTCATACCAGCTGGGCTTCACAGGCTCTCAGATAGTCGATGCTTTCACGACAGAGTGCTTCGACGCCCGGTTCATAGTCAAATACTTCGACCGAGACCCAGCCGTCGTACTGGACATCCTTGAGTGTCTGCAGGATGGGTACAAAGTCGATATCACCCATGCCGGGTCCGCGCAAGTTGGCATCATTTGCGTGGAAGTGGATCATCAGCTGGTGAAACTCGCGGACAATATCGACGATCTCGTCGGGCTCACTCGACATCGCCTTCACATCCAGGTGAAGTTGAACGGCTGCGGAGTCGACTTTCTCGACCAGTTCCACACCCAGCCTGGCTGTGTTCAGAAAATCCCCCTCACCGGGACTAAGTGGCTCAATAGCAATCTGAACCCCACATTCTTCCAGCACGGGGACGACGCCACGCAGCACTTCAGCCGCATAGTCGGAGCCTGTTGCATGATCGATCCCGGGCAACAGGTTGCGTTGCTGTGGCGATCCCAGCACCATGATCGTGCCACCCAGGTCACGACAGAGTCGGGCCAGTTCAGCCATGTAATCAATAGTCCGTTGACGGACCTCCTGGTCCGGCGATGTCAGGTAGTACCCCTCGGTAAAGGCCAGTAGCCAGTGCAGCCCGATGGACTGCAGACCATACGACGTCACCTGGGCGCGAATCTCTGCTCGCTGGGCTGCCGGAATCTGGAATACATCCGGGTTGATAGTAAACGGTGCGAACTCGATACCGCTGTACCCGCATTCCACTGCCATCTGGAAGGCGTCATCGAATGACCATTCCTTGAAGGTCTCGTTACAGATTGCGTATTTCATGGTGCAGTTACCGTTGTTCTGGGTTAGTTATCAATCAGGCCTTGCGCCGGCGGCCCTTGGCAGTTGAGGGAGCACTGACAGTCGGTTCCGGAGCCCCGTCGAGTGGGTCCCCGGTTGTGATTTTATCCAGCCGTTGCTGGATCGCCTGGGCATAGTCGCTGGAAAGTTCGAAACCGAGATAACGACGGCCCAGTTTCTTGGCCACAGCCAGCGTTGTGCCACTACCGGCAAAAGGATCCAGTATCAGTTGGTCCGGCTGGCTGCTGACGCGGATGATCCTGCCCAGCAATTGTTCCGGCATCTGGCAGCCATGGAATCCGGCCCGTTCCTTGAAGGTCCCGGCGACGCGGGGAAAATACCAGGTATCCTCGCTGCCACTGAAACCCTGCGGTAGATCCTGTGGCCGCAGGATCCAGGTGTCATCCGGCAGCCGTCCGCGCGGGTTCGCTCTCTTGTCCGCATAAACCAGTTGTCGCGCCGAGGGGACGCGGATCTGGTCGTCATTGAAGATGAAATTGTCCGGGTCCTTGACCATGTGAAACAGGTGGGCGTGAGACCTGTTGAACTTCTTCTGGCAATTCACCCCGAAGGTGTAATACCAGATTACCCAGCTACGACAGTGAAGACCGAGCGTTCGCTGCATCAAGACCTTTAAATCGGCAGCGTACTCGTCGCCAATCGCCAGCCAGAAGGAGCCATCATTGCTGAGTACCCGCACCACCTGCTCAATCCACTCACGGCACCAGCAGAGGTACTCGTCGTCTTCCAGATTGTCCCGGTAGACGTCGTAGTCATAGCCAATGTTGAAGGGGGGATCGGCGAAAGCCAGCTGGACGGAACCATCCGCCAGTTGCTGGAACTGCTCAAGGCAATCCCCCTCAATAATGCAGTCGCTGTTCGTGGTCACGGCAGAATATCTCCCTGGTGGACCATCGTACCATGATCGGTGCGATAGCGCAGCAGTCGCACGGAGCCAGCAGGCACCCCGTTGTATTGGTCGATAGCGAAGAGGAAAATAGGAGCGGTTAATCATGGACTCGCAAGGAGCGATGCGATGCGGCAGAACTGTCGGCAGGGTGGAATCGTGCGGTTCCTGGCAGCTGCTGCGCTGCTCGGCCTCGTCACGCTCGCGGGCCATCTCACGCCAACTGGCGAGGCCAGGGAAAAGCCGGATCCAGCCGATTCGGTTGAGCGTGACTACAGCGACGAGCTGCCCCGTATCAAGCCAACCGAGCCGGCTGACGCACTTGCCACAATCCAGATCCTGCCGGGACTGCGTGTCGACCAACTGGCCCAGGAACCGCTGGTCACGGATCCGGTCGCGATGGCCTTCGATGCAGATGGCCGGCTCTTCGTCGTGCAGATGAACGGTTACAGCGAGGATGGTGAAAAACTGCTGGGCCAGGTCTGCCGGCTGAGCGACGAGGATGGTGATGGCTCGTTCGATCAGTCGACTGTTTATGCCAGCGGCCTCTCCTGGCCGACTGCCGTGACCTGTTTTGATGGTGGAATCTATGTCGGTGCACCGCCCCATATCTACTACTTCAAGGACACCACCGGAGATGGCAAGGCAAATATCAGTGAGATCGCCTTTACCGGATTCGGTCGCGGGAACGTGCAAGGGCTGCTGAATACCTTCAAGTGGGGACTCGATAACCGTATCCACGGCGCGACCAGCAGCAGTGGCGCGACAGTCACGCGGATCGGCGGCGAGCCGATGGAACCGCTGGTCTTGCGCGGCCGCGACTTTTCCTTTGATCCACGCAGCCGGGATATTATTGCCACCAGCGGCGGCGGGCAGCATGGCCTGAGTTTTGATCGCTGGGGGAACAAGTTCGTCTGTCGCAATAGCAACCACTTGCAACAGATCATGTACGACGACCGCTATGTCGCCCGCAACCCTTACCTCGCACCGCCGGCAGCACGGGTCGATATTGCCACGGACGGGCCGCAGGCAGATGTCTTTCGCGCCAGCCCGGTGGAACCCTGGCGGATTGTTCGCACGCGACTACGCAAACAGGGGATTGTGCCGGGGCCAGTTGAGGGTGGCGGGACTGCGGCCGGATACTTCACCGGCTCAACGGGAGTCACCATCTACCGGGGGAATGCCTGGCCGAGGGAGATGCAGGGACTCGCCGTGATCGGCGATGTGGGCAGTAACCTGGTGCATCGCAAACAGCTCACGCTCCAGGGAATTGGCTACCAGGGCCAGCGGCTTGATAAGCAGACGGAATTCCTGCGGTCGACCGATATCTGGTTTCGACCAGTCCAGTTTGCCAATGCGCCCGATGGCTGCCTCTACCTGGCCGATATGTACCGCGAGGTGATCGAGCATCCACTCAGCCTGCACCCTGTCATCAAGAAACACCTGGATTTGACCAGCGGCCGAGATCGAGGACGGATCTACCGAGTGGCGCCCGAGGGCTTTGTTCAACCGCCACCAGTCCGGCTGGCTGAGGCTTCCACGAAAGAGCTGGTACAGCTGCTCGATCACGACAATGGCTGGCATCGGGAAACAGCCCACCGACTCCTGTTTGAAAGACAGGATCTCTCCAGCATCAAGGACCTTGAACAGCTGGCAACCAGCGCCAGCCATCCGCAAGGGCGGATCCGCGTTCTCTGGACACTGGTCGGATTGCAACAGCTGCAGCCAGTGACCCTGCTGGCAGCGCTTGCGGACGAGCACCCTCGCGTACGGCAACACGCTGTGCGGTTGAGCGAGAACCTGCTGGATCGGTCGGCAGCCGTGCGGGACAAGCTGCTCGGCATGAACGACGACGATGACCTGCAGGTCCGATACCAGCTGGCCTTTACGCTTGGACAACTGGCCAACAGCGAACGCCGGAACAGGGCGCTGGCGGCAATTGCCCGCCAGTCACTGGACGAAACCTACCTGCGGATGGCGATCCAGAGTTCGCTGGTGGACGGTGCCGGTGAAGTGCTTGGTTTACTTGCCAGCGATCGCAAACTAACCAGTTCAGCAGCGGGCCAGCTGTTACTGGGTAGCCTGGCTGCCCAGATAGGTCGCCAGCAACAGGCACGAGATGTGGCCGGCCTGCTGCGACTGGCAAGTCAACTGGCCAAGTCGGATGCGGCGACCCTGCAGCTGATAGTCAAGTCCGTGGCGGCCAAACCGGGTAGCAACCTGGAAACACAGCTGGCTGCCGCCACCGGCGGTAAGGCGAGTGAATTACTGAAGTCGCTGGTCAGTCAAGCGAGTCGACAGTTGCAGGCAGGTGGAAAACCGGCTCAGCGGGTGCAAGCACTCGAGACCCTGCAACTTGCCAGCTTTGAGCAGACCAGCGCACTCTTCCCAGCCATGCTGGCTCCAACCCAGCCAGCCCAGGTCCAGCAAGCGGCCCTGGCCACGCTCTCCAGCTATCGCGACCCAGCCGTGGCCGACTTGTTACTGGAACACTGGGCCAGCTTCAGCCCTCGCCTGCGCGGCCAGGCGGGCGACCTGCTGCTCTCAAGGCCGGTCTGGGTGAAGCCCCTGCTGGCTGCAATTGAAGCCGGCAAGATCCGTCCCGGGGATGTGGCTCCCGATCGATATCGCATCCTGGCCGCCAGCGACGATAGCGAATTGGCCGGTCGAGCCAGTAAGCTACTGGCCCAGATGAAACTGACCGGCAGGGGGGATGTGGTCAAGCAATACCAGCAGGCACTCGAGTTGCCAGGGGATGCGACACGCGGCCAGGCGGTCTTCAAGAAAGTCTGTGCGGCCTGTCATCGACTGCAGGGAGTCGGTCATCAGCTGGCACCTAACCTGGCAGCAATGCGGAATCGCGGAGATGCAGCGATCGTCTCCAATGTGATGAACCCCAACCAGGAAGTGAATCCACAGTTCCTCAATTACACCGTGATCACCGCCGATGGGCGTACGCTGACAGGGATTATCGCCGAGGAGACAGCGACCAGTATTACCCTCAAGCGGGCGGAAAATGCCAGCGATGCAATCCTGCGGATTGATATCGATGCGATCCGCAGCACCGGCATGTCGTTGATGCCGGAAGGTATGGAGAAACAGATCGACGTTCAAGCAATGGCAGACTTGTTGGAATATCTGCGGTCCGTCGATTAGGCAGACGGCAGACTACCAGGAGAATCACGATGAAGAATAGAACTGACGGAATTAACCGGCGGACTTTCGGGCGTACGGCTGGATTGAGTGCAGCTGGCTGGCTGGCCGCCTCGAGTTCGCTGCCTGCCCGGGCAGCTAAAAAGAACCGCTACGTTGATATGCATACCCACCTGGGGCAGACCTGGAACAGTACCGAGTATCTGTCTGCTGAAGTGATGCTGCGCTGGATGGACTCGACGGGCATAGAGAAAGCAGTCGTCTTGCCACTGATCTCACCGGAATCATCCAGTTATCCGCTGACGCCGGATTTTGTCCTCAAGGAAACTCGCGAGCATCGCGATCGTCTGATTCCTTTTTGCAGTGTCGATCCACGCACGTCCTACCGCGGCGGCTTGAAGGGCCTGGTCGACATGCTGAATCGATACAAGGATGCCGGCGTCCGTGGCTTCGGCGAGCATAAGCCAGGCGTGGCGGTCGATGATCCCAGGAATATGATCATCTACGCAGCCTGTGCAGAGGCCAAGATTCCCCTGCTGTTTCATCTCGATAACCAGCGAAACACCGACAAGCCGGGCTTGCCGGGCTTGGAAAACGCCATTCGTCAGCATCCCGGCTGTGTTTTCATCGGACATGGACCAGGCTGGTGGGCATCGATATCGGGTGGCCTGTCGCAACAGGAGCTGGGCGGATATCCCAAGGGACCGACTGCAGCAGGCGGGGCAATCGATCGCTTGATGGAGAAATATGACAACATCTACGGTGACCTGTCCGCCGGCAGCGGAGCCAACTCGATCAGCAGGGACCTGGAGTTCGGCCACAAGTTCCTTGTCCGTCGCCAGGATCGCATCATGTTTGGTACCGACTATCTCTCTCCCGGACAGGAGATCCCCCAGTTTGAATTGTTCGAAGAAAAGCTCGAATTGCCGGCGGATGTTGCAGCGAAGATCCATCGCGACAACGCGCTGCGAGTGCTAGGACTGTCCTGATGGCAAACCTGGAAATGGGATTGTTGATCCTGGCAAGCGTTCACCTGCTGGCCTTTGGCTGCCTGCACATCTACATAACGGGCGGCCTGAAGAAGATCCAGAAGCTGAAGAATCTGCCGATGCCGCCAGATGATCTGCGGCTGCCGTCACTTTCGGTGGTCGTGGCGGCCCTCAACGAACAGGATCATATCGAGGGAACCCTGGTCTCGTTACTGGAACTCGATTACCTGCCACTGGAAGTTATTGTCATCAATGATCGTTCTACAGATTCAACGGCCGAGATGATCGAGCGGGTCGCGGACCAATATCCTGCTCTTGTCCAACTGCATATCGACTCGCTTCCGGATGGCTGGCTGGGCAAGAACCATGCTCTCCAGAAGGGCGCGGAGCAGGCGGCAGGGGAGTACATACTGTTTACGGACGCCGATGTGGTCTTTGAAACCCACTCGGTCCGTCGGGCGGTGGCCCATGCCGTTGAGCAGCAGGTGGATCACCTCACCGTCTTGCCACAAATTCAGATGCCAAGCTTGTTGCTTGAGTCCTTCGTGGTGAAGTTCGCACGCTTCTTCCTGCTCTACTTCAAACCCTGGAAAGTTCCTGACCCAAACAGCAGCGCTTATGTTGGTATCGGCGCCTTCAACCTGGTGCGGGCCGCTGCCTATCGTGAGGCCGGTTTGCATGAGCCGATTCGGATGAGGCCCGATGACGACGTGCAACTTGGCAAGTTGATGAAAACAACAGGTTTCCGGTCGCTGATGGTGGATGGCATGGATGAGCTGAGCGTGCCCTGGTATGGGTCGCTGGGTGAGTTGATACGGGGGCTGGAGAAAAACGTGCTGGCTGGCGTCGATTACCAGCTTAGCCGGATCGTGCTGGCGGTCAGTTCGCTGATCTGCTTTTACTTCTGGCCGTTCGTCGCACTGCTCGTAGTACCATCACCGGCGTGGTGGATTTACCTCTGGCTGTGTGAGATGATGCTGCTGAGCAGCATCCAGTCTGCTGTGCGATTGAAGGTGCGGTGGTGGGCGATGATACTCTATCCGCTGACCGTGCTGCTGTTCGCATATATCCTGACGCGGAACGTGTTTCTTACCTACTGGCGCGGCGGCATTCAATGGCGCGGCACGCACTATAGCCTCAAGCAACTACGGGCAAACAAGACATGAAGCGATCGTCCTTGCTGGCCAACCTGCTGGCCCTGGCCCTGTTGATTTCCTCTTCCAGCGTGGCCTCGGCCCAGTGGCAGGCGGGCTCGGCAGAGATCAAGATCACGCCCGACAAGTTGATCTGGATGTCGGGCTATGGCAGTCGCAATCACGTTGCCGAGGGCAAGCTGACCGACCTCTGGGCCAAGGCCCTGGTACTGGAAGATGCAGCTGGCAACCGCGGCGTCGTGATCACGCTGGACCTGGTTGGTATTGGCCGACTTACCGGCCAGGCGATCTGCCAGCAGCTGGAAAAGCAGTACTCGCTGTCTCGCTCCCAGGTGGCCATTTGCACGTCGCATACCCACACCGGTCCTGCCCTGCAGAACAACCTGCGGCCATTGCACTATCTCCAGGTGGATAAAGAGCAGCAGCAGGCGATTGATGAGTACACCGACTCGATGATCAACAAGGTTGTCGCGGTGGTTGGAATGGCGATCAAGAAGATGGTGCCGAGCGAGCTCTCCTGGGGCAGCGGCTATTGCACAGTGGCGGTCAACCGCAGAACCAACAGCGAGGCGATGGTCCCCCAGTTGCGGACCGCTGGAAAACTGGCTGGGCCCTTTGACCATGATGTTCCAGTCCTGGCGGTGCGGGATATGCAAGGCAACTTGACCACCGTGCTGTTTGGTTATGCCTGTCATTCGACCGTCCTGAGCTTCTACCAGTGGTCGGGCGACTATCCGGGATTTGCTCAGATCGAATTGGAGAAGCGACAGCCCGGCGCTATCGCCATGTTCTGGGCGGGCTGTGGAGCTGACCAGAATCCACTTCCTCGACGTACGCCGGAGCTGGCGCAGCAGTATGGCGCCCGGCTGGCCGCGGCCGCCGATGAGGTGCTGAAGGGAACGATGCGGCCGGTGACAGGCGCGCTGGAAACGCGATACCAGGAAGTTGAGCTGCCGCTGGCGCCGTTGCCTACGCGGGATGACCTGGTGGCCGCTACCAGCTCGAAGAATCGCTATGAAGCTGCCAGGGCGAAGATGTTACTCAAGCAGGTGGACGCCGGCCAGCCACTTGCCAAGACCTATCCTTACCCGATTGCCACCTGGAAATTTGGCGATGCAGCCAGCTGGGTTATTTTGGGTGGTGAAGTGGTCATCGACTACGCGATTCGTACCAAGCTGGAACTGGGTGGTAAAAAGGTCTGGGTTGCTGGCTACAGCAACGATGTGATGGCCTATATCCCTTCCCGCCGCGTGCTCACGGAGGGTGGCTACGAGGGTGGCAGCAGCATGGTCTATTATGGTCTGCCAGCTCACTGGGCCCCCGAGCTGGAAGAGATCATCATGCGCACGATTCACGCGCAGCTGGACTAGTCGAGGATAAACGTGCCGGCGATTTCTGCCCGGTCGTAATCCGCACTGCCAGTCAGGATCGTCAGGTTGGGAATCGGCTGGCAACTGCCACTGTGGTGCGTGTGACCACAAAGCACAGTCAGCTGCTTTTCTGGATGCAACTGCATCGTCTCCATCAGGACCTGGCCAATTGCCTGGCAGGTGAAATGGGGCGCCCATTCGTCATCGGCAACATCTCCCTCGTACCAGCAGGCGGCTCGCAAGGGGGGGACGTGCGTCAACAGGTAAACGTTGTCGCATGCAGCCAGCGCCAGATTCAACTGGCTGCTGATATGCTCAGCTGCCTCGTCGGCCAGTCGCTCGAGGATTGGCTGCCTTTCAACATGACCATAAGGCGCCAGTTCGGAGATCAGCCGGTAGTCATTCAACATCACCTGGGAGCGGCCATAATCGCCAATTCGGCCATCGGCCCAGCCATCATGGCCGAGCAGCCCGCTGCCGGGTGTGATCTCGACCCAGTCGCTGCTGGAGAGATAGTTCAGCCGGGGGTGGCTGTCACAAAGATCTGAGATCTCCCGACGGAGCTGGCGGATCGATCCGTGGTAATAGTCGTGGTTGCCCAGCACGAAGTAGATTGGCAGCTGCAGCTGTTGATCAAGTTTCTGCAGCCATTGCACAAGGCTGTCAGATTCTGCGATGTCTCCGGTCAGCCAGATCCCATCCGGCTGGTCCGCCCGCACCAAGTCTATCAACTGGTCCGCGGTCCCCGCGGCCATGTGGTTGAGATGAATATCGGTGATCCAACAGAGTCGGTGCATGAGGACTTATCAGGCAAGCGGTGTCTTGCTCGGTTCTCCCGGCAGTTCCTGAACATATCGTGGCACAGCGTATCCCGGCAGGTGCTGACGGAGCTCGCCAATGAGCTGCCGGCCCCGCTCGATCGGTACATGAAAGTGAGCTGTTCCGATGACCGGATCCAGTTGATGTAGATAGTAGGGCAGCACATTCAATTCGATCAACCGCCGGGACAACGCAGCCAGCTGGTCCGCGGTGTCATTCACGTTTTTGAGCAAGACGGACTGGTTTAGCAACATCATGCCAACATGGCTGAGGCGAGCCAGGCTGGCAGCGACATTGTGATCCAGCTCCGCAGCGTGGTTGGCGTGGATGACCATGATCAGCTGCAAGCGTGAGCTGGCTAGCCAGCGAAGCATGGCGGCACAGACTCGCTCAGGGACCATGATCGGCAGCCGGGTGTGAATCCGCAGCCGCTGCAGGTGAGGAATCGCTGACAGCTGTTCCACCAGCTGAGCCAGTTTGTCGTCGACCAGCATCAAGGGGTCGCCACCGCTGAGGATCACCTCCTCGATGCTCTGATCGAGGCGGAGTGAATCGAGTGCGGGCTGCCATTGTTGCAGCGAATGGGGCAACTGCTGGTATGGAAACTCGCGGCGGAAACAATATCGGCAGTGGATTGCACAGGCACCGGTGGTCACCAGCAAGGCACGCCGATTGTACTTCTGCAGGAAACCGGGCGGCTGATCGAGCTGTTGTTCCGCCAGCGGATCGGCCGAGTAGCCTGGTTGTGGCAGCTGTTCCTGGCTGTCGGGCAGCAACTGCAGCAGCAGGGGGTCGTGCGGGTCTCCCGGCCGGATGCGGTCCACAAACGGTCGCGGAGCGAACAATGGGAAGCTGCCAGCGGCTGCCTGAGCTGGCTCGGCCATCGAGGCAGGTAACTGCAGCAACTGGCAGAGCTCGGCGGGATCCCGGATCGCCTGCTTGATTTGAAGCTGCCAGGCGGGCAACGAATTGCTGGTGGCCGGGCTGTTCTGAAGTGCGGTGTCAGCGATCAGCATGCCAGCGACCTGCTTTCGTTCAAAACGTTGAGTTGGTAGATTTTCAGTTGCGGGTTTGTGGTCCGTTGATTTTATGGAATCAGCCAGCGAAGGCCACATCAACCCGGTATCACAGCGTGGCCGGGTGCCGGCCCATGCGATAGCTCGAATCCTGTCAGGCAACACTGGTATATCGTGGCAACATACAAGACAAACGACTTCCGCAAGGGTCTGAAAGTACAAATTGACGGCGAACCGTACTTGATGATCGAAATGAACTTTGTCAAACCCGGCAAGGGGAATGCATTTTACAAGTGCAAGCTCCGTAACCTGGTTCGAAACACGGTCCTTGACCGGACCTACAAGGGTGGTGAGTCACTGGAATCGGCTGATGTCGAGGACTTTGATGTCCAGTACATCTACCGGCAGGGTGAGACCTTTGTCTTCATGAACGAGAAGACGTATGACCAGTACGAACTGACGCCCGAACAGGTCGACGATAACTGGCGATACCTGACCGAGGGTCTGCGCTGTTCGCTGGTTCTGTTCGATGGGAACCCGTTGACCATGACACCTCCCAATCATGTCGAGTTGACGGTTGAATATTGTGAGCCTGGGGCCAAGGGTGACACCGCTACGAATGTCACCAAGCCGGTCAAGGTGGAGACTGGCGCCGAGTTTCTCTGCCCCTCTTTTATCGATATTGGTAACGTGATCAAAATTGATACTCGCAGTGGTGACTATGTGGAGCGGGTGAGCACCAAGTGAGCCCTGGGCCGTGATGGCGTATCTGCTTGCTGTAAACGGGATGGATGAAGGGCGCCAATACCCGCTCGCTGAGGGCCGCGTATTGATCGGCCGGGCCGTCGAATGCAACCTGCTGCTGGATGCTGAATCGGTCAGCCGCCACCATGCGACCGTGCACTGTCATGGCCTGCGATGCACGCTGGAAGACCACGACAGTCGCAACGGTACCTACTTGAACAAGCTGCCAGTTCGTGAGCTGACGGTGCTGTCCGACGGAGATCAGCTGCGGATTGGCGACCTCGAGTTTGCCGTGCACTTCCAGCCGCTGGAAGCAGACACGGCTGCCATAGAAGCTCCGCCGGCCGGCGACGAATGCCTGGCCGCGGTTGGCCTCGATATGCTGCAGGCCAGGGCGCGAATCTGGCAGCTGGCCCGCTCATTTTTTGACCAGCGAGGTTTTATCGAAGTCGATACGCCGGTCGTCTCCGCTGATACCGTGGTGGATCGTCACATCGAACCGATCCCGGTCACGATCTCCGGCAGACGGATGTGGCTGCAGACGTCTCCCGAGTTTGCCATGAAAAGGCTGCTCGCCAGTGGTGCCGAGGCGATTTACCAGTTGACGCATGCCTTCCGTGACGAGGAGCAGGGACGTCGGCACAATCCGGAATTCAGCATGCTGGAGTGGTACCGGCTGGGCGATTCCATGACAGCTGCGATCGACCTGCTGGATGAGTTGAGCCAGCACCTGCTGGGAGTCGGCCCGGCCCGCCGCCTCAGCTATCAGCAGGCATTCCAGCAGCGACTGGAATTTGATCCACTGAGCGGCAGCACCAGCCAGCTACTGGCCCTGATCGCACAACTTGATTTTCAACCACCTGATGACTGGCGCAGCATGGACCGGGGGGACTGGCTTGATCTGCTGATGGTTGAGTTTATTGAGCCCCGGCTGGCTGATCAGCCGACCATCCTGTTTGATTATCCAGCCAGCCAGGCGGCGCTGGCCCAGTTGCGTGACGGCGATCCTCCAGTGGCAGAGCGTTTTGAGTTGTACGTGAATGGAGTTGAGCTGGCTAACGGCTATCACGAGTTGCTGGATCCGGCAGAGTTGTTGGAACGGAATCGACAGGTTAACCAGCAGCGGCGGTCTGATGGCCGAGCTGAGTTGCCCGAGCAGAGCTACCTGCTGGATGCCATGCGGCAGGGACTGGGTGACTGCTGTGGCGTTGCCATGGGGATGGACCGGCTGCTCATGGTGGCAGAAGGTAAATCGGACATTGCTGAGGTGATGCCGTTCCCATTTCCCCGCGCCTGAGCTGGAGCGGATGATTATCCGCTGGCGAAGAGCGCGGCGCTGCACATCACCATTAGCGCGAGCAGCGCTGGTGGATTTCAAAACGACAGGCGTGATCGTTCTGTTCGTCCGCTTCCTGTAGCTCGGATTCCAGTAACTGCCACTGCTGCATATCCAGCTCTGGTAAATGGATGTCGCCATCGACATGGGCCAGCACGCGGGTCAGGTAGAGTCGTTCTGCCAGGGGCAGGGCAGCGGCGTAAACGGAGCTGCCTCCGACAACAAACGCCTCGCTGTCCTGGCTGGCCAATTGGCAGGCGTCCGCCAGCGAGCTGGCGACCAGGGCCCCCTCAATGGCGTAATCCTCCTGTCGGCTGAGAATGATGGTTGTGCGGCCCGGCAGCAGGCGTCCGATCGATTCATAGGTCGACCTGCCCATGATGATGTGATGGCCGATGGTGATCCGCTTGAATCGCTGCAGGTCGGCACGCAGGTGCCAGGGCAGGGCGCCCTCACGACCAATCACGTGGTTTTCAGCAACGGCGACGATGACTGACAGTTTCATGGAGAGCGTGTGACAATCTCTAGACTGCCACCGGCGCCTTGATGTGCGGATGGGGCAGGTACTGGCTGAGGGTGAAATCCTCGAAGCGGAAATCCTCAAGCACACCGACCTGGTCATTGAGTGTCATGGTTGGCAGTGAATGTGGCTCGCGATCGATCTGCAGGCGGGCCTGCTCGAGATGATTGGTGTAGAGATGGGCATCGCCGAGCGTGTGGACAAAGTCACCGAGTGCGAGTCCTGTCACCTGGGCCATCATCATGGTCAACAGTGCGTAGGAGGCAATATTAAAGGGAACTCCCAGGAAAACATCGGCACTGCGCTGGTAAAGCTGGCAGGAGAGCTTGCCGTCGGCCACGTAAAACTGGAATAGCAGGTGGCAGGGGGGCAGGGCCATTTCGGCCAGTTGACCGACGTTCCAGGCACTGACAATCAGTCGCCGGGAGTCCGGGTTATGGCGAATCTGCTCAACCAGCTCAGCAATCTGGTCGATCGCCTTGCCATCGGAGCCAGGCCAGCTTCTCCACTGCTTGCCATAGATCGGACCGAGGTTGCCATCTTCATCGGCCCAGGCGTCCCAGATCCGTACCTCGTTCTCCTTCAGGTAGGCAATATTGGTATCGCCTTGCAGGAACCAGAGTAACTCGTGGATGATCGAGCTGAGGTGAAGTTTCTTGGTGGTCATCAGCGGGAAGCCGTCGGCCAGGTCGAATCGCATCTGGTGGCCAAACAGGCTGAGCGTGCCGGTGCCGGTACGATCCTGCTTTTCGACTCCGTCGTCGAGGATCCGTTGCATCAGGTCCAGGTATTGCCGCATCAGCTGGTCTCGTTCGGTCGAGTTGACTCGGGTCGCGTTGTATTCCAGGTCCAGTGCCGGTCGCTACTGGCATCTACCGTCGCCGGGTCCAGCCCCAGCCTCGAGACAAGCTCGCGAATTTCATCCAGGCTGAGTGCGGCCCGCAGCGAGTCGTCGAACATCTGTCGCTGGTGGTCGTTTTCATCGCCAGCATGGGACTGCACAAGTTGTTCGACCTGCTCGTCCGTCGCGGGTCGCATCAAGTCGCGAAAGAAGAGTCGACCCCCGGGTCGCACAACCCTGGTTGCTTCCAATAGCACATCGTAGGGATCGGGGATGTGATGGACAATGCTGTTTGAAATCACAGCATCAAACATCTGGTCTTCGTAAGGAAGCTGCTTGGCATCCACATGCTCCAGCTGGATTCTCTCAATCAAGCCAGCTGATTCGACGTTGTAAACGGCCAGGTCGAGCATCTCGACTGCCAGGTCCACGGCCAGCAATCGGCAACTGGAATGATGCTGGCAGAGCTCCACCGGAATCTGGGCCGTGCCGGTGCCGAGGTCGAGCAGATCGTCGCCAGGCAGGCCGGCGGCCAGCAGGTCAGCGACGAACAGCTGGTTGACCTGGCTATGGTCCATCGAGTCATAGTCGACAGCTTCCAGGCGGCTGTCCATCACTTCCGGCTCCAGGACTCGCTCAAGCGACATGACTGCATGCTTCCAGTTGTAGTGGTTGGGCTCTCCTGGCAATTCATGTCAGCCAGGGACAACCGGCAGCATAACCAACGGATCCGACTCAGTGAATGAACGGTAAAGCGAACTTTTTCAAATCCGTTCCGTAGAGTAAGGTGGAAATGATGACCAAGACCCCTGCGCAGAACCCCGAACCTGGGGCCCAGGTGACGGATGAACAGCTCCTCGTCAAATATCGGACGGACGGAGACCGGGAAGCGTATGCGCAGCTGGTTCAGCGATACGAGCGGCAGCTTTACAGTTACCTGCGTCGCTACCTGGGGCATGCAGAAATGGCCGAGGATGTTTTCCAGGCAACTTTTCTGCAGGTGCATCTAAAGTGCGATCGGTTTGATGAGACGCGGCGATTTCGCCCCTGGCTCTATACCGTGGCGACGAATCAGGCAATTGATGCTCAGCGGCGGAACAAGCGGCATCGGATGGTGAGCCTGGATCGTGGTAGCAGTAGCGAGGACGTCGATATTGGCACACTGGTGAACTTACTGGAGGGCAAGGAATCTGATCCGCTGGAAAATGTTAGCCAGTTGGAGCGGGGTCAGTGGGTGCAGGATGCGATTGATCAATTGTCCGAGGCGATGCGTAGTGTGATAGAGCTTGTTTACTACCAGGGGATGAAGTACCGCGAGGCGGCGGAGATCCTGGACATTCCCGTGGGTACCGTGAAGAGCCGGCTGCATGCAGCCATCATCAAGCTTTACGAGTCATGGAACGAAGAGCAATGAAATACGACCTGGTTGGATATCTGCTCGGTGCGCTGGAATCGGCCGAGCATTCGGAAGTTGCCGACGCGCTCAAACAGGATGCGCGGTTGCGGCAACAACTCGCCAGACTGGTAGATCGACTGGAACCACTGGAGGCCTGTCGGCACCTGGAACCGCCAGCTGGACTGGCTCGTAAAACTCTCGAGGCAGTCTTTGCTGAAGATCAACCGGTCAGCCTGCCAGGCAACGCATTCAGCGCCCAGCAGGGTGAGCGAGGAGTCCATGGCGGCTGGTCGCTGCTGGATGGGCTGTTTGCCGTCGGACTGGTGCTGATCCTGGCCCTGCTGTTGCTGCCCGCCGTGGTTAACAGCCGCTTCATGGCCGACATCCGCGCCTGCCAGAATAATCTGCGCGAGATCGGATCAGCGATGCGACAGTACAGCGATATCCACCAGGGTTATTTCCCGGTCATACCGAGTGACGGAAATTTGGCAGTGGCCGGCGCCTATTCGCAGATCCTGGTTGACAACGGCCTGCTGCAAGATCGCCGACTGGTCTATTGCCCCGCGGCAGCAGGTATTCCCGATCGGATGTCGGTGCAGCCAGTTACTGAAGGTCTGCTGCCATCGCTGGATGATACCCAGCTGGCCATGCTGCAAGAGGATATTGGCGGCGACTATGGCTACAACATCGGCTATGTGCGGAATGGCAACTATCGGCCACATCGAAACTTGCGGCGACCCTATTTCCCCTTGATGGCGGATACGCCGAGCCTGGCGACTACAACGCGAGCCAGTATGAACCATGACGGGATGGGCCAGAATGTGCTGTTTGAAGATGGCAGCGTGCGGTTCCTGCGTGAAAGTGAGACCCCGCAGCACGATATGCTCTACCTCAGCGACCGCGGCCGGATTGAACCGGGCCGCCATCAGAATGACTCGGTCATCGTGGAAAGCTCCCGGCCGATTCTGCCAGTCCAGCTGATGAACCAGTAGCTGCCCGTACCCCACTGCCAAACGGGTACCAAGTAGTTAATTTCTCAGCGGATGCTGTTTCAGAATCGGCGCCTCGTCAGCAATCGTCATGGCGACTTCGATTGCCGGCCGCCAGTAACAATTAAGCTGCTCATCATTGCGGACAATACGAGCAGGCAGGCAGGAGACAAAACTGCAGGCGATGCGATCATTCAGCGTTTCATGACCTGTCGGTTGCTTGCTGCTGGTCTGCAGGCTGCGGACCAGCGAGTTGCGCAGCAAGGACGACTGGAGTTCATCCAAGGGCCCATTGTCTGCATAGTCCAGCACGCGCTGTTTGTTCAATCCAAGGTCAGCAACGTCGACCAGCGGGACGAGATTGCCGAGCAGCATGTCTGTCCAGCGATCGCTGCGATGGGCGATCACCTGGAATTGTTTGAGCCACAGCCTGCGGGCCTTCAGCAACTGGTGAACCTGTCGACGGACAACGGCGTGGCTTGTCACCAGGTGCTCAAAAATCGGTGAGACAGCTGGCATTCCCAGGCGGGCAACGGCCGCCGTGGTCCGCACCAGGATCTCGCTGACAAGTAACTCATGGACAATTGCGGGCCGCAGCCGCCAGGCAGGCGACGAGGCAATGCTACGAAAGCGTTCTGACCATCTCTCCAGCCGCTGCCGGCTGGCGTCCAGGTGGGCAGTCAGCAGGCTGTGTGCAGGTACATCATCTGTTGGTGACATATCTGTCGCTCGGCTCACCAGGGCCAGCCCCAGTTCGGCATGTTGAATCGCTTTCACAGCCCCACTCCCCAGGTTTTGATTGTCTTGGCATCGTGCCGACCAGCCGCATGAGCTGGCTCTTACAGGGGAGTAGATTTGCAAAGCCTGTGCCGATGCGCAGGATGCGCTCAAAACAAGGGTGTTTTGAGCGCTGGGAGGATGAGGGGTGATGCCAAAAGGCAACATCAGCGCTGCCCTGGCCTTCTATTCTTGTTCCAGCGTGCGGCTTCGAATCCGCTCCCTGTGCGCCACGCGATCCCGGATATCCTGCAAGCTATCCTTGGGAGTAGCCTCAATCAGCCGGCGTGTGTAGTCCTGCTGGGGATTTTCATAGATTGCATCGGACGGACCGAACTCGACGAACGTGCCGTCATGCATCACGGCCATCATGTCGGACATGAACTTGACCACTGAGAGATCGTGGCTGATGAAGATATAGGTCAGTCCGCGCGTCTCCTGCAAGTCCTTGAGCAGGTTCAGCACCTGGGCCTGGACGGAGACATCGAGCGCGGAGACCGATTCATCGCAGATGATGAACGACGGTTCGACAGCTAGCGCCCGGGCAATACAGATCCGCTGACGCTGGCCGCCGGAGAATTCATGGGGATAGCGGCCGAGGTGTTCTGTTTCCAGATCGACTTCTTCCAGCAGCTTGACAGCCAGGTCAATCCGATCCTGCTTGGAGGACCCGATCTTGTGCAGCTTCATCGGCTCAATCAGAGCTGTCTGGACAGTCATGCGCGGGTTGAGTGAACCATAGGGGTCCTGGAAGATGATCTGCATCTGGCTGCGCAACTTCCTTAGCTTGCTGCCGCTTTGCTTATCAATCTGAATCCCGTCGTATGTCATCGTCTCGACGCTGGAGTGAACCAGCCTCAGCAATGCTCGCCCGGTGGTGGTCTTGCCGCAACCGCTTTCACCGACCAGCCCCAGGGTCTGGCCTCGATAGACATCAAAGTCGATACCATCGACCGCCTTGACGTGGCCAACGGTCCGCATCAACAGACCCCGTCGGACGGGGAAATGAACTTTCATGCCTCGCACGCTGACCAGAGGTGCCTGGTCTTCATCCACGGTCGTCGCCTCACGGCCATAAGAGGAGGGATCGTCGCTGTATCCCAGCGCCTCGAGTTGGCTGACTGGATGGAGCAATCGTCCGCGACCGTGATTCTTGAAGTACTCCGTCCTCTCATCGCTGGTTTCCTTGCTGGTAATATCCAGCGTGCCGTCTTCCAGCTCGGTGGTCTCCATAAAGTCGAGGACAGTTGGTAATCGCTTGTAGGGCGAATCAAGCCGCGGGCGACAGGCCAGCAGACCCCTGGTGTAGGGATGCTGTGGGTTGCTGAAGATATCCAGCACGGGCCCCTGCTCAACCACCTTGCCGCCGAACATCACAACCACATGGTCGGCGATTTCGGCAATCACTCCCAGGTCATGAGTGATAAACAGGATGGACATGCCTCGTTCGTCACGCAACTGCCGAATCAGATCGAGAATCTGTTGCTGGATTGTCACATCCAGCGCTGTGGTCGGTTCGTCTGCGATCAGCAACTGTGGATTACAGGCCAGGGCCATGGCGATCATGACTCGCTGCTTCTGGCCGCCTGACATCTGGTGTGGATAGTAATGAAACCGTGACTCTGGATCAGGCAGCCCGACTTCCTGGAACAACTCGACCGTGCGATCGAATGCCTCAGTCCGACTCAGCTGCTGGTGCTGGATGATCGCCTCGGCGACCTGCTTGCCTACCTTGTGGACCGGGTTCAGTGAGGACATCGGTTCCTGGAAGATCATGCTGATCTCAGAACCCCTGATTTTCCTCATTTCTGCTTCCTTGAGGTCCATCAGGTTATTTCCAAGGAAGGAAATAGTGCCACCATGAATCTGGGCAGTTGCAGCCAGCAGGCGCATGATTGAGAGCGAGGTGACAGACTTGCCGGAACCGGACTCACCTACCACACCGATCGTCCGTTCCGGCTCGATCTGGAAGGAAACATCGTCCACAGCCTTAACGACACCGCGTTCGGTGTGAAAGTAGGTCTGCAGGTTGTTGACTTCGATGACAGCAGTCATGGCTGGCTAATGTCCCGGGTCTGCGAGGCGTGGATCAGTGGCTTCCTGGATACCTTCACCAATCAGGTTGTATGCCAGGACTGTCAGGAAAATGGCGATGCCGGGAAATACCAGCTGCCACCAGTAACCGGATTGCAGAGTCTCCTTGCCGGAATTCAAGACGGTACCCCAGCTGGGATTGGGCGGGGGTGCTCCGAAACCGAGCAGGCTAAGTCCCGCTTCAATCAGAATGGCGGCGGCAATACCAAAGGCAATCGGCACCATCACTGGTGCCAGTGCATTGGGAAGAATGTGGCGAAAGATGATTCTTGCACGACCAGCTCCGAGACTGCGCGCAGCCGCCACGAACTCGGATTCACGCAGCCTGAGAAACTCACCGCGCGTAAGTCGGGCTATACCTGTCCAGCCGGTTAATCCCAGCACCGCCATCATGTGCCAGATGCTTGGCCGCTCAATCACGGCCAACAAAGCGAGAATCAAAACCAGGCTGGGAATACACATCACGACCTCGATAATGCGACTCAGCACAATATCGGTCTTGCCACCCATGTAACCTGCGATGGCACCCACGGTGATACCAATCAACCCGGCGATTCCGGTCGAGACAAAGCCAACCAGCAGCGCGATCCGCGTGCCATGAATCATGCTGGCAAAGATGTCAAAGCCTGTCTTGAAAGTGCCGAACAGGTTCTGCCTGCTGGGACCACCTTCGGCCCCATAAGGATTCCCCTTGCCCCCTTCCCATTCGTTGTCACGCACGGGCCGGTAGGGATCCTGGTAGACCAGCGGCCAGATCGCCCAGCTGTCGGGGTCCTTCTTTTTCAGGTTGCGGGGATAGATACGCCGGAACCTGTCCTTCTGGAAAATCGGGTTTTCCCAGCTGCGGTTGAAATAACCCATGCAGGGGAAGTAGAGCGAACCCTTGTACTTGCAGACGATCGGTTTTGTGCCAGCGATCATCGGTGAGAAAATGGCCACCAGCGAGAGGAAGACGATGAAGTACGTCGCTAGCATGGATAGCCTGCGACGCCTGAAGCGGCGCCACGCTTGCCGCCAGAAGCCGATCGACGGGGCCGGTTTGTCAGGTCTGTCGTCGCCCATGGTTTCTCTAACTGAACTTGATGCGTGGATCAACAAATGCGTACATGATGTCGGCAAACAGCTGCCCAAGCAGTGTGAGGATGGAGAACATCAGCGTCAGGGCCATGATGGTCGGATAATCACGGCTGACGATGGAAAAGAAGAACAGCTGACCCATGCCAGGCCAGTTGAAAATCTGCTCCAGGATGATGGCGCCACTGAGCAGGCCTGGCAAAGTCAGCCCCATTAGCGTGACAAAGGGGATCAAGGTGTTGCGGAAAGCATGGTGAATCAATATCCGTGCGGGCCCCAGGCCCTTGGCTCTGGCAGTGCGAATGTAGTCCTGCCGAATGACCTCTTCCATGTTGGCTCGTACAAAACGGCAGTAGTAAGCCAGGCTGCCGTAGGTAAAGCATGTGACCGGCAGGATCATGTGCCGCATCTGATCCCAGACCTGTTCGAGACTGCCCATGTCATCAAAGTTGCTGCTGCGGTCACCAAGCAGCGGCAACTCCAGCCAGGTGCCGCTAAACTTCACAGCAAACAACAGTTGCAGGAACAGCGCAGCAACGAACGAGGGAAATGAATAGAGCATGTAGAGGAAGAAGCTCATCACCCTTTCGTCCGCTTTGCCACTCCGTACTGTGGAAACCAGGCCCAGCGGAATTGCCAGCAGGTAGGTCAGCAGCAGGGAGGTCAGCGAAAGCTTGAGCGTCGGACCAATCCGCTGAGCAATCAGCTCTGAAACAGGTTTCTTCTGCGAGAAGCTGTTACCAAAATCAAGCGCGACGGTGTTCTTGAGCCAGTGGTAATAGGCTTCATGCCAGGGCTTGTCGAGGCCGTAGACTGCCGACATGCGATCCACGTCGGCCTTACTTGGCATCTTGCTCGGATCCATCATCGCCGGATCCGCATCCAGCGGACTACCCGGCATGTGACGGATCAGCGCATAGATCACAAAGGTGATCAGGATCAGCGTGAGCAGGCCGATCAGCAGGCGACGAATCAGATAGGGGAGCATCGACCGTTCCCGAGACAAGTTCGCTCAGGCAGTAAGCATCCTGAGCCAGAGCGACTTTACTGCATCACCGGCGACTTGAAAATACTTCCTTCACCCGGACCATAGTTATAAGGTCCGCGTGGACTGAAGTTGTAACCACGTAATTGCTTGCTAAAGGCGAAATAGGAATTGCGGAAGTAGAGCCAGGTGTAGGGTTGGTCTTCGTACAGTTTCAAGTGGATTTGCTGGTAGATTGCCCGACGCTTGTCGGGATCCAGTTCGTACTTGCCATCGAAAAACAACTTGTCAATTTCAGGATTGCTATAGCAGACATAGTTGCGGCCGCTATCAATCGCCTTCGTTGTCCACAAGTTGTCGCTGGTGTCGGGATCCGTACCTGTACCCCAGCCGGCGAACTGGGCATGGAACTTGTGCTCCCGGGCAGTTTGCTGAAGCACTGTGAACTCGACCGGACGGACGTGACAGTCGACGCCGATCTGGTCGAGATTTTCAGCCAGCAATTCACATAATGCGATTCGATCGGGCCGGTTGCTGGTGACAATCGTAAATTCGAACTTGAGTCGCTTCACACCATTCAACTGACCATCAAACTCCGGGTCGGTGAAAGCCATGCCGTCGAGTACACCATCGCCGTCCGTGTCTTCCCAGCCCGCCTCTGCGAGCAGGTCTTCGGCCTTGTCAAAATCCTGCTTACCGGCCGTCGGCGCTGTGTCGGGTGCCCATGGACTGGTGCGGTGAAAAACGCCAGTCGATTGCTCGTCCATGCCCTTGCGATGCCGCGTCATCAACTCCGCGTGATTAAAAGCAAGTCCCATCGCCTTGCGAACTCGTACATCACGGAAGAAGGGTGACCGCAGGTTCCAGCCAAAGTAAAAGTAGACCCACTCAATGTCGTAAGCCTTGATGTTCTTGCTCTCAAAATCGTCCGTGTCGGTCTGCTCAGTCCATTGCTCAGGCGTGAGGATCATCTCCTCCAGGTCGCCCTTCTTCATCGACAACAGAGCGGTGCTGGGGTCGTTGATGATGACAAAGCGGATCGTCTTGAAGTAGGGAATATCGCGGACCTGTTCACCGTTGACGGTGTGATAACCGTCGCGGCGCTCGAGCACGATCTCCTGCCCTCGCACCCGCTTGGTAATCGTGTAGGCACCACCTGTAACCGGATTCTCATCTTGCTCCACGTGGTAGGCGCTGGACGCCATCGTCGGATCCTCAGCCACGGAATTCTCGTATATGTGCTTGGGGATGATCGGGAACATGATGTTCCAGATGTTGGTCGCCAGTGGGTCCGGGTGAAAGAAGATCACCGTCTTGTCATCGTAGGCTTTGACGCCACGCAGCTGATCCGTGCCGCTCCGTACAGCTGGCACGGGCACCTTGGATGTCATGATCACCCGGTAGGAGAATTCAACGTCGTGAGCCGTGATCCTGGTGCCGTCGGACCAGAACAGGTCGTCACGCAGGACAACCTTGTCGAACAGGCCGTCGTCGCTGTATTGCCACGAGACGATTGAGTCTTGTGCGCCGTAGGGAGTGAAAGTCCAGTCGAAGCCAAACAGGCCAAAGTTGATCAGCCCGGAGACGTCGAATTCAGCCGAAGAACTCATCATGATGCCGTTGGTGCTCTTGACGTCACCTGACGTATGGCGACTCCAGCTGGCATCGTAATTCACGCCGGATCCATCAGTGTTCGCCAGCCGGCCCATGGCGGAACGGATCTTCAGGTTAATGGCGTTTGTGGTATTCGTCATATTCAGCGCTTCTTGCACCGTGGCCAGTGGCTCTTCACCCTCCTGCCGCTGCCGCATCAAATCCATCGCATCAAGCACTGGCTTGTCGAGCCAGGTGTTGTTGTCCACGATATCAGCCAGCGGCGGAAAATCGCTGTCATTCATCGGGACCAGGTCGCCCAGCACAAACGCGACATTTTCATCACCACCATCCTCGACTGTCTGGTCGGTTGTCTTGGTGTTGGCGTTACCGGAATTCGATCGGGTAACGTGTACTGTCTTGAGCTGCTCATTCAGCTTGTCCAGCAGAGCCTTGTCCTGGCCGATATATTCTGCCAGCAGTGCAGGCGTGGTTTCATACGCCGCCACCATCTCACCGCCGTTGGCTTTCAATTCGGCTGCCAGCGTTTCAAGCTGCGTGGTGGCAGATATATAGTTTTTGTCCGAAACGGGTATCTCCGGCGCAGATAGATTGTTGTTCGACGAGTCGTCATCATTCGATCCCGAACAACCGGGCAACAAGGCCACGGCAGCGATAGCCGCACAAAGAACTGCGAGATTCCTGAGGAGGGTCATGTTTCTGAACTCCTGGCGATGAAAATGAAGCCTGGTGATTGCCAAAAAAGTGCTGACGCATGGCCGCGCTGCGATGCAGGTGCCTGCGAATGGACGTACTCATGACCCGGCTCCCTGCGGGTCTCTTCCACTGGGGATTATAGGCAATATCCGCGCTGGATTGCGCCACCCCTGCTGATCCCAATAGCTGCTTTTTACCTCAATCACTGCACCAGGCTACGGCAACTGGCGAGTGCCGCCAGCAGCTGATCACATTCTGCTGCCTGATGATTGTAGGAAATACTGATCCTCAGCAGTGATTGGCCCTCGGGTACCGTCGGTGGGCGAATGGCGGGAACCAGCAGGCCCTGTTGACGAAGTTGTGATGAGAGCTGCAGCGCAAGGCCGGGATCCCCCACCCGGATGGCAATCAGCTGGCTGGCATGGTCGCACACCTGCCAGCCCTGTTGACCAAGTTGCTGTCTCAGCTGAGCTGCTTGTGCCAGTAGCTGCTGACGTCGCTCGGGCTGCTCGTCAACCCAGCGGAGTGCTTGCAGGGCTGCGGCAGCCAGTGGTGGCGGCGGCGCGGTAGAGAAAACATAGCTGCGAGCACGGTTCGACAACCACTGGATCAACTGCGCCGAACCAGCCACGAAACCCCCGGCCGAGCCAAGCGCCTTGCTCAGCGTGCCAACTCGTACATCGATCTGGTCGGCAACCCCCAGCTCTTCAGCCAGGCCCCGGCCTCCCGGCCCCAACACGCCAGTCGCATGAGCTTCATCAACCATCAACATGGCGCCCGACTGTTGGGCCAGCTGAGACAGCTGAACCAGCGGCGCCAGGTCCCCATCCATACTGAAGAGGGAATCGGTCACGATCAGGCGCCGCCGAGCCGTGGAGTGTTGCTCGAGCAACTCGGCCAGCTGGTCTAAATCGAGGTGACGGTAGACGGCGATCTCGGCGCCCGATAGCCGGCAGCCATCGATAATGCTGGCATGGTTCTTCTCGTCGCTGAAGACCGCATCCGTTGGGCCAACCAGGGCGGGAATACAGCCGGTGTTGGCCGCGTAGCCTGAGCTGAATAGCAGGGCAGCTTCGGTTCGCTCAAAGCGTGCCAGCTGGGATTCCAGCTGCTCGTGTAACTCAGAATGGCCACTGATGGCAGGGCTCGCGCCGCTTCCCCAGCCATCCTCGAACCAGGACTGCTGATGAAACGTGGCCAGCTCAGCTGCGTAGCCAAGATAATCGTTGCTGGAAAAATTCACCAGCGGCTGGTCGTCGATATGGACCTGTTGGGCACGCTGTGCGCCAGAGCGAGTGGTCAGCTGTCGACGAAGCTGCCGGGTTTTGAGTGAGGTAAGTTCGTCGTCAATCCATGCTAGTGGATCGTGGTTCATTGTGCCGCCAGCGAGGGAAAGATCGAGAGTTGCTGAGGAACTCTCTAATGTAACACCGTGCCCACGAGCTATCGACTACACGCTGCAGCAGCTTGAGTAACGTGGTAGCAGAGGTGGCCAACTATACACTGCAGCTTGAGCGACGACGGATCCTACTCATGCCGAAGGGCTTCGATCGGATCCATGTGAGCGGCTCGAATGGCTGGGTAGATCCCGAACACGATACCGACAAAGACGCTAATCCCGAAGGCGATCGGGATAGAGATGGGCACAATCGTGGGTTCCATTTGCATCACGCTGGCCGGCAGCGCCTTCATTTGATCGGGGATCATTGTGACCAGCGTGTCACGGCCATAGGTGATGACCAGCGGGCAGAGCAGGCCGACGCAGACTCCGACAATGCCACCCACGACTGAAAGCGTGATTGTCTCTGCCAGGAACTGGCTGACGATCTTACGGCGACGAGCACCGAGGGCGCGGCGAATACCGATTTCTCGCGTACGTTCCGTGACGGTCGCCAGCATAATATTCATGATGCCGATACCGCCGACGAGCAGCGAGACGGCGGCGATCAGTCCCATGAAGACCATGAACATCAGCCGAGTTGTTTTTGCCTGTTCGAGCAACTCCAGCGGCACGACTGTTTCAATATCGCCTTTGTCGTTGTGAACACGCAGGGCATCCTTGATCAGCTGGGAGGCGGGAATCACGTCCTCGATACGATGCACACGCAGCGTGATCTGGTTCAACTCAATTTCTTCACCCCGGAACGTCCCGGCGCGACGAGACCAGATAGTCCGTCCCATCCGCTGGTTCATTGTCTTCAGCGGAATGTACATATCCTTGCTGAAGTCCTGCCCGGAGAACGACCCACCAATGGCAGCTGTGGCAGTCCGGGGTTTGAGAACGCCGACGACCTCGTAATAGTCGCTGCTTTCAGACAGGAAGACTTTTTTCCCGATCGGATCCTGGTACGGAAACAGTTTCTGGGCAACTTCTTTGGCCAGCACGCAAAAGTCCTTGCGTTTTTCCACATCGGCGGCGTTGAGTAGCCGTCCCTGGTCGATTTCCAGCTTGGTGGCATGAAAGTAATCTGGCGTCGATCCTACCAGCCGACCGTCAACTTCGTTCGGTCCATAGCTAATCAGTCGCTTGATTTCACGAATCGGCACGGCCCGCGAGATTTGCGGGATGGTCTCGATCAGCATGTCATATTCTGCGTGCTTCAGCCCATACATCGCGACCCGGGCATCCCCCATTTTTTCAGTGGGTGGTTCGACCGTTCGGACGATGATGTTGCGCGCGCCGAGGCTGGCAATCTGCCGCTGGGCCTCGATACTGATTCCCTCGCCAATTGCCAGCAGCCAGATCACGCTGGCGACGCCGATGAAGATACCGAGCACGGTCAGCGCTGAACGCATGGGGTGCAAGAGCAGGCTCTTGACACCTAGCTGTATCGTTCGTAGCAGGCCAGAAAACATGATCTATGGGATCCCGTGATAGTGAGCGTTCAGGGGGTGCTGCCAGAATCGATGGTCAGTGGATCCTCGTCACTGTCAGCCTCAGCACCTGATTCACTGGCCATAGCAGCCGCTGGCTTCGTCTCGCCGTCCGACGACGCCCGTCGTGGTTCCTGTCGCCTGTCAAACTCGATCATACCGTCCATCAGGCGGATGATCCTGTTAGTCCGCGACGCCACTTCGTCTTCGTGAGTGACCAGGATGATCGTGCGCTTTTGCTCATGCAGCTCGTCAAACAAGTTGAGGATTTCATCGGTGGTCTTGGAGTCCAGGTTGCCGGTTGGTTCATCGGCCAGCACATAGTAAGGATCGTTCACCAGGCTGCGGGCAATCGCAACTCGCTGCTGCTGACCACCAGACAACTGGGCCGGGCGGTGCTTGAGTCGGTCTCCCAGTCCGACCAGGCCGGCCAGCTCCTCGCAATGCTTCCGTTCCTTGCGGCCCAGGTTACCCTGGTAATAGAGCGGGACCTGGATATTTTCCACCACATTCAGCTGCTGGATCAGGTTGTAGGATTGAAAGACAAAACCGATCCGCGTGGCCCGAATATCTGACAGGTGGTTGTCGCTCAGCAGGGACACATCGTGATCCCCCAGCATCAGCTTGCCGGCCGTTGGTCGGTCGAGGCAACCGAGCAGGTTCAGCAGCGTGCTCTTGCCAGACCCGGAAGCTCCCATGACAGAGACAAAATCCCCCTCGGGGATTTCAAACGTCACGCTCCGCAAGGCGTGCACTGTTTCGCTCTTGAGGACGTAGTCTTTGACCAAGTCGGTCGCCGTAACAGCAATCGTCATTCCTGGCCACCTCCAGCTGGTCGCTGTCCGCCACCACCGCCACCGGCAGCGCCGGCGGCGAATCGCTTTTTAAGGGCTGCCAGCAATTCCGCGCGAGTCACTTTGCCATCGCCATCCGCATCGCCCGCCCGCAGTTGGTCCGGATTTCTCGAGGCGTCAATTTCCTCCTTGGAAAGCTCACCATTTCCGTCGGTATCATTAGCGCTCATCACAAGCCCCACGATCTGTTCCGGGTTAGGTGTTCCGCCGCCAGTTCGGCCACCACCAGCTTGACCGCCACCGCCCTGGGCCACGGCACCACCGGAGTCAGCGGTGCTGCGTTTCGGTTTGACGCGACGCAGCTGGGCCGTCTGCAGGAATCGCTTGGCTTCATACCAGCCGACCGTGCCGTTGCTGTCGGTATCGAGTTCCGAGAATTCGCTGTTGGCAAGTACCGCCAGTGCGGCTTTATTGACAAGTTTCGAATCGGCGAATTCTGCCACCATCTTCTTGATGGCGGCATCATCGGCGAGCGAGGCCTTGAGTGTGTCAAACTGGCCGCTGCTGAGCGACGTGCCTTCGCCGACCTTGGCAATAAATGCAGAGGCTTGTTCAGCGAGGCTGTAGTCTTTCTTGAATGAGACATACAGCTCGCCGTCCTCGGCAAACACCGCCAACTCATTAATGTCCAGGTTTCCATCACCTTCCTGGTCATTTTCACCACGGTCGGCTTGCCTGAGTGAATCGGCAATCGACTCTACCAGCGGGCCGTATTGATTGGCTGCCAGTTCATCAACAGAGACCAATGCATCTGTATCCGGATTGGCATTCAGCTTGGAGAGGAGCCAGTTGGCTCGATGCTCAAAGACCATGCGATTGAGCAGCTCTTCATGCAAACGCGGATTCACGATCACGCGATCCCCTTCCCTGAGTCCGTCGCTGATCACAAGTGTCTTTTCGTTACTGGCACTGAAGGAGAGTTCTCGCACAGCAGCCTGGAAGGACCGTCCGTTGGTATCAATGAAGATGCTTTCCCCATCAGCCAGTTCGTCATTTCGCACCAGGCAATAGAGTTCAGCACTGTCTTCATGCAGCACCTGGACCGGCACTTGCAATGCGCTGCTCTCCGATTGCACATAGATGTTGACTTCGGCCGACATGCCAGTCCGAATTGTCGGGGGCGGATCAACGATCCGAATGAAGGCAGCATATTCTTTCACACCGGTGGAGAAGAAACTGTTGGGTTCTGCGTACTTGTTGACCTTTTCGACGACGCCGCTCAGTTCCTGGCCTTCCAGGGCACCGACTTTGATGCTCACTTCCTGGCCAAGCCGCACGAAGGGAATTCGTCCCTCATTGATATTTGCCTTGACCTGCATCAAGTCGGGATCGGGCAGGCGAATGATCGTCTGTCGCTCACGCACACTTGCTCCGGCCTCAACGACAAACTCAGAACCACTTCGGCTACTCTGCCGGTTTGCATGGACCACCTGGCCTGTGGCGGGAGCATAGATGATGCAGTTATCGATCTGCACGCCGATATCTGTGAGTGTCGATTCTTCTTCAATCTGGTTCTTCTGATCGGTATCGAGCTTGGCTTTGGCGGATTCGATATCGCTGTCAAAACCGACCAGCATTTTCTGCTGGGTGATATCCCGCAGCGTGGTCAGGCGCCGCTGTGCCAGGCTTAGATCGACCTCCGCTTTTTGCACAGCAAACTGGTCTGCCTTCAACTGCTGTTCAGTTAGAAATCCCTTGGCGGCCAGGCGAACACTGAACTTGACGGTATCTTGCGCCCGGCTCAATGATTCCTCGCCCACCAGGATTTCGGCCAGGATGACCTGCTCGTCTTGCTTGAATATTCCTTGCAGGTATTCCTTGCGAGCGATTTCGTTCTGCCTGAGTGCAGCATCCGCGGAAATGACCGTCGATTGCGACTGGTTGACTGTCACCTGTTGCCGGGTCTGCTCGTCTTCGAGTGCGGATGAATCCAGTTCGACCAGCTTGTCGGCAGCCAGCGACGTTCCTTCGCTGACCTCGTCACCAACTTCCACTATCACTTCGGTTGAGCTGCCGAAGATGATGTCATGCGCTCGCTCACTGCCATCCTCGGCATTGATCACAAGCACGCAACTATCGCCATTACGTTCGCTGATCGAGGCGATGGTGCCCGCCACGCTGGCCTTGATCGGCTCGCTGACCAGGGTTCCCTCATCGATGACCCAGATGATCTGCATCGAGCCGGTTTTGGATCGCACCTGGCAATCGACGTCAACATTGCTGGAACTCTCAATTTCGCCCTGCTCGATGACAGTATGCAGGAACGGCTTGTGCTCCACCTTGGTGAATTGCCATTCCACGCTGTTACTGGTGTCCTGTCCCGAGAACAGGTATCGAACCCCAAAGAAAACTACCACGACCACAATCGCGGTCGCAGTCATCACCAGTGCTACCGTGTTGCCGCGACGGGATGTCCTGGAATGACTGTGAGCCGTTTGTGTTGGTAAATGTCGCATGTGACAGTCCCTGGGGTAATAGTGCATGGAATGCAGTCAGGTGGGTCAGTAAAGCAGGATGTCGATAGCACGAAAGTTCGCCGTATCAGCAATTAATGGTAAGTTGCTGTGGGGAATGACGAAAGAGCGTCAGCGATATCCTCTGTTCGCTTTCAACGAATCCGCTGTTCAGATTAAACCCCATAGGTCGCCGAGTGTCGCGATAAAACCAGGCCGAATTGAAGGGCTCAGCGCACACTGATTTCCTGATAGCAGCGAATGGGTAGGCAGCCGAAAACGCCTGATATCGCCTACTCTGGCGGCTCAATACGGTAACCGTTCTCCGGAACCAGCGGGCCCGGATCGATCCACATGCCGTATTCATCCAGCTGCATGGTACCGAAGTTCAAATCGAGTAGCCCGCGCTGGACTTCCCAGTTGACCCAGACACTAAGGAAGTCGTCCTGGGCGTTCCTGAGCGAGGTGAGGGAGCTGATCAGGTTCTGAGCTGTGGTTGGCCCAAATGAATTGGCCTGACCACCCTGACCGATTTGTGGCGGTTCCTGCAGTCGCAAACGTGCTGACTGCACCTGCTTGATGGCAACCCGCAAGGCCGCCCGTCGGACTTCAAAGTTGATGCGATTCAAGTTGACCTGGCGCAGGGCAGTTCGGAAGCCGTTCACAATAGAATCTTCAAACTGGTAATACCGCCGCCGTGCCTGCTGGTACTCAATCAACGCCTGGCGGTAGGTGTTTCTTTCCTGCAGTCGTGTGATGGGAGCGTCCCATTGCAAGCCGAGCCGCAAGTTGCCGGTGCTGTCCCGCAGACGAATCGGGTTGTCCTGCGTGTTGCTGATGTTGCCGGAAAAGACGATGTCCAGCTGGCTTTCCAGGTTGTCGGCGTTGAAACGAATCAGCCGCCAGGAATCAACCATCGAGGCCCGCGTGTTGGCCCAGTCGAGTCGATGCTCGCGTGCCAGGGCAACCGCGGTTGCAACGTCCACATCGACAGGGATCAACATCACTGTCTCCGCCCGGGCCTCGGCCTGGACCAGGGAGACCTCCAGTACGTTGGCCGAGAACTCTGTCAATTGCCCGGGTAGCGGCCCGAACACGCCTGCTCGTAGTGCGTTGAGCAACTGGTCCTCATTCAACTCGGGACCGCTCTCCATCAGCAGGTCGATACCCTCGGCAACGCGGATCCCCGGAGCCTGGTTAGCTTTCATTCGTCCTACCAGGTCGGTAATCGTGGCTGTCAATTCAGTTGGTAAATCTGTCAGGCCCAGGCCGACAACCAGGGCGGGATCAAAGTTTTTGTAGTCATCGTCAGCTAACGCCATGATGCGGTCCTGCAGGCTCTGCAAATCCTGCAGCCGCTCTGGGATGACTGCCTTGAGCTGCTCAATGTCCTCAAGAGCATAAGCCACATTTTCCGCCAGCACGGTATCTCGCATCATGTTCGCTTCGATCACGAGGACCCGCAACTTCACTAACTCGGTTGTCAGCTCGTCGCTCCAGACGAGTGGCGGTGGGGCTTCGCCCGCCGGGGGAGTTGGCAAAACGCTGACAATCGACTGACCAACCGCTTGCTGAATCTCAGCGATCCGTTGCTGTACCGGCAGGATGCGGGGGTCAATCAAGTTGAACTGGTTAAGGAAGTCACCCTCGACAACAACGTTGATGTCGGGAGAAAGACCCAACTCCTGCTTGAACCCGTCCAGTCCATCGACATAACCACGTCGCGTTGAAAGCAAACCGGAACTACTCGTTAACAACTGTTGTCGAAGTTGCTCGACCTGGAAGAAGTCAATGCGACCTGCATCGCGAAATGCTTCCAGCTGAGCCAGGCTGCTTTGCAACGCCGAGACGCTCGCTTCCTGGTTCCGCATCGACTGCTGCGCCTGCAACATACCGATATAGCCACCAGCCGATCCAGGAGCCGTTGCACCACCGCCACCGCCAAAGGTGCCGGCACCACGAGTACCAAAACCCCCGCTGCCGACGCCACTGAAACCGCCAAGGCCCGCTGCACCAAAGAATCCACCACGACGTTGTAAACCCTGTTGCCGGCCACTGCCCGTCAGGATGTCCATATAGTGGCCACGTCGATACTGTTCGAATTGCCGTACGTTCGCCAGCAAGGCTCGCTCGGCAATAGTCAGCGTCTCCAGCACGCGGTCGCGGCCAGCACGTCGCAACAAGGGTTGGATCAAGGTCAGGTCAATCACCGTGTTCGTGCTGTAACTGTCCGGCCCGCTGAACTGCCACATCAGCGAGTTCGCCAGTCCAACTGCCAGCGTGGCACCCGAGGTCATCAGGCGGCGTACCTGTGCATTACGAGTGCTCAGCGAGAATTGACTGGAGGGACCACCAGCTGCCGGGCCGGCAGTAGCAATGCTGGGGCCATAGCCGAAATAGTACTGGCTGTCGAAACGAAATCGCTCGGACGTCACGTCCAGGGCTGACAGGTAGAGCGTTTCCAGTGTGCCCTGGTACTGGGTCGAGTGCATCAACGACAGCGCCACGGCCTGCTCGCCTGTGATATGCAGCACACCGTTTTCATCCAGTGGCAGGTGCTCTCTCCAGGTTGGATTGTCGATCTGGTCCGTTGTGCCGTTTTCCAGCCAATCCTGGAAGCCTTCGTAACCAGCGACCGAGTCCATCAGCTTGTTAGATTCCGGATCATCAGTCGGCATCGGTGGACCGTCCGGATCCGAGGGATCGTACATCCGTGACTGTGGGCTGACATCAATATGGAAATTCGAAAGGCCATATCGCTCATCCAGGATGCTCTTCTCGTCAATTAGCTCGGTCACAGCGACATCGGCCTGCTGGCGATAATAGGCGCGAGAACATCCCGGTAGCACGATCAGAGCGGCCAACAGCATCAGCGATGCGGCTAATAACAAGCGACGATTGATAGCACATCGATCGTAAAACAGCGGGCGCATGGACATAAGTCATCCTGTTACGTGAAAGCTCTCGCCTACCCTTGCGAGTGGTGATATCCGTGTCTGATTAGGGGGTCAGGGATAAATAGGCAAAGCTGGGCAAAGTGTAGGGCTTATACCGGTATGTCAACCTTTTCGGGCATATTTACGTGAAACTTGAACGAATGAACCGGTGGTAGGGACCAATCGCGCTCCAGATGATGCAAATCCTTGAACGCCAGCAACTTATGCACGCTTGGCGATGCCGATAAAACTTGACATGCCGCTGGGGTCGACTTATTATCGATCGACTTGATTCCCCGTCGGCTGCTCGTTCACCCACGGGCCTGAGTGCCTGCCCCAGAAGCGGTTGAAGTGGGGTGAAAGTGGGTGTTTTCGTGTTTGCGATGCCGTCTGAAATACAAGAGACCACGCCATGACCATGATCGTCACGATCATCGCGCTGCTGGCCTTCCTGGTCTGTTGGGGCTTTTGTTTCAAGACCATGCGATGGTTTCACGTCGTCGTGGCGCTGTTGGTGATGGGCACAGGCTGCTGGCACCTGGTGCAACTCAGCACCGTACTCAAGACGCGCTCGGCCTGGATGAAGATGCACTACGAGCTCAAGACCCGCCGGGACAGTCTGGAAGTAGAACAGAAGCGGCTCATCAGTGGCGCGGTGGACAAGGTGACCGAGGAGCGGGACAACATTCAGGACCTCGACTCGATGCTCACGCGGCTGCTGATTGACCAGGGGCGAGTCTGGAAGCAGACGACGCCGGAGGGTGTGCAGAACCAGGCCTTTATCGTTGACACCGGATTCCAGCCGGTTAACAACGAGGCGCTGCAGATTTCCGAGAACACGGTCTTCTATGTATTCAAGGAAGACCTGAACATTGTGCAGAGTTCCACGGGCAAGCCGATCCCCGTGCCGGTCAAGTACCTCGGTGAGTACCGCGTCAGTGCTGCTGTGACCGGAGCCAAGATCAGCCTGCAGCCGGCACCGATCACGGACCCCCGGATTGCCGCCCCGCACGCCAACGACGGCTCCACATGGACGCTCTATGAGAAAATGCCGGTGGACGGTCATCGCCTGTTCTCCGAGACAGACATCTTTGATACCGACATCAAGCACAAGCTGGATGAAAATGCGGCCCCTCTGTTCGGTGCCATGGACGAGGCGAAAATCAGGCAGGCATTCGAGCGGGCGATCGCTAATTCACCCGACCTGCAAATGGGTCAGCAGGACCTGGACGCCTACGTGAAGATGTACATGGGCGACGGCCGTGTGTTGCTGCAGGATGAATCGGTCCCCTTTGAGCACCAGTGGGTCAAGCTGCAATTCAACCAGAACTCCAATCCGATCACGGTCGATAGCGATGCGGCGCAGGCTGGTTTGAACGAGAGCTTCTATGATCCCAGCGGCATGGCGGTCGTACCGCAGCTTCGTCGTGGCCAGATAACCTTCCAGAAGGGAGACATCGGGCTCTTCCACTTGCGCAGTGAGAAGTTCCAGGACAAGCCAATTGTGCCTGACGCAGAGCAATTGACGGCAGAAGACGGACAGGGTAATTCGGTGGCCACGCAATTGACCGCGCATTATGTCCGGCCACCGACCGATTACACTTTCTTCTTCCACGACAACTTCCAGCGTCGCCAGCGCGCGGCGCTGTTGCTGAGTCTCTACCAGGATCAGAACAGGCGATTTGACTCCACGCTCACGCTGGCCCTGGCACACATCCAGGTTCGCACCACCGAGCGGGACAGGTTAACAACCGACCTCACGAACCAGACGGAAGATCGAGACACGGCTCAGCGATTCGCCGACCAGTTGAGCCAGGAACGTGAAGCCTTGCGGATCAAGCTGGCCGATTTATTTGACCAGAACCAGCAGCTGACTCTCCAGCTGGCAGAAATTCAGGCCACGCTGGAAGCGGAAATTAACAAACGGACAAACGCGGTTGGCAATGACAGCGAGTAGGCTGTCGGTAATCCAGTGACCCGGCTTCGCTGCTCCAGCGATCATCGATGGGTATCTACGACCGCGACTATTACCGGGATGACGAGCCGCAAGCTGGCTTCCAGTTGCGCCCCCCGGGTACGCTGATCGGCAAGCTGGTTGGCCTCAATATCGCGGTCTTCCTGGCCACCTGGGTCTTTGTCGATCTGCACGGGCTGCTGGCACTGGATACAGATGTATTCACGCAGCCCTGGAAGCTGCCCCAGTTGCTGACCTATGGATTCACACACGCCCCGGTTCGCAAGATCACGGAGCTCGGTGAGTCGGTCGCTATCCCCGGGGGCATTTTCCACATCCTCTTTAACATGTTCGCACTGTTCATGTTTGGCCGCGACCTGGAACGTCACTATGGTGCCCGCGAGCTACTAACTTTTTACCTGCTGGTCATCATCTCGGCTGGCTTGATCTGGAGTCTGGGGATGCTGGTCAGCGAAGATCCGAAGGGGCTGGTGGGAGCCTCCGGTGGAGTCTACGCAATTGTCATCCTCTATTGCCTGAACTATCCCCACCAGCGGTTGCTGCTGTTTGGCGTCGTACCGATCAAGGCCTGGCTCGCTGGCATCCTGATGGTCGGGGTAGACCAGCTGTATGCCCTCAGAGGTGAGACCGGTATTGCTCACTCGGTTCACTTGTGGGGAGCCCTGCTGGCCCTGATTTATTTCCAGCTGGGCTGGAAATTGAGTGCCTGGATTCCTGCCACCCGCCGTCGCCAGAGTCGACTGCGGGTTCATGACCCGGATGCCCAGCCGGAGATGCCCGCCGGGCCATCACGCAGCGACCGCAAGGCGAAGAAACTTGCCCAGGAGAGCGACAGAATCCTGGAGAAGATTCAGCAGCAGGGTGAGCAGAGTTTGACCAGCCGGGAACGACGTACGCTGGAAAAATACAGTCGCCAGGTGCGTCAGGATCGTCGCTGATCTGCCTCCAGCAGTCCTTGATTCTGCCTGCCAGAACGGCGCCAGCTGCGATCTGGTACAATCCAGCTTATTCCGTCGTCTGCCAGCGATTGCCGAGGGTAACTGCTTGATGCAAGACCATTCGTACTCTCGTCGCCAGTTTCTCAGCCAGGCAGGTGGTGGAGCGGGTATGATCGCGCTGGCCACGATGCTGGCCGAGAAAACTCCTGCCGCGGCACCGCCAACCAGCCTGCAGGCTCCCCGCCCAACTCACTTTCCCGCCCGCGCCAGCCGGGTGATCTGGTTGTTCATGCATGGCGGTCCCAGCCATGTCGACCTGCTGGACCCCAAGCCCGAACTTGTACGTTACGCCGGCCAGGAACTGCCAGCCAGTTTCGGCCAGGTGATGACCCGCCGCGATGTGGCCAGCAATCCGCTGATGGGACCGATCCGGCCATTCCGGCCGCGCGGAAAGTCGGGGCTTGAGATCAGCGATTTCCTGCCACACACGTCCCGGCACGCCGACAAGCTGTGCGTGGTGCGATCGCTGCACGGCGACAGCGTGAACCACCCCCAGTCTGTCTACCAGATGAACACCGGCAGTATCCTGATGGGTCGACCCAGCATGGGCAGCTGGGTGGCCTACGGACTGGGCACAGAGAACCAGGATATGCCCGCATTCGTGGTGCTGCCTGATCCCCGTGGAGGGATCAAAGGTGGGCCGCCGGCCTGGAGCAGCGGGTTCTTGCCAGCCAGCTACCAGGGCGTGCTGATGCGCGGCAGCCAACCACCGATCCTGGACCTCGTGCCACCCTCGCAGATTACCTCACCCCAGCAACAGTCCATCAATCGACTGCTCGGGCGCCTCAATCGAGAACACCTGCGAATGCGTCACCAGGATGATGAGTTGGCGGCTCGCATCGCGGCCTATGAACTGGCCTTCCGTATGCAGGTCGAGGCTCCCCAGCTGATTGATATCAGCAACGAGACGGCCGAAACACTCAAGCTCTACGGTGCTGACCGTGAAGAAACACGGGACTTTGGCCAGCGCTGCTTGCTGGCGCGTCGGATGATCGAACAGGGTGTACGCTTCGTGCAGGTCTATTCCGGTGATATCGGCGGCTGGGACGCCCACCGCGATGTAGCCAGCAACCATGGCAGCTACTGTCAGCGCACCGATCAGCCAGTAGCTGGTCTACTTGAGGACCTCGAACGACGCGGCCTGCTGGATGACACGCTGGTGATCTGGGGTGGTGAGTTCGGGCGGATGCCGATGAGTGAACAGGGCAAGGGCCGCGACCATAATCCCTGGGGATATAGCAGCTGGTTGGCGGGTGCTGGAATCGAGGGCGGCCGGGCGGTCGGAGCAACCGATCCGATCGGCTTGCGAGCCGCCGAGGACAAGGTCCACGTGCGAGATTTTCACGCCACAATCCTGCATCTGCTGGGTGTTGATCACGAGCAACTCAGCTTCCTCCACAACGGACTGGAACAGAGATTGACCGGCCCGGCTGAAGCCCACGTTGTCAAACAGATAGTTGGTTAGTGCCACCATGCTCAGCAGTCCATCAAACCGGTCAACCCCGATCACCCTTCGCTGCTGGGTCTGCCTGCTGCTGGCGTTGCTCGGCACCGCGCTGCTGCTCAAGGTCAGGTCAACTGCCGCCGCCGAGCCGGCTGCCATCAGCGAAATCCCCTTGAGTGACGATGATCGCGACCACTGGGCTTACCTGCCAGTTCGTTCACCCGCCTTGCCGCTGCTTGACGAGCAGAGGCAACAGGCCTGCCGAGGTGGAATTGATTATTTCATCCAGTCGCGGCTGGCAGGCAGGGATTTGGCCCTGGCAGCGGCAGCCGACCGCAGCACACTGATTCGTCGACTCTCTCTCGACCTGCTGGGCCTGCCCCCAACACCGTCAGAAATCGACAACTTCCTGGCAGACCGCCGGCCCGCTGCCTACGGGCGACTGGTCGATCGGCTGCTCGCTTCGCCCCATTGCGGTGAGCGGCTGGCTCAGCAGTGGCTGGACCTGGCCCGTTTTGCTGAAACCGATGGCTTTGAACATGACAATATCCGTAAGGATGCCTGGCAATACCGCGATTGGGTGATCGCCGCCATCAACCGGGACATGCCCTATGACCAGTTCATTGCTTTGCAGCTTGCTGGTGACGAACTGCAGCCCGGCGACGCCGCTGCACGGATCGCGACCATGTTCTGCCTTTCCGGTCCCGATATGCCCGATATCAACTCCCAGCTGGAGCGTCGCCATTCGCTGCTCAATGAGATCACGTCGACCGTTGGATCGGTCGTGCTGGGACTGCAACTGGAATGCGCCCAGTGCCACGACCACAAGTACGATCCGATCAGCCAGGCAGATTTCTATCGACTGCGTGCCGTCTTCGAGCCCGCCGTCAGCGTGGTCAAGAACAAGTCACTGAGTGTGTTGCATGAAACAGCCGGTAAATTGCCAGCCAATCACCTTTTCGAGCGAGGGGATTATCGCCGACCCGGCGCGGTGCTGGAGCCGGCATTTCCGCGAATCGCCAATCCACAGGCAATAAGCCTGCAGCCAGCCGAGGCCGGCAGTCCGTCCAGCGGCCGCCGCAGCCAGCTGGCGACGTGGCTGCGCGATCCCAGCCATCCACTCACCAGCCGGGTGATCGCTAATCGTATCTGGCAACATCATTTCGGCAGGGGCCTGGCCGAGACACCCAGTGACTTTGGTTTGATGGGCCAACCACCGACGCACCCCCGTTTGCTCGACTACCTGGCGACCGAACTGGTCCGCAGCGGCTGGAGTATGAAACACCTGCACCGGCTGATTGCCAGCAGTGCATGCTATCGGCAACTGAGCCATTTTGAGCTGGTCGATGGGCAGGCCCTGGATTGGCAGCGAGCGATGCAAGTCGACCCGGACAACACCTGGCTCTGGCGGTTTCCTCGCCAGCGGTTACAGGGAGAGATCGTGCGCGACTCGATGTTATCCGCCGCCGGCGTCTTGAATTCAGCACAGGGTGGTCCCGGCATCCGGCCACCCCTGTCAGCTGAACTGGTCAACACGTTGCGGAAGGGCCAGTGGGAAGTAACGCCGGCGCTGGACCAGCATGATCGACGCAGCGTCTATGTTTTTGCCCGCCGCAACTTGCGCTATCCAATCTTTGACGCCTTTGACCGACCCGACGCAAATGCCAGCTGTGCCATGCGAGCCAGTTCCACCACCGCGCCCCAGGGCCTGCTGCTGCTGAACTCTGAGTTCTCGCTGCAGACTGCCCGCCGCCTGGCCGGCAGGATCTTGCAGCAGGTCGAGAGCCAGGACGACTTTGTGGAGGCACTCTTCCTGAGCACACTCAGTCGCCCGCCGACCGAGTCCGAACGGAATGACTGCCTGGAATTTCTTCAGCATCAAACACAACTGGAAATGGATGAGCCAAGAGAGTTGAGTCAGCTGGCGCTGCCAATACCAGCTGCCGAGGGGCTGGCGCCAGCCCGTGCCGCCGCCGCGTCGCTGCTCTGCCTGGCAATGTTTAACATCAACGAGTTCCTCTATATCGACTAGCTTCACTGGGCCCAACCGCAGAGAATAGAATGGTATTCTCAGGCAGAGGCATGTAACCCGGATAAGACACGCGATGAAAAACGCTATTGCCTGTACTCTGATTCTGGCCGCAACTGGCTGGCTTCCCGCCCAGCAAACTGCTGAGCAACAGCTGTTCAAGGAACAGGTGTTGCCGATGTTGATCTCCCGCTGCGGCGAGTGTCACAATCCAAAGCAGCGCAAGGCAGAACTCGACCTGACCACGTTAGCTGGCCTGCGGAACGGGGGTGAGTCAGGGCCACTGCTGGTGCTCGAAAAGCCTGCTGACAGTCTCTTGCTGGAGATGGTGGTTTCGGGTCAGATGCCTCCCAAGGGGAAGGAACCACTTACCGACCAGGAGATCAAGTTACTGCGGCGCTGGGCCAACTCCAGCAATCCGCTGGCCGAAACGGTCGAGACCGACAGGGTCTCCCAGTGGCAGGTTTTGCCAATTTTGCAGCTACGCTGCACGGTCTGCCATGGAACACGTCGGCAGGAGGGCGAGTTGGATCTGCGCAGCCGCGACTCGATTCTGCACGGTGGTAAATCGGGTCCGGGGATCGTGCCGGGTGATCCAGCAGCAAGCCTGCTGTTGAAGCGAATCCATGCCGAGGAGATGCCCCCCCGCCGAGAACTGGTGAAGTACAGCATCAAGCCGATGGAAGTGGCTGAGCTGGAACTGCTGACTCGCTGGATCGAGCAGGGTGCCGTCGCAGATCCAGTTTCAGCACCGCTGACAGCCGATGGGCGAGATCCACTGGTCAACGATCAGGACCGCCAATTCTGGTCCTTTCAGCCAGCTCGCCGGGCCAGCCTGCCAGCTGTCCAATCGGCGCAGACTCTCTATACCCCGATTGATCACTTTATTGTCGCTGGCCTGGCAGCAAAGGATCTGGACCTCTCGCCACCGACCGATCGTCACTCGCTCCTGCGGCGAGCCTACCTGGGTCTGCTGGGTGTCCCGCCTGGGCCGGCTGAAGTGGAGCAGTTCCTTGCGGACAGCGCGCCGGCTGCCTACGAGCGACTGCTGGACCGGCTCCTTGCCTCACCACGATATGGCGAACGCTGGGGAGGCCTCTGGCTTGATGTGGCAGGATATGCTGACAGCGAGGGGGTCCAGCACAGTGACAATATTCGCCCCTTTGTCTATCGCTATCGGGACTACGTGATCCAGTCATGGAACGCCGACAAGCCTTACTCGCGATTTGTGATGGAACAGGTCGCCGGTGACGAACTGGGTGATTATACCGATCCGGACAATGTCACAAGCGAGGTCCACGACAACCTCGTGGCAACTGGATTTCTGCGGCTCTCTCCGGATGCCACCTATTTCGGCATCACCAATTTTGTTCCCGACAGGCTCGAGATCATCGATGACATGCTGGAGGTTTTCAGCTCGTCGGTGCTGGGGCTGACCGTGCGATGTGCCCGCTGCCATAGCCACAAGTTCGACCCGATTCCACAGCGAGATTACTATCGACTGGCTGCCATCTTCAAAGGTGCCGTCGACGAAAACGACTGGCTTAAACCGGTCCGCCAGTCGGGCCAGCCAGGCTCGGATGACCGTTACCTGGGCGCCGTAGCGACCAGTGAAAGAAGTCATTGGCAAGAGCACGAGACAGCGCTGGATGAACAGATCGAGGCCCAGCAGCAGCTCATCGTGGCGGCCGAGATGGAGCTTGTGGCAGCCGAACAGCAGCGGCGAATCGATAATTTACCTGAGCCGCTTCGAGCCGATCTAGAGCGCCTGCTGACGACTCCGGATGACAAGCGTGATGTCGTGCTCAAGTACCTGGCGGAGAAGTTCCTGGAGTCGCTGAAAGTGACACGTGACCAGCTGCTCGAGCAGGACGAGGAGTTCAAGAAGCGGCACGACGGGGCGCAGGCACAAATCGAGCGGCTCAAACAACAGAAAACTCCACCCCCGCTGATCCGCGCTCTCTGGGATCGCGGATCTCCCTCACCAACCTACATCCTGCGGCGCGGGAACTACCTGACCCCAGGTCGCCAGGTTGAACCGGGAGTTCCGTCGGTGCTGACAGAGAACGGCACGCAGGTAGCGATCGAGCCGCCCTGGCCTGAATCGCCAGGCACCGGTCGTCGCCTGGCACTGGCCCGTTGGCTGGTCGAGCCTGATCAGCCGCTCACTGCGCGGGTTATCGTTAATCGCATCTGGCACCATCACTTTGATCGCGGCATCGTTGCCACGCTGGATGACTTTGGCCTGGCTGGGGCACGTCCCACTCATCCCGAGTTGCTTGACTGGCTGGCCGTCGAGCTGGTGGAGTCGGGCTGGAGTATCAAGCACGTGCAGCGTCAGATCATGAGCTCGGCTGTCTACCGCCAGTCGAGCGAGGTCAGCGAATTGACCGAGCAGCGAGATCCTGACAACCTGCTGCTGTCGCGGATGCCCTTGCGGCGGATGGACGCCGAGACCCTGCGAGACAGCCTGCTGTCGCTCTCCGGGCGACTCAGAATGGAGCCCTTTGGACCAGCCGACGACGTGGAAGCTCGAGCCGACGGCCTGGTCGTCTCGCTCCCCACGAATGGCACCTGGCGACGCAGTGTGTTTGTGCTGCAGCGACGCACGCAGCCGGTCACGATCCTGGGCAATTTTGATCGTCCGCAAATGAATCCCAACTGCGTCCAGCGAATGAACTCGAACGTGGCGCCCCAGGCCCTGCACCTGCTCAATAACAAGATGATCCATGAACTGGCTACCTCGTTTGCTGAGCGTGTGCGACAGGAGGCGGGAGAGGAGCGAACGGAGCAGGTACGGCATGCCTATATGCTGGCCCTTGCCCGTGGACCTTCACCCGAAGAACAGCAATTGGCTGACAACTACCTCGATCAGCTGGAACAGAGCTGGCGCGAGGAAAAACCGGACCAGGCCGACGAGGCGAGCAGGCGAGCGATGGAGAATTTCTGTCACACTGTGATGAACCTGGCCGCATTCATTTACATCGACTGAGTGTTTCACTATGACGACAAATGAACTTAGCCGCCGCAGCTGGTTTCACCGTGCCGGTCAGGGAACGCGCGCAGCGGCACTCTGCTGGCTGTTCTCGCAGGACCTCTACGATGGTCGCCTGCCAGCCGAAGAGTCCGACGCCGATGGTCCCAGGCGACGGTATGACCTCAAGCCGCGACCGCCCCAACTGGATCCGCAGGCCACGTCGGTAATCCATCTGTTCATGAATGGCGGGCCCAGCCAGATGGACCTGTTTGATCCCAAATCTGAACTGACGCGACGTCATGGCGAGGCCTACTTCAAAGAAATTGCCGGTGAGGTCGAAAATCCGACTGCCGCCGGTGACCTGATGCGCAGTCCCTACAAGTTTGCCCAGCACGGTGAATCGGGGGCTTGGGTTTCTGATGTGATGCCACAGTTGGCTACCTGTGTGGATGACATTGCCATCCTGCGAGGTATGTATACCGTCAACCTGACACATGAACCGGCTCTGTTTCTGATCCAGAGTGGCCGCATGGTGCCAGGTTTCCCCTCGCTCGGTGCCTGGGTGACTTACGGCCTGGGCAGTGAAAACCAGAACCTGCCAGCGTACGTCGTGCTGGATGACCCGAAGGGTCTGCCGATCAATCGCACGCAGAACTGGCAATCAGGATTCCTGCCACCGCTCTACCAGGGAACACGCTTTCGCAGTACCGGCGCACCGGTCTTGAACCTCTCGCGAGAATATGACGAGCCGGATAATGTGACGCGGCTGGAGCGGGAATTGTTGGCGGGACTTGATCGCATTCACAATCGTCGTCGGGCCAGACAGCCAGACCTGGATGGCCGGATTGCCAGTTATGAACTGGCGGCGAGGATGCAGCTGGCTGCGTCCGACGCACTCGATATCGGCCAGGAAGATCAACGCACGCTGGACTTGTACGGAGTTGGCACGGAGCCAACCGACTCCTACGGTCGCCGCTGCCTGTATGCCCGTCGACTGGTCGAACGGGGAGTCCGGTTTGTGCAGCTCTTTATTGATGCCCAGATCTGGGACAACCATACGGGGCTCAAGGACAGCTTGCAGTCGGCCTGCCAGCGCACCGATCTGCCGATTGCCGGCTTGCTGAAGGATCTCAAGCAACGTGGGCTACTGGAAAATACGCTGGTTGTCTGGGGTGGCGAGTTTGGTCGGCTGCCGATTGCCCAGTTACCCGGCGACAAGAATGTCGACAAGGCAGGACGCGACCACAACAAGAATGCCATGGTTTCATGGATGGCTGGCGGCGGCGTCAAGGGTGGCATGGTACATGGTGAGACCGACCCGCTGGGATTTGCCGCCGTCGGGGACAAGGTCTCCGTGCCCGACTTCCATGCAACCATCCTGCACCAGATGGGGCTGCATCATGAGGAGCTGTTCTATCCTCGTAATGGCCTCAAGGAGCGGCTGACCGGCGTCAAGCCTGCCCGCGTGGTCAAGGATATCCTGGCCTAGGCTGTACCAAACTGCCAGCGATCAGAGAATCCAGCCCTTGCGATATTCCTTGTGAATCAGCTGCTGGGCTTTCTCCGAATTGGTGACACGTAGCTTCTTGCTGTTCCACTCGATTGTCTCACCAGCTCGATAAGCAACCGTTCCCAGCAGCACCGACTCTGTCAGTGCACCGGAATAGTCAAAGTTGCAGGTGGTCGTGCCACCCTGCTTGATCGCCTGCAGCCATTCTGCATGGTGACCAATCGACGTCGGGATCGATTTCTCGGGCCGGCTGTAGTCGGCGAACTTGTCTTCTGGCAGCAGCATGTGCTTGGAGTAATCCGAGAGGATCATCCCCTCGCTACCAATAAACAGCTGCCCGCTGTTCCAATTGATTGCCTTGCCCTGCTTGTCGCGCAAGCTGCTGAGGATCTCCGGCTTCTTACCGCTGTCATACCAGGTCAGCGTGAGCGGCGGCATCGTGCCACGGGCCGGATAGTCGTACTCGACAATCAGCCAGGCTGGCGTGCTGACGGGATCGAATTTCGGACCCTTGGCCGAGACTCGTAGCGGGTTGCGCAGTTCCAGTGCCCAGTGGGCCAGGTCCATGTAATGACAACCAAAGTCACCCAGCGAACCGGTGCCGTAGTCCCAGAACTTGCGCCACTGGAACGGATGCACACCCTCGGAATAGGATCGCTCCATCGCCGGTCCCAGCCAGAGGTCCCAATTCACGTGGGCAGGTGTCTCGCTGGTCTTGAAAACGCCGCCGGTGTAAATGGCATTGGCCCAGACATGCACTTCCTTGATCGGGCCAATGGCACCGGCCTGTACCAACTCAACCACCCGACGATAGTTATCACCGGCGTGAATCTGGGTGCCCATCTGTGTTACCAGATTGTTCTTGGCCGCCAGGTTCGCCAGCGTACGAGCTTCCAGTACCGTGTGACTTAGTGGTTTTTCGCAGTAAACGTGCTTCTTCAGCCGCAACGCCATCGCCGCGGCCGGTGCGTGGCTGTGATCGGGTGTTCCCACCAGCACGGCGTCAATCTTGTCCGCTTCCTTGTCCAGCATGACGCGGTAATCGCGGTACTGCCGCGCCGCCGTGTAACGCTGGGCACCTTGCGCCAGCAAGTTGGCATCAATGTCCGAAATGGCAACGATGTTCTGGGATTCCACGCCACGCAGGTTGCCACCAGCACGATTGGCGACACCGACCGCCGCGATATTGAGGCGTTCGTTGGGTGAGTCAGAGAGTAGTGGCGGACTGGGATTCACAAAGACACCGGCAGCAAGGCCGGCAGACATTGCGGATATGAACTGTCTTCGGTGAGGTGCTCGTGGGGTCGAACCAGTTGTCATGATCGTGCTCCAGCAGGAATTCCAGGGAGTGCTTCTTGTCTGAGAGAACTGTTATTTAACCACTTCTCCGGCGCCAGGGCAAAACCCCGTGGGGAGAATATCCTCAGCCGCCGGTTGAGCTTGACGTTGTTGAATATCAGCTCTCGCTGCGCCATAATCGATCCGCACAACACGCTCTATGAAATCCGTCATGAAGAGGACCTACGAATGAGAATCGCTGCCCTCGGCTGCCTGCTGGCCAGTTTGATTGCAATTGCCCCGCTGGCACGTGCCGCCGACAAAGTACCAGCCACACTCAACTTCAAAATGAAGTCACTGGCTGGCAAGGATGTGGACCTGTCCAAGTACCAGGGACGAGTCGTGTTGATAGTCAACACGGCCAGCAAGTGAGGCCTTACCCCCCAGTACCTGCAGTTGCAGGCATTACACACCAAGTACGGTAAGCAAGGCCTCTCGGTCGCAGGTTTTCCCTGCAACCAGTTTGCCAACCAGGAGCCCGGTACAGCTGCGCAGATTCGCCAGTTCTGCACCGACAACTTCAAGGTCACCTTCGATATGTTTGCCAAGGTGAGTGTCAATGGCGACGAAGCGTGCCCGCTCTACAAGCATCTGACCGGGCTCGATGTGAAGCCCAAGGGTGCCGGTAACGTTGCCTGGAACTTTGAAAAGTTCGTACTCGATCGCAACGGCAAGGTGATCGGCCGATTTGGTCCGCGTATCAGTCCCGAGGATCCGGCTATCATCAAGCTGATCGAAGCCAGCCTGGCTGCGAAATAGTCGACCAATAAAAAACAGGCGTCGGCGCGGACAGAGCATCAGCTCCGTCCGCCGCCCGCGCCTGTCAGTTTCTCAGTAGTCAGAGCAGCTTACTGCAGCAGCGAATCGAGTCGACTCGTGTAGGACTGCTTGGCCAGGGCGCCAACAACGTTGTCGCCATGCTTTGATCCCGCCTGGAAGAAGGAAACTGCGGGGATGCTCGTCACATTGTAGTGCTGCGCAAGTGCACCATAGATGTCGACATCGACCCTGATAACGACCGCCCGGCCGTCGTACTCTGCCGCGATTGCATCAATCGTCGGCGAGAGCGTCTTGCAGGGTCCTCACCAATCGGCATAAAAGTCGACCAGCACAGGCTGCCCGCTCTTGACCGCGTCATCGAAACCGGGCGGGGTTTCAATATCACCATGGCTTACTGCTGTAGCTGTCTGGCCGCCTGTGGGTTTGGCTGTAGCTGTCTCGCCGGCGGGTTTGTCTGCCGCCTTCCCTTCTTCTTTTTTGCAACCGGCAACCACCAGCAACGCCATCAGCATTAATGGGAACGCATATTTCACAGTAAAGACTCCGGAGTTCAGGAAGGAATCACGTGTCCCTTCATTATCGGGGGAAGTGCGGCAGGAATTCAATCATTAAATGTCGCCAGCAGCTTTGTCCCCTTGTAAATATTGAGCACATCGTCGGGTGAGAGTGGGCGTTCCGGGTGCCCGGCAGGCCACCATTGGTAGTGTTGTTTCTCGATCACGACGAGGCCAGCACGATCCTCGAAGCTGGCTGCGCTGACCAGCAAGGTCTCGCCGAAAAACGTCCCGACCAGCAGCGGCTTGAGATCTTCAAATTCCTGCTGCTCGGCCAACTCACCCAATTCCATCATCTCCACTGCCAGCGATGAGTCCACGTCGTCGGCGGGCCATTGCTGGATCTCCTCATGCTCGGCGGTCCAGCCAGCAAACAGGGCGTAGCTGTCATCCAGCGGCAGTTGCTCCAGGCAGGCGTGCACGGCCATGGTGATCGGTCCGGCGATACCACGATTGCTGTAGATGCCATCTTCAAACTGGTACTTGAAGTCAAACAGGAAACAATCGACTAGCTCTTCACAACCTGGCCAGTAAAGCTGGCGCTGGTCCGCCAGTTCCATCCGGGTTGGAGGGATGCCGACATTTTCCGGCTGTGCCAACCAGAGCGACAACTCACTCTCCCCCTGCGCCTGTGGGCTAGTCCATTCGGCAGCAACTTGATCGCTGATTCCAAGTTCTTCGGCGTAGCGCAGCACGCGCAGGCGAGCTACCGGTTCGCTTGCCATCTCCAGCAGCACCTTTTGGCCGTCCGGGTCACCCAGAAGCGCCAGCGCCGCTGCCGCTTCTGTCCGCAAACGTCGATGTGGCAGCTGCAGCACGAGCTTGAGGATCGGCAGTGACGTGTCGCTGCCAATGCAGGCCAGCGCATCACAGATTGAGACCGCCAGCGCCACGCTGTCGGCGACCTGGTGATGAAGCTGCTGGACTGAGCCAGCTGGCTCGTCATCCAGCTCCTGCAGTTGTTCCAGGCGGTGATTGATGCCATGCAGCAGCGACTCCAGTTGCTCACGACGGTCGGTAGCCGGATGAGATTCGACACGATCCTCACGCGACAGGAAGTTGGCGACATCCAGGATGGCAACAGCAGACTGGGGATGTGCCAGCCCATCCAGCAGTCGGGGAAAGAGCTGGTCGATATTAAATTCCGGTCCGTTTACCAGGGTAGCCAGCGCAGCTGCTACAGCCGTGCCGTCCTCGGGTGGCGAGTCGACCAGCAGGTCCACCAGGATCCGCAGCGCGACGGCATCCGCCTGGCTGGCCAGCAGAGTCAGGACCAGCTGGCTTGTGCCGGCCTGGGCTGTTGCCGCGCCAGCCAGCTGGCCGAGCGATTCCAGCTGGGGAGCAGGCAGGCTATTGCCGCTGTTCGACGTGAGCCACTGCAGCAGTTCGCCGAGTAGTAGTTGAAGTTGAGCAGGCGAGCTGTCAGCAGGCTGAATTCCGGCCAGGAATTCACTTATATGACCCCTCTCTGGATCCTCGAGCCAGCCGCGCAATTCCAGCCGGGCTTGCTGCCGCAGCTGCTCGTCGGCATCCGGTCGGAGGGAGTCGAGAACGGTAAAAACTGGAGAATCCATATATTCTGAGCCTATCTGATAGCGAATTGGACGGGGAGTGGTTATTCCATCTTGACGAAACCCCATGTCAGCGGCGACACTCGGAGGATTAGAACAAGTGAAAGTAACGTCCCGTTTTAACAGATATACGGCGATCCCTGATGGGAGCATGGCCTGATCGGTCTCTCCGATGGCTGGCCATCGTTCTACCCATTCCTGCCAAGTGTGTCATTCGTGGCACCTGTGGATCGTGACAGAGAAAGCTGACGGAAAAGAAGTTGTCAAACAATCCCGAACCCGAGGTTCGTTTTGCGGACATGAACCTGTCCGACGAGATGCTGCGAGCCCTCGATCATATAGGTTATGAAACCCCCTCACCGGTCCAGGCAGGTGTTATCCCACTCGCCCTGGACGGTTACGATGTTGTCGGCCAGGCCCGCACCGGTACCGGAAAAACCGCGGCCTTTTCGATCCCGATCATCGATCAACTTTCCCTGCCCGAGGAGATCAGCCAGCCCCAGGCATTGATCATGGTGCCCACCCGTGAACTGGCAATGCAGGTCACAGGCGAAGTTGACCGGCTCTCCTACAAGCAGAACGTTCACACCGTAACGGTTTACGGCGGCCAGCCGATCCATGGCCAGATTGAAAAGCTCAAGCGAGGTGTCCAGATCGTGGTGGGAACTCCCGGCCGCGTGCTGGATCATATCAGCCGCGGCACGCTGATCCTGAGAGAGGTCTGGTGCGTCGTCTTGGACGAGGCCGATCGCATGCTGGATATTGGTTTTCGCCCTGATATTGAGCGAATCCTGGCTCGCTGCGATCACCCGAAACGCCAGACACTCCTGATGAGTGCGACGGTACCGCCTCCGATTGAGCATATTGCCAAGCGTTACATGTACGAGCCGAAAATGCTCGACTTCTCGCCAGCAGAAGTGGCGGGGGATACGATAGACCAGTACTATTTCACAGTCGAAGAGCACAGGAAGTATCCGCTGCTGGTGAGGTTGATTGAACGCGAGGATCCGAAACAGGCGATCGTGTTCTGCCGGACCAAGCGACGGACCGATCGAGTGTTCCAGAGGCTGTCCGACAAGTTCGGGGGAGTGGAGAGTATCCACGGTGATATGCCCCAGTCACGACGGACCCGGGTAATGAACCAGTTCCGGGAAGGCAAGGCAAAGATCTTGATAGCGACTGATGTGATTGGTCGCGGTATCGACGTAACGACGATTTCTCATATCATCAACTTTGACACGCCCAACTATTGCGATGACTATGTCCATCGAATTGGTCGAACCGGACGCATGGGCCGCGAGGGAGTGGCTTACACGTTTGTTTCGACTGAGGAAGGTCCCCAGCTGACCCAGATTGAAAAGCGAATTAACCAGTTGCTGCAGCGGGATCATATCGAGGGCTTTGATACCGGGGATCCTCGTTCTCAAGCAGAAGAAGGGCCGAAGAAATCAGCACCAGCATCTCTCATGAAACGGCCCCCGAAGCGTTATCGCCGTGGGTTGTAAGCCGACCTGTTTATCGAACAGCGTCGCTGCTGATCCTGCTGCTCGTCGGCCTGCTGGCGGGATGTGGAAAAGCACCCAAGAGTCAGAAGAAGCAGGCCCGGCGACAGCCATCGCAGCGGAAGCCCCAGGTTCAAAAGCCCCCCGCGCGAGCTGAGCTTGAGCCGCCGCAACGGAATGTTGATCCGCCTGCAGAAGATCCGGATCCATCCCAGCAGCCCGGCGAGCCACCCGCGCGAACTCCTCTACCGGTTCAATTCAGCGGCGACCAGGGTCAGGGGCCTCCCCAGCTGGATGCCGAACGGATTAAGGCGGCCGGCGTGCGGAAAATCGCCGGGAAATGGCTCGACCTTTATACAGACATTCCCGCAACCGCTGCGATTGAAGAGCTGCCCGGCGTGTTTGACCAGGCAATTGGCCAATGGTGCACGTACTTCCAGATTGACGAGCAGGCTATTAAGGACTGGCGAGTGATCGGCAGTCTGATGAAAGACAAGCAGCGGTTTGAACAGGCGGGCCTGTTGCCCGACAGCCTGCCTGTTTTTCAGCACGGATACAGTGGAGAATTCCGTATCTGGCTTAACGAGCAACCGAGTGACTACTATCGCCGACACCTGCTGCTGCACGAGGGCACACACGCCTTCATGATCCACTTCCTCAAGGGAACAGGGCCACCCTGGTTCATGGAGGGGACAGCCGAATTGCTGGGGACCCATCATTGGGATGGGAAACAGCTTCAGCTGCGACACTTTCCCAGCGACAAGCTTCAGACTCCACACTGGGGGCGAGTCAAGATCGTGCAGGACGACCTGGCTGCCGGCCGCGGCATGCCACTCGAAGCGATCATGAACTATGGCTCCGACGCTCACTTGAAAGTCCAGCCCTACGGTTGGTGCTGGGCGGCAGCATCCTTCTTCGACTCGCACCCGCAATACCAGGCCTCCTTCCGTAAGATGCTGGCCCGCTCGGGTGACTCCAGTGGAAGGTTCAACCAGATCTTTCTCGAGTCACTTGCAGATCAGTGGCCGAGTGTCACGCAGCAGTGGCAGCTGTTCGTGACGCAGATGGACTATGGCTACGACGTGGCCCGAGAAGCGATCGATCCGCGACCGCTCCAGTCGCTGCCGGCAGCCGGTGGCAACTTTGTCCTGCAAGCCAACCGTGGCTGGCAATCCACCGGTTACACGATCACAGCGGGCAGCACGCTGAGGATTTCTGGCGAGGGCCAGTTTCAGCTGGCTAACGACCCCCAGCCATGGATCAGTGAAGCGGGTGGTCTGACCATCGAGTATTACCGCGGAAAACCGCTCGGGCTGCTGCTGGCCGCCGTCTCCGAGCCGGGTGAAGCGGGGCTGACACGGCTGGCAGATCCCCAGCCAATCGGGCTCGTGGGCCAACTGAAATGTAGCCGGCCGGGCATCCTCTATGTACGTGTCAACGATGCACCCTCTCAGCTGGCAGACAACCAGGGACAGTTGCAGGTCACCATCCAGGTTGACCCGGACAATTGACTTCGCCAGGACTTCTCGTCGCATTGACGAAATCATGCCGGCAACCAAGAATGCACGGGCGCGGGAGTAAAACTGGAAGCTGGAAAGTGACAGACCATGAGTTCGATACGGGCACAAGACCAGCAAGTTTGGCTGGCGATCGAAGCCGAGATACAGCGGCAGCGTGTTGGCCTGGAGATGATTGCCAGTGAGAATTACACCAGTCCGGCCGTGATGGAAGCTGCTGGCAGCGTGCTGACGAACAAGTATGCCGAGGGATATCCAGGCCGACGTTATTACGGTGGCTGCGAGCACGTTGACAAGGTTGAGGAACTGGCCCGCCAGCGTGCCTGCCAGCTGTTCGGCGCTGAATTCGCCAACGTGCAGCCCCATTCTGGATCCCAGGCCAACATGGCAGTCTACCTGTCGGTCCTGGAACCCGGCGATTCCGTGTTGGGACTGGACCTGGCACATGGCGGACACCTGACCCACGGGATGCGATTGAATATCTCGGGTCGGCTGTATAATTTTCACAACTATGGCGTCACTCGCGACACGCATCGCATCGACTTTGACCAGGTTGCCCGGCTGGCTAGAGAACACCAGCCCAAGCTGATCGTGGCGGGGGCCAGTGCTTATCCGCGTGAAATTCCACACGATCGCTTCGCCCAGATTGCCGAGGATGTTGGCGCCAGGTTATTTGTCGATATGGCTCACTACGCCGGACTGGTTGCCGCCGGCCTGCATCACAACCCGGTACCGGTGGCTGATTTTGTCACCAGCACCACCCACAAGACCCTCCGCGGCCCTCGCGCAGGACTTGTGCTGTGTCGAGAGGAGTATGCCAAGGAAGTCAATCGAAGCGTCTTTCCTGGATTGCAGGGTGGCCCCTTGATGCACATCGTGGCGGCCAAGGCCATCTGTTTTGGCGAGGCTCTGACCGACGAGTTCCGCGAGTACTCGCAGAACACGATCGACAACGCCCGCGTGCTGGCGGAGACATTGTCAGCCGGCGGCTTGCAACTGGTCAGCGGCGGCACGGATAATCATCTCCTGCTGGCCGATGTCACGCCGCTTGGAATTGGTGGACAGGCCGCCGAACTGGTGCTGGATCGATGTGCTATCACAGTCAACAAGAACATGATTCCGTTCGATGAACGTAAACCGGCCGATCCATCGGGGATTCGAGTTGGCACACCGGCCCTGACAACCCGCGGGATGGGCGAGGACCAGATGCGACAGATTGGTGAGTGGATGCTGCAGGCGCTGGGATCGAGTGAAGACGAGGCGCTGCAGCAGTCGATCAGCCAGGCTGTGGCTGAGATGTGTGAGGACTTTCCCGTACCGGCCGATGCCGGCCAACCCCTGGCAACCGAGTGACTGGGATCATGACCAAGACCGACAAGATCTTGATTGCTGACGACAACGCCGCGAATTGCGAGTTGTTGCAGGCTTACTTGCAGGATGTGGATTGTGAAATCAAACTCTCGATTGACGGCCAGGATACGCTCGATAAGGTAGCGTCCTTCGAGCCTGACCTGATCCTGCTGGACGTGATGATGCCGCGACTGAATGGCTTCGAAGTTTGCAAGAAGCTGAAGGAAAGCCCTCTCACTCGCCGGATAATGATCCTGATGGTCACGGCGCTGAACGAGAGTGGCGATATTGAGCGAGCGGTGGTAGCTGGCACCGATGACTTTCTCTCGAAACCAGTCAACCGGGTGGAACTGGTCAAGCGAGTGGAGAATATGCTCAAACTCAAAGATGTCACTGACGAGGTCGAACGGTTACGACAGTACATTGAGCAGATGGACGGATAGACTGACGGGCGACGACAAAGCGCGCTTGCTGCCCGGTCCGAAAGTGGAGTATTCTGGCTGTGTAGCTGAATCATCAACCACGGCGGGGGGTGTCCCTGATGGCGACCTGCGGAATCCGAATCTACCGCCAACTGCTGGCCGGACTCCTGCTGATGCTGCTGGCCAGCTCGCTGCCAGCGCAGCAACCAGCCAGCCAGCAAGAAGATGAGCAGGTCACGGCACGGGTCCAGTCCCTGATCGAGCAACTTGGCGATGAACAGTTTCGTCGACGAGAGTTTGCCCAGCGGCAACTGCTGGAACTTGGTCTGAACGCCTACGACGCCATTCACCGGGCCCAGAATCACGACGATATTGAGATTTCCAAGCGAGCCCGCTACCTGGTTCGGAGTATGCGAATCCAGTGGAGTCGGGCGGATGATTCACCCGCCATACGCCGCGCCTTGATGGGTTATGCATCGCGCCCGCCGGGGGAACGTCGAAACAGGATGGAACAGCTGGCTGCCCTGCCGGAACAACAGGGAGTGGTCGCACTCTGCCGCATGGTCCGCTATGAATCGACGGAGCCGCTGTCGAAGTATGCCGCTCTGCTGATTCTGCAGACTGCCGGACCGACTGAGTTGGCAACACGCCAGCAGCAAGCCAGTGATTTGCGGGAAGCTGTCAGGCAAAGTGCCCGCACGGCGGCCGAATGGATCCGGGTTCATGCCACCACCCTGCTGGATGTCGAGGCGTCACTCGTCACCTGGGATCGTGTCACGCGAGCCGAGGAAAATACGCTCAGCCAGTTTCCCAATCGGACAAGCCAGGAAATCACACGGGACCTGCTCAGGCACCAGGCAGGTCTGCTGCAGGAATCGAATAAACGAGAACAGGCACTGGCGGTACTGCGACGCACCATCAACCTCCTCGATGGCACCCGCACACAACTGCTCGATATGGTGGAATGGCTCGGCGACCAGGAAATCTGGGAACTGGTCGAGGATGTGGCTGACCGTTTCCCGGGTGAATTTTCCAAGTACCCGGACCTTATCTACCGGATGGCGGAGGCTGTCTGGAAGCAAGGGGATAAGCCGCGAGCGGATCAGATTGCCGAGCGAGCCAGGCAACTCGATCCGGAAAATACACGGACTCATATTGAATCCGCACTCTGGTTACAGCGACGCGATCTCGTCGACTGGTGTATCAAGGAATATCGCCAGATTCTGAAACACTCGGAACTCGAGTCACGCGAGGGACTCTATGCACGTTTCCTGCTTAGTGAAATCCTGCACGACCGGTTAGAGGAAGACGAAGCGGCAGAAGTCCTGGCAGGTGCGGTCGAAGCGGTCAAGAACAGCGAGAAAGTGGCGCGTGATGTCCAGCAGGTCTTCAGCCGGACCCCGGGTTCGATTGAATCGCGGCAGCTCTATTTTCTCGCCTGCAGCAAACACAAGCAGCAGATGTTTGATGAGCAGAAACAGCTGCTTGAAAAGGCGATTGAAGCCGAGGCACACGATGGGGATGTGTTGATTGCGATGTATCGATTCAAGCCAGCTGATCCGGCCTGGACCAGTCGAGTTACCCAACTGGTCAAGGATGCCAGCGCGCATTACCGGCAACAGATCACCGTTTACGACAACACTTTTCGTATCAGCGGTGATTCGGCGGAAAAGGAAACGGCCCGCCGCAAGCTGGCCACTGCCCACAACCAGCTGGCCTGGATGGTGAGTAACACCGAGGGGGACTTCCAGGCGGCTATTCAATCCAGCCTGCGCTCACTGGAATTACGTCCCGATTCAGCAGGCTATCTCGACACGCTCGGCCATTGCTATTACGCCGCTGGCGAATTTCAGAAAGCGGTCGAGACTCAGCTGAAGGCCGTCGCTGGCGACCCCTCCTCGCAGACCATGCAGCGGATGCTGAAGGTCTTCCAACAGGCACTGGAAGATTCCAGCAAGTAGGCAGGCGGAGGGTCGGTGGGGACCGCTCGACTAGCGCTTGGTACCGATTTCGACCAGCGACTGAGTTTTGACAATGGCCTGGTCATCGGGAAAGGTATGAAATGCCTGGACCAGCACGCTGCGTGAACGCGTTTCCACGTGGATATAGCTGAGTGCACCCATCGCCATCCGGCCGCTCGAATCAAACGTATAGAGGATGCCACGTTTCTGGCCATCCGCTGTCAATTCCTGCTGGAAGGTCCAGAACACGTCGGCCGGCACCTGTTCCAATTGGAATGTCGTCTGGTAATTCACACCACCACGGCACTCCACAGAATCATCACACTCCCCCTTGAGCGGATGAGAGAACAACCGTCGTCGCTGGGGCAGGGGATGCTGAGCCGAACAGGCCACCTCGGTCAATGTCAGGCCCTTGTATCGCCAGTTGACCAGATGTCCGGCGGCAGTGATCTGGACGTGAACTTTCCAGTCACCCCGCTCGATCCGCTGCTGCTTGTAAATCTGAAACAGCTCGGGGTGCAAAGCTCTCCCATAGAGCTGAAAAGCAAGTTCTGCAACCTTGGGTCGGACGGTTAACACGTTGGCTGAATATTCCCAGCAGAGCAGTTGAATCGGCAATCTCAGAGCACATTATAAACGCCTTGAAGCGCGCCCACAAAGACCACTTGTCAGCCCGCTGACAGCGCCTCGATCAGCCATCAGGCGGGTTACCAGGCAAGTGTGCAGATGTCGTACATGGCATGGCTGCCGGCGGCGATTCCAAAACCTCGCTTGAGGAACAGCAGGGCAAAGAAAAACCCGGCCAGTAGCCGGAAGGTAAAGCTGTAGTATTCAAAGGTGTCGCCAGCAGAGGAGATCAGCTGATAGTGAGCTGCTGAAAAAGCCAGGCTGCTGAGGACTACAGCCCAGCTGATACAGGTCCGCTTGCTACAGCCGAACCATTTCAGCAGGCCGGCGATGGCGGGCAGCAGCAACAGTCGAAACAGGACTTCTTCATAAATCCCCGCACCAAAATAGCCGCAGACGGTGGCTGGCATGTTGTCGACAGCCAGCCTTGCCCGCAGCAGCGATCCGGAGAAGAGAAATCCCAACAACTGGGCGATGCCAATCAATATCGCTCCGAATACAAGCGACTCAATCCACATCCGGCCCACATGTCGACCGTGGATATTCCACCTGGCTCGGCTGACATGGTGCCAGCCAAGCAGGATGCCACAGGTCAGCAGCGGCAGCAGGAAGTACTGGCCGAAGCCAAGTTGCAGTAGCAGGGTTCGCAACCAGGCATCGGCTCCGTTACGAAGTGCATCGGCTCCAAACAGGAAGATGCCAGTCTCGTAGGCCACCAGCATGGGTGCAATAAAAGCCAGGCTGGTCAAAGGCCGGGCCGATTCCTCGCGATACGACAGGCTACTGTTCATCGCCACAGGTTCTCAAAGCGGGGTTCTTACCAGGCGGTCCAGCCACCGTCGATGACCATATTCTGGCCGGTCATGTAACTACTTGCATCACTGGCCAGGAACACGATGGCTCCCTTCAGTTCGTGATTGACGCCCATCCTTTTCATCGGCAGTTTCTCACAGAGACGATCAACCATCGCCTGGGGAGCGGTGTCTGGATTTGGAAAGGGACCCGGGCTGAGGCAATTGACGCGAATATCGTCGGCCGCCCAGTAGCTGGCCAGGTGCCGTGTCATGTGGATAATCCCTCCCTTGAGGGCATGGTAGCTGACTGGGCTGGCAGCACAGATTCCCTCGTAGGCATCCGGATAGGAACTGACCAGGCCGTACATCGATCCGATCAGGATCACGTTACCTGGCACGCCCCGCTGGACGACATGTTCGCGCAGGTGGCGTGACAGCAGGAAGAAGCCGGTTGCATTTTGCATTGTGCGGTTGAACTGTTCATCGCTGACGGTGGTCCAGTCGCCACCGGACCCCTCGTTGCCGTTATTGATGACAATATCGACCTGTCCGGCCAACGCGACTGCCCGCTCAAAACCACGTTCAATCGAATCGGCATCCATATGGTCTAGCTGAACCCCAAAATGGCTGCCGCCGATCTCGGCCAACTCACCTGCCACCTGCTCGGCTCGCTCCAACTGCCGACTGGTGGTGACAAGCGTGGCTCCCGCCTCAACCAGGGCGCGTGTCATGGCAGTACCGAGGTATCCACCGGCTCCAGTCACCAGGACTGTCTTGCCGGTCAAGTCAAACAGCTCACTCACATGGCGTTCAGCAGGCATCGTAATACTCCTGGTAGTCAGCTGGTGAATTCAGGATTCCAATGGCGGTATGGCTGTGTCCGGGACCGGCTGCCAGCTACCGGAATCAGCGGCGGCCAGGATGGCCAGGTTAGCTTGCAGTGTGGCAATGCCCTCGGTGAGAGTACAGAGTACCTCCCGCTTACCCTCCATCACATCCAGTAGCATCTCGGCCTGGCGGACAAACAGGCCATCCCGCTCCAGCACCTGTTGACCCTCGACAGTCCAGCCGGCATCGGGTGTCGCCATGCTGAGCCAGCGTTGCTTACTCAGCTCATATCGGATAATACCCTGCTCGCAGATCAGCTGAAGCGTGGATTCATTGGCAGCCTGGTGCTGGTTAAGAGTGAAGCTGCTCATGACCTCGTGATGACGACCGATGACGTGCACGGTGTCCTCCACCTCGACGCCATCCAGGACCAGTCGATCACAATCCGCGGCTACCCGGCTGAGTGGTCCCAGCAGCCATTGGGCGTAGTTTATTGCGTGGGTGAGTGCGTCCTGGATTGCTCCGCCGCCGGTCTGTCGCTGGCGATAATAGGTTTCACGGAAGGCGGGCCGGTAGCTGGGAAAATGCTGCCCACCCTGGTAAACGAGCTGCAGCGGTTTCCCAAAACGCCCCGAATCGACTGCCTGCTTGATCTCCTGCGCCAGCGGATGCTGCCGCATCACGTAGGCCACAGCGAGCACTCGCTGGGATTGTTCAACTTCCCAGCTCAGCTGGTCCACTCCGTCCAGCGAAGTGCTCAGCGGTTTTTCCACCAGCAGGTGGCAGCCAGCCAGAACCAGTTGCCGGGCCATGGGGATATGCAGCTGGGCTGGGGTACAAATCACTGCGGCATCAGGGGGGTTCTCGAGGGCCCGATCCAGTGAAATGTGCGACTCCACCTGATACCTGGCAGCCACCCTTTTCCGTACTTCATGATCCAGTTCGCAGATTTCCACATCGGCCCGGCCCGTCTCGAGGAAACAACGAGTGTGGCGTTCGCCAATCGAACCGGTGCCGATCACCAGGATTCTCTTCTTGGTTGACATACCAGTGCCTGTCGGAGCGGAGTAAAGTTACTGTTTTGGGGAAGGTTGACTGGCCGGCGCCTTGTGGAACTGTTCCAGCCAGGCGGTGGTTGCCCGCGCGTTACCCTCGTGGCCACCTTCGAAAATGGTCACCCGCGAGCGGCCAGCATGGCGACGCAGGTAGATCTTCCGCCCGAAGGAGGCATCCTTGATCCGATCGTCCTTGGTCGGTTGTTCCAGCCGACCGTTTTCGCGGCCGATCTGGTCCATCTCACCGGCAGTTATCTGCTGGCTGCCGGCAGCACGGGCAATCATGTTGAAGGCCCGCAGGGAGTGAGCGACCGGGACACTGCCGCTGTGTCCATCATGCACGCCAGCGGCGATATCGAGTGGGACTGGGAGCGAACGATCGAGCCAGGTCAGAGGGGATCGTGCGCGGTACTCCGCATCTACTTTCTGACTGCTTCCCGGAGCGCCGCCGCAGCTTGCCCGCATCATTGCACCGTAACGGTCGCCGCTGTGCTTATTGTGCCAGGCAGCCAGGTCGCTGATCCCAACCCAGGCACTGGCCGCGGTCCAGCGCTGAGGATGACGGCCTGCCATCAGCATCGTCATGTGGCCACCACCCGAGACACCTGCCAGGTAAATTCTCTGCATCTCGACCTGGTACTTTTTGCAGGCCCAGTCAAGCGCATCAAGTATGTCCTGCTGGGCCTTGAGCGATCCACAGGCATCGGGATGTTGGTTGGGGCCGCGAAAATGAGGAAACAGGTAGATCCAGCCAAGTCGTTCAGCTTCTGCCTCCAGTGGCTTGTTCCGCTGTTCCAGCCCGGCACTCCAGCTATGAAGCGAGACCAGCAGCGGCAGCGGTTGTGGCCGTCGTAGATAGCGTGTCGGCAAAATTACATAACAGGGCTGGCTGGTTCCATCGAGAGTACTGGTGACCGAGACCTTAAGCCGCTCGGCTCCGGTCAGCGGCAGCGAGATCAGCAGTATCGCGGCGACAAGCGCAGTTCGAAACATCAGCTTCTCCTAGCTTTCAAGAATCAAGCCCGAGGCAGCGGCAGCCTGCTGGCTATCGATCCTGCGGGCCTTGATTCGGATGTAAGGCGGCAGGAACTGGGAGCGATGCCCAAAACTGCCACGCTCGGCATCCTGCTTGTTGTGAGCAGGTTCGATCAGGTCTTCAATCACAAAGCCGCTGCGGCAGAGATCACCCAGCAGCTGGTCCCAGCGATGCAAGTACTCCAGCGTTCCCTCTTCCCTGACCAGGCTGCCGGCGGCCGGCGGCAAGGGACCCTCGCGAAAATAGGGTTCTTCAATCCGGTACCCTTCGGCACTCGGTTCCAGGCTGGCTTGCAGACTTGCTGGCTGCTTGTGCTGGCTGACATAGACTCCGCCGGGCCGCGTGACCCGGGCCACATGGCGATAGACTGGCAGCAGGTCTGGCAGGTAACAGCTGCTGACTGGGTGGATGACAATATCGAACTGGCCGATATCGAACATACTGAGGTCGTCCATCGAGGTTTCCACGGTGCGGATGTCGTAACCCAGCTCAGCGGCGACTTCTCGATCCAGTTCCAGCATGGCGGGGCTGAGGTCCACCACGGTCACGTCGGCTTCAGCAGCAGCATAGATCACACTATGTTTGCCCCCGCCGGCAGCCAGGCAGAGCAGCTGTTTTCCCTTGATCGTGGCTCCCAGCCAGCCGGGTCCGTCCACGGTCTTGAGTGGAGCGACCAGGTCCTTGTCCCGAGCTGGTCGCGTAAAGCGATTCTTGGCAAGCACAAGTTGATCCCAGGCACGCCGGTTCTGCTCGCATGCACGTTCCCGCTCAGCGTGACTCATGCCTGGGCCTCCTGGCAGCAGGGTGTCCGGGCCAGGTCGAACCAGTTGATCGAGCTGGGTAGCGTGCCATCCAGGCCGACATCAGCCAGCACGGCACACTGCGAATGTTTTTCTATCAAGGCGCAGTTCGAAGCCAGGCTTTGGTCGAGTCCTGCCGGGCTGACCTGGTTCAGGACGACCCCTGCCAGCTCGAGGTCTGGACAGACAGTACGCGCTGTTACCACGGTTTGCAGTACCTGGTTGACGACACCCAGCTGGTTAGCTGCCACGATCAGCAGCGGGTAACCGAGATCGTTGGCCAGGTTGGCGACACAGTCGGTGTCGCTGATCGGTGACATCAATCCGCCACTTCCTTCCACCAGGATAATCTCGCTCTGTTGCTGCCAGCAGGTGATTCCTGCACGCAGCAGAGCTGAATCTACTTGCTGGCCCATGGCCTCGGCAGCCAGTGGTGGAGCGAGTGGAGCGAGGAAGGACTGGGGACAGACGTCTGCCAGCGAACCGGGCTGGCCTGCCGCCTGCCACAGTGCCAGGGCATCCTCGGCCAGCAATCCCTCCGTCTGTTGAAGACATCCGCTGGCGACAGGTTTGTAGACACCCACCCGGCGACCGTCGGCATACAGTTGCGCGGCGATTGCGGCAGCGATGTAGGTCTTACCTACCTCGGTCGACGTGCCTGTAATGAATAGCCCGGGGGGCGAGTGCTGATGTGCCATGGGCACTAGCGTACCATTGGCTGCGGCGCGAGAAAACGATGGGTCCCGTACGATCGACTGCTGCAGCAGCCCGTTGCAAAGCGAGCAGGGCTGCCACAAAATACCACTACATGAGCCACTCCGCAGCGAGCACGAGGCAGAAGTGATGGCAGAAAAACCAATCGAGGACATCGTCTGTTGTATGGGACAACCGGTAGCCGGAAATCCCACCCAGTTCATCATGGAGCGGGCATTCGAGGCAGCTGGCCTCGACTGGCGCTACCTGACGCTCGAGGTTCCAGCAGAACAACTTGCCACCGCTGTGGCCGGTATGCGGGCGATGGGCTTTCGTGGCGGCAACTTCACAATCCCTCACAAGGTGGCCGTGATCCAGTACCTCGATGGACTGAGCCAGGCGGCAGAGCTGATGGGCGCAGTCAATTGTGTGAATACCAGAGCAGGGCAGCTGATTGGCGAAAACACGGACGGTAAAGGGTTCGTCGCGTCACTCAGGGAACTGGTCGAGCCGGAAGGTAAGCGAGTAGTCATTCTTGGCGCCGGCGGCGCAGCACGGGCGATCTCTGTTGAGCTGGGGCTGGCTAGCGTTGCTGAGATCACGATCGTCAACCGGACGGAATCTCGCGGCCAGGAACTTGTTGACCTGCTGAATGATCGCTTGCAGGTGCCGGCCAGCCTGGCGAGTAGCGCCAGCGAGGACTACCAGCTGGATCCCGCGACAGAGATTGTCATCAATGCGACCTCGATCGGCCTGGGGGATGCCGAGGCCCGAGTTCCACTGGATGTGAAGTCGCTGCAGGAGAACATGCTGGTCGCCGATGTGGTCTTCAATCCGCCCCAGACTCGACTGCTGGTGGATGCCAGCCAGCGCGGCTGCCGCGTCCTGGATGGCCTCGGCATGCTCGTCAATCAGGCAGTCATCGGGTTTCGTATCTGGACCGGAGTCGAACCGGATCCGCAGGTGATGCGTGAGGCGCTGGAAGAGTACCTGGAAATCTGATCCAGCTGTGCTGGCTTCCAACACAAGCGAACCGCAGAGACGCCGAGGCAGGCTGAGCCGGTATGAGGACTAAACCCCGGCCACCGATTCTCCTGCCAGTTTGCCGCTTGTCATGGCCCAGGCGATATGCAACCCATGACTCCAGAGGATCATGCCGCCCAGTCCCACCTGGCCGGCAGCATACAGACCGGCAATAGGCTGGCCCTCTGGATCGAGCACCTGCAGCTGTTCGTTAACAGCCGCTCCACCCTCGGTGGTGGTGAAGTACGCCTTGACTGGCCCCAGCAGCAGCCAGGGTCCTTTCTCAAGCGGCGCCGTGCCACCCGGATGCTCAAACGGATCCTGCTCTGACCCCACCAGATGGCGGTTGAATGAGCGGAGTGTGGCCTGCACGGTCGCTAGATCGATCCCGCGGCGAGCCATCAGTGACTCCAGTGAATCCGCTTGCACGGTCACATCGGGCCTGAGTTTCAGGTAATCCTTCACATAGGCGTAGGCGATATCCGGGGCCGTCGATATGAACTTGGGCCAGGCGGAATAGAGTTCAGCCAGTCGGCCATCCAGCAACAGGTAGGCAACTTTCCCCGGCTGCCGAGCAACAGCAATTTCTCGTTCGGGCCAGCAGAGTTCATTCACAAAGCGTTCGCCATCGGAGTTGATCAGGATGGCACCGTCACGAAAGAGACTCTCCTCCGGGTGCTGCCAGGTGACAAGCAGCCGCTTGATGAAGCGATTCAACATCCAGCGCGGCATCCGGCCGGCCAGCCATCCCATCAACGTGGCCAGCACGCCACGAGTTGGCAACCACTGCTGAAAGGGACGCTTGTGGCCGGCGATCAATCGCAATTCGGGGCCGTAGGTGACATCCATGTTGACCAGTTGGGCACCAGCCTGGCTGGCCAGTTGGTGTCCAAGTCCCAGCGCGTGAGGATTGATTCCCTCGATCTGCTGGAACTGCGGTCCCTTGTGCTCTGCGATCATCTCACCATTGTTGGCATAATCCCCTGTCGCCAGGATGACTCCGTTGCGTGCCGTCAGGGTCCTGGTGGTCTGCCCCTGGCGGACAACAACACCTTCCACGCGACAATCCCGCAGCTTTAACTCAGAGACCTCGGCATCGGATACGAGCGGGACACCGAGTCGGCGGAGGGCAAGTTGGAAGCGGGTGATATAGGCTTTGGCACCGGGTACCACGTTATGCATCCGCGGCTGTCGATTTGGCGGCTCGGGGCTGGGCCCGACATAACTCAGTCCCAGCTCCTGTTCCAGCCAAGCCAGCGTCGTCCCGGCCTGTTGCAGGAAGAAGCGGCGTAGTGGTTCATTGTTACGGGCCTCGATATCGGGCTTGGCGAAGAGTGCCAGGTCCTCGGCATGATCTGCAGCTGAATCGGAGACACCTGCCTGCTGTTGCCAGCGGGTTTCCGCTGCCGTGAAGGATCCCACGGCGATTCCGGTGGTCCCGCCCGGCTGAGGCCGTCGTTCCAGCACGATCACACTGGCACCTCGGCTGGCCGCTGCATAGGCGGCAGCCAGGCCGGCGCCACCGGCACCCACGACGATACAATCGAAGACATCCGACATCCTGGAGAGGTCCTTTTATCCGTGCAGGGAGACTTTCCTCATCCGTTGATGGGGATTGCCGAATGCCGCTCGAAAATCTCCCGGAACAGGCGTCGATTTTCGGTTCGGTAATGTTGGCACTGTTCAACAAGCTGCCGTGCATCATCATATTTCAGCAGGAACGCCAGCTGGGCGAGCCCCTGCTGGTCTTGGGGAAGATCGTGCCGGGCAGTCGTGTTCATCAATCTCAAGCCGGACTCAATACTCCGCAGCAGATCATAGGACTGGCTCAGCACACGGCACTCATCTTCTGCCAGTTCTCCCTGTTGCCTGAGCAGCTGCAGGGCATCGAGTGTACCGGGCGTGAGAATATCGGGCTGCTGGCCAGCCAGTTTCAGCTGCAGCATCTGCACAACTGTTTCCACATCCATGCTCCCACCAGGACCGCGCTTGATATTTCGCACTGAGGCGGTCTGTTCGGATTCGGTCCGCTGTTTGTACATCTGCTGGGCCGAGTCATCGTGCCAGCTGGCAGAGAGGACGGCCTGTCGAGCCAGCTGGTCTGCGCGTTGCCGACCCTGCTGGCTTCCGTAAATGGCCCGTGCCTTGCAAAACTGGATCCGTTGTGCCAGTGGTAAATCGCCATCGGCAAGTTCGTTTTCGAAATCGTCCAGCGAGATGGCCAGCGGGGCATGTGGACTGGTCGCTCGCAGCGTGCCATCCAGGTCAAGCAATCGGCCGAGCGGACCTTGCTGGCTGACAAGCTGCAGAATCCGCTTGGCCAGTTCATTATAGAAATGGGCATTACTGGTCGTCTCATCACCGCGGCGGCGATGGCGGGTTGTTCCATCCTGGTCAAACAGGAAGACCAGGTCGGTGTCACTATGATAATTTGGTTCCCGCCCACCAAGTTTACCGAGGGCCAGCATGATGAATGAGCTGGGTGTTCCATCCGGGCCATGAGGTTCGCCATGTCGCTGCACCAGCTGGCGATGTTGATCATCCGCCAGCTGGTGCAGACAGACCTCGGTAATATCGGAGAGTGCTTCATGCGTGGTGCGGATGCTATCCTTGCCGAGCAGGTCGCGGACACCGACACCGAGATGCTGTGACGACTTGAAGCCATGCACCACGGACTCAATGGAAATCTCACCCCGCGTCAATTCCAGCAATGTCCGATCGAGGGTTTCGCGAGTGGGCAATTGTTCGAGCAGGAGGGAATCGAGCAATTCGTCAATCATGCCCGGAAAGCTGGTGAGGATACCTGTCAGGTAGGGACTGGCCGCGCACATCCGCACGTAGAGCTTCATCGAGGGCGCATTAAAGCTGAACAATTCCCAGAGCACTCCCTTGGCCCCAATTGCGTCACTTACACGGCTGAGCGTGGAGAGCGTTGCATCGGGATCGGGCGTCTCGGAAATAGCCTCAAGCAGCTGGGCAGCAATCCCTGCCAGGTAAAAGCGACTGCGTCGAGTTGAAAGAAACTGAGTCGGCTCCGTCGCCAGCGCAGTCAGGTTACGTTGTGCTGCGGCGCAATCCTCAAAGTTGTGCCTGGAGAGAATCTGCTGAACCAGGTCTGGGTTTGGCCAGGGATCGTATAGCAGGTCAGCTTCGGGCAGGGCATGATCCTCGCCCAGGGTATCGGCCAGCAGTTGCGTGAGGATATCCGTACTTACCTGCTGCCGCTGCTTAAACGTGCGACGCAGGTCGTCGCTGGATTCTGTCTTGGCATAGCCGAGCTTTTGGGCGAGTCGCTGAAGTCGCTCATCATCATTGGGAATCGTCTCCAGCAGCGGGTCGAAGAGTATTTGCAGGAAGTGTTCGATGCGGCGCAAGGAGAGATAGCTGTCGCGCAGGGCCACCTGCTCCTGCTCGGTCAGACAGCCCGACGAGGTGAGCTGGTCGATTGCCTCGAGGGTATTGGTCGAGCGGACGTTGAGCGAGTCGCCGCCGTTGAGCAGTTGCAGGAATTGAATCACGTGTTCAATATCGTTGATCCCACCCTGTCCGCTGCGAACATCAAGTTGCCCCGTGCCAGCCTGTCCAAGTCGTCGTATCAGCCGTCGCTTGAGTGCCTTGATGCCGCCGATATCGGTGGGCGTCAAATAGCGGCGGTAGATCCAGGGCCGAGCCGCCTCGACAAAATATTTTGCCAGTCGGCGATCTCCAGCCAGCGGTCGAGCCTTGACCATTTCCTGGCGTTCCCAGGTCCGACCCGCCTGGTCGTAATGGCGTAGTGCCTCGTCGGCATCCAGCGCGACCACATCCTGTTGGCGACCGGCCCGCATTCTCAAGCGAGGCTGAAAGCTGCCCTCGTGTGGCAGTACGTCATTCAGCAGCTGAATGAAATTCTCACTCAGTCGCTGAAAGAACTCGCTGTTGTCCATCGGCCGGCTGCCATCGGTCCGTCCGCTGGCCTGGCAGACGAACATCAGGTCAATATCGCTGGAATAACTCAATTCATTGCCACCCAATGGGCCGAGTGCCAGGATGGCGAATTCAGCGGGAGTTCCATCAGCCAGGCGGGGGCTGCCGCGGCGCTGTTCCAATCGCCGCCGGGCAATTGCCAGGACCGCCTCGGCAATGGCACCGACCAGTTCGGAGATCTGGGCCGTGACAACTTCCATCGGCTGGTGTTGCACGATATCCCCGTAGGCGATTCGTAAGCGTTCCCGGCTGATCAAGCGGCCGAGGGCTACCAGCGCATCGTTGTCATCGGTGAGGGCAGCCACCTCGCTGATGAATTCATCGACCAGCAGGTGCAGCGGGGTCGGTTCACCGCCGGTCATCCGCAGCAGGTCGAGGCTCTCGGGGTTTTCCAGCAAGAGGTTTGAAAAGTGCTGGCTGGCGGCGAATATCTCCAGTAACGTCTGCAGGGCTCCCGGATCGCGCTGCCAGAAGGTTCCCAGAGCGAGCGGATTGCGGCTGGCAGAAACAAACCGTTCGAGGTTGGCGATCGCCTGGTCGGCGTTACCGGTTGTCGGCAGAATCTGCTCCAGCTGCTGGCACATCAGCGCGGCCAGGTCGAGTGTCAGGCCGGACTGGACGATCCGAGCGAGTGCCGTGTGGGCGGCGCGTTGATTGCGTATACCAATGGAACGGAGCCAGTCCTCGGACTGCTGAGGTTGGTCGAGGAATTTAACGAGCAGGTCGACATCCATGGGGAAGTCCGCCAGGGGCGGATCGAGTTCGTGGGTTCACGGTTACAAGTAGATCATAACCACTGGCCACCGTCTTCCGCCGCGATGCTAGTCGAGAAAGCCGACGAGGTCCTGGCTGCGGCTGGGCTGTTGCAGCTTGCGGACAGCCTTGGCCTCAATCTGCCGAATTCGCTCGCGGGTCACCTTGAAGATATGTCCCACTTCTTCCAGCGTGTAGCTGTAACCATCTCCCAGGCCATAGCGGAGCTTGATAATCTCTCGCTCCCGGTAGCTGAGCGTCTTGAGTACAGCATTGATTCGGCCACGCAGCATTTCCTGTGCGGCGCCGGTCGCGGGGCTCTCGGCGGAGGCATCTGGCAGCAGGTCGCCAAACTGGCTGTCTTCACTATTTCCAACCGGACGGTCCAGGCTGATGGGATAGCGACTCATGGCCAGCACACGGCGTGCTTCGTCGACAGTCGTCTGGGCGCGACGGGCGGTTTCCTCAAGCGTCGGTTCGCGACCAAGTTCCTGGAGCAGCTGGCGAGATACATTTCGCACTCGCGACATCGTCTCCACCATATGCACGGGGATGCGAATGGTACGGCTCTGGTCTGCCACGGCTCGCGTGATCGCCTGGCGAATCCACCAGGTGGCGTAGGTGCAGAACTTGAAGCCGCGGCGGTATTCGAACTTGTCGACCGCTCGCATCAAGCCAGCATTTCCTTCCTGGATCAGGTCGAGGAAACTGAGCCCGCGATTACGGTACTTCTTGGCGATCGAAACGACCAGCCGCAGGTTACCTTCGGACAACTCCCGCTTGGCCTGCTGGTAATCGGAGTAGACATCACGCAACTGGTCCACGCGATTTCGCAGGCTGGTCGGTGTTTCCTGGGTGGCGATCAGGATGCTGCGAAATTCATCGGTCAGCGCCTGACGCTCATCTGCAGTGCGACGATTGGCTCGCGTGCTGCGAATCTGCACCTGGAGTTCATCCAGCCGGCGGCTGAAGTCTTCCAGCGTGCGAATCATCGGCTCGATCCGATGGGTTCGTAGTCCCAGTTCTTCGATCAAACGTACAGCACGGCGTCGCCGTCGAGCGAGCGAGGCCCAAGCTTCCTGGCGCTTGTTCTTGGATTGGTTCTTGCTGACTGCGATTCGGTAATCACGACGATTTCTTTTCAGCAGCGTTTGCAGTGTGTCCAGGTTATGTGGCAAGCGGCCCAGGATCTGTTCCTTTTCCAGCCGGTCGGTGACCGACACTTGCACCGTGCGATCAAACGGCAGTTCACCATGATGGACTCGCTTGATCACCTTAAAGGCTGCCTGGAAGACATAGTCGCATTCCAGCAAGCGAGCTCGGAACCGTCGGCGAGTTTCCTCGATCTCCTTGGCCAGGCGAATCTCCTCGATTCGCGTGAGCAGCGGGATCTCGCCCATCTGGGTCAAGTACATGCGGACCGGGTCATCCGACCACGACTCATTGGTATCCACGACAGCAGCAACAACTTCTTCCGGCTTCTCTTCCGGCTGCTGATCGGGAACAACTGCCGTGGCAGTCTTGTTATCCGTCGTTGCTGTGGATTCCTCACCAGAGGACGCGTCGTCGTCGCTGCTCGAGGCAGCCCGACCCGGCTCGTCCTGGCTTGTGGCCTGCGGCTGACCGTCGTCTTCAAAATCATCAAGCAATGTATCGTACAAGGGTCATCTCTCCTGTCAGAGTCGCGTGTCTCTTACGGCCAGGCACTCGTTGGCTGGTTGCTGGCTGTCACTGGATCGTGACGCTGCTGGACCAAGCCGTTCGCTACGCTTTTTCGCCGGAATCGTCTGTAATGCCTGGTCGATTAGGGGTGGGTGTCGTTAACCGGGGGGTTGGTATGACTCACTCCAGCTCCAGTGAATAGAACTGGATTCATGATGAGCCATGGCGGGATGCCGGGGCAAGAAGCCCTGTCCTGCAAGCAAGGCGTTTCGCCTGTGGCTTGCAGCGAGCACGCAATTGTAGCACCCAAACTTTCTCCTGCTCACGAGTTTCACGCTTTTGTAAGTACTGGTTTTCGACGCTGTTGAGCTGTTTGGTGATGCAGCTGTTACAGGTGTGCCAGGTTACCGTCGGGAATTTATCTTCAAACCGGAAAACCGAATCGTGCTGCCACGATCACTCAACCGGATCAGCTTTCCCCGCCGGCCCACGTCCTCCATGAACGTGAGTACATTCGTGTGACAGCCATGGCCAGGAATCCACCCGGCCACACTCGGCTTTCACTTGCGAGTCACTTCATTCTAGCTCGCCGATCGCGCCGGTCTAGTGTGTAATTTGGTGATAATCGCCTGAATTGGCTCGGATTTGTTCACCCAGTCGCTAAGCTTTCACAGCGGACGCTTTGGCGTGCGGACTGGAGAGGAACGGTCTGGAGTTGTTGTTATCCGTGCCAACTCGCTTGCTTGTGACGTTCCCGCCTGCGGAGTAGCATACGAAGCTCGACCGGTTTGGCGAGCAGGGCGGTCTGGTTCGATCAATATGGGGTGCTTGTGCCGATGTCCAACAGAGCTGACATGACAGATCAGGTGGCAGTTGTGAGCGGTGCCAGCCTGGGGATTGGCCGGTCCACAGCCCTTGCACTTGCTCGATCCGGCGCACGGGTAGTCGTCAATTACCGTTCTCACGCTGATGAAGCGCAGCAGGTCGTGGACGAGATTACTGAACTGGGGAGCCAGGCAATTGCTGTCCAGGCGGACGTCTCAGACCAGGCGGCTGTGGAGCAGCTGGTGCAGGCAGCGGTCGACGAGTTCGGGCGACTGGATATCGCGGTCAGTAACGCAGCCTACAGCGATCGGGAGCTGTATTTTGAGGCCAACATGGAGGGTTTTCGCCGCACGGTGGACGTTACCCTGTGGGGCGCTTTTTACTTGATGCGAGCTGCCACCCAGCAGTATATCAAGCAGCAGGATCGGGGTGTGGTAACACTGGTCAGCTCACCCCATGCCTTTATTCCGGCCCCCGGGGCGATGGCATACAACATGTCCAAGGCGGCCCTGGAACACATGGCCCGGACGGCTGCAATCGAGGTCGCCGAGCACAAAATTCGCATCAACGTGATCCAACCGGGATGGATTGATACTCCCGGAGAGCGTAAGTTTGCCAGCGAGGAAACGCTTGAGCAGGCAGGTCCACGGATTCCCCTGGGACGAATGGGAACTCCAGAGGAAATCGCCGAGGCAATCGTCTTCCTCTGTGACCCTCGCCACGAGTACATGACTGGCGCAACCCTGCTTGTTGATGGCGGTATCAGTTTGCCCTGGTGGGCGAACCGCGGCTCCGCCGCTCCGTAGAAGATACGATGCCGTTTGACCTGGACCGGTCCGATGGAGGCCACAACCCGCCATGACTTACCTGCTTTCCTGCAGCGACTGCGAGCGGACTATTCCACTGGAAACCAAGGACGCGGGTCGTTTCGTGAGCTGTGAATGTGGTGCCGTGCTGGATGTCGGCACAATGCGAGATATCCGGCAACTGCCAGTAGCCGGGCAGGACTCCGGGCTGGCTGCAGCAAGCCCTGGCCGCCGCCGCTGGTCTCCCGTGCAGGGAGGCGTGTTTGCCCTGGGCGTCATGATGATGTGTGGCGCAGGCGGTTATATCGCATCCCAGTACATTGCGATCAGTAGTTTGGACCTGGGAGACCAGGCAGCGCAGGACAAGAGTTTTGGCGATCAGACGATTGATGCACTGACTCCCTTCGGCGCCTACGAGGCCTGGAAAATGCTCCAGCAGATGGGCATTGGCGACCAGGAAAAGCCCAAATACATGCTCGATCAGGAGACGGCGGCGCTTCACAGGTCGAAAGCGAGGATCGGAATGTGTGTGGTTGGACTGGGGTTAATCGTGATGTTGATCGGCGTGCTGGCTCTCAAACCAGCCAGGTAATGAATCGGCTGCCAGGCCAAGCTTGTTAACGGTCCGCTTCATTTGATTGACGCTGCCTGTCGCATCGTCCACAATGATTGTTCCCACCAGGCTTTTGCTGCCGCCGAAGGAATTCATCGATGAATCGCACGAGCTTTGTAGCCGCCGTCGTCCTGCTCCTTGGCCAACTGGCTGCCACAGCGAACGCCCAGCCTTCGATCTCGGGACTTTCGCCCGGCTCGATTGCTCCTGGCACGACCACCGAGGTCACAATTCAGGGTGCCAAGCTGGACAGGCCACTGCAGATCTGGACCAGTTTTCCAGCCACTGTTGAAATTGTGCCACCGGCAAACGAGGAAGAAGCCAAAAAGAATGATGCCATCAAGTGCAAGATCACGCCCGCCGAGGGTGTTGCCGTGGGTGTCGTCGGTATTGCGGTCGGCAACAAGGTTGCTGCATCCGGGATCCATATGTTCACGATTGACGATGCGGTGGCGGTCGCAGAGAGCGGCGATAATCACGCGCCGGACGGGGCTCAGGAATTAAGCCTGCCTGCCGGAGTCGAGGGGACTATTGATGGTTCCACTCGTGACTATTTCTGTTTCCAGGCCGGCGAGGGACAGCGTGTGGCGGTGGAAGTACTTGCCAGTCGACTGGGCTCAGCGATGGACCCGGTGATTCGCCTGATTGATCCAAATGGCCTCGAGGTTGCCGCGGTTGACGACGTGGAAGGACTGGGTGCAGATTGCCGCCTCTCCCATGTCTGCAAGGCTGCCGGGCGATATGTCGTCGAGGTTGCCGACAACAAGTTCCAGGGTGGCTTGCGATACCGACTGCGAGTCGGCGATTTTCCCATCGTGACCGCTCCCTTCCCGCTGGGAATTCAGCTTGGCGGTTCGATAGAGCTGGCATTTATTGGCGAGGATGAGGAGTCGACTGAGTCGCAGCAGCTGACTGTGGCGGCTGATTTCGCCGGCCATCGCCTGGCTGTTGGAGCCCGCCTGCCAGGCGGAACGTCCTCGGCCATGACAGTTGCTGCAGTCGATTCGCTGACAGAGCAATTGGAATCAGAACCAAACAACGAGACGGGGCAGGCCACGGCAGCGACGTTCCCCGGTGCTGTCAGTGGCGGATTGCAGGCCGCTGGTGACGAGGACTATTACCTCTTCGCCGGTAAGCAGGGCCAGGTCCTCAACTTCCAGTCGCTGACCCGCAGCCTGGGCTCAGCGGCCTATGTTCAACTCAAGCTGCTGGATGCAGACGGTAAGCAACTGGCTGCAACCAGTGTTAGCGACGCGGATGAGTTATCCCTGCGGTACTCGATTCCGGCCGACGCCAATTACCAGTTGGTGGTCAGCGACCTGCTGCGTCGTGGCGGCCCAAACTATGTCTATCGCGTCTCAGCCACGCTCGGCAACTCATTCTCGCTGAGCCTCAAGAACGACAAGGCGACAATTAACCAGTTCACGGTTGGTATGGGCAACGGTGCTTTTGCTTTCCCGATCACCGTGGGCCGCGTTGGATACGATGGGCCGATCACGATCTCACTGCAGCCAGCCATCGAGGGAGCCCAGATCTGGAACGCTGAGATCGCGGCGGGTGCCAAGGAAGCACGGCCAATCGTGGTGATCCCCGCAGGGCTCGAAGAAGGGGAGCTGCGATTCTTGCGAGTTGTCGGTACAGCGACAGTCGATGGTCAGCCGCAGACCGTGGTGATGAACAGCGAGGGCTGGTTGCGTACCACGCTGCCAGCGATGCTCTATCCGCCAGCCTGGTACGACGGCTTGCTGAGTGTCGCCAGCTCAACGCCGCTGGAACCATTTTATGATTTCAAGGCGCCCACCGAAGCGGTGATGTTTCCCCGCCAGGTTGGAGAAATCAACTGGCCGCTGACGCTGGAACGAAAACAGAAGGAATTCACCGGTGCAGTGAATGTCTTCTTCCGCGGCTTGCCCGAGGGTTTTTCAGCCAGCCTGAAGGCGGACAAGGAAGCCTACACCGTGACGATTAAAGGGCCAGCCGATGCACCGCTTGGTGACCTGGCATTCCGGATGGAATGTTTTGGCGACATGGCTGGCAAAGGACAGACGTTGATGCGTGATGTTGTCATCAAGGTCTCCGAACCGCTGACAGTCACCGTCACACCGGTCGACGCCCTGCTGGCTGGGCAGAAACAGAAAGTCAAAATCCAGGTAACTCGATTGGCGGGCTCCGAAGCCCAGGATGTCGTACTGACCTGGACCAAGTTGCCGCCGGGAGTGAGCGGTGATGAATCGATCACGATCCCCAAGGACAAGAACGAGATCGAAGTCGAATTGTCGGCTGCCGCAGATGCCGCCATCGCGGTCTTTGAAGAGCTGACGATTCAGGCCAAGTCAACATTTGCTGGCAAGGATGTTACGATTGCCAGTGCTGCGACCAAGATTGAAGTTAAACAACCCTAACCACCACAAATTGCTTTCGGGAAGCTGGAGTTGATAATCATGATGAAGGTCTTAACCATGCGTGCCACGATCCTCTCGTTGCTGATGCTGCTTGTTGCGACTCCCCTCTCCGCCAAGGAGAAAGGTGAAATTGAAGTTGGCAAGCCGGAACGAATTGAAGTCTTTCCGACCGAGTTTGCGCTGACTGGCGTTCGCCAGAAAATCCAGCTGGTGGTTACCGCTTATTACAAGAACGGGATCTCCCAGGATGTAACCTCGGTGGCGAAATATATCGCTGCCAGCCCGGAGATTGCCGAGACGGTCGGTTCGGTGGTCTACCCACGTGGCGACGGTGAGGCGACGATCAAGGTTGCAGTGGGTGGGAAAAAAGTCGAATCGATCATCACGGTCTCTGGCCAGGGTCAGCCTGAACCAGTCTCCTTTCAATACGAGACGCTGGTGGCACTCAGCAAGCAGGGCTGTAATGCAGGTGCCTGTCACGGCTCGCCTAGCGGCAAGGGAGGTTTCCGACTCTCGCTGCGAGCCTTCGACCCGCCACTGGATCAACTCACTCTGATCCGTGAGGACTACGGTCGCCGGGCTAACGTGCTGGAACCCGAGAACAGCCTGCTGCTGCTCAAGCCGACTATGAAATCGCCACATGGTGGCGGACGTCAGCTGAAGACATCGGATCCGGCTTATGACATTCTCAGCCGCTGGATCGGTGAAGGCTGCAAGCTGGACGATCCGGAGCGTTCCCGCTGCCTCAAGATCGAAATCTACCCGCCAGCGGGTCGCGTCCTGGAACAGCCGGCACACTTCCAGCAACTCTGTGTGCTGGCCCACTTCGACGATGGTGCCATCCGTGACATTACCGAACTGGCGGTCTATTCCAGTTCCAACGAGGAAGTTGCTTCGGCCAATGTGAACGGCCGAGTGGAAGGATATGATCGCGGTGAAGTTGCCATCGTGGTGCGTTACCTGGAGTTCATCGAGTCGACGTTTATCACCTTTGTGACCGACGTGGAAGGTTACGCCTGGCAGCAGATTCCTCAAAACAACTATGTCGACGAACTGGTCGACGAGAAGCTGCAGCAACTCAAGTATCTCCCCTCGGAAGCCTGTTCGGATGACGAGTTTATCCGCCGCGTCTACCTCGACGTGATCGGTATCCTGCCGACCGTGGACGAGGTCAGCCAGTTTGCGGCTAATACGGCTGGCGACAAGCGAGCTCTGTTGATCAATCAACTGCTGGACCGACCCGAGTACGCAAAGTTCTGGGCGCTCAAGTGGGGTGACCTGTTACGGTTGACCAGCAGCCAGGTTGGCGGCGATGGCGTCTACAAGTATTACCGCTGGCTGGAAACCTCTTTCCGTGACAACATGCCCTACGACGAGTTCGCTCGTGAGTTGCTGGCATCCACCGGCAGTACGATGAATAACCCGGCGGCGAACTTCTATCGCACGGCCGGTGATATGAATGACTGTGTGGAGACAGTCTCCCAGGTCTTCCTGGGAGCTCGTTTGCAATGTGCCAAGTGTCACAATCACCCCTTCGAGCGGTGGACACAGGATAACTATTACGGCATGGCAGCATTCTTCAATCGCATCCAGCGGAAGAAGACGCGCCGCGCCGATGAGTTGTTTATCTGGGTCGCCTCCTCCGGCGAAGTAACTCAGCCACGCACCGGCCTGGAAATGAAACCCTGGCTACCCGAACAGGGTGATGTCGAGCAACCCGATGAGTTTGATCGCCGCGTGACCTTCGTCGACTGGCTGACTCGCAAGGATAACCGGTACTTCGGAACTATCGAGGTCAACCGTATGTGGAGCCAGTTGTTTGGGCAGGGCATTGTGGATCCTTCAGATGACTTCCGTGATACCAACCCACCCAGCAACGCAGCCCTGCTGACTGCATTGGCCAGCGATTTCTCCGAAAGCGGTTTCGATCGAAAGCATATCCTGCGGACGATGCTCAATAGCCGAACCTACCAGGCGAGTTTCCGTCCCAATGATTTCAATGAAACCGATAGTCGCTGCTTCTCTCACTTCCAGCCACGCATGCTCTCGGCTGAGCAGTTGCTGGATGCGATCTGCCATGTGACCGGGTTGCCAGAGACGTTTGGTCCCTTGCCGGCAGGCACGCGGGCGACGCAGTTGCCAGCACCCGATCTCGTCAAGAACGACTTCCTTAAGATCTTCGGCCAGCCCGAGCGACAGACCGTCTGTGCCTGTGAGCGGACGAGTGAATCCAATCTCGGTATGGCGATCCAGTTCTTCAATGGCCCGCTGGTCTACAACAAGCTGCGGGATGAAAACAATCGATTCCGCCGTATGCTGAAGGAAGAAAAGTCAGACGAGGAGATTATCAGGGAACTCTACCTGGCCGCCGTCTGCCGTCATCCGACGGATAAGGAAATGGAAGCCAGCATGAACCACATCAAGTCCAAGGAGGACCGGATCATGGCCTTTGAGGATATCTGCTGGGCCATCATTAATACCAATGAGTTCCTCTTCCAGCACTAGCGCTGGGCCATCATTAACACCAATGAGTTCCTCTTCCAGCACTGGCGCTGGGTCATCGGCCGCAAGGACAATGTCATGAGCAGAATGCACCTCACCTACCGCTCACTTGCCCTCGCCCTGCCGCTGCTGCTGGCAAGCACGGTTATCGGCCAGGAGGACGCAGTCAGTTTTCGTGAACAGGTTGCACCGCTGCTGATCAACAATTGCCTGGCCTGTCACGGTCCGAAGAAGGCCGAGGGGGGCTATCGCGTTGATAGCTTCGAACGACTGTCGCTGGCTGGTGATTCCGGTGAAGTCGCGCTGACTGCAGGAGAGGTGGATCAAAGTGAACTGTTGCGGCGGATTGCGTCGGACGAAGAGAGTGAGCGGATGCCACTGGAAGGCGATCCGATGCCGGCCGAGCATGTTGCGCTGATCAAACAGTGGATCGCCGAAGGTGCCAAGTATGATGCCGAGGACCCCAAGGCCCCGCTTGCCAGCATCATCCCTGCTCCCACACATCCGGATCCTCCCGAGGTTTATCCGCGGGCCGTTCCGGTCACCGCCCTGGCATTCACACCGGATGGTGAGCAGTTGGTCGTCGGTGGCTATCATGAGCTGACGGTCTGGAGTCCTGCTGACGGTAGCCTGCTGCGGCGGATCAAGAATGTTGGCCAGCGGACCTATGCCCTCTCATTCAGCCCGGATGGCAGCCTGCTGGCTGTCGGCTGTGGTGCACCAGGTCGACTGGGTGAAACCCGGATCTTTGATCCCACCTCAGGGGAATTAAAGCTGGTGCTGGGAACAACCTCCGATGTCGTGCTGGACGTGAACTTTAACCCGGCAGGGGACCGCCTGGCGGTCGCCTCGGCCGACGGTGTTATCCGAGTCTACGAGGTTGCCTCCGGCGACCTGCAATTGACTATCACCAGCCATTCGGACTGGGTCATGGCCATTGCCTGGAACCACGACGGTACCCGTCTGGCATCGGCCAGCCGTGATAAGACCTCCAAGGTTTTCGACGCCAGCAACGGTGAACTGGTCGTGACCTACGCCGGTCATGGTCAGGCGGTCAAAGGAGTTACCTTTCATCCCAAGGGGGAGGAAGTCTTTTCCGGTGGCGGCGATAACAAGGTCCATCGCTGGAAAGTCGAGGACGGGAAAAAAGGCGCCGAAATCGCTTTTGGTGGCGAAGTCTACAAGCTGGCCCGTGGCGCTGATTTCTTTTTTGCGACCAGCGCGGATAAGTCGGTTCGGCAGTACTTGGCCGAGGACCAGAAAGAAGTTCGTAAGTACGAAGGGCATTCCGACTGGGCCCTGGTTGCCAGCTATCACGATGGCAGCAAGCGACTGGCAAGCGGCGGTTTTGATGGCGAGGTCCGCGTCTGGAATACCGAGGATGGTGCCGCAGTGGTCACTTTCCTGGCGGCCCCGGGTGTGAAAAAGGAAGAATGAGCGACGTTGCGCTCGAGTTTCACGGACCCCCTACTGCCGCGTCCCTGCTGCTGCTAGCCCATGGAGCAGGTGCTGGCTGCCAGAGTGACTTCATGCAGTCAATGGCTGCTGGACTGGCAACCGCAGGCTGCCGCGTGGGACTCTTCGACTTTCCTTACATGCAGCGGGCAACCGAGGAACAGCGACGACGGCCCCCTGATCGCCAGCCCCGCTTGCTGGAATGCTGGCAGCTGGTCTTGGACCAGGTAAAGTTGAAGGTCAACCAGCGATTGATTATTGGCGGCAAGTCGATGGGTGGCCGGATGGCCAGCCTGCTGTTCGAAGAATCAACCGCTGCCGGGTTGCTCTGTCTTGGCTACCCCTTCCACCCGGCTGGCAAGCCAGAGAAGCAACGAGTGGAACACCTCACTGCAATTCGTAAATCGGTGCTGATTGTGCAGGGAGATCGTGATCCGCTGGGCAATCGGGAGGACGTTGAATCCTATAGCTTGCCATCGCACTTCCAGGTTCGCTGGCTGGCCGATGGCGATCATAGCTTTAAGCCACGTCTCAAGTCAGGCTGGAGCGAGCAGCAGCACCGTCAACAGGCGATCCAGTGGATCGTCGCCTGGGCCGACAGGCTGGGGTGACAGGGGCTGGCCAGCCAGACTCTTGCTGGCCTCGGGCCGGAGCGTTAGGTTAGTCACGTCAGCGACTCACTCTTCCTGCGGTTCACTGGAAAACACCGATGCTGGAACTTCATGACCAGATTGCAGAAGCAGTCGCTGCGATTCGCACCGAGTGGCCCGAAACTCCGCATGCCGGCATTATCCTGGGTACGGGACTGGGTAGTCTTGTGGATGAAATGGAGGTGGCGGTCAGCCTCGATTACGAGCAGATCCCGCACTTCGCAAGTTCCACGGCACTCAGTCACGCTGGTCGACTGATCTGCGGCAGCCTGGCGGGTTTACCCGTGGTTGCCATGGAAGGCCGCGCCCACATGTATGAGGGCTATCCACTCAAGCAGGTCACACTGCCGGTTCGGGTGATGAAGGGACTGGGAGCCGGGCTGCTGGTTGTCTCCAATGCCTGCGGCGGACTCAATCCCGCTTACAAGTCGGGTGACATCATGGTGATCGATGACCAGATCAACTTGATGGGTGACAATCCCCTGATCGGTATCAACGACGACCGGCTCGGTCCACGTTTTCCGGACATGTGTGAACCCTATGACCGTGCACTGGTGGATCGTGCCTTGGCTGTTGCCGCTGATAACGGGCTGGTGGCCCACAAGGGAGTCTACGTGGCTGTCTGTGGTCCCAACCTGGAGACGCGGGCCGAGTATCGTTTTCTGCAGAGAATCGGAGCGGACGTGGTAGGCATGTCCACCGTACCGGAAGTGATTGTGGCCGTTCACTCGGGCATGCGGACGGTAGGTTTCTCGATCGTGACCGACATGTGCTTGCCAGATGAACTGCAGCCGACATCGGCAGAGGAAATCGTCCAGGTCGCAAATGAAGCGGAACCCCGCTTGCGAACCCTGGTGATGGGTGTGCTGGCGGAAGAGAGACCCACTTGAATCTGGCGGGCAGCCGCCAGGAGGTAATGTCGGGTGACGAGCCAGCAAATTGACAGGGCAGCTGAGCAGATTCGTTCCGCCTGGAATGTGACTCCCAGGCTGGGATTGATCCTGGGGACCGGACTTGGCGAGCTGGCTGACCAGATCGACTGCCAGCTGGAAGTCAGCTACGAACAACTTGCTGGATTCGTCGGTTCCACGGCTCCTGGTCACCGCGGCCGTATCGTCTGTGGTGAGTTGCTGGGAGTTCCGCTGGTGGCACTGGCGGGAAGAATTCATCGCTACGAGGGATATTGCTATGAGGACATTACCCAGGGCGTACGGCTGTTGAACCAGCTGGGTGCCCCTGGACTGGTCATCTCGAATGCCAGCGGCGGACTGAATCCGGAACTGGCCAGTGGTGATGTGCTTGTTATCAGCGAGCATATCGACTTGATGTTTCTCGATGCCGCCGGATCTACTGAGCAAGCGGACCGTCGACAACTGGCGCGGGCCAGCTGTCGTCTCGAGAGTCCCTACGATCCAGATTGGATCGCACTGGCCCTGGCAGCTGCTGCCGAGGGACGTTTCTCTGCCCGTGCTGGTAGCTACCTGGCACTGACAGGTCCGAATTATGAGACGCGTGCGGAATATCGCATGCTGCGTTGGCTGGGAGCAGACGTGGTCGGCATGTCGACTGTCCCGGAAGTGGCGGAAGCGGCCCGGCTGGGGATGCGTGTTCTGGCACTTTCGGCAGTCAGCAACGTGGCGAATCCGGATGACCCGGAGGAAGTCAGTGCGGAGGTGGTGATCGAGCTCTCCCGCTCCGCGCAGCCAACAATGCTGGCTATCGTAAAGGCACTTGTCGATTCACTCGGCGCGCCAGCGGCATAGCTGGCAGGCGGTCAAGAATCGCAGCGGCAGAGACCCGCTCCAGATCGCGGAGCTACTCCGTGGTTTTCGCTTGCGGCGAAGAACCATCAGGCCCGCTGGCCGCTTCGACCATTTCGCGCAGGCGGGCAACTTCGGCCTTGAGAGTCATCACTTCCAGCTGCAGTTCATTGAACATATCCAGCGTGATGTAGCGAGTTGGTTCGTCGGGCTGTTGGTCGCTCATTGTTCCGTCCACTTCCATCCCAGCTTGGTTTCCAGTTCCCTGGCTGCGACACGAGCCCAGGGAGTTCCCTTGTGGTCGCCGATTACCCCTTGCAGGTAATTGCGTGCACCATCGACCATCCGTTCATAGTTGCTGCCAACGTTGAGCGTGTCGTCGGGCACGAGGATCCAGGTTGTGCTGCCCGGATTTTCGAAGACCTTGCCCCGCTTGAGCAGCGCCAGCATTGCGTTGTAGCCTTCGATCCGGGCGCGGGCAGCGAGTGTCCGGCCCATGGCGAGGTCGTAGCCTGCTTGCCAGCGCGGCCTGCTGAGTGTCTGCCGGTCCTGCTCGCCGCTCTTGAGAGTTGTATGCAGTTTTTGAATCGCCGGTTCGAGCCGGGCGGCAGCCAGTTGTGCCTTGCCCAGATCATTTGCCAACTGGGCCTCGGATCGCACGTTAAAGGTCGTCTGGGGTCGGTCCAGGAGTCCCACCGGCGGCAGCTTGGCTGCCTCGTGGAGCGCCCGCCGAGCAGCATTGTCGCTGAGCAACTGTCGATAGGCCGATTCGCTAATATAGTCGGGCGTATAACGGGGCATCTGTTCCGGATCGAGTCGTCCCATCAGGTAGGTTCCGCCGCTCTGCAGGTCCCGCATCATGTTGGTGGAATAGCCCGGCATCACGACTGCCAGGTAACTGCCACCGCTGGCACGGCAGACTCGCTCCCAGCTGAAGGGGCCAAATCCGCTGTGAACTCGCTCCATGTTCATCCCGAAACCGGCGAATGGTAACTGCAGCCGTTCACTATGCCGGGATTCCGGACCCTGGTAGATCGGTTTCCAGCCATCCTCTGCTTCCGCTCCGCTGTTGACCTCGACGCTGTCAGCCAGCAGTGCTGAGCGGCCGAACGGTGCTGCCGGGCCAATCACGTAAATCGGGATGGCATAACGAGTGGTTGCAGCCAGTACGGCGTCGGCCCGGTCATCGTCATCACCCGCTTCATCCGTGACCACCACGATCACCACCTGCCGCTGATCCTCGATCCGGTAGTGAATACTCTTGTCGATAACCTCGCCAAGTACGGTGAAGGCCTGCTCATGGCCGCTGGAATCCTGGCCAAGTTGGGTCAGGGCATCACTCAGAATTGTCTTGTCTGCGGTTGGCTGCTCGGTGATCCAGCGACCTTCCGCAGCAAAACTGACGATGGCAGTCAGCAGGTCCTGCGAGGCCTGTTCGTTGCCTGCCTGTTGAAAGAAGTAACCCAGCTGGGTTGTGACGTTATTCAGCAACGGCGCGTTGCTGGCCGTTGTGTCCAGCAGCCAGATAACAGTCGTGGGGGCATCCTGGCTGGCCTGCTTGACCATATCCAGTATTTTCTTGACCTCGGGCAGGACAATTGTGTTGCCGCTGCCAGCTGGCGGCACGAAAATTATCTGCTCAGGCGGATTTGACGAGAGATTGAGTCGTCCGCGCGGTGAGCCGGACTTGGTGGTCCGCTTGCGGGTCGGCGTGCGGGATGCCCTGGCAGAGCTGGCAGACTTTTTCTTGCTCGACTTTTTCTTCTGGCAACCAGCTGGCGCGACCAGCAGGCAGGTAAGCAGGATGACAAATAGGATCCGCATGACAGCTGTGCTCCTTGTCCAGCATTCTACGCGGAGAGCCCTGCGAAGGGTTAGAGGGGGGCAATTCAGGGACCCCTCCAGCCTCCAACCCGCTTGCATCAGGCCTGCGCCCCTTCCACAATGACTCCTGACTATCAACCCCTGACTGGCGCCTGGAGAAGACCGATGACGAAGAAGATACTCGCACCGCTTGCCCTTATGTCGCTGTTGCTGGTAGTCACCCTGGTTGTTGCCAAGGGTCCCAAGATTGCTGATCCGGACAAGGTCGACACGGATTTTTCCTACCAGGGGGAATACACGAGTGACGCGGCCGAAGAGGGTGAGGTCAAATTCGGTGTTCAGGTCATCGCACTTGGCGAGGGAAAGTTCCAGGCAGTTGGTTACGAGGGGGGATTGCCCGGTGACGGTTGGGATGGCAATCGAGAGACTCTCTCGCGGGCCACCGGCACGCTGGAGGATGGCACACTCAAGCTGGTGACACCGGAAAAGGGATCGGCCGTCATCAAGAAAGATGGCACGCTGGAAACTTTCAATCTGGATGGTCAGAAAGTCCAGCAGCTCAAGCGAGTAGTTCGCAAGAGTAAGACCCTCGGCCAAAAACCACCCGAGGGTGCCGTCGTGTTGTTTGACGGCAGCACTGCGGATGCTTGGAAGGACGGCCGCATGACCGATGACGGCCTGCTGATGGAAGGGACCACCAGCAAGGAGGCGTTCCAGGATCACCATGTGCATATCGAGTTCCGCTTGCCCTATCAACCACAGGACCGCGGCCAGGGTCGAGGTAACAGCGGAATCTACGCCCAGGGCCGTTACGAGATCCAGATGCTGGATTCATTTGCACTGGAAGGCAAGCACAACGAGTGCGGCGGACTCTACTCCGTCAAGGATCCCGACCTGAACATGTGCTACCCACCACTCAGCTGGCAGACATACGACATCTACTATACAGCGGCACGGTTTGACGATGCCGGTAAGTTAAAAGATCATCCCCGCGTGACGGTTCTTCACAACGGTGTCAGGATCCATGATGATGTGCAGCTGCCAGGTGAGCGAAGCACCACGGCGGCGCCGTCCCAGCCAGGTCCCGCGGCAGGGCCGATCTACTTGCAAAATCATGGTTGTCCGGTGAGGTATCGGAATATCTGGGTGACCAAGGGGACCGTCAAGCCACCTGTCTCAAAGTAGCACCGGGTTACGTCGACTTGGCTTGATGACGATGCACTGCAGGGGTACCGGCATGAGAATCAGTGTGGAGTTGTTTGGTATTCCGCGCATCCGTGCTGGTGTTCAGGTGGTTGAGTTGGAACTTGCTGTGCCAACAACGCTGGGACAGGTACTGGCTGAATTATCGCGGCTGTTCCCTGCCCTCGAGGGCGAGTGTATTGTGAATGGGGAATTGTTGCCTGGATTTCTTGCCAGCCTCAGGGGTGACCGTTTTATACGTGATTCGGCTACAACACTGGACGGCGAGGCCAGCTTGCTGATTCTCACAGCGGATGCCGGCGGTTAACTGCCGATATTCACTATGTCCTTTCATCATCGTACTGTTGTCCATGTCCGACTCAGACCACATCCAGTTACCTGGCGGATACCACGGAGCGTATCTGTTGGTGGACGTGACGGACGGCAGTTGCCAGCGGCATGCGATTGCAGAGCAGGTGCTGGCTGATTACCTCGGTGGCACCGGCCTGGGCACCTGGTTGATGCTCACGCTGGGAGCAGCCCAGCTGGATCCACTTAGCCCCGAGGCGCCGCTGGCAGTGGTTTTCAGCCCACTGGTTGGCAGCCCTTTGACGACTTCGGCCAAGTTTGCCGTGGTCAGTCGCAGTCCCTTGACTGGCTTCCTCAACGACTCACTGGCCAGCAGCGCATTCGCACTGGCTGGCAAGCGGACGGGCCATGATGCGATCGTGGTGCGGGGGAGGGCAGCCAGTCCTTCGATCCTGGTGATCGAGGAAGATGAGGTCAGACTGGAACCGGCCGACGACGTCTGGGGCAAGACCTGCGAGCAGGCGACGCGGATATTGAAAGACCGTTTTCCTGCGGATGCCGCCATCCTCTTGATCGGCCCGGCAGGTGAACAGCAAGTGCTGTTTGCGACCCTGTCTCACGATGGTCGACATGCGGGTCGCGGCGGCAGCGGTGCTGTGTTGGGTGCCAAGAACATCAAGGCGATCGTGGTGCGGGGGGACCGTCGAGCTGGCTGGCATGATCCGGATGGTCTGATCAAGCAGGCTCGTGACCTGTCCGCTCGCTCGCTGGGACCGGCGACTGCCAAGTACCGGGAACTGGGTACTGCCGCCAACCTGGTGTTATTCAATCGGCTGCATGCCTTGCCCAGCAGGAATTTTCAGCAGGGCCAGCTGGAGGGAGTCGAGGCTCTATCGCCCCAGCAACTGGAATCGGTACGGGAGAAGACCCAGACCAGCTGTGCTGCCTGCACAATTGGCTGCACACACATTTACGGGGTCCGGTCAGCGGATGGGAGCCAGCATCAGGTTCGGGTCGAATACGAGAACCTGTTTGCACTTGGTCCACTCTGCGGCGTGACAGACCAGGACGCTGTACTGCAGGCATCCCGTCGTTGCGACGAGCTGGGGATGGACACGATCAGCACGGGTGGCACGATTGCCTTTGCGATGGAGTGTGTTGAGCGGGGCCTGCTGGATGTCGACTGGCTGCAGTTCGGTGATGGCGAGGCGCTACTGCGGGCCATCAACTTGATCGGCACGTCTGATGAGCTGGGCCAGCAACTGGCCCGCGGCAGCAAGCGGCTGGCTGAAGCGATCGGGCAGGGAAGCATCGACTTTGCGCCGCAGGTCAAGGGCCTGGAGCTGCCGGGCTATGAGCCTCGTGCCCTGCAGACGATGGCACTCGGTTTTGCCGTTAGCACACGGGGTGCCGATCACAATCGCAGCGGAGCGTACGAGGTAGACTTTTCCGAACAGGTTGACCGCCGGCAGGGAACGCCCCAGGCAGCTCTGCTGGCAATTGAGACAGAGGACCGTGCCACGATCATGGATTCGATGATACTCTGCAAGTTCCTGCGAGCAGCGTTGGGGGACCTGTTTGAAGAATCAGCAGAGATGCTGAATAGCATTACAGGCTGGCAACTGCAGGGCGACGACATGCGGATCATTGCCAGCCGGATTGCCACGGCCCGAAAACTCTTCAACATCTGTAGTGGTTGGACTCCGGCTGACGACAGCCTGCCCAACAGGTTCCTGACCACAGCCCTGCCAGACGATCCGCAAGCCCGCCTTGATCCGCAGCAACTGCAGGCGATGATCGAGGCCTATAACCTGGGACGGGGCTGGCAGCAGCAGGGCTGGCTGGATGAAGCTGCCGTTGAGCAGACAGGTTTCCCCTTCTCACTGGTCGATGCCTAGAGTCCCGCTGGGCTGTGGCGGTGAATCTGACAGGAGTTAAACGCAGAGGATGCAGAGGTAATGAGCTGTTTAAGGCTTAACCTCTAACGTCCCGGGGGCCCTTGACCACTGGCATATCGAGCGGGTGGAGGGGACAATATTGGAGAGTTGAAGAATTTGTTGGATAGCTGGATTCCCTGCTGCCGACACAATCGACAGCAGCATTGACCTTTCTGGTCCTGGCGCGTTCATACGACTGACGCATGATGGGATGTTCTCCAATGGCTGAGAGTTTCATCCTGATACCGGGTCGTACGAGCAAGCAGGGCGTGGGGATCAACGAGGGGAAGTTTGGTGAGACCTATCAGCGCGAGATTAATGTGCTGCAAGTTGCTCACGAGGACTTTGACCGCCTGGGCCTTTCCCCGGGCGCAATGGTGCGGCTAACCAGTGAGTCTGGAGAGGTGCAGGTGGCGGTGGAAGCGGCCAAGCCGGGAGACCTTCCGGCGGGTTTGCTGTTCATTGCTTACGGTGACCTCTCCAGTCGCCTGATGGGTGGTGACACCCATGGGTCGGGCATGCCAACCAGCAAGGGACTGGATGTTGAGTTGGAAGTCCTGGAGACGGATTCCACGACCCAATAGCCTGGAAAGGACCGGAGGACAAGAAAGGATCTCCCGTCGCTGACATGAATGTGCGAGCTTGCAGGCCAGGTGGCCGCGGCTTCATGTGAGCGAGTAGAAGATCGCACCGATGAAAATAATGAACACATGGCGACGGACACCCCAGCTGAGGTGGCGGCGGACACGAAGATTGTTCGTGATGCCACCTGCACTTTCTGTGGTTGCGTTTGCGACGACATCGATCTGACCGTTAAGGGCCACTCGATAATCAAGGCCAAGCGAGCCTGCGTGCTCGGTACCGCCTGGTTCCTCAATCACGGTATCGATGATCGTCCCAGCTGCCTGATCCAGGGCACGCCGGCGACGGTCGAGCAGGGGATCGAGCGGTCGGCCGAGATTCTCAGCTCGGCACGCTACCCGCTGATTTACGGACTCAGCGACACCACCTCGGAATCCCAGCGAGTGGCAACCGGTATCGCCGACTGGATCGGTGGCATCATCGATACTACCACCAGCGTCTGCCACGGCCCCTCGGGCATGGCTTTCCAGGGAGTCGGCGAGGTGACCTGTTCACTGGGCGAAGTCAGGAACCGGGGTGACTTGATCATCTTCTGGGGTTCCAATCCCGCCGAGAGCCACCCCCGGCATTTCACCAAGTACAGCTTGATGCCCAAGGGGATGTTCGTTCCCAACGGCCGCAAGGACCGCACCTGTGTGATCATCGATGTGCGCAAGACGAAGAGTGCCAAGGCAGCTGATATTTTTCTGCAGATCAAGCCACGGAGTGATTTTGAGGTGGCCTGGACGTTGCGAGCATTGTTGCAGGACATCGAATTGGATCCTGAGCAGGTGGAACGAGAGACCGGCCTGCCGCTGGAAGTCTGGCAGGACCTGGTAGATCGCATGAAGGCGGCCAAGTTTGGCGTCATTTTCTTTGGCATGGGGGTCACCATGACCCGTGGCAAGCATGCCAACAGCGAAGCGATCCTGGCACTGACCCGCGACCTGAATCGCTATACCCGCTTTACCTGCAAGCCAAATCGCGGTCACGGTAACGTCACCGGCGCGGATAACGTGGTGGCCTGGCGCACCGGCTTCCCCTTCGGAGTCAACCTGGCTCGCGGTTATCCCCGCTTCAACCCCGGCGAATATACTGCCGCGGATGTGCTGGCACGGCGGGAGGCGGATGCTGCCATGATTATTGCCAGCGATCCGCTGGCGAATTTCAGCCAGCCGGCGCGGGAGCACCTGGCATCGATTCCTTTCATTGCCATGGATCCCAAGGAATCGCCGACAACGCGTGCAGCCGAGGTGGCCTTCACCGTCGCTACCTATGGCATCAACGTCCCCGGCACGGTCTACCGCATGGACGATGTGCCGATTCCGCTGCGACCCGCCTTTGACTCTCCCCATCCCAGCGATTATGACGTGCTGCTGGGAATCGACCGCCGCGTACGAGAATTAAAGAACATCCAGCCAAGGGGGACCTGAAAGCCGAACGAGGTGTCCCTGCTTATCGCACCAGGGGGGCGAGACCGAGTAACCGTCGCATCATGCCGATCTGTCCCGCATGTAACATCTCGTGATGGGCAGACATCAGCAATGCACCAAGCCGAGTCGCCTGACCGACGTAGGGCGGTTCTACTTCTTCACCCAGTTGTTCCAGCGGATACGATTCCAGCTCCTTCAGCACCTGACTATGAACTCGATTAAACACATCCAGGATATCTGCCACAGCCAGAGCATCCTCGGCCGAGGATGCTGGCGTGGAGTCCTTGGCAAAAGCTCGCATGAACGGCTTGGGCATCAACTCCCGATCCAACGGCTGTCGGCCACGCTGCCGCAGCAGTGCCAGTCCGTACTGGGCCATGGCAATATGGCCAACCTGCCAGGCGACATGGTTGACCCCTTCAACCGGTTGCTCGTACCAGCGGTCCGGCGAAATATCAGACAGGACCAGGTTGGTGTTGTCGCGCGTGAAGATAATCTGCTCTCGCGCCATATCCAGCTGGGTTTGCCGTTGCGCCTGGTCAGTCATCAGGTTCTTCACTCCTTGCTCACGATACGAGGTGCCATGCTGTAATGTCTTCCTCGCTGATAAAAATTGAAGCTGGTTGTGTCTATGATCCACGCCACGGAGTGGATGGGCAGGTGATGGATCTCTGGATCCAGGATGGACGGATGGTCGCCCCGCCCGCCGACAACCGCCGCCCAGACCGCACTCTCAATGTGGCCGGCATGGTGGTGATGCCGGGCGGAATTGACATGCATTGTCACATTGCCGGGCCGAAGGTCAACATGGCACGCAAGCTGCGGCCCGAGGAAAAACGCCACGAGCAAGTCATGCCGCGGACCGATCGGACCCATAGCGGCTCGCTCGGAAGCGTCCCCAGTACCTTTGCCACTGGCTACAAGTACATCGGGCTTGGCTATACCACTGCCTTCGATGCCGCCGTGCCGCCACTCTCGGCACGCCATGCCCATGAGGAGTTTGAGGACACGCCCTGTATCGACAAGGGCTTCTATGTCCTGATGGGCAATAACCACTATGTGATGAAGGCAATTGCGGATCAAGAACCTCAGCGGCTGCAAGCCTTCGTGGCCTGGCTGCTGGGCGCCGCCAAGGGCTATGCACCAAAGCTGGTGAATCCTGGCGGCGTGGAAGTCTGGAAGCATCACCAGGCTGGTAATGTCTCCACGATCGATCAGCCAGTCGACCATTACAATGTCACTCCCCGGCAGATCATTAGTGAAATGGCCCGCGCCAGCAGCCAACTGCAACTTCCCCATCCCGTCCACATCCACTGCAATAACCTCGGGCTACCCGGCAACTGGACGACCACCATGGAGAGCATGCAGGCTCTCGAAGGTCATGCTGGGCATATCACGCATATCCAGTTTCACAGTTACGGAGGCGGGGACGGCGACGAGAACACTTTCAACTCGCGCGTCACCGAATTGGCCGATTACGTCAACTCGCACGAGAATGTCACCGTCGATGTCGGCCAGGTGATGTTCGGCAAGACGACCAGCATGACTGGCGACGGACCACTCGGTTACTTCCTGCACAATGTGTATGGCAGCAAGTGGTTCAGTGCGGACACGGAACTGGAGTCAGGCTGTGGCATCACACCGATCCAGTATCGCAACAAGAGCCTCGTGCATACGCTGCAGTGGGCCATTGGGCTGGAATGGTACCTGCTCGTCGAGGATCCCTGGCGCGTGGTGATGAGTACCGATCATCCCAACGGCGGCTCCTTCATGGCTTACCCGCAGATTATTCGCCTCCTGATGGATCGGACCTACCGGCAGGACGTACTCAAGACCGTTCACCCGGCAGTACTCCAGCGCAGCGTACTGGCTGATCTGAAACGCGAATACACGCTGTCAGAGATCTGCATTATCACCCGAGCCGGCCCGGCTCGTATTCTCGGCCTGGACCACAAGGGTCACCTGGGACCAGGTGCCGATGCCGATATCACGATCTACAATCCACATCAGAACAAGGAAGTGATGTTCGAGTTGCCCCGTTACGTGATCAAGGCGGGGCAGATCGTGGTTGAGGATGGCGATATCCGCCATTCGCCCAATGGGAAAACCCTGCACGTGGCGCCTGGCTACGATGAGGATATTGAAGCGGATATTGAAGAGTGGTTCGAGCAATACTACTCCATTCGCTTCCGCAATTATCCCGTTGCCGATGACTATATTGAAAATCTTGAGCAGGTTCCCTGCCGCCAGCGCGGTCCAGCCGAGGATGATATATCCGGCGGCGAAGAGACGGAAGCCGCCAGCGAAATCGAGGAGCCGGAATAACAGCGGATGAATGAAACAGTTGGTGGCATTGTGTTGTGCGGGGGCGAGAGTCGCCGTATGGGGACCAGCAAGGCTGAGTTGCCGTTTGGCGATCAGCCAATGCTGCTGCGCATGACCCGGCTGTTGCAGGCAATCGACGTGGTGTCGCCAGTTGTTGTCGTGGCGGCCGCGGACCAGCAACTGCCCCAACTCGATGACCAGGTCATTGTCACTCACGATCGCCAACCCGGCCGAGGTCCGCTGGAAGGGTTGGCAGCGGGATTACGCAGCCTCGCAGGCCAACAGCAGCTGGCACTTGTCATCAGCTGTGACATTCCCTTGCTGCAGCCTGCCCTGGCATTGCGATTGATAGAGCTGGTGGAAGATCATGATGTCGTGCTGCCGGTTCAGGATGGCAGGGATCATCCGCTGCTGGCGGTGTATCGCGTCAACTTGTGTTCTCGAGTGGAACAACTGCTTGAGGCTGAGCAGCGCCGCATGTCGTCCCTGTTCACGGATCTGAAAGTCCGGCGAGTTGATACGGCTGAGTTGGTGGAGCAGGACCCGCAGCTGTTGTCGTTCTTGAACGTCAACCATCCGGAAGACTACCTGCAGGCACTTGAACTGGCCGGATTTCAGCTGGATATCGAGATCGAGGCCCGCCTGGCTGCAGAGCAGGGTGGTGCATCATGAGCCTGAAGTTACTCTTCAAAGGTGATGCCGAGGTGCCTCTCGAGGTGGAGGGGATCACGCCCGACGCCGTCTGCGACAAGTCGCTTGCAGAGATCGAGAAGATCGATATCTTTCATGGCAATCAGAAGCTGCCGCTGGCCGAGTTCTTCTCGGTTGAGGGAGATCCTGACAGTCTTCGGCATGAGTGGTTTGGCCAGCTTGCTGGCGTCCACTGGATTGGTGCCGGCATGAAGGAAGGCTCGATCCTGATCGCCTCCGACGGCGGCCGACATATTGGCAGTGAAATGCAGGGTGGCCAGATCACCGTGCAGGGAGACGCGGGTGACTGGGTCGGTGCTGAAATGAAAGCTGGCAGAATCCAGGTCCATGGCCGAGCTGGGCACCTGATCGGTGCCGCCTACCGCGGCTCCGCCTGTGGCATGTCCGGCGGAGAGATCCTTATCCACGGCGATGTGGGGAATGAACTGGGCCATACCATGCGGCGTGGGTTGCTGGCCATCGGCGGCAACTGCGGCGACCTGGTCGGCTTCAATATGCTGGCTGGCACGATCCTGGTATGGGGCGAGAGTGGCATCCGGCATGGCGCCGGAATGCGGCGCGGTACGATTGGATTCATGGGAGAACACCACCCGAACCTGCTACCCAGCTTCCGTCGCGGCTGCCGCTTCCAGCCACCGATGATGAATCTGCTGCTGGCGCGACTGGCGAAATATAAGTTTCCCATTCCGGAACAAACGTGGCAGTCCAACTTTGATCTCTTTCATGGCGATATGATCGAGGGTGGTCGCGGGGAAATGCTGCTGCGGGTCCTCTAGGATCGTCTGCAGCCAGCCGAGGACAGTCTGCAGGGGGAGGAAAACTGGATCGATGGCTGACCAGCAGCAATTCCTGAATGTGATTGACCGTGACCTGGCCGAGCAGCGCTTCCAGCAGGCGCTTCAACTCGATCCACTCGGCATAGAAACTCTTCCACTCGACAAACTGCTGGGGCGCGTGCTGGCAGAAAACGTCACGGCCCAGGTCGATGTGCCCTTCTTTGATCGCTCGAATTATGACGGCTTTGCCGTCCGCGCCGACGATACGCACGGGGCCACAGAAGAGAACCCCTGCCAGCTGCTGCTGCTGGATGAAGTGATCGCCACGGCTGTTGTACCGAGCGTGGAGATTCGGCCCGGCAGCGCGGCCGCGATTGCCACCGGGGGTATGATCCCACGTGGGGCCAACGCCGTGGTGATGGTGGAACATACAGACAGTGGCGACGAGGGGCTGAATGTACGGCGCGCCGTGGCGGCAGGTTTTGGTATCTCCTATGCCGGTACAGATATCGGGCATGGCGAGACCGTGTTACTGGCCGGGACCCGCTTGAGCAGTCGTGAAACGGGAGTCCTGGCAGCCATTGGCCGTGATCAGGCAGCTGTCTATCGGAAGCCGGTTGTCGGTATTATCTCCACCGGCGACGAGATTATCCCGCCAGGTGAGACGATGACCGCCGGCATGGTCTTTGACAGCAATGCACGAATTCTGGCCGATGCCGTGACTGAGTTGTCAGCTGAACCACGGTCGCTGGGCATTGTTTCCGATGACCTGGACCAGCTGCGCGAGCTGATAACTGAGGCTGTAGCCAGCTGTGACCTGGTCCTGCTGTCGGGTGGCACGAGCAAGGGTGCTGGCGATATCAGCTACCAGGTTGTGCAGGAATTCAAGGATCCTGGGATTGTCGTGCATGGAGTCGCCTTGAAGCCGGGCAAGCCGATTTGCCTGGCGGCCACGCAGGGCAAGCCGGTTGTTATCCTGCCCGGTTTTCCGACCTCGGCCATCTTCACTTTCCATGAATTCGTGGCACCCGTGATCCGTCGGCTTGGCGGACTGGAATCGGCCCGCACAGAATCGCTCACGGCCAGGTTAGCTGTCAAAGTAAACTCTGAAATTGGTCGGACGGAATACCTGCTGGTAGGACTGGTTGAGGACTCGGCAGCCGACGACCAGGCCGCTGCCCAGCAAGTTGCTTTCCCGCTGGGAAAGGGATCAGGCAGCGTGACTGCCTTCAGTCGGGCTGACGGTTTTATCACGGTGGATCGCCATCAGGAACTGCTGGCCGAGAATCAGCTGGTCCAGGTCCAGTTGCTGGGGCAGGGCATACGAGCGGCGGACCTGGTTGTGATTGGAAGTCACTGTGTCGGACTGGACGTCCTGCTGGCCAGGCTGCACCAGCAGGGCTTGAGTTCCAAATTGATGTCGGTCGGTTCGCTGGCGGGACTCGAGGCGGTTCGTCGAGGGCAATCTGACCTGGCGGGAGTGCACCTGCTGGATCCAGAGAGCGGGCAGTACAACAGGCACCTGCTGGATGAGTCCCTGGAGTTGATCCCGGGTTATCAGCGACGGCAAGGCGTGTTGGTCAGAGCGGATGATGACCGGCTGGCGCAGCTATCGATCGAGGCCTTGAGCGAGCGAGTGTGCCAGGATGAAAGTTTGAGGATGGTAAATCGTAACCAGGGTAGCGGAACCCGGATCCTGATCGACCAGCTGCTGGCGGGACATCAGCCGGACGGTTATGGGATGCAGCCACGAAGTCACAACGCGGTGGCCGCTGCGATTGCGCGTGGGAGTGCCGATTGGGGAGTGGCAATTGAACAAGTTGCCACGACCAGTCAGCTGACCTTTGTGCCGCTGGCGATCGAACAGTACGATTTTGTCGTCTCCAGGGCTCGGCTCTCGCGGCCGGCGGTGCAGGCTTTGCGGGAACTGCTGGAAGATGAAGAGGTGCGGGCCCAGCTGGCGGCCCTGGGGCTAAGCATGAGTGGGAGTGAGTTGGAGCAGGGGAGCTAAGAGCTGGTTACTCATCCGTAGAGCCAGACGTCCACCTCGGACCCGGCTGGCATGCCCTCGCTATCCTGCGGCACAATCACGTATCCACTGGCCCGCGTCGTGCTACTCAAGATCGACGCACCGCTGATTGCCAGCGGCTCGACCTGGCCGTCGATGATTTCCACGCGGGCATAATCGACCCGCCCCACAGCGGATACCAGCTTGCGAGCCAATGGTAGTCGGCACTGCTGGTAGGGAAATTCGGCAGGCAAGCCGGCCAGCTGTCGAATTGCCCGGCCGGCAAAAAAATCGTAGGCACAGAGGCAGGAGACCGGGTTGCCGGGCAACAGGAAGACCAGCCGATCCTCAATCGTCCCCATCCCCGCTGGACTGCTGGGACGCATTGCTATGCCATGGATAGCCAGTTCACCCAGTTGGCGAACGACGCTCGGGGCATAATCTTCCTGTCCCACGCTGGAGCCGCCGGCCACCAGGATGATATCCGCTGGCTGTTGCAACTGATCCTCGATCGTCTCGGCCTGGTCCGGCAGGATGCCGGGAAAGTCGACGATGCCACCATCTCGCTCGATCAAAGCTGACAGCATGGGGCTGTTTGCATCGGTGATCTGCTGGCCAGCAGGAGGAGTCCCTGCCGGCAGCAGTTCATTTCCTGTCACCAGGATTCGCACCCGGGGCTGGCTGACGACAGCCAATTGGCTGATTCCAACCGACGACAGCAGTCCCAGATCCTGGGGGCGGAGTTGGCGACCGGCGGAAAAGAGAGTGGTACCAGCGCTGACATCCTCACCAACCTGGCCAACATGCTTACCGGGAGGGACATCAGCATGGACCTCGACCTGGCTACCGTCGTCACTGGCCTGCAGCTGTTCCACCGGGATCACGGCGTCGGCACCGTCTGGCATGGCCGCTCCGGTCATGATGCGGATAACTTTGCCGGACGTGACAGCTGTGCTGGGAGCCTGACCCGGCAAGACTTCTCCCGCCACCTGCAGCGAGATCGGATTGTACATACTGGCTCCGGCAACATCGCTGGCGATGATCGCGTAACCATCCATCATGGAACGGGTAAAGCCGGGGACGTTCACCGGGCTGGTGATTGACTCGGCCAACACACGACCTGCTGCATCAGCAAGTGACACCTCGCTCGCGGGCAGTTGTTGTACGGACTTGTCGACCCACTGGATGGCAGCCTCGACGGTGGTTCGCTGGGCGAAACCGGACATCCGCACGTCGGCATTACCAGGGGCAGGTGAGTCAGAGCTCATTGGTGAAAATTCTCCGTCGAGATAGCATCGGACCGGTGTCGGTGATGCACAGCAAACCCAGCTTACCGTGCCTTGGCGTGTGTGTCAGGGTTGCCATGACCGGCGGCTAACGTCCCGGGCAGCCTGACCGCTGGTCGCGAACCCCAGGTGCCAGTTGTGATGGTGTGGCGTCTTGCTGTTGCTGCTAATCTTCTTCTACCGCGCCGGTCACGTATACTCGCCAG